>ERZ825525.19-NODE-19-length-230052-cov-11.746558_pt1 | contig 230052 bp, 176 predicted proteins | sample MGYA00519930_ERZ825525 | MGnify/ENA primary metagenome ERZ825525 (study PRJEB31778, sample SAMEA3449203) | human gut metagenome | biome: human gut; feature: human-associated habitat; material: faeces | place: United Kingdom | collected 2010/2012 ... | reverse complement strand
ACGACCCTCTGATTAACAGTCAGATGCTCTAACCGACTGAGCTACTGAAGAAGATTACATTCCCTTAAAAATGCAGTGCAAAAGTAATGTGTTATTTCCAATTATGCAATATATTTGCAGAAAAATTTTTCATTCACATAAAATACCCGTTTTTACAGACAGTAATAAATCGGAAGATCAAACATTGTGCCGGCCGGAAAAGGCACGACAAAAACAGACAAATGAGAGTAATAGGACTGGGAAATGCCCTGACAGACGTATTAGCAATTCTGAACTCTGACGAATGTATCCAAGAGATGGGACTTCTAAAAGGAGGAATGCAACTGATCGATGAAGATAAGTTATTGAAAATAATGGCAATGTTCGAGGACTTCGACACATTCATGGCAAGCGGAGGATCTACCGCCAATACATTATCCGGGCTTACTCGTATGGGGATAGAAACCGGTTTTATAGGAAAAATCGGCCATGACAGTTATGGGAAATTCTATCGTAAAGCTCTCGAAAATCACGGAATACAAACCCACCTTATCGAAGGAGATATTGCCTCAGGATGCGCTATGACTTTAATCACTCCCGATGGAGAACGCACTTTCGGAACTTATCTCGGAGCAGCAGCAACTCTTACGGCAGAAGAACTTTCTCCTCAAATGTTCAACGGATATGATCTCCTGCAAATAGAGGGATATCTGGTACAAGATCCGCACCTAATCCGCCGTGCCGTTCAATTGGCTAAAGAAGCCGGACTGAGAATTTCTTTGGATATGGCAAGCTACAATGTCATCAGAGAAAATCACGACTTTTTCCAAGAACTGATCCGGGAATATATCGATATCGCTTTTGCAAACGAAGAAGAAGCCTATGCCTATACCGGACACGAAGCTAAAGAAGCCGTGGCGATCTTATCCCGGGAATGCGACATTGCAGTAGTAAAATGCGGTTCACACGGGTCTATAATACAACAGGGCGACTATTATACCGAAGTAAAAGCGACTAAAGCGAAATGTATCGATTCGACAGGTGCCGGAGACCTGTATGCCGCAGGATTTCTTTATGCACTATCCATGAATCTGCCACTTGAAACAGCCGGAAAAATCGGATCGATTCTTTCCGGAAATGTTATAGAAGTCATCGGGACTGGCATGGATGATAAGCGTTGGGATGAAATAAAGTTAAAAGTCGGAGAAATTTTAAGAAAATAGAAAAGAGTTTTTCTACCTTAGAGCCTGTTTAATATAGGCTTTAAAACAAAATAATTATAATCGAGATAAAAATGATACGTTTTAACAAACGAACGATTTTAAATAAAGCCGGCATTCCGGCAGTCTGTTTATCAGCAATAATTTTGTTCGGGTCATTCACTCCGGACAAAAAAAACTTCGACATTGCCAAAAACCTGGAAATATTCAATGCTTTAATGAAAGAGCTGAATATGTTTTATGTCGATACGATAAACTCGGAAAAGGTAATTACCAAAGGAATAAACAGCATGTTAGGAAGTCTCGATCCTTATACCAACTATATCCCCGAATCCGAAAAAGAAGATTTCCGGTTTATGACGACCGGAGAATACGGCGGTATAGGCTCGCTAATCGTTTATCGTGACAGCGACACTTATATATCCGAGCCTTATGAAGGTATGCCGGCACAAATAGCAGGACTGAAACCGGGAGACAAAATAATAAAAATTGACGGAACTCCCACTCACGGATTAAAATCGGACAAAGTCAGTGAAATGCTTAAAGGCACTGCAAACACGGTTGTCATAGTAACTGTCGAACGCCCTGATGTCAAAGAACCTATTACCAAAGAAATCACCCGGAAAAAGATCCAGATGAATGCTGTTCCTTATTATGGAATTGTCGGAGATAAAACCGGATATATATATCTTTCTAACTTTACGGACAAGGCTGCCGGAGAAGTAAAAGATGCACTGTTAGATCTTAAAAAGAATCAACAAATAGAATCTTTGGTACTCGATTTGAGAGGAAATCCCGGAGGAATTCTGGAGGAAGCTGTACAGATCGTCAACTATTTTGTTCCCAAAGGAAAAGAAGTTCTCTCCACTCGTGGAAAAATAAAACAATGGGACAGAACCTACAAAACTACTCAAGAGCCCATCGATACGGAAATACCGCTTGTCGTATTGGTGAACAGCGGTTCGGCTTCTGCATCTGAAATCGTATCGGGAGCACTACAAGATCTCGATAGGGCAGTCATCGTAGGAGAACGAACTTATGGGAAAGGATTAGTACAATCCACCCGGACACTTCCGTACAACGGGACACTAAAAGTAACTACGGCAAAATACTATATTCCCAGTGGACGTTTAATACAGGCAATAGACTATTCGCACCGTAATCCGGACGGAAGCGTAGGACGCATTCCCGATAGTTTGACCACAGCCTTTAAAACAGCTAACGGTCGTATTGTGAGAGACGGAGGAGGAATTAAACCGGATATCGAAGTCGAAAAAGAGAATCCAGCAAATATCTGTTTCTATTTAGTAAACGATTTGATAATCTTCGACTATGCCAACCGATATGCGGCAAAGCATCCGACAATAGCTCCCATAGGAGAATTTAAACTGACAGATGAAGATTATAATGATTTCAAAGAATTTGTAAAAAGCAAGGACTTTAAATATGATCGTCAAAGCGACAAAGTACTCAACGAATTGCGAAAAGTAGCACAATTCGAAGGCTATCTTGACGAAGCATCCGAAGAATTTAAAGCTCTTGAAAACAAGCTGAGCCATAATTTAGACAAAGATCTCGATACCTTCCGAAAAGATATAGAAGAACTGCTTACTATAGAAATAGTAAAAAGATATTATCATCAAAAAGGAGAAATACGTCAATCATTACGAAAAGACGAAGACCTGGACAAAGCTTTGGAAATATTAAATGACAAGGCAGCTTATAACAAAATACTGAATATAAATCAAAATTTAAAATCTAAAAAATAGAAGCCAAAGTAATGTCACACCCGTTAGAATTATTTCGATTTTGTCCCGTATGCGGATCGAATAAATTCATCGAAAACAACAATCAATCGAAACGTTGCGAAACTTGCGGCTTCATTGATTACATAAATCCAAAAGCTGCAGTTGTGGCAGTAATAACCAATACAAGAGGCGATATTCTCGTATGCCGACGAGCCAAAGATCCGGCAAAAGGGACATTGGATATGCCCGGAGGATTTACAGACTTGAACGAAACGGCAGAAGAAGCTGTTATACGGGAGGTCAAAGAAGAAACCGGACTTACCGTAACGGCAACCCGATATCTGTTTTCTTTGCCTAATACTTATAAATATTCAGGACTGAATGTTCCTACTATGGATTTGTTTTTCGAATGCGATGTATTAGAAACATCCGGTATTACAGCGCAAGATGATGTAACCGAAGCATGGTTCATACCCCGAAACGAGATAGACCCGTCACAATTCGGTCTGACATCTATACAAAAAGGGATTCGAAGAATCATCAAAGAGAAAGAGAAATAAAACACGATTAGTTTTTATCTCTTTTTTCTGTGCAGAAGGTAAACTTCGGAATATATCTTTCCCAAAACAAAATTCTATATCGACAGCACGATCAATTCGATATTTCCGATCAAAGCAGCAACCTCGGTAAAAGAGCTTCCGACACAACCATAAATCTTGCATGTCCGCGAAAGTAAGTACAAATCGGTCAATCCGTTCTCTATTCCCTGTCGGCTATTCCGATCGCAACTCTCAAAAACCGTAATAATGCGATCTCCGAATCTGTCTAAAAGTTCATGTTTAACCTCGTCCGAATCGGAAGCGACAAAAAAACGGACATTCCCATCTATTTCTAATTCGTGCCTGATCGCTTTTATAAACAGTTCCAAAGGACTGCTCTGTATCGCTTTATTATTATCCGTTCGGCGAACATGAACCCCGATAGTACGTTCTCCGAAATGTTCAGCAACAAAATCATCAATTCTACGGGACAGCCTTCGATTAGGAGACATAATCTCTCTTATGTTCCGATAACTTCCCATATCATAACAAGATTCTATATATAAACGCTCCGTTTCAGAAATCAAATTCACAAGATTCTGCTCATCCCGCACGATAGGAATACAATTCGTCATACTCAATACCTTATCGAAATGCGAACGAAGATAATATTTAGAAAGCCATAGATTTTTTTTCACCGGACGATAATAACGGAGAAAATCAATTCGAGCAGCTTCTTTTACCGTAACATTTAAACTTCTCAACGGATTAAACAACGAATAAAAAGGAGCATTCAATTCCCGATTACGAAACCATACGATCTTCAACTTCACTCCGGCTTTCTGACAAGCATTCAAAACCGAAACAATCGCACGCATTCGGTTCGCCAAACCTCCGACGGGAACCAAACAGACCTCTTTATTTTCCTGATTCATTATATATAGCTTTCAATTAATCTCATCCCGAACAGGGTATATGCAAAAATATAAGATATTTCAGAATCTGACAAATAGAACAAACAGCCATTTAAATTTTATGGATAAAAAGATTTCACAAATAATCATGAAGAGATTACTTTACAGAAAATTAAAACAGACTCCAAGATAAATTCTCGATAACCTCAAAAGAAACGATCTTTTCCGAACTTTCTTTTTTCACAATATATCCGTATCTTTGCTTGTCTGAATAATGCATAACAACAACCGATAAATCGTTAAAGCTGTGGCAAAAGAAATGGTCGAGACTCCGCTGATGAAGCAATACATCGAGATGAAAGGAAAACATCCCGACGCTATATTGTTATTTCGGGTAGGAGACTTTTATGAAACTTTTTCGGAAGATGCCATAACTGCATCTGAAATTTTAGGAATCACATTAACCCGAAGAGCAAACGGCTCTGCTCAATACGTAGAATTAGCCGGATTTCCGCATCATGCACTCGATACTTATCTGCCCAAGCTCGTCCGTGCCGGTAAACGAGTGGCCATCTGTGAGCAACTCGAAGACCCCAAACTGACAAAAAAACTGGTAAAAAGGGGTATTACGGAATTAGTAACTCCGGGAGTATCCATAAATGACAACATCCTTAACCATAAAGAGAACAATTTTCTGGCAGGCATTCATTTCGGAAAAAATATTTGCGGAATTGCATTCCTTGACATCTCTACCGGAGAATTTCTGACTGCAGAAGGAAATTATGACTACATAGACAAATTGCTCAACAATTTCGGCCCTAAAGAAGTTCTGTTCGAGCGCAGTAAACGAAAACAATTCGAAGAACACTTCGGAACTAGATTTTTCACGTTCGAATTAGACGATTGGATCTTTACCGAAGACGCGGCAACCGACCGATTATTAAAACATTTCGAAACCAAAAATCTGAAAGGATTTGGTGTTCATACTTTAAAGAACGGGATCATTGCCGCCGGTTCATTGCTCTATTATCTCGATATTACACAACATAAACAAATTTCTCATATAACGGCTCTTTCTCGTATCGAAGAAGAACGCTATGTCCGCCTCGACAAATTTACAGTCCGTAGCCTGGAATTGCTCAATACGATGAATGAAGGCGGTAAAAGCCTATTGGATGTCATAGACCGGACAACAAGTCCGATGGGCGCACGTATGCTCAAACGCTGGATTGTATTTCCACTAAAAGATATACGTCCCATAAACGAAAGGTTGGATGTTGTAGAGTACTTTTTTAAAGAACCGGAGGTAAAAGAAGAAATAGACCAGCAACTTTCTCTGATCGGAGATATGGAACGACTCATATCCAAAGTGGCCGTAGGCCGTATTTCTCCTCGGGAAGTGGTACAGCTCAAGGTAGCGTTATCGGCAATAGAGCCGATACGGGATATTTGCATCCGATCAGGAGAACCTGTTCTACAAAGTATCGGAGAACAATTAAACCCCTGCTCGCTGATAAGAGACCGCATCGAGAAAGAGATAAATCCCGATGCTCCGACGTTAGTCAACAGAGGAGGAATTATCTGCAAAGGTGTAAATACTGAACTCGATGAACTGAGAGAAATGTCTTACTCCGGAAAAGATTATCTGCTTCATATCCAACAGAGAGAAATAGAACGAACAGGCATTCCGAGTTTGAAAATCAGCTTCAATAACGTATTCGGCTACTACATAGAGGTTCGCAATACGCACAAAGACAAAGTTCCGGAAGAATGGATACGGAAACAAACCTTAGTAAATGCCGAACGTTATATTACTCAAGAACTAAAAGAGTATGAAGAAAAAATCTTAGGTGCAGAAGAAAAGATCATAACTCTCGAAACCCGGCTATTTAATGAACTTATACTGGCATTGAATGAATACATACCTGCCATTCAACATGATGCCACGCAAATAGCCCGACTCGACTGCTTGCTGTCGTTTGCAAAAATAGCAAAAGAAAACCGTTATATCCGTCCCGAAGTAAACGATTCTTTAGAGATAGACATCAAAGAAGGCAGACATCCCGTTATCGAAAAACAACTGCCGCCGGGAGAATCATACATAACGAATAATGTATTGCTCAACAATGATACACAACAAATTATAATGATTACCGGGCCGAACATGGCAGGTAAATCGGCACTATTACGACAAACCGCCCTGATTGTGATCTTGGCACAAATCGGATGCTTCGTTCCTACCGAAGCTGCACATATCGGTGTCGTAGATAAAATATTCACACGGGTGGGAGCTTCAGATAATATCTCTTTAGGAGAATCTACATTCATGGTAGAAATGAACGAAGCCGCTGATATTCTGAATAATATATCTAACCGCAGTCTGGTACTTTTCGATGAATTGGGACGAGGGACAAGTACCTATGACGGAATATCGATCGCATGGGCAATCGTAGAGCATATTCACGAACATCCGAGAGCTCATGCCAAAACACTCTTTGCAACTCACTACCATGAGCTTAACGACATGGAGAAGACCTACAAACGAATCGCTAACTATAATGTTTCGGTCAAAGAAATAGATAACAAAGTTATTTTTCTCCGAAAGCTGGTAAAAGGCGGTAGTGAACACAGCTTCGGTATCCATGTGGCCAAAATGGCGGGAATGCCGCAAAGTATCGTCAAAAGGGCAGGGGATATACTGAAACAACTCGAAAGCAATAATCGGCAAGGAACTGTGTCTAAAAAGACGCCGGAAATAACTCCTGCTGCGGCAGGAGGCATGCAACTCAGTTTTTTCCAGCTCGACGATCCCGTTCTGAGTCAGATAAGAGACGAAATCATAAATATCGACATCAACAATCTGACACCGATGGAGGCCTTGAACAAACTCAACGATATCCGGAAAATTATCACCGGAAAATAAATACCTCATTAAATGAACATAACCGATTTTGAAATAATGGCTCCGGTAGGCTCTTATGAATCGCTGACCGCAGCGATTCAAGGAGGAGCTAACTCTGTTTATTTCGGCATAGAAGGACTGAACATGAGAGCCCGCTCATCTAATAATTTCACAATACACGATCTGCACGAAATCGCCCGTATTTGCAGAGAAAACAACATGAAAAGTTATCTCACCGTCAACACGGTCATTTACGATGAAGATCTCACATTAATGCGAAGTATTATCGATGCAGCCAAGGAAGCCGAAATATCGGCGATCATTGCAAGCGATGTAGCCGCAATGACATACGCCCGAAGCATTGGTGTAGAAGTGCATCTTTCGACACAGCTCAATATTTCTAATGCCGAAGCTCTAAAATTCTATGCCCAATTCGCAGATGTAGTCGTACTTGCTCGAGAGTTGAACATGAATCAAGTATCTCACATATATCAACGTATTTGCGACGAGCAAATCAAAGGTCCGGGAGGAAAACTTATCCGCATCGAAATGTTCGCACACGGAGCTCTTTGTATGGCCGTATCGGGAAAATGTTACTTGAGCCTGCACGAAATGAATGCCTCTGCCAATCGGGGAGCATGTATGCAAATATGCCGGAGGGGATATACGGTAAAAGATAAAGACAGCGAGGTAGAACTGGATATTGACAATCAATATATCATGTCCCCGAAAGACCTGAAAACGATCCATTTTTTAAACAAAATGATCGATTCTGGTGTTAGAGTTTTTAAGATAGAAGGACGTGCCCGAGGAGCAGAATATGTCCGCACCGTAACCGAATGTTACAGGGAAGCGGTAGAAGCCTGCTTATCCGGAAGTTTCACCGATGAAAAAATCGAAAACTGGAACAACCGCTTGTCCACTGTTTTCAACAGGGGTTTCTGGAATGGCTACTATTTAGGACAACGGCTCGGAGAATGGAGCAAAAACTATGGTTCTGAAGCAACCAAAGTCAAAGTATATTTGGGGAAAGGAATCAAATATTTTTCTAAACTGGGAGTAGCCGAATTTCAAATGGAGACCTCATCTCTGAATGTAGGAGAAGAAATTCTGGTTACAGGGCCTACAACCGGAGCGATAACGGCAAAAGTCGAAGAGATAAGGGTAAATCTTAAACCAGTAAACAAAACAGTAAAAGGAGAACGGTTTTCTATACAATTAAACGAAAAGATAAGACCTTCCGACAAACTTTTTAAATGGGTGGACTCGGCAGAATTAAAAAACCGGAAATCCTGATGAATGAAAAACTTATATCATTCCGAGGATTTCCCAAATGATATAAGCGTATGAAAACAATAATAGCCGGAGCATCCGGATTTATAGGACAACACCTTTGCTCCATGTTAAAAAGCATCGGTGACGAAATCATAACCCTTTCTCGAGAAGATTTCATTACAGGTAAATTCGATCTTCTCGTTCATAAACTCAATGGAGCAGACCGCATATTCAATCTGGCGGGAGCTCCGCTAAACCGCCGTTGGACTCGTGAATATAAAAAAGAGATTTTCAACAGCCGCATACAAACAACAGCTAAGCTTGTTGCGGCAATTAACGAACAGCCAACTCCTCCATCCCTATTCGTATCCACGTCTGCAATAGGCTATTATCCGTCAGATGGCGCTTATATCGAAAACGCAGAAGTTTACACACCTACGTTCTTAGCTTACATTTGCCGTAAATGGGAAAAAGAAGCAGAACAAGTAACCCCGCAAACTCGTCTGGTCATTACCCGTTTAGCTCCGGTATTATCAACCGACGGTGGTATATTCCCGCCTTTAGCGTCTTTGTTTCGTTATGGGTTAGGAGGGAAAATAGGATCAGGGAAACAAGCTTTTCCTTGGATAATGTTAACCGATCTGTTACGCATCTACAGGTTCATCATCGAACATACCGAATTGAAAGGTGTTTTAAATTGTTCGGCACCGGATATTACAGACAATGCACTATGGGCAAAATCCCTCGGGCAAGAGCTTCGTCGTCCGGTATTATGGACAATTCCGCCATATCTGCTCAGAGCGATCTTAGGAGAAAGATCTGTACTACTCACTGAGGGACAACATGCCATTCCTTACAAATTAGAAAAAAACGGTTTCACTTTCGAATATACCAATATATGTGATGCATTAGACCGCCTTTGTGAAAAAAAGTCCGATATAACCTCCCATGTATTGGAATATTAAAAACCTGTTTAAATTTTATCCGAGTCGACATATAAACTCTAAAACTCGACTGTCAGTCCCAGCGTAGGCAATATAGTACCACTCTGCTGCCGGATATATTTCATTTTATAATGTTGATTTCCGTCAGGGTATATTTGCGGATCGACAACTCCCGTACTTACCAACACGGGCTGACTGTCATATTTAAAATTTCCGATATTTTGCAGATCGATATAAATACCGAGCATTACTCCTTTAAAATAAAACGATTTATCAAGGCGGAAATCAATTTGAGAAAACGTTTTCAAACGCCCGGTATTATACAAATCGTAGTCATAATAAGGACGAGCGGTAGCATCCCATGCCGACACAATAGAAGAGAGATTTTCATCATACGGTGTAAAAGGAGCTCCGCCCATAACCCTGAGTTTTAACCCGATATCCCAATTCTTCGGTAATTTATAAGTGCCCGATAGAGTAAGCAAATGCCTGTTATCCCAAGCTGAAGGCAGGTATTTCCCTGTAGATGGTTGGATAAACTGACTGCGGAAATAAGTATATGAAGTCAACAAATTAAATTTTCCACTGCCAAACCAGCGAAACATAAACTCGACTCCATAAGCCCTTCCACGTGCAGTAGAAACAGCCGCCTCATTCCCGGAAACGCCATAATCTACACCTTTACAAGCCAAAGGAATGCCATCTTGCAAGGAAAGTGGAGCATGACTATATTTTTTATAAAAACCCTCGATTGTAGCTTCAGCGTTTTTCCCAAAATGATATTCCACTCCGAGTGAAGTTTGATCAGAACGTTGATACAATAATCCGTTTGCTTTATTCACTAATATACCAAATTCCTTATAACCCATTGTCGTATACGCAGGAAGCTGATAATAGCGCCCGACTGTTCCGTTCAGATAAAAATTCGGAAAAAAATTATACGAAAGGGAAAGTCGGGGAGAGAACTGCTTGAGCGGATTATTCATTTTAGAAGAGTATGTATTCGCATCAAACCTGACACCGAGAGAAGCCGTAAAACGTTCATCCGGAGACTCATATCCGGCAGTTGCAAAAACGCCCCATTTAAAAAGATTCAAATCTGTCTCATAGAGAATCTCTTTCGCCTGCTCCGAAAAAATTTTCTGAAAAGTCCGATTTGTATAAGTCACATAATCTAAATTCACACCGGCATTTACATTAAAATTTCCAAATAATGAACGATTCTCAAAACGGAAATGATTCTCTATTTCATCCGAATTATAACGTAAGGTCAGATTTTCTTGAGAAGACTCGTCATTATTCAGATATTTTCGGTTATTGTTATTCATAAAACTCCGACTCAATACCAACGTTTGAGTATGCCGGCCGGCATAATGTTTATACACAGCTCCAAGTGTGTACGTCTGCTGCTTAATTACCGGAAGATAATTCAATAAATATTGTTTAGACTCATCTTTAGGATCTGTATCGGTATTTAATTTCATATTATCGATAGCCCCCAATCCTATCCATGTCAGCTCATGAGCTTGAGAAAAACGAGTCTTAATTTTAAACTGAGCATCCGTATAACGGGGAAGAAACGGCATATCGAGCACTTTGAAAAGAAGTTGCAGATAAGACTGTCGCACAGATACCAGATAAGTTGTTTTTTTATTCTTGGTAATATAGCCATTAGATGTCAAAGATACTTCAGATGCTCCTACTGTAGCTTTTACGGTACGTTTTTCCGTATTTCCGTCGAGCAATTTAAAATCCAATACCGAACTGAGCGCATTTCCCCGATTGGCAGGAAACGCTCCGGTATAAAAATTAACCTCTCTAATAAAATCGGCATCTATAATGCCGACAGGTCCTCCCGAAGCTCCTTGTGTACTAAAATGATTTATATTCGGAATTTCCACCCCATCTAAATAGAACCGGTTTTCGGATGGACCACCCCCTCGTACCAACAAATCATTTCGATATCCGTTTCCGACAGCAGAAGCTACTCCCGGAAACGAGTTGACGACTTTAGAAATATCCCGATTAGCTCCCGGACTTTTCTCTATCTCCTGTAATCCGATCACTCGGGAGGAAATAGGACTTTCCAACGATCTTCTGAACGGAGATGCGACCACCTCGATTTCTTTCAAATCGACCTGATTCTCTTCCAACTCCGCATCGATGCGATAATCATGAGATGAAACCCTAAACTCCGGTGTCACGCAGGTTCTATAACCGACAATAGAAAACTGTAACCGATACATTCCCGGAACAAGATTCTCAATCACATAATTTCCAAGACTGTCCGTCATTACTCCTTGCGTAGAATTCCATACAGATACCGATGCAAAAGACAACGGCTCTCGGCTCTCCCGATCCACCACTCTCCCTTTTACCGCATAAGTTTGCTGTGCTTGTCCGTCAAAAAAGAATAAACACATCAAAAGAAGAGAAATAAAGAACTTTTTCATAACATCCGGTTTTTATACCTTTGTGTAAAATAACGAAATGCGGACAAATTTAGTTCTATTTTTCATAAAGCTCCAAAATATATGAAACAACCTCAAATCGAAATAACGGCAGACGGATCGGCGACACTATATATTCCCGAAATAGATGAACATTATCATTCCGTCAAAGGCGCACTAACCGAATCGTTGCATATATTCATACAAACAGGATTCTACTATTCAAAAGCCGATCCTTTGACAATTTTCGAAGTCGGGTTCGGAACAGGGCTAAACGCCTTTCTCACATTACTCGAATGTGAAAAGCTTCAAAGAAAAACCGTTTACCACACAATAGAACTCTATCCTTTGACAACAGAACAGGCAAACAGCCTCAAATATCAAGACACGATCGCTCCGGAACAAGCAACGCTTTTCGAAACAATACATCTGGCAGAATGGGATAAACCGATCGAAATAACACCGAATTTCACTCTACACAAAATAAAGGGAGATATGGGACAAATAATTTTACCCGACCAATCTTTCGATTTGATATATTACGATGCTTTCGCTCCGGAAAAACAGCCGAATTTATGGAGTGAAGAGATATTCGAAAAAATAAGCCGATCGATGAAATCCCAAGGAATACTCACAACTTATTGTGCAAAAGGCGAGGTAAGAAGACGGTTACAAAGAGCAGGACTCATCGTGGAAAGGCTGCAAGGTCCACCGGCGGGGAAACGGGAAATATTGAGGGCCATAAAACCATAAAATACAAATGATTGAAAAAATAAAGTTAATAAATAAGAAGTTAAGACAGCAACCATAAAGTTTTTTTATTTTTGTTTGATAAAGCAAACACAATCTATACAAAACGTAAATCGACATGAAACGGAGTTTATTATATACTTTATTGTTCTGTTTAAGTTTATCCCTGTATTCCGTTCAGGGACAAGTGTCTTACCGAAGTGAAACGCCTTATATCATTTTTGCGAAAGGGAAGAAAATGTTTCAGGTACACAATTATAACGGATGCATCGATTTATTGACCCGTTTCAAGACACTCAGTAAAGACACGAAACTGAATCAGGAAGCCGACTATATGATTGCCGTATCGTCCTATGCCAACCGGAGTCCGCAAGCCTTAAAGCTCTTGGAAAGATTCATAGAACAATACGGTTGGTCCTCCGGTATCCCCAAAGCCCGGATGCTGATCGGGAATCTTTACCTATTCGACCGGAAATATGAAAAGGCCAATCGCCAATACGCTTTAGTAGATATGGAGCGATTATCTCCCGAAGATCAGGAGGAGTACCTTTTCAGAGCCGGATTATCACAACTAAAAAGCGGAAATACAGAAAAAGCAAAGCCTTATTTTTCCGCACTTAGTTCGGTAGGGAAAAAATACCGGGAAGCATCGATATACTACAACGCCTATATCGATTACACCGGCAAACAGTACAACGGAGCAAAAGCCGGCTTTTCTCAAGTAAAAAGCAACCCGGAGTTCGGAGCTAATGCGAAATACTATTTAGCCCAAATAGCTCTTAATGATCAACAATACGGTCAAGTTATACAAGAAGGGCTACAATTATTATCCGAATATCCCGATCATGAATTCAACTCCGAGATAAACCGCATTGTCGGAGAAAGCTATTACTATGAAGGAGATAACGATAACGCTATCCAATATCTGAACCGTTATGTAACGAACACAAAAGATCCGCTACGCGAAAGTTTATATTTATTAGGCATTGCATATTTCAAATCAGGGAATTACCCGTCTGCCATCGAATATCTGAAACAGACAACGACAGGTAATGACGCTTTAATGCAAAACGCATATCTCTATTTAGGACAAAGTTATCTCAAAACCGGAGATAAAACGAATGCGCGACTTGCCTTCGACATAGCTTCACGATATGATTTCGACCGTCAAGTACAAGAAACGGCATTATACAACTATGCCTTGAATATTCACGAGAGCACAGTATCTCCTTTTGGAGAATCGGTAACTGTTTTCGAGAAATTTCTAAATCTATTTCCCTCTTCAAGATATGCAGACGCAATTAATGATTATCTGGTCGATGTTTATATGACATCCCGCAATTATGGCGCGGCATTGAACTCTATCAACAAAATCAAAAGGCCCACCGATAAAATTATGAAAGCCAAACAGCGCATTCTTTTCCGGCTTGGTACTGAAAGTTTCACGAACAATAATCTTTCTGAAGCCCGAAAATATTTTTCGAGTGCGATTCAATTGGGCAATTATGATGCAAATGCCCGCTCACAAGCATATCTGTGGAAAGGAGAATGCGACTACCGCGAAGGGAAATTCGCCGATGCGGCAGCCAATTATCGCCAATACCTTTCTTCAAACAAAAACATCGATCCTTTAGCTCGTTATAATCTCGGGTATGCATATTTCAAACAGCACGATTTCGTCTCTGCCCGAAACAGTTTCCAACAATATGTCAATTCCTCGAAAGAGAGTTCGGCAACAAACATGATAGCCGATGCATGGAACAGAATCGGAGATTGTTTCTACTCTGCAAGGCAATTTGCACAAGCAGAAGAGAGTTATGCCAAAGCAAGAGAAATTGCTCCGACGACCGGAGACTATGCGCTTTACCAGAAAGGAATAATGGCGGGACTCCAAAGAAAATATAATGAGAAAATATCTATACTTCAGAATCTTTTACAAGACTATCCGCACTCGGAATACATTGATGACGCTTTATTAGAACAAGGGCTTACCTACACGGCGATACAACAAAACGACCGGGCAGTATCGGTCTTTGAGAAACTGATACGGGAATTTCCCCAAACAGTACCCGCCCGCAAAGCCGGCATACAATTAGGTATCGCATATTTCAATAGCAACCAACCGGAAAAATCGATTGCCGCTTATAAACAAGTCATAGGGAATTATCCCGGAAGCGATGAGGCTAAAGTAGCTATCGATGACTTGAAGGCGGTTTATCTCGACCAAAATGATATTGCAGCTTACGCTTCTTATTTAGAATCTCTCGGAGGGGCAGTGAAATATGAAGTTTCCGAACTCGACTCATTAGCCTTCTTAGCGGCAGAAAGGGCGTTTTTAAAAGCTCCTACAAATTCTTCGGCAGACGGACTGATAAAATATATTCAGACTTATCCTGAAGGAGCATTTCTGATTCCGGCACACTATTATTTAGGAAGTTTCTATTATGATCAGAAAAAATACGACGAAGCCGAAGCCGAACTTCAAAAAGTGCTGCAACAACCGGATTCTCCGTTAGCAGAAGAAACATTGGTCAAACTGTCCGACATACAGGTTATCCGCAAAGAATATCCGACCGCCCTGAATACATATAAAGTACTCGAAATAAAAGCGACAGGAAAAGAGAACCGCCTCACGGCAAGACTCGGTATATTGCGAATGGCAAAAGAACTGAAACAGAACGAAGAAATAATAGCCATAGCCAATAAACTTTTAGAAGACCCGAATCTCTCTCCGGAATGGATGTCCGAGGCCCGATATGAAAAGGCTAACGCTCTTGTTTCGACAGGAAACATCGATAAAGCGGCCGAAGAATGGAAAATTCTTTCCCGGGATACCCGTACCTCCCAAGGAGCTGAAGCAGCCTATCGGTTAGCCCAATACTATTTCGACCGACAAAAAAGTGCCGATGCCGAAAAAGAGATAAACCTTTTCATCGAAGCAGGAACTTCTCATCAATATTGGCTTGCCCGGGCATTTATTTTATTGGCGGACATAAATATTGCCAAAAAAGAAAATTTCCAAGCAAAACAATACCTTTTGAGCCTTCAAAACAATTACAATGCTCAAGATGATATTCAAAACATGATAGAAAACCGATTGAAACAAATAGGTAAATAACTTCGTAAAACAGAAAGCCTATGAAAAAGATGTATGTATTTGTAGCACTACTGTCGACTTGCAGTATTGCTTCGGCTCAAGAAAATAAAGAAGAATCCCTGAAAAGGGAAGTAACGATAGAGAAAGAATTTACCCCAATCGTAAACGACGCCTCCAAAATAAACACGTTACCCGAAATAGATAATCCCGTAGTCACCAAACCGTCTATCCGTTATTCGGATTGGGCTGTACCGATGACTACAGGGCCTATACTGCAAATACTCCCTTCCGGAAATTTCGGAATGCAACCGGCCGTCAATCCGAAACAAAGCTATATAAATTTGGCAATGGGGAACTATTTAAATGCCGCAGCCAATGCCGGATTCAGAATATTCGACAGTGAAACCGACCAGTTAGGAGTATGGTATCAACACAGTTCGACAAACGGAAAGCTAAAATATCTGGAAAACGATAAAAAAGTGACTCAACGAAGAAATGACAACATTCTGAATTTAAGTTATAAACATACTTTCGAAAAATTGTCATGGAAAATAGGAGGGGCATACCGCAGCAATGCTTTCAATTATTACGGAATGCCTCTTATCCCCGAAATAATGGATATTATTCCCGAAAGTATGAAAACATTCAAAATGACAAACCAACAACGCGTGCAACAATATTCTCTGCATACGGGGATAGAATCCAAAGACAACGAAAAACTGAATTATGACTTATCGGTAGGATACAACGGATATAAAAGCAGGCTCGGGTTTCTTTACGAGGATAAAAACGGACTGACAGAAAACCATATAGAGACTCGTTTTAACCTCAGTGCACCGTTCGGCAAATATTATGCCATCGGGTTAGGAGTAGGAATGGATAACCTGATTTACAGTCAAGATCAATATAACTATACCGTTATTCGTCTAAATCCGAATTTCAATATTACCAAAAACAATCTGAAATTCAGGGCAGGACTTAATGTAGATATCTCATTCGATGACGGTACGACTTTCCGCTTCGCTCCGGATTTGAATCTGGAGTGGGAGTTCGAAAAATCATTCTTCTTGTTTACTTCTCTTGAAGGAGGCAAAGAGCTCAACACGATGAACAAAATGTCCGTACGGAGCATATATGCCGACCCGTCCCATCCGGCAACAAATTCTTACACTCCGGCAGATTGGACATTCGGACTCAGAACAAATTATCTGGCAAATTTTAATGTAAACTTATACACCGGAATAAAAACAACGACAGATGCATTATTCGATTACCGGACTTTGATCGCCTACGACGGAGTACTTTCACGAGATGTCATTTCATTTTTCGCAATGGATGCCTATGCTTGGAAAGTCGGATTCGATATAAACTACAAATACAAAGATCGGGTAAAGGCACAGATCAACTGGGCTCATAATGAATGGCATTACCGACATGGAAAAGGAAAGATACGCACAGCTCTTCCGGTAAACGAGTGGAATCTGGGTCTTGATGTAAATGCGACAAAACATCTGGCCTTTGATCTGGATATTTACTTAGCAAACGGGCGTGAATACCGGAATACTATAGAAACAGATCTGAAACCGGATGCAGATTTTTTCTCTTTCGGAAAAATGAAAAATATTTTCAATGTCAATTTAGGAGCAACCTATCGCTTCAACGACAGTGTTCACTTATTGGTACAAGCCAATAACATATTCGCACAACATTACAACCTGTACTACGGAATGCCGGCACAACGTTTCAATATCATGGCAGGAGTAGGGGTATGCTTCTAATATAGATATAAAAGGCTGTAAAAACAGAGACAGAATAAACAAATTTGCAAATATTACCTCTCTTTAAAGGCAAATCACAAAGGCGGTAAATAGAATATTTCACAAAGAAAAAACTCTATTTACTGCCTTGTTTTTGATAATCATAAAAATTTTTAACAGCAAAAGTTCTGAAATTCAATCAGTTTTTTTTCTAATTTTGCCGCACACTTGAAATTTGTCCGATTTCATCTGAAATAACATCGAATAAATTTTCAGCCTATTCTCATTATTTCAGAAACAAAAACGGCACTATAAATCTGAGAAAAAAAACAAGTGCCTCAAAAAACAGTTATAAATAAGAAACAAACTCTCAAGAGTAGAAAATAAAAACTGCTATATGCAAAAAAATTTAGTAATAGTCGAATCTCCAGCAAAAGCGAAAACCATTGAAAAATTCTTAGGAAAAGATTTCAAGGTGCTCTCAAGTTACGGACATATCCGCGATTTGAAGAAAAAAGATTTCAGTATTGATATAGAACACAATTATACTCCTATATACGAAATACCTGCCGATAAGAAAAAGTTGGTAGAAACATTAAAAGAAGAGGCCGCAAAAGCTGAAACCGTTTGGTTGGCATCTGATGAAGACCGGGAAGGAGAAGCTATAGCATGGCACTTATATGAAGTATTGAAATTGAAACCGGAAAATACGAAACGAATCGTATTTCACGAAATTACGAAAAGTGCGATACTAAACGCTATCGAACATCCAAGAAGCATAGATCTGGATCGCGTAGATGCACAACAAGCACGAAGAGTTCTCGACCGAATCGTCGGGTTTGAGCTCTCTCCTGTATTATGGAAAAAAGTAAAGCCTGCACTGTCGGCCGGCCGAGTACAATCGGTTGCTGTCCGTCTTATCGTAGAACGGGAAAGAGAAATACAGAATTTCGTTCCTGAAGCCGCATACCGGGTTATTGCGACCTTTTTAATTCCGGGAGAAAAGAATGTTCCTGTCGAACTAAATGCAGAACTGAACAAGCGTTTCAAAACAAAAGAAGAGGCTCTGGCCTTTCTCGAACAATGCAAAAATGCAAATTTTTCAATCGAAGATATTGCCGTAAAGCCGGTACATAAATCACCTGCCGCACCGTTTACGACATCTACTTTACAACAAGAAGCAGCCCGTAAACTCGGTTTCTCGGTATCTCAAACGATGTTGGTTGCACAACGTCTTTACGAATCAGGGTTCATTACCTATATGCGTACCGATTCGATGAATTTGTCCAGTTTGGCAATCAATACGGCAAAAGATGAGATTATCTCTACGCTAGGTGAAAAGTACCTGAAAATAAGAAACTATCATACCAAGTCGAAAGGAGCGCAAGAAGCCCACGAAGCTATTCGTCCGACTTACATCAATAATCATGAGATCGATGCCCCTTCCCAAGAACGACGTCTATATGAATTGATATGGAAACGTACCATAGCCTCTCAAATGAGTGATGCCGAATTGGAAAAAACGACAGCAACCATAAAAATCTCGAACAGAGCCGAAAAATTTGTAGCTATCGGTGAAGTTTTAAAATTCGACGGATTCTTGCGCGTTTACCTCGAATCTCAGGATGAAGAATCGGATACAGAAAACAACAGCAAGATGCTGCCGCCTATCCACATAAACGAAAACCTTACAATATCCGAGATCGAGGCGACAGAACGTTTTACCCAACGCCCGGCACGTTATACCGAAGCGAGTCTGGTGCGGAAGTTAGAGGAATTAGGCATAGGACGGCCTTCAACATACGCCCCGACAATATCGACGATACAACAACGTGAGTACATTGAAAAAGGCGACCGGGAAGGAAAAGAAAGATCATATAATATTCTGACCCTGAAAAATAATCAGATTATAGACAAAACCAAGACTGAAATCACCGGAACAGAAAAGGCTAAACTACTCCCTACCGATATCGGGATAGTCGTAACTGATTTTCTCACCGAATTTTTCCCGGATATTTTGAACTATAATTTTACGGCAAACGTCGAAGAAAAATTCGACCATATAGCCGAAGGTAAATTGGAATGGACGAATGCAATCGATAATTTCTACAAATTATTTCACCCGGTTGTAGAAGAAGCAAAATCACTCCGAATGGAGCATAAGGTAGGAGAACGGATATTGGGAACTGATCCTAAAAGCGGTCGTCCGGTATCGGTCAAAATAGGAAGATTCGGACCATTGGTACAAATCGGAACGCCGGAAGACGAAGAAAAACCGTTATTCGCCTCCTTATTAAAAGGGCAATCGATGAGTTCCATTACACTGGACGAAGCACTCAGGCTTTTCGATCTGCCCCGAACATTAGGAAACTTCGAAGATAAACCCGTAACTGTCGGTATCGGAAAATTCGGACCTTATATCCGGCACGATAACAAATATGTTTCTTTACCAAAAACTTACGAGCCTCTTTCCGTGACATTAGAAGAAGCTATCGACATTATCCATCAAAAACGGGAACAAGAAAGCCAAAGACTAATCAAAAGTTTCACGGAAGAGCCCGATCTGGAAATACTGAACGGCCGCTACGGAGCATACATAGCATATAAAAAGAAAAATTATAAAATTCCCAAAGGAAGCGAACCGGCATCTCTTTCATTGGAAGCCTGTTTGCAAATTATAAAAGAGAGTGAAGAAAAACCAGCAACAAAAAAACATACAACAAGCAAAAAATCAGCAAAATAAAAGCATAAAGAACTAACTCGTAAAAACGGTGCTATCTTTGGTAGTACCGTTTTTATATATACAAACCGACAACTCGCAACATGTGCCATTTTCAAATGTGTCTGTTTTTTGTCATAAAAACACAATTTTCTGTAAGTTTTTGTCATAAAAAACGTTTTAAGCACATCATTTTTGATTGAAAATACATAAAAATAGAGACAACTGCTTGCAAATAAAAAAACAATATATACCTTTGCTTTTTGAAAAGGATTGAAAATGCTAGGTTTACAAAAATACAGGATAATAAACTCGACAGAAACTCAATTAAATAATAAACCGTCGCATCAAACTGTAAAACAAGAAATTAACTTAAACATTTAACTCATATGAAGAAAAGCAAGTTTATCTTGTGGGGAATAATGTTCTCTTTTATCGGTGTCTGCTATGCCGGAGAATTGCCTGTAAACAATACGATTCAACAAGAAGAATTACAACTAAACATATTCAAGAAAAAGAATAAAAAATCCCGTAAATCTAAAAAGGATGAAACCGTAGCGGCCAAAGACTCTACAAAATCAAAAAATGATTATGAAAAAATCGTTGGGCCGGGAACTATTACCCAAGAAGGGATGTTCCGCATTCATAAAAAGAAAAACGATTACTATTTCGAGATTCCGGCAAAGCTACTTAACCGGGATATGCTGATTGTCAATAAGCTGACAAAAGTTCCGGCTGTCATCAACGGATCGGGAATAAATAAAGGAATCAATTACCAAACCGAGTTAGTACGTTTTGAGTGGAATAAGGACGAAAATAAAATTCTTGTCCGGGAAATACAGCCCAAACCTCAATATCCGGAAGGCGATGCCATCGGTAAATCGGTCGATGAAAATTACATCTCACCGTTAATGACAAGTTTCAAAATAGAAGCATACAATAAAGACACAACTGCGTTTGTAATCAAAATTAATGATATTTACAATGGAGAATCTCCTATCAACAGATTTTTTCCGAATTTGAATGTCAATTCTTCAATAGATAAGAATCTTTCAAGAATTGTCAAAACCAAGGCATTCGAAAATAATGTAGTTGTCATATCCGAATTGACGACCCATGAAAAAGAGTTCAACAAAGTAAATAATCTGACTGCAGAAGTCAGCTCCTCGATTGTGTTGTTACCGGAAAAACCGATGATAGGACGTTATACGACTCCCCGAGTAGGATACTTTTATGTTCCTCAACTCTTTTTCAGCGATAAACAACAAAAACTGGATTCTCGAAAATTAATTACCCGTTGGCGGCTCGAACCGAAACCCGAAGACAAGGAAGCCTATCTTAGAGGAGAACTGGTCGAACCGCAAAAGCCGATAGTCTTTTATATCGACAAAACGACTCCCGTACAATGGAGAAAATATATAAAACAAGGAGTAGAAGACTGGCAGGTAGCTTTTGAAAAAGCAGGATTTAAAAATGCTATAATTGCCAAACAACTTCCGGATAGTGTTGCTGCTGACGAAGATGACATTAATTATTCTGTTATCAATTATGTCGCTTCGGCAGAGTCGAATGCCATGGGTCCTTCGATATACGATCCCCGTTCAGGAGAAATCATCGAAGCCGATGTTATCTGGTGGCACAATGTCATTTCTATACTTAAAAATTGGATTACCATTCAAACCGGAGCTGTTAATCCGGCTGCACAACAATGTCTATTACCGGATAGTCTCATGGGAGATGCCATGCGTTTTGTAGCCTGTCATGAAATCGGACATTCTTTGGGTTTACGCCACAATATGATCGCTTCGGCAGCTTATCCGACAGATTCATTACGCTCCAAAACATTTACAAACAAAATGAAATCTACGGCATCGTCTATCATGGATTATGCACGCTATAATTACGTAGCGCAACCCGGAGACGGAATTACTGAATTCGCTCCGCATATCGGCCCGTATGATATATTTGCTATAGAATTCGGATACCGTTGGAGAGATATTGAATCTCCCGATCAAGAGAAAGATGCCGTTTACGAATTTTTGAGCAAACATACCGGACCGTTATATCGATTTGCCGACGCCCAATCAATGCGTGATGCAACCGATCCGCGAGCCATGATAGAAGATCTCGGAGATGATAACGTAAAAGCAGCCCGTTACGGGATGGCAAATATTAAAAGAATCATGCCGCATATCATCGAATGGACAACCACCGGAGAAAAAGGGCAAACTTATACCGATGCCGGAAGATTATACAATGCGATAATCGGACAATGGAATCTCTATACTTATCACGTACTTTCTAACGTAGGTGGCATGTATCTTGAAAATACGGCTATCGGAGACGGACAAGAAACTTACGCTTTTGTCGAAAAAGATCGCCAGAAAGAAGCATTACAGTTCTTATTAGATGAGGTATTGACCAGTCCCGATTGGCTATTGAATGCGGATATAAACAAATATACATTTCCGATACAAAATTCGATGATGGGAGCTATCGAAAACTCTCCTTCATACACATTAAAAAACATGCACGGATATATTTTCTGGGACTTGCTCACCAATAACCGGATTATCCGCATGATAGAAAACGAGAAACAGAACGGGAAAAAAGCTTTCACCGCTATCGAAATGCTGGACATGATGCACAAGCATATATTCGGTATTACAGAAAGAGGAGGAATTCCCGATGCAAATATGAGAGCGCTACAAAAAGGCTTTATCGATGCGCTTTTAGTCGCCGCCCAAGAAGAAGCAACGACCAAAAGCGCTCCAAAACTAGTCGGAACTGGATTACAAGATCTTGTATTACCTTGCTGCGGACAACATTTTGAAGGAGATGAAGAACGGTCTGCCCGTAATGTAAACTTTTACAGCGGACAATCGAATCGTACTTCTGACGCCGTATCTGTAAAACGAGGAGAATTACTCAGAGTAAGAGAACTGTTACAAAAACGAGTAAATACAACATCCGATTTGGCCGCCCGTTATCATTATACAGACGTTTTATTACGTATCAATACCGGTTTAGGATTAAACAAATAATATCCGTACCGGACTTTTTATAAATTGCTTATCCTTAATTTCATTCAAACAAACGTTCGTTTTTTCAGCAAGAAAAACAAGGTTGTCAGATAAAGTCAAAGGATCAGCAAAAAACTGAAATAAAAGGATTTATAGAAATTATATCCTCGAAGAGTAAATATTATAAACCGTCCGAAAAAACGAACGTTTTTTTGGACATACAGATTTTGTCAGATGAAAAAATTCTTATTGATTTCCACACTGATGGTTTATACAATGTCGGTATTCTCGGCTACCCGTGAAATCAAAGGACTTGTTACCTCAGATGAAGACAACATGCCGCTTATCGGAGCATCTGTATTCGTGTCGACCGATGACCTGAAAAAGATAAATTATCCTAAAGAATCGATCGGTGTAATGACGGCTATCGACGGAAGCTTTATTATCAATGTCCCCGATAATATTACCCGCATTTTCTGCAGTTATCTGGGACACAATCAAAAAGAGATCAAACTCGGAAAAGAAACATTTTACAACATCAAATTAGAATCATCCTCTCATGAGCTTGATAATATCGTCGTTACCGGATATCAGAATATCGAGCGACGGAAACTTACCTCAGCCATTTCTAAAGTAAAAATGACTGATCAACTGATCGGAAGTTCTCATTCGATTGACCAAATCCTAGCAGGGCAGGTAGCTGGGCTTTCTGCAGTAACATCAACCGGTGCTCCGGGTGCTCCGGTAAAAATAAGGATCCGCGGAACTTCTTCATTAAACGGAACACAAGATCCGTTATGGGTATTGGACGGTATTCCGTTAGAAGGCACAGATATACCTAAAATGGAAGACTTACAAGATATAGATAATATATATTCTACATCTATTGCCGGTATCAATCCGAACGATATAGAAGATGTTACCGTTTTAAAAGACGCTGCTGCTACGGCGATATACGGTGCACGAGCTGCCAACGGAGTTATTGTTATTACGACCAAAAGCGGAAAAAAAGGGAAAACTCGGGTTTCTTTCTCTACAAAACTGTCTTATGTTCCCAATGTAAACATCGATAGATTAAACTTACTGAACTCTGATGAAAAAGTTCAGTTAGAAATGGATTTATTACAATCTGACTATACTTATCGAGAAAAAAAAGGCGGTGTATCGGAAATATTGCAACAATACAATCAGCTCGATGCTTTCAAAGCAGGAGGGTTCAGTGCCATTTCTCCCGAAGCCCAAGCCGCAATAAACCAATTACGCGCGATAAATACAGACTGGAATGATATTCTTTTCCGGGATGCATTCAATCAGGAATACAATTTAAGTTTATCCGGTGGAGGCGATCGTGCTACTTATTACACCTCTTTGGGCTATTATACCGAAAAAGGAAACGTTATCGGTGTAGACGCCAGCCGATTCAATTTTACCGGCAAAACCACTTACAAGGTAAATAAATACTTGCAACTGGGAGCTAATATATACGCTAACCAGATGAAGAACCATTCATACTTAACCGATGCGGACAGCTTTACCAGCCCGACATTTTATTCTCGGAGAGCAAATCCGTATCAACAGGTATATGACGAAAATAATAATTACATATATGATGACAACATCACGGGCAAAGGTGACGATGAAATAGAAAATTTCAATATTTTCGAAGAAAGGAATAATACCTCAAACGAAAATACGATTCAATCGTTTTCTTCTATATTCGATGTAAATTTAAGGTTAAACGACCATTTCAAAATTACATCTCAAGTAGGTTTACAGGTAAATAACAGCTCGATCGAAAAAATAGCAGACCACGACAGCTATGCTATGCGTAAAGAAAAGAGAAAAACTCGTCTTGCCAGTTTGGGAGACAAATCATTTCTTCCAGACGGAGGTTTCCACAAACAATACGAAAATAAATCTTCTCAGGTCACTTGGAAAACAATGGCCGAATACCGTACTCAAATAAAGAACATACACGAAATAGAGGCTATGGCAGGAGCTGAGATAAGAAAAACTTGGTATCAAACCTTGTTCTCTGCAGGTTATGGGTTCGACCGGAAAACTTTGACTACACAACCGGTTATTTTCCCAAGTAACGAGCAAGCTTCATCTGTTCCCCTGCATTCAAAAACTTATGTTGAAAATGCTTATGCGTCATGGTTCGGAACATTCTCTTATACGTTGCTGCAACGCTATACATTAGGAGGAAGCATCCGGTTTGACGGTTCTGACCTTTTCGGTGTAGATAAAAAATACCGTTATCTCCCGCTTTATTCGGTCAGCGGATTATGGAGAATCTCCAGTGAAGAATTTATGCGCTCGGCCGATTGGATAGATAACCTTGCTGTCAGAGCTTCTTATGGTATTCAGGGAAATATCGATAAAAATACATCCCCATACGTTATGGGAACTTACAAAGTAGAACAGATATTACCGGGCAACAGCGAGAATACCATCCGGGTAGATTCTCCACCCAATGATAAACTGCGTTGGGAAAAAACCCAATCGGTAAATGCGGGTCTTGATTTCTCGGTACTCGATCAGGCTATCAGCTTGGGAATAGACTATTACTATCGTTATAGCAGCGACTTGATCGGGACAAAAATGACACCTTTGGAAACAGGCTTCTCTTCTACCACTGTCAATTGGGCGACGTTGAGAAACCAAGGAATAGAGTTGAGTTTGACGACAAGAAACATACATACCAAAAATTTCACATGGTACACAAATTTCAACATCGGATATAACAACAACAAGATTTTGAAAATGTCCGTACCTGCCAACCAAACGACACCGTCATTGGTAGGTTACCCGATCGGTGCTATCTTCGCTTATCCGTCTGCCGGTCTCGACAGCGAAGGGTACCCTCTATTCCTAAATAGTGCCGGAGAAAAAGTTACCGCAGAACAATATTTCAATATGAAGAATGATGGTCCTGACCTTACGGCTGAGGAACATCGGGCCCTATTCAAATATATCGGAACTACAGAACCGCTTTACTCAGGAGGTTTTACAAACACATTTACTATCAAACGTTTCGAAATAGCGGTCAACTGTATTTTCAATTTAGGTCAATACGTCCAGACACAACCTTCATACTCCATCACAAGTTATGATCGGGGAATGAATACGAATCGTGATATTTTAGACAGATGGACACCAAGCAACCCGAACGGACGCTTCCCCGCACTTATCAGTGATACGAAAAACGGACAGTCTTATCGCCACAACGAATATACGGCTTTCAATGACTTGAATTATTATAATTCGATGGACACTTGGGTAAAAAAAGGGAACTATATGAGAATACAAAGTATTCGTGTCGGATATAAACTGCCTGAGAATTGGCTGAAGTTATTCCACATGAGTTCCGGATCTATTTCTTTAGAAGGACGCAACCTGTTTGTAGTCGGATCGGACTATACCAATTATCTCGATCCGGAAACAATGGGTAACGTATATGCACAACCCATTCCGAAGTCAGTTACGTTCAGTCTTAATTTAAACTTTTAACGTACGAATCCGATGAAAAAGATAATTTATATACTGTCAATATTTTTGGCAACAGGATTCATTTCCTGCGACAATTTTTTGGATATTACTCCTGTCGGAAAAGTAATTCCTACGACTGCTACAGAATTCAGAGCTTTAATGACACAGGCATACGTAAGTACTCCTAAAAGCGGAAGAGCACGCACGGCATTCCGCAGCGATGAAGTAGGATCTTTTACCGATACGGAAAGCCGAAGTCTTTATTTCGAAGAATGGACATGGGATGATTACAGTCCCGACTATTCTTCTGATTTTGGTTGGCGGCAATATTACCAAGCCCTTTTCCTCATCAACTATACAATAGAAAACGAGAATAAAATGACTGGGGGAAGTAAAGAAGAAATAGCACAACTCGTAGGGGAAGCATACGCCATGCGGGCATATATACATTTTATGCTGGTCAACCTTTACGGAAAGCCCTATAACGAAGAAAATTTAAATACAAAAGCTGTTCCTCTTAAACTGAATTCGAACACTGAAGACGCTCCTTCACGGAATACGGTAGCGGAAATATACGCAGCCATAGAGTCGGATATCGTTGAAGCCGGGAAACGATTGAATGTAGAAAAATGGGATGTAGGTTTTAACTACAGATTCACCACTACAGCTTTAAAAGCATTCAGATCAAGATTATACCTGTATATGCAGAAATGGAGCGAATCTTTAAATGCATCTAAAGAAGTTCTGGAAATAAATAAAGAACTCGTAGATCTTTCGCAAACCACAATGCCAAACAATTATCAATCTGTAGAGTCGATTATGGCACTGGAATATTCCTCAGCAGATATAAACAGAGCTATCTATATCTCTACAGATCTATATAACCTCTACAACTCTAACGATTACAGAAGAAAAAATCGCTTCTACACTTCAGAAGGAGGCGGAAGATATACGGTAAGAAAGGGCGGAAGCAACGAATATGCCTGTACATTCCGAACCGGAGAAATATATCTGAATGCTGCCGAAGCGGCTTGTCAGGATGATAATCTGATTGATGCGAAAGATTATCTTTTACAACTAAAAGCAAAACGGTTCAATGCTACCGGCTATGCCGAAGAAGAAACAAAAGTAGAGGCAATGGATAAGGATGAACTGCTTCAAGAAATATATGACGAACGTTATCGTGAGCTGGCTTTCGAAGGACACCGCTGGTTTGATCTCCGTCGTACTACTCAACCGGCAATCACAAAAACAGAAAACGAGAAAGAATATAAACTCGAACAGGGTGACGAGCGTTATACTATCCGCATACCGAATGAGGCTATACAAAGTAACCCTAATCTGACCAACTAAAGTCAGATTAGGTATTTTTCTCATATACTATTTATTCACTTTAAATTATTGTGATTATGAAAAAAGGACTACTTATTCTTTTTTGTGCAGCGTTAGTAACGTCGGCACAAGCACAGTGGAGTAAAACCATAGATACTCCGACAAAGGCATCCTATGCCACAACATCCTCTGCCGTTGCTGTTACACCATCTGGTGAAACTTACGTGGCAGGAAGCTTAACTAAAGAAGATGTCAGTTTTGGCAATACAGCCTTGAACTTTGAAAACACAGGAGATTCGTTCCTGTTTAAATACAGTGCTACGGGTGAACCGGTATGGGCAAATGTAATTAACGGAGAATCGACTCAAATCAACGCTATCACTTATGATAACGATGGTAATATTTACGTAGCCGGTACATATACAGGAGAAACAACCATATTCAACGGCCAGGACAATAGCAAACAAACAGCAACTTGTAATACATACGAATCTCCATTAGGAGAAGGAACTTTATATACAAATTCCGGATTCATTGCAAAATACAGTAATGCTGGTGTTTTGTTGAAATTGGAAACTTTTAAAACCAATCTGGCAGACCTACCCGGCTCATCTTTTATGTTTCTAATAGTGGACGCAAGTTTTAACATACAAGATCTACAATTTATAAATGGTAAATTATATGCATCTGTTCTTTATGCCGGAAAAACAGAAAAAGACGGATTCACTTTTAATGCAAAAGCCTTTGATGACGGTACAGGCATGGCTGCCGACTTATATAGCGGTTGTGTAATTTCATTGACTACCGACCTCGCAATCGATGCAAAATTAGCAGATTTAAGTCCTATTGTGGAAGGAGCAAATGCCCTTTACTCGGTTACGGATGCCAAAATGTATGCTAATACAGATCACATATACGCTATATTCGGTGCGATGGGTAATCAGACCCTGACCGTAGGTAATAGTTCCGAGAATATAGAGTTACCTATCGAAGGAGAATTATACAGCAGAGGAATTATTCTTGCCGATATTAATATCGACGGTACACTGAATCAGAAAAACGTATATGAATCAGCCAAGGTATTAACAAATGATCTTCAAAATGTAATCGGTGGCATTTCGGAAAGAGATGGCAAAATTGTCGTAGCCGGGTTGTTTAATGAAAACCTTCCTTTCCAAAACGATTTAATATGTAAAGGAAAATTCGACTCGTATGTAGTAAAAATAAATCCATCCGACCTCTCTGTAGAAACAGCAAGACAAGGAAATATAGAGACTCCTGCTATTGATGCTTCACAAAATGAATATATGACCGTATATCCGACAGGAACTACATTCTCCACAAACAATATTTATTCGACTGTCGATTATGGATTCAGCTCCAGAGATCAAGCAAACAAAGTAGTTACCACCTATTCTTCTTATTCCATCGTTTATGACTATAAAAGCGGAGAAACAACATCTACAAAAGAAGCTGAAAATGTATATAAGAATGGTGTAGGAGCATGCGATAATAAAGTATCTACTGTAACTATAAATATAACAAATAGTGAATTTGACGAAGGAACATTTACCGTAAATCAAATTATAGACGGAGAAAGCTCTGCTATCGACAACAATGTAGCTGATAAAACTACTGTTAAAGCTTATCCTAATCCGGTAAAAGACATTCTTAACTTCTCTGAAGTTTGTGATGTGACCATCGTAAACGGACAAGGTAGTGTAGTAAAAGCAGTTTCTGCAACTACTCAAATTTCGGTAGATGACCTTGCTGCCGGTTATTATATCGCAAAAATCAAAACTGCTGATGGAACAACTGTAATTCCATTCATCAAAAAATAAAGAATAGAAGCCTTTTAATAAAAAAACCGGGAAATAATTTTCCCGGTTTTTTTATTAAATAATTGTCTATATATAAGATACGTAAAAAGACAAAAAACAGATCAATCGATTAGAGGAATAGCACGACCCGACCCGATTCCACGTTTCTTGACAGTAGGCTTTCCCTTATAATAAACATCGCCTTTCCCGGTAATAAAAGCTTTCAGATTTTCTTCAGCCCAACAACCTATACTTCCGTTTCCGGTAATATTGCAATTTACATCACGGGCTTTCAGCTCATGACCTTTTATTTCTCCCGAACCGGCAATAGACAAACGGGCTTCACGGCATGTACCGCTTAAAAATATATCTCCCGAACCGGTCATAATACGAGCTTTTACAATGCCATAGTCAAGTTTGTTACAACGAACAAGACCATTACCCATCAGTAGAATATCCAATTCTGAACCGGACAAACTACCGGAAGTCTCGAAAACTCCGCCTGCATCGCTCTGCACTTCCTGTAAATCGGAAGAATAAACGTCTAAAATAATAACTCCGTACTCACGCTTAGCTGTATTGACGAATTTGATCTCTAAAGTTCCGTCTTTCGAAACCGGCTTTACTTCATCCAGAATATTTTCTTCTCCGTAAATCCGGATCAATCCTGCAGAATCCTTACTGTGATGATACACTACATTAAACGCCGTATTGATCTTTACTCTATAAAAATCATCTACTTTCATCTCTTTAGTAACATATTTGTTATTTCCGTCACCGACAGCCTGCGCTGAAAATAACGACAATGAAAAGAGACAGCATACCGCTGCTATTCTCCATAAATTTTTCATTCTCATGATCTCTGTTTATTTTATAATTAATTCTATTTTATCAATATTTCAGACTCTATTTTATCCAAAATAGCAGACAACTCACCAAGAGTTTCAGCCCTGAGCATGGCTATACGCGTATCCCTAAAATTAGGAATACCCTTAAATAAAGGTGTTGCTGCCAAATGTCTGCGGATATGCAAAATTCCACGACGTTCATCCAATCGATCGACGCTTTCTTTCAATTGCCGACGCAAAACAGACATTTTATCCGAAACAGACAAAGGTTCACAATGCCCGGTTTCCATATATTGCTTTATCTCCTTAAAAATCCAAGGAGAACCGATAGAAGCCCTGCCTACCATAATGGCATCTACACCGTACTTTTCGAATTTTTCACGAGCGATTTGCGGTGTCGTTACATCACCGTTTCCTATGATAGGTATTTTCATACGAGGATTCTCTTTCACCTTGCCTATCAAACTCCAATCCGCCTCTCCGGTGTACATCTGACTGCGAGTACGCCCATGAATCGCCAATGCAGCAATACCGCAATCTTGCAACTGCTCGGCCAGTTCTACGATTATTCGGGAATCATGATCCCAACCCAAGCGAGTTTTCACCGTCACGGGGATTTTTACGGCATTCACAACAGCCCGGGTAATCTCAAGCATTTTAGGAATATCTCTCAACATTCCGGCTCCGGCGCCTTTTCCTGCCACCTTTTTCACCGGACATCCGAAATTAATATCCAACACATCAGGACAAGCCTCCTCACAAATACGGGCAGCATCAGCCATAGCTGCTGTCTCGCGACCGTAAATCTGTATTGCGACGGGACGCTCTTCATTTCGGATAGAAAGTTTGGCTTGTGTCTTACTCACATTCCGTATAAGAGCATCGCTCGACACAAACTCGGTATATACCATATCTGCTCCGAACTCTTTACACATGAGTCGAAAAGAAATATCCGTAACATCCTCCATAGGAGCTAATAAGACAGGGTATTTGCCCAAATCCATATTTCCTATTTTCATTATTCAATCTATCATTAGATTATGACTATTCTCATATATACAAGAGATATCTTTACAAACGTACAAAAACTTTTTATTTTACAGACAATCACCTCTTATACCGAACTCTCTTTTCACACATTTTTTAAAGTTATCCCGTTCTTATAACCATAAACTATCTTTCTGAACAAGACAAGAAGCTTAGGGCTTGTCGGAATTTTACAGAAGGAAAATTTAGACTGGCTCTTATATACAGCATATTTTTATTACTTTTGCAAAGATATTTACTATCAAAACCAACATATTGTAAATAACACACTTACGAAAAAGAGATAAAATGGAATATAATTTCAGGGAAATAGAAAAAAAATGGCAACAGTACTGGAAAGATAACCAGACGTATAAAGTGACCGAGAAAGAGGGAAAAAAGAAATTTTATGTTTTAGACATGTTCCCGTACCCGTCCGGTGCAGGTCTGCATGTCGGACATCCGCTCGGATACATCGCTTCAGATATTTATTCCCGTTTTAAGCGCCTGAAAGGATTCAATGTTCTGCATCCGATGGGATATGATGCATACGGGCTTCCGGCCGAACAATATGCGATACAGACCGGACAGCATCCGGCAATAACTACCGAAAAAAATATCAACCGTTATCGGGAACAACTCGATAAAATAGGATTTTGTTATGACTGGAGTCGTGAAATACGCACGTGCGATCCGGAATATTATAAATGGACACAATGGGCTTTTGAAAAAATGTTCAACAGTTTTTACTCCTATGATGAACAAAAGGCTCTACCCATAGAAACTTTAACGAAAATCTTCGAAACGTCCGGAACTGAAGGGTTGAATGTCGCTTGTAGCGAAGAGCTTTCTTTTACGGCGGACGAATGGAAAAAGATGAGTGTCAAGGAACAGCAAAAAACTTTGCTGAATTATCGTATTGCCTATTTAGGAGATACGATGGTAAACTGGTGTCCGCAACTTGGAACGGTCCTCGCTAATGATGAGGTCAGCGAAGGTTTGTCGGTTCGTGGAGGCTATCCCGTAGAACAAAAAATTATGCGTCAATGGTGCTTACGGGTATCGGCTTATGCTCAACGCCTGCTCGACGGACTCGATACGATAGACTGGAGCGAGTCTCTCAAAGAAACGCAAAGAAACTGGATAGGACGTTCCGAAGGTGCTGAAATGAAATTTAAAGTAGTAGAATCGGATGTAGAGTTTACGATATTCACAACACGTGCCGATACGATCTTCGGAGTCACTTTTATGGTATTAGCTCCGGAAAGCGATTACGTGGCACAGGTTACTACTCCTGAACAAAAAAAAGAGGTAGATGCCTATCTGGACAGTATCAAACACAGAACAGAGCGAGAACGATTAATGGACAGAAGCGTAAGTGGCGTATTCTCCGGAGCATACGCCATAAATCCGCTGAATAATGAAAAAATTCCTATCTGGATAAGCGATTATGTGCTCGCCGGGTACGGAACAGGAGCAATTATGGCAGTACCGGCACATGACAGCCGCGACTATGCCTTTGCTAAACATTTCGGCTTGCCGATCATCCCGTTGATAGAGGGCTGCGACGTTTCCGAAGAAAGCTTCGATGCCAAAGAGGGTAAAATGATCAATTCTTGCGGAAACGGTCTCGACCTCAACGGCCTTGAAGTAAAAGAGGCTATAGCTAAAACAAAAGCCTTTATACAAGAAAAAGGATTAGGACGGATCAAAGTCAATTATCGTCTGCGCGATGCCATTTTTAGCCGCCAACGATATTGGGGCGAACCGTTTCCTGTCTATTATAAAGACGATATGCCCTATATGCTGGACGAAAGCAAATTGCCTTTGTTATTGCCGGAAATAGATAAGTTTCTACCGACCGAACAAGGTGAACCGCCTCTGGGAAGAGCGAAAAATTGGGAAACAGAAGATCACTTTCCTTTAGAACTTTGCACCATGCCCGGATTTGCTGGATCATCAGCATATTATCTCCGTTATATGGACCCGCATAATAACAATGCGCTCGTATCGAAAGAGGCTAACGAATATTGGCGCAATGTAGATCTCTATATTGGTGGAACCGAACATGCCACCGGACACCTTATTTATAGCCGTTTCTGGAACAAATTTCTGTATGATCTGGGAATTGTCTGTGAAGCCGAACCATTCCGCAAATTAGTAAATCAAGGTATGATTCAAGGCCGGTCTAATTTCGTTTACAGAATAAAAGATACCAATACATTCGTATCATACAATCTTAAAAAGGAATATGACACGACCCCTATACACGTAGATGTAAACATCGTAAGTAATGATATTCTCGATATAGAGGCCTTTAAAAAATGGAGACCTGAATTCGAAACGGCAGAATTTATCTTAGAAGACGGAAAATATATCTGCGGATGGGCAGTAGAAAAAATGTCAAAATCGATGTTCAACGTCGTAAATCCGGATGATATAGTAGAAAAATACGGTGCAGATACTCTCCGTTTATATGAAATGTTCTTAGGCCCACTCGAACAAAGTAAACCTTGGGATACAAACGGTATAGACGGTGTACACCGTTTCTTGAAAAAATTCTGGAATCTGTTCTTCGACGGAGACCAATTGGTCGTAAACAACGAAGAACCTACACGGGAAGAACTGAAATCATTACACAAACTCATCAAAAAAGTAAGCTGGGATATAGAAAATTTCTCATACAATACTTCTATCAGTGCTTTTATGATTTGTATAAATGAACTTTCTGCGTTAAAATGCAGAAACAGTAAAATACTGGAACAAATCATAATACTGCTGACTCCGTTCGCACCGCATATATGCGAAGAATTATGGTCGCAATTAGGACACACGACATCGGTATGTGATGCTCAATGGCCGGGATTCAATGAAGAATATCTTAAAGAAGATACTGTCAACTATACAATTTCATTCAATGGAAAAGCCCGCTTCAATATCGAATTCGCAGCAGATGCTTCTAAAGAAGAAATAGAAAAAACAGTATTGGAACATCCGTCATCTGCAAAATGGATAGATGGAAAGACTCCTAAGAAAATCATCATCGTCCCTAAAAAAATCGTCAATATCGTTCTTTAAACGAAAAAATTTTTACAAGAATATCCCCGAAAAGTATAATAATTAAGACTTTTCGGGGTTGTTTATGAATATCAGTCTGCTAAGAACCTAAATTTGGAAAAATACAAAAAAGATGTAACTTTGAAATTGTTTTAGAGCGTCGAAATTTTGCTCAGGGCAAGTTTGAAAGTTTCTTTTGAGAACCTTTTTTACGAGAATGATAGTAGGCTATCTGACGAATGAAAACAAGAAAACAGTCCGGAAAAAACACAAAAATGATCTGATCATATTTTCTTATTGGAAAATTCAGACAAGGTTCTTGATAACAATAATATAAACAGTATCAGCATTATGAATCTAAATTCTCATAAAGCCTGGATCGAAATAAAAGACTACACGATCATCGTCTTCGGATTAGTTCTTTATGCTTTCGGATGGACGAGTTTTCTACTTACCAATGAAATCACCACCGGTGGTATTGCCGGAGTTTCGGCACTCATCTTTTTCGGGACTAAAATCCCGGTAGCAATATCTTATTTTACACTAAATGCTTTACTGCTAATAGCAGCAATACGTATTTTGGGAATACAGTTCTGCATACGCACCATATTCAGCGTCATAGTCATGACTTTGCTTCTTTCATTTTTCGGAATGTATATAAAAGAACCGCTTATTACCGGAGAACCGTTTATGTCGTGCATCATAGGAGGAATACTCTGCGGAGCGGGAATAGGTATTGTCTTCACCCATAACGGCAGCACCGGAGGAACAGATATTATTGCCGCCATGATAAATAAGTATAAAGAAATATCTTTAGGAAGATCTATTTTGTATTGCGACTTTCTTATCATATCGTCCTCTTACGTACTTTTCCATAGCATCGAAAAAATTGTTTTCGGGATCGTAGTCATGGCAGTCATGACTTATACCTGCGATATGGTTATAAACGGAGTCAGACGATCTATACAAATATTGATATTTTCAGAAAAGTATGAGGAAATAGCAGACCGTATCAACAAGGATATCAACAGGGGCGTCACTATTCTTGATGGAATGGGATGGTACTCTAAACAACCCAAAAAAGTATTGGTCATCCTTGCCAAAAGAAACGAATCCTTATCGATTTTCCGACTGGTAAAAGAAATAGATCCTCACGCATTCATATCTCAATCTAATGTAGTCGGCGTGTATGGAGAAGGTTTTGATAAGATCAAAGGATAATATTCATTTGCTGCTATTCCGAACTTGCAAAAATACTTTTACTCTTAACGAGTATATCCGTATCCAAACATCCGGCATCTATAATAGAAGGAAAAACAAAATCGGTCATATAAGATTTATCCTTATTTTTTAAGGCATTCTCCAAATGTTCAGGATGCAATGACTTATATTTTTCAGACATCCATACAAACATTGCCGTACGGAACATTGCCGGATGAGAGGTTCCATGTAAATAAAAAGAATCGTCTCCTAAAGCCTCACCATGATCCGAAACAAATATCAAAACAGCGTTTTTATCTTTTAACTTATCTATTATTTCAGAAAGAATATAATCGGTGTATAAGATCGTATTATCATACGAATTTTTGATTTCTTCATCTGTACAATAAGAAATGATCTTACTCTTCAAAACAGGTTTATATACTTCATATTTTTTTGTATAATGCAAATTATACCACCAATGCGAACCGATAGTATGAAGAATTACCAGTTTTTTAGAATACTCAGAGTCTATCATTCGATTATAATAAGGTAATATATCTTCATCAAGCCATTGGTCGAAACTATAAACATCATGAGATCGATTTACATAAAAAATTGTATCGGCTTCATTTATAAAATAAACATACGACTTTTCCGAATCTTGATTACTTATCCACGAAGTATGAAACCCTCCGGCCTTGAATACATCTATAAAAGACCTCTCTTTATAAGCTCTATCCGTATGCAACGTATCGGTACGAGTCATTAAATAGGGAAGAGCTTGATTTGTATAAGAATATAAAGAATTTACATTAGGAAATGATATAACACCGAGAGTATCGAGATTAGGAGTAGTTTTACGAAAATACCCATTTACAGAAAGATGATCGGGACGAAGAGATTCTCCTATAACCAAAACCACAGTAATAGAATCGCATTCCGATTTCACATAGTCAAAAGAGCGTTCTCTCTCTTTAGCTATATCTGCCTTTCCTTTATAATAATCGAGAGTAGTAAAAACAAGATTGGCCGGAATACGCTTCTCTATCATTCTCTTTATAGGGGAGTTGCCTTGAAACATCAGAAAGAAAAGAGAAAATGCTAAGAAACCATTAAAAGAAAACAAGCAAGACTTTTTATATATCTTCATTTTCCAAAGATACCGTACAAATAAAAAAGAAATAAACAGATTTATCAGTACAAATAACACCAAATAAGGAGAAATAAGCTCTGCCGTTATACGCACATCGTTATTAAAAGCTGTATACAGCATCATACTGTTTAAAACAAATTTATAAGCATATCTAAAATAGGCAAGTACAGCACATACAATACTGAATAAAGGAAAAAGAAAAGCGAACAAATATTTGTTCATAGAAACAAATACCCAAAAAAGAAACGGGACAAACGAAACGCAAGCCCATTGAATTCCATTACCTACATAATCTTTGAAAGAGGAACATGGTATAGATATAAAATCTGATAGTGTAAAAAATAAAGCCCAATAGAAACCTATACCAATCAAAAAATAATAATAATTTTTATTCCTATATAATATATTTCCGAACTCCCGAAAAAACTTATATGCCCGTATCGATTTCATAAAATCTATTTTAAAAACAAAAATAGATAATTTTATTCTATAACAATAAGATAATCATTATATAGAATATTCATTTTATATTTTATACTTTTGTTTCAGAAAGAACTAACAATAATAAGTTTATTTATAACGTTATATACAATAAGTTATTCTATTATGAAACAAATCGTCTTCGCAACAAATAATAAGCATAAATTAGAAGAAATCAGGAACATTCTTGATAATGCATTGAATATTTTAAGCCTCGATGATATAAATTGTCATGAAGACATCCCTGAAACCGGAAGTACGATAGAAGAAAATGCACTTATTAAAGCTCGATATATAAAAGAAAAATACGGTTACGACTGTTTTGCAGACGATACGGGGCTCGAAATAAAATCCTTAAATAACGAACCCGGAGTATATTCGGCCCGATATGCCGGAAACGATCATAACTCAGAGAAAAATATGCAAAAAGTCCTTGAAAATTTAAAGGGCAAAAACGATCGTTCAGCCTGTTTCAGAACTTGCATAGCATTAATAACAGGTAACAACGAATATCTTTTCGAAGGAAAAATAGAAGGAGAAATAATCACAGAAAAAAAAGGAGAATCAGGATTCGGATACGATCCTATATTTGTACCGGACGGATATACTCAAACATTCGCAGAGTTAGGAAATGACATAAAAAACAAAATAAGTCACAGAGCCTTAGCTGTAAAGAAACTTATAAACTTTTTGCAATCTATACAATAAAAAAAGAGTACCTCGATTATGACGAAGAAATTATTCTTTTTTGTCGGTATATTACTTTATTCTCTTCTGTCTTTCGCCCAGACAGAAGTAGGAGCATGGAAAATTTATCCGGTATTTCTTACACCTTCACAAATAACGGAAACGAAAGATAAAATATATTTTCTTTCGAACGGATATTTGTTTTCTTATGGTAAAGAAGACGAAGAATTCAGGGAATTGAACCGGTTGAATATATTATTCGACAACGATATAAAACTTATAAAATATAACGATGAACACGATATATTGACAATTGCTTATACAAACAGCAATATAGATCTTATAATAGGGGAATCGGTATATAACATACCTTACATAAAAAATACAGCCATAACTTCTTCTAAAAATATCAATGACATAACTTTCTATAAAGATGAAATATATCTTTCTACAGATTTCGGTATCGTTATATTGAATGTTCCCAAAAAAGAGATAAAAACAACTTATAATTTTAATAAAGCCATTAATTCTGCCGCAGTAATGGGAGAATACTTTTATTGTCTGGTACAAGGAGAGGGGCTTTATCGCTGTAAATTGGATGATGTATTATATGATTTCGACAATTGGGAAAAATGCTATTCGACCGAAGGCACTCAATTGCTTTCTTTAGAAAACGGAATGTGGATGTTAGATACTAATAAAAATATCATTTACTTCGATACGGAAAGTAATTCTAGCACTATTTACAATAAAGGTAATATATCCTCTATAAAAGAAACGAATACCGGCTATATGGCCTGCGGAACAAATAACATAATAGTATATGATAAAAACAATAACAAAACCGATGAAATCATTTATTCTGATTACAATATGTCGGATATTATTCCGATAGATGTAAGTATGAATAATAGACAAAATACATATTGGATATTGCATAAAAAAGGCATTGCCGCATTTAAAAGAAGCAACGAATCTTTCCAGCAATCTAAAAATATAGACAACCTCAATTACTCGACTGTCAATATTCCCTATTTTTTGACTATGACCGACAACGGCAAATTATATGTCAGTACACAGGGGGTAGGCAGTAAAAATATTTATGACCAATACATAGATTCCCACATATCGATTTACGAAAATAATAAATGGTCTAATATAGAAACTGACAATATCCCTACGACCATACATCCGGATATAAAATTTTGTACGACTTACAATATTGCCGAAGATCCGGAAGATCCGGAAACTTTTTATATAGGAACATGGTTCGAAGGGTTATATCGTTTCAAAAATAAGCAATATGACACCCATTGGAATGGAACAGAAGATAATTCTCCTATTTCCGGTGGATGGAGTCATAAAGTAAATTGTTTGAATTTTGATTCATCTAAAAACCTGTGGATGATAAATTACAGTACACCCGGTATTCTTGTCATGAAAAAAGACGGAAATTGGATAAAACTTAATTATCCCGACATAGTAACACAACAATATACCGAACAAATAATATTATGTAAACATTCTTCTTCTAAATGGGTTATTGTTCCTAAAACATCCTTTGTTTTCGCTTTTAATACGAATAATACTTTAGAAAATATGAGCGATGACCAGACCCGAAAATTTTCGACTTTTTCGGATCAGGATAATAAACAGATAGACGGAAACGACTTTATCTGTGCTGCAGAAGACAGAAACGGACAGTTATGGATAGGAACGAATAGAGGACCTATCGTACTAAATAATCCTGACAATTTCATGCAATCGGATTTTAGGTGTACACGGATAAAAATACCGAGAAATGACGGAACAAACGCAGCAGATTTACTTCTAAATGATGAAAATATACAATATATCGCTGTAGACGGAGCTAACCGCAAATGGATAGCTACCCAATCATCGGGAGTATATTTGGTTAGTGAAGACGGTCTTGAAACCATACACCACTTTAATATGGACAATAGTATATTGCCTTCGAATAATGTTCTCTCGATAGCCATAAATAAAACTACCGGAGAGGTATTTTTCGGAACTGAAAAAGGATTGGTTTCTTACCGTTCCGATGCGACCGAACCCAAGGAAGATTTCTCCAACGTATATGCATTTCCTAATCCTGTTCGTCCTGATTATACAGGAGTTATAACAATTACAGGATTACAGGAAAGATCTTTAGTCAAAATTACCGATACTACCGGAAATCTTATTTATCAAGATTATTCGGAAGGCGGCCAAATGGTTTGGAACGGATTGAACAGAAACGGAGATAGGGTGAAAACAGGAGTATATTTGGTATTTGCTTCATCCAGCAATGGAAAAGAAGGTGTCGTTACCAAAATATTAATAGTAAACTGATGACTTTTTTCCTGAACTTTAAGATCCTGTTTGAATTTTGCCCGGGTCAGATTTAAAAGTTCCTTTCGAGAATTTTTTTCTGATTTTACGAGGATGACAGCAGGCTATATGATGAGTGAAAATACTAATCTGACCTGATAATATTTCCTTATCGGAAAATTTACACAGGTTTTAAAATAAATTTGTTATGAAAAAGATTTTAATATTATGTATGACTGCCACTATCTGCATTACTTTTGCAACGGCACAAAACAAAAAATCAGTATCGGCAAATTCTATTCAGAAAGAAAAAACACAACAAACAGAGAGTAAAAAAATATTAGATGCCATACAGAATAAAAAATATAAAATATCGGTTATTTCAGCTTCTCCCATGAACGGAAAGACCGTATATCTCACCTCTCCCTATTCTGTAAAAATAAGTAACGATTCGGCATATATAGAACTTCCTTATTTCGGTGTAGCTTATTCTGTTCCTTACGGTGGCGGAGAAGGAGGAATAAAAGCAAAAAACAAATACGAAAATTATAAACTTCGTACTCTTAAAAAAGGAAAGTATGCCGTTAGTTTCAATATAAGAGGAAACGAAGATTTTTTCAAGGTATCCATAGATATGTGGCCTTCGTCAGGTAGAGCATACATACATGTACAACCGAACAATAAACAAGGTATTTCTTACAACGGAAACATTGTTTTATAGCTTATTTAATTTTCAAAGATAAATTCTACTATAATGTCAAGCCGAAACTGAAACATTCAGACCGGCTTGACGTATTTTCAAAGCTATTTTTTCAAGTTCTTCCTTAGATAGTTTTACAAGGTTTTTCTCAGGAGTCTCTCTATCTATACTATAAATCATTACTTGTTTAGGGTTTATGAGTTTTACGGTTTCTAACCATGCATCCACTTCTTTATCTGTCGTATTATCTATTCTTTTACCCTTATGCTCTCCACGTAAAAATAAAGTCTGTATAATCAAATTTCCATTAAAACGTTTCAGATTATCAACTAACTTATCAACCGAAAATTTCGGTTGATTAGGTTCATTAATGAGTTTTATAGTATCTAAAAATACAGAATCCAATTTCAATATATTATTATCCACTCTATTCAATGCTCTGAAGACAGACTCTTTTCCTATATGACAGGCATTAGATAAAACACTCACTTTAGCCTCCGGAAAATATCTATTCCGCAAATTTATAGTATCTTCTATTATTTCTTCGAACTGCGGATGCAAAGTAGGTTCACCATTACCGGCAAAGGTAATAACATCTGGTTTTTCTCCCTTTTCGACCATAAGCTTCAACTTATCATCTAATGCATTATACACAGCCTCCCGAGTAGGCAAGCCGTTTTTACCCCGCTTGTCGGCATTATATCCGCACTCACAATAAATGCAATCGAAAGAACATACTTTACCGTCATCGGGTAAAAGATTCACTCCTAAAGAAACACCCAATCTTCTACTATGTACCGGTCCGAAAACAATTTCTCTAAATAGAATAGTTGACATATTTTTCCTTTTTACCGACTACAAAAATAATCATTCGCTTTTTCTGTAACAAAAACGAATTGTCAATTGTTATATCAACTATTTTACTCTAATTGTTAATAAACAAAATAATAAACTTATATACAATTGATTATATAATATAATCAATATCTTATAAACAGATAAATTACTAGTTATTAACAAGCTGAAACTATATAATAAATAATGCAAAAAATAAAATTCATACTTACTAATACACTATTTTTGTAACTGATGAAGAAAGTAGTAGTCATAATATGTAGCATAGTATGTTTATGCGGGTTAACCTCCCCTATACATAGTCAGTCCGTAGCTTATAATCAGATGTACAGGACAATTATAGAAAACGGAGATACTGTATGGATGGTACTTATGCGACCTGTTTATTGTTTCCCCCCGTTAAAATTCAAAAACAGCAAAGAAGAAAAATACTACTGGAGAACCGTACGTGATGTAAAAAAAACTCTGCCCTACGCAAAACTTGTATATAATGCACTCATAGAAACTTATGAATATATACAAACCCTACCTGAAAAAGAAAGAAAAGCTCATTTAAAACGTATGGAGAAGGAACTTTTCAAAGAATATAAACCCGTATTGAAAACATTCACCTATTCTCAAGCTAAATTGCTCATAAAACTCATAGACAGAGAATGTAATCAATCTTCCTTCAATCTTATAAAAGCTTTTTTAGGAGGTTTCCGGGCAAATGTATGGCAAACTTTCGGAAGTTTGTTCGGAGTGAGCCTTAAAAAAGAATGGGAACCGGAAGGGAGCGACAAAATGCTGGAAAGAATATGTATCTTAGTAGAATCGGGACAACTTTAATACATAAAATTTATCTCAACATTTTAAAGAAATCCCATATAACTAATCCTGCAGTTACCGATACATTTAAAGAATGCTTTGTCCCGAACTGAGGTATCTCTATACTTTGATCACACTTATCAACAACGCTTTGTTGCACTCCTTTCACCTCATTACCCAAAACGACAGCGTATTTACAATCTTTATTCAACTGTAAATCAGATAATATGATACTGTTTTCAACTTGTTCTATGGCATACACGATATACCCTTCTTCATGTAATTTATCAACAGCAGCGTTAGTATCCTCGAAATAATGCCACTCGACACTATCTTCTGCTCCTAAAGCCGTTTTATGTATCTCAGGATGAGGAGGAGTAGCAGTAATGCCGCATAAATAAACAGCTTTCACTAAAAAAGCATCGCTTGTGCGAAAAACCGACCCTACATTATTCAAACTCCTTACATTATCCAGAATCACTATAAGAGGTATCTTATTTTTCTTTTTAAATTCTTCCTGCGAAATTCGATCAAGTTCTAAAATAGTCTTCTTTTTCATTATCTCTAAATATTACGCATCTTAATATATTGCAAAGATATAATTTTCTCTTTGTGCAAACCCTATTAAAAGTATGCTGATAACTTGTGAAAAACATCGGATAAATAAAGAATAACTTTTTCTCATCAAACATAGGACAATTAAAATATTCTATTATATGAAACGAGAAATCTAAATTACAAATCAAAAACACAAAAGTTTTAAATGAATATATCAACTGTAAAATAAGGGTTTATCCATACAGTAAATAAAAGAAAGTTTTTAACTTTGCTACTTATTAACGTATAGTTAATTATGATGGTAAAACTCTTATAATAAGAGAAAACAGATGTTGATATACTCTTTATAAAAAGACATAAAACCTTAATAACTTAATATACAATAGTTCTTATAAAAAAGATATCAATACTATCAACAAGCTATTATCATCATCTATTTTAAGTTTTAAATAAATAAAAGAAGAAATATAATTATGAGTATTGTGAACATCGATAAGGGATATGTCGATTTCCCTGTTCCGGAAGGTATAGACTTGAGAAAAGAGATCGATAGATTGCGGAAAGATAAGAATGCCGTGATACTTGCCCATTACTACCAATCGGGAGATTTACAAGATATAGCCGATTTTGTAGGGGACAGTCTGGCTTTAGCTCAATGGGCATCTCGGACAAAAGCCGACATTCTCGTATTATGCGGAGTTCATTTTATGGGTGAAACAGCTAAAATTCTTTGTCCCGATAAAAAAGTTTTAGTTCCCGATCTGAATGCCGGATGCTCTTTAGCCGATAGTTGCAATGCTACCGACTTTGCCGAATTCATCAAAAAAAATCCCGGACACACGGTCATTTCTTATGTTAATACATCGGCTGCGGTCAAAGCTCTTACCGATGTAGTGGTCACTTCTACGAATGCCCGTCAAATAGTAGAAAGTTTTCCTGTTGAAGAAAAGATTATATTCGGACCTGATAGAAACCTCGGGAATTATATAAATAGCGTCACAGGGCGTAATATGAAGCTGTGGAATGGTGCATGTCATGTACACGAACAATTTTCTGTTGAAAAAATAGTGGAATTAAAAAAAGAGTATCCTGATGCCTTATTATTGGCGCATCCTGAATGTAAAAACGTCATATTGACGTTGGCTGATAAAATAGGGTCTACGGCTGCATTATTGAAATTTGCAACTCAGTCTGAAGCAAGACGATTTATCGTAGCTACGGAATCGGGTATTTTGCATGAAATGCAGAAACAGAATCCTGATAAAATTTTTATTCCCGCCCCGCCTAATGACAGTACTTGTGCTTGCAATGAATGTAATTTTATGCGGTTAAACACGATGGAAAAATTATATAACTGCCTTAAATATGAGCAACCTGAAATTACAGTGGACGCTGAAATAAGAGAAAAGGCCGTATTGCCTATTCAGAGAATGCTCGATATTTCGGCGAAATTAGGACTCTGATTTATTTTTTCGAAGTATATTTATATTTCTTAGAAGTCCTTCGTATTTTATTCGTTTGACAGCCGATTTTTTAAATATGCGGTTATAATCTTCGTGTGTCAGATGTTCAAGTTTCTCTTGATCGAGAGATAAAAACTCGGAAGAAGGTTCAAACTCCGGTATTGTTGTGGGAATAGAAAACCTGTTCCAAGGACATACTTTCTGACAAGTATCGCAACCATATACTCTATTATTCATTTTAGAGCCTATTTCAAATGGAATATCAGACCTGTTCTCTATCGTTTGGTATGATATGCACCTGTTAGAGTCAAGTGTCGTAAAATCGCCCGGAATCAAAGCCTGTGTGGGACAGTGTTCGATGCACGAATTGCAATGTCCGCATCTGTTTTGCATGGGAGTATCCCATGGTAGTTCGAGAGAAGAAATTATTTCTCCTAAAAAGAAAAAAGATCCTTTTCCCGGTATGATCAGTTGTGTATTTTTTCCTATAAATCCTATACCGGCCTGCTGAGCCCAGTAACGTTCCATGATGGGAGCTGTATCGCAAAATATTCTTCCTTCTATGGGAGTCAGTGTATTTATATAAGAAAATAATTCATTTAATTTTTCTTTTAGAACAATGTGATAATCTTGTCCATAAGAATATAGTGCGAATTGAGGATGATTTTCAGGAATGTGTATAGAGGGATAATAATTCAAGGCTACTACAAGCACAGAACGAGCGTTTTCTACCAATAATCGAGGATCGAATCTTTTGTCTTTATAATTTCTCATATATTGCATTCGGGCTTCTTTACCCTTCTGTAACCATTTGTCGAAATGCAAACGGCAATCTGCATCGACTTCTTTTACAGGGGTTATACCGCAAGCTGAGAAACCTAAGGCAAAAGCTCGTTCGAAGATTTTATTTTTAAGGGAAAATTCGTTCAAAATTATATCCTTTTTCTAATAACCATTCGATTGATTTAGGAAGAGCATAACGTAAATTTTTTTGAGATTTGAGAGAATCGTGGAAAACGATGATAGATCCGTTTCTTACAAATTTCTTCACGTTATTAAAAACATCTTCTCCGTTTAATTTTTTACTGTAATCGCGAGTTACCACATCCCACATGATAATATGATAATCGAGTTTTTGTAAAGTGAGGAGTTGAGAGAAACGCATGTGACCGTGAGGAGGTCTGAATAATTGGCTTTTTATGAGTTGATTAGCCGCTTCTACATTTCTCACATAGTTTTGAGTAGTATATTTTATACCTTGTATATGGTTCATTGTATGGTTTCCCGTAGAATGTCCCCGCAATTTTATCTCTTCATATAATTCTCTGTTTCGGGCAACGTTTTCTCCCACACAAAAAAAAGTAGCTTTTACTTGATAATGATCCAATAAGTTAAGTACCCAGGGAGTTACTTCGGGAATAGGACCGTCATCGAAAGTAAGATATATATTTTTTTCTTTTCCCGGAACCGGAATACGCCATATTGTTTCCGGATAAAGCATTCTATATAAATAAGGCGGCTGTTCTATCAACATGACCAAAACTTTTTAAAACAAATAGGATATTCTCTCTTATAACGAGAATATCCTATTCGTCGAATATTTATATTTTTACTGTTGTTGCAGCATGGCAGTAGGATCTATACCTATGCTTTTTAGTTTATTGACATATTTCATTGCCGATTCTTGATCGTTCTGAGAAATGAACATAGGTATGACATTTTTTATAAGAATAAACTGATTGATCTGTACATCTCTGTCTATCGATCTCAATTGATTAGGAGTAAGAGTTGTGTACCATTTGAGGTATTCGAAAGAATTATCGGCTATCTCTTCCAATAGTTTTTTCGCTTTTTCTTTTTGTCCCAATTGATAATAATTCATAGCCAATTGAGTAGAAATGTAGTCGTGAGGAATTGCCGTGCCTGGAATTTTTTCCATACAATAATCCAACGCTTTCAATGCTTTATCTGTTTTACCTTCTTCCATTAGCTGGCCGATAAGTTCTACAAACATCATACGCAGCGTAAAACACATTCTTCTTATGTTTTCGTCTAAATAAACGTTCGGATTCTCAATGCCTCCCCATACGAATTTGTTCATCATATTGTCATACATTTTTTCCGTATCGATAGAACTGTCTCCATCCGGATTTTTGACAGGTACGATACGATATGCCAATCCTACACGGCTGAAATACGGTTTAAGATTCATATACATTTCCGGTCCTACGGTTACTGCATAATATATAGGACGTTTCCAGCCTTCTTTCGCATTTGTATTGATCATATCCAGAATAGCTATTTCGTTTAATGTCATGGAATTTTTATTTGTGTATGACAAATCTATTCTTTTAACGATACTGTCTTTCAGTTCAGGAGTTACAGTTCCCGATTTCAATACAGATGCAGAATCTACAGGTATATAAAAAGCATTGGTAGGGAAATAGTTGAAAGTACCTTGTGCTTCGGGTATTTTCTTGGTCCATTCTTCATCGGACAAGAAAAAGTTCATTGCATCGCTTACCGACATAGGTTGTTGTGTAACGTTATATAAGTAAGCATATTCGCGTTTTCCGTTACCGTATTGATATTCTTTCATAGATATAGGAAGAGGAGTAGATTCATAAGCTTGACTCTTCATCTGATCTATATACCAATCAGTTTGCAAGTAACTTAGATTACATACACGTACATCGGTACGATAACCTTCCGTTTCTTGTACATACCATAAAGGGAAAGTATCGTTATCTCCGTTGGTAAAAATAATACCGTCTTTTTCTATACAGGAAAGGTAATTTTTACCGAAATCTCTACAAGTATAACGTCCCGAACGATCGTGATCGTCCCATGTCTGACTTACCATTTGTATAGGTACTATGAGACAGAGTACGGTGGCTATGGAAGATGCCACTTTCGGAGAAAGGTATCTTTCAAGACCTTTACTTATTGCCGCTACACCTAAACCTATCCAAATTGCAAATGCGTAGAAAGAACCGGCATAAGCATAATCTCTTTCACGCGGTTGATAAGGAGTTTGATTCAGGTAAATAACAATAGCTATACCGGTCATGAAAAATAAGAAGAACGTTACCCAAAATCCTTCTATACCTTTTTTTCCCGAATATGCTTGAAAGAATAATCCTATAAGACCCAATATGAGCGGCATCATGTAAAATACATTGCGTCCTTTATTGTTTGCCAGTTCAGAAGGAAGATTAGTCTGATCTCCGGCCAGGTGTTTATCTATAAAATTAAAACCGCTGATCCAATTACCTTTACTTACCTCTCCGTTTCCTTGCAAATCATTTTGGCGTCCTGCAAAATTCCACATGAAATAACGCCAGTACATAAAATTCAATTGATAATCGAGGAAGAATTTCAAATTCTCTCCGAAAGTAGGTTTATAGACTGTATGAGTTTCTCCCTGGTAATTTTTTACTTTAACAGGTTTTCCTTTGAAATTAGTCCACTCTTTATAAGCTTCTATATGTTGAGGACTACTGCTGTACATACGAGGGAAAAACATATCCAGTTCGGGAGTATATATATAATCTCGTTTATGGTCTATGATTATATATTTGTCTTTTTCGTTTTTATCGGTTTTTATATTTCTTCTCCATATAGCTGAACCTTCCTTAAACATGGGTGCTCCGTTATTGTCGCGTGCTACATCCGATACGAACGTATTTCCGAACAGAAGAGGACGATCTCCATATTGTTCCCGATTCAGATAACTTGCCAATTTGAATACATCTTCAGGAGAGTTTTGATCCATAGGCGTGTTTGCAGAAGAACGAATCACGATCAGGGCATAAGAAGAGTAACCTATGAAAATAACCATGATAGATACCAAAATAGTATTCAAAGAACGAACCGGCAGCTTTTCTTTGAAGAAAAGATAACAAGCTAAAATGATAGATAACAATATGCCTATCCATATTTTATCTCCTATAAAAGGAATACCTACCATAATGACGCTTATTAAAAAAGAGAGCCGCAAACGGAACTTATTTTTTTGACTGTATGTTTCATAAATAGCCCAAGAAATGCATCCTATTACGAGGAAGAAATAAATAATGACACCGGTATTGAAAGGTGCGCCGAATACGTTTACAAATAAAAGTTCCGCCCATCCGGCGACTTTTACAAATCCCGGAATCAATCCGTATAATAAAATTACGATTATAGCGAACGAAATGGCAATAGCTATAAGAGAGCCTTTTGCATTCGTATTTTTGAATTTTCTGTAGTAATATACCAGTACGATAGCCGGAATACATAATAAATTGAGAAGATGTACTGCAATGGATATACCGATAAGATAAGCTATAAGTACTATATACCGGTAAGAATGAGGTTCGTCGGCTACAGTTTCCCATTTCAAGATGAGCCAGAATACAAGAGCCGTACAGAAAGAAGAATATGCATAAACTTCACCTTCTACTGCCGAAAACCAAAAAGTATCACTGAATGCGTAAGCTAAAGAACCTACGAGTCCGCTTCCCAAAATAGCGATCATTTGTCCCATACTCATCTCTTCTCCTTCTTTTACCACTATTTTTCGGGCAAGATGAGTTATAGTCCAAAATAATAATAATATAGTGCCTGCACTGAGTAGTCCCGACATCAGGTTTATCATGTAGGCTACCTGAGTAGGATCAGAGGCAAAATTTGCGAAAAATCTTCCCGTTAACATGAAAATAGGATTTCCGGGCGGATGTCCTACTTCGAGTTTATATGCAGAAGAAATGAATTCTCCGCAATCCCAGAAACTGGCTGTTGGTTCCAGCGTTAAAATGTAAGTTACGGCCGATATGACAAACACGACCCAACCTAAAACGTTGTTCAGTAATTTGTATTGCTTCATAGATTTTATTTGATGAAGAGGCTATAAGCTCTATATGCGTTGCAAATATAGGAAAAGATTGTCAACAAAATGTTTTAAAGATTGTAATAATCTCTCTATTAAAGCTCTTCAAGAGAATAAAATGCAATAATAAGATATGATTTTTTGTTAATTCTCCTTTTATTATTACTTTTATCACATATAAAATGAAGTTATTTATGCTCAAAAAAATATTGGTTACGGGTGCGGGAGGTTTTATAGGAGGTTTTATAGTAGAAGAAGCTTTGCGGCGAGGTTATGAAACTTGGGCCGGTGTTCGTGCCTCTACCAATAAAGAATATTTGAAGGATGAAAATATAAAATTTATAGACCTTAAATTTAATGATAAGGAACAATTGAAAAAACAGCTTTCAGAACAAAAAGAAAAGTTCGGTGCGTGGAATTATATTGTTCATAATTTGGGAGTGACAAAATGTAAAAACCCTGAAGACTTCGATCTGATCAACTACGGTTTTGTAAAAAATTTTACCGAAGCTTTAATAGAAACCGAAACCGTCCCCGAGCAATTTATCATGATGAGTAGTCTGGGTGCGTGGGGAATAGGTGATGAAACAGGTTTTACTCCTATACGACAAAGCGATGTTCCGCATCCCAATACTCGTTATGGGAAGAGTAAACTTAAAGCAGAACAGCATCTTTATTCCTTATCGAATTTTCCTTACGTGATAATGCGTCCTACCGGAGTATACGGTCCTCGTGAAAAAGATTATTATCTGATGATGAAAACTATTAAATTCGGATTTGACTTTTCTGTCGGATATAAAAAGCAATTGATAACTTTTATTTATGTTCGGGATTTGGTAAAAGCTATTTTTCTGGCTATAGATAAAGGTGTTAAACAACGAGGATATTTTATTTCTGACGGAGGAGCTTATACTTCTACCCAATTTCGCAAATATATAGCTTCAGCTATGGGAAAGCGATTTGTCATTCCTATTCGTTTACCTCTTGTTTTTCTAAAGATTGTTTCTTATTGTGCCGAATTTTTTGCGTCTTTGACAGGTTCTGCCAGTACGCTTAATAGAGATAAGTATAATATTATGAAGCAACGTAACTGGATTTGCGATATAACTCCTTTACAAAAAGAACTTGAATTTGAACCTGATTATCCTTTGGAAAAAGGTGTTTATGAAACTGTAAACTGGTATAAAAAATCGGGTTGGTTATAATAGATAAATTATTTTTAGTTACACAAAACAATAACACACACATGAAATCGAAAAAAGTAATTTTATTTACACTGCTGTTTTTTTCAGCTTTTTCTTTTAGGGCCGAGAATCCTCCGTATAAAAATCCGGAATTATCTCCGGATGAAAGAGCTTTGGATTTATTGAATAGGATGACTTTGAAAGAGAAGTTCGCCCAAATGCACAATAACAGCGGAGGTATAGAACGTCTGGGCGTTCGTCCGTATGATTGGTGGAATGAAGCTTTACATGGAATTGCACGTGCGGGAAAAGCAACGGTTTTTCCGCAAGCAATAGGTCTGGCAGCGACTTTTGATGATACGGCTGTTTATGAAATGTTCGATATGGTTTCGGATGAAGGAAGGGCGAAATATCATGATTTTCAGAGAAAAGGAATGTATAACGGTTATAAAGGACTTACGTTCTGGACTCCGAACATCAATATTTTCCGTGATCCTCGTTGGGGACGCGGCATGGAAACATATGGAGAAGATCCTTTTTTGACTACGAAAATGGGGCTTGCTGTCGTAAAAGGTCTTCAGGGAGACGGTACTCAAAAGTATGATAAGGCTCACGCTTGTGCGAAGCACTATGCTGTTCATAGCGGACCTGAATGGAATAGGCATAGTTATAATGCCGAAAATATTTCTATACGTGATTTAAGAGAAACTTATTTGCCGGCTTTTAAGGCGCTTGTTACAGAAGGAAAAGTGAAAGAAGTAATGTGCGCCTATAACCGTTTTGAAGGAGAACCTTGTTGTTCTAATAAGACTCTGTTGATAAATATATTGAAAGACGAGTGGGGATTCGATGATGTTATCGTTTCCGATTGCGGAGCTATTGCCGATTTTTATACAAAAGGCAGACATGAGACTCACGCTTCGGCGGCAGATGCATCGGCAGATGCGGTTATATCCGGAACAGATTTGGAGTGCGGCGGTTCTTATTGGGCTTTGGATGAAGCTTTGGAAAAAGGACTAATTACCGAAACTAAAATCAATGAATCTGTTTTTCGATTGCTTCGTGCCCGTTTCGAATTGGGAATGTTCGACGATGACTCTTTGGTATCTTGGTCTTCTATTCCTTATTCGGTAGTTTGTTGCGATAAGCATAAAGCAAAGGCCTTGGAAATGGCACGTAAAAGTATGGTATTGTTGAGTAATAAAAATAATACGTTACCCTTGAGTAAAAGTATAAAGAAAGTAGCGGTAATGGGACCGAATGCTAATGACTCGGTAATGCTTTGGGCTAATTATAACGGGACGCCCGACAGATCGGTTACTATATTGGAAGGAATTAAAGCGAAGTTGCCTGAAGGAAGCGTAATTTATGAAAAGGGATGCGATTATGTAGACACCGAAGTTTTTCTCAGTTATTTCGATCGGTGTCAATATAATGGTAAAAAAGGTTTTAAAGCGACTTTTTGGAATAATCGTGATTTGTCGGGAGATATTGCAGCGACAGGTCAAATAAGCGAACCTTTTAATTTCGATACGGGAGGAGAAACAGTCTTTATGCCCGGAGTGAATCTAAAAGATTTTTCGGCCCGTTTCGAGTCTGTATTTATTCCTGAACGAACCGAAGAGGTTGTATTTACTATATCGGCAGATGATGGTTGCCGTGTTTATGTCGACGGAAAAGAAATTATTTCGGATTGGAAAAACGGACCTGCATCCAGAAAAGATTATCGGATGAATGTCGAAAAAGGAAAGAAATATGATATTCTTATCGAATATTATCAGGGAGGAGGAAAAGGAGCACTTAAATTCGATGTAGGGTTGAGCCGTCAAATCGATTATAAAGCTGTCGCCGAAAAAGTGAAAGATGCAGATGCTATTATTTTTGTCGGAGGTATTTCTTCTTCTCTTGAGGGAGAGGAAATGGGAGTGAAATATCCCGGATTCAAAAACGGTGACCGCACGAATATAGATCTTCCTCAAGTACAGAAAAATATGATGAAAGCTTTGAAAGAAACAGGAAAGCCCGTAATTTTTGTATTGTGTTCGGGAAGTACTATGGCTTTATCTTGGGAAGATAAAAATATGGACGCTATTCTTCAGGCTTGGTATCCGGGACAGGAGGGGGGTACTGCGGTTGCCGATGTGCTTTTCGGAGATTACAATCCTGCCGGGCGTTTGCCGTTGACTTTTTATGCATCTTCCGATGATCTTCCTGATTTTGAAAATTATAATATGTCCGAAGGTCAAGGGCGTACTTATCGTTATTTTAAAGGAAAACTCTTATATCCTTTCGGGCATGGATTGAGTTATACCGGTTTCAGTTATTCGAAAGCTAAATTGAGTAAAAAGTCTATGAGGGTAAATGATTCGGTATTTTTGAGTCTGAATTTGAAAAATACGGGTCTGCGAGACGGGGATGAAGTAGTTCAAGTATATATACGCAATTTGCAAGATCCCGAAGGTCCTTCTAAATCATTGAGAGGATATAAACGTGTTTCGGTAAAAGCGGGGCAAACCGTACCTGTAAAAATAGATTTGCCGGCTTCTTCTTTCGAATTTTTTAATCCGGTAATTGAGAAAATGGAAGTACGACCAGGAAAATATGAAATTCTTTATGGCGGGACATCCGATGATAAGCAGTTGAAAAAACTCGGTTTAGAAATCAAATGATAGATAGAAAAATATGATATGAAAAAGATCTGTTTAAATAGTCTCGCTTAAGCAGATCTTTTTTGTTTCTATCAATTTTATTTTGTGATTTTTATGTCGGGATTGCATTTGATTGTTTCACGGATAAACCCTTCTTTATCATAAGGAGAAATAGCTATTCTCCGATTATCTTTGCAGTATAGTATAATCTGGTCACTTGATAAAGCATACCTTTTTGTAGGATTCGTAGTAAATAACGAGTTTTTTTTCGGATGAGAAATAATTTCCGATATAGTATCTAACTTGATTTTTATTACAGGTAAATATCCCGATTTGATATATAACATATTGTTATTGAATATATATTCCGTATGTATAAAAGAAGGAACGAACAATACGTTTATGATGAGCATGATGACTAAAAAAATGATCGATTTAATCCACATACTGTAAAAAAGGAGAATGATCGTTATCAGCAGTAATATATGGGTGAGAATTCCTATTTTTGATTTGAATGTACGTTGCATAGAAATAGATTTTTTACGAAGATACAACATTGCTACTTTATTTTTACCTTTGTGTTTAGAAAAGTTCGGATACGCTCGGCAATCGTATCGAAAAAAAGAAAAATATGACACATAAATTTGATTTTTTGGTAATAGGCTCGGGTATAGCAGGGATGAGTTTTGCCTTGAAAGTAGCTGAAAAAGGTCGTGTAGCTGTAATTTGTAAAACAGGTCTTGAAGAAGCGAATACGTTTTACGCACAAGGAGGAATTGCTTCTGTAACCAATACGCTGGTCGATAATTTTGAGAAACACATTGAAGATACGATGATTGCGGGAGATTGGATCAGCGATCGGGCTGCGGTCGAGAAAGTGGTGCGAGAAGCTCCCGGTCAGATTAAGGAGTTGATCGATTGGGGAGTAAGTTTTGATAAAGACGAGAATGGAAAATTTGATCTTCATAAAGAAGGAGGACATTCCGAATTCCGCATTTTGCATCATCAGGACAATACCGGAGCTGAAATTCAGGATAGTTTGATCAGAGCTTTGAAAAATCATCCGAAAATTAAAGTTTTTGAGAATCATTTTGCGATCGAAATCATAACACAGCATCATTTGGGAGTAAACGTAACCCGTCACACCGGTAATATAGAATGTTACGGTGCTTATGTACTTGACCAGAATACGAACCATATTCATACATTTCTTTCAAAAACTACTTTGATTGCTACAGGAGGAGTAGGAAATGTTTACCGGACTACCACAAATCCGCCTGTCGCTACTGGAGACGGTATTGCCATGGTATATCGTGCAAAAGGCGATGTAAAAGATATGGAATTTATCCAATTTCATCCTACTGCATTATATAATCCGGGAGAGCGTCCCAGTTTCTTGATTACCGAGGCGATGCGCGGTTATGGAGCTGTATTGAAAACTAAAGATGGAAAAGAGTTTATGCAGAAGTACGATGATCGCCGATCATTAGCTCCTCGTGATATTGTAGCCCGTGCCATCGATAATGAAATGAAAACTCGCGGAGATGAATGTGTATATCTTGATGTGACCCATAAAGACCCGGAAGAGACCAAAAAGCATTTTCCTAATATTTATCAAAAATGCTTGAGTTTGGGGATCGATATAACAAAAGATTATATTCCTGTAGCTCCGGCTGCACATTATTTGTGCGGAGGTATTAAAGTTGATTTGGATGCACGTACGTCTATAAAAAACTTGTATGCCGTAGGTGAATGTTCTTGTACCGGTTTGCATGGTGCGAATCGATTGGCTTCCAATTCGTTGATAGAAGCGGTAGTTTATGCAGATGCTGCAGCAAAACATGCGGTGAAAGTATTGCCCGATATAAAGATACAAGAAAATATTCCCGATTGGAACGATGAGGGTACATCATTGCCAGAAGAGATGGTATTGATAACGCAAAGCGTACGGGAAGTAGAACAGCTTATGTCGGCTTATGTGGGAATAGTGCGTTCCAATCTGCGTCTGAAAAGAGCTTTGGACAGATTGGAAATACTTTATCGTGAGACGGAAGATCTTTTCCAGCGTTCGGTCGTGACTCGGGAGATATGCGAATTGCGCAATATTATTAATGTAGGATATTTGATCATCAAGCAAGCCATGGCACGTAAAGAAAGCAGAGGCCTGCATTATACGATAGATTATCCTAAGAAAAATAAAATTTGATCAGATATTTTTTACTGATAATTTAGTCTGTTATCATAAACTTTTAGAAAGTTACCGTAATATTTTTTCGGTAACTTTTTTATTTTACATATATACACAATTTTCAATTTTGAATAATTTTATATTGATATTATTTTTAGAAGTTTCTAATTTTAAAAATTAAAAAGTTGATAATTAGTTATATATAAATTTTATTTATATAAAAAGTTTTCAAAAATAGAAATTGTATTGTTATATAAGAAATAAATTTTTTACCTTTACATCGGTATTCAGAGATAATAAAAACGATATAAAAAATAAATTTTAGTCTCAAAAAAATGATACAGACAGTAGTAAAACGCGATGGACGTATCGTGGGTTTCAATGAAGAAAAAATTATTGCAGCTATTCGTAAGGCGATGTTGCATACCGATAAGGGTGAGGATATGAGTTTGATTCGTCAGATCACCGATCGTATCGTATGTCGGGGAAGCGAACAAATGAGTGTGGAAGCGATACAGGATTGTGTCGAAGTGGAACTGATGAAAAGTAGCCGTAAAGATGTAGCCCAGCGTTATATTGCTTATCGTAATCAAAGGAGTATTGCCCGCAAAGCGAAAACCCGCGATATTTTTCTTGAAATTATAGAGACTAAATCAAACGATATAACTCGCGAAAATGCTAATATGAATGCCGATACTCCGGCAGGTATGATGATGAAATTCGCAAGTGAGACTACAAAACCTTTTGTAGATGACTATTTATTGAGTGAAAGAGTCAAAACGGCAGTAAGAGATTCATATATCCATATACATGACAAAGATTATTATCCTACTAAAAGCCTCACGTGCGTACAACATCCGTTAGATAAGATTTTGAAAAACGGATTTTTTGCAGGACATGGAGAATCCAGGCCGGCAAAACGAATAGAGACGGCAAGTATTTTGGGGTGTATTTCTTTGGAAACGGCTCAAAACGAGATGCATGGCGGACAGGCGATTCCGGCTTTTGATTTCTATTTAGCTCCGTTCGTAAGAAACAGTTTTATCGAAGAAATAAAAGTAATTTCCGATATGAACGGTACTGATTATTCTCATCTTTATCAAGTAGATTTGGATGACTATATTACCCGTCCTCTTGATGGTCTTACAGGGGATGCCCGTGTCGTGCAGCATGCAGTCAACCGCACGGTAAGTCGGGTGCATCAATCTATGGAAGCTTTTATTCATAACATGAATACGATTCATTCTCGGGGAGGCAATCAGGTTGTGTTCAGTTCTATTAATTACGGAACCGATACTTCGGCCGAAGGGCGTTGCATCATTCGTGAATTGCTGGGATCTACGTATGAGGGTGTAGGTAACGGGGCGACAGCTATTTTTCCCATACAGATATGGAAGAAAAAACGTGGAGTAAGTTACTTGTCGGAAGACCGGAATTATGACCTTTATAAATTGGCATGTAAGGTAAGTGCCCGTCGTTTTTTTCCTAATTTCTTGAATCTGGATGCAACTTTCAATAATCATGAAGAATGGCGTATTGATGATCCGGAGCGTTATAAATATGAAGTGGCGACAATGGGATGTCGTACCCGCGTTTTTGAAAATCGTTTCGGAGAAAAAACGTCGATAGGGCGTGGAAATATTTCTTTTACGACAATCAATATCGTTCGGTTGGCGATAGAATGTATGAATATTCGAGACAAAAGCGAACGGATTGCTCGTTTTTTTGCTAAGCTGGATGAAGTGCTCGAGATTACCGCACTGCAACTTCACGAGCGGTTCGAGTTTCAGAAGACGGCCTATGCCAAACAGTTTCCTTTGTTGATGTCCGCTTTGTGGAATGGATGTGAGAAGTTGAAGCCGAATGATACGATAGCATCGGTTATTAATCAAGGAACTTTGGGTATAGGTTTTATCGGATTGGCGGAATGTCTGGTTGCTCTTGTCGGTAAACATCACGGAGAGGATGCTTCTGCTCAAGAATTGGGATTGCGTATTATTACCTATATGCGTGATCAGGTAAACCGTTTTTGTGATCAATATCAGCATAATTACAGCGTATTGGCTACACCGGCTGAAGGATTGTCCGGAAAATTTACGGCAAAAGATCGTCAGACATTCGGTGTTATTCCGGGAGTTACAGACCGAGATTATTATACTAACTCGAATCATGTTCCGGTGTATTATAAATGCAGTGCAAGACATAAGGCCGAAATAGAAGCTCCTTACCATGACTTGACTCGTGGCGGACATATATTTTATGTCGAAATAGACGGGGATGCTACACATAATCCTGAAGCAATTATGGCTGTTGTCGATATGATGGATAAATATAATATCGGTTACGGATCGGTAAACCATAATCGTAACCGCTGTATGCAATGCGGCTATGAAGATGCTTCTGCCGGACTCGATACCTGTCCTCATTGCGGTAGCAAAGAGATAGACCGGCTTCAGCGGATTACGGGTTATCTGGTGGGAACGACAGACCGTTGGAATCATGCAAAGTTGTCTGAACTTAATGATCGTGTCGTTCATGATTGATTATATATATATATTGGATATTGTCGAAGATACGACTGTCGACGGACCGGGGTTGCGTACCTCGGTCTATTCGGCCGGTTGTCCGCATCGTTGTCCGGGTTGTCATAATCCTCAGTCATGGGATATTTGTAACGGAAAAAAAATGTCGTTGAATGAAATTCTTTCCGTAATAAAAAGCAATGATTTCGACAATGTGACTTTTAGCGGCGGTGACCCGTTCTTTCAGCCGGAAGCTTTTACCGAATTAGCACGTCGTATAAAAGAAGAAACCTCTAAAAATATATGGTGCTATACCGGATATTTATATGAGGAGATCGTTGCTTCTGCCCGTTTATCCCTCCTATTGCCATATATAGATGTATTGGTTGACGGTAGATTCGTAGAAACGCAGAAAGATACCTCTTTATTTTTTCGGGGAAGTCGCAACCAGCGACTTATCGATGTGCCTGTTTCATTGCGGCAAGATCGTGCAGTAGAGTTCGTGTATGATCCCGTTTCTGTTTAAGCTTGTTTAGGAGATTGTCTAAAATACGATCTCCAATTCACTATTGGCTTTTACTTTCAATTTCAGTTCTTCTTCTGAAAAATCGAAATAATCGAGGACTTTATCGGGATGGGCGAGAGCGGGTATCCATGATTCAGGTAAAATCGTCAACTCCCTTTCGAAAAAGTCGATGAGTTTCTTATTCTCCGTATTGCGGCCTTTCAGTTTTATTTGAGCTACCGAACCGTCACAAGTTATTACGAAACGCAATGTATCTCCGGAAAGATCGATATTATTCAGTTGTTGGTATTTCTCTTTATTCCGGTTCAATTCATTGCGTATAAATAAAAGACTTGCTTGCTGCGATTTGAATTTTTTAATATCATATATAGCCGAATCGGTGTATTCATTGCATATTCTGGGAGACCATAATTGCGGGTCGTTGTGATGTTTAGGGGATAGAGATAATACGTCGGATACATCCATTTTTACTTTTGAAGTATCTTTTTTGCATACGAGCCAGGAAATAAACGGTTCGAGTGTTTTATCTTGTGACTGTTTCACCCCGAAAAATCCGGAATAAGCTTCCATTTTTTTAGTTGTTCGGTTAAAATAATTTATCCATTTGATGTCTATTTGCGATAAACCGGAGGGAAAACTTTCAGTTCCTAATGTAGATAATTTGTAATCGTTTCCATGTAAATAGGGGTTCAGGCGATATACCAACTCGTATTTACCCTTTCCTTCGGAAGTATATCCTAAAAAATCCTCTCCCGTTGTCGGTAAATATGGAAAAAACTTGATAATCCAACCCGATATATAGAATGCTCCGTATTCTGCGGCATCTTTATATATGGAATCCCAGAATGAAACATTGATTTTATCATCGAAAACATTGATAAACTCTTTTATTATAGGTCTAAGTTCCTTTCCCCACCATGTTAATCCGAGTTTATCCAAATCCGACAGATGATCGAATATCCATATCCAGTCTTCTTTGTTTCCCGTAATCGTTATTTGCGGAATGCCGCATCCGGTTTCTCCTACATAAGAGAATTTCTTTTTGTAACTTTCCAGAAGGGTTATTTGGTAAACGGTTGTCTGAACTGGGGTTGTGGTCGAAAAGTTCGGAACAAAGAAATCATAAAGGTCGTTACGGGTATGATTTTTTGTTTCATTGCAAAAATCCTTTATCAATGTTCCCCAATATCTTGCATTGTTTTCGAGGCTGTCGTTTCGAATGATAAGTTCTTCTTTCTTTTCATCTGTAAAGATGATATTTTTAAGAGAATCATAATGTTGGTTTATGTGTATCGATGTCGCCTGACAGATTAATGTCCAGATATGATCCGGACTCAGTTTCAGCGGCCTGTGTTCGTCATAGCAATATTGTAAAGTTTCTATAAATCCATTGTCTCGGGTATATATGAGGCGTTCATTTTTATGTTCATCCGGTAAAAAAGATATTTTTTTCTCTATTTTCAACTCCATCATATCTTTTACCGGATATGTCTTTAGTAAAGAGTCTGCCGGTTTTACGGAAGAAACATTAAAAGTTACTCCATTAACGGAGGTATCGATTACATTTTGTATTTTGATAATTTGGGCAGAGTCGAAGGGTTCGGCGCTTTTGGACTGAGAACCGGACTTACCATTACATGCAAAGAGTATAACCGTTAGAAAATATAATATCGAATAGTTTTTCATGTATAGAGATTGTATTATGGATTCTTAATTTTACAAAAATAAGAAAAATAAATTATTATGCAATAAGAGTGATGATAATATGTTTATAGTCAAAAAAATACGGCTGTCCGAAATTTCAGACAACCGTAGAGCTCCGTAAATACACCATTAATAATTATCTCGTTTAGGTTCGAAAAAATCTTTCGGATGCAGACATGCCGGACATTTTTCGGGAGGAGTTTTTCCTTCGTGAACGAAGCCGCAGTTCCGGCATTGCCATTTAATGGGCTCTTCGCGTTTGAATACCATTTTATCTTCTACCCGAGCAAGCAATTTGCGATAACGCCATTCATGGAACTCTTCCACTTTGGCGATCATCTTAAACGCTGTGGCAATATCTTTAAACCCTTCATCGGCAGCTATTCCCGAGAAATCGGCATATAGAGAAGACCATTCGAGCTTTTCCCCTTCTGCTGCTTCCAGTAAGTTTTGAGCTGTATTGCCGACAGGTCCGGTAGGATAGTCGGCAGTAATCATTACCATACCACCTTCAAGATAATCGAAAAAACGTTTTGCATGAGCCTTTTCTTGATCTGCAGTTTCAAGAAAAATTCCGGAAATCTGTTCATAACCTTCTTTCTTAGCTACCTCTGCAAAAATAGAATAGCGATTTCTTGCCTGAGATTCACCGGCGAAAGCTTTCAATAAATTTTGTTCTGTGATCGTACCTTTAATTGTTTTCATACAAAAATAATTTATGCTGTTTGAGAATGAGCTGTCTTTGAAGAAATTCCGGTTTGGGGTGTTTCTTAGAAATAACATATTAAAACAAGAAAAGGTTTACGAAAATTTGAACGACTTCTTAAATAGTCTCTGAAATGAGATTTATTCTATTTTATTTACGATTTATCGGGCTTGATAATAATCTGTGTCCTATCCGGCAATACAGACATTTTTTAGGCACGCAATAGGCTGTATGTAGCTGTATCAGAGCTTGACTGTCGAGTGCATTATCGGTTTTGATTCCCGCTTGAGAAAAATATCGGATTATTCTGTTTTGTTCGGCTTTTATATTTTCCAACAGATTCATAGCCCGTTCGTTATAAACCTCATTCCCTGTTTTTACTCCATAAGCATATAATAGTGGGGCTACCGTATTGATCAGCAAAATATCTACGGCACTTTTCCCTAAAGCTTTAGGCCGTTGTGGTGACGGTTGTCCGAAAGAGTAATGAGTATCCCAATACCCGTTTAGGTAGAGATAGAACAGTCGTCGGAAAGATTTCTCATCTTTAGTTTCACGAATTTGGGTAAATAGAGAAAATCCTTGATGAATAAGTTGTGCCAATAAAGCGATTCGCTGATGAGGAAAATTTGCCGGACGCAATCGGGCGAATTTCCAACATTCCGGATTTAGAGGAGAAAGTCCGAATTTATTTTTGAGAAATGCATATTCGTTTACCATTCTTTGGTAATAAGCATCATTCGGGAAATGTTCCGGATCGAGTAATCCGGCTTGCCCGAAAAGAAAAGCTTCGATTTGGAACAGAGAGTCGGCATGTTTTTGCATGAACAGTAAGGGCAAGCTGCGGGCAAGCCTTTCGAAAGCATCGCTATTGGTTCCGAAACCCAAACTTCGAGATAAAGTAATGTAGCATACTTCTTCCCAATTTCCTCTATAAGATTCTAACCAGTTGCATATCCGTCGGGCTTTTTCTTGAAGGCGTTCCATCGCTAAAGACGTTATCCAGTCGGTTAAAAAAAGAGGCGGTAGTTCATGCAAACGGTCTCCGCAGGGAAGAAAGGAGTTTTGATGGATTAATAATTCATAATTGTCTTTAATTATGTCCGGATACCGTATTATGAGTTGGGGGATAATTTCTCCGGTAGAACGAACAATTTCTGCATCGTTGTTTTCTATAACATGTAATATTACCGAATCGTAAGATTTATCGTGGTTATGGTTATGAAGTTTCCAGTCGGAGGCGTTTTTATGTATTTCGACATTTCCTGCCCATAACTTTTCTCCTATACGGATTTTGGCATTGAAAAAGTCCGGACCGGAGTCTGAGTTTCGGTGTCCCGGATCGATAATTTCTATCTTTTCGCCTTTTGTCGTAAGTAAGTTCCGGTTATCGAAAAGGCGATGTTCCCAAACGTAATATAATAACTTTTCCATTGAATCATAATTTTGATGCTCAAAAGATTATCCGAATGTTATGAATTGTCGGAAAAAATCTTTGAGTTCGAAATTTCAGATTGAATTTATTATATTTGCAAATTAAAGAATATCCGGTAAAAACCGGATGATTTGTGAGATGTTTTAAAACAGAAATAGAACAGATGAAAATAGCGTTAATAGGTTACGGAAAGATGGGGCATGCGATTGAACAAATAGCCCTTCAGCGAGGACATGAGATCGTTTCTGTCATTGATGTGAATAATCAAGAAGATTTTACGTCTGATGCGTTCAAAAGTGCCGACGTAGCCATAGAGTTTTCTATGCCGGCCGTGGCGATGGATAATTATCGCAGGGCTTTTGCTGCCGGAGTTCCGGTCGTTTCGGGTACGACTGGTTGGCTTGAACATCTGCCTGAAATAAAAGAAGCTTGTAAAGCCGGACAAACATTTTTTTATGCTTCGAATTTTAGTTTAGGAGTAAATATCTTTTTCGCACTCAATAAATATCTGGCAAAAATTATGAATGATTTTCCGGCTTATGATGTGAGAATGGTAGAAACACATCACGTTCATAAGTTGGATGCTCCCAGCGGTACGGCGATTACGTTGGCGGAAGGTCTGATCGATAATATAGAACGAAAAAATAAATGGGTTGAAGGGAAAGAACCTGCAGAAGATGAGATCGGAATCTGTTCGGTAAGAGAAGGTGAAGTTCCGGGAATACATACGGTTATTTACGAATCGGATGTAGATACGATCAGCATAACTCATGACGCCAAAAGTCGTATGGGATTTGCTTTAGGTGCAGTGATTGCCGCAGAGTTTACTTGTGGGAAAAAGGGCTTTTTGACAATGCAGGACATGCTTAAATTTTAAGAATAACATTAATATACGATTATAATGGAAGAAGAAAAAACAACTATATCCCCGGAAAAGGAAAAATCAATAAAAGGGCGTTTTTCCGGTGTACGCAAAAGCCGGTGGATACGTTTTTCGATAGCATGTATCATCTATATAGCTTTTGCGATATGGCTCGATAATTATTATATTTTGCCGGGGCTGTTGGTTTTGCTCGATATATATATTACCCGATTTATACCTTGGACATTTTGGAAGAAGTCGAAAAATAAGGCTACTCGTAAAACGATGGAGTGGGTCGATGCCATTTTGTATGCTTTGGTTGCTGTTTATCTGATCAATACTTTCTTTTTTCAAAATTATAAGATCCCGTCTTCTTCTCTCGAAAAGACCCTATTGGTCGGTGATTATTTGTTTGTCAGTAAGTTGAGTTTTGGACCTCGTGTCCCGAACACTCCTTTATCTTTTCCGCTGGCGCAGCATACAATGCCGGTTATCAACACAAAGTCCTATATAGAGTGGCCGCAATGGCCTTATCATCGTCTGAAAGGTTTGGGACAGGTAGAACGCAACGACATCGTCGTGTTTAATTTTCCGGCAGGCGATACGGTGGCATTAAAGGTTCAGAATCCCGATTATTATACACTTTGTTATAATGAAGGTTGGAAAACAGTAAACAATAATAAGGCGGTTTTCGGTGATATCGTTTATCGTCCGGTAGATCGTCGAGAAAATTATGTGAAACGCTGTATAGGAATGCCCGGAGATAATTTTGAAATTCGTAATAATCAAGTGTATATCGATGGAAAGCCGTTGAAAAATCCTAAAGAAATGCAGCTTAATTATTATGTAATGACCAGTAGTCCGGATATTCGGTTGGGAGAATCTAACTTCAGAGAATTGAATGTCAGTGAAGACGATCGTTTCCTCGTTAGTGGAGATCGTGGTTATGATAATGTTCTTGAATATTTGGGTTTTCCGAGAAATGCCGATATGGGATTCAATCCGGTTTATCGTCTTCCTCTTACTCAAGAAGCTTTAAATAAGCTGAAAAGCTATAAATTTATAACAAAAATAGTTCCCGAACCGGGAGATTTCGGTGGAGATACATATCCTTTAGGATATTATAAGAAATGGACCCGTGCCGATTACGGGCCGGTTTGGATTCCCGAACGGGGTGCTGTATTGAAACTTACGCAAGACAATTTGCCTATTTATGAACGGGTGATTCGTAATTATGAGGGAAATGATTTGCAGGTAAAAGAAGATGGCAAGATCTATATAAATGGGAAAGAGACCGATATGTATCAATTTAAGATGAATTATTACATGATGCTCGGCGATAACCGGGATAATTCGGCGGACAGTCGTAGCTGGGGATTTGTCCCAGAAGATCATATAGTCGGCAAACCATTGTTTGTGTGGCTGTCTATTGATAAAGATAGAGGCTGGTTTGACGGACGCATTCGTTTTGATCGTTTCTTCAAATGCGTGACAAAGGATTGATGATTCATGAAGGAGAGGGGCGTACAGGAAGGGAAAATTCCATGGAAGCTGATTGTCGGAATTATATTGTCGGTGTGGCTTTTGCGGACTTTTTGTGCCGAATCGTTTCGTATCCCTGCCAATCAAATGGAAAATACTTTGTTAGAAGGCGATCATCTTTGGGTTTGGAAAAGCAGTTACGGTGTACGTGTGCCTCAAACCCCAGTTTCATTACCGTTTTGTTATGATACGATTCCCGGTACGAAAATCCGGTCATATATCTCTTTGGGAATCCCGGAAATGTATTTTTTCAGAAAGTTCCCTAATCGTAATGATATTGTCGTTTTTAATATTCCTTCTTTAGAAAAGAATATTCCGGTAGATCGAAAAAAAATTGCGGTTGCACGTTGTATCGGATTTCCCGGGGATACGGTAAGTTTTCAAAATGGGGTTTTACGTATTAATGGTAACTTCGTTTCTCAGCCTTCCCGTGCAATTGCTGCTTATTTCTGCGCCGATTCGGTAAAGTCGGTGATAGATTCCTTGTTTTTAAAGTTGAATATCACTCCTGTTTCAACGAAAATCGAGAAAAAAAGTCTCTATTTTTTGTCTCGTTATGACTATTTTAGAGTCAAGAACCTATTGGCTTCTCCTGATCTTTTACAAGAAGTTAATCTTGATCGCAATAATTTTCGGGTCGTACTTCCTTTGTTTGGAGAAGCTACATCGGTGAATGCCGAAAACGCTTCATTTATTGCCCGGTTGATGAGTGCGTATGAAGGAAGAGATGTAGAGGTGCGTGACGGAAGAATCTATGATGGTGAAACCGAAATAGTTTCATATCGTTTTGCTCAGCCTTACTATTGGGTATTGGCAGATAATCGTGAAATGGGAACAGATTCGCGAAGCTTCGGTGCTCTTCCTCATTCTCATTTGGTGGGTAAAGGTAGCCGAGTCTGGCTTTCTTTCGATTCGGGAAAGCCTTTTTATAAAGCTTTTCGTATCGACCGTATTTTTAAAGTTCTTTGATTATGACTTCAGCTTGTCTTTCTACAGCTTATTTAGCTCCGGTTTCTTATTATAAAACATTGTGTAACCGAGATCATATAATTGTGGAGAAATGCTGTAATTATGTAAAGCAAACTTATCGTAACCGATGTAATATAATTAGTGCAAACGGGTTGATTCCTCTTTCTGTTCCGGTGATCAAGCCCGATACGGCGAAGTGTCTTACTCGGGATATTCGCATTTCCGACCATGATAATTGGCAACACATGCATTGGAATGCTATTGTTTCGGCATACGGTTCTTCTCCTTTTTTTGAGTATTATCAAGATGATATTATTCCATTTTTTGAAAAAAAATTATCCGGGACATTCCTATTCGACTTGAACGAGTCTTTGCGGGAAACAATATGCAGATTGTTAGAAATAACGCCCAATGTTGTTTATAGCGATGAATATGTTGATTATACAGGAAGCGAAACAGATGATTTCAGAGATGTGATACATCCTAAAAAAGAGATTGATAAAAGATTTCATCTGCAACCGTATTATCAGGTCTTTTCATCGAAGTTTGGTTTTATACCCGATGCCAGCATTCTCGATTTGCTGTTTAATATGGGACCTGAGTCTCAACTTGTGCTTTATGATCGGATATAACTGTCGAAACAAAATGTAAAGAAGACCTTGTCCGAATTTCTTTATCGGAGAATTTAAACAGTCAAAGAGACGGCTGAATATTTTTGTTTGAAAACTATTACCTTTGCATCGAAAAATTCATGAATTTTTCCGTTGAGATGACTTTTGACACAAGATGCGGAAAATTATTGTGCTAAATCGAAAGTGTTATGATGAAGGATAAGTTGTGGACTCGAAGCTTTTTAGCGGTTGCCGGGGGTAATTTTCTTCTGTTTTTTGCTTTTTATCTGTTGTTGCCTGTGTTGCCTATGTATTTGATAGAACAATTCGGGTCGAATAAGGCGACTGTGGGAGTTATACTTTCCTCCTATACGATAACAGCTCTTTTTGTCCGTCCTTTTGCAGGATACATGGTCGATACATTTCCCCGTAAGCCGTTGCAGTTAATTTGTTATGGGATATTTACTCTATTTTTCGGCGGATATTTACTTGCCGGGACACTGCTTCTTTTTGCTGTAATAAGGGCGATGCACGGCCTGGCATTCGGTATGGTGACTGTTTCGAACAGTACTGTGGCGATCGATGTCATGCTGTCTTCACGCCGAGGGGAAGGAATAGGATACTATGGGGTAAGCAGTAATTTGGCAATGGCAATGGGACCTACCGTATCATTATATATATTGGATGCATTCCGCAATTATGATTCGATATTTTTATTATCCTTGTTTTCCTGTATATTGGGTTTCATTTTGATTACTACCATAAAAATGCCGTTGAAACAGCGTTCCGTTGAGATGCAGCCGGAAAAAGAACATGTCTCTCTCGATCGTTTTTTATTGGTAAAAGGAGTATCCGGAGCGATCTCTCTTTGCCTTCTCTCGTTCAGTTACGGAGTCCTTTCTACTTATCTGGCTATATATGGGAAAGAGGAGGTAGGAATAGACTCGGGAACAGGATTATATTTTATGCTTATGGCTTTCGGTCTTATATTTTCTCGGCTTACTACCGGAAAATATTTGAATAAAGGATTGATCGTCAATATGATAACAGTTGGGATTGTATTCCTTGTTATCGGTTATTCTGTTTTTATCTTTCTGAAATCTCTTGTGGGATATTATTTTTCTGCTGCTGTTTTAGGAATGGGATACGGTTTGATTTGTCCTTCATTTCAGAATCTTTTTATCAATTTAGCTACTCATAGTCAAAGAGGTACTGCAAATTCTACATTTTTTACCGCATGGGACTTGGGGTTAGGTTTAGGAGTCTTGATCGGGGGAAGCATTGCCGATATGTCGGATTATACCGCAGCTTATACGTTTGCATTGGTATTGGTGGTGTTAGGATTCTTTTTCTTCCGCCATATCGCAGGCCCTTATTTTGAGAAAAATAAGTTGAGATAATATTTTGTTAAAAAAAACGAATTAAAATGCCGTAATTCGTTTATTATTTGTTATTTTGCCTCAAATTTCGGGTAAAAGTGTACTTGCGTTATTTTAGTTATAATTGAAGTATTGCGGGAGTCTGAGAATAAGAGAGATAGAAAATAAAACAAAATATATCATCAAGCGGTAAAGTCATATCGGTTATCCGGTTTCTGAATTTTTTTAAGACTATCGATGTTTCTGTATCACTCTATTTTTTAGATTTCTTTCCTGAGCTTTTCAATGCTGTATTTTTGAATTATTACGAATAAAGTAATGAGCGAATCGAAATCCGGACGACATATTACGTTCTTTAATGCGCGCCTGACCTCTACTATCAGTATTTCCTTGGTACTTTTTATCTTGGGAATTGTTGTTCTTATGGGTATATTAGCAACGCGTCTTTCGATGTATGTAAAAGAAAACATGGGATTTTCCATTGTTTTGAAAGAGAATGTGAAGGAGTCGCAGGTGAAAAAGTTACAAAAAAAACTTGACATAGCTCCTTATGTAAGAGCGACTCAATATATATCGAAAGAAGATGCTTTAAAAGAGTTGGAGGTCGAATTAGGGGAAAACCCGAAAGATTTATTGGGCTTTAATCCGTTGCAAGCCTCTATCGAAGTAAAACTTCGTTCGGATTATGCTCATCCTGATAGTCTGGTGTGGATCGAGAAAGGATTAAGAAAAGGAACTGTTGCGATCGATGATATAGTTTATCAAAAAGATCTGATACAACTGGTAAATGACAACATTCGTCGTATAAGTTTTATGCTTTTGGGATTAGCTGTCGTACTGATGCTTATATCGTTCGCCTTGATCAGTAATACAATACGTCTCGGCGCTTATTCTAAGCGTTTTATTATTCATACTATGAAGTTGGTGGGAGCGACTCCTGCATTTATTCGCAAACCTTTCATCATATCCAATATTATAAACGGAATTATAGGTGCGTTTATAGCAATGGCTTTACTCTCCGGATGTGTCTATTATCTGCTGACCGAATTTGATAATCTGTACACATTGATCGATATCAGCTCCCTTTTTTGGGTGTTTGTGATTGTCCTTTTATTGGGAGTTGTACTTACTGCGATTTCTGCGTGGTTTGCTGTAAATCGTTATATCCGGATGGATCGGGATAATTTATATTATGTTTAGAACCATAGAAAATAAATATAGATGGATACAAAAGATTTTGCATTAGGAAAACAGAACTTGATTTTGATCGGTATCGCTTTTGCTGTGATTATTTTAGGGTTTGCTTTGATGGCAGGTCCCGGATCTACACCAGAACATTATAATCCGGATATTTTCAGTTTCAGACGTATCGTATTAGCTCCCGGTATTGCGTTTGCCGGATTTGTGTTTATGATTTATGCAATCATGAAAAAATCGAAATAAAACGCAGTACGATAAGTATATGGAAGAATTAAGTTGGTTTCAGACCATTATTATAGCGATTGTAGAAGGATTGACCGAGTTTCTTCCAGTTTCTTCTACCGGTCACATGATCATTGCCCAGAATATGTTGGGTGTCCCGAGTAGTGACTTCGTAAAAGCATTTACCGTGATTATACAGTTTGGGGCGATCTTGTCGGTAGTCGTGTTGTATTGGAAACGGTTCTTTAAGTTGAATCCTTGTAAAATATTCGATTCTGAGGCCGTTTCCGGAAAAACCGGATCTGCCCGATGGGTGGAATACGGCAGACGGTTTTTATATAAATACGATTTTTACTGGAAGCTGTTGGTCGCTTTTATACCTGCTGCGTTTTTCGGATTATTGTTCAGTGACAAAATAGACGAGATGCTCGAAAGCGTTACGGTTGTCGCCGTTATGTTGGTTATCGGTGGTGTTGTAATGCTGTTTGTTGATAAGTGGTTTAACAAAACGACACCCGATCAGACAATGACGCTGAAAAGAGCATTCAATGTGGGGCTGTTTCAGTGTATTGCTATGATTCCGGGAGTATCTCGTTCGATGGCGACTATTGTCGGAGGTATGGCTCAGAAAATGACTCGTAAAAATGCGGCCGAATTTTCTTTCTTTCTGGCCGTTCCTACCATGTTTGCAGCTACGGCATATAAATTGTTGAAACTACTGACTTCTGAAAATGGAATGCAGGTATTGCAAGATAATTTATTGACTTTGATTGTAGGTAATGTGGTAGCGTTTATCGTGGCTTTACTGGCGATTAAATTTTTTATCAGTTTTGTAACGAAATACGGATTTAAAGCGTTCGGATATTACCGTATTATTGTAGGAGGTATCATCATTGTGCTGATGTTGTTAGGGTATAATTTGGAAATAAGCTGATGAATTTTTTAGAAGGAGAAGTTCTCTATTTCGATAAGCCTTTGTATTGGACCTCTTTTAAGTTGGTTAAGATTGTGCGTACGCGCATATCGCGGAAGTTGAAAATAAAAAAGATAAAAGTCGGGCACGCCGGAACTCTTGATCCGTTGGCTTCAGGAGTAATGATAATTTGCACCGGGAAAGCGACGAAGTTGATAGAGAGTTTTCAGTACCAGACAAAAGAGTATGTCGCAACTTTACAGTTAGGAGCAACAACACCCTCTTTTGATCGGGAAACAGAAATAGATGGGGTTTATCCGACGGAACATATAACCCGTGAAGGCGTAGAAACGGTTTTAAGGCAGTTTGTCGGTTCTATTCAACAAGTTCCTCCGGTTTATTCCGCATGTAAGATCGACGGACGGAGAGCCTATGATTTTGCACGTAAAGGTGAAGATGTCGAACTGAAAGCGAAAGAGCTTGTTATAGATGAGATAGAGTTGCTCGAGTATCAGTCTGATATAATAAAAATCAGAGTGGTTTGCAGTAAGGGAACTTATATACGGGCTTTAGCACGGGATATCGGACAGGCGTTGGGTAGTGGGGCTCATTTGATCGGTTTGGTTCGTACCCGGGTAGGAGATGTCCGTTTGGAAGATTGTTTGCAAGTCGACCAGATCGATGAATTGGTCGAAAAGGCTGTTGTTACAGAAGTTGATAATAAAGAAGAAATAAAGTAGAATATTCCGGCATGAAGTGATGTCCTCTTAAAATAGGACAGTGCTTTTTCGGAAATAAAATTGATATACAAATGAAATTATCGCAATTCAAATTTAAGCTTACCGAGGAGCAAATAGCTAAATACCCGGCAAAAAACAGAGACGAATCGCGTTTGATGGTTGTGCACCGTAATACCGGTGAAATAGAACATCGTATATTCAAGGATATACTTGAATATTTTGACGATAAAGATGTTTTTGTTTTTAACGATACAAAAGTCTTTCCGGCAAGATTATATGGGAATAAAGAAAAGACAGGTGCGAAGATCGAAGTATTTTTGTTGCGTGAATTGAATGAGGAAAATCGTTTGTGGGATGTATTGGTTGATCCGGCACGAAAAATCCGCATCGGGAATAAGCTATATTTCGGTGAAGACGATTCTATGGTTGCCGAGGTCATAGATAATACGACATCGAGGGGACGTACTTTGCGTTTCTTGTTTGACGGTACTCATGAAGAATTTAAGGAAGCTCTTTATAAGTTGGGAGAAACCCCGCTTCCCCGCTACATAAATCGTCCTGCCGAACCGGATGATGTAGATCGTTACCAGAATATTTTTGCAAAAAACGAAGGCGCTGTTGTCGCTCCGGCTGCCGGACTGCATTTTAGCCGAGAGCTGTTGAAACGAATGGAGATAAAAGGAATAGAGAGCGGATTCCTTACACTTCATTCCGGCTTGGGAAATTTCCGTGAAATAGATGTAGAAGATCTTACCAAGCATAAAATGGATTCGGAGCAAATGTTGGTAACGCCAGAGTTGGTTGCTTTTGTAAATAAGGCAAAAGACGAAAATCGGCAAGTTTGCGCTGTGGGAACGTCCGTGATGAGAGCTATCGAAAGTACGGTAAGTACCGATGGTCACATGAAGCCTTATAGCGGTTGGACTAACAAGTTCATTTTCCCGCCTTATGATTTTACGGTAGCAACCAGTTTGGTCAGCAATTTCCACATGCCGCTTTCTACTATGTTGATGATGGTAGCTGCATTCGGAGGGTATGATCTTGTACTTGATGCGTATGACAAGGCATTGAAAGAAGGTTACCGGTTCGGTGCCTATGGGGATGCTATGTTGATCATTTAAACTATAAGGGATGAATATTGTTTATATCGCTTTGGGGTCTAATCTGGGAGACCGGAAATATTATTTGACTCGTGCGGTAGATGAAATAGAAAAGCGGATAGGGGAAATTATTTCTCTATCCGCTTTTTATGAAACCGAACCTTGGGGTTTTATTTCCCGATATCCCTTTTTGAATGCTGTCTTAAGAGTCGATACCGAGCATGATGCTATTTCTGTATTGGATTTGACACAGTCCATAGAAAAAGATTTGGGTCGTAAGGTAAAAAGTCATGGATCATATCAGGATCGCTGTATCGATATAGATCTCTTATTTTTTAATACTGAGATATTAAAAAACGACCGATTAGAACTGCCGCATCCTCTTTTACAAGAACGGCGCTTTGTCCTTGAGCCTCTTGTAGAGATTGCTCCGGATTTGTATCATCCGATCTTACATAAGACAATAAAAGATATATGGCAGGAATTTTTGTCTGTCTCAAAATAAGCAGAGACCATCTCTATTTTATTTTGAGATGGCCTCTGTTTTATAGATTAATTTATCGCTTCTCCCAATAGTGTTGCCGATGAAGCATCCGTGATTTTTACCTGCACGAAATCTCCGATATGGTAGTTTTGTTTCGGGAATACGACAACTTTATTTTGTCCGGTGCGTCCGAACAAGTCTTCTCTCGAACGTTTGGAATATCCTTCGACCAAAACCTCGAAAGTTTTGCCTATATCCCGTTTATTGCTCTCTGCAGACAGCTTATTTTGTAGATCGATCATTTGTTCCAATCGTTTTATTTTGATCTCTTCTGCAATATTGTCCGGCAGATGTTTAGAGGCGTATGTTCCGGGACGTTCCGAGTATTTAAACATGAAAGAAGCGTCGAATCCTACAGTTTGCATTAAGGATAAGGTTTCTGCAAAATCTTCATCCGTCTCGGAATGAAATCCGCTGAACATATCTGTCGTAATCCCGCAATCGGGAATTATCCGGCGAATAGCGGCGATTCGGTCGAGATACCATTCCCGGGTATATTTACGATTCATCAATTTTAAAATGCGGTTGCTTCCTGATTGTACAGGTAAATGTATATGGTGGCAGATATTCGGGTTTGCAGCAATCGTGTATAAAATATCATCGCTCATATCTTTGGGATGTGAGGTCGTGAATCTTATGCGTATTCCAGAGCCAGCTTCTTTTGCAACTAAGGCGAGTAATGCCGGAAAATCTATTTTTTCACCGTTGGGACGGCTGAATATATACGAATTGACATTTTGCCCTAATAAAGTTACTTCTTTGAATCCTCTGTCTTTTAGGTCATTCAATTCTTTAAGTATGCTTTCGGGTTCTCTGCTGCGTTCGCGTCCACGAGTGTAAGGAACGATGCAATAAGAGCAGAAATTGTTGCACCCTCGCATGATAGAGATAAATCCCGAAATGCGGTTTCCTCCGATTCGTTTAGGAATTATATTTTTATAAGTTTCTGTTGTCGATAGATCTACATTAATTGCTTTTTCCCCTTGTTCTACAGCTCCGATCAAGTTAGGGAGGTCAAGATAAGCATCTGGGCCTACAACTAAATCGACATGATGTTTCTCCAATAATTCTTCCTTTACCCGTTCTGCCATGCAACCGAGTATTCCGATTACCAGATTCTTTTTCTTTTTGCGTAAAGAGTTGAAGTATTGGAGACGAGATAAAACTTTCTGTTCGGCATTATCTCGAATAGAGCAGGTATTAACCAGGATAGCATCGGCGTCTTCGATAGAGTCGCATAGTGCATATCCGTCCATTTGCATAATAGAAGCTACAACCTCGCTGTCGGCTACGTTCATTTGACAACCATAGGTCTCGATAAAGAGTTTTTTTTCTGCTGTCTGCTCGGTCGCAGATTTAAAGTCTGCTTCGGAGTTTTCTTTCATTTGGATATATTTTTATAGTTAGAAATGGTATTATGTATTTTTTTTAGATAAAAACCTAACAAAAAATAATATATAATGCTTGCTTTTAAAAATTTATTTATACTTTTGCATCTAACAATATATGAAATTTTTTCATAGTTAAGGTTTAGGTTAAATCTGTTAAGGGCAGTTGTGAAATTGCCCTTAATTCTTTATATACCATCGGTTTAATTTCTTATAGAGTATTTTTAACCTGCCTTTATTTATGAATTTGTTTCATATCGACTTTACATAACCGCTTTTCAGATCATTATATCTGACCGATCTGATATAAATTTTGAAAGTCATCTGTTGTTTATCAGCTTTATTTTGTACATTTGGGAACAAAAATACGAAAAGCTATGGAGAATTTGTGGATTTACGTTCTTCTTATTTTTATATTTATCGTCAGAGCGATTACTAAGAGTGCGCAGAAACAGATTGATGCCCATAAAAAAATGGATCAGGATGAGACATATATTCCGGCAGAAGAGGGCGAACATCCGGTAAATCGACCTTTAACTTGGGAGGATCTGTTCCCTTCGGAACCTAAACAGCAAGTACCTGTACGGCCTGTTGTTGTAAAGGCTGAAAAAGAAGAGAAGAAGATAAAGCTTACAAATATAGAATCGCCTTCTCAACCGGAAGTTACAAAAAAGGTTTCCGAAATCGTAAAAAAGGAAACTGTTATTCCGGATGAAGTTTATGATATTCCGAATTATTCGGATCTGTTACCTTATGGTTCGGATGAGCTTCGTAAAGCGATAATTGCTTCTGAAATTTTGGCAAGAAAGTTCTGAAAATTAAAAACACAATTGGTTCATATAAAATCTAACGCAAATATGTCATTTAAAGTTATTTCGGCAGAAGAAGCCGCCTCATATATTCATCACGACGATAATGTGGGCTTTGGCGGTTTCACAGCTGCGGGAACACCTAAAGTCGTACCCGCGGCAATAGCAAAGAAAGCACAAGAAGAACACGATGCCGGGCGTCCTTTCGCAATCGGCGTTTTTACCGGAGCTTCAACGAATGATTCTCTTGATGGGGCTTTATCCAGAGCCAAAGCAATAAAGACCCGTACACCTTATCAATCGCATAAAGACAGCCGCAATGTGATAAACAGCCGGGAGATGTCTTATTACGATATGCATCTTTCACATCTGGCTCAAAACTTGAGATATGGTTTTTTAGGAAAAATAAACGTTGCGGTTATTGAAGCTACAGATGTTTCTGAAGATGGCAAAATCATATTGGGTACAGGTGTAGGGATAGCACCTACGGTATGTCAGTTAGCCGATAAAATTATTATAGAACTTAATAGCCATAATCCGAAAGAGTTAGCCGGATTTCATGATATTTATCAACCTGCCGATCCTCCATACCGGCGTGAGATACCGGTGTATAAACCCAGTGACCGTATCGGAAAACCCTATATACAAGTCGATCCGAAAAAGATTGTGGGAATCGTGGAAACAAATCTTCCGGACGGTGTGAAGGAGTTTGCTCCGGCAGACGAGGTGACGACCCGTATTGGAGATAATGTTTGCAACTTCTTAGTTTCTCAGCTGAAAGCAGGTTTGATTCCTAAAGAGTTTTTACCGTTGCAGTCGGGTGTAGGGAACATTGCAAATGCCGTATTAGGCGGGTTGGGAAATAGCCCGGATGTTCCGGCTTTTGAAATGTACACCGAAGTGATACAGGATGCCGTTATCGGATTGATGAAAACAGGTAAGTGTAAGTTTGCCAGCGGATGTTCATTAACTGTCAGTCCGGCTGTTTTAGACGAAATATATAAGGATATAGACTTTTTCAGAGATAAGATCGTATTGCGTCCGGGGGAAATCTCCAATAGTCCTGAAGTTGTAAGACGACTTGGTTTGATAACAATAAACACAGCTCTTGAAGCTGATATTTTCGGGAATATAAACAGTACGCATGTCACCGGAAATAAGATGATGAACGGTATCGGAGGTTCTGCAGACTTTACCCGCAACGCCTATTTATCGATCTTTACATGTCCTTCTGTTGCCAAAGGCGGAAAGATCAGTGCTATCGTACCGATGGTGTCTCATCTCGATCATAGCGAACATTCGGTGAGTGTTTTGGTGACCGAACAGGGCGTAGCCGATTTACGGGGAAAATCTCCGGTCGAAAAAGCGAAGCTGATTATTGAGAATTGTGCTCATCCTATGTATAAACAATTGTTGTGGGATTATCTTAAACTTGAAAGGGGAGGACATACTCCGCATAATTTGAAAGCATGTTTTGCCTTTCATCAAGAATTCAATAAATCGGGGGATATGGCTTTGACTAACTTTGATGATTATAAATGAATCTGATGATTAAATAATAAAAGAGAAGCGATCGATATATTATCGATCGCTTCTCTTTTATTATTTAGTTTATTTTAATTTAGAGCAAAGAATCCGGATTTAAATTATCTTTTTCTATATCGAGAAAGTATTTATATGTTCCGACTTTCAATTCGTCAGTAGCTGCATCATCACAAACAATAATGCTTTTAGGATGCATTTGCAGAGCACTGATTGTCCACATTTGACTGATACCACCTTCGACACCATGGCGCAATGCACGAGCTTTGTTGTGTCCGTTGACGATAATCAAGACACTTTTAGCGTCCATTACCGTACCGACACCTACTGTCAAAGCGGTTTTCGGAACTAAGTTTACATCATTATTGAAAAACCTTGAGTTTGCGATGATCGTGTCATGAGTCAAAGTCTTGACACGAGTACGCGATGTAAGAGCAGATCCCGGCTCGTTGAACGCTATATGCCCGTCAGGACCGATACCTCCTAAGAAAAGGTCTATACCTCCTAACGATTTTATTTTCTCTTCGTATCGGGCACATTCTTCTTCAGGATTTTCGGCATTTCCGTTCAATATATTGACATTTTCCGGTTTAATATCGATATGGTTGAAGAAATTATTCCACATAAAAGAGTGGTAACTTTCGGGATGATCTTTCGGGAGACCGATATATTCGTCCATATTGAAAGTTATCACATTTTTGAATGATACGACTCCTTTTTTGTTCAAATCGATTAAATTCCGATACATTCCCAAAGGAGAAGATCCGGTCGGCAGACCTAAGATAAAGGGTTTTTCTTCTGTCGGATTAAACTCATTGATTCGGGCGGCAACGTAATTGGCTGCCCAACGCGATACGTTTTCGTAGTTCGGTTGAATAATTAGTCTCATAGTATATTTATATTTGTTGATATGTCCTTTTCTGCATGTTTTATTCAAACTTTGTTTCAAAAGTACGTAAATTTAACTATTAAAAACGATACAATAAGGTAAAATCGTATCAAATTATTGTTTTTGGCACAACCTTTATAAAAATGAATGTACTTTTTGTGGGTAATAATATATATCTTTGTTATTCTAAATTTAATAAACCCCATACTATGAAAGCAAATTTAAGCTCTCAAATCAAATTAGACAGAACGCCGAAACGTTACTATCGGCCGGATAATGCGTTCGAACTTACCGCTCTTACGCGTTTTGAAAAAGTATTTACTGAAATTTATGAAAGCTCCGAAGAGGGAGCATTGCAAGTAGCTCGTGAAGTTGCCGATTTAATGCGTACCCGTGAGAAAGAGGGACGTTTTTGTGTTTTAGCATTAGGATCAGGTGCCGGAACTCATGGTGTATATCGCGAATTGGTGCGTATGCATCAAAATGAAGGTTTAAGCTTCTCTAATACTATTATATTCAATGTCAGCGAGTTTTTTCCATTAGAGGCAGATGCTCCCGGAACATCGAAGTTATTGCATGAAGTATTGATCGATTTGATAGATATCGATCCTCAAAATGTATATACTCCGGATGGGACTATTGCTAAGGAGTCGATTTTCGATTTTTGTAAAGATTATGAAAAGAAAATCGAAAAATTAGGCGGACTTGATCTTACATTAGTGGAGTTCGGACCTTCCGGAAATCTGGCATTTAACGAACCGGGTTCTCAAATCAATTCTTCTACCCGTTTGATGTTGTTAGGTAGCGAATCTCGCCACAATTTTGCAAAATTATTCCACTCCAATGAGGCAGTTCCTCATAGTGCTATTACGATGGGTATTTCGACTCTTTTGGGTGCGAAAAAAGTGATTGTCGTAGGTTGGGGCGAGACAATAAGTCCCTATGTGAGACAAGCGATCGAAGCTCCTGCATCCGATACCGTTCCGGCAAGTTTTCTGCAATCCCATAAAGAGTCTAAATTCGTTTTAGATCTTTCTTCAGCAGAACACCTGACACGTTTAAGTACTCCTTGGTTGGTTACTTCTTGCGAATGGGACGATAAATTGATTCGTCGGGCTATCGTATGGCTTTGCCGTATTACGGGCAAACCTATTTTGAAATTAACGAATAAAGACTATAATGATAACGGTTTGAGCGAATTGTTGGCGCTTTTCGGTTCGGCATATAATGTAAATATCAAGATATTTAATGATTTGCAGCATACTATTACCGGGTGGCCGGGTGGAAAACCGAATGCCGATGATACTTTCCGACCTGAACGGGCGAAACCTTATCCTAAGAAAGTTATTGTATTCAGCCCGCATCCTGATGACGATGTGATCTCTATGGGAGGTACATTAAAACGTCTGGTAGATCAACATCATGATGTACATGTTGCTTATGAAACATCGGGAAATATCGCAGTCGGAGACGAAGATATGATGCGTTATGTAATGCTTATGGGGGGAATCGCAAAAGATTTTTGCTTCGATACTCCGGAATTTATGGCTAAACATGCGGAAATAACTAAATTTGTAAAAGAGAAAAAGGACGGGGACATAGATACACCCGATATTCGCCATCTGAAAACGTTGATTCGTCAGGGAGAAGCGCGTACTGCATGTAATTATATCGGTGTGAAACCGGAAAATGTTCATTTCCTGAATTTGCCGTTTTATGAAACGGGAACAATTAAAAAAGGAGATTTGACCGAGGTAGATAGAGATATTGTCAAAGATCTTCTTGAAAAAATTAAGCCGGATCAGATTTTTGTTGCCGGAGACTTGGCCGACCCTCATGGCACTCATCGTGTTTGTTTGGATGCGGTTCTTGCGGCTATTGACGATATCAAGGATGAGGAATGGATGAAGAATTGCCGTATATGGATGTATCGCGGTGCATGGGCAGAATGGGAAATCGACCACATCGAGATGGCTGTACCTATCAGTCCGGAAGAATTACGCCAAAAACGAAATTCTATCTTGAAACATCAGTCGCAAATGGAAAGTGCACCGTTCCTTGGTGATGACGAACGTCTTTTCTGGCAACGGGCGGAAGACCGGAATAAGGCAACGGCAGACTTATATACCAGTCTTGGTTTGGCTTCGTACGAAGCGATAGAGGCTTTTGTAGAATATCATCCGTTGCGATAATATTATAAAGAGTAGTAGAAAGAAAGCGGGCTGTCTCATTTTTAAGTGGGGCAGCTCGTTTTTTATGATTATGGATTAAAATCCGGATTCATGAAATTTTGGATGTCGACAAGTACCTCTTGAGCCTGTTTGGCCGGACTTTCGGGGTTTATCTCCGTAGCGCTTAAATAGTAAAAAGTCGCTTGTTTCCAGTCTCCTTTCTTTCTAAAAATATTACCTAACAAATAATACGCCTCATCGTCTTTCTCATTTTGTTCGATACGCCGATTGAGCAATTCGATAGCCTCTTCCAATCTGTTTTCAGCGATTAAATCTTTTATTATGTCTGTTGTTTCCATATTCTGCCGTTTTTACAAATATACGCTTTTTGATCAGATTAAACTTTAAATAGGCCCTAAAGTGGAATAATTAACGTTTTTACGAGAACAGAGTTTTTATCTGGAAAAGTGCATCCACCTTTTTGGGGGAAAGGCAGAATAAAAAAAGATTACCGTTGTCGATAATCTCTTTTTTTTGTAGCGGAGCCGGGAATCGAACCCGGGTCTCAACAATGAGAATGTTACATGCTAGGCCACTACACTACACCGCCATAAATATGCAACAAATGTATATAAAATTTTAAATCGATGTTCTCGAATATTGATTTTTTTTGGAAAATTTAAAATATCTCTTTAAGTGAGAATATTTTGGTTCGATATACCTTCTTATCTAAAAAATTAAAATAGGGAGTAATACTTTTATTACATTTGTAACTTGGATAATAAGTTCATTATTCGATTATAAATACGATACTGTTTTGTGTATGTTACAGAAAATATTCGGGTTCAATAAGCAGACGATGAACCTACGCACAGAAATAATTGCAGGAATTACGACTTTTTTGACAATGAGCTATATTTTGGCTGTAAATCCGGCAATGTTGAGCACTACGGGTATGGATAAAGGGGCAATCTTTACCGCCACAGCCCTTGCTGCCGCTATAGCTACTCTTCTGTTAGCTTGGATGGCAAAATTACCTTTTGCCCAAGCTCCGGGTATGGGGCTGAATGCTTTCTTTGCTTTTACCTTAGTGCAGGGTATGGGTTATTCTTGGGAAACGGCATTGGCAGCCATGTTTGTAGAAGGGCTTATATTTATATTGATTACGTTGTTAAATGTCAGAGAAATAATACTGAATAGTATTCCGGTGAACCTCAGGCACGCTATATCTGCCGGGATCGGAATGTTTATCGCTTTTATAGGATTAAAGAATGCCGGCATTATAGAATCGAATCCTTCGACGTTTGTGGCATTAGGGCATTTTACTCCTATATCTTTATTAGCTATTTTCGGAATATTGCTGAGTGCCGTGTTATTGATAAAGAAGGTAAAAGGCGCTCTGTTTTACAGTATTCTTTTGTGTACGATTGTCGGCATACCGTTAGGAGTCACCGATATACCGGAAAATTTTATCCCCGTTTCCATGCCTCATTCCATAGCCCCTACATTTTGTAAATTCGATTTTGAAGGCTTCTTTACTTTAGATATGGCAATTATCATTTTCACATTGTTGTTTATGAATATATTCGATACGCTGGGAACTTTGGTCGGACTTGCTACGAAAACAGGAATTATGGATAAAAATGGACATATTCCCCATGTGAAAGAAGCCATGATGTCCGATGCTATCGGGACTACGATCAGTTCGATGTTAGGAAGTTCTACTGTCACGACTTATGTAGAAAGTGCTTCGGGTATTGCGGAAGGAGGGCGTTCGGGCGTTACTTCTCTGATTACCGGTTTGCTTTTTATTCTGGCGCTCTTTTTTGCTCCTGCTTTTCTATTGATACCCGGAGCAGCTACGACCGGAGCTTTTGTTTTGGTCGGTGTATTTATGATGGATTCTATCGGTAAGATAAATTTGTCCGATATTTCAGAAGCTCTCCCGGCTTTTGTTACGATTATTATGATGGTGCTGACCTATTCGATAGCCAACGGTATCATTTTGGGATTGCTTTGTTATGTGTTGTTGAAGTTGTTCTGCGGGAAATATAAGCAGATTACCCTTACGATGTATATTCTCGCTATATTGTTTATTATAGATCTTATTTTGGCGTAGCGGTTTTTGTTTCTTATTATTATTTCAATTCACAAATTGAAATAATGAATATTATTTAATTGAATACCAATTTTTTATTGCTTTTTTCGAATAAAAATCATAAGATATTTCTAAATCCTTGTAAGCAATACATAGATTGTCGGATATTTCTTGAAATTTATGATAATCATTTCTATGTTTTTTGAAAGCTAATAATATGGTGCTTATATTTTGGTGAAGATTTCTTATTTCTGTTTTATCTGTAAAGTCAATTTTTTTATATATATTCTTTAAAGAATTTAATATATTAGTTTCATACCAAGATATAGTTTTGTCGTAATGATCAAAATTGTTTAGAATAAATTTGATTTTTGGAATATTTTCATCTAATCTTTGACTTAATATTGAAATTTCTTTTTTATATATTTCGTATGTAGATAATAACTTCTTTTGGTTTTCTTCTATTTTAATTAAGGAGGTAGTAAAAAGATAAAACATAGATGATAGTTCTTTTCTATCTTTACTGCATAGGTTAATTAAAAATACCTCAGATAATTTTTCTATTGGCAAATTTTTAATCAGAGATATAGGTAATTCTTGAAAATTAAAGATTTCTGCTTCTGTTTTATCGGAGATACTAATTTGATAGATAAAATCTTTTATAGATATTTTTTGTTGATAGATTAATGGAATAATATTGTCTAAATATTTTATAACTAATTCCCTATATAGGGATAATTCTCTATGTTTGTTTTTGCGATTATACCTCCAATTTATACCTATTCCTAAGCCAAATGTTATAATAGGAATAATAATATTTGCAATTATCTCCATAATTATTGTTATTTAAACAAAGATATTTATTTTCTTTTAAATAATTTCTAAAAAAGACTACATTTTTGGATTTTGCTTTTGTATAAGTAAAATTTGGTTAGGTTGCATTTTGTTTAGTATGAGTATTAGTATTTCACGATATATCTAATTAAATAAGTATATTAAAGTAATGAAAATATTATATTTGAGAAAGTAAATAGAAAATGTTATAATTATTGGATTTGAAAAATGAATATTTAATTATAGGAATAAAAAAGATAAGCTTTAGTTTGTATATTTAAATATAAAAGAAATATCAATATTCAGTTTTAGTAGATAGCCTCTATAATTTTTTTGAGATAACCGAATAGTCCATATTATTATATAGCTCAGTACATTAAAAAATGTTCCCTAAAATGAAAAAAACAGCTATTTACAAAATATGCAAATAGCTGTTTATCAAGAGCGGCAAACGGGACTCGAACCCGCGACCCTCAGCTTGGGAAGCTGATGCTCTACCAACTGAGCTACTGCCGCATTTCTTTTTGACGTGGACAAAGATACAATTTTTTTTATTTCAATGTATATTCTGTAAAAATCTTTTTTTGTTTAGTGATGTAAGAGGCTGTTCAAGTTTTCTGATAAAGAGCTTTTCAAAGTTGACTCCGGGTAAAATTTAGACAGGCATTTAAAATCTACATAAAGAAGTCGATGCCTTTGGCAACACAGTAATAACGGAGGAATTTGCCTGCAAGCATCGATAAATTTGTAATAAGTACATTGGCACGCATAAGCCCTAATGTGACGATGATCAGATCTCCTCCGGCAGGAAGAAAGACGAAAAAAGCCATCAGAGCTCCTTTCCCTTGCAAAAATTTTTGAGTTTTATCCAAACTCGATTTCTTAATGCGCAGATATTTCTCTATCCATTCGACTTTTCCCAGTCGTCCTATATAATAGCAGGTTACTCCTCCCAGCCAATTTCCGGCAGTTGCCGAAGCGAGACATCCCCACTCGTTATATCCGGCATATAGCAATAGGCCTAATACGACTTCTGAACTAAACGGAAGAATGCTTCCGGCAAGAAAACCTGCTATGAAAAGCCCTATATAACCCCACTCACTAAGTCCTGCAATAAAATCCATAAATAGAATAATAGGTAAATGAATATAATGGTATAGAACAAATAAACCATTACCTTGTTGGTAATGTTATTGAAGAGGTGTGATGCTTGTATTGCTACATATACATTTAAAAAAGGCAGGAAGTTGTAAAACTCCGAAATATTCAACCCGATGAATATTGTTGTACACACAGATAAGACATTGATAAACTCGTTGTAAACGCGAGTACATATTTTGTCGCTGTAATGCTTATAAAGGCTGCTTATGCCAGCAATGAATCCGATGGCAATTGTCGGTAAGAGATATAATAACTGAGAAAATTCGCCTTCGTCATGTAGCCAATGTATTGTCCCGGCGGTTTTGAATATTTTATCGAATGATAACGGATAATTCCAAATGAAATGCCCTCCGTAAAAGAGCCATATAACCGTAATAATTCCGATTATGGACGCAAAAAATGTTTTAGAATTTAATGCTCGGGTCTGATATAATCCGATCCAGAATATCGGGAGAAAGAATATTAACGGTGTCCAAAACAGAAAACCGGCTGTAATAAGCAGGGAAAAGGTAAAAGCTTGATTCTGCGGGCGAATATTTTGATATGTACTGTAAAGAAGTGCTATGGACAATAAGATCACCGGTACGAGAATATTGCCGATTCGTAATTCTGAAGTCAGTTCGGGATTAGAACATTCAAGTAATAAGAAAAACAGCAAAGGAAGCGATGAATGCGCTCTTACGATCGTATATATGTTATTGATCCATAGGAGTAATAAACTGCTTATCAAGATTGCTCCCAGATTGATAATAATACGGATATGCTCGGTATGTATTCTGTTGAACAAAAAAGACAGCAAGCCTTCTGTACCGGATACCTGCGGATCGTAAAAGATGTAAGCTATCAAAGATAACAAGCAGGCAGCTACCACACTGAATGTAATGGTGGTAGCACTGCCCGAAATATTGTATAGCTTGTCTTCCCTCATATATGTTAAAGGTCAAAACCTATATCGTGGCGGAAATATTTCTTTTCGAAAGAGATTTTTTCCGCATTCTTGAATGATGTCGCAAGAGCTTCGTTTTTATCTTTTCCATAAGAGCTTACGGCGATAACGCGACCTCCGTTCGTGACGATGTTCCCGTCTTTCAATGCTGTCCCGGCGTGGAACAAGATACTGTCGTTTATCCGGTCGATTCCGGTGATTATTTTCCCTTTTTCATAGTTACCCGGATAACCTCCCGATACGAGCATAACCGTTACTGCGGAGCGAGGATCGACTCGGAGTTCTTTTTCGGATAGTTTGCCTTCGGCTACACCTTCGAATAGTTCGACCAAATCGGAAGCTATACGGAGCATTACCGCTTCGGTTTCGGGATCTCCCATTCGCACGTTATACTCTATTACCATCGGTTCGTTTTTCACATTGATAAGACCGAGGAATATAAAACCTTTGTATTCGATATTTTCGGCTTTCAGGCCTTCTATTGTCGGTTTTACGATACGGTCTTCGACTTTTTTCATAAATTCGGCATCAGCGAACGGTACGGGAGAAACCGCACCCATACCTCCCGTATTCAATCCGGTATCGCCTTCCCCGATCCGTTTGTAGTCTTTCGCCTCAGGGAGTATTTTATAAGAATTGCCATCGGAAAGGACGAAAACCGAGCATTCGATTCCGGATAAAAATTCTTCTATGACGACCGTGCTGCTCGCTTCTCCGAACATACCGCCGAGCATTTCTTTCAGTTCCCGTTTCGCTTCGTCCAAGTCGGGAATGATCAGTACACCTTTCCCGGCTGCCAATCCGTCGGCTTTCAGTACGTACGGAGCTTCCAATGTGTCGAGAAAAGCGCATGCTTTGTCATACTGCTCGGCCGTGAAACTTGCATAGCGGGCGGTGGGGATATGATGACGCATCATAAATGCTTTGGCGAAGTCTTTGCTCCCTTCGAGTCGTGCACCCTCTTTTGATGGTCCTATTACCGGAATTTTATTTAATTCCGAATCGTTTTTGAAATAATCGTATATACCTTTTACCAATGGGTCTTCAGGTCCTACTACGACCATATTTATGTTATTGTCGAGGACAAACTGACGGATACCGTCAAAATCGGATGCCGACAGAGCTATGTTGATTCCGATCGACGCTGTTCCTGCATTGCCCGGGGCAATATATAGTTTATTTACTTTCGGACTTTGTTTTATTTTCCATGCCAGAGCGTTTTCCCGGCCTCCTGATCCTAATAACAAAATGTTCATTATTGTCTGTTTTTCTTAGTTTATTTTAAATAATCATCAAAATACCGAGTTATTTTTTCATATAAATGTACCCGGTCAGGACCCAATACATTGTGGAAGTGTCCCGGATATACAAAGTAGTCGGGATATGTACCGGATTGAATACAACTTTTTAAAAAAGATAAGCTGTGTTGCCAGACTACTACCGGATCTTGATCTCCGTGTATCAGCAATAAATGTCCTTGAAGGTTTCCTGCAATACGGTTCAAATTACTGTTTTTATATCCTTGTGCATTCTCTTTAGGTGATCCCATATAACGTTCACCGTACATTATTTCATAATATTTCCAGTCGATTACAGGACCTCCGGCAACACCGGTTTTGAATGTTTCGGGATTGTTCAGCATCATATTTGTGGTCATAAATCCGCCGAAACTCCATCCGTGTACACCGATTCTGTTTTCATCGACATACGGTAGAGATTTCAGCCATTTTATACCTTCCATCTGATCTTGCAGTTCAATCTTTCCAAGCTGCCGATGAGTAACATTTTCGAATGCCGATCCCCGGTTTGCCGATCCTCTTCCATCTATTGTAAAGATAATATATCCCCGATTTGCCATATAAATATCCCAGCCTCTGGCATCCCACTTCCAGCCATCCCGAACTTGTTGGACGTGAGGGCCTCCATACACATATACGATGACAGGGTATTTCTTACCGGTTTCGATTTTTGCCGGTTGTGTAAGACGGTAATATAAGTCTGTTTCTCCGTCCGCCGCCTTTATTGTCCCGCACTTTATATCCGGCATTGCATAACCGTCATAAGGGTCGGGCGCACATAATAGATTTTTTGTTTTACCTGTTTTCAGATCGGAGAAATCGATCATGCGGGGAGTATTATGGTTACTGTAACGGTCTATCATATATCGTCCCGATTTGCTCATCAGGGGGGTGTGTACGCCGTTTGCAGGAGTCAGTCTTTCCCGTTTTCCGTTTGAGAGGGTTACCCGGTATAAATTCACTTCCAGAGGAGATGCTTCGGTAGAGGTGATATATAAGTATTTTCCTGTCGGATCTATTTCTGCCGAAAGGACTTCCCATTCTCCCCGAGTGATTTGCCGGATCATTTTTCCCGATGTGTCGTAAAGATATAGATGCCGGTAACCGTCTTTTCGGGAAGTGTAAATAAATAATTCGGGTTTTCCGGGAATGAAAATCAGCGGATTTTCCGGTTCTACATATTTTTCATTTGTTTCGGTAAACAAAGTGCGGAGATGCTTTCCTGAAGCAGCATCATATGCTTCGACAAGGCAAGTGTCTTGACGGCGGTTCAATTCTTGTATATAAATTTCTTTTTCATCGGGCGACCATGTTATATTAGTAAAATAACGGTCTTTAGGAGTTCCTGTATGCAGATATACGGTATTTCTGTCTGAAAGACGAAAAACACCGACTGTTACTTCGTGACTCCGCATGCCTGCCATCGGGTATTTGATATTTTTCAATTTAGCTTCTCTTGCCGAAATATCTACTAATGGATAGTCGCCTACCATGGTTTCATTCATCCGGTAAAATGCAAGAGCATTTCCTTTCGGAGACCAAAAAGTACCTTTCTTGATCCCGAATTCATTCCGGTGTACATTATTTGCACCCATCGAAATATAGCCGTTCAAATCTTTACCTACGGTTATCCGGTCTCCGTTTGGCGATATAATATATAGTCCGTTCTCATTGGTCAGGGCATATTGGCGTTTGTGCGGGTCAAAGTCGAAATCGGTGTCTCCTTTTTCCAATGGATAAAGCTGTTCGATAGAGCTGCCGTCGGCAGATAAATGGATAAAATGCTTGTCATGTAAAAACGATATTCCGTTTTCTTTTCCGTCTTCCCACACTGATATTCTGGGCATCGATCCGACAGGTTTCAGCCCTTTTTCCGCAATAAACCGGTTTATATCCTTTACGGTAACAAGAACCTTTTCTTTATGATTTCCCGGTTTTACGATCATTATAGAATCACCTTTTTGATAAATATAATTTTCTCCGAGAAATTGTAGTTGCTTTATATTTTTCGGCACGAATCGAGCGTAAGTTTTGCCTCCGGGCATCAGGTTATCGAGTGAAAATTCTTTAAGTTGAGCCGATACAGCCATAAATTGAGTGATTGCTAATATAAATAAAAAACGGAGTTTCATTCAATAAATCATTTTTGTTTGTTACTTATCAGGATAATTCCTTTTACGTGATTTTTTCATCTGTTCTTTTTCTTTCCGTGCAAGGTTCTTGTCTCGAAGCTTTTTCCAACCGGGACGATTATCTTCAGAAGGAGTGCGGCCGATAGAGGGCTGTCTGAATGTGACGAACTTTTTCACGGCTTCTTCTCCATGCCATTCGGGAATGCTGCTGTCTTTCCATTCTCTCTTATTTTCCGGCAGTTTCTCGAAATCGTCTTTTTTCTTTCTGAAACGGGTCTCTGTTTTGGTGAAAGGTTCTTTGTCTCGATAAGGTAAACGCTTTTCTGCCTTTTCATTGTTCCTTTCTTTGAAGCGATATTCCCGTTTCTTGAACTCGGTAGATTCACTGTCTTTCTTTTTTTCCTTGAATCCTCCTGTCTCGCGTTTGAAGTCGTTATATTTACCTTCGAAAATTTCGTATTTCCGGTATTCGCATTCTAATGAACCGTTCATCATATTTATGCAAATAGCGGGTTTCAGGCCTATTTTATTGAAACATTCGTCGTGATAACTGATAATCCAAGCATCATAGCCTTTGAATACGTGTTTAAGCTGAGAACCTATCATTTCATATAATCCCAACAGGTCTTTTGACGAGATGCGTTCTCCGTAAGGAGGATTTGTTATCAATATTCCGTTTTCGGGTGCTTCGGTATATTGTTGAAAAGGTTTTACCTGCAGATCGATATACTTAGCCATTCCGGCGCTTTTTATATTTTCTCGGGCGATAGCAATAGCTTTGGGTGAAATGTCAGAACCGTAAATCTTGAAATTAAATTCTTTTTCGTTGCTGTCATCATTATAAAGAGAGTCAAAAAGCTCTTCATCGTAATCGTTCCACCGTTCGAATGCGAAGTCTTTCCGATAGATTCCCGGTGCTGTATTTGTTGCGATCAGGGCGGCTTCGATCAAGATCGTTCCTGAACCGCACATGGGGTCTATGAAATTTTTTTCACCTTTCCATCCCGATTTAAGAATAAGGCCGGCTGCCAAAACTTCATTAATGGGAGCTTCGGTTTGTGCGACTCTGTATCCTCTTTTGTGTAGTGATTCTCCGGAACTGTCGAGAGATAGAGTGCAGGTGTTGTGCGCAATATGCAGGTTCAATATGAGATCGGCATTGTTGAGCCGGACCGACGGGCGTTTACCTGTTTTTTCCATGAAAAAGTCGGCGATGGCATCTTTAGCACGATAGGTGACGAACTTCGAATGTTTAAATTCTTCCGAAAAAACGACAGATTCGATAGAGAATGTTTGTTCGGGAGACAGATATTGATGCCAGTCGAAAGACTTGATTTTTTCATAAACCTCATCTGTATCGGATGCTGTGAATGAGAAAATCGGTTTGAGAACACGCAATGCCGTCCGACAACATAAATTCGTTTTATATAAAAGCTGTTTATCCCCCTTGAAAGATACCATGCGTTTGCCGATTTCGATATCTTCTCCGCCCAGTTCGGCAATTTCTTGAGCCAGAATATCCTCTAACCCTTGCAATGTTTTAGCGATAATTTCAAATTTCTCGTTTTTCACCCTGATAAAACTTTATATTTGCGTATTTATTTTTCTGCTTTTTGTTGTAAAATGCGAGCTCCGGGTTCAACGTTTTCCGTAACCCAGATGTTACCGCCGATCGTAGCGCCTTCTCCGATTGTAATGCGGCCTAAAATAGAGGCATTGGAGTAAATAATGACATTGTTCCCGATAATCGGATGTCGGGGAATACCTTTGATCGGATTCCCGTTTTCGTCAAGAGGGAAACTTTTTGCACCGAGAGTTACCCCTTGATAAATTTTCACGTTATTGCCTATAATTGCAGTTGCTCCGATAACGACTCCCGTTCCGTGATCGATAGTGAAATATTCTCCGATTGTAGCGGCCGGATGTATATCTATACCTGTTTCGGAATGAGCCATTTCGGAAATCATTCGAGGAATAAGCGGTACTCCCAATTGAATAAGACAGTGAGCAATGCGGTAATTGCTGATAGCCCGTATTGCAGGGTAACAAAATATGACTTCTCCGTAACTCTCCGCTGCCGGATCTCCGTTATAAGCAGCGATCACATCGGTAGCCAGCAGACGGCGTAGTTCGGGCAGGGATTTGATAAACTCTGCCGATTTCTCGTTTGCCGATTCCCGCATATTTTCAAGACTGGTGTATTTTTTGCGGTCGCAAGCGAAACAAAGACCTGCCAGTATCTGTTCGGTCAATAGTTCGAACAAACGTTCTGTACCTACACCGACATAATATGAAATTGTACGACGGTTGATTGTAGAATGTCCGAAATAGCCCGGAAAAATCAAAGACCTGCACAATTCGATAATTTCGTGTAAAACTTTTTCTGAAGGCATCGGTTCTCCGTCATGATGTTGATGGCATAGAGTCTTGAAAGACTCGTATTCCGATAGCTGTTCTACGGTAGAGGTGATTACATCGGAGTATTTGTGCGGGTTCATATTCTTTTTTTCGGTTTTATTAAAAAGACATTCTTTGCAAAGTTACAAAATATCGCGGATATTCCGGACTAAAAGTTAGGTTAGAGTCTAATAGCTTGTCTAAATTTTCCGACAAAAAATATTATCAAGTCATTTTTTTGTTTTCTTTCAGCCTTTTTTCCGTTTTTACTTGTCAGTATATCTTTCAAAGAAATTATCATGGAGGTTTCTCGCTCTAAAAAGAGAATGAAAAAGATATCTTTTTTTGACAGACAAATTCATATCTTTGCGTTCGTTTTTTTTAAATCTTTGATATGGAACTTTCCCACAAGATCAATAAGGTAGAAATTCGCAATTTACAGATTTCAGATTATACTCAATTGTCTCAGTCGTTCCGTAGGGTTTACTCTGACGGATCGGATGTTTTTTGGACTCACCAGCAGATTGAAAAACTGATCGCTATTTTTCCGGAAGGGCAGTTTGTAACGGTTGTCGATGAGAAAATCGTCGGATGTGCTCTTTCTATAATCGTTGATTATGATTTGGTAAAAAACGATCATACGTATGCAAGGGTTACCGGAAACGAGACTTTTGACACTCATAATCCTAACGGAAATATTTTATACGGGATAGAAGTATTTATCCATCCCGACTATCGAGGGTTGCGTTTAGGACGTCGTATGTATGATTATCGCAAAGAATTGTGCGAACGGCTTAATTTGAAAGCGATCATGTTCGGAGGCCGTATTCCGAATTACCATAAATATGCTGCGGATATGCGTCCGAAAGAGTATATCCAGAAAGTCAAAATGAAAGAGATTTATGACCCTGTACTGACTTTTCAGCTCTCGAATGATTTTCATGTGCGCAAGGTAATGACAAATTACTTGCCTAATGATGAGGAGTCAAAACATTATGCCACTTTACTGCAATGGGATAATATTTATTATACTCCGCCGACTCAAGACTTTAAAGTAACGAAAACTAATGTGCGAATAGGTTTGGTACAGTGGCAGATGCGTCCCTATAAGAGCATAGATGATGTTTTTGAACAAGTCGAGTTTTTTGTGGATGCCGTATCGGATTACAAAAGCGATTTTGTATTATTCCCCGAATATTTCAATGCACCGTTGATGGCAAAGTTCAACCATTTGGGAGAATCGGAAGCTATTCGTTCTTTGGCGCAATATACCAATGAGATTCGCGACAGGTTTATCAATCTGGCTATCAGTTATAATATAAATATAATTACCGGAAGTATGCCGTTAATTAAAGAAGACGGCCTGTATAATGTCGGATTTCTGTGCCGGAGAGACGGGAGTTACGATATGTATGAAAAAGTGCATATTACTCCGGATGAAATCAAGAGTTGGGGGTTGACCGGTGGTAGCATGGTGAAGACTTTTGAGACAGATTGTGCACGTATAGGTATATTGATATGCTACGATGTCGAATTTCCCGAATTGTCCCGTTTAATGGCTGACCAAGGAATGCAGATTCTGTTTGTGCCTTTCCTTACGGATACGCAGACGGGATATTCCCGAGTGAGAGTATGTGCTCAAGCCCGGGCGATAGAAAACGAATGTTTTGTTGCGATTGCCGGAAGCGTAGGAAATCTTCCGAGAGTGCATAATATGGATATACAGTATGCTCAATCAGGGGTATTTACTCCTTGTGATTTTGCTTTCCCGAATGACGGGAAACGGGCAGAAGCAACTCCGAATACCGAAATGATATTGATTTCAGATGTTGATTTGGATTTATTGAATGAACTGCATACTTATGGAAGTGTCCGCAATCTGAAAGATCGTCGTCAAGATTTGTATGAGTTGCGGTTAAAAAAGAAAAATAACTGATTTCTATGCGGCGGAGAAAATAGGACATTTTCTCCGCCGCATAGAAATTTATTTGTTTTTTGCCTCTTTCTCGATTCGGATGCGGGCATCTACCGCAATAATACCTTTTTTAGTTGCCAAAAGCGGATTGATATCCATCTCTTTTATTTCTGTAGCGAAACGCAATAATGTAGATAGACGGACGATGATTTCGGCAAACTGGATTTCATCGATAGGAGCTTCTCCTCTGACTCCCCGAAACATTTTGTAAGCACGCAGGGAGCGAATCATAGAGAGAGCTTCGTTTTCACTTAAAGGTGCTAATCCCGAAGCGATGTCTCTTAATATCTCTACAAAAATTCCTCCTAACCCGCAAAGGATGACATGTCCGAAATGAGGCTCGTACTTTGCTCCTACGAAAAGTTCTTTTCCTTGTAACATCGGTTGTACCATTATTGCGGTTACTTCGGGAAGTTTCATCATCCGATCAAATTCGAAAGCGAGATGCTCTTCTGATTGAATATTAAGAACTACTCCTCCTATATCGGACTTGTGGACAGGTCCTACTACCTTTGCGACTAAAGGAAAATCTAATTGTCTGGCTTTTTTAAGAAGCTCTTCTTTCGAAGAAGAAACGATTTCTGAGACTATTGGAATTCCGGCGGCAGAGAACAGAGACTGGACATGATTGTGCGGAAGATACCCGTTTTCTCCTATGTCATCGATAATCCTGCGTATTTCCGGTACGTTTACCCCGTATAATTCTATTCCGCCATTGGTCGGCTTCGAAGCATTGAATACTCGTGCGACAGCAGTTGCTAAAGCGACTTCATCCGAAAAATTGACATGTCCCTTATTCAGGAAATATTCAACTTCTTTCCCGGCGGTTACTACGGATGGGAGCACAGGGAATATCGGTTTGCTGCATTCTTCCATTTTTCGGTGCAACACGTCATAGGCATCGTAAACTTTTACCAGTCCCGGACTACCGAAGATAACGGCTATTGCATCTATTTCGGGAGTATTTTCACAAAAGTCTATCGCTTTTTCCAAATGTTCGGGAGTTCCTGTAGCCAAAATGTCGATCGGGTTTCCGACCGAAGCTCCGGGATAAAGCTCTTCTTTCAGTTTCTGGGCTGCCTCTCCCGAAAGTTCCGGAACATGCATTCCCCCTTTGGAGAGAGCATCGGTCAACATTACGGCCGGACCTCCGGCATGTGTAACAATGGCGAAATTGCGGCCTTTGATTTCTTTTAAATTAAAAACGCAGGCGACGGTCGTCAGTTCTTCACGGCTGAAACAGCGAACGATTCCGGCTTTACGGAAGAGTGCTTCGACAGCCAAATCCGAGCTTGCCATAGCTCCGGTATGTGAAGAGGCTGCACGACTTCCCGATTCTGATGATCCCGATTTTATTGCAGCTATTTTGCATCCTTTCCGAATTAGAGAGGAGGCATGCAAGAGCATACGGTCGGGGTCTTTGATGTTTTCGATATAAAGGATTTTGATCGGTGTGGATTCTCCCGGAATGTAGGTGCGGTCAAGATATTCCAAGACATCTTCGACTCCGATCTGCGGTGCATTTCCGACCGACCATACAGAATTGAACCGCAGTCCTTTGCCGATAGCGGACTCCATGATATATACGGCAGTAGCTCCAGAACTCGATATCAGATCGACACCTCGGGAATCGAGTTCGGGAATCGGCAGAGTGAATACGCTCCGGTGGTGACGGTTCATCAAACCTATGCAATTCGGTCCGATTAGCGATGCCTCGTATTTATTCGCAGTCTTTAAAATTTCCTGTTCTAATAGGAATCCCTCATGAGTTTCTTCTCCGAATCCGGCCGATATAATAATAAATGCTTTGGTATTGCGGGTCGAAGCCAGCTCTTCTACAATAGAGGGGCAAGCTGCTGCCGGAACGGCTAATATCGCCAGTTCTGTGTTTGGCAATGATGTTATGTCGGGAAAACAGGGAATACCTTGTACCTCTGTTTCTTTCGGATTTACTGCATATAATTTCCCGGGAAATTTTCCTTCCAGCAGATTCCGAATAATCTTTCCTCCGGGTTTTTGCGTATTATTCGATCCTCCTATGATCACAATACTTTCCGGAGCAATCAATTCTCTATTGATCATAATATATAAAATTCTTTATTTCAGATGATTTAGCAAAAAATTGCATACATATTCGTTCAAAGATAGCGATTTTACTTTTTCCTCTTATCGCATTGCGACAAAAATCGTATATTTGCAAATCATTTTGAAAAAGGAAAAGATAAAATCATATAAACCAATGGAAAAGAAATTCAAACGTACTCTCGTAACTACAGCGTTGCCTTATGCTAACGGTCCTGTGCATATCGGGCATCTGGCCGGTGTATATGTCCCTGCTGATATTTATACCCGATATTTGCGTCTCAAAGGAGAAGAGGTGATCCATATCGGCGGATCGGATGAGCATGGAGTACCTATTACCTTGAAGGCTAAAGCTGAAGGTATCACTCCGCAAGATGTAGTCGATCGGTATCATTCGATAATAAAAAAATCGTTTGAAGAGTTTGGAATTTCTTTCGATATATATTCCCGTACCTCTTCCGATATCCATACGAAAACAGCTTCCGAGTTTTTCCGGAAATTGTATGACAAGGGTGTTTTTATCGAGAAGACGACAGAGCAGTATTATGATGAAGAGGCCAAGCAGTTCCTTGCCGACCGTTATATTACCGGTACTTGTCCGCATTGTAAGAATGAAAGGGCTTATGGCGATCAGTGTGAAGCCTGCGGAACATCTCTGAATGCGACGGATCTGATCAATCCGAAATCGGCAATCAGCGGCAGTGTTCCGGTATTGCGGGAAACTAAACATTGGTATTTGCCTCTCGATAAATATGAAGATTTTTTGCGTAAATGGATTCTGGAGGATCATAAGGAATGGAAATCGAATGTTTACGGTCAATGTAAATCTTGGCTCGATATGGGGTTGCAGCCTCGTGCCGTTAGTCGGGATCTTGATTGGGGAGTTCCTGTTCCGGTAGAAGGCGCTGAAGGCAAAGTATTATACGTTTGGTTCGATGCTCCTATCGGTTATATTTCCAATACGAAAGAGTTGTTGCCCGATAGTTGGGAACGCTGGTGGAAAGATCCGGAGACGAAGTTGGTTCATTTTATAGGAAAAGATAACATTGTTTTTCACTGTATCGTATTCCCGGCGATGTTGAAAGCCGAAGGGAGTTTTATTCTTCCGGAAAATGTTCCTGCAAACGAATTTTTAAATCTTGAAGGAGACAAAATTTCTACATCTCGTAATTGGGCGGTATGGTTGCATGAGTATTTGGTCGATTTCCCGGGTAAGCAAGATGTGCTGCGTTATGTTCTTACTGCAAATGCTCCGGAAACGAAAGACAATGATTTTACTTGGAGAGACTTTCAGGCACGAAACAACAATGAGTTGGTTGCCGTATTAGGGAATTTTGTGAACCGTGCAATGGTTCTTACACATAAGTATTTTGGAGGAAAAGTCCCAGCTTGCGGAGAGTTGACCGAGTATGATAAAGAGACGCTTGACGAATTTGCCGGAGTAAAGGTCGAACTTGAAAATTATTTGGAGAATTACCGTTTCCGTGATGCCCTGAAAGAGGCGATGAATCTTGCCCGTATCGGTAATAAATATTTGGCAGATACAGAACCTTGGAAATTGGCGAAGACCGATATGTCTCGTGTCTCTACGATTTTGAATCTGGCATTGCAGGTTTCTGCTAATCTGGCGATTGCATTCGAGCCGTTTCTTCCTTTTTCTGCCAAGAAGTTGAGGGATATGTTGAATATGACTCATGCCGAATGGAACTTGTTGGGGCATACCGATATTTTACCTGAAGGGCAGCAGTTGAACCAGCCTGTTCTTTTGTTCGATAAGATTGAAGATGCTCAAGTTGAGGCTCAAGTACAAAAACTGTTAGATACGAAAAAAGCGAATGAGCTGAAAAATCATCAGGCCGCTCCTGTTAGGGAAAATATCGATTTCGAAGATTTTATGAAATTGGATATTCGGGTAGGCAAGGTTTTGGAATGCCAGAAAGTACCTAAGGCAGATAAACTGTTGCAATTTAAAATCGACGATGGTTTAGGAGGGCGTACTATTGTTTCGGGAATAGCGAAACATTATAATCCTGAAGATTTGGTGGGAAAACAGGTTTGTTTTGTTGCTAATCTGGCGCCTCGTAAATTGAAAGGCATCGAATCGCAGGGAATGATTCTTTCTGCTGAAGATGCTGACGGCAAATTGGTTGTTGTAGAACCGGAACAGCATGTAAAACCGGGATCGGAAGTAAAATAAACCATAATATTTTCGTTTAAGAGAGGCCTTGTTTGAATTTTTTATCGGAAAATTCAGGAGGAATCTAAATATTAATAAATCCCCGGAGAAGTTTCAGTTTTCCCTCTTTGGGGATTTTTTATTCAACATGAAACATGTAGGCATCGAGATATGTCGGATAACTTGAAAAAGAAAACATTGACAGCTCTTATTTGGAGTTTTGTCGATAAATTCGGCCAGCAGTTTTTATACTTTGTAACAGGTATAATTCTGGCTATTCCTTTGAATCCGGTCGATTTGGGGAAGATGGCATTATTGGCTGTATTTGTCGCTTTGTCGAGTATTCTTATAGACAGTGGATTCGGATCTGCTCTGATTCGTAAAAAAGAGGCGACCGATGCCGATTATAGTACTATTTTCTATTTCAATATCGGAGTCAGCCTTATCTTTTATCTCATCCTTTTCGCTTTAGCACCGTTCATCGAGAGTTATTCGGGTGTTCCGGGGTTAGCGGCGGTTGCACGGGTTTCGTTTTTGAGTATTGTTTTTCTGGCATTCGGCATGATTCAGCAAACTCGTTTGATAAAATATATTCAATTTACGCAACTGGCACGTATAAATATTATTTCTCTGTTTTGTTCTTCGGTGTTTGCTGTCATTACCGCATTCATGGGTTGGGGAGTCTGGGCTTTAGTAATACAGTCTTTAGGAATGGCGATTGTAAAGTCTGTTTTGTTGTGGATTTACGGACGCTGGAGACCGAAATGGATATTCAGAGTTGCCTCGATGAAAGAATTCTTCGGATATAGTTCGAGTCTGATAGGTACGGGGGTACTGAATACGATATTCAATAACATATACCCGTGGTTGATCGGAAAAGGTTATTCGACACAAGCGGTCGGTTATTATAATCAGGCTAATAAATTTCAGGATATGCCTTCGGCATTGATTGCCAATATTTTTAGGAGTGTTGCTTTTCCGGTATTGTCTTCGATTAATGATGACAGAGAGCGAATGATACGTGTTTTCGGGAAGTATATTCGGACGGTGTCTTTTATAATTTTTCCGATTATGTTTTTATTGATGCTGGTTTCGCAGCCTCTTATATCCATATTGCTTCCTGAAAAATGGGCGCCTTCTATTCCTCTCATGCAGGTATTGTGTATTTCGGGAGCATTTTCGCCTTTTATAATTTTATATTACGATTTATTCAATGCCGTAGGGAGGTCGGATATCAATTTGAAGATGGAAATTTTTAAAAAGATTTTTTTCATAATAGGGATACTTATCTGTTTTAAATACAGTATAATGGCATTGATGTGGTTATGGGTGGTTTATACCCTTTGTTCTTTGATTGCAACGATGTTTTTAGCACATAAGTATGTAAATTATACAATGGGATCATTTTTTTTCGATATATTTCCCTGTTTATCTATATCTTTGGTAATTGCGGCAATGTCGTCCCTTTATTATCTGGTCTTTCAAGACCGATGGTTGTTGCTTGTTACGATTTCCGGAACATTCGGACTGCTTTATATTATTGCGGCACGTTTATTCCGGTTAGAAATGTGGCACGAATGCCTTCAGTTATTTAAAAAGAAAGTTTTGACAAACGGAAAATAAAAACATTTTGAATATGCAAATCGCTCCGATTGCTCTTTTTGTATATAACCGTCCTCGACATGTACGGTATTGTATAGAGTCTCTACAAAAGAATTTTTTGGCGGATAAGAGCGAACTGTTTATTTTTTCTGACGGGGCAAAAGATTGCGGTCAAGAAAAAAATGTGCGGTCGGTACGGGAGTATATACGGAATATTCAGGGATTTAAACGACTGCATATCGTAGAGCAACCTGAGAACAAAGGATTAGCTTCGAATATTATTTCAGGGGTTACCGATTTGGTCGAGAAATATGGTCGAGTCATTGTCCTGGAAGATGACCTGATCGTCTCCCCATGGTTTCTTACTTTTATGAATGAAGTTTTGGAAACTTACAAAGATGAGGAGAATATCGTAAATGTAAATGGGCATTTGCTTAAAGGAAAAGAACCATTTCCGGAAACTTTTTTGCTGAGCTTTGCAAATAGTTGGGGGTGGGGCACTTGGAAAAGGGGTTGGGATTTGTTTGAACCGGATGGAAAAAAACTGCTTCGAGAATTAGAAGCCCGGAACTTGACTCGTAAATTCGATTTTGGCGGAGCTTATCATTTTACCCGGATGCTCAGGGAGCAGATAGTCGGCAAAAATAATTCTTGGGCAATTCGTTGGAATGCTTCTATTTTTTTAAAAGGGAAGTTATCATTAAACAGCGGGCGGTCGCTAGTCACGAATATCGGTTTTGACGGAACCGGAACGCATTGCGATAAATATGAATTATTTACTACAGATTTGTATTCGGGACAGGTCAAGGTAGAAAAATTGTCTTTATTGCAAGAAAACAAGAATGCTCGGGAGATGTTGGCTCGTATTTATCGTTTCGATAACTCGTATTATAACAAAATAAGGGTTCGGATATTAAATTTTTTGCATAGATAAAAAGGGAAAAGTGTAAATATGAAAGTTGTTCTCGTTAGTACATATGAGCGTAAAGGCGGAGCTGCAATTGCCTGTTACCGTTTAAAAGAGGCTTTATTGAAAGAAGGTGTGGATGTGACGTTGCTGACGGCTTATAAAATTTCTGATGATCCTACGGTAGTAACACCTTTTGATACACGTTGGAAACGGCTGAAGAACCGTTTTCATTTTTATAAAGAGCGATTTTCTATTTTTATAAAGAATGGTTTTTCCCGGAAAAATTTATTTGCCATATCCATTGCCGATTCGGGAACGGATATTTCCGCTCATCCGATTATTCGTGAGGCCGATATTATTCATTTACATTGGGTTAATCAAGGATTTTTATCTCTTCAGAATATACATCAACTGATTAAACTTGGAAAACCGATGGTGTTTACGATGCATGATATGTGGTATTGTACATCGATTTGTCATCATGCCCGTTCTTGTGACCGTTTTATGTCGATTTGCAGGGAATGTCCTTATTTGCAATATCCGGGAGCATTCGATCTTTCCTATAAGGTTTGGTTGAAGAAACAGTTTCTGAGAAATCCGGATATTGTTTTTACGAGTGTCAGTCGTTGGTTGGCGAAAAGAGCTGGAGAAAGCGTTCTGATGGAGACCAATAAAATTTTTGTTATACCCAACGTTATCGATACAGAAGTGTTTTATCCGAGAGATAGAGAAAAGGTGCGTATGAGTCTGGGGATTTCTGATAATAGTAAGGTGGTTGTGTTCGGAGCTGCAAAATTGAATGACGAAAATAAAGGGTTTAAGCTGCTGAAACAATCTTTGAAAGACTCAAAGTATTGTCGGGAGATAAATCTTTTTCTGTTCGGAGAAATAAAAAGGGACAAAGACTTTCTAAAAGATATTCCTTGTAATTATCGTTATTTGGGAGAAATCGGCAATTCTGAAGATCTCGCCCGAATATATAGTGCTGCAGATGTTACGGTTATGCCATCACATTATGAGACATTCGGGCAGACTTTAGCGGAGTCTATGGCTTGTGGAACACCTGTGGTGGCATTTAATAGCAGTGGACAGACTGACATAATAGACCATTTGGAAAATGGATATTTAGTGACGTATCCTTTTACTTCGGACTTTGTAGAGGGAATGGACTGGGTTTTGGACCATACGAATCCCGAAATGAGGAAAAAGTGTATCGATAAGATAAAGCGATGTTTTTCACGGGATGTCATTGTCCGGCAATATCTCGATTTATATCACGATTTGTTTGTTAAAGATCAATTAAGAAAATAAAAATAATATGAAACCCTTGTTTTCGATAATAACGATAACTTATAATGCTGCCGAGACAATTGAAACCACATTTCGAAGTGTCGTCGGACAATCTTTTACCGATTATGAGTATATTGTCGTGGATGGTGATTCGAAAGACGGAACGGTAGATTTTTTGCGGTCTCGAAAAGATTGTTTGGCAGTGTTTATCAGTGAACCGGATAAGGGTTTATATGATGCGATGAACAAAGGAATGCATCTGGCAAAGGGAGAATATCTTATTTTCTTAAATGCCGGAGATACTTTTCATTCGGAAAATACTTTAGCGGATATTGCGGTTTCGATAGGGAGTTCCCGTCCTGACGTCATATACGGAGAGACAGCTCTTGTAAATGATAAGCGGGAGTTTTTGGGAATGAGAAGATTGAAAGCCCCGGAAACACTTAATTGGAAAAGTTTCCGTATGGGAATGTTGGTATGTCATCAGGCTTTTATTGCAAAACGGACGCTTGCTCCCGATTATGATCTTTCTTATCGCTTCTCTTCTGATTTTGATTGGTGTATCCGTTGTATGAAAAGAGCGGGTACGTTATGGAATACGCACTTGACTTTGATCGATTATCTGAATGAGGGTGTTACGACTCGTAATCACAAAGCCTCTTTAAAAGAACGCTATAATATTATGGTCAAATATTACGGACGCATACCGGTTATGTTTTTACATTTATGGTTTGCTTTGCGTTTTTATACGGCAAAATGGATAAAAGGGCGAGTGTAGGTAGGAGTTTCGAGATAAAGATGTTTTTCTGAAAGGAAACATTTTTGTTCGTAAAAGTACTTCATCTCATTAATTTTAGGACAATCGAAAGTTTTTTTATATATTTACTTCGTATATTTGTCACAAGGTCCGGATAGCTTTGCCGGGCAACATTCATGCAAAGAAATTAATGAAATTAAATCAGAAATGAATTCGGGAAAAGCTTATCTTTCATTTTATAGCGGGAAAAGAATTTTTATTACCGGTCATACGGGATTTAAAGGGAGTTGGTTGGTAAAGATTTTATCAATGGCAGGTGCGGAAATAAAGGGTTATGCTCTTCCTCCGGCTACAGATCCTGATTTGTATAGTGCCCTTGAGATAGACAAGCTTTGTACATCTGTGTTCGGAGATATTATGGATCGAGAGAAACTCATCCGTGAAATAGAGGATTTTGCTCCGGATGTGGTTTTTCATCTTGCGGCGCAACCGTTAGTCCGTCTTTCTTATGATATTCCTGCAGAAACTTTCGGCGTTAATGCAATCGGCACTGCGCATGTTCTGGATGCTGTCCGTAAGATAAATAAGCCGTGTACGGCGATTCTGATAACTACAGATAAAGTATATCATAATAACGAGTGGAATTTTCCGTACCGGGAAAACGACCGTTTAGGAGGATATGATCCGTATAGTGCAAGCAAGGCTTGTGCGGAGCTGGTTATCGACTCTTATCGAAATTCGTTCTTTAACCGGAAAAGTCATAATGATCATAAAAAAGCGATCGTAAGTGCCCGTGCCGGAAATGTGATCGGTGGAGGAGATTGGGCGAAAGATCGTCTCGTCCCGGATATTGTCAGGGCATTGCATAAGGGAGAGGAGATTGTACTTCGTAATCCGGCGGCCGTTCGTCCGTGGCAACATGTTTTAGAGCCGTTAGGCGGATATTTGTTGTTAGGTTATCTTGCATCGGTTCGGTATGCCGATTTGTCCAATGCTTATAACTTCGGACCTAATCCGGAAGATACGCTTACAGTCGAACAGATGACAGCTTTGGCGACAGATATTTGGGGAATCGGCAAATATCGAGTGGAACAAAATCTGTCAGCACCTCATGAAGCCGGGCTGTTAAAACTGGATATTTCTTTGGCTAAAGCCGAATTGGGATGGAAACCCGCTATGAATGCCCGGGAAGCGCTGGAGCTGACGTTGCAATGGTATAAAACATATTATCAGGATAAAGGATTCATTTCTGATTTGACAGAACAACAGATACAATATTTCTTCAGTAAGTAAATAACTAAAATCAAAATATGAGTACAAAAAGAGAACAAATCATACAGCTGGTAAAGGAGTATTATCGGAAAGAATTTGAAAGTAAAAAGAAAGATTTCGAGCCGGGAGATAAGATCTCTTACGGAGGACGGTTTTTCAATGATGAAGAAATGTGTGCTTTGGTCGATTCTTCATTGGATTTTTGGCTGACGACCGGAAGATATGCTGCCCGTTTTGAAAAAGAGATGGCTCAATTCTTGAATGTTCGCTTTTGCTCGTTGACCAATTCAGGTTCATCTGCGAATTTGTTGGCATTTATGGCTTTGACATCTCCGAAATTGGGCGATCGCCGAATTAAGAGGGGTGACGAAGTGATTACGGTAGCTGCCGGATTTCCGACAACTGTGACTCCTGTAATCCAGTTTGGTGCTGTTCCTGTGTTCGTAGATGTGACAATTCCCGGATACAATATCGATGTAACTAAGTTGGAGGATGCTTTTTCGGATAAGACGAAGGCTGTTATGGTTGCCCATACACTCGGTAATCCTTTCGACATAGCGGCTGTCAAGCAATTTTGCGACAAGCATGGATTATGGCTTATCGAAGATAACTGCGATGCCCTGGGCTCTCGTTATTTTATCGATGGGGAGTGGAAATATACTGGTACGATCGGAGATATAGGTACTTCGAGCTTTTATCCTCCTCATCACATGACAATGGGTGAGGGAGGTGCTTTATATACGAATAACCTGCAATTGAAACGTATTATAGAATCATTCCGGGATTGGGGGCGTGATTGTTATTGCAATTCGGGGAAAGACGATACTTGCAAACGTCGTTTTACACAGCAATTCGGTGAATTACCGTTGGGGTATGATCACAAATATGTCTATTCTCACTTCGGATATAATCTGAAAGTTACCGATATGCAGGCTGCAATCGGGTGTGCTCAATTGCAGAAGTTGCCGGCTATCATAGATGCCCGTAAACAGAATTGGAAATATCTGAGAGAGAAATTATCGGTTTACGGTAATAAGCTGATATTGCCCGAACCGACCGAAAATTCTGATCCGAGCTGGTTCGGTTTTGTTATCAACGTAAGAGAAGATGCCGGATTTACTCGTAATGAAATTGTCGATTATTTAGAGAAAAACGGCATACAAACACGAATGCTGTTTGCCGGAAACTTGATTAAACATCCTTGTTTCGATGAGATGCGTACGAAAAAAGAGGGGTATCGTGTTTGCGGAGATCTGACAAATACCGATGCGATTATGAGCGATGTTTTCTGGATTGGCGTTTATCCCGGAATGACTCGGAAAATGCTTGATTTTATGATCGAAAAGATAGGAGAATTTTGTCATGCCCGTTAAAACTGTTTTGCTTACGGGAGGAAATGGTTTTATAGGGAAGAATCTCAAAGAGAGTTTTCTTGCGCAGAAATATAATTTGTTGACTCCCGGAAGTAAAGATCTCAATCTGTGCGATGAAGATGCGGTAGCCCGGTATTTTGATGAGCATCAGATCGATATCGTTATCCATTCGGCCGTAAAACCGAATCATCGTAATGCAAAAGATCTGAGTAATATATTTTATTCGAATACACGTATGTTTTTTAATCTGGAACGGTATTCTGACCGGTATCAGAAAATGCTCGTACTCGGGTCGGGTGCTATTTATGATTTACGGTACTACCGTCCGCTTATGAAAGAAGATGAATATACGCGTTTCTTGCCGGCCGATGAACATGGATATTGTAAGTATGTGTGTGAAAAGGTAATTGAAAAGAGCAGCAATATATATGATCTGAGACTGTTCGGAATTTTCGGGAAGTATGAAGATTATGCGATTCGCTTTATTTCCAATGCCATTTGTAAAACGTTGTATGATCTTCCTGTCACATTGCGTCAGAATAGGCGATTCAGTTATTTGTATGTAGATGATCTGCCTTCGGTTATAGATCATTTTATCGAAAACACACCTCGATATAAAGCATATAATGTTGTTCCCGATCAGGTCGTTTCATTATATGATCTGGCACGTATGGTGGTCGGGATATCCGGAAAAGAGTTGCCGATATTAGTTGGGCAAGAAGGTATGGGATCGGAATATAGTGGCGATAATTCCCGTTTGAAAAAAGAAATACCCGATATTCGGTTTACTCCGATAGAAAAATCCGTAGAACAATTATACGAGTGGTATGCCGCTCATCGTGATGAGATTGATAAAAATGTATTGTTATTTGATAAATAAAACCTTTGTACTATGATTAAGACCAGTGATTTTTTGTTTAAGTATTTAGTAGAGAAACACGGTATCACAGATGTTTTTTTAGTTACGGGTGGCGGTGCGATGCACTTGAATGACTCTATCGGACGAAATCCCGATATTCGGTATATTTGTAATCATCATGAGCAGGCATCGGCGATTGCGGCTGAAGGGTATTATCGTGCTTCGGGCAAATTGTGTGTGACGAATGTAACGACAGGTCCTGGAGGAACAAATGCCGTAACCGGAGTTTTGGGACAATGGACAGATTCTATTCCGGCGATTTATATTTCGGGTCAGGTAAAACAGAGTACGACGATACATGCTTGTCCGGATTTGCATTTGCGGCAATTGGGTGATCAGGAAGCAAATATTATCGATATTGTGAAGCCGATCACAAAGTTTGCCGAGATGATTACGGATGCGAATGATATAAAATACTATATAGATAAAGCGATCTATTTAGCGACACATGGCCGCCCGGGTCCCGTCTGGATCGATGTTCCTTTGGATGTACAAGCTGCTCTTATCGAAGAAGAAAACTTAAAAGAGTTCGATCCGTCGGAGTTGGAACAGCAATCGTACACCCCGATAGAGAAGTCGGTAAAATCTGTCATTGAGAAATTGAAGACTGCAAAACGTCCGGTTTTCTATGTCGGTAATGGTTTGAGACTGGCCGGAGTCGTAGATGATTTTATCCGGATAGCAGAAAAAACGAATATTCCGGTAGTCACGGCGATTAGCGGACATGATATCATTTGGCATGATCACCCTTTGTTTTTCGGAAAACCGGGAATATGCGGTGACCGGATCGGGAATGTAATGGTACAAAATTCCGATCTGTTGATTATTCTCGGAACTCGTTTGGGTATTCGTCAGATCGGATATGCCTATGAACAATTTGCTCCGTCGGCATATAAGATCATGGTCGATATCGATGCTTGCGAAATGTCGAAACCTACGTTTACACCGGATATGAAGATACATGCCGACCTGAATCCTTTTATTAAAGAGATGGAGTCGGAGGTATCGACTATCTCTTTCCCGGATTATACCGCTTGGATAAATTGGGGGAATGAGCGTCGTAAAGAACTGCCTACGGTATTCGAAGACAATCCCTCGACTCCGGGTTATATCAGTTCGTATGTGTTTGCCGATGAGTTGTTTAAGCAATTGAAAAGCGGAGATGTTGTCGTTACGGGTAATGGCACGGCTTATACCTCTACTTATCAGGCGATGCACGTAAACAAGGGAGTCAGGGTATTTGCCAATCAGGGTTGTGCTGCTATGGGATATGATTTGCCCGCAGCCATAGGTGCTGCCGCCGCCAATAAATCGGGGCGGACTATACTGATTACCGGAGACGGAAGCATTCAGATGAATATTCAGGAATTGCAGACGTTACTGACATTTAATCTTCCGGTGAAAATATTTGTGTTGGAAAATGAAGGTTATCTGGCGATAAAAACTACACAGAAGTCGTTTTTTAATAAAAAATATACGGGAAGTAATCCGCAGAGCGGGGTGATATGTCCCGATATGGCAAAAATTGCCGGAGCTTACGGAATACCTTTTGTCCGCATACATGAAGAAGGGAAAGTATTAAAAGATACAATCGCGGAAGTATTAGCTTCTCCGGGAGTCATGATTTGTGAAATTACGATGGACCCGGAACAAACGTTGTTCCCTAAATCCGCTTCTTCGATGGATAAAAACGGTAAGATGGTATCGTCTCCGTTAGAGAGAATGTTCCCGTTCTTGCCCGATGAAGAACAGCAAAAATGTACATATCCCGGCAGTAAATAAGATATTGTCAAGACTGTAACCGATATAAAAAAGAGTTCTGTGATCAATAAATCCTGGAACTCTTTTTTATATGCCGGAAATGCATTATCTTTGCCGTGAAATAAATGTGGAAGGATTTGGCTGCTTGCAACCACACAAAAAAATGCTAAAACTGCGTGACCTGCCATGTTGTACGGAATCCGGCTTTAATTCATTTCCTTCCCCGTTTTTTAATAAATATTTTTATGGAGCACGGTTGTGCATAAATTAAAATTAAAAACAGATGAACTATTTATTCACCTCGGAATCGGTGTCTGAAGGACACCCCGATAAAGTAGCCGATCAGATATCGGATGCTTTGCTTGATGAGTTTTTGGCGTATGATTCCAACTCGAAAGTAGCTTGCGAAACATTGGTGACTACAGGACAAGTAGTACTTGCCGGAGAAGTAAAATCTGATGCTTATGTCGATCTGATGGATGTTGCCCGTCGGGTAATAAACCGTATCGGATATACAAAAAGCGCATATAAATTTGACGGAGACTCTTGCGGTGTTTTTTCTGCGATACATGAACAATCTGCAGATATAAACCGTGGGGTAGAACGTGAAGATGAAATGAATCAAGGGGCTGGAGATCAAGGGATGATGTTCGGATATGCCTCTAATGAAACGGACAATTATATGCCGCTTTCATTGGATCTTTCTCATCTCTTGTTGATCGAGCTGGCTGCGATTCGTCGTGAAGGAAAAGAGATGACCTATTTGCGTCCCGATTCTAAGTCGCAAGTGACAATAGAATATAATGAGGATAATGTCCCTGTCCGGGTTCATACGATTGTGATCTCTACGCAACATGATGAATTCATAGTACCGACAGAGCAAACACATGAAGCGCAGATGGTTGCTGATGAAAAAATGCTATCGATAATTTTTGAAGATGTAAAGAACATCTTGATTCCTCGTGTAATAGCCAAACTTCCCGAACGTTTGAAAGCTCTTTTCGACGATAAGTTGATTCTACATGTAAATCCTACGGGAAAATTCGTGATTGGCGGTCCTCACGGGGATACCGGACTTACGGGTCGGAAGATTATTGTAGATACTTACGGAGGTAAAGGCGGACATGGCGGCGGTGCTTTTTCAGGAAAAGATCCTTCGAAAGTCGATCGTTCTGCAGCGTATGCAGCCCGTCATATCGCCAAAAATCTCGTAGCGGCAGGTGTATCCGATGAGGTTCTTGTTCAGGTTTCTTATGCGATCGGTGTTGCTCATCCGGTAAGTATTTATGTAAATACTTACGGTAAATCTCATGTGGCATTGAGTGACGCCGAAATCGCATCTCGAATAGGCACTATTTTTGATATGCGTCCTAAAGCCATAGAAAAGCGTTTGAAATTGCGAAATCCTATTTATGAAGAAACGGCAGCTTATGGCCATATGGGACGTAAGCCCTGTACGGTAGTCAAGACTTTTTCTTCAAAATACTTCCCGAAGCCGGTTGTCAGAGAAGTAGAGCTTTTTACTTGGGAAAAGCTGGACTATGTGGATGCGGTTAAGGAAGCATTCGGTCTTTGATGGTTTAGACGGTCTATAAGAAAAATAAGAGGAAAGTCTGTTCGAGTATATCTTTGAACAGACTTTTTTTGTTGCTGTTGACAAAAAAAGTAAATTTGCAGATAGTCATCAATATAAATGGATATATGAAAAATATAATCATATTTTTTCTCTTCTTTTTTCTGTTCTTGACGGCATGTAGTTCTGGAGATAAGTATGTTGTAAAAGGGGATCTTTCTCATTTGGAGGGTCAGTATTTATATGCCGTACACGAGAGGTATAAAAAAGAGCTTAAAATGGATACGGTCAGGGTACAATCGGGTAAATTCGAACTGACGGGAGAAAGTGAGATGTTGACCTCTTTGCAGTTGTATACAGAAGATTATACTCCATTGATACAGTTATTTGTAAAAAACGGAGATCACATCTCTTTAGAGGGGGATGTGCAGAGACCTTTTGAGATTCGGATAAAAGGGAATGAAGCATACCAGGCCGTTACGGATTTTAATCAGCGGAACGGTGCATTATTGCAAAGAATTGCCGAAAAGCGGAAAGAATATTATACCCGGAAAAAAGATTCTGCTTATTTTGATGATCTGAAAAAATTAGAAAATGAAATTTGTAGAGATGCCGAGTCTGAGATTTCTGCAAAACCGGCTTCTCCGGCTTCTATAATTCTCATGTATGAATATCTTCTCAATGAGAATACGGTAGAATTGTGTGATTCTTTGTTGCGCACCATGCCTTCTGAAGCAAAACCGGCTTCCTTGTTGGCAAAAATAGATCTTTTTATAGAGCAGGTACGGAGAGTGTCGGTAGGAAAGATTTTCCCTTATTCTGTTTTGAAAAATGAAAAAGGAGAGTCGGTTTCGACAAATACTTTTCGAGATATTCCGACAGTAGTAACTTGGTGGGCATCTTATGATCCGGCAAGTCGGGAGGAGATGAAAAATATAAGAGAAATTTATTCTAAATATAAAGACGATAAAGTCAGGGTCGTAAATATTTCTCTCGATATAGATAAAAAAAGCTGGAGAAACCGGATAAAAACCGACTCTCTTGAATGGACTCAGTTGATTCAGCCTGAAGAGTGGAATGCTTCTTCGACACGGAATTTAGGTATTTCCAGAATTCCATATACGATGATTCTTGATAAAACCGGACGCTTGGAAAAAGTCGGGTTAGAAGGAGATGACCTTAAAAAATATATAGATAAAATGGTTTCCCGAATAGATAGTCTGGAATCTGTTAAGGAAAAAAATTAAATCTCGGATCATGTTGATAAAGGTTTTTGGTGCTGCTGTGCAGGGAATAGATGCTTTGGTCGTAACGATCGAGGTGAATTGTACGCAAGGAATCCGTTTTTTTCTGGTTGGACTTCCCGATGCGGCTGTAAAGGAAAGCCATGAACGTATTGTCTCGGCCGTTCAACATAATGGCTATAAATTTCCTCGTCGGCAGATTGTTATAAATATGGCTCCTGCCGATATTCGGAAAGAGGGTTCTGCGTATGATTTGCCGTTGGCTGTCGGTATTTTGGCTTCTGCCGAATTGATCAAACCCGATAAGCTGTCACAGTATATGATTATGGGAGAACTGTCTTTGGACGGTTCTATTCTTCCGATAAAGGGGGCTTTGCCTATTGCAATCAAGGCGAGAGAAGACGGATTTAAAGGGCTCATCGTTCCGCAAGCGAATGTAAAAGAGGCGGCTGTCGTAAATAATCTCGATGTTTATGGTGTCGGGAATATCCGTGAAGTGATCGAATTTTTTAATGATGAGAGAGTTTTGTCTCCTACTGTAATCGATACTCGAAAAGAGTTTTATCAACAGCAATGTGAATTTGATCTCGATTTTGAAGATGTAAAAGGGCAAGAAAATGTTAAGCGAGCTTTTGAGGTCGCTGCCGCCGGTGGTCATAATTTGATTATGATAGGCCCTCCGGGAGCAGGAAAATCGATGATGGCGAAGCGGATAGCTTCTATTATGCCCCCATTGACTTTGCAGGAAGCATTGGAAACGACTAAAATACATTCGGTGGCGGGAAAGATGGAGCGGGGGAGTTCTTTGTTGTCTCAACGTCCTTTCAGAGCTCCGCATCATACTATATCGAGTGTAGCTCTTGTCGGAGGAGGAGCTTTCCCTCAGCCCGGCGAAATTTCGTTAGCTCATAACGGAGTCTTATTTTTGGATGAACTACCTGAATTTTCAAGGCAGGTTCTTGAGGTGATGCGTCAGCCGTTGGAGGATCGTAAAATAACTATTTCCCGAGCAAAATATTCGATCGAATATCCGGCCAGTTTGATGTTGGTAGCTTCGATGAATCCTTGCCCGTGCGGATATTATAATCATCCTGAGAAAAAATGTATTTGTCCTCCCGGCAGTGTTCTGAAATATTTGAATCGTATTTCCGGACCGTTACTTGATCGTATAGACATACAAATTGAGATTGTTCCGGTTCCTTTTGAGAAAATGGCTGATAGCCGTCTGGGAGAACCCAGTGCCGTAATCAGGGAAAGAGTAATACGAGCACGTGATATTCAAGCAGAACGGTTTAGAGATATTCCGGGGGTGTATTGCAATGCGCAAATGAATACAAAATTATTGAACCGTTTTGCTCAGCCCGATGAACTTGGTAAAGAACGGTTAAAAGACGCCATGAAACGTTTCGGCCTGTCGGCACGGGCGTATGACCGTATTCTCAAGGTTGCTCGTACTATTGCCGATTTGGCAGGGAGTGAGAATGTGCTGTCGGTGCATATTGCCGAAGCGATCAATTACCGGAATCTCGATAGAGAAAATTGGGCAGGCTGATCACTTCTTTAGATGGGTGCTTAGATGTACTAATATATTGTGATATAAATATTTCTGTATTTAATATAATATTGCATATTTCTGAAACTATTTATGGAAATAGCGTTGAATTGCTGTTATTTTCGATAATTTTGCTTTTGTTGTATTTATGACAAATAAATGGGTTACTTTTATATCTCCTGATTCAGAGCATTTTGATCCTTCTTCATTGAATATATCCTGTCATAAAGAAGTTGTCGAGCCATTTATGGGATAATTCTACAAAAAGTTATGTAGGCAAAATACGTTGTTATTTCGGTGATGATATAGTAAATTTTACAATAGGAACTCCCGATAACCGTATTGTTTGTGAATTGGAAGGCTTTATTGAAAATCTTGAATCGATAACAGAAGCTAATTTCAAAGTAGATTTTTCTCAATATCATTATGTACAAATAAAAGCAAAAGATAAGAGAATGTCTCTTTATGTTGATTATATTTATTCTTCGGAAGACGATAGCGGGTCATCATTTCCCGGAGGAAGTCATATTTATACTAATATGGTTGATAATGCAACATGGTGTAAATCCGGGAAATATACCTATGAACCTGAGATTAATTTGATGATGCTGCCGTAATGACGACTGAGCATTATTTGACTGTGGATAATAGAGATGTAGAAGAGATTATAGACATCGACATGGAGAAGATGCATTTGGTAACATTCCATGTTACAGGAGTCGAAAAAAAGCCTTTGGCAGGAGCTTCTATTGATGTTATTCCGTCAACGAATGCGGATTTGGATATGGAGCTTGATACCGATGACGAAGGAATAGGGAGAGCCTATTTGTTGGATGGATCTTATTATTTCGGGGTAGATGCTTCCTACAATAACTATTTTGGGGGTGATGATTCTATCGGAGAGTTTACCGTATCCGGAAAAGATATTGATGTAAAATATGGGTTTGATGACTATAAGAAAGTGATATTCAACATATCCGGAATAGGTCTTCAGTCTGTTGCATTGTCAATTATGAAGGCTTATGAGTCGAATCAAGATGAATATTATGAGTCTTTATCCGGAGAGGGAGTTGTGGCTCATGAGATGTATCTGCCGGCAGACGGACAATTCAGTTATAGTATCAATCCGACTTGCTCAGGCTATAAGTTCCCTGTTAAGAATGATGTTTTTGAAGCAAATACGACAGATAGGTTAGATATTGTTTTTGATGAACAAAATTATACACAAGTATTTTTTGATGTTATAAATAAGCCTGAAGAAAATTATCCGTATATAAAGATATTTCACAATGCTACCTTGGTGCGCGATTTATACATTGGGGATATGTCTTCTAAAGAGACGTTTTCTCCGGGCGAATATAATTATGTGTTGATAAGTAATAATAGTGATTTGCAGTCAAAGGGTTCGTTTGCCATTTCCAAAGGAGATGAGAAAAAGACTATAACTGTAGATTGTGCCGAAGGTATAAGCAAACCGGTCTTTTTTAGTGTAAAAAATATGCCGGAATCTATTAAATCGGAATATCTTTCGTATGAGGTAAAAAGTGAAAATGGAATGGATTTGTTCCATTTCAGTTTCTATCCCGGTCAAGAAGAGCCGGTTCAATTTTCTTTGCCGAACGGTTCTTATATTTTTGCTATTAGTAAAAATGACAGTAGAGGGGCATTTTATCATGAACAGAAAGTCGAGATAGATGATAATAATCGTAATGTAGAAATTGATCTCGGAAATTATGGTACTGTACGGGTATATACTACTGCTCCTGAAGGAATTTCGGTAGATGATATATTTTGTATATATCCTGATGGGCAGACGGTTGACCTTTATGGTGAAGAAGTCATGGTATGGCTTGAAAGCGGCAAAGAGTATAGCTTTATCGCATCGGGTAGTGATGATAACGGCTTTGATATGCATTCGTCGGAGAAGAAAGCAGTTACCGTTAAGGCTGGCGAGGTCGTTGATGTTACTTTAGATCTGGAAATTCCGCAGACCGATTATACGGTATCGATGAGTATCCGAGATAGATATGCAGGTTATATTAAGAATGCAAAAGTGACGATTAATGGAGAGGCTTATCGGTCGAATCGTCAAGGACAGGTCCAAACTCTTATTCCTGTTTCCGGAAATAGCCTTACTTATAGGGTAGAGGCTACTGGATATGAAACTTTAGAGAAAACAGTTCAACTATCAAAAATGGATATTCTGTCACAATATGTAGATATAGATGTGTTCTTGGAATATGATGGTGGAGTTGATGGCATAGAAGAGCAGACGATTGATAAGTTGAAAGTCTTGAATACTGTTGTAGATGGTAATTTATTTATCGATAATGGAACAGAAAATATGTGGAACATGATTATGGTGGGACTTGATGGTCATGTTGTGATCGATAAAAATATAGAATTGGGTATCAATGATATTGGTGTAGAAAATCTTGCTTCAGGATTTTATATCGTTGTATTAAGTAACGGTATTGAACAAAAGTCTGTAAAGATTATCAAGCGATGAAGTTCTGCAAGTAAATCTTATATAAACAAAAAGCGGTTATCTGTAATTTTGATGATAACCGCTTTTTTGTTTATAAAATTTTGATTTTCAGAACTTATCTAAATTTCCCGATAAAAAAATATTATCAGGTCATTTGTAAAAACTCAGTGGTTCATTTTTAGCATATCTTCTATATGCTCACGGCTATTGCTGAGGCGTGGAATTTTGTGTTGTCCGCCCAATTTCCCTTTATCTTTTAACCAGTCATGGAATAGTCCGGGGCGAGCTTTTATTATTTCAAGCCGGTCAAGGAAAATACCTTTGTATCGTTTAGCCTCATAGTCCGAATTAAGGCTCTGTAATGTCGCATCGAGAATGTCGGCGAACTGTTCTAATGACTCCGGTTCTTTTTCGAATTCGATCAACCATTGGTGGCGACCTCGGCTTTTGTTCGACATGAATACCGGTGCGGCACTGTAATTTGAGATAATTGCTCCTGTTTGTTCACAAGTTTTTGCCAAACCTTTTTCTGCGTTATCTACCATTAGTTCTTCTCCGAAAGCGTTGATAAAATGTTTTGTCCGTCCGGAGATAATGATTTTTGCAGGATCGGTCGATGTTACTTTTACCGTATCGCCTATCTGGTATCGCCATAGTCCGCTGTTGGTCGTAATAACTAATGCATAATTCTGGCCCTTTTCTATTTCCCAAATCGGTAGTACGACCGGATCTTTTTTCCCGACTTCCGATAAAGGAATAAATTCAAAAAACACACCTATATCGAGTAACAACAGCATTCCCTGTTCGTCAAAACTGTTTTGTACGGCAAAGAATCCTTCTGAGGCATTGTAAGTTTCTACGTAGTGCATCTTTTCAGACGGAATCAGCTCTTTATAATAAGAACGGTAGGGTTCGAAGCTTATTCCCCCATGAAAGAACACTTCGAGATTAGGCCATACTTCGGATAGATATTGTTTTCCGCTTTGTTGTAATATCTTTTTTATCAGAGTCAGAAACCAAGACGGAACACCGGATAAGTTTGTTACATTCTTGTGTAAGGTGGACCGTACGATTTCTTCGAGTTTCTTTTCCCATTCCGACATTAAGGCGATTCGCTTTTCCGGAACACGGATGAGGTTGACTAACGGATTGATGTTCTGTATCAGGCATGCCGACAAATCTCCGCATCGGATGTCTTTGCGGAGAGAGCTGATCTGGTGGCTTCCCCCGAGAATCAAACCTTTTCCTGAGAACATCCGACTATCGGGATTCATGTTCAAATAACTGACGACACAATCTGTACCCCCCCGATAGTGACATTGGTACAATCCTTCTTTACTGACCGGAATAAATTTGCTTTTGTCGTTTGTCGTCCCGGAAGATTTGGCAAACCAGCGGACTTTTGACGGCCATATAAGGTTGTTTTCACCTTTAAGCATCCGTTCTACATACGGTTTCAGCTCTTCGTATGTAATCAACGGAACTTGTTCGGAGAATGTTTTATAATCTGGGATTTTCTTGAAACGGTATAGTTTCCCTATTTCTGTATTTTGTGCTGTTTCAAGAAGGTTGTATAGTTGTTTTTTTTGTATCTCGTCTCCGTATCTTTCAAACAAGTCGATCTGTTTTTGTCGTTTGGCAAAAAGCGGGCGTACTATAGGTGTTATATCCATCTTGTTTTGGTTGTTATTCGAGGCAAAAATACAAAATATACTAATTTTTATTTCATGATCAGTAAATTATATGCATGTATTTTGCATTATGTAGCAATTGAGAGGCATTTTGTTTATCGAATTATAAAATTATGTTTGGCAAAATATAGATTTTGAGGATCGGATAATACAAAAAAACCGTAAATCCATTTTCAGACTTACGGTTTGTTCTTATTTTTTAATAACGGAGTTTTTATTATCTCCGTTTTTTCTTACTGTTTTCACGTCCCCGACTTTTGGAAGATTTGTATTCGTTTCCAAAACTTCCTCGTTTTTGTGAAGATTTTCCTCCGGAATCTCTTTTACCGAATCCCCCTTTTCTGTCGGAATGTTCCCGTTTCCCGGAGCTTTCTTTTTTGTCTGCCGGTTCTACAGAAACCCGTTTGCCGAAAAAGTTGATGTTTTTCAGGCTTCCGATTATGTTACGGGCAGATTTCTCTTCTACTTCGAAAAATGAGAAGTTCGGAAGAACATCGATTCTGCCGATGGAGGCGTGTCCCTTAACGTTGTCGTTAATCATTTCGATTAATGTACTGGGGTAAAAACCGTCGGCTTTTCCAAGATTGATAAAAAGGCGGGAATAGCCTTCTTCTGCTTTTCTGGCTTTACTTCTTGTGCGTTCTCCACGTTGATTTCCCCGCTCTTTCGTATTTCTGTCCTCCGGAATATCCAGTTCGCTTGCATCTGCATAATAATCGATCAGTCTGTTAAATTCGAGCGAAACGATTCGCTTGATGAGGTCTTCGTTGCTTAACCACTCCAGTTTGCGGAAGATGGATGGCAGATAAGATGCGATTTCTTCTTCGTTTACTTTAACCTTTTCAATTTTATCTACCAGATTAAACAATTGCTTTTCGCATATCTGACCTCCTGTCGGAATATGTCCTTTTTCGAATTTTTTACCGATGATTTTTTCAATATCCCGCATTCGCCCTTTTTCTTTTACGTGAATTATGGCGATGGAAGTTCCCTTTTTTCCGGCACGGCCTGTACGACCGCTTCTGTGAGTGTATGTCTCGATGTCATCTGGTAATCCGTAGTTGATGACATGGGTCAGGTTATCTACATCGAGACCGCGTGCCGCAACATCGGTTGCGACCAATAGCTGAAGGTTTTTTACTCTGAATTTTTGCATGACGGCATCCCGTTGTGCTTGAGATAACTCTCCATGTAAAGAATCTGCATTGTATCCGTCTTGTATCAGTTGGTCTGCTATCTCTTGGGTCTCCCGTCGGGTACGGCAGAAAATGATGCCGTATATATTGGGATAATAGTCGGCAATGCGTTTCAATGCCAGATATTTATCTTTTGCGTGTACCAGATAGTAAACATGTTTTATATTTTCAGCTCCTTCATTTTTGCTCCCGATTACCACTTCTTTGGGATTACTCATGTAGTTTTTTGCTATTTTTGCTATTTCCGCCGGCATGGTAGCTGAGAATAGTAACATATTGCGTTCTTCCGGAATAGCGGCTAATATTTCGTTTATGCTTTCCGTGAAGCCCATATTGAGCATCTCATCGGCTTCGTCCATAATCACTGTACTTATCCGGTCGAGTTTTACCATCTTTCTGTTCATCAAATCGATGAGACGACCCGGAGTCGCCACGATGATTTGTACTCCTTTTTTCAATGTTCTTATCTGGCTTTCGATACTTGATCCTCCGTAAACGGGAAGTATTTTCAGCCCGCTGATATATTTTGAATAATCGTTCAGATCACTGGCTATTTGCAGGCACAGTTCTCTTGTCGGACTTAAGATAAGGGCTTGAGGATAATTGTCGCTGACATCTATTTTTTGAATTACGGGAAGTCCGAATGCCGCAGTTTTTCCGGTTCCGGTTTGAGCCAAAGCTACGATATCGGTATTTTCGGCAAGTAAAAGGGGAATAACCTGTTCTTGTACAGGCATTGGATTCTCAAATCCGATTTCAGAAATCGCTTTTAATATTTTGCTGTCGATTCCTAATTCTTCAAATGTTTTCATTTATTTATGTGCTTATTAGAACCTTTAGGATTGCCGCAAGAAGTCGCTGTGTTATCCCAACCTTTTAACTTTCTCAATACCTGACGGGGCTGTCCGCCTAAAAGGAGAATCGTATACCTACATGAAACCTAAAGAATTTATTTGCCTGCAAAGGTAGATATAAATATTGGCATAATCGTAAGTTCAGCATATTTTTAACTGAATTTGTTTAATTCATAGAGAATTAGAGCCAAAAGAATGTTATTGAAGAAGAATCTCTTGTAATCTTTTTTGTTTTTCCGGAGTCATGTTCAGTTCTTGTTCCAGATAATTCTGAATGCTGCCGTATTGTCTTTTTATATATTTAAATACGCAATTGAGGTATTGTTCATCTGCAGTCATCAAGGCGGTGACCGCTTCTTGTATATCTAAAGGAAAATCGACTAAATTCAGATCTATTGAACGCTTGTCAAGGTACTGATTTGTCAATAAATAGTCATCTAAGATTGTCTCTTCGGGTATATTCAGGGCAGATAAGATAAGGACTACGGCAAATCCTGTATAATCTTTTCCATAACTGCATGTGAGTACTACCGGGTAGTTCTCGGACATTAACAACTGGTTGAACATCGATTTATACGTTGTCGTTGCTTTCTTGGAAAGATCGATAAACAGATCTTGCATAAATACGCATGCATCTCCCCGTTTGAATTCATGGTTGTTGATTTTCTCTTCTAACATATCTAATGGGTATAAAGATATGGGCATGTGTATGATATTTTCTAATTTGAGACTTGACGGAGGCAAAGTGAAAATTTGAGAATCTCTGAAGTCGATCAGGGTTTTGATTTTCAGATTTTTCATACGCTGTATGCTTTCATTGTCGAGTGAGTCTATTTTTCCAGACCGATACAACATTCCCCATTTGATTCTTTTTTTATCATAATTTTTGTAACCGCCGAGATCTCTGAAATTTTGGACGAAATTGAATTGTTGGGAGCGGGTTCCGACAATACGGTCATATTTGTCGTCAAATCTTAATAAAAAGTATTTACGGGCAATAGTCGGATTTGTATGGATACGTATGTTTTCATCAGATATCGGACATTCTGCAATCAGCCCGTTTTCTGTATCGAAATTTTGGGGATCGACAGAACTGTATATCTTTACATTGCCTTCGATAACAGGAGAAATATCCCATTTCAGTATATAATCCGGAGTATTATCGATTTCGCATACAATGTCAATTTCTGGTTCTGAAGAACTGCAAGCTGAGAAAATAATAAGTAAAAAAAGATATTTGAGATGATTTAGCATAGTCTGTGACTCTTGATAAATATTCGCAAATATAAAAAAAGCCCACTATAAAAAAGTAGGCTTTATATTCTTTAATATATAATAGAATATCTTGTGGATTTGGCAGACTATTAATGTGTTGTCCTGTATTTTGCTGCAAATTCGGTAGAAATGTAGTTATCATAAGAGTTACATACTTCTAAAGAGAAGTCTATTCCGGAGGATATAATGTCTGACCATTTTTCCGGTGAAAGGTTTTCTAATTGACTGCGTGAAATGTTTTTTCTCAGTATACCGTAAAGTAGTCCGGCATTGAAATTATCTCCTGCTCCGATCGTACTGACCGGTTTTATTTGTGGTACGTCGAAATGTAAATGTGTCTGAGCTGTGAATAATTCTACACCTTTTGGTCCTCTTGTGTAGATAAAATTAGGACAATAGAACTTAACTTTGTCGAGATATACTTTTCCCGGATCTGAAAGATTGAATAACGTCTCGAAATCTTCTTCCGAACCTCGTATAATATCTGCGTATTCGAAGTTTTCGAGTAAAGACGGAGTGATGCGCATGGCTTCGTGGGCGTGAGCTTTCCGGAAATTAGGATCATAATAAATTATGGCTTTCCGTTCACGGGCATATTCTAGAAATTCTATTATCCGGTATCTTAGAGATGGATTTACGGCATAGTATGAGCCTAAAATCAAAATGTCATCGGGGTCTATTCGTGGCCATACGACATTTAGTCTATTTTCGGGATATTGGGTATAAAACATATACCGGGCTTCATTCTGGTCATTTAAAAAGGCTAAGGATACAGGAGACTTTCCTTCACAAAATATATCTACATTCTCAGTTGACAGGTTATTTTCCCGCATGAATGACAAGATATTGCTCCCGACCTGATCTTGTCCTAATTCCGTTATGAAGTGAACGGGGATTCCCAAACGACCCAGACTGATCATCGTATTGAATACAGAACCACCCGGTAAGGCTTTGGTCGGTTGTCCGTTTTTGAAAATTATATCGAGAATTGTTTCTCCTATGCCAATAATTTTTCGCATATATCGTTATTTTTTGTCGTCACAAGATTGTTCCCGTGAAAGTTGTCCCAAATATCCTCCGTGATGCCTTAGTGCGTATTGGCTGCTGTCGAATCCGGTTGCTTTCATAGTGCCTACGACTAATATGTCGCCGATAACGGTCATGAGAGTTGTCGAAGTCGTCGGAGTGAGGCCTAACGGACAAACTTCTGCCGGAGCTCCGGTAAACAGGCAGACATCGGCGGATTGTGCCAATTGACTGTCGGGATTTCCGGTAATGACAATAAATCGTAGATCAGGTTGCAGCCGGGATGCCAAAACGAGTAATTCTAAAATTTCACGGGTTTTTCCCGAATTAGAAATTACCAGCATTAGATCGTTTTCTTGCAGAACGCCTAAGTCTCCGTGTTGGGCTTCACTGGGATGTAGAAAAACAGAAGGTATTCCTGTAGAACAAAAAGTCGTTGCGATATTCATGGCAATCTGTCCGGCTTTCCCCATTCCGCTGGTAACTAATTTCCCTTTTTTGCGGTGTACTTGTTCTACAATTAATGAAATTGCTTTTTCAAAAGCATCGGATATAGGAATATTTAATATAGCGTTTGCTTCACGTTGTAAAATAGATTGAATGTCCTCAGCAGTTGTCATTCCGGTATATATTTAATTGATTTAATAATTCAAAAATTCTCGAGTATTCGGATACACTCTTCTGCATTTGTCGCTATTTGATAATAATTTTTGTAATGAGGAGATGCGAATCGTTCCCTGTAAAATAGCTCTATCTGGTTGATCAGAAGGTTGTAGAATCCGTTTGTATTGCAGAATACGACTTTCTTGTCATGATAACCTAAATGTCCGGCTGCGATTACGGTAAAAATTTCATCTAATGTTCCGAATCCACCGGGCAAGGCAATGAATACATCGGCTTTGTCGAGCATCATTTGTTTTCTCTCTCCGAGAGTGTCTACCCTTATCAGCTCATCCGGTAGTCGGCTGGCCTTTCCATAATCGCAGATGCGGTGTGTAATGATCCCGGTGATAGATCCACCGTGTTTTTTGACGTGTTCGGCTGTCGCTTCCATGAGTCCGACATTAGCCCCACCGTATATCAACCTTTTTTTATTTTTCCCTATCCATCGGCCTATTATTGCCGACTCTTCAAAATAACAACTGTCGACTTCGTTCCCTGAAGCGCAAAAAAGACCGATATTTTGAATCATAGTTTTTTTCATTGGATTTATAAAAACGAAGATAGGGCTTTTTTACTAAATATTATCTTTCTCAAAATATTTTTTATCAATAGTATATTGTTGATAGTAAAAGAAATGTTTTGGAAAAAATAGTTCGGAACATTTTTTTATATCTAATTTTGTGCGCTTAAAAGAAAAAGAAAGCATGGCACATCATCAATTTTATACTTTATCGAACGGGTTGCGTATTATATATCAGCCTACCGTTTCTACTGTCTCTTACTGCGGATTTACGGTCAATGCGGGAACGAGGGACGAATTCTCAGGGGAATTCGGTATGGCTCATTTTGTCGAGCATCTTATATTTAAAGGAACTGCACATCGCAGATCGTGGCATATCTTGAACCGAATGGAAAATGTCGGAGGTGAGTTGAATGCTTATACGGCAAAGGAGGAGACAACTGTATATGCCGTTTTTTTAGAAGAGCACTTGTCTCGGGCTGTCGAGTTGCTGTGTGATTTGGTACTCCATTCGCAATTCCCGGCGCAGGAGATAGAACGAGAGGTGGAAGTAATTCTCGATGAGATCAATTCTTATAAAGATAATCCGGCCGAATTGATTTATGATGAATTTGAGAATTTGCTTTTTTCAGGACATGCCTTGGGGCACAATATATTGGGAGAACCGGAAGAATTACTTCGTTTTACCTCTCAAGACGGACGTCGTTTTTTGAGACAGCAGTATATACCTTCGAATATGGTGTTCTTTTTTATGGGACATACGCCTTTTAAGCGTGTGATATCTCTGCTTGAGAAATATATCGGGGGAGAACCGGAAGGGAAAGGTATAAACCATAGAGTTGCTCCCGGAGGATACACTCCGTTTGCTGAGCGGCGTATTTTGGATACTTTTCAAGCGCATGCATTGGTCGGGAATCGGGCGTATAGTATGTTCGATGAGCGGCGCGTCCCTTTATTCTTATTGAATAATATGCTTGGAGGGCCGGGCATGAACAGCCGTCTGAACATTGCTTTACGTGAGAAAACAGGATGTGTTTATACTGTCGAGTCTTCTGTAACTTCATATACAGATACCGGGGTCTTTGCTATATATTTCGGAACAGATCCGAAGAAAGTTGATAGATGTCTTTCATTGATGCATAAAGAATTTAAGCGTTTGCGTGATACGGCATTGTCTATATCCCAACTGGCTGCTGTCAAAAAGCAGTTTATCGGACAGATGGGGGTCGGAACTGAAAATCGGGAAAGTATGGCTTTGGGTTTAGGAAAAACCTTCTTACATTACAATAAATATGATACTCTTGAAGAATCATTTCGTAGGGTAGAAGCCGTTACTGCATCGGATCTGCTCGAGGTTGCCAATGAAATATTGGACGAAAAAAGCATTTCGACTCTTGTCTTTGTTTGATTAAGAGTCTACTTGAACTTTATCGGGAAATTTGAACAGGAACTAAATAATAGACAACAATTCCCGAATCGATTTTAATGAAAACATCCGGTCACATGTCTCCGGCTTGTCAACTTTTTCATGTTCCCATGTCGTATAAAAAGGAATGTGTGCAGCATATCCTCCGATCGACAAGACCGGAATAATATCCGATTTCAAGGAGTTCCCGACCATGAGAAATTTGTCCGGAGATACTTGTAGACGATCTATCAGAGACCGGTAACCCGACTCATTTTTCTCGCTCATGATTTCGATATGGGAAAAGTATTTTTTTAATCCCGATTCTTCGATCTTTCGTTCTTGGTCGGTAAGATCGCCTTTCGTTGCCATAACCAAGGTATAATCTTTTTGAAGAGCAGATAGCGTATCCTCTACACCGTCGATTAATTTGACAGGATAAGAAAGCTGTTTTTTCCCTAATTCCAATATTTCTTTAATCGTATTTCCTGAAATTTTATTGTTGCTGAGTTCCAATGCCGTTTCTATCATACTGAGAACAAATCCCTTGATCCCATAACCATATATAGGAAGTGTTTTTATTTCATTTTTCAGTAGTGATTCGAGAATTTGATCTTGGTCGGCATATTCTTTAATCAGTTCGCAAAAACGATGTTCGTTCTCCCTGAAAAAAAGTTCATTTTCCCATAACGTGTCGTCTGCATCGAAAGTGATGATATCCAATTCTTTTTTCATACGATTCATTTCCATTTTGAAAACAAAGATACATACATTCATAGGAATAGTTTTATATTTGCGGGAGGTAAAAAATCTGAAATGAACAGAAAAAAGGTTTTACTGGGGATGAGCGGCGGTACAGACAGTTCTGTCGCTGCAATGTTGCTGCAGGAGCAGGGGTATGATGTTACAGGTATAACGTTCCGGTTTTATGAGATTGATGAAAATACTGCATATCTGAGTGAGGCGGCTGAATTAGCTGCCCGATTGGGAATACCTCATTATATTTATGATGCAAGGGCGGAATTTGAGAAGAATATCGTTGCTTATTTTATAGATGAATATATGTCCGGTCGCACTCCTGTACCCTGCATTGTTTGCAATAATACCTTTAAATGGCCGTTAATGGCCAAAGTTGCAGATGAACAGGGTATCCGGCATATCGCTACCGGGCATTATGTCCGGTTGATGGAAGCGGGTGGTCATTCTTATCTGCAATCCGGAGTCGATCTGGACAAAGACCAATCCTTTTTTCTTTGGGGACTTCCTGAAATTTTGATCAAAAGAATGATTTTACCTTTAGGGACGTTAACAAAGACTGAGGTTCGGGAAATTGCCCGACAACGGGGATTCTTTCAGATTGCTGCCCGAAAAGATAGTTTGGGAGTTTGTTTTTGTCCGGGAGATTATCGCTCTTTTTTGAAAAAACGGTTGGGCGAGTCTGTTTTTTCAGAGGGATTTTACGAAGATGAATCCGGCAAGATTATCGGTAAGCATAAAGGATATCCTTTTTATACCGTAGGTCAACGCAGAGGATTGGGGTTGAATTTGCAGCATCCGGTTTTTGTTAAAGAAATTTCTGTTCAAGATAATCGAGTAGTTATTGCGCCCCTTTCGGGGATGTATAAAATCCGGATGATATTGAAATCTGTAAATGTGATCGATTCTTCCGATTTTGACGGACGTTGTGCGATAACCTGCAGAATCCGTTATCGAAAACAGAATACTCCTTGTCGGGTCTTTTTTATTTCGGATAATCAGGCGGAAGTTCGTTTTGACGAGCTGGTACATTCTGTTGCTCCCGGTCAGGCGGCCGCTTTTTATTGCGGGGATAGGCTATTGGGCGGAGGCATTATTGTATCTGCGGAGTAATAATAACGTTATATCAGATTAAAAATGTGCTATGGAGAATATGGGAGAGAAAGAAATTTTGGAAAAATTAGAACGAAAGGGAGTAAAGCCGACGGCTAACCGTATATTGGTATTAAAAGCTTTGTTGAGTAATTCGACGCCTGTCAGTTTATCGGATTTAGAAGATTTTATCGTTACGATGGATAAGTCCAGCATCTTTCGTGTGTTGACATTGTTTCTCGAACATAATGTCGTTCATGCAATGGAAGACGGCAGCGGGTCTTTAAAGTATGAGGTTTGCATGAGTGAAGGCAGATGCTCTCTTTCCGATATGCATATCCATTTTTATTGCGAAGTGTGTCACCGGACATATTGTTTTAAGACGATACACGTTCCGGTAATGGAACTTCCCGAAAATTTCACACCGCATTTTGTCAATTATATGATCAAGGGGGAATGCCCGGAATGCAAGAGACGGCATTCCGAAATTTGAGACGTTTGCTTGATCGGCATTTCTTTGGCGCTTTGCCAATACTTGTTTTTTCTGTGGAGGATATGCCTTGTCCCGATATGGACTGCTTGTCCTCGATTATAGCCTTATTTTCACTGTCCACTTCTTGTGAAAACGGTAAAACAGACCGGAAGAAAGAGCAAAAATGACCCGATAGAGTTTTTTATCGGAAAATTTAGATAGGCTCTAAGGCAAATGATATAGAATAAAGTGCAAATCATTTTTACTCAATAGAGGGTACAAATTTCTTTGCAATCAGGTTGCATAATTTTCTCTCTAACTTTGTGCCAAAGATCAAAATAATCATGTTTTAATTATGGCACATAATCATCACGAGCACCATCACGGTCATAAACACCTTCATGCTCACGGAGGGTTGAAAGGGCAAGTAATCCTTATTATCGTCACTATACTTTTGTTTATTGGAGCGGTACTTATTGAGAAGAACTGTAATCTGCCAACATGGCAACTACTACTCGTTTATCTCGTTCCTTATTTGCTTGTCGGTTATCATACATTGGCAGAGGCGGCTGAAGGCATCTTGGGTGGAGATATCTTCAATGAACATTTCCTGATGTCTATTGCTACAATCGGCGCACTTTGTATTGGCTTTTTTCCGGGAGCTGAGACAGAATTTCCGGAAGCGGTATTTGTAATGTTATTTTTCCAAATAGGAGAGTTATTTGAAAATTATGCTGAAGGAAAGAGCTGTGGCAGCATTTCACATCTTATGGATATACGTCCTGACGTTGCTAATGTGGAGATCGGTGGAAAATTGGTAACCGTTTCACCCGAAAATGTAAATGTGGGAGATATCATTGTCATTAAGCCGGGCGAAAAAGTCCCTCTTGACGGAAAAATCATTGACGGCACATCATCTCTTAACACGATTGCCCTGACGGGAGAAAGCATGCCCAGAGATTTGAGCGTGGGCGATGACGTAATTTCGGGCTGTGTTAACCTTACGGGGGTTATTCGCGTAAAAACGACTAAAGATTTCGGGGAGAGTACGGTTTCAAAAATTATCGAACTGGTGGAAAGTGCCGATGAGCATAAATCTAAGAGTGAATCGTTCATTACAAAGTTTGCACACGTATATACCCCGATTGTGGTTATTGCCGCATTACTGCTTGCTGTTATACCACCGTTATTTTCATCGGTGGGATTTGCCGAGTCGTTCCCGGCGTGGTTTCACCGTGCACTGATTTTTCTCGTAGTATCATGTCCATGTGCTTTGGTGATCAGTGTACCGCTCACATTCTTTGGGGGACTTGGCGGTGCATCACGCAAAGGTATTCTTATTAAAGGGAGTAATTATATGGATACGCTGGCAAGAGTGGGTACGGTGGTATTCGATAAGACCGGAACTTTAACTCGGGGAGAATTTGAGGTAACAGCTGTACATCCTGATGATTTCAATGAAACAGAACTTTTACATCTTGCGGCGCATGTGGAACATTTCTCTACACATCCGATAGGAGAAGCCTTGCGTACCGCTTTCCCGAACGAGGCAACAGATGGTTGTAAGATAACGGATGTCGAGGAAATTGCAGGACATGGAATCCGTGCAAATGTATCGGGCTGTACTGTTTGTGTGGGTAACTCTAAAATGATGGATGCGATAGGTGTAAAATGGAATAATTGTCATAGTATAGGAACGATAATTCATGTAGCCGTAGATGGTAAATATGTCGGGCACGTAGTCATAAATGACCGTTTGAAAGATGATAGTGCACAGGCTGTTAAATCACTGAAGCGACTTGGCGTGGACCATATGGTAATGCTTACCGGTGATCGTAAAGAGGTTGCGTTTGATGTGGCAAAAAAACTCGGACTTGACACTTGCTACGCCGAGTTGATGCCTGCCGATAAGGTGAGATATGTTGAGCAGTTGCTTGCCACAAAAACAGAAAACAAAACTCTTGCTTTTGTAGGTGATGGAATTAATGATGCTCCTGTTTTGAAACGTGCGGATATTGGTATTGCAATGGGTGGACTTGGCAGTGATGCCGCAATAGAAGCCGCCGATGTGGTGCTCATGGATGACCAACCGTCAAAAATAGCCACAGCAATACGTATTGCACGTCGCACCATATGCATTGCACATGAGAATGTATGGTTTGCTATCGGTATAAAGATCGCAATACTCGTTCTTGCTTCTATCGGGCTCGGTACTATGTGGATGGCTGTTTTTGCAGATGTCGGTGTAACTGTTCTGGCAGTGTTTAATGCAATGCGGGCGTTACGAATTTAAGCGTTTGTTCTCAAATCTGACCTAAGCAAAATTTGAACAGGCTCTAAGACGAGCACTATGGAAAGGATAAATTTAAAGAGCCATATCATTACTCAAAATAGAGTTTGATATGGCTCTTTGGGTTACATTGAATTGAGTTAGGTTTCAGATTAAAAGTTTATCTTTTCGATAAAGAAACTCTGAATTAGAACATCTTTGCAAAACTCAAAAAAACACACAAAGTCAACTTTGTAAAAACTCGGACAAGATTTTACTTGACTTCCCATGTCTCTTCACTTAATAAAAGATCCCGAAGAGTCTTTTTCGGATTCTTCTCTCTTATGGAGTCGATCTGTTTTTTTACTTCTTGATCGTAGACGGGAGCATCGACCGATCGAATAACACCTACGGCCAAAGGCAGTTCGTGACCGTCCATCATGGCAAGGCGTTGATGTAAGAAATTATCTCGGGTTGTCACATCATGAGTGAGTATATCATTAAGTGTCACTCCGTTTTCTCCTATTGTGACTGCTTTTAATGTGAAACCGTCGAGAACCAATCCCTTATTGAGATCTTTACCGAAAAGCATTTTTTCTCCGTGCTTCAAATGTATTGTTCGTTCTGCCCGGAATTCTTTATCCGCTACATAACTATGTATGTGGTCGTTGAATATGACACAGTTTTGCAAAATTTCAACGACCGATGCCCCTTTATGTCTTCCAGCTTCTACCATTACTTCCTTAGATACAGCCAGATCGACATCGATTGCCCGGGCAAAAAAATGCCCTCGAGCTCCGAATGTCAGTTCTGCGGGTACGAAAGGGTCTTCGACCGTACCGTAGGGAGATGATTTGGTAACAGCTCCTCGATCACTGGTCGGAGAATATTGGCCTTTTGTGAGTCCGTATATTTTGTTGTTCAGCAAGATAATATTAAGATCTACATTTCTTCGTAAGGCATGAATAAAGTGGTTTCCACCGATAGCCAGACAATCTCCGTCTCCGGTAATTTGCCATACCGTGAGATCGGGATTGGCGGTTTTGACACCCGTTGCGATAGCTGCTGCCCGTCCGTGAATCGTATGAAATCCATAAGTATTCATATAATACGGTAACCGGGATGAACAACCTATACCCGATATAACAGCCGTTTTGTGAGGCGGAATGCCTAACTCGGCCATTGCTTTTTGTAATGTATTTACTACGGCATGATCTCCGCACCCCGGACACCAGCGTACATATTGGTCGCTTTTGAAATCTTTAGCGGTATATTCTGTATTGCTGCTCATGAGTTATTCCTCCATCAGTTTTGAAAAATGATCGGTCAGTTCACTTACCATGAACGGTTGACCTTGAACTTTGTTGAATCGTGATACATTGGTAAGTCCCGGAATTTTGGCACATAATTGGGTGGCGAATTGTCCGTTATTCAGCTCGCAAACTACGACTTTCTTATATCGTCTTAGTATCTCTTCCGTGTTTTTGGGCATTGGATTGATATAATTGAAATGAACCATTGCTACCTTTTTGCCGATAGCGTTCATTGATTCCACAGCAGAATAAAGATGTCCGTATGTACCACCCCATCCGACAACCAGTAAATCAGCTTCCGGATTACCCAATATCTCAAGTTCGGGTATTTCGTTTGCTATATAATCGATTTTTGCTTGTCGCATATCCGTCATTTTTTGGTGATTGGCCGGATCGGTTGATATGGCACTGGTAATACAGTCTTTTTCCAGTCCTCCCAATCGGTGCATAAAACCTTCTGTTCCGGGAATAGCCCAATAACGGACATTCGTTTCAGGATTACGTTTATAAGGTTTCCAGTTATCTTTCAATAAATCATTGTAAACGTATTGAGGATGTATTTCGGGATATTCTTCCATTTCGGGAATGCGCCAAGCCGAAGAGCCGTTTGCGATAAAAGCATCTGTCAAAAGAATGACCGGAGTCATGTGTTCCAATGCTATTTTTGATGCGGCGAAGGCCATATCGAAACAGTTGGTCGGGGTCGAAGCCGCGAGAACGACTACGGGAGATTCGCCGTTTCTTCCGTACAAAGCTTGTAGCAAGTCTGTTTGTTCCGATTTAGTCGGGAGACCTGTAGAAGGGCCTCCGCGTTGTACGTCGATAATCACTAACGGCAGCTCTGCCATAACGGCAAGACCGATTGCTTCGCTTTTTAGTGCAAGTCCCGGGCCGGAAGTCGATGTGGCTGCAAGGTTACCGGCAAAGCTAGCTCCGATCGCCGTGCATATTCCGGCTATTTCATCTTCTGCTTGAACGACTTTTACACCCAGATCTTTTCTCTTGGCCAATTCATGAAGAATATCACTTGCCGGAGTGATAGGATAACTTCCTAAAAATAACGGTAACCCCGATTTTTCAGATGCAGCGATCAATCCTAATGCAGTTGCCCTGTTTCCGTTTACATCGGTATAGAATCCTTTTTTTGCCGACTTTGTCTCGATACGGTAAGTCGATACCGAAGCATGTATGTTGTTTCCGTAATTATATCCGTCGGTCATGACTTTAATATTGGCCTCGAGAACGGACGGTTTTTTTGCAAATTTGTTTTTCAATAAGTGTGCGGCCTGATCTAAGGGGCGGTCGAATAACCAGCAAATCAGTCCTAATGCGAACATGTTTTTACAACGAAGAATTGTTTTGTTATCTAATCCCGAGTCTGCTAAAGAGTCTTTGACAAGAGATGTGATGGCTACGGGAACTACTTGTACCGAATTCATGTTCAGTTCTTTAAAAGGATCTTCGGTTAGGAATGCTGCCTTTTCGAGATCATTTTTTTGGAATGAATCGGTATCGATGATAACCACTGCATTCGGTTTTACATATTTAGTATTGGTTTTTAATGCTGCCGGGTTCATGGCAACCAAAACATCGGCCTTATCTCCCGGAGTATATACCCCTTTACCGATATGCACTTGAAATCCGGATACTCCGCCCAATGTCCCTTGAGGGGCACGTATTTCTGCCGGATAATCGGGGAAAGTGGAAATTTCATTTCCGATAGCTGCCGAAATGTTTGAAAAGAGGTTTCCTGCCAATTGCATTCCGTCTCCGGAATCTCCGGAGAAACGGATAACCACTTTTTCCAGTTCTTTCACGTTCGTTTGTTCTGACATAATCTCCCTTATTTAGTTTATTGTTTCGATCGAATTGTTTGTAATGAAAAACAGGAATATTTCAAGTTTCAAATTATTATATATTTTGCTGAAATGGTATTTATTGTATAGCAAATATGCTTTTTATGAAGCTAATTTGTTACTACAACGCAAAGAAACAAAATTTTTGGTAACTAAACCAACTTTTGAGAAGTTATCCTTATGAAATTTTAAAAATAAGCTATTTCTGTGAGTTTTTTTCATGGAAAAGAGAAAAATAGAAGAGAGTGTTAATTTATTTTTGTTCGATAATAGTATAAAGTCGTTCTACGGCTTTTTCTATGGCATCGTAACTTTCCAATTCACCGGTATCGAAGATAATAGATGATCGTTTATATTTTTCTTCACGAGCTGAAAGATTTGTTTTTATGAACTCCATTAGCTCCGAATCGGTTTTATCCCGTAATAGCGGACGATTACTACGGGCGTATTTCAATCTTTGAAAAAGAATCTCAGGGGTTGTTTGTAAATAAATACAACATCCTTGTTTATTCATATAGTCGATATTATCAAAAAAGCAGGGAGCTCCGCCGCCGGTGGCGATTATCACATCTTCAAATTCTCCGACTTCTCGCAGCATGTTCCGTTCGATAATGCGAAATTCCTTTTCTCCTTTTTCTGCAAATATTTCATTTATGGTTTTCCTGAACCGGGTTTCGATATAATGATCGAGGTCGATAAACGAGAGTCCGGCTTTTTGTGCGAGACGCAATCCGAGAGTACTTTTTCCAGAACCCATGTATCCGGTAAGGAATATTCTTTTCATAACTGGCGGTATAGATTTGATTGTTATGATAACTGTTTTGCAAAAATAGACCATTTTACTACAATACTCAATAAATATATCTATTTTTGTGTAAAATGATTTTTTAACATTCCATATATGGGGAATAAGTTCAAATATTATGTCGTGTGGGAAGGTCTGGCTCCGGGAATTTATGATTCTTGGGAGGAGTGTCAATTGCAGGTAAAAAATTATAAAGGAGCTAAATATAAAAGTTTTCCGACCAAAGATGCTGCAATAAAGGCATTTCGGGCAGGATACGATGAACATTTGGGAATACTGGGACAATTGGCCGATGTGATGAAGAAAAGTCATACGGTGAATTTGGATGCTGTTCCCGAGTATCTGAAAGATTCATTGGCTGTAGATGCTTCTTGTCTGGGAAATCCCGGTATCATGGAATATCGTGGAGTTAGTGTCCGTACCGGGAAAGAAATTTTTCGGCAAGGTCCTTTTGAAGACGGGACTAATAATGTGGGGGAGTTTTTAGCCTTAGTGCATGGTTTGGCCTTATTAAAACAACAGAATAGTTCAATGACAATTTGCTCTGACAGCCGGAATGCCATGGCTTGGGTACGAGATAAGAAATGTAAAACAAAACTTGTCCGAACAGAAAAAAATACAAAAATATTCGAGTTGATAGCGCGGGCCGAAAAATGGTTGGCTGAAAACACATATCCAAATCGGCTGGTAAAATGGGAAACTAAAGAATGGGGGGAGATTCCTGCCGATTTTGGAAGGAAATAAAAGTTTCTTTAATCCATGCAGCATATTATGGAGAAGATACGTCTTTCTGTATAGATGTCTGTTTTATTTCATTTTATGAAAATGAAATTCAGAAAAAGTAAAACGAAAAGAAAACGTATAAATCGGAATAGTATGATTATTGGGTTAGATGCAAAGCGGGCGATGGCAAATCATACCGGCTTGGGAAATTATAGCCGGTATATGGTAGATATATTGGCAACTTATCATCAAAGCAATAATTACCGGTTATTTGTCCCGAAAGAAAAAAAGAACAGTTCGTTCGATAAATTGTTGCATCATAATAACGTCCGTTCGTCGTTTCCCCAATCTACTACGATGAAGCGTTTTTCTTCTTTGTGGCGTACTTGGTTTATTAAAAAAGACCTTGTACGGAACGGTATACAGTTATATCATGGATTAAGTAATGAATTGCCGATAGGAATACATAAGACGGGAATCAAAAGCGTGGTAACTATACATGATCTTATATTCCTACGTTATCCCGAATATTATAAACCCATAGACCGTAAGATATATAATTTTAAGTTCCGGTATGCTTGTCAGGTTGCAGACCGTATTGTTGCGATCAGTGAATGTACGAAACGGGATATTATGCATTTTTATCATATTCCTGAAGAGAAGATAGATGTCGTATATCAAGGTTGTGACCCGCAGTATTCGGTTCGGGTGAGCGAGTCCCGTAAGTCGGAAGTAAGATTAAAATATGATCTACCGGAAAAATTTATTTTGAATGTCGGGAGTATAGAAGAACGCAAAAATCTTATGCTGGCGGTTCAGGCTTTAAAAGACATTCCTTCCGATGTGCATTTGGTTGCTATCGGGCGTAAAACTCCTTATGTGAATAAAATAATGGATTATGTGGCTGAAAATAATCTTGAAGATCGGGTTCATTTGATTCATGATCTTCCGCATAAAGATCTCCCGGCAGTTTATCAGTCGGCCACTTTATTTGTATACCCTTCGCGTTTCGAAGGGTTCGGAATACCTATTATAGAAGCTATGCATTCTCAGCTTCCGGTTATTGCGGCTACCGGATCTTGCTTGGAGGAAGCCGGAGGAAAAGATTCTTTATATGTCGATCCGGATGATGTTTTCGGAATGGCTGAAGCGATGAACCGGATATTGGAAGATCCTGCTTTGCGTGAAAAGATGATTGCTTCTGGAAATATCTATTTGCAGCGTTTTCAGGAAAATATTTTGGCAGATTCGATGAGTAAGGTTTATTCGAAATGTTTTGAAGGAACTGAATCTGCAACGATTAGTCAGCAGGATATTCAGGTTGAAGACTATCGAATGAATTGGTCAAAAAGGCCTTTATAAACAAATTCTTGTTGAAAATTCTTCTTTTCTAACTATTGTGTATATTCAAATAAGATTTGACAGGGATTTATTATCTTTGTCGCAAAATAATATCGTATAATAATATGGATAACAAACCGGAGGTAATAGATCCATCTGAATTGCTGACATTGTGTATGCCGACTTATAATCGGGTTGTAAATGTTTGTGAAGCTTTAGAAGATATTATTCCGAAAATAAAACCGTATAATTTCCGTTTGATCGTTGTCGATAACTGTTCGCCCGACAATACCCGTAAGGTCGTTGAGGCTTATCAGGGGTTATATGATCGTTTAGAATATTTCGGACAAGATGAGAATAAGGGATATGATATTAATTTCGAAACGGCGTTGAAATTAGCGAAAACACCGTATTGCTGGGTAATAGGAGACGGAAACAGATTGCAGGCACAGAATTTTCCGGCAATAGTGAAAACTCTTTCCGAACAAATGCCGGATATTTATATTGTCGATGAGGTACATCGGGCACTCTCCTCTTTTCCTCCTAAGGTTTATACTGATGCAAGCGATCTGTTACATGATTTAGGCTGGCATATGACTTTGCTCTCTTCAACGATATTTTCCCAAAAGATTATTCAGATGGGAAATTTCGAGAAATATAGAAATACACATTTCTTGCATTTGGGAGTCGTATTCGATTCTCTTGCCCGTCTTGATAAATTTACAGCGGTATGGAGCGGTTTGGATTTAATACACGGCAGTATGCTGCCGAAAGGAAATAGTTGGAACCCGGGTCGGGTTATGGAAATTTTCGGAGGTGCGTGGACTGAACTGATTCTTTCTTTACCGGATAATCTTTCGATGGAGGCGAAACGCTATTGTATAGCTTTTCATGGTAAAAAAACACGTCTTTTCGGGAAACGGCATCTTAAAAAACAACGGGCGGCCGGAGGGCTTAATTATTCTATTTATAAAAAATATGAGAAATATATCCCTTATTTTGCTCCGGGGAAACGTCTTCGTATCTTGATTTATTCTTTTTATCCTAATTTTTTGAATCGTTATTATTGGAGGAATAAACGTTATATCCGAAAGACGGGAAAACCTCTTTTTTGATGGGATTGGATCTGCCCGGTCAGAAAATATAAAAGCCGTTTCAGCTAATGAATCTAATGCTGAAACGGCTTTCAATTTAGGTTATCTTTTATTCTTTTTCTGCTATAATCTCGAATATTTCTGCAGTACCTTCTATACTTATTTTTTCTACATTCTTATTTTCTAACTGTATTTTGGAGAATGGCGAATCGAGTATTGTTTCAGAGACCAAATTGCCTTTTGCATCTAATTGTTTACATTTGAGAGGAGTTGATAAACGATTTGTTAACAAGATATAGCTTTTTATGCCTTTCTCTACTTCAAAAACTATAGATTCGCTACACTCAAAAGATGTGCCGAGATTACGGTCAAATGCGTAGAGAGCTTGTTGCCGGTCTTCTGTTTCTAATTTGAATCCCAGATTTTCTGCATGTAGAGGATTTACCTCGAATGAACGTACCGAGGCATAGTTGGTCCGTTTAGAATCAAGGCGTTTCAACCGTACATAACGGGCTTTTACAGGATCACCGTTCCAATGAATAACATATTGTTTCTCTAACTCTCCTGTTAAGGCTTTCCAATTATTCCCGTTTTCGGAATATTCAAGGACAGCATGGTCGAAATAGTCTACATCATCGATCGAATTTCTCCCTTGTAGGATGGATATTTCTGAAACTTCTCGTATTGTTCTCAAATCGACACCGATCCAGTCTCCTGCTTTCTGTGCAATACCAGAAGTGTAATAAGTCGTGGTATCATTGTCGAGCATCAGTTTGGTTTGTGTGGTACTGGAATTCCCGAACGAACCGATACCTTTATAATCCATCGGTATCTCTCCGGTAAGATGTTTCAAAAATTCGTGGGCCATATCATCCATTGCGTTTTCATAAAATGGCTGAAGTTTCATTGTTCCGGATTTATGAGCTTCGTAATTTTTTCGGTCTTCCTTGCTCATTAGATTTTGTATGTATTTGTTCCAGAATAGTGTATCATTCTGTCCGGTACGATAGATGCGGGTTAGTTCTACTGCACGTTTTCCTCTTGTCCCTAATTTCCCGAACTCCGTTAGCCATGGGCGAAGCTCTTTCATCAGGTTCTGGTTGGTGCAACCTTTTTCTATTTCAGCAGGAACGTTTTCTATTTTTTCAAATTCCCTCTCTAAATTTCGGGCAGCTTCATCCGTCCAGTTTGCAAGCCTGAAAGTGGTGGTTTCCCATGATTCATCCCGACGATAACCAGTTTCTGTATCGCAAGAGTGAATAGCAAAGGTGCGATAAGCATCCCGGGCATTCGGCATCAGTTCGTTTAAGCCTCTTTCCCAATTATCTAAAGCGTTGTAGGCAGCAATGTTCCATGTATAATCTGCGACCCCATATAAAGCCAATTTCGAAGCTTCTCCGTGTTCCATCGGATTGCTGACAATTCCGCAGACTTCTTTTTCTGTGAGCGATGTATCCAAGCCGTATGCCGGACCTTGTAAGAGAATATTGCGCACATAGTCTGTTACAGGGTAGTTCCACCAATAATAAGCCGGTCGTTTAATACGGGAATTTATAAAATCCAGTGTTTCTTTAGTCAGGTCGCTGCAAACAACATCTCCCGTCCAGAAAACTTTTATATCAGGATAGAGAGTTTTACCGTAAATAGCGAGGCTGCCTTTTTCCGTAGGATCTGCCCAAAGTTTGGAGTAGTCGGTCGGGCAGACAGTGAGTGGAGATACGTCACCTTTGACTTTTACAAAATCATCCGTTAACCGGTTCAATAGTTCGGTTTGTTTCGACGGATTAGTTCCCTCCCCCGAAATATCATCGAAAAAAATTGCAAAGTGGCGTACTCCGAGATCGTACATCCAATTGAATTTATTGACCAGATTTTTGTAGTCTTCTTCATTCCATTTAATATCTTGTCCCGGATGTATTGCCCAAACAAAATCTACACGATTCCGTTTGCTGGCTTCGATCAGTTGTTTAATGTTTTTTGCCTCTTTTTCAGGATAGGGAAGACGCCAATTGGGACAACTGTGATAAGGGTCGTCTTTCGGTCCGTATAAGTAAGTGTTCATTTTGAACTTTCCGTAAAAGTCGATAAGAGACATTCTTACTTCGTGAGACCATGGAGTTCCGTAAAAGCCTTCGACCACTCCGCGATTCGGCAGGTCGGGATAATCGTTGATTTCCAGATAAGGCAATTGCTTGTTTGCGGCAATCGGGCTTTCCAATAATTGACGTAAAGTCTGGATGCCGTAAAATGCTCCCCGTTCATCATATCCGGTAATGGATATGCCGTTTTTATGAATATTCAGGGCATAAGCTCCGGATACATCCTTTACTTTTTGTTTTTCAGCTACTTTTTTCCCGAAGTCAACGATCAGTTTTGCTCCATTTTTATTGAATATGACAAAATTTAAGTCGTTTGTAAATTTTTTCTGTTTATCTTTCAAGATAAATCCTTGAGAAATATCCAGTTTCTCATTTCCTATGAAACTCAGCTTTTGTGGAGTCGGATTGATGACTAACCCTTGATGATCTATTTTTCTCCCCGGAACAGGTAATACATCTTGTTTTTCTGAACGTTGTGAGGATAAATCGAAATTTGTTTCTTGTGCATACAGATTACTGCACATGAGTACGCCTGCAATTCCTGCAAATAATGTCTTTTTATAATTTGTCATTTTTAGTATTAGTATTTAAGTATTTACACTTAATAAACGTTACAAATATATTGTATCTTATCGAAATAAAAATTGTTTCAAATCAAAAAAGCTATTAAAAAATATGTATTGGTTGAAAGACTGTCTGAGTTTTCCGGTAAAATTTATGTATTCGGATTTTTTTGAATCTCTTGTCAGTTTGTTTTTTGTTGGAAAATTTAGACAGCCCTTTAAATATTTTTTATTTCCGGGAATGTATTAATTTTTCGATGATCGGGCTCCAAAAAGGAAGCATTGCCGGTTTGTTCCACCCATGACATCCGAAAGGAAGTTGGTGTCCGTGTATCTGAAATGCCTCTTCCGGTAATTTGTCGAATGCAAAAGCGATGGCTTCTCTCCATGAGGGAATTCTGAGTTTATGTTCTTTCCGGTTTACTTCTACTCCCCAGAATACATCTTCGTTGAATCGGTTATGGTTACATTGAGATATGTATTTTTCTATTATCGGTCGTTCATTTTGGGCTATTTCAAAGAAGGCGGATACTTTGCGTAAAGAAAAACCTCCATTGCCGACTTTATAAAAAAGTTCTGTATAATCCGATGCATTGAATAGTTTGTTATAGCCTTTTTTCAGTTTAAAAAACAAATGATAATACCATCGTGTATATTTACGTTTAGGAATCCATGGTGCGCCTATATAATCGAAATTGTGACTGCACCATTGTTCAAGTTCGTCTCTGAATACGAATGCATCGGTTTGATGTATGAGTATATATTTGGTATCTGAAAATGTTTTGTAAAATTCAGAAGAGAGCATTAACCGGTTATACCCTTTTAACCCTTTAAAATATGATTTGTCAAAAGAGTATGTTTCTCTTTTGCCATATCGTTTCTCTATTACGGTCATATCTAAACCGTCCGGAATCACGAAACATATGCTGTAACGTTTTAATATATCGAAACATCGATCTAATGATATCCATTCGGTGTCGGATAATTCCGTTGTATAGATTGGTATGATTACTTTTACTAAATACGGATCAACCATTATTTCTGCACTTTCTTAGTTCTGCAATTGGTATAAATAGCAATAATACCTAAAATAAGAATCAGTCCGATGCATACGAATGCAATTCCTACCGTGATGTGTATTGATTGAGGATCGAAACGGAAAATGATTTCATGATCTCCCGATGGAATATCCAATCCCCGTAATACATAATTTACTCGTGCCATTTCGACCGGTTCTCCGTCTATGGAAATATGCCATCCCCAAGGGAAATAAATTTCGGAGAATACTGCGAAATTATTTTTTGATGTATGAGATTTATATTTTAATTCATTGGGTTTGTAAGATGTCAGAAAAATCGTATCGCCTGCAGCAGGAGCAGAGATATTTGTTTTTATTTTGTCTGCGAAATGGCGATCGGCGATCACTGTTTTCTTTTCATTAAAATCGTCTAACGCTTTCATTTCCTGTTCGGCATTTTCTACCCATTTAATTTCGGATACAAACCATGCATTGCCCGCAGCTTCAGGATTTTGTACTACTTGAGGTGCAGCACCGTTTTCTCCGGGAAGGATAAAATATTTTGTATTGAGCATGTTTATCACATGCGGGTTGTTTTTACTGAGCTGGTACTTGATCAAGTCATCATATCTCCGCAATTTTGCAGCATGATAACCTCCGATAGATTTATGTCTGTAAGAGGTGATGGCATCGTTAAATGGATCATACAGAAGATTGTACACTCGATAATTCGGATCAGGATCGGCGAGTATTTGCTTGTCTATTTCTGTTATGGGGAAGGGGTCTTTCAATTTTTTTGCCGATACGAAGTTTTCGCTGTTCAAATAACGCTTGTTTACCGGATACATGTCGGCAAGAATAATAATGCCGCATAGTGCGACCAAAGTTGTTTTGTTGATTTTACCTTTGGCAAATAAGAACAAAACGATAGAACCTGCCAATATGAACAAGAAACTGCGTAATGCATCATCTGTAAAAATAGATTCCCTTACCAGTTCGAGGTTGTAGAACACATCTCGGTATTCCATGTGTTCGCCCATAAACACCTGTTCTTCCGAGCTCAAGAAATTAAAGAACAATCCGGGGAAAAGGAAGAATAAAAGAGATATGCCCCCGGTTAGAGCAAAGGAGATGATACTTTCTCTCTTTTTCTCGATGAGGATACGGGGATTTGTGATTATTTCTTTCAGTGCTAAAATCGCTAATAAGGGAATACAAAACTCTGCTACCACAAGAATACTTGATACTGTCCTGAATTTGTTATACATCGGGAAGTATTCGATAAAAAATTTGGTTAGCGGTAAGAAGTTCTTTCCCCATGACAAGAGCACCGTTAATATTGTTGCTGCCAGTATTGCCCATTTCAAAGGACCTTTAACGATAAAACAACCCAATATGAAGAGTAACATGACGAATGCTCCGACATATACCGGACCTGCCGTTCCGGGTTGATCTCCCCAATAATGATTCCCGATTTGAGCTACATACTCCCGTACTGAAGGATCTGCTTTTTGCATAGCTTCGGTATTTTTGGCGATAGCTCCGGTTGCTCCCCCTTTTACGTTCGGAATCAATAATGACCAAGTTTCTCCTATTCCGTAACTCCAATGAGTTATATATTCGGTATCCAGTCCGCTTTTAGCTGATATTTTTTCATTGGCATTTGTGAGTTCCGCTTGTCCGCGCATCGTTTCTTTAGAATACTCATAAGTATTATAAAGACTCGGAATATTCGCTCCAATAGCCAGTAATCCGGCACAAATAATTACTCCGGTGGCCTTAAAATATTGTGGAAGTTCATGTCTTTTTTTGAAATCGAAAAAGTAGGCAATAACCAAAGCGGCTATAAAGAACATGAAATAGTAACTCATTTGAATGTGGTTTGATGTGATCTGCATCATTCCGAAGAATCCGATTAATGCAGCACCTCCGATGTATTTACCACGATAGGCCAGTATTATACCGGCGATTGTCGGCGGTATATATGCCAGAGTGATGAATTTCCAGATGTGTCCGGCTCCTATGATAATAAAGAAATAAGAAGAAAAGGCGTAGGCAATTGCTCCCACCAATGCAAGATACCACCGGATTTTCATTGCCGATAATAGGATGAAAAAACCTAACATCATAATGAATACGAGTGATGCCGGAGATTGTAGTCCGAGGTGATATATTCTTCCGATTTGTCCCATCCAGTAATTATTGGCATAACTGGGTGAAATTTGGAAATTAGGCATTCCTGAAAAAAGCGAATTGGTCCAACGTGTCGTTTCTCCGGTTGCTTCACGGAAAGCTTTTCCTTCCTGACCGATTGCGATTCCTTGTTGAGTATCTCCTTGAAATAACACTTTCCCCTCTAAAATATCCGGAGAAAAATAAATATAGGAGAGAATAATCATAAACAGAATAGAACCGATATACGGAAGAGTTTTCTTGAAGTTTATTTTACACATGACAAAAAATTTTCTTTATTATTCTGTTGCAAATGTATAGAAAAAAATAAGAAATCGGCTTTTCTTCTTTTGCCAAATCCAAAATATTAAATACCGGTTATTAGGGGCGGTTTAATTTTTGTGAGGATTTTTTATTCTGTTCTTAACCATTTGTTACGCAAATATTTTACCGGATACCACGCTGCGGGTAGTCCTAATAACGTGACAATTGCCAGTACGGCAAGTGCATCGCTCCACAAAAGACGTACAGGATAAGCATCTACGATGAATGCTCCGGAGGTTTGACCTAATCGGAGTAATCCGTATTCTTGTTGTAGCCAACATAAAAATATTCCGGCGATGAGTCCTGTCCCGGCTCCGATTGCCGAAATAAGCCACCCTTCGGTTAAGAATATTCTGGAAATAAGCTTTTCATCAGCTCCTAAATTTTGCAAAGTCTTAATATCGTTTTGCTTGTCTATGATCAGCATCGAAAGAGACCCTATAACGTTGAATGTGGCGATCATAAGAATAAAAGCCAGTATCAGAAATGTCATCCATTTTTCTATTTGCATCATTCTGAAAGAGGTCTCTTGCTGCATCATGCGGTCTTTGACAAGATAATCTTTTCCCAGATGTTCCGATAACGAAGCAATAACGCGCTTTTCGTTAGTTTTGGGTTTTAGCTTTATTTCCAATGCGGAAGCTTGTTGAGGATAGTCGAACAGTTTGGCCGCCATGTCTAACGGAACAATAACCATTTGATCGTCATATTCAGGTTGATTTACACTGAATACGGCTGTCGCGAACATCCGGTCTTCATTAAATGCATTCGAGGGATTTGCTAAATTTACTTTTGCTTTGCGTTTAGGAGTATAAACAGAAAGAGGATATACGTAATGTGCTCCCACCTCCAAACGATTTGCTACTCCGACTCCTATGGTTGCATAATTGGCAACAGAATCTTTTAAAAAAAAATTCCCGTCTAATAATATGCTATCGATATTGCTTACTTGAGAATAGTTGTCCGGTACTCCTTTTAATAATACCGGCATTTGTCGGTTCCGGTATATCAATAAGGCGTTCTCTTCTATTACCGGAGCGATTGCGTCTATTTCTTGCCATTCTGCAAGAGATTTTATCGAAGGGTCTTGCAGCGATAGAGTCTTTCCCGTGGCCGGTATGACTTTTATTTGCGGATCGAGAGAGGAATATAGAGAGGCTATAAGATCTTGAAACCCGTTATAGACCGATAATGTACAAATCAATGCCATGGTAGTTACGGCAACACCGCATATAGATACCATGGATATAATATTGATCGCACTATGAGATTTTTTTGAAAAAAGATACCGGATCGCTATTTTCAGGGAAAGACTCATCGCATCTTTGTTTATTTATTCAATAACGTATCGATATTTTCGATATAGTCGAGAGAGTCGTCCAAAAAGAACATCAGTTCGGGTGTCTTGCGTAGTTGGAATCGAACCCGTTGTGCGAGTTCATAACGTATCGATCGTGCATTGTTTTGTATCGATTCAAGAATTTCTTGTGATTTTTCCGGAGGAAAAATACTTAAATATGCTTTAGCTATGCTTAAATCGGGACTTACGCGTACAACGCTTACCGAGATGAGTGTACCATGAGTTTTACGGGTTTCGTTTTGAAAAATGTCACTTAGGTCTTTTTGAATCAGACGGCTTATTTTACTTTGTCTTGTAGTTTCCATAATTTGAATATTTTATTTTTGATCCGGGATTTTTTTGAAAAAATCCGGATCGCAATGTTACGACAGTTCAATATACGAACTTTTCGCGAAATGTGACCCGGATATAAGAAATTTATTTTTTCCAGATTAAGGTTAGCCCGTCACGTAGTGGTATGATTACTTTTTCCACACGGGTGTCCGAAGCTATCAGATCATTAAATTTCCGAATTCCGACGGTTTGTCCGTCTCTGGCTTGCGGGTCGATTATTTTACCGTCCCATAAAGTATTGTCCGCTAAAATAAATCCTCCCGGACGTACTTTGTCGAATACGAGATCATAATATTCGCAATAGTGGCGTTTGTCGGCGTCGATGAATACCAGATCGAATGTTTCATCAAGAGTCGGTACGACTTTTATTGCATCTCCTATATGGAAGCGTATATTTTCTTTATAAGGCGATTGCTCCAGATAAGGCCGGGTGAAATCTTCCAATTCGTCATCCATTTCAATTGTGTGAAGTACGCCTCCGGGATTTAGTCCTTCTGCCATGCATAAAGCGGAATAACCTGTAAACGTCCCCAATTCGAGAATTTTGTCGGGACGAATCATCCGGCAGAGCATTTTAAGAATGCGTCCCTGTAAATGCCCCGACAGCATACGCGGACGTAATAGATTTACGTGAGTATCCCTATTCAGTCGTTTCAGATATTCACCTTCTTCGTCGATATGGCTCAGGATGTATTCTTCCAGCAGTTCTTCCATGTTTCCGATGCTCTTATCGCAGATCTTCTAAGTTCGGGAGTAAGTAACTGTTGTAACAATCCAATACTTTTCCTACCGGGTCGATCTCAAGGAATGTACTGCCACCTCCTTCTCCGAAAGCGCCTCCGATATATGCTATTAGGTCGTCTCTGGTTATCCAGCCGCGGTCGATCATCAGTTTCAGTCCGTTATGAAGATATTCTCTGGAGGTATTTGTTTCTGGTTGATATACGGCAATTACTCCATAAGACAGAGCTAACTCTCGCATTGTCGATTCTCGGTAACAAACGGCAAGAACAGGATATTTCCCTCTGTATGCAGCGATATTTCGAGCTGTACGTCCGGTATAACTGTCGGTAACGATTGCTTTTACACCGAGTTTTATCGATGAGCGTACGGCTTGTTTGGCAAGAAATGCCGTAATATCTTCCTTGTCTTCTTCTGTCGATACTTGGATATCGTTATCCGATAGTTTTGTTTTTTCGGCTTCTTCCGCTACTTTCGACATTGTAGCGATAGCCTCTACCGGATATTTACCGTATGCGGTTTCTCCGCTAAGCATCAAGGCATCGGTACGATAATAGATGGCGTTAGCGATATCTGTTACTTCTGCCCGTGTAGGACGGGGATTTTTGATCATCGAGTGTAACATTTGTGTCGCTACGATAACCGGCTTTTTGGCTTGTACGCATTTCTTGATAAGAATGCGTTGTATTCCTGGTATTTTTTCTTGGGGAACTTCGATTCCTAAGTCTCCGCGGGCGATCATCACGCCATAAGCGACTTCAAGTATTTCATCGATATTGTCGACACCTTCCTGATTTTCTATTTTCGCAATGATTTTTATGCTGCTGTTATGCGCATCGAGTATCTCTTGTATATCGAGGACGTCTTGCTTATTGCGTACAAAGGAGTGTGCGATAAAATCGATATTGTGCTCGATAGCATATAAAATGTTTTTACGGTCTTTTTCGGTCAGAGCCGGAAGATTGATGCGGACACCCGGTACGTTAACGCTTTTTCTTGATCCCAGTTCTCCTTCATTTTCTGCAATACAAAGTAAAAAGTCGTCGTGTTTTTCTATAACTTTGAATTCTATTTCTCCATCATCGATCAAAACTAAACTGCCGACCGAAAGATCTTTGACGAAATTCGGATAAGAGATGCATATATGCTCTTTAGTCGTCAGTTGATTAGGATTACCACTCATTTTTACATAGTCTCCGGTCGAAAAGTTGATGCGTCCGTCGTCAGCAATCGCTGTGGTCCGCATCTCCGGTCCTTTCGTATCCATAAGAATGGCGATCGTATTCGAGACGGCTCTTACATTCGTTATAATTTTATTGAATCCTTCAGCATCCAAATGGGCTGAATTCATACGAACAACGTTCATTCCGTTTTCGAAAAGATCCCGAACGAATTCAACGTCGCAACGTTTATCTGAAACTGTGGCAACAATCTTAGTTTGTTTTGACATAATTTGATCTATATAACTAATATAACAATCTGAGAGTATTTATTTATTACTGATTAATGCTTCGATAGCCAGTCTGTATGAATCCATGCCGAAACCTGCTATTGAGCCTTTGCATGCGGCCGCAATCATAGAGGTGTGGCGGTAAGCCTCTCGTGCATGTATGTTGGAAATGTGTACTTCTATCACAGGAACATTAATTGCACGTATGGCATCTGAGATGGCTATGGAAGTATGTGTATAGGCTCCGGCATTGAGAACAATGCCATCAGTATCCCCAAACCCGTATTGATGCAAAGTATTGATTAATTCACCTTCAATGTTGGACTGAAAATAAACCAATTGGTGTTCCGAGTATTTGTTCCGTAAAAATTCCAGATAGCTTTCGAAAGAATTTTCTCCGTAAACGCTTTTTTCCCGTTTTCCAAGAAGGTTCAGGTTGGGTCCGTTAATGATAAGTATATTCATAAAGAATCTTTTTTATACCTTTGTCTTATCCGAAGATTTCGATGTTTTCAATCCTTCGGTAAGATGTTGCAAAAGTAAATAAAAAAATCGAATATTTAGTTCGTAAATAAGATGATACTTACCGAGAGAGATTTAATGAAAAAATATCTGAGTTATTTAAAGCTTGAAAGAGGGCTTTCTCAAAATACGGTCGAGGGTTATCGAAATGATGTGTATAAATTATTATTGTATATAGGTACTGAGAATTTGACCCGGGAAATACTTCAGAAAGTCGATATTCAACAATTTATATGCGGGTTACAGGATATAGGAATACATCCCAGATCACAAGCCCGCATATTGTCCGGATTAAAATCGTTTTATAAATTTTTGTGTTTAGAGGATTATATCAGCGTTAATCCTGTCGAGTCGATAGAAGGTCCTAAAATCGGACTTCATCTTCCGGAGGTGTTAAGTGTTGAGGAAGTAAATCGCATGGTTGACTCTTTCGATATGTCATTGCCTGAAAGTCAGCGTAACAAGGCAATTATAGAGGTTTTGTATGGTTGCGGTTTGCGAGTGTCGGAATTGATAAATTTAAAAATGTCCCGGATTTATGAAAAGGAAGAGTTTATAACTGTTGAAGGAAAAGGAAATAAGCAGAGGCTCGTCCCTATTTCAGAGGTTGCATTGGCTGAAATTAGGAAATATAAAAAAGATAGGGAGCTGTTGAATGTAAAGAAAGGTGATGAGGATATTCTTTTTTTGAACCGTCGGGGGGGACGTTTATCCAGAGTCATGATTTTTTATGTTATTCGCAATCAATGTGAGATTTGCGGCATTCATAAAAAAATCAGTCCTCATACCCTACGGCATTCTTTTGCTACTCATCTTCTTGAGGGAGGAGCTAATCTACGTGCCATTCAACAGATGTTGGGACATGAGAGTATTACTACGACAGAGATTTATGTTCATCTGGATAAGGAATTTATAAAAAGTGAAATTTTAAATCATCATCCGAGAAATATGAAGTTTCGGACATAAGTCTCGTTTGAGAATCTGTTTGAATCTTTTTCTGCTCTGTTTTTATTTCTCTACAGATGCGTTGTAGTCTTTTCCCGAAGTTGCAAAGTATCTTCAGATTTTTTTTAGATCTGTATGGGTATTGAACGATTTCTGAAATATTGTGTTAAAAAGACAGTTTTTTTACGCAAAAAATACAAAAACAAGAAAAAGGCGAGATTGAGGGCGGATTATCTGACTTTTATACTAAAAAAAATATTATTTTCAGTATTCGATTGTCAGAAATTTAACTATATTTGTCTCGATAATTTGATGTCTTATATGATGTCGGAAACAGTTTGTTCCTATTTTTTTGCATAATAGGATGTTAAATTAAAAATTAGTGTTACTTTTGTGAATATTAAGAAGAAGTATAACCCAATTAAACAATTAGTTATGAATAAAAAACTCTATTTACCCTTATTATTGGCTGTTTTAGTGGCCTTTGTAGGATGTAAAAAAATGGGTGGATTATCGGCAGATTACTTTACCGTAACTCCCTCTCCACTTGAAGTTGTAGGCGGAAAGGTTGCCGCAACGATTACAGGAAAATTCCCTGAAAAGTATTTCAAAAAGAAAGTTACGGTTACCGTTACTCCTTATTTGGTTTATGAAGGAGGCGAGACTGCAGCTGCTTCATATACTTATCAAGGAGAAAAAGTGAAAGGAAATAATCAGACTATTTCTTATAAATTAGGTGGAAATATCACAATGAAGGCTTCATTTGATTATATTCCTCAAATGAGAAAATCTGATTTATATCTTGCTTTTAAAGTACAAAAAGGTTCTAAATCTTATGATTTGCCTCGTGTAAAAGTTGCAGAAGGAGTGTTGGCTACAGCCGAAATCAGCAATGCAGCTACTGTAAAACCTGCACTTGCAGCAGATAAATTCCAACGCATTATCAACGAAAGCCGTAAAGCAGATATTTTGTTCTTGATTCAACAAGCTAATATCCGTGCAAATCAGTTATCTACTGATCAGATGAAAGAATTCCACAACGAAGTGGCTAATGCTGCCAGCGCTGCAAATAAAGAACTTAAAGGAATCAATATTTCTTCTTATGCATCTCCCGATGGTGGTGTTGAATTGAATACCAAATTGGCTGAAAACCGTGAAAAGAATACGGTGAAATATATGAACGAACAGTTGAAAAAAGGCAATATCGAAACTGATATGACTGCTGAGTTTACAGCTCAAGACTGGGAAGGTTTCAAAGAATTGGTTGAAAAATCGAATATTCAGGACAAAGACCTTATCCTTCGTGTTCTTTCTATGTATTCAGATCCCGAACAACGTGAAAAAGAGATAAAGAATATGTCAAGTACATTTAAAGTATTGGCTGATGAAATTCTTCCTCAATTGCGTTATTCAAGAATCACGGCAAGTATTGATATTATCGGTAAATCAGATGCTGAAATCAGTAAGCTCGCAGCTTCTGATCCTAAATCTTTGACATTGGATGAATTATTATATGCCGGTACGTTGACCGATTCTAAAGATGACAAGATCGCTATCTATAAAAAAGCTGCAGAAATTTATCCGAACGATTACCGTGCTTATAACAATGTAGGTATGGCTTATTATCAGAAACAAAATGTAGCTGAAGCAGAAAACTGGTTCAAGAAAGCTGCTAAGATCGATCCGAAAGCTCCGGAAGTTCAAATGAACCTAGGTTTGATCAGCTTGGCTAAGAATGATTATAATAAAGCAGCTCAAGAATTCGGTAATGCTGCAGGTATCGATGAATTGAAAGAAGCTACCGGTGTTCTTTATTTGAAGAAAGGTGAATATCAGAAAGCTGTTAAAGCATTCGGCGATACAAAGAGCAACAATGCTGCTATTGCACAGATCTTGACTAAAGATTATAACAAAGCTAAGAATACATTGTCTTCTATCAACAACGGAAAAGACGCTACGACTCTTTATCTGTTGGCTGTTGTAGGTGCTCGTACAAACAACGAAAAGATGGTTAAGGAAAATCTGCAAAAAGCTATCAGTTTGGATAATCAGATGAAGGCTTTTGCTGCTGCAGATATTGAATTTGCAAAATATGATATTTCTTCTTTGACGAAATAAAAAGAGTGTTTTCTTATTAAACAAGAAGAGTACCCGAATATTCGGGTACTCTTTTTTATTTGAAGTCGTATTACTTTTTGCTCAAGATGTTAATGGATAAAAGTTATTCAAGAGTTTAAAGATTTCAAACAATTCGGGATTTACTGTAGGCAGATGGCGAATGTTCGGCAGAAAATATGGTATAAACGGCCTCTTGTTTTCAGATAAAATTTATGTTATCTTTTTTCTGAAATGATTAACAGACATTTTGTTTATTTTTGTCTATTGAATAATATCTCTTTGTTTACCTTGTATTAAGTATTTATGAAAAATGTAATCAATCAGATGAGATCTTTGTATCCTATTTCTGACGATACCATATGTATTTTGAAGAAACATGTGGAATTATGCCGTTTCCCTAAAAGATTTCAGTTGATAAAAGCTGATAGTTTCTGTAAGTTCGCTTATTTTATTGAAGAAGGAGCGACCCGTTCTTTTTGGTTGGTGAACGGGGAAGAGATAACCACGTCTTTTTCTTGCGAAGGAGGTATTGTATTCAGTATGGATGAACTTTATTATAATAGAATGAGTGAAGAGTTTGTGGAGGCTCTTGAGAATGTCGTGACCTATAAAATATCATTGGATGATTTGTTGCATCTTTTTCGGACCAATATAGAATTGGCTAATTGGGGTAGGATTATTCATCAAAATGAGTATCGACGTTTACATCGTTCGCACAAAGATCGTCTTACATTGTCTGCAAAAGAGCGGTATGAAGAATTCAAGCGTCAATTTCCTCATATATACCAGTGGGTACAATTGGGGTATGTCGCTTCTTATTTGGGTATAACTCTTCCGACATTGAGTCGACTTAGAGCCCAAAAATGATATTTAAGAAGGCGAATTTGATGTAGGACAATCGAAATACGATATAAATATCGTAATTTTGAACTCCGATTGTCAGAGCCAAAGAGCCTGTCTGAATTTTATTCGGGCCAGGCTTGAGAGTTTCTTTTGAGGATGTTTTTCTGTGTTTACGAGGTTGATAGTGGGCTATCTGACAAGTGAAAACAGGAAAAAAGATCAGAAGAAAACACAAAAATGACCTGACAATATTTTTTGTCGGAAAGTTTATACAGGCTCTAAGTAAAACTTAAATTCTAAATATATATGCAAAAAACATTATCTTCTTCTGCTTTTTCAGATTCAAAACCTCATTATGAACTTCTTGATGGATTAAGGGGTGTCGCAGCTCTTTTGGTGATATGGTATCATGTTTTTGAAGCTTTTGCAACAAGTCCCATAGATCAGAAATTTAATCATGGATATTTAGCTGTCGATTTCTTTTTTATTCTGTCGGGGTTCGTTATAGGATATGCTTATGACGATCGTTGGAAGATGACAATGACAGTGAAGGATTTTGTGAAACGCCGGTTGATTCGTCTGCATCCGATGGTTGTTATGGGGGCTATTTTAGGAGCTTGTACATTTTATATACAAGGTAGCGAAAAATGGGATGGCTCGCAAGTCTCTTTATCAGTGTTAATGCTTGCTATGCTACTCAATCTTTTTCTTATCCCTGCAATACCCGGTTCGAAGGTAGAAGTTCGGGGAAATGGAGAGATGTATCCTTTAAATGGTCCGAGCTGGTCTTTGTTTTTTGAGTATATAGGAAATATCCTGTATGCTTTATTTATTCGTCGATTGTCTACCAAGTCACTTGCTTTGCTTGTTTCATTGTCCGGAATCGGATTAGCTGCATTTGCGATCTCCGGCCTTTCGGGTTATGGACATTTAGGGGTAGGTTGGACACTTCTGGATTATAATCTGATCGGAGGTTTTTTACGTTTGATGTTTTCGTTTTCCGCAGGTTTGCTTATGTCTCGAGTCTTCAAACCAGTTAAAATCAGAGGCGCTTTCTGGATTTGTAGTTTGGTGATTGCCGTATTACTCTCTGTCCCGTATGTCGGTAATAAAGAATTTTCGTGGATAAATGGTATTTATGATTCGGTGTGTGCTATTTTGCTTTTTCCGTTATTGGTCTATTGGGGAGCATCTGGTAAAACAACAGATAAATGGACATTAAAAATATGTAAGTTTTTTGGAGATATATCTTACCCTGTGTATATTGTTCATTATCCTTTTATGTACCTTTTTTATGCATGGGTGTGGAATAATGATCTGACATTTGGGCAAGTGTGGCCGGTAGTTTTGTTACTTTTTTTCGGAAATATTTTGCTCGCGTATCTTTGCCTGAAGTTATATGACGAGCCTATAAGAAGATGGTTGAGCAAGAGATTTTTATCTAAAAAATAACGATTGTTTTTTTAGGATAACGACCGGATAAAATCGAGCTGCTCTTTTTGCATTTTTCTCAATGCTACGATGCAAGAAATTTTAAACAGGCATTTGGTTCGCTTTGGCAATATAGTTCTTGATGTTGCTTCTCTAGTTTATCCGTTATTGCTTATTTACGCCCAACCAAGTCCATTTGTGCCAAATAAGTTCTAATGGCCCTTGTTTATGTTTCGACAACCACCATTTGCAGAACTTTACTTGCAATAGGAATGTAAAAAATCCGATTAATAAACTGACTGTATATCCGCAATATGGTGCGAGGTACAAGCCAAATGGAAAATAAATAATTGCTCCTATTATAGATTGGGCGATGTAATTGGTAAGGCTCATTCTACCATAAAAACATAAATTGTTGACCCTATTATGAAACTTCTTGTTTTGGTAAAGAAGTATGAAAGATGCTACCAAGACCAGAGTAAAGGCTAATTTTTGCCACATGTCAAATGCCGTTCCTGCTGTTTGTCGTATGATTGGAGTATTGTCCATAATAAGATCTTTCAATGTATATAAAGGTGCAAATGCAATAGCGGAGACAATCAGTATCTTTACCCAGAAATGGAGATTTTTTTCGGAAGAAACGAAAAGTTGCTTTTTGCCGATATAGAAACCTAATAGAAATAATCCTGCTGTTTGGAAAAAGCGTCCTGCGTTTATGGCCCATAACAAACTGGCTTTTTGTCCTAATGTGATGTTTCCTAAGATGAAATCCCAAAAATTTCCGCCTTTTATATATTCTGCTACTTCTGCATACATTTCGCCTACTTTGAGGTTAGGCAACCGGTGTGTCGGGTTTATCAGATTGGCGATATAATGATACCATTCGATGGGTTGCAACAGAAAAATGACAGAGGTTATGATAATGGCTTTGTTACTCCAATTTCGTGTAAAAAATAATATCGGTCCTGTCACTACGAATAACAGTAAGACATCTCCTGCCGGGAAAAAGGCTGCATTTAATGTTGCGAAACCGACTAACAATATTAAACGCCAGAGGAAACGATAGCCGAAATCTTTACCCCGTTTTCTTTGATTGTTGGTTTGTATGTAGAATGTAAATCCGAACAAAAGAGCGAAGATGGCATAGGCTTTTCCCGCAAAAAGAGAAAAAATTCCGTTGAATATACCTTGATCTAAGATATTCAACCAGTTTGGCGAGTCGGTCGGATAAACCGGAAAAATGAAATGTTCCAGATTATGAACCAAGATGATTGCCATTACTGCAAATCCTCGTAGAGCATCTACGACTTCAATACGAGAATTTTTGTTGATGAGCTGTTCCATGTATGATTTGTCGGTAATTTTAATATTATGCGAATTGAAATTTTATTTGTATCATCTTTATTTATTTTTTCGACAAATACAGTCTGTCAGGTGATCGTTGATGAATCCTGTCGCTTGTAGATAAGCGTAGCAAATAGTAGTTCCGAAGAATTTGAATCCCCGTTTTTTCATGTCTTTGCTCATTGCATCAGATTCGGGAGACGACACGGGTATTTCACTTAATGACTTGAATTTGTTAATTATCGGTTTTTTATCAGGGAAGAATGATAATATATAATTATAAAAGCTCCCGAACTCTTTCTGTATGGTGAGAAAAAGTTTTGCATTTGTAATTGTAGATTTGATTTTTAGACGGTTTCGTATAATGCCGTCAAATTGCATTAGTTGTTCTATGTCTTCTGAAGTCATGCGTGCTACTTGTTCTACGTCAAAGTGATGAAAAGCTTTTTTGTATCCTTCTCGTTTTCTGAGAATGGTAATCCATGCCAATCCGGCTTGGGCACTTTCAAGAACCAGAAATTCAAATAATGTTTTATCATCGGTAACAAGCCTGCCCCATTCTTCGTCATGATATTTTATATATAGCTCATCTGTTCCTGCCCAGCCACAGCGTGTATTTATTATGTCTTTCATTATCTTGATGTATAAAATTCTATTATTGTTAGTCTGATGTTATTAGTATATGACCTTTGAGAGTGACGATGTGAATTTATAAAAAAATTGTGGGTTTGCTATATTGGAAAGTAAAAAAGCCGGTTTGTTATGAGATGAAACCGGCTTTTTCAATTGGGTTAGCTTCTTGTATATATTGGTAATGCTTTTTTGAATGATTGCGTGATTCGAATGCAAATTTCCGTTTAAACGGACTATTTTATTTTTGAAGCGATAGAAGCTGCTATTTTTTCCATTTTTTCAGAAGATACTTTTAACTTCTCCTTTGAGAAGTACATGTCTGTTTCCTTGTTAATAGGGATTAGATGAATGTGGGTATGCGGGACTTCCAATCCCATAACGGCTACTCCTACACGTTTACAGGGAATCGCTTTTTCGATAGCCTTGGCAACTTTCTTTGCAAATAAGGTCAGTCCTGAATAATCTTCGTCTGACATGTCGAATATGTAATCTCCTTCTGCCTTGGGAATGACTAATGTATGACCTTCTGCTAAAGGATTGATATCGAGAAATGCAAAATATTTCTCGTCTTCGGCAATTTTGTAACATGGAATCTCACCTGCTACGATACGACTGAAAATAGTTGGCATAGTTATATTTATTTGAATTAAGTATTTTTTGAAAAACTGCCCGCAACGTACGGTAAACTATAGGATATGTACGCAGGGGCAGTCTGTATAGCAAGAACGACACCGTCCGGGCATCAAACCCGAGGTGTCGTTCCATTTTAAATCGATATATCGATAATTTCGAATGTCATAATTCCTGATGGAACTTGTATTTCTGCAATATCTCCTACTTTTTTTCCAAGTAATCCTTTCCCTATCGGTGTGCTTACGGCAATCTTTCCTTCTTTCAAATTTGCTTCGCTTTCCGATACGAGCATATATTGCATAACCGCGTTATTTTTTGTGTTCTTTATTTTTACCTTATTCAGTATCTGTACGGTATGAGTGTTCAGTTTTGTGTCATCGATCATGCGTGCATTTGCGACTTTATCTTTTAATTGGGCGATTTTCATTTCCAATAGACCTTGCGCCTCTTTTGCCGCATCATATTCCGCATTTTCCGAGAGGTCGCCTTTATCACGAGCTTCCGCGATTTGCCTTGATATTTCAGGCCTTTTTACAGTTTCGAGAAAAGTAATCTCTTCAAGCATTTTTTTATAACCTTCTTCGGTCATATAAACAATAGCCATAATTTTGATCTCCTATAGTTTAATTTTTAATTGTTTTGTCTTCTGTGTTATAAAACAAAAAAGAATTCCCGCTGTTAAGCCGGAACTCCTTTTTGTGTGTTCTCTATTGCAAAGATAAGTTCTTTTTTTTACTTTCCAAATAAAAACGACAATCTTTCTAACTTTCTCTGAATAAAACTTTTATTTTAGAACTATTCTTTATAGGAGTTTTTGAATCTCTCCTGAAATTGATTCTATTGAAGCTATCCGTTTTTGTATTGCACCTGTCCTGTCGATAAGAAATGCGCTCGGAAGATTTTTTACATTGTATAAGTTCGCTACGGTAGAGTAGATGCTGGCCTCATCCCGTACGCATATCCATGGAAGATTTGATGCCGATACTTTCCAGAAATTTTCATTATTGTCTAAAGATACTTGATAAATTTCAAATCCTTTGTCTCTGAATTGTTTATATATTTTGGCAAGTAAGATATTATATTCCGGTGAATAATCGGTTTGATAAGCTGTAAAATCGAGTAAAACAACTTTTCCTTTCAGATCTGATAACTTCTGTTGTTTCCCTTTGATGTCAGGCAACGATATATCTATCAGAGATGCCTCTTTTGCTTGTTCTAACAAAGTCGGCTGTTTTAGTTGTCGTTCGGCTTGAAGAGAAGCTATGGCCATATTGTAAAGTTGCTTGGCTCGATGAGAGCCTTTATAATATACATCGTACGCATTTGCTACGGCACGGATGGCTTTACTGTCTTCTTTGTCGAACGGATCGAAAATTATGTTTCCGTTAACTTGCTGGAAAATGGCAAAATAAGCGGCTTTTGATTTGGGGTTTCCGTATATAATAGGTAAGGTCGTTTTTTTGTATTGATCGAGAGCGTTTAATAACCTTTTGGCGTTTGCTATTCGGATGCTGTCCGAAGTTCCGGTATTACTTAAAATTTTTTCAACTTCATTTTTTAATAGACTTCCTGCTTTAGAAACTTCTTGTATTTGTTTATTTTCTTCCGCCCCTTCTACAGAGTAATCCGTAAAAGATTTGCCGGATGTCTGAAAAGTGACGGTTTCTGTAGAATCTATGGCAAAGTGGATATATGAACTGTCGAGGCGTAATCTGTAAAATTCGGGGAATTCGGTTTTCGGGGCATAGAATGTGAACTTTCCGTCCGACTTCAATTTTATAGAATCCAAAGTGACGATTTTGTCGATTTGCGTAGCTTCGAAATAGAGCGTTTTTCCTTCTGCATCCGAAACATTTCCCGTTACGGTAAAATCATTGCGATGGCAAGCCGAAAAGGTCACGATAACAGTTAATAGATAAAGGTACTTTTTCATAAGATATTTTTATGCTTTTCTCTTTGCAAAGATATATTTTTTCATAGAACAAACCGCATTTTATAAATTTAAAGACCCAAAATAGAGATTTTACTGTAATAAAAGGTGAAAATAGAGTGTTCGATAAGATTTTTCTTTCATTTTCACCTTGTTGCACTTAAACTTTAATTATCTTTGCATGAATTTGGAAAGAAAGTGAACAAGAAAAAATTTTATGATTAATCCTATTAAGAAAACGATCGATTTAGGAGATGGAAGAACCATCACGATCGAAACTGGAAAATTGGCTAAACAAGCTGACGGAGCAGTAGAAGTCCGAATGGGTAATACCATGCTTTTGGCTACCGTAGTGTCGGCACAGGAAGCCGGCGAAGGGGTGGATTTTATGCCCTTACAAGTAGAGTATAAAGAGAAATATTCAGCTTACGGGCGTTTCCCGGGAGGTTTTACAAAGAGAGAAGGCCGTGCTTCGGATTATGAAATCTTGACGGCACGTTTGGTTGACCGTGTATTACGTCCTTTGTTCCCTGATAATTATCATGCAGATACGTTCGTAAATATAATAATGTTTTCTTCTGACGGTCACGATATGCCCGATGCATTAGCCGGATTAGCAGCATCAGCAGCTCTTGCCGTTTCTGATATTCCGTTTAACGGTCCTATCTCTGAAGTTCGTGTTGCTCGTATCGATGGACAATTTAAAATTAATCCTACATTCGAAGAGTTGGAAAAAGCCGATATCGATATTATGGTAGGAGCGACTATGGAAAATATCATGATGGTAGAGGGAGAAATGGATGAAGTTTCGGAAGCAGAATTGCTCGAAGCGATGAAAGTCGCTCATGAAGCTATCAAGAAACAGTGTCAGGTGCAAATCGAATTGGCGGAAGCTGTCGGTTCTACTGTAAAACGTACCTATTGCCATGAAGTGAATGACGAAGAACTTCGTAAGGATGTTTGGGAAAAATGTTATGACAAGGCTTATGCTATAGCACAGTCTGGTAATGCGAATAAACATGCTCGTTCTGAAGCTTTTGAAGCTATCGTAACCGAGTATCTTGCCGGGATGGATGCTGAGGTTGCCGTAGAAAAGGAAGCTTTGGTAAAACGCTATTATCATGATGTCGAGAAAGAAGCTGTTCGTCGGTGTATTTTGGATGAAGGGAAACGCTTGGACGGTCGTACCACGACTCAAATCCGTCCTATCTGGTGTGAGGTGGACTATCTTCCGGGACCTCACGGATCGGCAGTATTTACACGTGGAGAAACTCAATCTTTGTCAACAGTGACATTGGGTACTAAATTGGATGAGAAAATTGTTGACGATGTGCTGGATCAAACTCGTGAGCGTTTCTTACTTCATTATAATTTCCCTCCGTTCTCTACCGGTGAGGCTAAAGCGCAAAGAGGAGTCGGCCGTCGGGAAATCGGTCATGGTAATTTGGCAAATCGTGCATTGAAACGGATGATCCCTAAAGACTATCCTTATGTGATTCGTATCGTGTCGGATATTCTTGAATCAAACGGCTCTTCTTCTATGGCAACGGTTTGTGCCGGAACTTTGGCATTGATGGATGCCGGGGTTAAAATCAAGAAGCCTGTATCCGGTATCGCTATGGGATTGATTACGGATAAAGATAATGTGAAATTTGCTGTATTGTCCGATATACTTGGAGATGAAGACCATCTTGGAGACATGGACTTTAAGGTAACAGGTACAAAAGACGGTATTACGGCAACCCAAATGGATATAAAAGTTGACGGACTTTCTTATGAAGTACTTGAAAAGGCTTTAGCACAAGCTCGTGAAGGTCGTATGCATATACTTGGTAAAATTCTTGAAACGATACCAGAACCGCGTCCTGACATGAAACCTCATGCTCCGCGTATCGAAACTTTGACTATTCCGAAAGATATGATCGGTGCGGTAATAGGTCCGGGCGGGAAAATTATTCAAGGAATTCAAGAAGCAACAGGAGCTGTTGTTACGATTGAAGAAGTGGATAATATCGGACGTATCGAGATTGCTGCACCTTGCCGGGAGTCTATCGATGCGGCTCTGTCCAGAATCAAAGGTATAGTGGCTGTTCCCGAAGAAGGGGAAGTTTATACCGGAAAAGTAAAATCGATTCTTGCTTTTGGTGCATTTATTGAGTTTATGCCGGGAAAAGACGGTTTGCTGCATATTTCGGAGATAAGCTGGGACCGCATTGAATCAATGGAACAATCTGGAATTAAGGAAGGAGATGAGGTTACGGTTAAGTTGATCGAAATCGATAAAAAGACCGGAAAGTTCCGCCTTTCTATGAAAGCATTACAGCCACGTCCTGAACGTCAAGACAAACGTGACCGTTCGAAAAAAGAAAACAAAGATTAATTATTTGTAGAAAGATTCTTGTAAAATAAGAATAGGGATGTTGACACTTTGATGTGTCCCCAAGTTATGGTTAAACATTGTTGAAATACACTATTAGATCGGAATAAAGCTCGGTATCGTACCGGGCTTTTTCCATTTATTGAATATCCCAATTTAAACCTGAAATAAAAGATAGAGGCCATCTCAAATTCAGCCTGAATTTTTGGACAGCCTCTTCTTTGTAGTACGTACGAATGTTACTTTACTAACATCTTGCGTCCGTTTACAATGTATATGCCTTTAGGAAGGTTTTCCAAAGCTCTGTCGTTGCTTACTTTGTGACGAATCAAAACACCGTCAATCGTGAAAACGTCTACTATGGTATTGTCGGTCGTCACGTTCTCGATACCAAGTTCTTCTTCTTTTTCTGCGCTTACAATTATAGCATTGTTAATTTTGGTATTGCTCGAAATCGGAATTTTGACATTCTGTTCGTTTTCGTACAAGTATAGTTCGAGCGAGTAGGGTATCTCTTGTCGCAGATTGGCCGTAGAGCCGAGCGGTGTGAGGACAAGGGTGGTTATGTCTCCGTTTTCTAGTGAAGCAACAGTACCGGTCAATGTAGCTCCGGTCTGGCCGTCCCAAGGTTGCTTGAAATATGCGCGGAATTCTATGTTACTTACGTTCTCGAGAGCTTGCAGTTTTACATAAAGTTTGAGGTTTTCTATAGATGTGAAATTCCCGTGTTCGAAACTGATAGGTGCGGTTACGTATATTGTCGGTGTTTTGCCCGAAATGGTAAGTTGCGGTGCTTTGTTCTGACCCGTAGCTGCTTCTATGCGTATCCATTCTGTGGTGCCGCTTATTTGGTAAACCGGCCATACTTCGAATGTGCCGTTCTTTACAATATCGCTCGTGTTCAGTAGCAATGCGCTGAAACGGTTACCCGGAGCAAAGGTGTAGTCGGTTATACCCGCTATAATTTTCTCACCCGTTGCTACATCAGTCAATTCTAATCCCATGTAAACTTCCTCGGTGTTGGAGATATTTATCATGTTTCCCGAAACGAATAGTTCATCACCGCGAGTTGCCGAGTTTTGCGAAATGGTAATGGCGTCTTGTGCAACAACACCACTGCTGGCTTTAGCCGGCTTTAGTCCTGTTATAATACGCTGGTCGTTATGGTAGCCTTGACCGTGAAGTCCTGCTCCGGTATAAGGATTGAGGGCATCGGTACCCGATAGGGCGAAGTATCCGTTAAAAGTACCTTCCCATCCCCAATTAATATGGAAAAGGCCATCTTTGTAACCATCGCAAACGAACGTGTGTCCGCTGCCGCTATCGTCATTACCGGAATAGAAAACCGGAAGTCCTGCTTGTAAGTCGTTGTATACAAGCGTTTCCCATTCATCATCGTTAGTAATGTTGCTGCGGCTTATCTCTGCTGCTGTTTTTGCATATCCAAAGTAATCTTGAAATGAATAAACAGCCCAGTTCGATGCGCCGGCTGTGCCTATGTTTGTGTCATTGAAAAGCGAATTTACGCTAATTGCACAGTCGAACATCAAAAGAGCCACTGCATCGGCTTGCTGTTGTGTGTAGCCGGAACGGTATGAGGGTATCATGGCTGCATAATCGTATGAGTGCTCAGCAAAGCTACTTTCTTTGTGTTGCTGTACTTCTTTGCCGTTTACGTCTATCGAGTAGTCGTAGCTGTACGATCCCGTGCCCTTTTCGGGCCATTTGTGGAAATACATGATTTGCGACATTGCGGTGGCTACACATCCGGTTAAAGCGGGTGAGATACTTGTACCATTATTGTAACTGCAAAGTTGATTGAATGGGGCTTCTTGTGACCATTCGGTTTCGAGCAAGGGCTTTATTTCTGTTTTTACGGCTTTAGCGGCGTGTGTTTGCTCTGTAACTTCCGGCATGGAGCATACTGCCTTTATTTGCCGGGCGTATTCGCCAAGCCACCAGCGCATGTTTGCGGGCAGTGTTGAGGGATTGTATGAACCCTTGTCTACGTATGCAAGTATCTTTGTTGCGCGGTCGTCGGCAGCGGTAATGACAAAACCGCCTCCAGTTATGTTGAACACGTAGTAGAGAGGAGCATTGGCATCGCTCTCGGTGTATACGAGTTCCAAGTTTGTGGCAATAGCCTTTTGTCGTATTTTGCCGTATTCAGTATTAGCAATAAAATTTTTAGCCGTTGATAGAGCGTCGGTAACTTCAATTTTACGGGCATGCAATAGCTGTGTAAGTGCGAGTAAAAAAGTTACAATCAGTAGTTTTTGTAAAATCTGTTTCATTTTGTTGGGGTATTAGGGTTAAGTATGATGTGTATGCAGTTGTGTACAAATCTGATTTTTGTAATGTTAATCATGCTTGGTAAATATAAGAATTAAAATTGAGATTAACAAGGTAGTTTGAAATATTGATTTCTATATTATTATAGTTTCCGATATTGGCTAATTCTGGATCAAAATTAAGGTCGGTATAAAAGTTTTGTCGGGAGAAAACGTAAAAATGACCTGATAATGTTCGCTTATTAGAAAATTCAGACAGTTCTTATGAGCCTATAATACCAGTTTTAAGTAAATGTTTTTTTACTTTATTAATTAAATAAAGTTATTTAAGATTCGTGAGGTTTATCTGGAGAATCGTGGTTTGTAAAAGATAAGGAGAATTGCTCTCTAAAATTTTCGTTATTTTCTTTTTCTGAAAGATTTAATTCCTGTTTTTTTTGTGCACTAAGTATTGATTGGGCGAATGTTTGGTCGTTTTTTACACGAGTTAAGGCTATTTGTGCTGCATTTTGTTGAGCTTCTTTTTTAGAATAGCCGATCCCTATTCCACATGGATTTCCGGCGAGAATTGCTTGAAACTGAAATATGGGATTATTTTCTTTGTCAGTAAAGGCTTCGATGAGAGAGAACGATACATCGATACGGTTTTTTTGTCCCCATTCTATCAATTTTGATTTGAAATTGACTTCTTTCCGTGCAATTGCCGATAAATCTATATAAGGTGCGATTATGCGGTCTTGGATAAATGTTTTGCATGTTTCATACCCTTGATCAAGATATATAGCTCCGATGAAGGCTTCGAAAGCATTGCCGTAAATATAATTGTTGTGAGTATTTGTCCGGATAGAAGTCTGTACGAGTTTATCCAATCCCATTTTTATGGCAATGTCGTTCAGTGTATCTCTTTTTACGATTTTTGATCGTGTATTGGATAAAAAGCCTTCTTTTTTATTCGGAAATTTATTGAACAGGATATCTGAGACAACTGCGTCGAGAATTGCATCCCCTAAAAATTCTAATCGTTCGTTGTTGATTCGTTGCCCTTCTTGGGTACGGATATCCGATGAACGGTGGACAAATGCCTGTTCGTATAAATTTATGTTATTGGGGTAGAATCCGAGTATTTGATAAAACAAAGAATACTGCCCTTTGTGCTTTTGCACAAAAAGCCGTATTCTTTTATAAAAGTTCAGAAACACGTTATCCTTTGAATTTCTTTACGATGATACTTGCATTATGACCGCCGAATCCGAAAGTATTGGACAGAGCTACATTAACAGTCCTCTTTTGAGGTTTGTTGAATGTAAAATTCAATTTGTAATCAATTTCCGGATCTTCATCTCCTTCGGTAAAGTTTATTGTCGGAGGAACGATGTCATTTTCAACGGTTTTTACACAAATCATAGCTTCAATAGCTCCGGCTGCACCTAATAAGTGTCCGGTCATCGATTTGGTTGAACTTATATTCAGCTCATAAGCATGATCTCCGAATACAGATTTGATCGCCTTAACTTCCGATATATCGCCTACCGGTGTCGATGTACCGTGTACATTAATATAATCTACTTCTTCAGGCTTCATCTCTGCATCACTCAGGGCATTTTGCATAACTAATTTTGCTCCGAGACCTTCAGGGTGAGTTGCTGTCAAGTGATAGGCGTCTGCAGACATACCGCCACCGACAACTTCTGCATATATTTTTGCTCCACGAGCTAAAGCGTGATTCAATTCTTCGAGTATAAGGCAAACACCGCCTTCTCCCATAACGAAACCGTCACGGCTAGCACTGAATGGGCGAGATGCCGTTTGGGGATCTTCATTGCGGGTCGAAATGGCGTGCATTGCGTTAAATCCACCGATTCCTGCTACGGATATTGCTGCTTCAGCTCCACCAGTTACGATAACATCGGCTTTTCCTAAACGAATATTATTGAATGCATCGATCAGGGAATGAGTAGATGATGCACAAGCCGAAACCGTTGCATAGTTAGGACCATGAAATCCGTAAATCATAGAGATATGACCGGCAGCGATGTCGGCAATCATTTTAGGGATGAAAAACGGATTGAATTTAGGGCCGCGTTCTATGTTGGTAAAGTATCCGCCGACTTCTTCTTCAAAAGTCCGTATACCACCGATACCGGCAGCAAATATAACTCCCACCCTGTTTTTATCTACTTTTTCAAGGTCTAAAGCCGAATCTCCGACAGCTTCTTTTGCTGCAGCAACAGCAAATTGCGCATATCGGTCGAATTTGCGCACCTCTTTTTTATCGAGATAAAGTGTAGGGTCGAAATTTTTTACTTCACAAGCAAACTGTGTCTTGAATTGTGAAGCATCAAAATGAGTAATAGGTCCGGCACCACTTACTCCATTCAACAGGGCTTCCCAAGTTTCATCAACGTTGAGTCCCAATGGCGTAACTGCCCCCAGACCTGTTACAACAACTCTTTTTAATTCCATAAAAGTAGAGTATTCAGTTACTTCGCGTTAGCTTCGATGTATGATACAGCATCGCCAACAGTTCCGATTTTTTCTGCTTGATCATCAGGAATCGTGATACCGAATTCTTTTTCGAATTCCATGATCAATTCTACAGTGTCAAGAGAATCTGCTCCAAGATCGTTTGTGAAGCTTGCTTCTGGTGTAACTTCAGATTCTTCTACTCCTAATTTGTCAACGATGATTGCTTTTACTCTTGATGCAATTTCAGACATAACTTCCAGTTTTTAGTTAATTAATAAATTTACTTCTTATTTTTGCTGTGCAAAGAAATACATTTTTCTCCAAACAAAAAAAATATTTACTGTATAAAATCAAAAAAACTGCACACTTTTAGTCTGTTTGTGCAATTTTTTGCCTCTTGATGGCTCTCTGAAGATAAAAATTGAGTTCATTTTATCCTTTTTGATAATGATTTCCTGTGCCGTTTTTCTTTGAACTTTCAATTTTCAATGGAAAAATAGAACGGACAATGAATTGTTCTATACTGACTTTAGGGAAGAAAACGGATATTTTTCGCATTTTTATTTGCCGTTTAGAACATCTTTCGATACATAATTAAATAAATAGAATTCGATTTGTCAATAGATCGACAATTTTATCTTTTAATGTAATTGGTATTAATAGTGATAGGTTTTGACGTGTACCCGTCGAATCCGCTTTTTAGGATCTTATCTTCATCTTCGGTGCTGTTACGGCAATGATTGGAGCTGATGAAGGTATTTCACGGATTTTTTTGTCGTTCCGTATTTGTCGAGTACCGGCATATTGATGTCTATCAGAATAATTGAGGCTTGTATTCTTGATAGAGTTTGACTGCTCCTTTATATTAATTGTATCGTTTCTTCGGCTGTTTTATAAATTTTTGTAGTTTTGTCAAGACTTGAAATGATAGAATGAAAAATGAATACACACATTGCCATATTTGCTTCCGGTTCGGGTACTAATGCAGAGAACATTATTCAATATTTTTCCAAATCGAAGAGTATTGAAGTTTCCCTTGTTGTTTCTAACAGGTCGGATGCTTATGTCCTTGAGCGTGCCCGGTTATTGAAAGTTCCTGAACTTATCATTACGAAAAAGGAGTTTTCTGAATCGGAGTATTATGTACTGACAAAACTTCGGGATTTTCATATCGATTTTATCGTTTTGGCCGGTTTTTTATTGCAGATCCCGAAGTATTTGATTCAGGCATATCCCGGTGCAATTATAAATATCCATCCTGCGTTGTTACCTCGTTTCGGTGGGAAGGGTATGTATGGAGATCATGTTCATAAAGCTGTTGTCGAGGCGGGAGAGAAAGAAAGCGGTATAACGATACATTATGTAAACGAACACTATGATTCAGGGGCTATTATCCATCAAGAAAAATGTGCGGTAGATCCGGCTGATACTTATGAAGATGTAGCTCGAAAAGTGCACCGATTGGAGTATGAGTTTTATCCTCGGATAATTGAGGATATTGTCTCACGACTATGATTTTGAGGGGCTAATGAACCCTAATTCTTTTAAAACCGGAATTTTTTCGGATGCGGAAAGCATGATTTTATATGCGCCGAATTCTCGACGAAGTCCGTAATTCCCGCGTAAATTTTCGAATTGTTCAGGTGCGGAACGCAAATTGGTTGTGTCGGTTCGGGGATCGTATGACGCGATTACGGCATTCGTTATCGGATCTCCCGAACATACATTTAGATCTATTTCCGGAAAAGGGGCTGGCGGAGGTGTTATTTTTGAGGTGTCGATCTCGATCCCGAGTATTCGGGATATTTCCCGAACCATAGCCCGGGAGGCATTCGATTTTCCGTCGGCTGAGTAGCCGGCAATATGAGGTGTCGCGATAAAGGCGCTCTCAAGTAATTCAGGAAGTATATCCGGTTCGTTTTCCCAACAATCGATGATTATATCCGATATTTCTTTCTTTTGATATGCGGTTAATAAGGCTTTATTATCGACAACTTCTCCTCGGGAAGAATTGATGATAACGGGTTGCTTTCTCAACTTTTTGAAAAAGCTATTGTCGGCCAGATGAAAACTTCGGTATATCCCCGTGCGATTAAGCGGTGTATGAAAAGTGATAAAATCGCATTCTTCGGCAATCGTGTCTAAAGAAACGAAAGTATCGTTTTGTTCCGTATTTGCCCGAGGCGGATCATTGAGCAAAACAGTCATCCCGATAGTTCGGCAATGGTGAGCGACTATCGAACCGACATGACCGACACCGACTATTCCGATCTTTTTCCCTTTAAGCGAATAATTGTTTTGTTCTGCATGCAGAAGCAAAGATGCTAATATATATTGCCCGACCGATGAGGCGTTGCATCCCGGCGCATTCTTCCATTCGATATCGTTTTGTTTGCAATATTCGGTATCGATGTGGTCGAATCCGATTGTTGCCGTACCGATAAATTTGCAACGGCTTCCTGAAAGAAGATTTTCATTGCAGCGTGTACGAGTGCGTATGATCAAAATATCAGTATCCTTTACTTGATCTTTTGTTATCTCCGAAGGGGGTAAATATCTAACGTTTGCATACGGTTCGAGAATACCTTTGATGAAAGGTATTTTATTATCGATAATAATATTGATATTCTTTTTCATATCTACGGGAAATGGTACAAAATTAACTCTTTTTTCGGTATGTATTCGGTAAAGGGCGTTAAACCGTATTTATTTGTCCGAAAGATTGTTCGTTTATGAAACAATTGTTATGTTTGTAGACTTAACTATACAATAACAGACTCGATATGACTTTTAGTGAAAAAAGTAACCGGATATTTTGGAATGCCACATTGGCTTATCACAATATAGATGACGTGGATGCTGAGATTCAGAATCCTTTTGAAGAAAAAACAATCGATTATTATTTATATCTGAAAAATTGGATCGATGCCGTCCAGTGGCATTTGGAAGATATTATTCGCAATCCGGCTATCGATCCCTCAGAAGCGTTGCAGATAAAACGCCGTATTGACAAGTCGAATCAGGATCGTACCGATTTGGTCGAATTGATAGACAGTTATTTCTGGGATAAGTATAAGAATGTAAAGGTGGAAGCAGATGCAAAGATCAATACCGAAAGTCCTGCATGGGCAATAGATCGACTTTCTATTCTGGCCCTTAAGATTTATCATATGCAGCAGGAGGTAGAACGCCGTGACGCTTCTCCGGAACATATAGAAAAGTGCCGTGAAAAATTGCGGGTGTTGCTTGAGCAACGAATCGATTTGTCTTCTGCGATAGATCAGCTTTTACTTGATATTGAGTCGGGGAAGAAATATATGAAAGTATATAAGCAAATGAAAATGTATAATGATCCGGCCCTGAATCCGGTGCTATATGGTAAAAAATAATTGTTCTGTGATTTTCCCCCGACCATTAAGAAATATTTTGATTATTCGGCTTTCCGCATTGGGAGATGTTGCGATGACTATTCCGGTGGTTTACTCGTTGTGTGAAGCTTATCCCGATGTGAATTTTACAATGCTGACTACTCCTGTGGTATCTCGGATATTCATAAACCGACCGGATAATTTGAAGATTTATCCGGCTGAAATTCGGGGACGGCATAGGGGGATAAAAGGTATTTATGTACTATATAAAGAGCTTCGGGCGTTATCTTTTGACGGGATAGCTGATCTTCATAATGTTTTGCGTTCACGTTTATTGTGCGCATTATTGCGTCTTTCGGGGGTTAAAAGTATTCATATAAATAAGGGGCGGATTGCTAAATGTGAAATTACGGCACGTCGACATAAAAAGTTGCGGCAATTACCTACTTCTTTTCATCGTTATACGGATGTGTTCAGGAAACTCGGCTTTTCTTTTCCTGAAAATTTCGTTTCGATTTATGGAAAGCAAAAAGCCGCTTTACCGGAAATCTTATTACCGGAGTACTCTTCTGAGGAGCATTGTATAGGTGTAGCGCCATTTGCAAAACATCAAGGAAAGATATATCCGGAAAAAAAGATGGAACAACTAATATCAATGTTGGCAAAAACGGGAGAATATAAAATATTTCTTTTCGGCGGAGGGGAAAAAGAGTCTTTGGTTTTAAACCGATGGGCATCTGATTTTCCGGATAAGGTTGTTTCTTTAACGGACATGAAACTGGGTTTCTCCGGAGAATTGGCCTTGATGAGTCATTTGAAATTGTTGGTTTCGATGGATTCTGCAAATATGCATTTGGCTTCTTTAGTCGGACTTCCGGTTATATCTGTTTGGGGTGCGACTCATCCCTATGCGGGTTTTTTAGGGTGGAGACAATCTCTGGATAATGTTGTTCAGCTCGATTTACCCTGTCGTCCATGCTCGATATTTGGAAATCGTCCTTGTTGGCGGAATGATTATGCTTGTTTAAATGAAATTTCTCCTGAAGAGATAGCGGATAAGATAAAAAAGGAAATATATGCCCAAAAATAGTTTTGTAAAAAGCTATATTCAAGAAAATAGGTATATTTGTATAGAATTAACGAAGAAGAGTTTTAACTCGGTGATATGAATATTGTAATTAATCCGGATTATTCGAAACTTTCACTTTTTATAAAGCAACTTCCCTCTGATTTCAGTAATGGGGGGGATATGATTTATGAGGCTCGTAATCAAATTAAGAAATTCAGGGTACAAGATATCGATGTTGTAGTGAAACGCTATAAAGTTCCGATTTGTATCAACCGTATTATCTATGCTTTTTTTCGCCCTAGTAAAGCGAAGAGAGCTTATGATTATGCTATGTTTCTTTTGAGTAAAGGAATACGCACTCCTGAACCGATAGCCTATATAGAAGTAAAAAAAGGTCTGTTTTTTTATCAAGGATATTTTATAAGTAAAATGGAAAATTATCCTCGAATGATGCGTGACTTTTATAATTCGATAGGGTCGGGTGAATATATCCTCGACAAGTTTGCCGAGTTTACTTTAAAAGTTCATGAGTCGGGAATCTTGCATCTGGATTATTCTCCGGGAAATGTCCTTTATGAACAAGTCGGAGATGACGTGCACTTTAGTTTGGTAGATTTGAACAGGATGCGTTTTGGCAAGCTGACGAAAAAGGAGTGTCTTCGTAATTTTGATAGAATCAGCCCGAGTGATGAAGTAACTTCGTATATTGTTACCGAATATTCCCGTCTTCGGGGCTGGGATATTGCTTCTTCAGTGGAAACAGCATTATATTATAAGAGAAAGTTTTGGGAAAAAGTAGCTAAAAAAGCGGCCCTGAAAAATAAAATGCGCAAAGATTCTTGATTTTAACGATTTTGTTTTGAAGTTTAACCAGATGCTTTTTCATAAAGATCGTTTGTCCCGAAATAAATATCTAAGTTTGTTTTTCGAAAGTATGAAACATTTAGCCTGTATATGGAATCTGATTTTAATATAAGAGAGCAAAATATTTCTGAAAATGAACGGGAGTTTGAAAAAGCCCTTCGTCCGCTGACTTTTGATAATTTTAGCGGACAAGATAAAATTATAGAGAATCTGAGGGTTTTTGTTATGGCTGCCCGTATGAGGGAAGAGGCTTTAGATCATGTCCTGCTGCACGGGCCTCCCGGATTGGGAAAGACAACTCTTTCGAATATCGTGGCGAATGAGTTAGGTGTGGGATTTAAAATCACTTCCGGACCGGTATTGGATAAACCCGGAGATTTGGCCGGGATTTTGACCTCGTTAGAACCTAACGATGTTCTTTTCATCGATGAAATACATCGGCTGAGTCCCGTAGTAGAAGAATATCTTTATTCCGCTATGGAAGACTATCGTATCGATATTATGATCGATAAAGGTCCGAGCGCTCGTTCTATACAGATCGACCTGAATCCTTTTACTCTGATCGGAGCTACTACCCGAAGCGGGTTGTTGACCAGTCCTTTACGTGCTCGATTCGGCATTAATTGCCATCTTGAATATTATGATCATACGGTATTGAGCCGTATCGTCTTACGCTCTGCCTCGATTATGCAAGTCCCTTGTACGATCGAAGCTGCGGATGAGATTGCCATGCGTAGTCGGGGAACACCCCGTATAGCAAATGCTTTATTACGCCGTGTGCGGGATTTTGCACAAGTAAAAGGTAGCGGAAAGATAACGATAGATATTGCCAAGTTCTCTCTGGAGGCTTTGAATATAGACCAATATGGATTGGACGAAATCGATAACAAGATACTGATCACGATTATCGATAAATTTAAGGGCGGTCCCGTAGGGCTTACGACCATAGCTACTGCTTTAGGCGAAGATCCGGGTACTCTTGAAGAAGTTTATGAGCCGTATTTAATTAAAGAAGGATTTATTAAACGGACTCCACGTGGGCGGGAAGTGACCGATTTGGCATATACGCATTTGCGTCGTTCCCGTTTCTCGGAACAGGGTTCTTTATTTTAAAACGATTATTTATGTCCGGAATGAAAAGTCTTGCCAAGGATACTGCGATATACGGATTGAGCAGTATCTTGGGGCGTTTCTTGAATTGGTGCTTTGTTTTTTTGTATATTAACGCACTAAAAACTACCGCAGAGTACGGGATAGTTACAAATTTATATGCCTATATGGCTTTGTTGTTGATTATTCTGACCTATGGACTCGAAACCGGATTTTTTCGTTTTGCCAATGATAAGGAGTATAAAGACCCTCTTAAAGTATATACTACCGGACTGATTTCTTTAGCATCTACATCGTCTTTGTTTTTTATATTGATGCTTATTTTTTTGAAGCCGGTTTCTGCATGGTTGGGGTATCCCGCTCATACCGATTATGTTTGGATGGTGGCATTGATAATCGCAATAGACGCTTTTACCGCTTTGCCGTTTGCTTATTTGCGTTATCAGAAACGTCCGATACGCTTTGCCGCGCTTAAACTTTTTTCTATATTTTTGAATATCGCATTGAATCTGTTTTTTTTCTTATTGTGTCCGTGGATATACAAAACTAATCCCACCTTGATTTCATGGTTTTTTGATCCTGATTTTATGGTAGGCTATATTTTAGTCTCCAATTTGATCAGTTCGGGAGCTGTATTATTGATGTTGATTCCCGAAATATTTAAGATTCGTTATCGTTTTGATGCGGTGATTTGGAAACGTATGCTTCGTTATTCATTCCCGTTGTTGATATTGGGTATTGCCGGTATTATGAATCAGACATTTGATAAAATGTTTTATCCGTTGTTGGCTGAATCACGGCCTAATGCGATGTCTGAGTTGGGAATATACGGTGCGGCTTATAAGATAGCTATTGTCATGGTTATGTTTACGCAGGCGTTTCGTTTTGCTTATGAACCGTTTATTTTTGCAAAAAACAAAGAATTCGGAGATGAAAATAAAAAATCCTATTCAGATGCGATGAAGTATTTTGTTATTTTCGGACTCTTCATATTCTTGGGGGTGATGTTTTATTTGGATCTGGTACGTTTTCTTATGCCGAAGGAGTATTTTACAGGCATCGAAGTCGTTCCTATCGTTATGTTGGCAGAGTTGTTTTTCGGAATATTTTTTAATCTTTCTCTCTGGTATAAGCTCACGGACCAGACGCAATGGGGGGCTTGGTTTTCTTTATTCGGGTTTGTTGTTACGGCGGCTATAAATATAATGTTCGTCCCTCGTTTCGGATATATGGCATGTGCATGGGCTGCTTTTTTCTGTTATTTCTCGATGATGATGGTTTCCTATTTTATAGGACAAAAAAAATACCCGATTAAATACGACTTGCCCTCGATGGGACGTTATGCGGTATTGACTCTTGTTTTATATGCTGTTGCGATATGGGTGGATATAGATAATCTGGTTTTAAAATTATTGTTCCGTACAGCACTTTTATCTGTTTTCGTTGTTTATATGGTAAAACGGGATTTACCGATAAAAGAGATTCCGTTGATAAATAAATTGATAAAAAAGTGAGGATATGTTTTTTAAAGAGTCGTTTCTTGCTGTCAGGCAGTTTTTGGGGCATTATTTAGACCAGAGTCAGGACCGAGAAAGTGAACAGGTGACAGTCGAGGCCATCCGTGAAGGGATAGAATTTAAAGGCTCTACCATATGGATACTTATTTTTGCCATTTTTATTGCTTCTTTAGGGCTTAATACAAACTCTACGGCGGTTATTATTGGCGCGATGTTGATTTCTCCATTAATGGGTCCTATAATGGGCATTGGATTGGGGCTTGGAATCAATGACTTCGAGTTGATAAAAAAGTCTTTTCGGAATTTAGGTGTAGCGACTATTTTCAGCGTATTGACCTCTACGCTCTATTTTTTGATTTCTCCGTTGAATGAAGCCCGGTCGGAATTGCTGGCACGTACATCCCCGACGATATATGATGTGTTGATTGCTCTTTTTGGCGGATTGGCAGGCATTGTAGCCATGGCTACCAAACAAAAGGGAAACGTAATTCCGGGAGTGGCTATTGCTACGGCTTTGATGCCTCCCTTATGTACGGCAGGTTTCGGCCTGGCCAATGGAAATATGCACTATTTTTTCGGAGCGTTTTATCTGTTCTTTATCAATTCTGTTTTTATTGCTTTTGCAACGACAATGGGAGTAAAGGCAATGAAGTTTTCTAAAAAGCAGTTTGTCGATAAAGACCGTGAGAAAACCGTACAACGTATTGTATATTCTATTCTGCTCCTTACAATGACACCGAGCGTGATCATTACCTATAATATGATACGTCAGAATTACTTCGAGACATCTGCATTCCAGTTTGTGAATCAGCAGTTTAATTTACCTGATATTCAGGTTTTAAGTAAAACGGCTTCATTTGAGAGCGGACAGAAAGTTATTCGGGTTTCTCTTATAGGACAAGAACTTTCGAAAGATTCGATATTGGCGATCGAGTCCCGACTGCCCAAATATGGGTTAGCCGGTACAAAATTGATCCTTTCACAAGGATTTGCATCCAATAAGGAGATTGATTTGAAGAGCCTGAACAGCATGATGTTTCAAGATATTTATAAGGATAATCAGCAGCAGATTGCTTTATTGAATAAGAAAGTCGATTCTTTGCGGACAGTCGTGTCTCGTTATCAGCAGTATGATACGATAGGTGTTGCAATTTCACCCGAGATTAAAGTCCTTTTCCCGTTAGTTGAAAATATTGCAGTTACGAAATCTGTATTCAGTAGTGTAGAAACCGGAAAACTGGATACGATGACGTTAGCTGTGGTACGCTATGCGAAACCTATGTCGAAAGCGGAACAATCGCGTTTTGTCCGATGGCTTGAGGCAAGACTGGCTGTAAAGAGTATAAAGATAGTGATGGAATAGTTCATTACTTCTATATAGAGACGGCAGGTCCTTTCTACAAGAATCTGCCGTTTTATGTTATAAATTCAAATTGACAAATTATAGGACCATTTATCAAATAAATTCGTTCCCGAATTTTACTTTTGCATCATTCACGATCTGTCGGATACGTTCTTCTTCATCTTTTCTGCAAATGAGCAGTACATTGTCCGAATCGGCGACAATATAGTTCTTTAAGCCTTCGATGACGACCAATTTATCTTTCGGAACAGCAATGATGTTGTTATCACTTTCATAAATGAGAGATTTTCCTTCTTGATTTACATTGCCGTTTTTATCTTTAGACGAAATATCATAAAGAGATCCCCATGTCCCTACATCTGCCCATCCGAAATCGGCGCAGAGAACAAATACGTTCGATGCTTTTTCCATCAGTCCGAAATCTATGGAGATGTTTTGGCAAGCGGGGAAATTTTCCTGAATAAATTCTTTTTCTTCAGATGTATTGAATTTTCCGATTCCAGATTCGAATCGAGCCGAGACTTCGGGAAGATATCGTTGGAACGCTTTAATAATGGTCTGCACATTCCAGATGAATATTCCGGAGTTCCAGAAAAATTCTCCGCTTTCTACAAAAACTTCAGCCAATTCCTGATTGGGTTTTTCCGTAAACGTTTTAACGGTGTTGATATCTCCGTTACTTTCATCTCCGATCTGTATATATCCGTATCCGGTTTCCGGACGGTTGGGTTTTACTCCTAATGTAAGAAGAGCCGGAAATTTTTCTACAAATTCTAATCCTTTATCGATACATTCCGCAAAAGCATCTTCTTTGAGAATAAGATGGTCTGACGGGGTTACTACGATATTGGCTTCCGGATCGATAGACTGTATGCGGTATGCTGCCCAAGCAATACAAGGAGCTGTATTTCTTCGTTGGGGTTCTAACAAAATGTGTTTATCATCGGCATCCGGTATTTGTTGTTTTACCAAACCTTCATATTGTTCGTTCGTTACGATGAAGATATTTTCGGGAGGAATGATTTTGCGGAAACGATCATAGGTCAGTTGCAAGAGAGTATGTCCGGTTCCGAAAAAATCTAAAAACTGTTTGGGGCGGTTTGTTCGGCTGACAGGCCAGAATCGGCTTCCGATTCCGCCAGCCATAATGATGCAATATCTATTTTTCATACTATAGCTTTTTTGTGTCGGTTGGGCGAATAAAATACAGATTAAATGCTGTTTTTCATTTATTTGTCCGATTCTATTCCGAAATATATTTTGTATTTATACCGTTTGCTAAAGTAACTAATATTTTTCTTTACAAATCTATATATATCCTTTTTTTGAAAAAAAAGTCTGAAAAGCTTGCCACAATCAAAAAGAATATCTACTTTTGCCCCGTATAAAAGCCCAGATGGCGGAATTGGTAGACGCGCTGGTCTCAAACACCAGTGGATTCACTTCCATGCCGGTTCGATCCCGGCTCTGGGTACGAAAAAAGAAAGAAGTCAAATGTAAATCGTTTGACTTCTTTCTTTTTATAGGTTTTCCAGATTGTTTCCACGTGTCTTAGGAATAAAATAATTACATTAAGTTTTTTCTTTTATATGGGGAATACCCTTCATCACCGATGGATTATATTATATGTCATCTATATTTATTAAATAGCTCTTGTCAATTAGAATGTAATTGTATTTTCTTGACATACACTGTTCCAGGTTATATCTATTAGTTTTGTTCATATTTTTCAAGATTATATCTGTTGTTTGCCTCTTTTCTATAACATTTTCATATTTCAAGATATCTTGAAAATTTTGTCGTATATATTCCTGACTGAATATAAGACAGACGTATTTTATCTGTTTTCTATATTCATCAGTAAAGTCATTTTCCCAGCCGAAAGGAATATAGCATCCTTCAATAATCAGGTTTTGCGAATTCTCGATGCAGGTCTTTATTATTTCTTTGACAATCGGCCACAGATAATTGGTTAATTCCATATCATTGCTATCAGTTGACAATTTACATTGTCCGCTTCTAATAGCTCCCATTTTCAAATGGTCTATCGAAAAGTAGGGATATTTATATTTTCCCAGCAACTTTTGCGCTAATAAGGTCTTTCCCGTATGCGTATCTCCTGCAATAAGAATAATCATAAATCTTTTGGGTTATCTGAAATTTCAAATCTTATGCTATGCTTTTTATCAACGATCTCATCATTATAAAGGCATTTTCTCTATGAAATGGTTGGGGTATTTATCCCAATATTTTTTATATACTCTGTCTTTTTGTCCATCAAAATTTAGTTGGTACATTCTGAATGTGACCAGAAAATTTTTAGGTTGCCACAGTTCTTCATAAGAGTACTGATATGTCATGCCTATGGCTTTCATTACTTTTCCGCTTCTCGGATTATTTACATCATGTGTAGCTGTGATATAGGGGATATTTGTTTGTTTCAGCATATCGATTATTGCCAAGCAAGATTCGGTGCAAATCCCTTTATGCCAGAACTCTTTCTTGATGCTATATCCTAAATCATGACTGTCGTCAGCACTTACATGAATACAGCCGATAGGTATATTGTCTTCTTTAAGACAAATAGCATAGTAGAGTCCTTTCTGTTGAATATAATTTTTTATATATTGAAAGTATCTTTTTGTCTCTTCTATGTTTCTCAAAGGATACATGGGGAGAAACGTGTTTACATCTTTATCACTTAAAATGGCGAATAGAGCATTTATATCTTTTTCCGTGAAATGCCTTAATATCAATCGTTTTGTTTTTAAGCAATTCATTTTTACGTATATTTATATTTTCGTAAATATACAAAAATATAAATTGAAGGTTACATGTTTATTGTATGAATAGAGACTTATTTCTATAACAAAGAAAAGTCTGAAATTTTTTATATATGCAAAGTCCTGATTGAGAGTTTGTCAAATGCCCTTATGCGTAATCCTAAACATAGTTTTGATCTGTTGAAATATAAAATTAAATTTATTTACTTAAAGAAAAAATCATAACTTTGTTTTCTCATTCTGAGATAGGGTGCAATTATACCGTGACACGATTAGAAGTCGGTCCGAACGGAGATATGTTCTGAAACAGTTATTGTCTATGGCAGATCATGAAAAAACTTTGTCGGTGATCATTCCTTCGTATAACGAAGGAAAGACCATTTGTCATATCTTGACTCGGGTTTTGTCGGTGTTATTGCCGTTCGAAATAAAAAAAGAGATCGTGGTTGTCGATGACGGTTCTGCCGATGAGACCGGAATGCTTGTCGAATCATTTATCCGGGAACATCCGGAAGTTCCGATAAAATATGTCGTTCATGATATAAATCGGGGAAAAGGGATGGCTATCCGTACCGGGATAAAACATATTACCGGAGAGTATGTGATTATACAAGATGCCGATTTAGAGTATGATCCGCACGATTATTCTTTGCTTTTGCCTTATTTGCATTCCGGTGAATATTCGGTTGTGTACGGTTCTCGTTTCCTGAATAGGCAAAACCGGCATTCTTATCCGGCATTTTATTGGGGAGGCCGTTTAGTCTCGTTTATTGCGAGTTTGTTGTACGGGCAGGTCTTGACCGACGAACCGACTTGTTATAAAATGTTCAGGTCGTCTTTGTTAAAATCGATACCTCTTGACTGCACCGGCTTTGAGTTTTGTCCGGAAATAACGGCTAAAGTTTTAAAAAAAGGATATAAGATAAAAGAAGTGGCAATAAGCTATACTCCTCGATCTGTGGAGGAGGGGAAAAAAATAAAATGGACAGATGGCCTTGAGGCGATCTGGGTTTTGTTGAAATATCGGATAAGGTGATATTATGGGAAGTAAGGAAAGAACAGTAAAAAGCCCGAAAACGGAAATAAACGGAAAAGCCGTGAAACCGGCTTATTCCAGATGGTTGTTTAAGAATATCGTAGCTGTTGCGCTTACGTTGTTTTTATTGAAGGTCGTCATGGTTTTACAGCCTACCTATAACTGGGTATGCTTTACGATGCTTCCTGAAAATATGGAAATTGTCAGGAAATATCCGAACCTTAATTATGACGGTAGAATGTCTATAAAGCTCGGGGCTAATTATATGTATCTGAAAAATACTCGGGAACATACACCGGAGAATGCGGTTATTTTATGGCCTTCTTCAGAAGCTTTTACAAAAGGGAAAAGCCCTTTTACGGCTGAGATATCGAATAAAATATATGCGCTCCGCTTCCTTTATCCCCGAAAACTGGTTATCCCTTTTGATTTCGGAAAAAGCCATTATGTCGATGAGATTACCCATGTCGCCATTGTAAACGGTGAAGGATTTGAATATGTCCCTTATGAAGTGGAAAAGTTCGAAAACGGTATTTTACCGGTTAAGAAACCTGAAAACAAATAAGCATTATGGTATCGTTTGGTATATTTCTTTCGTTCCTGACAGGATTTGTGACGGTCAATCTTATATCATTGAAGTTCAGTTTGATCGAGAAACTGGGACTCTCTTTCCCGATAGGTATAGCTTTGCAGACTTTGTTGATGCTGTTGATGGATGCCGTCGGTATTCCGCTTACAAGAGTCTCGATTTTAGTGGCGAGTGTCTTGCTCATCCTATCGCTTTCGTTCCCGATGATTTTCCGTCGGAAAGAACTTGTTCAGGAGATTCGGAAACCGGTCTCTTTCGATTTCTCCGGTTTTAACCTGGTATGGCTGCTGTTTGTTCTCCTCATTATCATTTTGGAATATATGAATTTCTCTCGGTGTGTCTATTTCCCTACTTATGACCGGGACAGTCTTTCGGGGTTCGATACGATCGGGTACATCATTTCCCAAGAGCATACGTTAAAAGGCCTTTCCATATTTCAGGGAGATTATATGCCGTCTATACACCGACCGGGAAGTTATATTACCTATACTCCTATGGTTCAGCTCAGTTATGCCTATGTTTATTTATTGGGAGCACCCATGTCGAAGTTGATTCCGGGGTTGATGTATCTTTTCTTCCTGATTGCTTTTTATGCGGTCTTATGTCGGGTAGTTAACCGTACAGGCGCTGTAATAGCCACTTTCTTTATGTTGATAACTCCCGATATGCTCGGTTTCTCTTCGCTTTCGGGGACAAACGTCATACATGCCGTAACCGCTTCTTTGGGAGTCATATATCTTGCCGTCTGGTTTCGGTATCGTGAGCGGAAAGACCTGTATCTGGCCTCCCTTTTGCTGGCATTGAATATTTGGACACGTACCGAAGGAATCGTATTTATCGGTGCTGCACTTTGTGTTGTCGGTTACGACTCTTTCAGAAGAAAACAGTATAAAGACTTATTGCCGGTTTTGTTGTCATTGTCTCCCGCTTTGCTTTGGAGTCTGTTTATGAAACTGAACGGACTGTATGCCGAAGGTATAGCCATTGTCCGCTTTTTCTGGGATGGGGAGAAGGTCGAGACTATCTATAACTATATGAAAGATCTTTATGTCAATAATTATTATTACGGCTGGTCGTTTTCCGCTGCTCTTCTTTCGCTGCTTGTCAATATCCGGAATGTGATAAAGACACGTGATAACCTTCGTCTGTTATCTATGATTTTGTTGGCATCTCTGTTCTATGTGATTATTTTATATCAGATCGATTATAAATGGGATACGATAGAAAATGTTTTGGCTTATTCCGCCAAGCGTTTTCTTTTCTGCTTTGTCCCTTGCGTATGGTTCTTTACGGTGACGAATAAGATTGTAATGACCGGATTCGATAAGTTGGAAAAATATTTAGCGCTCAGATAGATGCTAAGTATTTATTGGGCAGGAACTTGTGTTTTTCCCTGTTCGGTTTCTAAAAATCTACGTATTTCGCTTTTGACGCGGAGAGTATAAGTGCTTTCTGCTTTTAAAGGTTGTTTCAATATCCGTTCGGCAATGGTGATTGCGGTCGTCGTGTCCCCTCTTTGTAATGAGTTTTGCCATAACAAATAGTTGGGAGTTATTTTCCCGGGAACCATAAAAGACGCTGTTTTCAAATATTCCTCTGCATAGTCGTATTGTTCAGAGAGCATATATGTTTTTCCTATATTGCAATAATTGTTGCATCCCGCCGGCAGTCTCGACAACTTTTTTATATCCGGATGTTTTTCCAGCCACATGCTGTAAATATTGTTGAATGATTCGCTATATTTTAGCTGTTCATAATGTCGGTCTGAAAATAAAATCGCTTCCGAACTGTTTCCCGTGAAAAATTTTTCGAGAGTTTTCGCTCCGTTATAATAAAATCTGATTTCCCGAATTGAAACGGAACAGATCAAAACCGATAGAATTAGCAGGCTTCCCGTTGTCAAGGCGGATACCGGTATTTTAAATACCTTCCGGCTCTCGATGCATCCCGAAAATATTCCGAAAAGGACAAATAGAGGGAAGACCGAATTCGGATAGGAAAACAACGAAAAGCATAAATAAGCGATTAATCCGGCTTTTAAAATCCGTTTTGTCCCGTTTTTCGATCGGGATAAAAATAGAGAGATCAAGAAAGCGCCGATTGCCGATAATCCCGGGATGCCGAGTTCTACCAATATATGTAGAAACTCATTGAAAGGGTAGACCGTATCATCGGCAGTTTGAGAAAAGCGCGAGTCGGGATGCGTTTCGAAATAGTGCGCTTGGTGCAGCATATAATCCTGTCCGAATGATGCGGTTCCGTATCCTGAGAACGGCTTATGACAGATCATTTCCGAACACACTCTCCAGATCAGGAGTCTGCCGTTTGCCGAGTTTTCCCGATAATTGAATATAAGGATGGATGACAATATCAATATTCCTCCGATTATCGGGATAATATGCGGATGCTTTTTCAGAAAAATCCGTATTGTTTGAAAGAAATAAAATGAGCAACCTGCTGCTGTTGCTACAAATGCCGCGCGCGAATCGGCAAAACAAAAAGCCGTTAGCATTGTTCCGGCGGCAATAATATATATGCTATGTATTATTTTGTTTTGCTTTCGGGTTTCATATATCCGGCACAGGCATATAACGATGCAGATAGCCAAAAATCCGCCTAATGGTCCGGGATTGCCGAATGATCCTGTAATCTCGAACCATTCGTTGTTACTCTTCATATATCCGGTTTTTTGGAATAAGACTATTGCCGATTGCATCGTTCCGCTGAGAATAAGTGTCTCCGGTATTATGTCTGCACATCGTATATTCCGCATCAGAAGATAGACCGCTAATATGGCACACCATTCTTCTACCGGAATAAAAATCAATCGGCCGTTTTTAATGGAATTAAAAACAAGAATAAAGGAGAATAGTACGATTGATATATCGGCATAAGATATGTTTATAAATTTTTGTTTGGAAAAACCGGTTGACTTTGAAATTGCTGTTCCGGCATAAAGGATGCTGCAAAATAGCAGAGTACAAACTATAAGTAGTTCTTTTCCCAATAAAAGACTGTGACAGATATTCCAGAGTATAGGTAGAGAGACGATATATATGCTGAAAATCAGACCGGTTAATTTATCTATATATTTCTTCGGTTCTGTAAATTCATCTACTCTTGTTCTATTTGTTTCTGTCATTGGGAAATCCGGTAAGTATTTGTAGTTATTTTAGCTGTCTCAATCCATATTTCTGTCTTGTTGCTTTGGGAACGTTTTCTCGAACCTGTTTTTGTGCATACCTGGCTGTCGTGATCAGTAGCAATGCCGATAAAGTGATTAATATCCGTTTCATACTCCTGTCGGTTATTTATATACTTTGAACTTCCGCGGAACAATTTTACTTGAATCTACGGGAAGCGGAGTTCCTTCTTTTGATTGAGGTATCCAAAACGGAACGACTCTTGTGGATTTTTTCCTTTCCGCACTTTCGATATTGAATCCCCATCCGTTCATAAAATACATTATGGATGCTTTCCCATTATCCGCCCAAATAAACACTCTTACGATATAATCCAAAGAGTGTTTTTCTTTTAAAGGGTCATAGAAAAAGGTTACCTGATAGTATAATCTACCCCAGTCTTCCTTTTTATGGTGTTTTTTAGAGAGAGCTCCTCTGAAAATAACTTCGGGTTTTTTATAATCCCTGTAATATCCGGGAGCATATTTCAGTACTGCATTTTTAGCCGTTTCTATAAGGATGCTGTCCCGTTGATTTGGGGGCATCTTTTCGAATATGTTTTTTTGTGCATACCCGGCTGTCGTGATCAGTAGCAGGGCTGATAAAGTGATTAGTATCCGTTTCATTGTATTTTAATTAATTGGTTCTATTTCAAATTCGCTATTGGGACGTCTTTCCAGACCATACGAATATATTTTCCCTTTGTCTATTTCATCCCCTCCGTAAGTATAGTAAGTTTTATTATCTTCGTTATATATACCGATACAATCATAAACGAAACCGGGTAATTCAGCTTTTGCGATAGAATCTTCATCAATTTGAGATGGACCTGCACGTCTGACATCGTCTTCCCCGGCATATTTCATCGGCGGATGTGTATGAAACCATGCAACTCCGAATTTCCCACCCAATCGGAAATCGTTTCTATGATCATCAGTCATTTTAGACTTTACTGTTACGATCGGAGATGTCGGAGGAGTTACTTCTCCCGGAATATCTTCGTAGGTATATCCTTCTTTCCCTTTGTCCCAAGTTTCAAGATAAACAGTACAGCCGTATTCCCGACACGAGGTTTCGGAATAGTCGTCTAAGGTTTTTTGCCATAACTCATCGAAATGTCCCCGGGCTTCTTGCAGTATCTCGTCCCTCGACGGAAAGATATGCTCTACCTGTATGATATTGCTGTAGAAAGGCTGATAATCGATATAAGCGTATGCCCGCAGATCGAATTTTCCGGGAAAGCGAGCTTTTACCGTTTCGTTTTCAAGCCCTTTCCATTGGTTTTTCCCCTGCATGGACATTTCGTAATAAAATATTCCGGGATTTTTGTTTGCAGGAGAAATACTTACCGATAGCGTATATTTATCGAGAAGAGTATAAGTTTTGCTTCCCGACACATTCAGACGGATAATTACCGGGTCGGTATCTTCGTCCGGATCGGTGGGATTTTCTCCGCTGCCACCCCCGCCGCCCCCACCGCTACCGGGGTTGGGATCAGGTTCAGGAACTTCCGGGATCTCCGGATCCGTTCCGGGTTCAGGTTCAGGCTCAGGATCGGGCCTGTGTCCCGGTACTTCAATATCCGGCAAACTGTAGCTGTTCCATATAATTGTACCGTGGCCACCTCCGATATACTCCCCTCCCCTTGCAGCCGTAGCCTTCGGCATCCGATAGACCACGCCGTCTTCGACGAACGAACGCATTATCCGGTGATTCTCCTCAAACGTATTCTCGTTATTGTAGACCGAAGCCGCTTTCACGGCCTTTCCGTCCCTCAAGACGTTTATTCTCACCGTGCTGTTATCTTTAAGATACGAGTATAGAACGATACCGCAGAAGTCGTTTTCGCAATTCGCAAAACGCAGGGCGATATCGTTTTTGTGCTTATTGTAATACTGCTTTGTCGGAATCAGGTTTATAATAAAGCATCCGGTCAACCGGCTTCGTTTATCATAAACGACCAGCAGTTTCTGAAAAATGTCGGTCGCATACCTTTCTGTCTCACCTTTTTTAGATGGCTCTTTGGAAACGAAAGTTCCCCGATATAAGAATTGCGTGCTGATGGGCACATCGACACATTCGATAAGAGAATCCGCCGATTCGTTCGCTTTATCCCAAATAGGAGTGAAGTCACCCGGGCACAGTCCGGGTTTCTCGACACGCGATTTTTTCAGAACAAGAGAATCTGAAGAAACGAATTGCTCGAATATCTCTCGGGCTTTCCGGACGGTAAGGGAGGAATTGGGAACTCCCTCACTCTGTTCTTGCGGGAAAAAGAGGTCGTCTTTGCAGGCGAGAAATATGATCGGAATAATTAACCCTACAAGGGAGAATACGATGCATCTATTTTTCATGGCAACGGGAGATATAAGGTTATAAATAATATTGTGTTTCGATAATAAAATTTGGTTATCGTATGATCAGCATCATTTGCAAAATGAGGTCGATTCGGTATCAATTCATCGATAAAAATAGAGATTATTTATTAAATATCAAAATTTATGACCCAAAAATATTTGATATTATAAATTTATTGTAAATAAATTTTTGCGGAGCATTATTTTTATTATATTTGTATTATATAATATTAAGATGGAGTATCGGCAATCGGCACATAGTGTTATAGATAGGTTCATGAAAATAGTTTGTCTTTTTTCAGGGCTTGCCGTTATCGTATGCACCGGCTGTAATCGGGAAAAGGAACGAAATCTCGAGATATTGGAAAAGGCCGTTTACGAACATTACGGCCATAAGGCTGAAGATAGTCTGAAACTTGTTGCGGCAAAATTCTTGATCAAGAATATGCCGGGACATTTTTCGGTTCGGGATGAGGATTATTTTGGGCAAGTCGTATCGATTGCACAAACAAAGGGTATTTCTTATCCGGACAAAAAGGCTTTGGAGATGTTTGCCTCTTATTACGGAGAGGGAGCGGAGCGGCTTTCGGATGCGGATGCCGTTTCTCCCGCTTTCTTGATCCGGCATATCGACCGGGCTTTTGAACAGCGGGCAAAGTTCCCTTGGTTGCGGGATATCGATGACGAAACTTTTTTTGAGTATTTATTGCCGTATCGGTTTTTGAACGAACCGTTGGATTATTGGAGGGATTCTCTGACGATAGCTCCGCAGGCTTTTTCGGACATGATATCGTGCGATAATTTGAAATATGACCCGGCTGCAGTCGCTTCGTATGTATATACCGATCGGGAATCGGGCGATATGGGAGGATATGCGTATGTGCGACATTTACCGGGGGTGACTACGGATAAGGGTTGTTACTTTTTTGCCGCTGCCAATTTGTTGCGTTATCGGGCATCGGGGATACCATCGGCGATCGACTTCATTCCTGCGTATGCCAACCGGAACGGAGGACATTGCTGGGTATCGGTAATTTCGTCTGACGGGAGATTCGGAAAGTCGGAGATAGACCCGGGCAGGCGTGCTCCTAAGATTTATCGGTATATGTATTCGAGAACGAACCGTTATGCCGATTACCGTACGAGAGAATATCTTCCCGAGATGTTCGGCAATCCTTTTATTAAGGACGTGACAGATTGTTATCTGAATACGCGGGATGTGACGGTTCCCATTTCGAGAATGTCGGGAGGCAAACTTCCGAATCTCTGTTTCCTTGCGGTTTTTAATGCGGGGCAATGGATACCGGTTGCCGTGGCGGAGAGAAAGATGAAACGAGCGACTTTCGATCGTATGGCAGTCGGGAATGTCTATCTTCCGGTATGTTATTGGCGACGAGAACTGAAGGCTTTCAACTATCCGTTTATAGTGAACGAAAAAGATGGTATGGTTTATCTGATTCCCGATCATTCCCGTACCCGGAAAATCAGGATCTCCCGAAAATATCCCTACAACGAAAAGTTGAACGGTTATTGTAAATCGCTCGAAGGGATGGAAATCTGGGGATCGGATGAGCGATCTTTCGATCGAGCCCGGCGATTATGCGTGTTGAAGAAGGGCAGCGGGGATGCGATATTCGATAATAGCGTGAGTTTGTCCGGTAAGTTCCGTTATCTGAAATTGTTGAGCCGCAAACCTGTTGCCGATTTGTCCGAGATTGTTGTATATGATGAAAAAGGACATGCGGTCGGTTGCGTGCCGACAGACTCTTGTTTTAAAAAAAGTACCGATCGTGACCCGTTGACGTATGTCCGCTATGTAAGAGATAATAAGAAAGAAATGGTAATCGATCTGAAAAGTCTTGTCGGGATAACCCGGATCGTATGTGTGCCTCGAAATGACGGAAATTCGGTTTTCCCGGGCTCTGTCTATGAACTGTTTTATTATGGTATGGACGGATGGGAATCGTTGGGGATAAAACGGGCTGAGGATTATAATGTGGAATATGAAGATGTGCCTGCCGGGGCGTTGTATTGGCTGAAGTGTCTTACCGGAGGTGTTGAAGAGAGAATATTTACGTTTACCGATAAAGACGGAATACGTTTTTTTTGAGGACAGAATTAAGTAGGCTCTTAGACGGATTCTTAAACGAGTTATGAAATAAAAAATATGTTTTTGTGTAACATTTAAATCGGATTTGCCATGAAAAAGTTTATGATTATTGCCTGTTTGGTGTTGATTGCTTGTTTCGTTTGGGGTATTAATTTGAGGAATGATTCGGGAAAACAGGTCGGGATCGATACCGGTACAGAAGAGGTTGAAGATGCTTCCGAACCGGAGAGTATCGGAATAAATAAAAATTCCGAGTCAGCGGTGCGGTATAATCCGGGACGGCAAAACCGCTCGGTCAGGAATTATCCGGAGGGGCGCAGATATACAACAAACCATGTTTGGGTACAACCCGAAGGCGATTATTGTTGGGTCGGGATAACCGATTATCTTCAAGAACGTTTGGGAGATATCGTATATGTCTCTGTCGATGGAATCGATGAATATTTTGATAAGAACACTGTATTTGCCACTATAGAATCGATTAGCGAGGTTTGTGATTTGTATATGCCTCTTTCGGGCACGATCTTAGGCGTGAATAATGTTTTGGAAGACTCTCCGGGTATGTTGAATTCCAATGCTCATGAATATCCGATTATTATGCTGAAACCGGATGATAGTCTGGAATTCGAAGAATTATTGCCAGCCAACGAATATTCTGATTTTATTGATAGTTGGTAAATCGTTTAGAGTTCTTCCTTCAACAGTTCTCGGATTTTCCTACATTTATATATGTGTGAATCTTCATTTGTCCGGCAAGTTCTATAACATGTTCATCTCTATTAATTTTATCAGTCATGTTGCAAGCCAATGGAATATTACGTTTATTATATTAAAATAACATGAGTTTGATATAAAGAGCCAACTAATTCATAATTATATCATTGTGAATTAGTTGGCTAATTTTTATTATTTACTGAATCTACTTAGTCGTTCAGGCTTATTTTCTTTGCTTTACCATCTGGATAGTTCCATCTTCATTATAATACAATCGGTCTACACAAATGGATCTCAACCAATCATGATTAGACAATGCACTATTATGATAGAAAGCAAACCATTCGCCTTTATATTCTACAATAGAGCCATGATTTGTATAACTGTCGGTAGGTTCCATATAGATACCTTGATGTTTCCATGGTCCCAACGGGCTATCACTGATAGCATAACGCATTCGGTTATCACCTTTGACTCCATCATTCATATTTTCATCGTGATTATCCGAGTATGACAGATAATACTTTCCGTTATATTTATGTACCCATGGTGCTTCATGAAAATCTACCAATCCTTCCATTCGGAGCATTTCACCATCCAGTTCCATCATGTTATCTTTAAGCTTTCCGCCTTTACATATACCACCTCCTCCATGGTATATATAGGCCTGTCCATCATCGTCAATAAATACGCACGGATCGATCAATGAATCCATACCTTTTATATATCCTTGAACTTTAAAATCTCGGTCAGGATACCGACTGGTTGCCACTCCGATTTTCCAGGAATCATTCCAAGCCGTTTCACTCGGATGCGGGAAATAAAAATAATAAGTTCCATTTTTATAGGCACAATCGGGAGCCCACATGAAACCTCCTTCTTTACGCCCCCAAGCAACCTGAGATGAATTCAGTATCTCTCCATGATCTGTCCAATGTACCATATCATCGGTAGAAAAGACATGATAACGGTCCATCAGATCACATCCCCGTGGAGGATCGATATCGTGGGATGCATAGATATAAAGTCTTCCATCCTCCCATACATGCGCCGAAGGGTCTGCTGTATACATATGCGTAATAAAAGGGTTGGATGCCAAGCTGTCTATACCACTTTTTTCTGTAATCTTATTCTTGACCGACTGGCACGACATCATGCAACCAATAAAGCATAAAGCTCCAATAGTGTGTAAAATTTTCATAAACAGTTAGTATTAATCATGAAACAAATATCAATGAATTGACGGAGGAACTCACCCTTTTATGCCCCCATTCCTTATTTGGCATATCATATCTTTACGGGATGTTCCACATCCTGTAAAGATCAAACACATTATGAGATATAGAATATTATTCTTCATTATTTCTTTATATTCAAAAGTCAAACAATCAGTTTTAATGCGGACGCTTGGGCAATGTAAATGTCAAGGATTTCTTTCCCTTGAGAATTAACGAAGCCTCTCCTGTCAACCATAAATAGTGATCAGAAGGCATATTGTCCATTCCCACAAATTGAATATTCTTGCCTACCGGTGGATTATCAGTACATTTAAAGATAGCCGTGCCCTCATTCACTTCATCGAACATAGCTATATACAGCATTCTGGCACCGCAGTTTATGGCCGTAGAGATCTGCTGCCAATAAAAACGACCACCTTGGCGGGGTATTGAACCGGATGGTTTAACGTCGTCCGGAAATGCATATCGACTTAAATTATGCCAACTGAATCCGGGTGTAACACAAGGAACGTATTCTATACCGTTCTCCTTACACCATGACATATCACGCAGTATAACATCGCGATAACGATCCATGTCATTATGCAACAAAGGAGTAAATCTTTGTACCATCCAAGGCATAATTAAATCTGCTTCGCGGATAATTTCATGCAAATAAGGATCATGCACACAGTCGGCACCAAGTTCACGCCAATAGGTAGGTACTCCCAACATAATGCTGCATCCTCCATACTCGGGATCATTACATAAAAAATCTATAAAACGTTTCAGGCCGATGTCCCGAATATCGTAAGGTCTGTCAGGAAAACCTACTCCCCAAATTGTAACCAATGGCTTTCCATTATGGAAAATATAAGTATGAGCTCCGTCCTGATTTGTAACTTTTAAAGAATCGACTAAGAATTTCCAGTCTTCAATCAAAGATGAACAATCCTCACCATGAGCTTTCAGCCCTGACAAATCATACATGATGCCGATTGCGCGGTTATACTTGGAAGCTGCTTTAAAGGCATGACTGATAACAGCATTCCCTTTTGTGTTATCTTTACGGGCAGCGTTGAAGAAACGCTGCATAAAGACACCGTCTATTCCATACTCTTTCATCCAACGGAAATGGAGGTCTACAGTACTCTCGTCGGAAGAACAAAAGAAGCGTGCAGTAGAACCGTCGGCATGTTTCAGACCTGTTGGATAAGTTTCTGGATATTCGCTTACATCAGGCCACATGTCAATTCGCACATTCTTCTCATCAGGATACATCATTCCTTTTTCCGGTTTATGGAACCATCCTTGATACCCGGCCATAACAAGTCCGTGATAAGACGGATAATTTGTATCTGCTGCATGCTTGGGAGATGCAGACAAACTTAATACAAAACCATTAAATAAAAGGAATATGCTTATCCGGATTCTACATGTCTTGAGACTACAATATTTTTTAGTAACAGAATATATCATCAATCAATTATATTACAGATTTAGAACAACAATCGACTATTTATTTTTTAACTTGATTTGTTCTACTGCCTGATCATAGAAACCAAGCAGTAGGACAAATACACAGATTTATCTTGCCGGCCAGGATGACTTCAAAGGAACCTCTCCTCTAAGCATCTTGCGACCTTGCCCGGTAAGCCATAAATAATGGTCTGTCGGAAGCCCGTCTTCCACTCCCTGAAATTTAACCTTTAGATCCTTAGCCAACTGACACCATTCATTAGCCCCGGTCACTTCTACCTTAGATTGAGTCATGCGATAACTATTATTTTGATATACAACATAATAATCGTCTTCAGCTTCATTGCTTGGCACATCACTTTCATTCAAGCATTTGAAAATAGCTGTACCTTCGTCTATTTCATCGAACATGGCAATATACAACATTTGCGCACCGGACTTGATACAGAAATACATCTGATCCCACAAGAATTGGCCTCCGTAACGCGGATTAATCGAATTATTCGGGTGCATATTACGGTCTGAAGAGCCTGGGAAACATAAAGGAGCATAGGCTACATTATTTTCTTTACACCATGCAATATCTTGCTGAATCAAATTATGGAAGTTAGAATAATCACTTTTCCCATACCTTCCGACAAACCAAGGCATAATCACATCAGCCATCTTGATAAGGTCATGTAGTTTGGCATCTGGTATTGCATCATTTCTTCTTTCTCTCCAATAAGTCGGAACTCCCAACATGATACTGAAACCTTTTTCCTTCAGTCCATTCATCAGTTGCTCTACATCATTCATGTTATAAGGACGATTATCGTTAAATCCGACGCCCCATAATACGATCAGCGGTTTCTCGTTTTCATACAAATAGTATTTCTGCACATTCCTGTCTTTCAATCGATATGTATCCAATATTTCCTGTGCATCGGCCAAAACAGCATCTGCATTACGAGTATTATCAGACATAAATCCTCCCAAATCATACATGACACAAATAGCACGCTGATACTGATTTGACGCTTTCATTGCAGAAGCCAGTACTTTATTGAAATGTGCTTTTCCGTCAGGATTATTTATAACTTCACCTACGAATCGCTGCATAAAGACACCATCTAATCCGTAATCCTTCATCCATTTAAAATGTAACATAACGGTAGATTCATCATAAGAGCTGAATACTGTCGCTTTTTCACCATTAGGAAGAATAAATTTGCCGGGAGTATATTGAGTTTCATACTCACTCATATCTGGCCAGAAATCAATTGAATTTCTCAAAACTCCGGGTTCAAAGCGGTCGTTTTCACGATAATGGTACCATGCGGTATTGGAATGGTCACTGTGCGGACATCCATCACCGGGAGCGCCAAACCATCCTTGATATCCGGCCATAACCAACCCGCGATAAGTATTGAAGGGTTCTCCATCTACGTGGGGTGTAAATCCTAAATCATTATAGATTTCAGGAGCTGCCGGTTTTTCCGGTTCTTGAATGGCAGGAGGGATATGGTCATCATCTTTATTACTACAAGAAATACAGCACAAGCCTATTACAGCCCAAAATATGTATAAATTATATTTCAATTTCATAAGCAACTATTCGTTTTTTTTACGTTCGGGAAAAGATTTCTCCTTTCCCGAATCGAATTTTATTAACTTTAATATGTCTATTACTGAGGCACTTCGACCTTTACTATTTCGGTATAGTTATGTTTTTCAAACGAATCCTTAACTTTTGCTCCCATACGAACAAAGTAAATATATCCGCGTTTTACAGGAACAGTAACCTCAAATGGAATAGTTCTGCCATCTCCCTCTTTTTCGATCTTGTCCCATGATTTCATCACATTAACTCTAAAATCATTGGTATTATAATAGTTAATGCAGTTGGATGCTCCACAGAACTGATTTAAGCTCAAATATGGACGGACTTCCATTATTTGTGGCAATCCCTCGGTTATAGGTGCATCCAGACGGCAGGACATCGTAAGATTTTCGCCTTCCAGATTCACTTGAAAATCTATTAACTTCAGATAGGGAGTTACCTCAAAATTCTGAGTTACCGTTTTCTTTCCAATCCCGACACGGATAGTATCGCAAGGCCACCAGGCTCCTTCCGGAACGACATCGTATGTTCCGGAAAATAATTTTGAATTATTATATGTACCATCTTGTTTCACAGGAATATCCTGATTTGCAGGATTCAGGCTGAAACTTTTCTCCCAGATACGGACTCTGCATTCGCCCTGGTCTGCCAAAATATTTTCACCTGTAGTACTATCTATGATACGGCCGGTTACATGAGCTTCAGGAGCATCGAAGTTATCTACTTTCATGCATGAAGAACTTGCTAACACGGATGCAACAAACAGAATACTATATATTGTCTTTTTCATATTGTGATCGTTTATATAGGTTTGAAATTAATAACCATCATTGCGGATCAAATTTGGATTCTTTCCGATTTCACCACTTGGAATCTGTTCATAATACCAACGTTTTTCAAACGTTACTTTACGTCCTTCACGTTCCACTTCATTCAAGAAAATCCACTTATTTTCATCCATCACATAATATGGCAATAATGTGTGAGTATACATACCATTCTGGAACATGATATCCGCAACTCTCCAACGACGTAAGTCGAAAATACGATGGTTCTCATAACATAATTCACGAGCACGCTCATCACGGATATACTGAAGATTCTCATCGATAGGGAAACCATAAATTTCAGAACCTATATCTTGCGGACTTTCTACCATATCATGGCGATGGGCACCGGCTCTATCACGAATTTCGTTGATATGATCAAACGCTTCTCGTTTTAGGTTATTATCATTCTTGATGAGTCCAAGTTCATAAGCGGCTTCTGCCCAATTCAACAGAATCTCTCCGTAACGGAATACTTTCCATGACTGAGAACTTCCATGCAGAACTCTACTCGATGCGTCAGCATTATAATTGACATATTTGCGTATAAACGCACCTGTACGGGAATATCCTTCATCACCGGTTCCTTCGGCCAATCCATGCTTCCCACTTACTTGAACAGATTGTCCGTTAATGACTTGAGTTTCACCGGGACTTGCTGCCCTTACTCTGTAAGTGTCAGTATAATCGTTAATACTTCCGGGAATTTCAGACTCTCCATCACTTGCCAAACCCGGATATTCCTTATATACACCACCCCGTATGTCAATGCTAACCCCAGAAACAGACTCGGTCATGCCAGGAAAGAAGAAATTGGCACGGCAACGAGCTTCCATCTCGTCTGTATTCCACAATTCATCGACACTATTGAAGCGAATCGGTTTACCTTCTGCATCTTTTATTGCCGGCATTTCATATAAACCTATCATTTCCCAAACCGGTTGTAAAGCACATCCGACATCACTGGCCAGACCTTCACCTCTCGGTAAAATCATAGTATCCCAAGAATGAAACAAGCTCGTGTTTGCCGGAGTAGTCGTCTTGGGTCCATACTGTTTAACAAAGATATCTTCTTCATTGTCTATCAAGAAAGTTTCAAGATAAGCTTTTTCCTTATCAGACCCGGTATGCAATGTAAAACCGGCTTTTTTCAAGAACACACAAGCATCATAGGCATATTGGAAAAACTCTGCCGCTTTGTCCGACGGGATTCCCATCAATCCTGCAGTAACTGCAGGACCTGTCGTCCCGACATAGCCTCCGTATTTGGCAATTGTTCCGGCATATAACATCGCTCTTGACATTAATGCCGCTGCAGCATACCGATTTGCTCTACCGATTTCAGCTTTGGATGCAGATGCATTATTCATTGCATATAACAAATCATTGTAGATAAACTTCCAGCAATCGTATTCGGTATCTCTCGGCTGTTGGAGTTCGGCCGTCGGAGCACTTGGATCCAATACTTTATCTACAATAGGGACTCCTCCATATCTTTTTACGATACCGAAATAGTAGAAAGCGCGTAAGAAACGTGCTTCTCCCATATACGCATTGTAATCTTCTTCTGTATAATAGCTACGATATTCAGGAAGTTTCTCTATGAAATTATTGATATCACGGATCCTGTCATAAGGCCAATATCCCCAACCATCACCATATGAAGGATCGCGACCGGCAGCTTCTGCTCCAGCGGCAGCCGGGCTACCTTTTTGGGCTTGCCATTTATTACCAGTATGCCAACCTCCTTGATTGACTGTCGCAAAGCCTTTTTCATCACCATTTTGTTTATAATTGAAGTCTTCAATAGGCAAATCTTGGTATATAAGGGCCATATATTTCTTTATACCATTGTCTGACTGAAACAAAACATTTTCGTATAGTAATCCTTTTGGTTCCAGCTCCAGATCATTACAAGAAGTAATCGAGACTCCCAAAGCGGCTAATATAAATAAATATTTAAAAGTTTTCATATGCTATTCCTTTGATTAGAATTTAATAGTCGCACCAATATTAAATGTACGATTTATAGGATAATTATAGTAAAGAATACCACTGCTACTACCACTATTACTTCCCCCTTGATATCCGGGTCGTTCAGGGTCGATATTATCCAATCCGCTAAAGGTTAACAAGTTATATGCATTTACATATACTCTCAGATTTTTTACTCCGATCTTATTCATCCATACTTTAGGGAAAGTATAGCCGAGTTCGAGTGTTTTCAGACGTATATAAGATGTATTGTGTATACCTGTCGAACCTGTGTTAAAGCTATGTCCCGTAGCCGGATACAATCCTTCTACCCATTGAGTATTAGGATTCCACGGATCATCATTGACATTTACTGTATGCCAACGGTCCTTATACATGTCAAGGACTGCACCACCGTTGAATGGTCCGACTTCTGTAAACACTTCATTATACGAATTATATACACCTGCAGCACCTTGCCAATTCATTGATAGGTCAATGCCTTTCCATGATGCTCCCATAGAAATACCATAGTTGAAAACCGGCAGATTAAATGTGGCTACAGGATGCCTGTCCGCATCATTTACGATACCGTCTTCATTCCAGTCTTTATACCAATAGTCACCCGGCAATGTTCCTTGGTTATAATTCGCACCGGTCGTTCCATGATATCGAATTTCTTCATAACTTGTAAAGCGCCCGCCTTCTTCGTATGTAAACCAAATATCCTTATTACGTCCTGATACATCGGAACGGTACCAATTCTCCATCGAGTTACCGGCTTGACTGTCCAAGTGATAATCCCAACGATTCTTAGTTGCTGAAATCTGAGTATTTACCCAATAATCGATATTTGCTACACGGTTATGGTGTCCCAAACTGATTTCCCAACCGAAAGTTTCGTCACTATTGATATTTTCTTGAGGCATAGAGGCTCCCACAGTACCTGGAATAACAGCCGATGACGTAGCTAACAAGCCTTCACGTTTACGTTTAAATAATTCCAATGTACCGGTAAGTTTCTGACTCCATAAGTCAAAATCCAATCCCAAATTATATGTTTTAGCTGTATACCATGTCAGTTTCGGATTAGGGATCGATGTTGCAGAAACACCTGCCATAAATTTCCCATTATAAAAATAACCTATCTGATCTTTATTGATATTATAGGCAATTTGCGTCTGAGGATATGTATTTGCACCGCTGTCATCTCCCATTTCACCATAAGATGCACGGAGCTTTAAATTGGTCAAGAATGGCACCGCCTCTTTTATAAAATGTTCCTCGCTTATTCGCCAACCGGCAGATATCGCAGGGAAGAATCCCCAACGAGATTCTTTAGGGAAACTTGATGTTCCGTCGTAACGGAAAGAAAAATCAACCATGTATCGACCTTTATAGTCATAATTGAATTTACCAACCAGAGCCTTTCTGGTCTTATCACCGGCACCGGACATTGAACCGACCTGTTCTTCATCTTCACCATAAATCAGATAATCTCCATCAAGCATCATCACACGCTGAGCATAAAAATTATCCCAATTATCATATTGTTCCTCGAACAAAAGCATACCGCTTACATTATGATCACCGAACTTATTCGCATAATTCAAAGAAAGTTGCAGTACGGTTCCATATCTTGGATCCGTATTTCTACGCAAATAACTGTCACTATTTCTAATGAATGATTGTAATTCGCCATCTCCCCCTCTATTATACAGTTTATAAGTACGACGATATTCTGTATTATTCGTTGTATAATAATCATAACTGTAGAATGCTTTTGCAGACAAACCTTTAACGCCAGGTATATCATAGTTCAAAGCTAATGATCCATTAAAATTGTACCGCTTTTCTCTACGATAGCCGGTAAATTCGCTATTTGTTGCAGCCACCGGATTTTCACTGTCCAACATTTCATCATCATACGCTGGCAGACTGTGGTCACCGTCAACCCATGCAGACGATGTAGGTCTGAATGTCCATGCCTTCTTATATACTGCCCAAATATCAGTAAACGGTTGATTCTTTTCATCTATATAACCACTCAAAGCAACGGTAGCTTTCAAACGGTTAGTGATCTTTGCATCTATATTTGAACGGAAATTCCATCTATCGTAATTCAAAGAACCGCTTTTATATGAACCTTCCTGTTTCAAATAGCCCAAGTTGAAGAAGTACTTGATCCTGTCCGAGCCACCATCCATACTGATATTATATTGTTCCTGAGGTACATTGCTGTCAAACAACTCGTTTGTCCAATTTGTACTCTGTTTTTTCCCTGTACTATATTCCATCATCTGTTCCCAAGTATATTTGGGAGTTGTGCGGATAGGATAGTTTCCGTCGAATGAATTATAGCCTTTCTCATTGATAAGGAGCATATGATCTACTGCACTTGCTGTTTCCGGGACATATAAGAATTGTTGCCATCCGTAATTTGCAGAAAATGTAATGTTAAACTTGCCATCGGAGCTATCACCGTGTTTTGTAGTCACCAAAATAACACCGTTTGCAGCTCGGATACCATAAATAGCAGCTGATGCATCTTTCAAAACAGATACGCTTTCTATCTCATTGGCATCCATACGTGAAAAATATGCCTTATCTCTTGGAATTCCATCAACAACAATTAATGGCTCTCCCATACCACGAATATCAATGGTGTTATCAAACTCACCGGGTTGAGAACTATTTTGAGAAATTCTGACTCCCGGAATTTTACCGGTAAGCATATTGACAACGTTCTCATTCTTGGTAACTGTAATTTCTTTATTGGTTACGGCAGATACGGCACCTGTTAAAGTAGCTTTTTTTTGAACTCCATATCCTACCACTACCACTTCATCCAAAGTCTTGGTATCCTCTTTCAAAATGACCTTAATATTTCGTTTATTACCGACAGAAATTACGGCATCTAAATAACCGATAAACGATATGGTAAGTTTCTCATTATTTGAGACATTTATATCAAACTCTCCATTAAGGCCTGTTACAGTACCTCGAGTACTACCATCTACTCTCACATTGGCCCCGATAACCGGTTCACCAGAAGTATCTAAGACGACACCATGTAGAGCTCTATTCTGAGCGAAAGAAGGAAGCGATGAACAGAAAAGAAATAGTATCATCATAGTTTTCCATAAATATGGGCTTCCTATTATTAGTCTTTTATGTTTCATGTTTTAGATTCTTAAAGAATTAGACGAATAATATTAAATTATTCTTTAGGAGCCGGCATTGTAGCACCTTCTGGAGCTAAACGACGATTAAAGAAGAATAATCCGAATTGGTCTGCTTCACCTATCTTCTTGACTCCATAAGCATATTCATATCCTGCACCTACACCGATACGGAAGCCATAGCCTGTATATGTTTCAGGAAGGGTGATGACACCTGTCTGTTCATCAATCTTAAAATTCCAGGATGAAACCGGATCATAGAAAGTTGTCGGATTATTGATATATTCACTATAAGAGCCTAACCAGAGATCATAATCATATCCTTCTCCTCCGGCATAAGATTTACCATTTGTCCCGATGTATTTACCATCTTCTACGGCCAATGTTTCAGGAACATAAATTGCAAATCCGCGATAGAACCAATAAATCCCACGAGATTTCGCAGCATATTCTGCGCCCAAATCTCCTAAAACTAATTTAGTTCCGTCGCAATAAATAATGTTATCCTCATTAGGAGTAGAAATAGCGATACTTGACCATTTTGCAAAGAAGTCATCTTTTCCGCTATGAATTATTGTATAATCACTTTCATAGTTAGTAAATGTAGCTTGAATATCAATAGTCTGTGCTCCTAATGACAGCGATTTTTCACGACCTCCCCATTCTGCTTCAGCTTGTTTTAAACCTGCATTAAAATCAACATCAGCCAATTCATCAATAATTTTCAAATAAATTTTGGCCTTTACTACATCATTGGATACTATATTAAACAAGAATCCAGGACGATCTTGATTGGAATTAAAACTTGTTCCCGGTCTTTCGGCAAATGCCCATGTTCCATCTTTCTGCAAACTGTTTGCCAACAGAGTATATTTATTCTGCGCATCACCGACAGGCTGCTGATCTATACCTGCAATTCTAAATTCTGCATTTTCCGGTAATTGAGAGAAGAAGGCCTTAAAATTCAAATTTTTTAATAGAGTAACACCGTTTACAGTCATTTCACTATAATTTTCGTCCAAACTGGCAGGGTTATATTCTGATTTTATTTCATAACCACCGATTTGTTCACCGATAAAAGAAAAATCCTCGGCAATATGCACATTGAAATAATTAGATCCTATGACTGTTCCACGCATATTCATTTGCAGAGAGATTGCATAATGATTTCCGGCCTCAACGTTTAAAGCCTTAAGAGGAACAGAAATGAATCCGTTATCCAAAGTTGCCTGACCATTTACTTTAAACTGCTCACCATCTCCTGCACGGGTTACCGCATGTGACTCGGCAATAGAGAACTCAGCACCATCCAGACTATTTAATGAAGGTCTTACTAAAAATTTTACGACCGCACCGTCATTTCCGATTTCTACGATACCATCCAATGTTTCAGGGACATATACCAATGAACTTACAGATGCTCCTAAAGGAAGGATATATTCTTGACCATCTATTGTTATAACTGCATTGGTATCTGTTACTACAACAGAGATATTAGAACCTCCTCCTGCCTGGTTCTTAATTTCAATAGTCTGCCCATTACTTAAAGTAATGTTCCAACTTCCGTCGTCTTTTTGTTCTACCTTCGTTATACTAGCACCTGTAACAAGAGCATTCTGCAATTGCGACTTAATATCATCAATGGCAATTTCTACCACAGACATTCGAGATTTTAATTCATCAACATCATCGTTACACGAAGTAAAACCATTACAAGAAAGGATAATTGTTCCTAATAGGAACGCATTTAAAATGTGTTTATTCATACATGATTAAATTTATAAATGAAAAAAATAATGAAATCAAGGCATTGTAATTCAATATTTGAGCGGAATTATTTCGAAATAAAAGTATGCTTGCGACCTTAATATTTTCCTTAAAAAAACATTAATAAATACGCTATGTATCTAAAATTATTGCTATTATATTATTATTATATAAAGTTGTACGACAGGCTCTTATAGAAATAAGCAGAAAATATTCGCGGATAATTTTCGTATTTATTTATAGGAAAAGTTACTTTTGTTTAATTGCATATATTTCTTGTGTTTTATCTATGAAAAGCATACTGAATTTATTAACGTTTTTGTTTATTTCAATATGTACGGCGATTGCTGCATCTCCAAAAGAGTATGGGTTATATATTCGAACATATCCATACCCCAAAGACGAATTTACCAGTGTCGTATTAGAAAATGGGTATCCGATAAGAACTTTCCAAAAGAAACTCACTTTAAGTTTCAGTATATTCACAAGAGAAGAAAATGTTTTTGGTAGCATATTCCGAATAATAACCAACAATAATCAGAATATAGATTTATTGTATAGCGTTGATAAAAATGATAAGCGCTACCCTATTTTAGTCACAGGTAAAACAGTACATCCTCTTTCTGACGAGAATGTAAAAAAAGGAGTATGGGTTAACGTCTCAATAAGTATTGACCCCAAGACCGGTGATATAAACCTGATCTATGATAAGACTTCCGCATTTATTAAATTTCCGGAATTGAAAGATACCGAGAGTGTTCGAATCGCTTTTGGATATTGTCCGTTTGAAAACTTTTCTTTAGCAGATGTTGCATCAGTCAATGTCAAAGACATAACTATCAACAGAGGGAAAGAAGAAATACGAAGATGGAAATTGGGTCATCATGACGGAAATACTTGTTATGACGAGTTATTTTACAAACCTGCGACTACCTATAACCCTCATTGGATTATCGACCAATACATAACTTGGAACAAATTATATTCCGCGACGTTCGATTCATCTCTTTCTATAGCGTTTGATCCTAATATAGGGACTTTTTATATGGCTACGGATAAAAATAATTTATATGTGTACCATCTTGGAGAAAAGAAAACAGATACAATTTCTATAAAAGGAGGAGAAATAGCATCAAATTATCCTAATCAATTAGTGTTTATCCCTGATCAGAATCAACTTCTCTCATATAACTTGGATGAGAACATATACTCATCGTTGAACCCTATCAGCCATCGATGGGGCAATAATATAGTCTCCCAAAAGGACCATGATTATTGGAACAATACTTGTGTATTTAACCCTGAAGATTCCAGTCTGATTAGTTTTGGAGGATATGGACATTATCGTTATAATAATGAACTCTTGATCAGCTATCCGTTCCATACGAAGCCTCAACAGAGATATATATTAAAAGAGATAGATCCACGATATTCATGTGCCTCAGTGATAGTTAATGATACTTTGTATGTTTTTGGCGGACGAGGATGCCCATCCGGAAGGCAAGAATTATCTCCACAAAATTATTATGATTTATATGCTATTGATTTAAAGACTTATAATGTACACCGATTATGGCAACATATCACCCCAATAGAAGGAGGAGAATTCCAACCTTGCGAACACATGATTTATGATAAAGCCAATAATTGTTTTTATGTATTCTGCACCCAAGAAGGAGGAGTATTAATAAAAATAAATAGAGACAATCCCCATTTTGAAAAGATGTCACTCCCCATAGGCAAAAAATTTGATTTACAATATTTATATACCAATATATATTTCTCCCGACAATTAAATAAACTATATTTAGTCATACATGAAGCTGAGGTATCGGGAAAATCTTATGTAGAAATTTACGAATTAGACTACCCGCCAATTCCTGCAACAAGTTTTATACAAACCAACAATACGCAAGAGACATCACAAACACATAATTATTGGGCAACTATTATTATATTATTATCCCTTATTGCTATCGCGATCTTAAGCTACATTATCTATATCAAGAAAAGAAAACATAAGGTTGCCCCCGAATATAAGGCAAGTCTTAATAATAATTTAGATGTCAATAATATACATGAAGAAATATTCTCTGCAAAGCAATATGATTTTTCGAAACGATGCATCTGTTTTTTGGGAGGCTTTCGCATTGTAGATAAAGAGGGAGATGATATAACCTTATTATTTACACGTACTCTGAAAATGTTACTTATAGCATTGATATTATATACCGGAAAATGTGAAAAAGGCATAAATGGTAATAAACTCATCCAAATGTTATGGCCCGGAAAACCTGAAGATGCCGCACAAAATATCCGTAATGTATATATGAGCAAATTACGTAACATACTTGAAAAGATCGGTGATATCAAAATTATTAACCAGAAAGGATTTTGGAGCATAAAATTAGATACCGATGTTACATGCGATTATCTTGAAGTATTATATCTCTATAACAAAAATGGCAACAATAATAATATTGAACAATTATTGGAATTATTATTGCATGGAATGATGCTGCCTAATATTGAAACAGAATGGGTAGATACGTTTAAAAGTGATTTCTCCAGCCAAACAATTGATTTACTTTGTAACTTACTTAAACAGGAAGACTTACCGGATCCCCTCAAAATACGAATATCTGATGTTTTATTCCAACATGATTACCTCAATGAGAATGCTTTGTCAACCAAGATACGTATACTCTGTACCCAAGGTAAGAAAGGTGTTGCTAAAAGTGTTTATGATGCATTCTGTAAGGAATATTATACGACATTAGGCGTAGAATATCAATATTCTTTTATGGAGATTATTAAAGATACTCTGGAAATAAGATAAAATGGAAGGCTATCTTAAACGGAATGCCTCTAAAAGTTAGATGATTATAGAAGGATGTCTGTATATTTCTCTCGGAGTTTCAGTTTTATTTCAGGATTATCTTTTATCTTTGAATTGCAGGTTGTTTTTAGTTTATCGAAAAAGGACAGAGACGATCCGAGAATAAATCGGATGTGATTCTTTATTTTAAAACAGTAGGAAATGAAAATTCTGATTGTCGAAGATGAACCTTCTTTGAGAGAGTTGATGCAGAGAACATTGGAGAAAGAGCGTTATGTTGTCGAGGTTGCCGCAACTTACGGTCAGGCTTTGCAAAAGATCGAAGATTACAGTTATGACTGCATTTTACTGGATATTATGCTGCCGGACGGTAGCGGTTTAGATTTGCTCGACCGTTTTAAAGCATTACGAAAGCAGGGAAATGTCATTATTATATCGGCAAGAGATTCGATAGAGGATAAGGTGTCGGGTCTTGATTTAGGTGCGGATGATTATCTGGCGAAACCTTTTCATCTGGCGGAACTGTCTGCACGAATAAAAAGTGTGATGCGTCGTAATCGCGGGAATGGAGAAAATACGATCAAGTTGGGAAATGTGGTCGTGTCGCCCGATAAATTTCAAGTATCGGTAAATGGCGCTGATGTGCCTCTGCTTCGTAAAGAATACGATATATTGTATTATTTTATTCTTCGTCCTGGTCATTTGGTCGATAAATCGGTATTGGCGGAAGCCGTATGGGGCGATCACATCGATCAGGCGGATAATTTCGACTTCATATATGCGCAGATGAAAAACCTGAGGAAAAAGCTGAGAGATGCGGGAGCTGAAATTGAAATAAAATCGGTGTACGGATTTGGTTATAAACTTGTCGTTGCCGGATAACCGGTTATAGTGGAATGAAGCTTATATATCAGATCATATTGCGGGTTTCGGTCGCCTTGGTGATTTTACTGACGGCTTGGGCGGCCTTTTTTTATTTTGCGTTGCAGACGGAGATTAACGATGAGGTGGATGATGCGCTCGAGAACTATTCCGATATGATTATTATGCAGGTACTGGCAGGAGAGAAGACACTTTCATCAGGTGACGGGTCGAATAACAGTTATCAGATCAAAGAGGTAACCCGGGAATATGCCGAAAGCCGTTCGGCCATCAGTTATACGGATGCGAAAATTTACATTCCCCGTTTGCAGGATACCGAACCGGCAAGAATCTTGAAAACCATATTTCAAAACGACTCGGGTGTTTATTTTGAGCTGACTGTAGCAACACCTTCTTTTGAGAAAGAAGACTTGCGTAATTCTATTCTGAACTGGATCATCGTGCTATATGTTACTTTATTGTTGATTATTATCGGGATAAACACATGGGTTTTTTACCGGAGTATGCGTCCGCTTTATACATTATTGCATTGGCTGGATGATTATACTGTCGGGGGAGAAAACAAACTTTTGAAAAATGATACGAAGATATCGGAGTTTAAAAAATTGAATGATGCGGCGATTCGTTATGCGAGAAGAACCGAACAGCTCTTCGATCAGCAAAAGCAGTTTATCGGGAATGCTTCTCACGAGATACAGACCCCGTTGGCGGTTTGCCAAAACCGTCTCGAATGGCTGACGGACAATACCGAGCTTACGGAGGAACAATTGGTCGAAATCTTGAAAACCCGGCAGACGATCGAGTATATAGTCCGCCTCAATAAATCTCTTTTGTTCCTTTCTAAAATAGATAGCGGACAGTTTACCGATAATGTTTCTGTAAATATGAACGAATTATTGGAGCGGCAACTGGATTTGTACAAAGATATATATAGCTACCGGAACATAAAGGTGGAATTGGAAAAGCGCTCTCAGTTGATTGTTGATATGAATGAGTCATTAGCGACGGCACTTGTCACGAATTTATTGAAGAATGCCTATGTCCACAATTCGGACAACGGTTATATCCGTATCATAACGGACGCTTCGGGAATTATGTTTTGTAACGGTGCAGATTCCGGAGCTTTAGACGGAGAACGTATTTTTGACCGTTTTTATCAAGGTTCTAAGAAGAAAGGATCGACCGGTTTGGGTTTGGCTATTGTTAAAGCTATAGGACAATATTATGGAATAGAGGTCGATTATCGGTATGTCGGGGGAGAGCATCGTTTTATCCTTTCATGGAATAAACTGCCTTAGAACCTGTTCAAATTTTGTTCGGGTCGGCGGTTTGGATAATTTCTTTCGGTTTGTTTTACTGTCTCTATTTCAAGTTCATTTCAGATTTGTGTTTCATTTTTGTCACATAGGTCATTCTTAACGGTTGTATGACAGTTGAGTTGAAGGTCTTTTTATAAACGAAAAAAAGAGATTATGAAAAAATTATTTGTTCTGTTTATCTGTTTGTTTACCCTTAGTACTGCGACTTATGCGAGAGAAGATCGTCCTATTCGTGTGGATCAGCTACCTGCTAAAGCCCAGCAATTTATCAAAAAATATTTTCCCGATCTGAAAGTTGCATTGGCAAAAGTGGATAAGAGTTGGTTCGATCAGGAATATGAAGTGATTTTCGTGAATGGCAATAAAGTCGAATTTCGTAAATATGGCGATCTGAAAGAGGTGGATTGTAAATACAGTATGGTTCCTGCCGGTATTGTTCCTGTTCCGATTGTTGAATATTTAAAGGAAAATCATCCGGATATACCGGTTATTAAGTTCGAACAAGATACGAAAGAGTATGAAGTGAAGTTGAAAGGTGGTATAGAGTTGACATTTGACAAGCAGTTTCGTCTGATAGATTATGATGATTGATCTTTGCAGAAGATTATAAGAGTGCGCCCGGAAGCAATTCATCTTTCCGGGCGCATTTTTGTAAAGTTACATTGAGATACGGGGGAATACGTATTTATCGGATAATGATGTAAAAGTAAGTCGGACAGGAAAATTATTCTGCTGGATATCCGGATAAAGCCTCGCCAAGTCTATTTGTTTTAATAACCGGAGACTTTCGGCATCTAATGCATATATTTTGTTTTCTTCAGGATTAGATAAAGATACCGTCCAGTCGAAAATGTTTCCGAAAATAGAAATTTCATCTTTCTGTGGGTTGAAGTGAGGAATACCGCTTTTTTTGAGTTCGTAAGTTTTGGTATATAAAACATACAAATCATTTTTGTCATCGGTCAGGAAAGCATGGTATTTCCGATTTTTAAACTCTGTTGGGAAAATATATTTTATTTTCAATCCGTTCGGAATTTCTATTTTCCTGAAATACGGGCGTCCTTTTACCTGTTTCAAATGATATAAAGATCCTGTCCGGTCTGTAATGAGATAACCTTCGTCATAATCTTTTCGGGCAGTCGGATTTCCGGCTATGATATTCGCCGGGAAACAAAATCCTTTTTTCTTCATGGCATCTGTGTAAATGCGGCTTTTCTTTTCGTCGATACTGTTTGTTTTTATATCTATGAACTCGATACCGTTGTTGTTTATCCTGAAAACATCATCCGGCATTTTCAGATCGACTCTGCCGGACATCGATTCCAAAAGAGGATAAAGTCCCGGTTTTTTACAATTCACGTCAGACGGCTGATGGCGGAAGATGAAATTTTCCGTTTGTGCGATTTTCGGAGACAAGGCGACACCGTTTATTTCCTCCGGGAATCTTTCGTCCGCGATTAATTGCCGGTAGTAGAACATCGGCAATATGCTGTCGAATTCCGATTCGGTATAGTATTTCCCTTTCAGATCTTTTCTTTCCGTTCCTTTTCCGTTATTTTCCAAAATGGCGAAATCGTTTATTACCGTACTGTATAAAATAAACGGATTTTTTTGAGGTTTTGAAAAAATGAAGCCGTATCCCCACGGAATCAACCAGAATAATAACAGAATTATGGTTATATATAGGAGTATTTTACTGAAACGTATCATGATTTTTAGTTTTATATTAGTATCTTAATATTAATCCTGTTTCCCTGCTCTGAATCGTGATACCGATAATAAGCTGAAGAATAGAGTCAGTATTGTAAATAGAATGAGTATAGGTAAAAAACAGTTATAAGATTCGGGAACAGAAGATAAAAAGAATATGCGGAGTATTGCTGTGGAAATAAGAATATTGAGTATTCTGCGTTTCCATGTGGGCTCGAGGCATATCCATGCGGTTAATAGATATCCGGTAATTCCGGCTGTAAACCAGGGAATCGCGGTCAGCAATATTCTGGATGTCAGTTCTGTTGCAAAGAACTTCTGCAAATAAAGCCATAACAGCAAAAAGTCGGATGCAAATCCGATAAGCAGCAAGATGATTCCGAAAGATAACATGATCGAGATTGTCTTGTATTGCGATACCGGCAGATGCAATGTCAGTTTCAGCCGGTTCTGCTGCATCTCAGGAACAAATTGTACCCATGCCAAAAATATCCCGATCAACAATGGTAAATAAGTCAACAAGTCGATAAAAACCACGTCTTTCCCGAGCATTACCTCCCATAGATGAGGTGCGCCTTTCATCGTTATTGCCCGGTTGATTTTAAGTATGCAGTATCCGGTCATACCCCATGACACGAGTATTGCCAAGAAGTAATAGTATCGGGTTTTGATCCATTCTTTATAACATAATGCTTTTTCCATTCTGAGAAGAGTCTTTAATGTATTAATATTTTCCGGTGAGACCGATAAATGCGTCTTCCAGATTGACTGATTCGGCTTTTAGTCCGGAAAAGGGAACTCCAAGAGACTTGAGTTTCTCTTCTGCCTCTTTTTCCGAAAAGAAAGAAAAGGTTTCTACATGATTTCGTATTTTCGAAGGATAGTAGAATCCTGAATATCCGTTTGGTTCATATCGGTCGGGTACGGTAAACTCATACCGTTTTACAGAGCCTAAAAGCTCTTTTACCGGTTGTTGGATCATTATGCGTCCGTAATCCATGATAATACAATCGTCGATAAGGCGTTCCATATCCTGAATGATATGAGAAGTGAGAAAAACCGTCTTTTGCTCTGCACGGGCATATTCACGCAAATAATCGACAAAAAGCCTTCGGTAACCGGGATCAAGACCTAACGAAAAATCATCCAAAATCAACAATTCGGGATCTTGGGCGAGAATAAGTCCGAGAGCTATTTGAGATCTTTGTCCGCAAGACATGCGGCTGATGCGTTGAGTCGGGGTGATTTTTAATTTTCCGACCAGTTCGTAAAAAGCCTCTTTTTTCCATTTCGGATAAAAAGAGGCATAGAATTTCTCGATTTGCCGGATATTCATGAACGAGTATTGGATATGACCTTCTATCAGTAAGCCTATATTACGACGTAATGACGGTTCCATGTTTTGTACATCCCGCCCGAAGATAAGGCATTCTCCCGATTTAGGCTTCAAATAGCCGTTCAAGATATTGATCGTTGTTGTCTTTCCCGTTCCGTTTTTTCCTAAAAGCCCTAAAATGCGGCCCTTCGGGACATTGAAACTCAAATCTTTATAAATAAGCCTTTTCCCATAATAATGGGTCAGGTTTTTACATGATATGACGTTTTCCATTATTCTTATTCTAAGATCTTATAAGACTCTGCTTCTACAAAATAAAAAGAGAGATAATCTTTTCCGGTTTTCGCTTTGCGTTCCGCTATTTTTTTTCTGAAGTCTGCAATCCGTTCTTCTGTCGTGTTTCCGGTTTCTCCCCGAGCTTTTTTCTCGGTGCTGCATCCGGCTTCTCCTGTTCCATGCTTCTCTTCGGTTTGCGCTTTGGCTTGTTCTTCCCATTGTACCAAATAGTTTTCATCGATCCGCTGTTCTTTTAATATACCGTTTACTTCGACAATACTGTTTACGCAATCGGGGCTGAATTGTCCTAATTCACCTGCTTCGATACGTATCGTCTGCGTATCGTCACTTCCCATCAAGAATATTTTTTTAGCACCGTGTTTGCAAGTGTGTGTGCAAATACCTTGTACCGTTATATTTTTTTCAGCCAGCGAATCAGCGTTTGCGAGAAGAGAATCGACTTCCATTCCGGTAGATACGATTGCTTGTTCTTCTGCCGTATTCTGAGATTGTTGTTTTGTGTTGTTTCCGCAACTGACGCTCCCTATGCATAATAATAAAGAAGCGATGTAAGTCATTGTCTTATTCATAATAATTTTTTTTATAATAAAAGCACCCATTTCCTGCGCTAACAGGTTCATGGATGCTTTTTAATAGTTAATATACAACCACTTTAGTCTTGTTCACGATATAAATTCCTTTTGGCATCGAAATCGCATGTTTACCTGTCGATACGGTCATGCTTTTCACGATTTGTCCGTAAGTATTCAGAATTTGTATTTCAGAAGATTCTCCGGCTTCTACAAATATCTGATTTTTTCCGCTGTACACTTTGACGCTTTGCTCTTTGGCTGTTTCTGAAGAAATCAATCCGGTAGTTTGTCCCAGTTCCGGAATTTCGAAAGAAGTAAGAATCGTGATCCATGATCCGGCATCTTTTGGGCTTTCTATTGTATAAGCACCATCTAAAATAGTGTTAGCAGATTTTGCGTTACTGCGGGCGAGAGTCAGAAGTTGGCCTCCATCGAACAAACATCCCCATGCCGTTGTTGATCCGCCTTTTACCAGACTGTATTCATTCTCTATATCCCATGTAGAAGCGTTATAAGTTACAAGATAAGCTTCTCCTAAAGCGTAACCGTATGTGTAGATTTTTCCATTTTCGTTTTCGAATGCTCCGTAATATCCTCCGATCGAGTTCTCTCCGATAGCACCGCCTAACCAAGTCCCGTCAACTGCGCTACATTTGATAAGGAAACCTGTCTGCATGGTCGATGATCCTTCAATCAGAGCTTCAGTTTTATCAGTGCCGAAACCTCCGACGACGTGTCCCATCAAATACAAATTTCCGTTTTGAATGTTCATTTCTTTGTTTTGAGTAGTGTGTCTTCCGTTACTGGCTGCAAATGCAGGGAAATGTTTTACCCATGCGACAGTCATATCGGTGTTGACGGCACCTACAAGAATATCATCAAATTGTGTCGGTTGGATTGTCACATCTCCTAATTTTATTTCCGAATCTTCTGTCGATACGCCTTTTACCATACCCAAGAAATAGATTTTTCCATCGGCATACGTGATATTGTTAATGCTTTCTCTTGCAGCAGTTCCGGTAGTAGTTATATGTCCCAGATAATTTCCTGCGTCATCTAATTTTACTAAAAACAGGTCTCCGACACTCGATTGGGGATCTCCTGTCCAGCCTTCGGTATTGTGAGGACTCAATACAACCTGTTCTCCGCTTTTTTTTACGAATGTCATGTCTTTTCGGTAATTTCCGGCAATATACAGATTTCCTTCATTGTCTTCGGCTGCGCCATAGAAATAGAATCCTTGCGGAGTATAGTTTTTGTAGGTACTCGATGTCGTTCCCGGTACAGGAGAATAATCTACATTGATCAGTTTAGTCCATTCAACGTTTCCCTCCGTACTGATTTTTACTAAAATTCCTTGATATACCCAGTATCCCGGATATTCCCAAATGACATCTGTCGTTTTACCCGATGCATCGACCAAAGACAATAATTTCCCGTTTTTTGCAGCATCGTAGTTGGTATGATAAAATTTCAGAGCAAGGAATGCTCCTCCGTCGGCAGTCGGGGTGTAAGCACAGTCAGAAAGATAGGCTCCGCCCCAGCAGCTATATACAGACCAGACAAGATCTCCGTTTTTTTCTAATTTTTGGAATACGATGTTTGAGTTTCCGGAGGAACTGCTTCCGTCGTAGGGAGCTCCGTGTCCGATTAGAGTTTCACCATAAGAAAGAGAATCTGCAGCTCCGGAGGACCCGAAACCGGCAAATGAGAAGACTTTATCGTCTGCACTTTTTGCAAGAGAATGTGCACTTGTTCCCATAGGAGAAACAAATGTTTTTGCCCATTGAAAATCGATGTCGTTCGCATAGGCAGTCAACCCACATAAAATCGAAACAAATAGTAAAATCTTTTTCATTATCACTTAGTTTTAGATATATTTTATTGCACGGCAAAAATATGTACCGAAGAAAAATTGTGAAATCCCATAATTTAGGTATTTTATGAAGTATTAATCAGTATTTGTAGGTATTGTATGATGATAATATCCACTCTATTTTCGCATCGCATTAATATAGGTATCTCCGGGGATGAATTTGAAGAAAATAATTCTGATTTTTTTTGTGACATTTTTGTATTTCCCTTTTGTCCGGGCTGTCCCGGATAAAGTAATTTTCAGTGGTTGTGTGAGAGACACGCTCACGAAGGAGTTACTTGAGTTCGCTACGATACAATTAAAAGGGAAAAATACATTTTCCGGGTTGTCTGACAAGAACGGAAATTTTAAATTCTCTTTTGTCTTGCCCGGGGAGTATGTTTTGCAGGTGTCTTATTTGGGATATGTGTCGTGGCAGAAAAAGATCGAATTGAAGAGCGACCTTTTTTTACAGATAGATATGACTGCCCGGTCTAATAAGTTGAAGGAGGTTGTGATAACTGCTGCCGAGTCACCGGGGATCGTTAGTTCGTCGAAAATCGATAGAGCTGCAATGGCGCATTTGCAGCCTACGAGTTTTGCCGATTTGTTGGAACTTTTGCCGGGAAATATATCCCAGACCCCCAATATGGGAGTAGCCAATACGATAACGTTACGTGAAACGGGTACGTTGAATGCTTCAGGAGAAAAAAGCGACAATCCCGATTATTCTATCTCCTCTTTGGGTACTTTATTCCTTGTCGATGGAGCTCCGATTAACGGTGATGCCAATATGCAGTATATTCCTTCGGGCTCTGACTCGAGTTCTCCCGAGTATAAAAGAAATATAACGAATAAAGGTGTGGATATGCGTTCCATATCTACCGATGATATAGAAAGTGTGGAGATCGTTCGAGGAATTCCTTCTGCGGAATATGGAAATCTTACCAGCGGTTTGGTGAATATTAAGCGAATAAGGAAATCGACTCCGTTTACCGCTCGTTTTAAGGCAGATGAATACAGTAAGCTTTTTTCTGTCGGTAAGGGATTTGCCGTTCCGGGACAAGATCTGATTTTGAATATAGACGGGGGATATCTCGATTCGAAAGTAGATCCGCGAAATAATCTCGAGAATTATAAACGTATCAATGCTTCGGTGCGTTCGACGTGGAATCTTAAAAAAGAGATGTGGAATATGGGATGGAACTCCGGTGTCGATTATACCGGTTCGTTCGATAATGTAAAAACTGATCCCGATCTGTCATATCAGAAAATAGATAAATATAAATCTACGTATAACCGGACAGCTTTTACGAATAATTTTTCGTGGACTTTCCCTAAGGTAGATTTGATAAAATCTATAGAGCTCAACTCTTCTGTAAGTATTCAGTCGGACAGGTTGAAGAGGACGAAACTGATGTCTCCTCAACGTGCGACGGTAGCTCCGACCAGTATGGAAGAGGGGGTACATGACGGAACTTATCTTTTGGGACAATATGTTGCCGATTATTTAAGTGAGGGCAAACCGTTGAATGCGTTTCTGAAAATAAAGGGAGAATTGGAATTTTTTTTAGGTAAGGTTAAAAATAGTATGAAAGCCGGAGGGGAATGGAACTATTCGAAGAACAGAGGCCGGGGGCAAGTATATGATATAAGCCACCCGATCGTAATAAGCGGATGGACTACACGACCGAGGGCTTATAAGGATATACCTGCATTGCAAAACCTCTCTTTCTTTCTGGAAGATAATATTACCGCTCGTATGGGTAAACATAAATGGGAGACGTTGGCCGGTGTCCGTTCGATCTCTTTGGTCGGTATGAGTCCGGCTTATTTGCTACAAGGAAAAGTTTATCTTGATCCGCGTATCAATTCCCGATGGAGTTTTCCGGGCATTCGGTTGGGTAACCATGATTTGAATATAGATATATCAGGAGGATATGGTCTGACGACAAAAATGCCGACCATAGATTATTTGTACCCTAACAAATGGTATAACGATATTATTCAGTTAAACTATTATGATGTTAATAAACCGTTGGAATATAGTCGAATTAATGTACGTACTTATATCAAGGATATCACGAATTACCGGTTAGAACCTTCGAGGAATCGGAAATGGGAGGTAAGAAGCGATATATCTTATAACGGTAATCGCCTGTCTGTGACATATTTTAGAGAAAGATTGACATCTGGATTTCGTTACTCTTCTTATTATATGCCTTTTGAGTATCGTAAATATGATGCATCTTCTATTGATGCAGGTTCTTTACAAGGCCCTCCCGCATTGGAGGATATTTCTTATACGGATACCCGGAAACTGGATGGATATACGCAAGCGGCGAATGGCAGTCGGTTAGAAAAAGAAGGGGTGGAATTTCAATTTACATCTCAGCGTATCAGGCCGTTGAGAACATCTGTGATTATTAACGGGGCCTGGTTTAAATCTACTTATACAAATAGTCAGCCTATGTTTGAAACGGTTTCGGAAGTAGTGGATAATCGTCCGATTCAAGAAGAATATGTCGGATTGTATGATTGGAATAGCGGGAGAATAAATCAACAATTCAATACCAATTTTATGTTGGATACGCAAGTCCCGGAATGGGGGCTTATTTTCTCGACATCGGTACAGTGCATGTGGTTTGTTTCTACGCAAAGAATGTATCAGAACGGGGTACCGGTAAGTTATCTTGATGTGAATGACGGGTTTTTACATCCTTATACGCAGGAGTCTGCAGAAGATATGAAGTTGCAGTTTTTGGTGAAGACGTACAATGCCGATTCGTTTAAGAAACAAACTGTTCCGATGGCTATGTATGTCAATTTTAAAGCAACGAAACAGATCGGTAAATATCTGAAGCTTGCTTTATTCGCTAACCGTATTTTGGATTATCTTCCGGATTATACCTCTAACGGATTGCGGATAAGAAGAAATGTAAATCCTTATTTCGGTATGGAATTGAATTTTAGTTTGTAATATATCTAAATTATAATAAGAACAATGAAATCCAAGTTATTTTTTCTGGTTATTTTTTTTATTCTTTTTGTCAGTTGTGAGGAGAAAAGCGATATTCCGCATACAACGGTGGATATATTGATTGAGTATCCATCCGATTTAGAAGAACTGTCTGTGCAGTATGAGACAGTGAAATTCAAGAATATATCTTCCGGAATGGAAACCGAGTATTCCAATTCTAAACAGTTTTCGCTACCTGAGGGATTGTATGACTGTAGTTATGAAGCAAGTGTCACTTATTTGAAAAATGGGGAAATGACAGAAGGAAAATTAAGGGGTTATCAGGCCTCTTTAAAGGTACTCGGGACAGATGTGAAGGTTACGTTAGAGTCCTATTTGTTAGAAGATAAAAACGACTTCATTATTGAAGAAATCTTTTTTACCGGAACGTTGCAACCTTCTGGAAAACAGTATAATGGCGATCAATATGTCAAAATCTATAACAATACCGATCATGTCTTGTATGCTGACGGTGTGTCTTTGATGGAGTCTAAGTTTATAACGGTTACCAAATATGACTATACACCGGATATTATGAAAGAGGCGATGACGGTACAAGCCATTTATACGATACCCGGGAATGGGACAGACCATCCTGTACAGCCGGGGGAATCTTTGATAATTTGTGATACCGGTATGGATCATCGGGTTGCCAATCCGAATTCATTCGACTTGAGTCGTGCTGACTTCGAATGGTATGATGAATCTTCTGTTCCTGCGCATATGGATATCGACAGCCCGACAGTTCCGAATTTGGATAAGTACTATTGTTATACACTTAGTTTCTGGATTCTACATAATCGGGGGTTCAGAGCTTTTGCTTTAGCTCGTATTCCGGAAAAGAAAGAAGACTTCTTAAAGAATTATCTTTATACTTATAAGTATGTCATGGTATTGCCTGCCGGGACTTTCCCTATGGAACAAACAGCCTATAAAGTTCCTAATGAGTGGATTATAGATGCTGTGAATACAAGTGTAGAGTCTCGTTATGTATGGAATGTTACCGATCCGTCTTTGGATTCGGGCTGGACTCACTGCGGAACGATCGACGGAGATAAAACTCGCTATTTTAAAAGCGTTCGCCGAAAGTTGTTGTATATTACTCGTGACGGTAGAAAGGTGTTGAAAGACACGAATAACTCTTCTGATGACTTTAATACCGAATGTGTACCTTCTTTGATCGAAGAACAACATACGGCCACGGATGCCAATGGTACTCCGGCTGTGAATATTACTTATGACGGTGTAACGCCTAAGACCGAGTAACATAAATTGAAAGTGAGATGAAAAAAGGATGTGCTGTCGTTATGTTGCTTTTATTGTGTCCGGCTTTCTTGTATGCCGGGGATACGCTTTCTGTCATGCAGCGAAATTTGCGGAATAATTCTTTCGGAGAAACTTTTTTCGATTTGCTTTATCGTAATCCGGCAGAAAAATATTATCAGCATGCCTTAACTCTTACCGAAGCAAATGCGATCGTGGAATATTCGGCTGAGGATCAACCGATCCTTCTGCAAGAAGGAGACGGTTTGATTCGCGGATCATTTGATGTGGATTCGTATATTGTTCTGAAAAATAGGAAATTATGGGGACAGGCTTATTATAGGAACGGCGTGAAACGAAATGTCGTTTGGAACGAGACATCCGATTATGATTGGGTGTATCCTTATGTTTTGGGAGATTCGGTCGGCGGAGATTTAAGGTGTGAGGAATATTATTTTGCCGGAGGATATGCCCGGGAATATGCTCGTGTCACTTGGGGCGGAACGTTGGATTATCGGGCTGCCGTGGAGTTTAGGAATATCGATCCTCGTCCTAAAAATGTTGTTGGAGAGTTGAATGCTTCGTTAGGTATCTCGTTGCGGACAAAAACTCATTATGGCATCGGAATATCTGCTTTTGCAACAAAGTATAAACAATCTAATGAAATAAAATTTTATAGCGAATTAGGTCAGTCGAAAGTTTATCATTTTACCGGAATGGGAATGGACTATGCCCGTTTCTCGGGGAATAATAACAGTGCGTATTATAAGGGAAAATCTTTTGGCGGAAATATCGGGCTCTCTTCTCATGAACAAAGCGGATTTTCCGGGACGTTCTCTTATCGTTATTATTCTTGTGAGAAAATAATTTCTTCTTTGAATGAATTACCGATGGCTTTGATACATGAACATTCCGGAAAATTTGAAATGGGTTACCGTAATACCACGAAATACAGGGTATGGGGTGTAAAAGGGTATGGTAATGTTTCTCGTAGAAACGGAATTGAAAATCTGTTCGGTGATGCAACGAATGAAATTTATCCGAAAATAGGTGAGGTAGAACAGTATCGTAACAATATATTCTACACCGGTATTGTCGGTATGTATGAGGCGGAAATTGCGAAGGGATATAAATTGTCTTTGTCGCCTGAAGTTACCTATAAACGCAACAAAACATCATATATTTATCCGTCTCGTTCACTTGAGGAAAATCGTTTGTCCGGAAACGTCTCTGTTCGAGGATATAAGACATGGGAAAATTGTTTTTTGCAGATAGATGCCGGAATTGGCTATTCTCGTGCTTTTGACACGGATATTACCTTGTCGGAAACGGAAATAACAGATTCCGGAGTTTTGAATATGCTTTATCATAATTACCGTTTTATTTCATCGAACAGCATATTTTCTGATATTGGCATACAGTTCTCGCATCGGATTTTGAAGAACTATCTGTTACAGATTAAAGCTGCTTGGAAGCATGGTTGCTACATGAGCAAAGTCAAGTCTGACTATATATCAGGGGCGATAGGAATATCTTTTTAATATAGGCTTTTAGGTGGTAGAAAAAGAATCGATAAATTGTTTATATCGTTTTTCTGCATTTTCGATAAGATGTTGATTAATAGAAGTCGTTTTTTCAAAAAAAGATGTTTTTATAGTTATTCCTGATTTATTTCGAAGAAGTTTCCAGTTACCCGAAATTTTTCCATTATATAAAATAACGGGGTAAAATGTACCGTAATTGTTAAATGCCATTGCCCGGTATTTTTCGTTTAGGACCTCGCTTCGGTCTTTATAACTGATCAAATATTCATCGAATGAGGGTAAAAAATGGAGAATGTTTTTTTGAGGTAAATTTTTGTTTGAATATGATTCATGGATGAATATTTCTTTTTGATTGTCGAGTTGCTCTTTTAGCAGGGAAGAGTTGATGTAATCAATAGCTTGTCGGGCTTCCGTAACAGATAATCCTGACCACCATGTAAAATCTTCTAATGTGGCGGGAGAATGACTTTGAAAATATTTGTTTGCCAGTTTGGCAAGAGCTTCGTCTTTCGTTATTTCCTTGGCAGGAGAAACACGTTCGTTGAGTAGAGCATAAGTTTGTTTGTTCCCTTTATTTATTCCGCTACAAATGATTTTTTCTGTCTCTGCCCGGATAAGAAATCTATTTAACCGAGGTATGTCGGTTTTTATATTTTCTTTCTTCAAAATGTCTCCGATTTCTTGTTTGGTGAGATGGTTATTTCCTGTTAAGTGTTTTTCGATTAACCGGTTGCATTTTGTGTATAGCTTTTCTGTTATTTCTAGATTTTTCCCGAAGGACTCATTGGCGGATTTTATTCGCTGCGCCGAGAGCTTCAGCATCCAATGTATATCTTCTGCAATAATAAAGTGCCATGTAGGACGCAATATGTGCATTCGTAATATTTCTCCCTGTTGGAAGGCTTTTTCTATGATGTTATCTGTGACGTGCTTGAGCCGGATACTGATTGCCCATTTCGCCATATTGTAGTTTTGTGCTTGAATAGCTCCCATCCATGATACGATTTCTTTAGGGGTATCGAATGTCGGTTCTGTTAATTGCTGGCTATATAAACGGATATTTATGAGCATATACTTTTTTTTACCGTAAAAATAATTAAAAAAATAAGAAATAAAATCGGTGTGTACTATATTAATAAATAATACCGTTTCATTAAAAATAAGCGGGAAAGAGAAGAGTATATAAAAAATGTAAAAAATACACTCGTCGGATTATTCATCGTTTGATTTTAGTATTATTTGTCTAAATTTGCGGAAGGACCTTATATGGTTATTTTTTGTTAAATGAAAAATGTTGCTGTCTATTCTCGTTTCGGGAAATTGTCCAAATATTAAAGAGGATAAATTATAAAATATAATATACCCATGAAAAAAACATCCGTTTTTGCATCATTATTTTTGGTTATGGTGGGCGGTGCTTTTGCCCAGAATTCTGACCGGTATGCCGAAATAACCGACCCGAAAGTTGTGAGTATAAACAAAGAACCTGCCCGGGCCAGTTTTATTTCATATAAAGATGAAGATAGTGCATTGGCAGGAAACCCGACATCAGGGGCAGATTATTTGCTACTTAACGGAAAATGGAAGTTCAATTATGTCGAACAATTCAATGATCGTCCAATAGATTTTATGGACCCTTCTTACGATGTCAGCAGATGGAAAGATATTCAGGTTCCCGGGAATTGGGAAATGCAAGGTTTCGGAGACCCTATTTATACGAATGTCCCTTATGAATTTGTCTCTGCGGGATATAGTAAGTATCTGCAACATCCTATGCCCCCTTATGTTCCTAAAGAGTGGAATCCGACCGGAACTTATCGTCGGGATTTTGATCTTCCCGATTGGAATGGGAAAGATATTTTTTTAAGTGCCGATGGTGTAAAAGGTGCGGCTTACTTCTATCTGAACGGGAAATTTGTCGGAATGTCAAAAGCCGCAAAAGCTCCGGCGCGTTTTAATATTACAAAGTATGCTAAACCCGGTAAAAATACGTTAGCGGTACAGATACATCGTTTTTCGGATGGAAATTATTTGGAATGTCAGGATTTTTGGCGTTTAACCGGATTTGAGAGAGATGTATATGTCTATGCCCAACCGAAAGTGCGGCTGGCCGATTTTTTTGCACGCACTCCTTTAGACGACTCTTTTAAAAATGGCATGCTTGATTTGGATATAACGCTGAATAATGCTTCGGGCACAGTGCAATCATATACTGTAATGTATAAGGTTCTCGATAGACAGAATAAAATTGTTGCTGACGGAGAGGAAAAACGTTCTGTTGCAGAAGGTCTGTCTACCATGAATTTTAAAGCGATTCTTCCGAATGTTGCTGCATGGACTGCCGAAACTCCAAACCTTTATACTTTACAGATAACTATTAAAGACGGGAATGGAAAAATTTCTGAATCGATAGCCAGCCGTATAGGTTTCCGTACTGTTGAGATAAAGGGTAAACAGTTGTTGGTGAACGGACAGCCGATACTTATAAAAGGGGTAAATATTCATGAACATAATGGATATACGGGGCATTATGTGCCAGAAGAACTGATGCAAAAAGATTTCGAACTTTTTAAAAAATATAATGTGAATACTGTCCGCACCAGTCATTATCCGCAGCCAGAACGTTTTTATCAATTGTGCGATGAATATGGTTTATATGTAATTGATGAGGCGAATATAGAATCGCATGGAATGGGATATAACATACAGAAAGGGCATTCTCTGGCGAATAATCCGGATTGGGTGGATGCTCATATGGATCGTACCCGAAGTATGGTCGAAAGGGATAAAAACCACCCGTCAGTCATTATTTGGTCTTTAGGAAATGAATCGGGAAATGGAGTTTGTTTTTATGATACTTATCGTTGGATTCGTGAAACCGATCCTTCCCGTCCGATACAGTATGAACGGGCCGGAATGGAGTGGAATACCGATATTTTCTGTCCGATGTATAGTTCCATAGAAGGAATCAGAAACTATGCTACGAATAAAAAATCCGATCGTCCGTTGATATTATGCGAGTATGCTCATGCTATGGGAAACAGTCTCGGAAATTTCCAAGATTATTGGGATACGATCGAAAAATATGATTTACTGCAAGGCGGATGTATTTGGGATTGGGTAGACCAAGGATTGATTGCTAAGAATGCAAAAGGAGAGTCTTATTGGGCCTACGGGGGAGATTTCGGAGAGGAAGGTACGCCTACGGATGGAAACTTTTGTATTAATGGTCTGGTTTATCCCGATCGTAAAGTTAAACCCCATACGATCGAGATGGGAAAAGTTTATCAAAATATAAAATTTACCGATTTCGATCCGATACAGGGAACCGTAAATATAAAGAACGGTTTTTTCTTTACCGATTTGAGTAAATATGATATCGTATATACGATAACAGCGGATGGTAAGGCTATTAAAAGCGGAAATATATCTCTTAGTCTTGCTCCTCAGCAGGTTAAACAGATTAAGGTAGAAGAATTGCCTTCCACACAGCCGGCTTTGGTTGATTATCGGATACTTTTTGAAGTCAGAATAAGAGATGCAGAACCGTTTTTGCCCGTAGGTTATGCAATTGCCAAGGAACAGATGCCGATAAATACTTATGTAAAGGAAAAGGCCGAGTTGCCGCAAGGATCGATCAGTGTCAAAGAAGATAAGAATTCTGTAACTTTATCCGGAAAAGATTTTAAGGTCGTATTTGATAAGAGTTCTGGTTTTATGACCTCATACCGATATAAAGGAACTGAATATATCTTGAATGGTTTCGGACTGAGACCTGTATTTTGGAGAGCGCCTTTGGATAATGACTACGGGTGGGATACCCCTAATCGTTTGAGGGTTTGGAAAGATGCAACATACCAGAATCTTGTACCGAAAAATTTTGCGGTAGAAAAAACGGAAAACGGTGTGATGGTGTCGTGTAGTTATCCTTATCGTCGTATCAATTCTCATTGGAATGTGTCATATAGAGTTTTTGCCGATGGGGTAATAAATGTAGATAATACATTTACTGTGAACAATAAAGATGTCCCGGCAATACCGCGTATCGGTTTACGGATGCAAATGCCGGTCGATTTTACTGACCTTACTTATTATGGACGAGGTCCGTGGGAAAATTATCAGGATAGAAAAACAAGTTGTTTTGTCGGGGAATATTCTTGTCGTGTGGCAGATATGTTTGAGCCGTATATTCGTCCGCAGGAAAATAGTCACCGTACCGATGTTATTTGGTTCTCGCTATCCGATAAAAAAGGAAAAGGTTTGTTGGTTGTTGCAGACGATAAGTTGGAGATGAATGTTTCGAATTATACCCTTGAAAGTTTAGATAGTGGGGAATTCAGGGATGATATTCCTCAACGTCCGTCGGTTTTGACCCAACGCCATACGTGCGATGCAAAGTCTCAGCAACTGGTAGATCTTTTCATCGATTATAAAATGATGGGTATCGGAGGTGATAATTCGTGGGGAGCTCAGCCTCGTAATGAATATCAGATTAAGTTGAATCCCGGTAAGGTTTCTTATGGCTTTACACTTGTCCCTTATGATACGAAAGTTGATAAGAAGAGTTTTATAAAACAGTATTAAATTTAGGATGTTTAAAAGAGAAAAGCAGGAATCGGCAATATTGCCAGTTCCTGCTTTTACATTCACAATACACACACATACTAAAATAACACTCTTTTAGTATTTCCGCTACAAAGATAAGTATTTCAATCGGTTATCAAAGTAAAAAATCGATAAAATACTTTATTATAATGTCAGAAAGTTATTTTTTATGTTTAATCGTATTGTGTTATTATAACTTAGGAGTTTGCTTAAGATATTTGATAGAATTATATTTCCGGGCTTTTTCAGTCTGTTTTAGTCTCGTTTCGTAATGTGAATTTCCAACAGCAGGCACATGTCGGGTCGGTAATATTGGGAAAGCAGCTTATCGTTTCACAATCGAATCTTGGATCGATCTCTTTTGCAAAATAAGAATATTCTATGATCCCTACCGATTTGCAAGGATGCAAAGGCATTCCTTTACGAGTACGGGCAGTCTGTACACGACAGTCAATAACTTTGTAAATAAGTGTATCTTCGGTTATCCGGGTTTCTGTTTGGTTCAGAAAAGCATTAAAATGAAAGTCAAGCGCTTTTTTTAAGCCGTTTATACCCGGTTTTTCCGGTAATTTTAAAAACGTTTTAATACGCTTGGCTTCAATTGCAGTATATTTCCTCCAAGCATTTTGATCATGCTCTATGGCTTCATCCATGCCGAGCTTAGTCTCTATGGATTGAAACCATACACCATCTAATGCCAGCATGTTTTTAGCAAAAATATGTACTAACTCGATGAGCTCTTGCTTTGATAGCTGTTCTAATTGATCCATAAAAATTTAAAAATGTCTGTTTTCCCCGTATAATGCAATATACTTCCATAAGGGAGCAGCATGTTGGGCTTGAGTTATTTTATTATTTTCCAATAGATCTTTTACTTCTTCGATAGTCAAGAGTTTTACTTGTATATCTTCTGTCGCTTCTAAATGTGGTTCGGATATTTTTTCTACATTAGTAGCAAGATAGCAATAGGTTAAGTTTGTATGGGTTCCTGGGTTGGGAGATATGATCATAAACTCTTCCCACTCGCCTTTCCCATAACCGGTCTCTTCCATTAATTCCCTTTGTGCGGAGATTAACGGAGATGAATCTTCTTTTCACAAACTCCGGCACACAGTTCGTATGAAGTACTTCGCAATCCATGACGATATTGTCGTTCGAAAATAAATTTCCCGTCTTTGGTAATTGCGATTACGTTAACCCAATTAGGGTATTCTAAAACATAATATGAATCGATCGTGTTTCCGTTAGGAAGTTGCACTTTTTCTTTACGTACGGTAAACCATGGTTCTTGAGATATGTACTGACTACTCAATACTTTCCATTCCATGCTGTCTTTTTCTTTCATTTCTTTGTAAATAAAGTAGTTTGGGGAACAAATATATATCATGTGATTTGTTTACGAGTAATTTTATGAGCTGTTTTTCATCTTTAAATAAAAAACAATACCTTTGCGCTCGACCTTAAATTAAGTCCTGTATTGAGGAAATAGTTTGATTACGATATGTCGAAACGTATCTTAAAGCAATATTGTACTAAAAATTTTCGTAAAATAAGACATCGGAAAGGTTTCGGTGTCCACTCCCCGTTTGCTTATAATTTAATAACCAAAGTAATAGAAGAAACTTATAGTTATTATGCCTATCAACAGATCGAGGAAGTTTGGCATACCCGGGTGTGTAACCAGCTTACTCAAGACGATTTTCAACGACGCAAACCTGTTTCGGAAAAATATGGGCGCTTGCTTTTCCGTATGGTCAACCGATTTCATCCGGATATAATATTTGAATATGGTTCTTGTTGGGGTATTTCGTCTTTGTGTCTTTATTTAGGAAATACTCGGTCTCAACTTTTTTGCGCAGATCCAGATACTCGTGTTTATAATTTCTCGAAAGATGTCATACCTTCTGACTTGCAAAATATCCGTTTTTTCAACTCTTATTTTTCAGAAGGGTTGTCAGAATGTTTGAAATTTGGCACGCCCGATTTTATTTGCATTCACCGTCCATCTGATATACAAGAATATGAATTGATTTATAATCGGTTATTTCCCTGTTTGGGAGAGAATACCGTTATCCTCATAGAAGGAATACATTCGGAGAGTAGAGCTTTAGATGCGTGGCGCAGATTTATATCGGACGAAAGAATTCGAGTGACAATGGACCTATTTGACTTGGGAATTGCATTTTGTGATCCTAAATTAAATAAACAAGATTATATTGTTGCATTCTAAATATTGCTTTTCAAAAAAAATTTGTATCTTGCTTTCGCAAAATAATTAGAAATAAGGTGTACCTGTTGTTTTGTTTCATAGTGAAGAGGGTATCTCTTTTTCGATTTGTTGAATTTGTTAATCACTAATCACATACGCAAATGAAACGGTTATTATCTTTATGTTTCCTACTTCCTTTATTAGTGGGGTGCAACTCCGGTCCGAAAGTGACCTTGTTGCCTGATTCGCAATTTGATACCATTATAGATGGTAAAAAAGTCGCGCTTTATACGTTGAAAAATGCCAAAGGAATGGCTATGCAAGTGACGAATTACGGAGCTCGGGTGGTCTCTTTATGGGCTCCTGACCGGGCAGGAAAGATGTCTGATGTAGTTCTCGGATATAAGGATATTCATAGTTATGTCAATAATCCGGGCGAACGTTTTCTCGGTGCGGCTATCGGCAGGTACGGGAATCGCATTGCAAACGGTAAATTTACTTTAGATGGCAAGGAATATCAGTTGGCTGCTTATAATAATGGACAATGTTTGCATGGTGGCCTTAAAAGTTTTGACCGGGTGGTTTGGAATGTAGATAGCGTGATGCCGAATAAGATATGTTTCTCTTATTTATCTCCGGATGGAGAAGAGAATTTTCCGGGTAATTTGAATGTTAAAATGACTTATGAGCTTACGGACAATGATGATTTTGAGATTAATTATACTGCTACCACAGATAAAGCTACACCGGTTAATTTGACGAACCATACTTTCTTTAATCTTAAGGGTGAGGGGAATGGGGATATATTAGCCCATGAGTTGACTATACGGGCTTCTCATTTTACTCCGGTGGATAGTCTTTTGATTCCCACAGGTGAATTAAAGGAAACTCTCGGAACTCCTTTTGACTTTCAGAAACCACGCCAAATCGGCAGCCGTATAGATATGGATGACCCTCAATTGCGAAATGGTCAGGGATATGATCATAACTGGGTGTTGGATCGTCATACTGATAAGAATTTGGAATGGGCAGCAACTGTTTTCGAACCGGGAACAGGGCGTCAGCTTGAAGTTTGGACCACAGAGCCCGGATTACAATTTTATAGCGGAAATTTCTTTGATGGGGCAGCTACCGGAAAATCCGGACAGCCGTATGATTACCGTTGTGGTATTGCTTTGGAGACACAGCATTTCCCGGATTCTCCTAATCATCCGGATTTCCCGAATACGATTCTTAAACCCGGAGAAACTTATCAGCAGACATGTGTTTATAAGTTCCGGATAAAATGATCGGATGATTGTATGAAAATCATATAATTTGATTAAATTAGCACTGCTTTGGTAGAATCGGGCGGTGCTGATTTGTTTATTATGTCGATATAATTGATGAATTATGGAGAAAAGTAAAATTTATACGAGGACAGGAGACCGGGGGCAAACTTCTTTGGTAGGAGGAAAGCGTGTTTCGAAATATGATGTGCGTTTAGAGGCTTATGGAACAGTTGATGAGTTGAATTCATACTTGGGTATGTTGATAGCGACTTTGCCCGTTTCATCTTCAGATACAGAACTATTGCAGTTTATCCAAAATAAGTTGTTTGTCGTAGGTTCTTATCTGGCAACTGATACCGCATTTACCGAATTGCGCGAAGCAAGCCGAATGAAAGCTACGGATGTAGAGCGTATAGAACGGCGTATCGATGAAATTGACCGTGTATTGCCGCCGCTCAATCGATTTGTTTTGCCCGGAGGAGTTCCGGCTGCGGTTAAAGCTCATATTTGCCGGACGGTTTGTCGCCGGGCGGAAAGACGTATTTGTGAAGTTGCCGGACAATATGAAGTAGATGAACTTATTCTTCGTTTTATAAATCGATTGTCGGATTATCTGTTTGTCTTATCGCGCTTTATGAATGTAGAAGAAGGCATAGAAGAAATTTATTGGAATAATAGTTGCGAATGAGAAATTTTATTCTATTTTTGCGGAAAATTTGGAAGGAAAACATTAAAAGCATATAATTATGTACTGGACGTTAGAATTAGCATCTAAATTGGAAGATGCGCCTTGGCCTGCAACTAAAGATGAGTTGATTGATTATGCAATGCGTTCGGGAGCCCCTCTTGAGGTAATCGAAAATTTACAAGAAATGGAAGATGAAGGTGAGATATATGAGTGTATAGAAGATATTTGGCCCGACTATCCTAGTAAAGAAGATTTTTTCTTTAATGAGGAAGAATATTAGTACGATTTTAAGCACGGAAACGACTATTAAATCCCTGTCAATCAATTAGATTGGCGGGGATTTAATTTGTTTGGACAACAGTGTTTGACCGCCTCAAATGGTGCGGTTTGTTTGGATAAAATACGTTTTTCGGAGGGAAAATCGGGATTTGTTTGGACAAAATTCATTATCTTTACAGAGGTTTGTGAGTATTGCCGCAACCTCTGTTTTTTAATTTCAAACATCTCCAGTATGGGACGACCGAAACGACTATATCCATTGGGACGCTATCGCCTGCATATCCGGGGTGAGATCGATCCAGCCAAACAGTATCTTGTCCAGCTTGAATACACCTGGAACCGGCAGGTGATACGCAAGGGCATGAACATCTTTGTCCGGCTGGGCGACTGGAATGAGAAAGCCAACAAGGGACGCGGAGGTGTGAGGGCGAGTTATGGTCCGGAGGCCAACCGGATCAACAGCCTGCTGCTTGCCCGTGCGGACAAGATCGACGGACTGCTGGCCGAATATCAGGAGAAGCATCCCAATCAGATTACGGCACAGGTGATCGCTGATTTCCTGGCTGACAAACCGCTCACACGGGAGGACAAGGGAAAAGATTTTGTCGAGTTTGCGCTGGAAAGGCTTGATTCGGATTATTCCCGGAACAGGATCGGCCGGAGCCGCTACGAGAACGGTAAAAGCGGCATGAATATCTTTCAGGTCTTTCTCCGTGCCACGAAGAACGGTACTTATAAGTCGGACGGTATCTATGTCGGCGAAATCTCCGTCGAACTGATTGATGAATACATCAAGTGGCGTCGCGAGGTGAAGCAGAACAGTAATGCAACCATCAACCACGCCTTGACGCCAATTCTGAAAGCCTGTGCCTATGCTGCCGAACTGAAAATGATTGACCATGCCGTCAATGCGCGGATTCAGGATATGCGTATCTCCCCGAAGCTGTCGCTTGCGGACGAAGACAACGAGTTTGACGGCAAGTATCTTACCAAAGAACAGATGGCCGCATTGCTTGAATACTATCATGCCTGCACCGAACCGCGCCGCAAGGAGTTTTTGGAAATGTTCTTCTTTGCCTTCCATGCCTGCGGACTCCGTGTGGTGGATGTAATGACCCTGCAATGGAAGCATATCGATTTTACCCGAAAGGAGTTGCGGAAGATCATGATCAAGACGAACAAGCGTCATGTAATTCCTCTTACAGAACCTGCCTTGAATATTCTTCACTGGTGGCAGGAGAAGCGTGCCGGATGCCGGTATGTGTTCAACCTGGTGAAGGAGGATTTGGATCTCGACGATGCGGAGGCGCTGTACAAGGCCCGCAACAATGCCACAAAATGCATCAATCAGTCGCTGGCTGTAGTCGGCGAACAGGTCGGACTTCCGTTCAGTCTGTCAATGCATTGTGCCCGGCATTCGTTCGCGGTTTTCGCCTTGAATAAAGGGTTGTCCATGTCCGTTGTGAGCAGACTGCTCGGACACAGCAGTACGGATGTAACCGAAAAGGTCTATGCCAAATTCCTGCCGGAAACGCTATCGGCAGAGGTGGCCAAGCTCAACGGAGAATTGACAAGCCTGACTATATAATCACCATGAAAAGATAAAGAAATATGATATCACTACCATTCCGAGTTGCATGCATCCTAATTGCCGGATTCTTTATTGTACTGGTTGTAACCTACAAATACAAACTAAATAGCCGTAAAGTATTCTGGGGTGTAGGGCTCACCACCATTATAAGCGTCCTTATCCTCCTTGGTTTGGGAATACTCCGTCCATCTAGGGGAACAGAAACCGGTAAGGCTGTTATTGTAGGAGTCTGTACTGCCATAGGATGTGCAATTACGCTGATATACGCAGCCGAGGACTTATATCAGAAGAAGCGGGCTAAGGGAAAAAACATTGCGGCAGTTGGGACTGAGCCTGCACAAGGAGTTCCAGATTCTGAACACAACAAAGTGACTTTACCCTCTCGCCTTGATACGGAATTGGCACGAAAGGTCTTTGCCAAAGCCATTGAGGAAGGATATATGGAGGAGGTCGGTTCCCATTACAGTTGGAAAGGCACAAAGGCTCTTCTTGCCTATATGTGTGGCCGAATATATTGCGGCGATTTTCCTGAATATTCCAAATACGAACAGAAGACTTTCTGGGAATTCGGCAACGGGCTCTTCCCCGATGCCGAGCTTAACGCTCTGTTTGAACAGACCGGTATCGGACAGTCCCGGCAGAACCGAAGGGATATGCCCGTCCCTACCAATGCCGGAGAAATCGACAAGTTATTTCAGGATTGACAAAAAACGAGGGGCATGACCTTCGGGCATGGCAAGTCTTGCATCCGGCTTGTCTTGTATTTCGTGCTGTCCAATCTGGCAATCTTCGATTTTTTTGATTTTTATTTTCCTCTCGTTATCGCTTGTAATCAGTCGGTTACACACCACGTTATGGCAGAATCATAACTTTCCATAACACCCGTCATAACATCGGATAATATATTGTAACTCACGAAGTTGCAACTCCTTTATACATTCGTGCCGTGACTTTGGCGCGATGTGCACAATCGCACCATGTCGCATAACCGGGCTGAAGGTCTGAGTGTGCATCAGGACGGTTCGGCCATAATCTGAGATATATATGGCAAAGAACACGAATGTAGAGAAGCTATGCGACCGGGAACTGCTTGAAAAGATCCTCAGCATAGTGGAGAGACAGGAGAAACTGCCGCCTCCGACACAGGAAGGCGGGCACTGTCTCTATGACAACAAGTCCTTGATGGAGAAACTGCACATCAAGGAGAAGTATCTGAAAAAGCTGCGCGACAACGGCTATCTCGGCTACTCGCGCGAAGGCGACAAATACTGGTACACGCAGGCGGATGTCGACCGCTTCCTGCGCCGTTTCCACTACGAGGCGTTTGCCTCCGGCATCATGCCGTCCGATCAGGAAGGAGGTTCTCATGTATGACCGGCTGCAACTGACCAATATGCTCCGCTCGGAGGTGGAGCGTATTCCCGAAACGGGCCTGCCGCTGGAGGTATTTCCGGCGAGGATTCAGGAACTCGTTCTGAATTTGGCCCGTTACGAGAACTTCAATGTCGAATATACGGCCTCGATACTGCTGTCGGCGGTGGCAACGGCCATCGGGAACTCCTGCCGGATCCGAATAAAGGGAGAATGGAAGACCAGCCCCTCCATCTACATGATGCTGGTCGGCAGGCCGGGGCTTGGCAAGACACCGCCGCTTGGTTTCCTTTACAGACCAATCCGCGAGCACGACGACCGGATGTACGAGAAGTACAACGAGGAGTGGAACGCCTATGAAAAGGCGCTTGCCTTGTCCGGGAACCGGCGCAGCGGTGAGGCGGAGGATTGTACGCTGCTCCGGAAGCCGCAACTGGTAACGACCGTCATCTCGGACTTCACGCCCGAGGCGATGATGAGCACCCACCAGCACAACCCGCGCGGCATTGCGCTGGTGGTCGATGAGATTCGGGCGCTGTTCAACTCCGTGAAACGGTACAACAACCGGAACAACCTCATCGAAGACCTGCTGACGGCCTACAGCGGCCAGCCGTTGAAGGTGATCCGCAAGTCGGAGGCCCGGCCGATCCTTATCAAGAATCCGTGCATCAATATTATCGGTTCGGTGCAGACCAATCTGCTGCCGGAGATCTTCCGGGCCGAATACATGGCAAACGGACTGCTCGACCGCTTTCTGTTCGTCTATCCGAAAGACCGGAGGATTTCGGGCTGGAAGCGCGACGACGGCACCATTGCCCGGCCGGATATGGTCGGGCAGTGGCGGGAGGTACTGAACAGAATCGTGAGCCTCCCGTATCCGACGGGTGCTGTGCTGAATATGGCCGACGACGCGGAGGAGTATTTCTACAACTGGTACAACGGCATCATCGAGGAGGTGAACGCCATCGAAGACGATGCGGAGGTGGAGAGCCGCAAGATGAAACTCAACGGCAATGCCGCCCGGCTCTCGCTGGTGTTCCAGGTGTTGAAATGGGCGACGGACGGAGGCGGTATGCAATGCGTAGACCTCGAATCTGTGCAGGCGGCCATTCGGATGATCGGCTATTATGAGGAGACCTATCGGAGGATTCAGGAGCTGATTGTCGCAAACAATATCGGCGAGTCTAAAGAGGCGTGGCTGTCGCTGCTGGGCAATACCTTCACGGCAGGCGATGCGATCGTCGTGGGAAAGCGGGTCGAGCTGTCGAGACGCTCTGTCTATTATGCCTTGAAGCAGTTGTGTTGCCAGCCGAATCCCCTACTGGAGAAGATTGACCACGGAACGTATCGCAAACTCTGTCCGAGCAAACCGGCTGCACCTTGCACTATTGCACTTTTGGACGGCGAAACGGGCGGGGCCGGGTATCAAAGTGCAAAAGTGCAGTGTGCAAACGACGAAAATCCGCGCGGCCATGAGTGAGTACAGGTTTCATCTCCAGAAATACCGTTACGGGAGCAAGATCAGTTGCCCCAACTGCGGTAGAAGCCGTTGCTTCGTCCGCTATGTCGATGAAGAAGGCATCATCCGGTTTCCGGACACGGTGGGCAAATGCGACCATGAAAACTCCTGCGGGTATCATTATACGCCGCGGGAGTATTTCCGGGACAATCCCGATGTGCAGTCTCAACCGGACGGCGGCAGAGCCGATCGTCGCATCTTGCCAATGGCTGCCGAGCGTGAAACGCCCCATCCCGTTCCTTCTTTTATCTCAGCCGATGTGGTCATGCGGAGCCTGTCGCACTATGAGATCAACCCCTTGTATCACTACCTCTGCCAGACATTCGGCGAGGAGGAGACTCAGCGTCTGTTCCGGTTATACCGCATCGGCACCTCATCCAAATGGGGCGGCGCTACCATCTTCTGGCAGACGGACCGACAGGGACAGGTGCGGACCGGGAAGGTCATGCTGTACGATCCCGCTACCGGGTATCGGATAAAGGAACCACGGGCGTATGTCAGTTGGGTGCATTCGGAGTTGCATCTGCCGGACTTCCGTCTCCGGCAATGTCTCTTCGGCGAACACCTGCTGAACCGCTCCACCTCGGCGCCGGTGATGCTGGTCGAGAGCGAGAAGACCGCCGTCGTCATGTGCCACTTCATGCCGGATTACATCTGGCTGGCAACGGGCGGGAAGAATGGCGGCTTCAACCGGGAGGCAATGTCCGTTCTTCAGGACAGGGAGATAACCCTCATTCCCGATCTGGGGTCTACGGAGCGATGGCGGGAGAAATCCGACCTGCTGGCCGACATCTGCAAACGAGTGGTTGTATCCGATATGCTGGAGCGCCTGGCCACCGACGAACAGCGCAGCCGAGGTCTGGACATAGCGGACTTCTTTCTGACCGTCCCGACACAACGCCAGATACTCCAACAGATGATACGGCGTAATCCAGCATTGCAACTGCTCATTGACGAACTGGATCTGGAACTGGTCGAGTAACCCGAAGGAGGTTTCGGGAGTTTACAGGGAAAGTCCATAACACAATAAGGACTTTTCGCCTGTCGGCAAGAAAGTCTCGTCGGGATTCGGCAGACTCCGACCCGTAGTGAGCAAGCTCAAACAAGAACCATTTATCAAAAGAACAATCAATTATGAATACAGACATAAAACAGGCCATGCACGTCGAAGCCGGGAAATCATTCGGCACGGCGGAGGCCAATGAAAATGAACGACGCTGGGATGATGACAAGATCGAGCGAAAGAATCAGGACCCGACCAACCATTACGACAAGAGCCGGATGGGCTTGAATTTCGAGATTGGGCCCGACGGGAAGATCCATCCGTTGGGCTATCAGCAAAAGTCGCTTGAGGTGCGGCTTATGGACAGACTTGCGGAGCTGGGTTGGCATCCGTTCAAGGCCGACAGCAAGATACAGCCGAACTGTTGTGCCAGATTCATCTTCGGCGGCAACCACGACCGCACCCTCGAAATGGCATTCGGGGACCAGACCGTCAATCCGGACAAGGAGGCGGACAACAGCCACCTCCGGCGGTGCACGGAAATCGAACAATGGGCAAAAGATGTCTATGACTGGTGCGTCCGACGATACGGACAGGAAAACATCATCGGCTTTCAGGTTCATCTCGACGAGAGCAGTCCGCATATCCATGCCTTGATCGTTCCGGTCGGACAACGTGCCAAAAGCGGACGCGAATGCGTCATGTGGTCGGCGAAGTTCGGGAAGAACCGCTATGAGTACGGCCGGATCCTTCGGGAGATGCATACCTCGCTCTACGAGGAGGTCGGCAGTAAATACGGGCTGGAACGCGGCGACAGCATCGAGGGGCGGCACGTCAGCCATTTGAGTAAACGCGACTACATCCGCAAACTGACTCACGAGGCAAGACAGGCCGAGAAAGCGGTCAAAGGACTTCAGTCTATGATACGGAGGCTGGAAGCACAGATTTTGAACTATAAATCGCAGCTCGATGAAGTCGAAGAGAAACTGGCGTCCGGAAGAATCACGCTCGACAAATACGACGCCCGGAAGGCCGATCTTCTGAAACTCATTACCGAGTACCAGACGAAGTTGGATCATAAGGCCGTTAAGCTTCAAGCGAAAGAGCAGGAGCTGGACAGAATGATACGGGACATGGAGCGGGCTGGTCGGATTGCACAACCGTTCCGCAACCATCAGATAGACTTCGACCCGCCGAGAATCACCTCCAAGCCTCCGATGTTCGGGGTGGATAAATGGCTCGACGAGCAGAACCGATCTATCGCCAGCCGATTCGTGAAGATTGTCCGCCAGATTGAAGCGTTGTATCGGAAGGATGCAGAGCAGCAGGTGCAGGCTGTGCAGCGAAATACACTGGTGGATTATCGGGAGATCAAACGGCTGCAACGGGAGAATATACGGCTGACGGATCTCAACGATAATCAGACAGCTCTGATGCGGGATTTTCTCGACCAACTGGCAGATCCGGCTGTTAGGGAGCGGATCTTCACCATCGCAGATGCTTTGATAGGAGGACAACTTGTCGCCGTTTCATCCGGCGGAGGCGGTGGCAACGCCGACTCCGACCTTCGCTGGGACGGAAGAAGGCCGGATGAGGAGGAAGAGGTGTATCGGAGGAGGTGCCTGCTTTATGCTATTCGGACAGTCAATAGAGCACACAAAAAGTCAATACACAGGTAAAGATCAGGTTGCAATTTACCTGATGTAAATAATCTTCTTCACTATGTGAAGAAAATAGTCGCAGAAGAATTTTGTAGAAACTCTATCGTAAAATTTCCCCCAAATTATTTGGCGAAATCAGTGAAAACACATATCTTTGTAGCAAAGCTATTGAAGAAAAAATGGTAAAACTAAAAGAAATTGCCACTATCCAGACGGGAGTTTACCTGAAAAGCACTCCTTCGCCTGACACTTGCTACCTTCAGGTGAACGATTTCGACGAGGAGGGGAACATCCGTCAGACCGTCCGACCGACAACCACCGTCAGTTCCAAGGCTGCCCGCCATCTGCTAACGGCAAACGACCTGCTGCTCGCCGCCAAGGGTGGCAAGAATTTCTGCGCCATCGCCCCGACGCAACTCGGGCCCTGCGTGGCTTCGCCCTCGTTTCTGATTATCCGAATCGACGATGCAACGCGCGTCCTGCCAGAATATGTATGCGGATTCCTTAACCTGCCGACAACACGGCAGTTGTTAAATGCCCAATCCAAAGGCACCTCCATTGCCTCGCTCAGCAAAACGGATATCGAGGAGCTTGAGATTCCCCTCCCTTCGCTGGAGCGGCAGCAAACCTGCATCGTGCTTATCCGCCTGCAACGCCGCGAGCAGGCGCTCTACAAGGCCATTGCCGAGTGCCGCAGACAACTCATCGATTATAAACTAAAAAAAGCATATCAAAATGAACGGTAAAATTACCCAGGAAGAGATCAATAAGGTCGTTTGGCAAGCCTGCGACACATTCCGGGGCGTCATCGACCCCAGCCAGTACAAGGACTACATCCTCACGATGCTGTTCCTGAAATACGTCAGCGACGTCAGCAAGGCGAAATACAAGGAGTATCTCCAGCGCTACGACGGCGACACGGAGCGCGCCCAGCGAGCCATGCGCCGCGAGCGGTTCCAGGTCCCCGACAACAGTTCGTTCGACTACCTCTTCGAGCACCGCAACGAACCCAATATCGGCGAACTGATTGATGTCGGTCTGTCGGATCTCGAATACGAAAACCGCGAAAAGCTGAGCAGCGAGGACGGCAGCGGCATTTTCCGCAACATCAGCTTCAACAGCAGCAACCTCGGGGAAACGAAGGAGCGCAACGCCCGGCTGAAACAACTGCTCATCGACTTCTCGGACGATCGGCTGCAATTCGACGAATCGCACCTCGCGAACAACGACGTCATCGGCGATGCCTACATGTTCCTGATTGAGAAGTTCGCCAGCGACGCCGGGAAGAAGGCTGGAGAATTTTTTACCCCGAAGGAGGTCTCGACCCTGCTGGCCCAGCTGACCAAGAGTGCCCCCGGCTCGCGCATCTGCGACCCGACGTGCGGCTCGGGCTCGCTGCTTATCAAGGCGGGCCGCGAGGTAGGCTCCGACAACTTCTCGCTCTATGGTCAGGAGCTCAACGGCAGCACCTGGGCACTGGCCATGATGAACATGCTGCTCCACGGCTTCGACAGCGCCACCATCCGCTGGG
>ERZ825525.4-NODE-4-length-354657-cov-7.089861_pt1 | contig 354657 bp, 354 predicted proteins | sample MGYA00519930_ERZ825525 | MGnify/ENA primary metagenome ERZ825525 (study PRJEB31778, sample SAMEA3449203) | human gut metagenome | biome: human gut; feature: human-associated habitat; material: faeces | place: United Kingdom | collected 2010/2012 ... | reverse complement strand
TTAGCGTTAGCTAAATTTCAATCCCCGACCGACACTCCGCTAAACCATAATTTTCCAATATTAAAAAACAGACCAAAAATTTTTATTTATCTCTTGACTTAAAGTCAGCTTTAAGTATTATAATACTGATAAAGAAGTGATAATTTTATATCACTGTAAAATAATACTTTTTATTTTAAACTTGGAGGTATGATTATGTCTGTAAAACAAACCGCAGGCAGAGATTCGCTCGGAGAATTTGCACCTAAATTTGCAGAACTTAATGACGATGTACTTTTCGGTGAAGTATGGTCAAGAGAAGATAAACTTTCACTTCGTGACCGCTCACTCGTAACAGTAATCGCACTTATGGCACAGGGATTAACCGACTCATCCTTTAAATATCACCTTATGTCAGCAAAAAAGAACGGTATTACAAAAACGGAAATTGCAGAAATTCTCACACACGCCGCATTCTATGCCGGCTGGCCAAAGGCTTGGGCAGCATTCAGAATGGCTACCGAAGTATGGGCTGATGATGCGGAAGATTTGAGCGAAAAGGAAAAATATCAGCAGTCAATTCTTTTCCCGATTGGCGCACCTAATGACGCATTTGCAAAATATTTTATCGGTCAGAGCTATCTTGCACCGTTGTCTACAGCACAGGTCGGTATTTATAATGTAACTTTCGAGCCGAAGTGCCGTAATAATTGGCATATTCATAATGCTGAAAATGGCGGCGGACAGATACTTGTTTGCGTAGGCGGCAGAGGATATTATCAGGAATGGGGCAAAGAGGCTGTCGAGTTAAACCCGGGTGATGTAATAAATATTCCTACAGGCATTAAGCATTGGCACGGTGCGGCACCCGACAGTTGGTTCTCACACCTTGCAGTAGAAGTTCCGGGTACAAATACATCAAACGAATGGCTTGAACCTGTAAGTGATGAAGATTATTCTAAATTAAAATAATTATTATTTAATTATGGTTTAGCAAACTGCTTTATCAAGTAATTAAAACCGTTTTACTAAAGAACCTAAAAAACCGATAAGCTGAAAATTGCTTATCGGTTTTGCTTTTGTTATTATATTTTCCAAATAAAACTATCTCAATCGTTTGAAAAAACTTTTTAGAAGTTCGGCGCACTCTTCCTGCATAATACCGCCTTTACAATTCGGTTTGAAATTATACGGCATTTCAAAAAGATTTGTTATAGTGCCGCAAGAACCGTTTTTGAAATCGTACGCACCGAAATACACATTCGGAATATGAGCGTTTATAATTGCGCCTGCACACATCGGACAAGGTTCAAGGGTTACATATATATCGCAGTTCCAAAGCCGCCAACCGCCGAGCACTTTGCAGGCATTGTTAATTGCGTCGGTTTCTGCGTGTAAAAGTGCGTTCTTTTCTTTTTCTCGTCTGTTCCTGCCTGTAGCAACGATTTCGCCATTACGCACAATCACCGCACCGACAGGCACTTCGTCATCTTGAAAAGCCTCTCTTGCAAGCTCAAGCGCCTTTTCCATATACTTTATATTAAATTCACTCATAGCGCTACAGAAGCAATGATAGTTTCAAGAATTAAGATAACAACTATTGTAGCTGTACCTGCACTTGTAAAGAAACATTTTATCTTTTCTTTAAGTGAGAGAGAAACAACATTCGAGGTATCGCTTATGCTAAGGAAATTTTTATCCTTTTTCATTATATAAAGGAAAGCCAAAACTCCGAACACAAGCATTGCGGTAAATATTGAATAGTATATTTTATAGAAAGAACGGGTGGTAACAATGTTCTGACTTTGCAAAATATCCATAATTACCGAGTAGAAGTTATTTATAAAGTGAATAATTATTGACGGAATAATTGAGTTTGCCTTGCAGTCAATATAAGCAAAAATAAGTCCGAGTATAAACGCAAACGGAATCTGAATAATATTTCCGTGCATTGCACCGAACATAACGGCAGATACAATTATTGCAAATGAATTTCCGTATTTTCTAAGCGAACCCATTAAAATACCTCGAAAAGCAAATTCCTCGGCAAATGCAGGGGTAACGGCTATGGCAACAACATATAAAATATTTTCAAATACAGACCTTGATGACATATTCATATTCAGACTGTATTCAATGCCGATTAACGAAAAGTTGGAACTTACAAGGTCGGCGGCAACATTTGAAACCATTGAAACGCCCATACCCATAAGTACGAGGGCGATAAGCATAGTGGGTTTTACGGATTTAACCGACAGGCAGTCTGAAATATGCGTTTTGCTTAGTTTTAAATATATCAGTCCGGTGATTGTCGCCGAGGCGGCTGCTGCGAAAATCTGCATATAATAAAAAACAGGGCCGGAAGTCAATTTGCTCATTATATACTGCGTTAAAGTTTCGGTATCAAAATTAGAAATATCCGTATTCAGCATCGTAGACACGGTTAATAAAAATGTTATACCGACTACAATGATATTCATTGATAAAAAATAGGTAAGAATATAAAAGCCTAATCCGCTTGATTTTTTTTGCAAAGTCTTTAAATCGTGCGCTTTTTTGATTTCCTGCGGACTTTGCATATGATTTTGATAATAAGGATAGGGCTGATAATTTGCGTATTGCATTTTCATCACTCCAATGGTATAATTTTAGCATAGTAACACATATATTTCAAGAAATATTTTCCGATAATGAAAAAATAATGAAAAATCCCTTGACTTTTCAGGTAATCGGTTATATAATGTGTAAGTACAATAAAGCAAAGCAGAAATGCTTTCACCTGTGGGGTGTCGTCTGCACGGGTCAATACCTTAAACATAATAGTTTATTTGTATTGCAATGCGGACGGTGTATTTCTGTCCGCATTATTTTTTGAAAAGGTACTTTGGAGGTGCTTAACCATCAGCAAGAAAGATATTCAGATTAACGAGGAAATCCGTGATAAAGAGCTTAGAGTAATCAGCTCGGACGGAAAGCAGCTCGGTATTATGTCATCAAAGGAAGCTCTCGCACTTGCAGAACAAAAAAATCTTGACCTTGTTAAGATTGCTCCGCAGAGCGTTCCGCCTGTATGTAAAATTATGGACTACGGCAAATACCGTTTTGAGCAGGCTAAAAGGGAAAAGGAAGCAAGAAAAAATCAGCATGTTGTTGATATTAAGGAAGTTAGACTCTCTTTAAACATTGATACACACGACTTCAACACCAAACTTAACAACGCTATTAAGTTTATTAAGCACGGAGATAAAGTTAAGGTATCTATCCGTTTTAGAGGAAGAGAAATGGGACATCCTGAAATCGGTCTTGAAACTATGAACCGCTTTGCTGAAGCTTGTGCAGAGTTTGCCTCGGTAGAAAAGCCTGCAAAGCTTGAAGGTCGCAATATGCTTATGTTTCTTGCACCAAAGTCCAATAAGTAATCACAGCTAAGGAGGATATTTATTATGCCTAAAATTAAAACTCACAGTGGTGCTAAAAAGCGTTTTAAACTTTCTAAGAACGGTAATGTAATCCGTGCACACGCAAACAAGAGCCACATTCTTAACAAGAAAACAACAAAGCGTAAGAGAGGTTTACGCCAGACTGCTGTTACAGATAAGACAAATGTAGCTCAGATCAAGCGTTTAATTCCTTATAAATAATTTATCGCTTGTACTGCTTTTTATTTAAATAATAATCGGAGGTAATATATAATGGCACGTGTAAAGGGTGCGATGATGACTCGCAAAAGAAGAAAAAAGGTATTAAAGCTTGCCAAGGGCTACTGGGGTTCTAAATCAAGACATTTCAAAATGGCTAAACAGGCTGTTATGAAGTCCGGCAACTATGCATATATCGGCCGTAAGCAGAGAAAGAGAGATTTCCGTCGTCTTTGGATTACTCGTATTTCTGCAGCTTGCAAGGCAAACGGCACAAACTATTCAACATTTATGAATGGTCTTAAAAAGGCCGGCATTACATTGAACCGTAAGATGCTTTCAGAGATTGCTATTGCTGATCCTAAGGCTTTTACAGCTCTTGTTGAGCAGGCTAAAAACGCTTAATTTAAACTGTAATTGCGTTTGGGTAACACCAAACGCAATTGGCATTTTAGGAGAAAAAAGATGCTGTTTGTTACAAGCAAAGACAATTCTAATGTAAAAAAAGCCGTAAAACTCAAGTCAAGTGCAAAAGAACGCCGCAAGAGCGGTCTTTTTTTAGCGGAGGGGTTAAGAATCTGTATGGACGCAGTTTTCAGCGGTGCGGAAATTCAGACATTATTTGTAACCGAAAAAGCTATGCAAAAGCACGGTGAGGACTTTGCTTTACTTGAAGAAAAAGCAAAGAATGTAATCTGTGTAAATGAAAACATTTTTGCCCTTATGAGTGATACTCAATCGCCACAGGGCTTTCTTTCGGTTATAAAAACACTTGACAAAACCAATGAGTTTGATACAATAAAGGGTGACAGTAAATATTTGGCGCTTGATAATGTGCAGGATCCAAGCAATCTCGGCACTGTTTTGCGCTCGGCAGAGGCATTTAATGTCAGCGGAGTTATACTTTCCTGTGACTGTTGCGATATTTACAATCCAAAGGTTGTAAGAGGCAGTATGGGCGCTGTGTTCAGAATACCTTTTATAATCAAAAGTTCAATTAAGGATTTCCTTAACGAAAATCCGCAGATTAATTCGTATGCTGCCGTTGTAAACAGCGACGCTGTCAGTCTTACGGATGTAAAATTTCAAACTCCGTGCGCAATCGTTGTAGGCAACGAGGGCAACGGAATAAAAGCAGAAACAGAAAAAGCCTGCCAAAACAAAATCACCATACATATGGAGGGCAAGGCAGAATCACTCAACGCATCTGTGGCTGCTGCAATACTGATGTGGGAAATGATGAAATGATTTCTGAAAATGCTCGTTACTGGATATGGATTTCAAAAGCACTCGGTTATAACAATATAAAGGTAAAGAGAATTTTTAAACTTTACAATGACATTGCCGAGTTTGTTCACGGCGGAGAAAAAGAGTGGAAACACTGCGGTATCTTTACGCCGAACGAAATGCGAAAACTTAACAACACTAAGGTTTCGGTTGCGGATGAGATATTAAGCAAATGCAACGAACTGAAATATTCGGTAATTGCGATTGACGACGAGCATTACCCGCAAAAATTAATTAATATTGATACTCCGCCTGCCGTTCTTTATGTAAACGGACAACTTCCGGAACTTGACAACCGCCTAAGCGTTTCAATTGTTGGCACAAGGCGGGCAACAAGATACGGTACGGATAATTCATACAAATTTGCATATGCTCTTGCTAAGTACAGCGTTGTTATTATAAGCGGAGGTGCGCTCGGTGTTCACTGTGCGTCGCACCGAGGAGCACTTTCTGCAAACGGAATTACCGTATGCGTGCTTGGCTGCGGTATCAACTATAAATATCTTACCGAAAACGAGGGTATGAGAAATGCAATTGCGCAAAACGGTGCGGTTATATCCGAATATCCGCCCGATGAACCGCCGCTAAGATATAATTTTCCCGCTCGCAACAGAATCATATCCGCTCTGTCGGACGGTCTTGTTGTAATGGAGGCAGGAATAAAAAGCGGTTCGCTGATTACCGCAAGAATGGCAATCGACCAGGGCAAAGAAGTTTTTGCTCTGCTCGGAAACAACAGTCCGCAGAACGAAGGCTCGAATACTCTTATAAAAAACGGACTTGCCTGCCCTGTAACTGATTTTATGGATGTTTTGAGCGAGTTTAACTCAAACAGAGGGCTATATGTTGAGGACGAAACACTTGATTTTGATAATATAAGTTTTACCGACCTTGAGGCAGTGCCTGTAAAAGGCAAAAAGACTGCAAAATCAAAAAGCAGCACAAATAAAAAAGATAAGGCAAAGCCTGAAAGGATTAATGCAAATGTATCTTCCGATAAAGCCTTAAAGCCCGAAAAGGCTGTAAAAGAAACTAAAAATGTCGCACGCAAAAGCAGCAGCGTTTCCGCTGATGTTAATAATAAAGAAAACGCAGATGTGCGGAAAAGTATTTCAGATTTGAAAGCATTGGGTTTGTCCGATGCAGCCGTAACAGTTTACGGTACTATCGGCAACAAGCCTGTTCATATAGATAAAATAGTAAGCGAACTCGGTATCCCTGTATTTAAAGTGCTTACGGCCCTTACTCAACTTGAAATGAAAGGTTTGGTAACGGCGATGCAGGGCAGAATGTATGTATTAAAATAAACGGAGGCAGTAAATGTCAGATTTAGTAATTGTTGAGTCACCTGCTAAGGCTAAAACAATCAAAAAATACCTCGGTGGAAATTACGAAGTAATTGCGTCTATGGGACATGTAAGAGATTTGCCTAAAACCAGACTCAGCGTTGATATAAAGAAAAAATTTGCACCAAAATACGAAATCATCAAAGGTAAAGAAAAACTTGTAGAAGAACTTAAAGAGCTCGCAGAAAAAAGCGACAAGATTTACCTCGCAACCGACCCTGATAGAGAGGGAGAGGCAATTTCTTGGCACCTTGCGTATATTCTCGGCTTGCCGCTTGATGACAACAACAGAGTTGAATTTAACGAGATTACCAAAAACGGCGTAACAAACGGTATGGCTCATCCACGTTCTATAAATATCGACCTTGTAAACGCTCAACAGGCAAGGCGTATTCTCGACAGACTTGTAGGTTATAAGTTAAGTCCTTTCATTTCTCAAAAAATCAGAAGAGGACTATCAGCCGGCAGAGTACAGTCTGTTGCGGTAAGAATTATTGTTGACAGAGAAGAAGAAATCAGAAAATTCAAGCCCGAAGAATATTGGACTATTGACGCTAAGTTTATTCCTAAGGGCAGCAGAAAGTCGTTTTCGGCTTCTCTTTATTCCGATGCCAACGGCAAGATAAAAATTGAAAATCAGGAACAGGCAGAAAAGATTGAACAGGATCTTGCAGATGCCGAATATATGATTACAAAAGTAAAGCACGGCACAAGAAGAAAAACCCCCGCACCGCCTTTCATCACATCAACATTGCAGCAGGAGGCGTCAAGAAAACTCGGCTTCCAGTCAAGAAGAACAATGAAAGTTGCCCAGGAGCTGTACGAAGGTGTTGACATTGAGGGAATGGGTGCAACGGGTCTTATCACATATATGAGAACCGACTCTTTAAGAATTTCCGATGTGGCAAAGGAAGAGGCGGCACAGTATATTTTAAACAGATTCGGTGAAAAATTCCTGCCGGTAAAACCGAGAGTATTTAAAACCAAGAGCAATGCACAGGACGGTCACGAGGCTATAAGACCTTCAATGCCGAGCCTTTCTCCGGAAGATGTAAAGGCAAGCCTTACATCCGACCAGTTTAAACTGTACAATCTTATTTGGAACAGATTTATGGCGTCACAGATGTCTGATTGTATTCAGAAAACCACACAGGCTGAAATTTCGGCTAAAGAATACATTTTCAAGGCGTCGGGATACTATGTTGACTTTGAGGGCTTTACAACCTTGTATGTAGAAAGCAAAGATACGGAAGAAGAAAAATCCACACAGCTCCCTCCGCTTGAAAAAGATATGCCTGTAAAGTGCAAGGAGCTTAAAAAGAATCAGCACTTCACACAGCCGCCCGCAAGATACACCGAGGCATCGTTAATTAAGGCGCTTGAGGAATACGGTATCGGCAGACCGTCAACTTATGCGGCAACAATTACAACAATTACAAGCCGTGAGTATGTAAAGCGTGAGGCAAAAACTTTGTATCCGACAGAGCTCGGCGAGGTTATGACAAACCTTTTAAAAGAGCGCTTTCCGAAGATTGTAAACTATAAATTCACCGCACAAATGGAAGAAAAGCTTGACGAGGTTGAGCACGGTCAGGAAGAATGGGTGGAATTGCTTGACGAATTCTACTCCGATTTTGACAAAACTCTCAAGAAAGCCAAAGAAGAGATGGAGGGTGTGAAACTCCAGCTTAAAGAAGATCAGACAGACATTATCTGCGACAAATGCGGCAGACAGATGGTTGTTAAGGTTGGCAGATACGGCAAATTTATTGCCTGCCCGGGTTACCCCGAATGTAAGAATGTTCTTAAGTTTGTTGAAAAGACAGGCGTTAAATGCCCTAAATGCAACGGTGATGTTATTGTTAAGCATACAAAGAAAAAGCGTGTGTTCTACGGCTGTTCAAATTATCCGGAATGTGATTTTGTAAGCTGGAACGAGCCCGTAAACGAAAGATGTCCGCAGTGCGGCGGCATACTCTTTAAGAAAAAAGGTAAAAAGCCGAAACTTTATTGTGCAACAGAGGGCTGCGGATTTGAAAAGGAATTCGTTGAGAAAGACGGAGAATAATTAATACGACTGAAAAGGAAAGGTGAACTTTTTGGAAAAAGGTTATATCAATGTAATAGGTGCGGGTCTTGCAGGCTGTGAAGCCGCTAAACAGATCTCATCACACGGAATAAAGGTTCACCTTTATGAAATGAAACCGAAGAAAAAAACGCCTGCTCATCATTCCGATTTATTCGGCGAACTTGTGTGTTCAAATTCATTAAAGGCAATGCGAACAGAAAGCGCCGCAGGACTTTTAAAGGAAGAAATGCGCAGACTTGATTCTTTTCTTATGAAATGCGCAGACAAATGCCAAGTGCCTGCCGGCGGTGCTCTTGCGGTTGACAGAGATATTTTTTCAAGACTTGTAACCGACGGAATAAGAGCCGATGAAAACATAACCGTTTTTGAAGAAGAAATTACAGAAATTCCCGATGATGCAATTACAATTATTGCTACGGGTCCGCTTACTTCGGACGCTCTTGCCGAAAAAATAATAGAGCGCTTCGGTACTTCGCTTTCTTTCTTTGATGCCGCCGCACCGATTGTGAGTGCCGAAAGCATTGATATGGATTATGCTTTCTATGCATCAAGATACGATAAAGGCAGTGGCGACGATTATATAAATTGCCCGATGAACAAAGAAGAGTACGAAACTTTTTATCAGGCACTTGTAACCGCCGAAAGAGCACCTTTGCACAGCTTTGATGTAAACAATCCTAAGGTGTACGAGGGCTGTATGCCTGTTGAAGTTATGGCACAGCGCGGTGAAAACACCTTGCGATTCGGACCGATGAAACCTGTCGGTCTTGTAAATCCAAAAACGGGACACAGACCGTGGGCTGTACTGCAGTTAAGGAAAGAAAATTGCGGGGGCACAATGTATAACCTCGTCGGATTTCAGACAAATCTAAAATTCGGTGAACAAAAAAGGGTATTTTCAATGATTCCTGCATTGCACAAAGCGGAATTTTACCGCTACGGTGTAATGCACAGGAACACATTTATTAATTCACCTAAACTGCTCAATGCCGATTTTTCTTTGAGAGAAAATGAAAACTTGTTCTTTGCAGGTCAGCTTACAGGTGTTGAGGGCTATATGGAATCGGCGGCTTCGGGAATACTTGCTGGCATAAACGCAGTGCGAAGATTAAACAGTCAAGAACCTGTGATTTTACCGACTGACACAATGCTCGGCGCTCTTGCAGGCTATATATCCGACAAATATGTGGAAAAATTCCAGCCAATGGGCGCAAATTTCGGTGTACTTCCTGCTCTCGAAAATCGTCCCCGTGACAAGCAGGAGCGAGGAAAAGCATATTCGGACAGAGCGCTTAAAAGCCTTGAGGCTTATCTTACACATATGAATTTAGAGGTGTGAAAATGAAAATTATAGTAGATGCCTTCGGCGGAGATAACGCACCGCTTGAAATAATCAAGGGTTGTGCGGAGGCTGTTGCGGAATTTGACGATTTATCAATTATTCTCACAGGCGACGAGGGTAAAATTCTTAAGGTTGCAAATGACAATAATATATCTCTTGACAGAATAGAAATTCATCACTGCACAGAAGTTATTACTATGGACGACCATGCCGATGCGGTTCTTAAATCAAAGAAAGACAGCTCAATGGCTGTAGGATTTAATTTGCTTAAAAACGGCGAGGGTGACGCTTTTGTTTCTGCAGGCAACAGCGGTGCTCTTTGTATGGGTGCAACTCTTGCGGTTAAGAGAATTAAAGGCATTAAACGACCTGCATTCTCTCCCGTTATGCCGTCCGCAAACGGTTTCTTTATGCTTGTTGACGGCGGTGCAAATGTAGATTGCCGTCCCGAAATGCTCGTTCAATTTGCGGTAATGGGCTCAATTTATATGAACAGAGTTATGAAGATTGATAACCCAAGGGTAGGCCTTGCAAATGTCGGCACCGAAGATCACAAAGGAACAGAGCTTTATCAAACTACATATCAGCTTTTGAAAGAAAGCAACTTAAACTTTGTCGGCAATGTTGAGGGCAGAGATATTCCGCAGGGCGTTTGCGATGTTGTGGTATGCGACGGCTTTACAGGCAATCTTATTTTAAAAACCTATGAGGGTGTTGCAATGGTTGTTATGAACGAGATCAAGAGCTTGTTTACAGGCAGTCTTACAGGCAAACTTTCGGCTTCGCTCGTGCTCGGCGATATAAAAAAACTTAAGAAAAAACTTGACCACAACACATACGGCGGTGCGCCTGTTTTGGGTGCATCAAAACCTGTGTTCAAGGCGCACGGCAGTGCAAAAGCCGTCACCGTTAAAAACGCAATCAGACTTTCAAGAGATTATGTGCTTGCTGATGCGATCGGTGAAATTTCAAAGGTTATTAATTCGGAGGACTGATTTAAGTGCAGGAACTTGAAAATAAAATCGGCTATAAATTTAAAGATATAAGTTTGCTCGAAGAGGCACTCACACATTCTTCTTATGCAAACGAACACAAATCAAAACATATCAAATATAACGAAAGACTTGAATTCTTAGGTGATGCGGTTCTTTCAATTGTAGTTTCTGACTACATTTTCAAAAACTGCCCCGAGCTTCCGGAGGGCGAGCTTACCAAACTAAGAGCTTCACTGGTATGTGAAAAGAGCCTTTTCGTATTTGCAAAACAACTCGGACTGGGTAAGTATCTTATTTTGAGCAAAGGCGAGCGCCACAACGGCGGTGCAGAACGCCCGTCAATACTTTCAGATGCATTTGAGGCGCTGATTGCGGCTATTTATATTGACGGCGGAATCGAGCCTGCCTCTAAGCATATTCTTAACTTTGTAATCCCTGCGATTAAGGCATCAAAGAAAAGACCCGTAAACGATTACAAAACCACTTTACAGGAGATTATTCAGAAAAATCCCGGGGAATTGCTCGAATATGTACTCGTTGACGAATCGGGCCCCGACCACAACAAGCACTTTGTCGTAGAGGTTCACCTTAACAGCAATGTTATAGGCAAAGGCGGCGGAAAAAGCAAAAAAGAGGCTGAACAGCAGGCGGCAAGAGAAGCACTGGAGTTGATGGGTTATTAAACATTCTAATGTGGCGCTTTTTATACCGCACAACGGATGCCCTCACAAATGCACTTTCTGTAATCAAAGAAACATTGTGGGGCAAGCGTATCAGCCAAATGCCGATGATGTGACAAATGCCGTAAAAATCGCCGTAGATTCTTTAAAAGAAAATACCAAAGAGGCGGAGATTGCATTTTTCGGCGGCAGTTTTACAGCAATTGACAGAGAATATATGCTCGAACTTTTAGATGCGACCAAACCGTTTATCAACAGCTTTAAAGGTATTCGGTTATCTACCCGTCCCGACTGCATTGACGATGAAATTGTAAGTCTTTTGAAAAGCTATAAAGTAACTTCAATTGAACTCGGCGCTCAATCTATGGATGATGAAGTGCTTAAACTCAATGAAAGAGGACATACGGCGGATGATGTAAGAAATGCCTGCCGCATTATAAAAAATTACGACATATCACTCGGACTGCAGATGATGACGGGACTGTACGGTTCTGATTTTTATAAAGACATTTATACTGCCGATGAATTTATAAAGCTCAGACCGGATACTGTAAGGATATATCCGACTGTTATTATGCAGGATACCGAACTTGCAAATCTTTATAACAGTAAAAAGTTTATTCCTTACACACTTGAGCAATCGGTTGAACTTTGCTCAAAGCTCATTTTAAAATTTAAAAGCGAAAACATCCGTATTATAAGGCTCGGACTTCATTATTCCGAAAGTCTTGAAAATAACAGCCTCGGCAATAATTATCACCCTGCATTTAAAGAACTTTGCGAAAACAAAATCTTTTTTGATAAAATAACTAAACTGATTAAAAATTATCCCGACAAAGAGGTTGACTTTTTTGAGGCATATGTAAATCCTCATTCGGTTTCAAAACTTGCGGGACAGAATAAATCAAACATAATCAGACTTAACAATATGGGTTACAAGCTGAAAATCAAGACAGACCAAAGTCTTGACGAATACGAAATCTACATAAAACAGAGGTAATAAATGCGATTAAAATCACTTGAAATTCAAGGCTTTAAAACCTTTCCTGATAAAACTAAATTATCTTTTGAGCAGGGCATTACCGCTGTTGTAGGTCCGAACGGCTCAGGCAAAAGCAACATCAGTGACGCTATCCGTTGGGTGCTCGGCGAGCAATCTCCAAAGAGCTTGCGCTGTTCAAAGATGGAAGATGTTGTTTTTAACGGAACCGACAAAAGAAAAAAACTCGGCTATGCCGAAGTTTCGCTTAACATAGAAAACAAAGACAGAGTGCTGGCATACGACGGCGACGAAATTTCAATTACTCGCCGTTATTATCGAAGCGGTGAGAGCGAATATCTTATTAACAAAGCACAGGTCAGACTTAAAGATATTAACGAGCTTTTTATGGATACAGGTCTTGGTCGTGACGGTTATTCTATGATTGGACAAGGCAAGATTGACAGCATTGTATCTTCAAAAGGCGAGGACAGGCGAGAAATCTTTGAAGAGGCGGCAGGTATCTCACGCTATCGTTACAGAAAAACAGATGCCGAACGCAAATTAAAAAGCACAGAAGAAAATCTTTTGAGATTGCGTGATATTGTCACCGAGCTTGAGGAGCGTGTCGGTCCTCTTAAAAGGCAATCGGAAAAAGCACAGGAATTTTTAAAATACTCCGAAGAAAAGCGTGGACTTGAAATAGCACTTTGGCTGCTTACCCTTGACAAAAGTCAGGCGGCGCTTAAAACACAGGATGAAAAAATCGCCATTGCTCACGCACAATATGATGATGCCGAAAAAATGCTCGAGCAGATTCAAAAAGAGTCGGAAGAAATATATCTAAAAAACGGACAGCTTGCCGTAAAATCCGACGAAGTAAGACATCTTATTTCAGAACTTGATGCACTCATTTCCGATATGCGTTCACAGCTTTCGGTTTCAAAGAACGATATTCTTCATAACGAAGAAAACATAAAGCGTGTTGAAAACGAAATCCAAAACGCACAGCAAAATTCACAGCTTATTTCTACTCAAATTGCGGAAAAGAACGAGAAAATCGCTGAACTTGACACAAAAATAATTGAAAAGCAGAAAGAATATACCGCACTTTCCGAAAAGCTGAATGTTATCAACCTTGATACGGGCAAGAGCGGCGACAAACTGCAACAGCTTACTTCCGAACTTTCTATGCTTACAACGAAGTCTGCCGATGCAAGGGTAATTGATATGACGGCGGAAAGCTCGATTTCCGACCTTGAAGAAAGAATCGAAAGCCTTACAACCGCAAACAAAGACGGAATTGCAAGAGTACACGAGCTTGAAGAAATTTCCGAAGAATACACAACAAATCTTACAAATCTGCGGGAAGAAATTACATCAATTACAAATTCAATTCAGGGACTTGAACTTAAATTGCAGTCAAAAGCACACAAGCGTGACAGCTACAAGGCTGAAAGCGACAGACTTTTGCTTGACAGCAAGGAACATATAAGAAAAATCAACTTCCTTGAAAATCTCGAACGCAACCTCGAAGGCTTTTCAAAGAGCGTTAAAGTTGTGGTAAACGCATCTAAAAGCGGAAGATTAAAAGGTGTGTGCGGCCCTGTTTCCAGAGTAATTTCCGTACCGCAAAAGTATGGTGTTGCAATTGAAACCGCACTTGGAGCGGCAATGCAAAACATTGTTACGGAAACCGAAAACGACGCTAAATCGGCTATTGCTTATCTTAAATCATCGGACGGCGGACGAGCAACTTTTCTGCCGCTTAATACAATCAAGGCAAGAGAACTCCGAGAAAACGGACTTGAAGCAAACTATGGCTTTATCGGTGTTGCAAGCGACCTTTGCAGTTGCGATAACAAATTCAAAAATATTTTATCATCTTTGCTCGGCAAAATTGTAATTACAGACAATCTTAATTCCGCAGTCGAGATTGCCAAAAAATATTCGTACCGTTTTAAAATCGTTACACTTGACGGACAGGTTGTAAATGCGGGCGGTTCGCTCACAGGCGGTTCGCTCAACAGAAATACAGGTTTGCTAAGCCGTGCAAGTGAAATTAAAGATTTAAAAGAACAGACAAAAGCCATTGAAGAAAAGTCTGCGCAGGCACAGAGATTGTGCAGTAAGGCGGCACAGGATTATGCCGCCGTTGAGGCTGAATTGCTCGGTACAAGAGCAGACCTTTCAAACAAGAAACAAAGCCTTGCAAGAATGGAAGCCGAAAGCAGAGCGTGCGAAAACGAGCTTTCAAACTCAAAACTTGCTTTGCAAAATTTTGATAAACAGATTGAAGAATATACAAATAAAGTAAATATCCTATCAGAGGACAGAAAAAATGCAGGCGAACAGCTGGCACAGCTTAACCGCAGAATTTCCGAGGCAGAAGAAAAGGTAAACAGCATTACGGGCAGTCGTGCCAAAATGATTGAGGAGCGAGAAGAAATTGCATCTCAATTACAGAATGTGCGACTTGAAATTGTAACCGCTCAAAAGGATATTGACGCACTCAATTCCGAAATCCTTTTTGCGGAAAATTCATCAAATAACTTCGGAGAAAAACAGAGAGAACTCAATGCACAAATTGAGGACTATAAAAACAAAAATGCTTTGATTCAGAAAAACATCGACGAACTTGAGGCTCAAATAAAAGACAAGTCAGAGAGAATTGCAGAGCACAACGCAAGGATTTCAAGTATTAATTGTGAAAAAGATACTTACGAAATGAGAAGTGTTGAATTAAGAACGCTTGAGCGTGACAAAACATCGGAACGAGAGGTATCGGGCAGAGAACTTTCAAGACTTGAAGAAAGAAAAATCAACTTGCAAAATCAGTACGATAATATAATTTCCAAGCTTTGGGAAGAATATGAGTTGACCAAGCGTGAAGCGGAAGAACAGGCGATAGAAATTCCCGATTCAAATGCGGCTCAAAAACGACTTAACGAACTAAAGCAAAAAATTAAAAATCTCGGAAATGTAAATGTATCCTCAATTGAAGAATACAAAGAGGTTTCAGAACGCTTTGAATTTATGAGCACACAGGTAAACGATGTGGAAAAGTCAAAACGAGAAATTGAGCGACTTATCACCGACCTTACCAAACAGATGAAAGAAGTGTTTGTAGAGAGTTTTGAAGAAATCAATAAAAACTTCACTTTCACATTCAAAGAACTGTTCGGCGGCGGTACCGCATCGCTCTCGCTTTCAGAGCCGGAGGATATTCTCAACAGCGGCATCGACATTATTGTACATCCGCCCGGAAAAATCGTTGTTCATCTTGACGCACTGTCGGGCGGTGAAAAAGCACTTGTAGCCATAGCGCTTTACTTTGCGATTATGAAAGTCAGACCCGCACCTTTCTGCGTTATGGACGAAATTGAGGCGGCGCTTGATGATGTAAATGTTGACCGCTTTGCAAACTATATGAGAAATTTAACCCATACAACGCAGTTTATCTGTATTACTCACAGACGAGGCACAATGGAAGAAGCAGATGTACTGTACGGTGTTACTATGCAGGACGAGGGTGTATCCAAACTGCTTGAACTGCGTTCTACCGAGATTGCCGAAAAGCTCGGCATTAAGGCTAACTAATGAAGGGATGATTTTATGGGCTTTTTTAATAAAATTAAAGAAGGTTTAAAAAAGACAAGAGATGCGGTTATCGGTCAGATTGACTCAATGCTCAAATCTTTTACCAAGATTGACGATGAACTTTTTGAAGAACTCGAAGAGTTGCTTGTAATGGGCGATGTAGGCGTACCGACTGCCGAAAAAATATGTGAAGAGCTTAAAAAGAGAGTTAAAAAAGAGGGTATTAAAAATCCTAATGAAATTCACAGACTTCTTGAAGAAACGGTTTCCGATATGTTGAGAGGCGGAGAAGAACTCGACCTTTCAACTACACCGTCTATTATTCTTGTCATAGGTGTAAACGGTGTAGGTAAAACAACCACAATCGGAAAACTTGCAAATCACCTTACAAAACAGGGCAAAAAAGTTATCCTTGCCGCAGGCGATACATTCAGAGCCGCAGCTATCGAGCAGCTTGAAATTTGGGCAGACAGAAGTCACTGTGAAATAATAAAGCAGAACGAGGGCAGCGACCCTGCCGCTGTAATTTATGACGCAATTTCAGCCGCTAAGGCAAGACACGCAGATGTTATTATCTGCGATACGGCGGGCAGACTTCACAATAAAAAACCCCTTATGGACGAGCTTGCAAAAATCAACAGAATTATAGACAGAGAACTGCCGGACGCATCGAAAGAAAAGTTACTTGTACTTGATGCAACCACAGGACAAAATGCCGTTAATCAGGCTGAGCAGTTCAGCCTTGCAACAGGCATTACGGGTATTGTTCTTACAAAGCTTGACGGTACAGCCAAGGGCGGCGTTGTACTTGCAATCAAAGAGGGACTCGGTATTCCTGTTAAATACATCGGCGTAGGTGAGCAGATAGACGATTTACAGCCGTTTGATGCAAAGGACTTTGCAAAGGCTCTCTTTGCGCAGAATTGAGAGGTGCGGTATGAAATTTATCATTGCAACCAATAACGCAAAAAAATTAAAAGAACTTGAAAGAATTTTAAAACCCCTCGGTATAGCTGCGGTTTCCGCAAAAGAGGCAGGTGTAAACCTCGGCGAAGTTGAGGAAACAGGTACAACCTTTGCCGAAAACGCTTTTATAAAAGCAAATGCCGCTTTCAAAGCAACGGGTATGCCTGCCATAGCCGATGATTCAGGGTTATCGGTTGACGCACTTGACGGCAGACCGGGTGTGTATTCCGCAAGATACTGCGGAGAAAATGCCACTGACGAAGAAAAGTACACTAAATTGTTAGAAGAAATGCAGGGTGTACCCGATGAAAAGAGAACAGCGCATTTTACATCAGCAATCTGCTGTATTTTATCCGACAAAGAAAAAATTGAAGTTGACGGCATATGCAACGGTACAATTTCTCATACTCCGAACGGCAACGGCGGTTTTGGATATGACCCGATTTTTGACTTCAACGGAAAAAGCTTTGCCGAACTTACAGCCGAAGAAAAAGACAAAATCAGCCACAGAGGAATTGCTTTACGCAAGTTACAGGCTGAACTGAAAAACAGATTTGACAAATAATTTATATAAATTTCAGAAAGGAGCAGTTAAATGCTCACAAGTAAACAGCGTGCATACCTTCGTGGTCTTGCAAATCCTATTGAAACTATCCTTATGATCGGTAAGGGTGAAATCACAGATAACATTGTAAAGCAGGCAGACGATGCACTCAAGGCAAGAGAGCTTATAAAGGGCAAAGTGCTTGAGAACAGCGGTTATTCTTCAAGAGAAGCTGCCGAACTTATCGCCGAAAAATGCGGTGCGGAAGTTGTACAGGTTATCGGTTCAAAATTTGTTCTCTATAAAAAGAATGAGGACGAGCCTAAAATTGTTCTCCCTAAGAACAGAAGAAAATGAGCAGAATAGGAATACTCGGCGGTACTTTTAACCCAATACACAACGGTCACATTCAAATGGCGAAGTACAGCCACGATGCCGCAAAACTCGATAAGGTTATTATTATGCCTACTTTTGTGCCGCCGCATAAAGAAAGCGCAAACCTTGTTTCGTGCGAGCACAGATTTAATATGTGCCGCCTTGCAAGTGCCGAACTTCCGTATGTGGAAGTATCCGATTTTGAAATAAAATTAGAGGGCAAAAGTTACACTTACCGTACATTGCAGCTTTTAAAAAGTCAAAACGAAAACGATGATTTTTATTTTATCGTCGGCGCAGATATGTTTTTATCTATGCAAAATTGGAAAAATCCTGAAATAATTTTCAGGCTTGCTACCGTAATCGCCATTCCGAGAGATGATGACAGCGTATCCGAACTTAAAGAACATTACGATAATGTTCTCAAAAAAATGGGTGCAAAAGCGATTATACTTAATCACTCGGTTTTAACGGTTTCGTCAACCTATGTGCGTGACAACATCGACAACGGTGCGGCATTGGAAAATCTGATTGACAGCAGGGTTTTTAATTATATTAAGGAAAATAATTTATACAGGGTGTGATTTTATGAATTCAGACGAATATAAGAAACTTATAAAATCAAGAATGAGCGATTACCGCTATACGCACAGCGTAAATGTTTCTAAAGAGGCTGTAAGACTTGCAAAAAAATACGGTGCGGATACCGAAAAAGCAGCCGTTGCAGGCATACTGCACGACATTACCAAAGAAACACCTAAAGAAGAACAGTTGCAAATTATGACAGATGGTGGTATAATTTTAGATAATGTGCAGGAAAAATCGACAAAGCTGTGGCATGGTATAAGCGGAAGTGTGTATATTCGTGATATTCTTAAAATTACAGACGAAGATATTTTAAACGCAGTAAGATACCACACCACAGGCAGAGCAGGTATGTCTTTGCTTGAAAAAATAATTTTTATAGCGGATTTTACTTCTGCCGAAAGAGATTATAGCGGCATAAAAACAATGCGCAAAAAGGCAGGCAAATCTCTTGAAAACGCAATGCTGTACGGATTGCAGTTCACTTTAAAAGACTTGTCTAAAAGGGCAATGATAATTCACCCCGACGCCCTTGCCTGTTACAACGAAATTGTAATAAATAATTCAACGAAAGGAACAGCCAAATGAATTCTTACGAGCAATCAATTCTGACAGCTAAGGCTATAAGCAGCAAAAAAGGTCTTAACATCAAGTTAATCGAAATTGGCGATATTTCTTCGCTTGCAGACTATATGGTAATTGCGACAGGTACAAGCTCAACCCATGTAAAAGCTATTGCGGACGAGGTTGAGTATCAGCTTGACGAGGCAGGCATTTCTGTAAGTCATATCGAGGGCTACCGTTCAAATTCATGGATATTGCTTGACTATGTCGATGTTATCGTTCATATTTTTTCAGACGAGGCAAGAGAGTTTTACGACCTTGAAAGACTCTGGCAGGACGGTAAGGAAATTGACATTTCCGATATTGTTGACTAATAAATCTTGAGGAGGACTCAATTTTGAAATATAATCATAAGCCCATTGAGGGCAAATGGCAAAAAATTTGGGAAGATAAGGGCGTTTTCCACGCAGAGAACAACTCTGAAAAAGAAAAATTCTATGCTCTTATTGAGTTTCCTTATCCGTCGGGACAGGGACTTCATGTAGGTCATCCAAGACCTTATACGGCACTTGACACCGTAGCAAGAAAGCGCAGACTTCAGGGCTACAATGTACTTTATCCGATCGGCTGGGACGCATTCGGTCTTCCTACCGAAAACTACGCAATCAAAAACCATATTCATCCCGAAATCGTTACAAAGCAAAATATTGCCCGCTTTAAAAAGCAGATTCAATCACTCGGTATCTCTTTTGACTGGAGCCGTGAGATTAATACAACCGACCCTGACTACTACAAGTGGACACAGTGGATTTTCATTCAGCTTTTCAAAAAAGGTCTTGCTTACAAAAAGGAAATGAATGTAAACTGGTGTACTTCGTGTAAGTGCGTTCTTGCAAACGAAGAGGTTGTAAACGGCGTTTGCGAGCGCTGCGGCAGTGAGGTTGTTCATAAGGTAAAGTCACAGTGGATGCTTAAGATTACAGCTTACGCAGACAGACTTATCAATGACCTTGACCTTGTAAATTATCCTGAAAGAGTTAAAGCACAGCAGAAAAACTGGATTGGCAGAAGTACGGGCGCAGAGGTTGATTTCAAGACAACCACAGGCGACACACTTACAATTTACACCACAAGAGCAGATACTCTTTACGGTGCAACATATATGGTAATTTCTCCGGAACACCCTCTCATTGAAAAGTGGGCAGACAAGCTATCTAATATTGACGCTATCCGTGAATATCAGGCAGCTGCGGCAAGAAAGTCCGACTTTGAAAGAACAGAGGTTGCCAAGGACAAAACAGGTGTTCTTGTTGAGGGCGTTAAAGCTATTAACCCTGTAAACAACAAGGAAATTCCTATCTTTATTTCCGACTATGTACTTGTATCTTACGGTACGGGCGCTATTATGGCTGTTCCTGCTCACGATACCCGTGACTGGGAATTTGCAAAGAAATTCGACCTTCCTATCATTGAGGTTGTTAAGGGCGGCAATGTGCAGGAAGAGGCTTATACAGACTGTGCAACAGGTATTATGGTTAATTCGGGTATGCTTGACGGTCTTACTGTTGACGAGGCTAAGAAAAAGATTATCTCTTGGCTTGAGTCGGAGGGTAAAGGTCACTCAAAGGTAAACTACAAACTCCGTGACTGGGTATTCTCCCGTCAGCGTTATTGGGGCGAGCCTATTCCGATTGTTCACTGCGACAAGTGCGGATATGTTCCGATTGACGAAAGTGAACTCCCACTCAGACTTCCGATGGTAGAGTCTTATGAGCCTACAGACAACGGCGAATCACCTCTTGCTAAGATGACAGACTGGCTTGAAACAACTTGCCCGTGCTGCGGCGGCAAGGCAATGCGTGAAACTGATACAATGCCGCAGTGGGCAGGTTCATCATGGTATTTCTTAAGATATATGGACCCGCACAATGACAAAGCACTTGCGTCAAAAGAGGCTATCAAGTATTGGTCACCTGTTGACTGGTACAACGGCGGTATGGAGCACACTACACTCCACTTGCTTTACAGCCGTTTCTGGCATAAATTCCTCTACGACATCGGCGTTGTAAATACTCCGGAGCCATACGCAAAGAGAACATCACACGGTATGATTCTCGGCGAAAACGGCGAGAAGATGAGTAAGTCAAGAGGCAATGTAGTAAATCCTGACGAAATCGTAGACGAATACGGTGCAGATACACTCCGTCTTTACGAAATGTTTATCGGCGACTTTGAAAAGGCCGCTCCTTGGAGCCAGACAAGCATCAGAGGCTGCCGCAGATTTATTGAGCGTTATTACAACCTCCAGACAATTCTTAACGATGCAGACGGCATCCGTCCGGAACTTGAATCATCATTCCACAAGGCTATCAAAAAAGTCGGCGATGACATTGAGAACATTAAGTTCAACACCGCAATCGCAACACTTATGGCACTTATCAATGATATTACTGCTACAGGCGCAATCACTAAGGAGGAACTTAGAATCTTCACAATTCTCCTTAACCCGTTTGCACCGCATGTTACAGAAGAAGTATTTGAAATGTGCAAACTCGGCGACGGTATAGTAGCAGAGCAGAAATGGCCTGAGTACGATGAGGCTAAGTGCAAAGACGAAACAATAGAAATCGTTGTACAGGTAAACGGTAAAATTAAGACAAAGCTTAACATTCCTGTTGAGTCAGAAAAGAACGCAGTTCTTGATATGGCAAAGGCAGACGCAAATGTGGCTAAAGCTATAGAGAATATGAATATCATCAAAGAAATTTATGTTCCTAATAAGCTTGTAAACCTTGTAGTTAAGCCATAATTTTTATTTTATTTATAAATTTACTTAATTTTCCCTAAATTTCTACATTTCTATTGACAATAAGAATTGTTTATTGTATAATATCAAATGCAACATATGCAAATTACCCATGCCAAATGGCAGATGGGAGGGAAGATAGATGGCAGAAATCAGACTTAAGGATAACGAATCTCTTGAGAGTGCTTTAAGAAGATTCAAAAAGCAGTGTGCAAGAGCTGGCGTTATTGCTGAGGTGCGCAAGAGAGAAGCTTATGAAAAGCCTTCTGTAAAGCGTAAAAAGAAGTCCGAAGCAGCTCGTAAGAGAAAATTCAGGTAATCAAAATAAGCGGACAGTTTTTACTGTCCGCTTTTTGTCATTTTATCAGGAAATTTGGTGAATAAAAATGAAAAAAATTCTTGTTATTTTAGGACCTAACCTTAATATGGTAGGAGTAAGAGAAAAAGGCATTTACGGAGAGGAAACCGCTCAAAGCATTTCCGAGCAGATTAAGGCATTTGCAAATGAGCAGGGCTTTTCTGTTGAGATTTATCAGTCAAATCACGAGGGCGACCTTATTGATAAAATCCATGCCGCAAGAGAAAACTTTGACGGTGCGGTAATAAATGCGGGCGCTCTTACACATTATAGCTATGCATTAAGAGATGCTATTGCTTGTGTAAAGATTCCGTTTGTCGAGGTGCATATGTCAAATATCCACGCAAGGGAAGAATTCAGACACACATCTGTAATTGCACCTGTATGCGCAGGTCAGATTGCAGGCTTTGGCAAAAACAGCTACTTCCTTGCAATTACAGCTTTAAAGGACTTGATGAAGTAATGAACAGCTTGAGAACAGAAAAGTTAAGAGCTTTTATAAAATCGCCCGACACCGCAGTTTTAATAAAAAATGAAATCAATGTCGGATATTTCAGCGGCTTTCACCACAGCGAGGGTGTATTTTTACTGACAAGCGACAAAGCATATTTGCTTGTGGATTTCAGATACTTTGAGGCTGCACAGAAATTCGCAGTCGGCTGTGAAGTAATCTGCTTTAAAAAGCTGATTGCGGATATAAGCGAAATTCTTAAAAAAGAATGTGTCACAAAAATTGTTGCAGAGGCAGATACATTTACCGTTGCGGAAAATGATTTGTACAAAGAGCATTTTGCCGAAAAAGGAATTGAATTTTACTGTGACAGTGCGCTTGATAAGGCTGTTTCAAACATCAGAATTATTAAAGATAAATCGGAGTTTGACAAAATTTTAAAGGCTCAACAGATTGCCGAAAAGGCATATAATGAAATTTTAAATTACATCAAACCCGGTGTCAGCGAGCGAAAAATCGCAGTTGAATTTGAATATCTGATGAAGCAGTACGGTGCGGAAAGAGTTTCTTTTGATTTAATAACAATCACAGGCAGTAAAACTTCGTTGCCACACGGTGTACCGAGTGACGATGTTGTTAAATCGGGAGATTTGTTTACTATGGATTTCGGGGCTGTTTATGACGGCTATCACTCCGACACGACAAGAACCGTTGCGGTTAATTTTGCAACAGATGAGCAAAGAGAGATTTACAATATTGTATTAAAGGCTCAACTTGCCGTGTTAGATGAAGTAAAGGCAGGCAAAACTTGCTCTGAAATTGATAAAATTGCAAGAGATATTATAACAGAGGCAGGCTACGGAGAGTGTTTCGGTCATTCGACGGGTCACGGCGTAGGACTTGAAATTCACGAGCTGCCAAATGTTTCTCCAAGGGGAGAAATAATCCTTGAAGAGGGTATGGTAATTACCGACGAACCCGGAATTTACCTGCCAAAGAAGTTCGGTGTAAGAATTGAAGATATGCTTTATGTCACCGAAAAAGGATATAATAACTTTGTATCTTTGCCAAAAGAACTAATAATTCTTTAAAATGCTTGCAATTTGTTTATTTTTTATGTATAATAGCATATGACACATAATGGCAAGGATTATTTTGCTGTAATTATGTATATTTTAGGAGGTATTACTTATGATATCAGCAGGTGATTTCAGAAACGGCGTTACATTTGAAATGGATGGTCAGGTTGTATCAATCATCGAATTCCAGCATGTAAAGCCAGGTAAGGGTGCCGCTTTCGTAAGAACAAAGATCAGAAATGTTATTACAGGTGCGGTTGTTGAAAAGACTTTTAACCCTAACGATAAATATCCTACTGCATTTATTGACAGAAAGGATATGGAGTACAGCTATTCAGACGGTGATCTTTATTACTTTATGGATACAGAAACATGGGAGCAGATCCCGATTAACAAGAGCGTTCTCGGCGACAACTTTAAGTTCGTTAAAGAGAATATGGTTTGTAAGGTTCTTTCTTACAAGGGCAGCGTATTCGGTGTAGAGCCGCCTAACTTTGTAGAGCTTAAGGTTACAAAGACCGATCCCGGCTTTAAGGGTGATACAGCAACCAACGCTACAAAGCCTGCTACTCTTGAAACAGGTGCTGAGATTAAGGTTCCTCTCTTTATTGACGAGGGCGAAACAATCCAGATCGACACAAGAACCGGTGAGTATATGGGCAGAGCTTAATCGCTTTGCGGAGGAATTATTATGAATTTAACAGAAAAAATTGCTTATATTCGCGGACTTTGCGAGGGTTTGAATCTTGACGAGTCAAAGCCTGAAATCAAGGTTATGAATGCAATTATCGATCTTCTTGACGATATGTCATATTCTGTAACAGATATGGAAGACCTCTATGACGAGCTTTCGGCTCAGGTTGATGAGATTGACCAGGATCTTGCAGAGGCTGAAACAGAGCTTTACGGCGAAGATGATGACTTTGACTATGATGACGATGAAGATGACGAAGAAAACGAAGACGATGTTTTTTATGAAGTGACTTGCGATTCATGCGGTCAAAAGCTTAATGTATCCGAGGATGTTCTCCTTGAGGGCGAAATTGAGTGCCCTAACTGCGGTGAACTTCTTGAGTTTGACTTCTCTGACATCTTTGACGGCGAAGAGTGTGACCCGGCTGACTGCGAGGGTTGCGGCAGCAATTGTAATTCTTCGGAAGAATAATATTAACAAAATTTACACCTCTCGTATAGAATATCGAGGGGTGTTTTTTTGCTTTTTTACAAGAGAAAGAAGATAAAATTTAAAAGGCTTAAATGTGTTCTTTTGTCGATAGTTTTAGTGTTCGTTTTAATTATAGTTTTCTGTGAACAACAGCTTGCGGAATTTAAATGCGAATACATCAGAATACAGGCGGAAATTATCTCCGTAAACTCTGTTTGCGAGGCTGTAAACAGCAGTATAAGAAGTTTTAATTATAACTATGACGATTTAGCAAAAATACAATATTCCAAAGACGGCAAAGTACAGGCAATAACAACCGATTCGTTTAAAATCAATGAGCTTAAGGCGGATATAATGCTAAGCGTACAGCAGGAAATTGCAAAAATATACGATGTGGAAATCGACATACCGCTCGGTTCTTTCACTGATATTACCGTGCTTTCAAACTACGGGCCGATGGTAAATGTATCGTTTAACCTTACGGGCAGTTTTTCCTCTGAAATCGTAAGCACCTTTGAATCGGCGGGAATTAATCAGACAATTCACCATATCCGTCTTATTCTTACATCAAAAATTATGACAACATCTCTTGACTACTCGGGCAATATGACATTTTCCACCGATTTTGAAATAGCACAAAACATAATCGTCGGCACCACTCCCGAATACAACGGCAATTGGTACAAATCTGTATAATACTTGTATAAATATTAAAAACTTAAGAAAAATATTGAAAATTGCCGTAATTTGTGATACAATATTTTAGTTAATAAAATGGATTAGGAGTGCATTGTTTTGCCTGAAAACACAATACTTGGTAATGTTACCTCTGATGTTATTTCAGACCAACAGTTTGAATATATGAGATTGATTTCTCAGATTATGCAGGATAGAAAGCGTGGCGATAAGCCTGTGGCTTATATACGCACCTACGGCTGTCAGCAGAATGTTGCTGACAGTGAGAGAATTAAAGGTATGCTTGAAATAGCGGGCTTTGAATTTTCCGAAACCGTGGACGACGCCGATTTTATTCTTTTTAATACCTGCGCAATCAGAGAACACGCCGAGGACAGAGTTTTTGGAAATGTCGGTGCGTTAAAGTCTTTAAAGAGAAAACATCCGCAGATTGTCATTGCTTTGTGCGGCTGTATGATGGAGCAGGAGCATATCGCAAACAAGATGTATAAGAGTTTTCCGTTTGTAAGTCTTGTTTTCGGTACTCATTCTCTGCACCGTTTTCCACAGCTTTTGTATCATACACTTGCAGACGGCAAGCGTGTATATGAGCGTGACAATGATGACAAAAAGGTTTACGAGGGAATACCTGTCAAGCGTGACGGCACTTTCAAGGGCTGGCTTTCAATTATGTACGGCTGCAACAATTTCTGCACATACTGCATTGTGCCTTATGTAAGAGGCAGAGAACGCAGTCGTGAAAAGTCGCTTATCCTTGATGAAGCAAGGCAGATGATTTCAGCAGGCTACAAAGATATTACTTTGCTTGGTCAGAATGTAAACTCTTACGGCAAAACTCTTGCCGATAAGCCTACTTTCGCTCAGCTTTTGCACGAAATTGATTCTATTGACGGTGACTATTGGCTTAGATTTATGACATCGCATCCAAAGGATTGTTCAAAAGAACTTATTGATACAATTGCTAACGGCACACATATCAGTAAACATCTGCATTTGCCTTTCCAGAGCGGTTCGGACAGAATTTTAAAAGCGATGAACAGGCATTATGACAGAAAAAAATACCTTGATATTGTAAATTATGCCAAAGAAAAAATTGACGGAGTATCGCTCACAAGCGATATTATAGTAGGTTTCCCGGGTGAAACCTATGAGGATTTCAAAGAAACACTTTCACTTATTCGTGAAGTGGAATTTACATCTTTGTTCACTTTCATTTATTCACCGAGAGTGGGCACACCTGCCGCTAAGATGGATGACCCGATTTCAGCAGAGGAAAAATCAAAATGGTTCAGAGAACTGCTTGATGTTCAGGAAGAAATCGCAGCAAAAAGGTGTGCGTCTATGGTTAATAACACCGAAAAGGTACTTATTGAATCGGAAACAGGCAAAAACGGTGAATTAAACGGCAGAACAAGTGGCAATATAATAGTGGAGCTTAAAGGCGATAAGAGCCTTATAGGCACATTTCAGAATGTTAAGATTACACAGGCGAGAAATTGGATACTCAAAGGCGAGCTTGTGTAAGGAAAGGATAAAATTATGGATATTATTGAAAAGGCAAGAGAGCTTGGCAAACTTATTCAGCAGGAAGAGTCGTATATCGCTCTCCAAAAAGCACAGGCAGACGCTGACGCAGATATGGAGCTTCAGAACCTTATCGGCGATTTTAATATGAAGAGAATGTCTATCAACAACGAGGCATCTAAAAAAGATAAAGATAGCGACAAGCTCGCACTCCTTAACAGCCAGATGAGAGAGGATTACTCTAAGATTATGTCAAACAAGAATATGATTGCTTACAACGAGGCAAAAGACGCTTTTGATATGGTTGCAAACAGAGTTCTTGCCATTGTTCAGCAGTCGGCAGAGGGCGCAGACCCTGAAACAGCCGATTACTCGACATCATCATGCTCCGGAAGCTGCAGCACTTGTGGCGGTTGCGGCTGATAAATTTTTCTTGAAAGGGTGTGAAAACATTGGCAGAGTTATCTCCTATGATGAAACAGTATTTTAAAATTAAAGAGCAGAATAAAGACAGTATTCTTTTCTTCCGTCTGGGAGATTTCTACGAGATGTTTTACGATGACGCCAAAATTGCGTCAAAGGAGCTTGAGCTTACACTCACAGGCAGAGATTGCGGTCAGGCTGAACGGGCACCGATGTGTGGTGTACCTTTTCATAGCTGTGAGGGATATATTGCAAGACTTGTCGCCAAAGGCTACAAGGTTGCAATCTGTGAACAGACCGAAGACCCTGCCACGGCAAAAGGACTTGTAAAGCGTGATATTATAAGAGTTATCACACCCGGTACTGTAATGGAGTCGAGTATGCTCGATGAGGGCAGAAACAACTACATTTGCTGTATGTTTTCCGAAAATAAAAAAATCGGACTTTGCTTTTGCGATATTTCAACAGGCGAGCTTTATGCAACCGAAATATCAGGAAGTGACTCGGTAAATTCCCTTACAAGTCAGCTTGCAAGTTATAATCCGAGAGAAATTTTAATAGGCGGAGATATTGTTAAAATCAAGTCTTTGCCTGCATTTATAAAATCGAAACTTTCAGCCGGAGTTGAAATGCTCCGGGATGAGAGTTTTGACAATAAACTTTGCACCGATACGGTAAATATGCAGTTTGGGGAAGAAATGCAGTGTATTGCCGATTCGCAGGTGCTTATAAACGCTATCGGCGCACTTATAAATTATTTGAAAGAAACCCAGAAAAACGGACTTGAACGCATAAATAAAATTGAGCTTTACAGCGACAAGCAGTTTATGAATCTTGATTACAACACACAGCGTAATCTTGAGCTTACCGCAACAATGCTCAATAAAGAAAAACGAGGTTCGCTTTTGTGGGTGCTTGACAAAACCAAAACCGCAATGGGAAAGCGACTTATTCGTTCGTGGCTTGAACATCCTCTGCTCAATGTATCGGCTATCAACAATCGACAGTCGGCGGTTGAAGAACTTGTAAACAACAATATGCTAAGGCTTGATATTATGGACGCATTGAGCGGTATTTTTGATATTGAGCGACTTATGACAAGAATTGTTTATGGTTCGGCAAACGGCAGAGAGCTCCGTTCGCTTGCGGCGGCTCTGCAAAAATTACCGCAGCTTTCGGAATTGGTTGCTGACTGCAGTGCCAAATATCTTAAAAAGGTATATAAAGAAATTGACCTGCTTGAAGATATTTATAATCTGATAGATTCCGCCATAGTCGAAGAACCGCCATTCTCTGTGCGTGAGGGCGGAATGATTAAAAAAGGATACAACCCTGACCTTGATATTTTGCTTACCGATATGAACGATTCTAAAGGCATACTTGCAAGAATTGAAGCGGAGCAAAGGGAAAAGACAGGTATTCCGAAATTAAGGGTCGGCTACAATAAAGTGTTCGGTTATTATATTGAGGTAACCAATTCATACAAAGACCTTGTACCCGAAACCTACATAAGAAAGCAGACTTTAACAAACTGCGAACGCTATATCACACAGGATTTAAAGGATATTGAGGGCAGAATTTTAGGCGCAAAAGACCGTTCTGTTGCTATGGAATATACCTTGTTTGACGAAGTAAGAAAAACGGTTGCAAATAACCTTGAGAGAATACAGAGAACGGCTAAGGCTATTGCAGTGCTTGATGTGCTTGTTTCTCTTGCAAATGTTGCGGCAGACAACAGATATGTTCGCCCCGAGGTGAACCTCTCGACCGTTATAAGACTTAAAGACAGCCGACATCCTGTTGTAGAGGCTCTGCTTACAGATACTCCGTTTGTTCCTAATGATGTTTATCTTGACAGCGCAGGCGAAAGGGTGGCAATAATTACAGGCCCGAATATGGCAGGTAAATCTACCTATATGCGACAGGTTGCACTCATTGTTCTTATGGCGCAAATGGGCAGTTTTGTGCCTGCGTCAAGCGCAACAATCGGTGTGGTTGACAGTATTTTTACAAGAGTAGGCGCTTCCGATGACCTTGCTTCGGGTCAATCGACTTTTATGGTTGAGATGAGCGAAGTAGCCAACATTGTTAAATCAGCAACTTCAAAGAGTTTGTTAATTCTTGATGAAATCGGCAGAGGCACATCAACCTTTGACGGTATGAGCATTGCAAGGGCAGTGCTTGAATACTGTGCCGACCGCAAAAAACTCGGTGCAAAAACATTGTTCGCCACTCACTATCACGAACTTACTGTAATGCAGGATTTGCTTGACGGTGTAAAAAACTACAGCATTGCCGTTAAAAAGCGTGGTGACGATATTACATTTTTACGCAGAATTATACCGGGCGGTGCAGATGACAGCTTCGGTATTGAAGTTGCAAAACTTGCGGGTCTTCCAAACTCAATTATTAATCGTGCGAAAGAGATTTTAAAAGAGCTTGAGTCAGGCTCAAATGCGCCGACGGTAATTAAAGAGAAAAGTGAAGATATGCAGATGTCGCTTATATCAAATGACAATGCCGTTGTAGAGCGACTTTCGGAAGTTGATTTAAATACCTTAACTCCTATAGAAGCTATTAATCTGCTTTACGAACTCAAAGGTATGATATAATGGTATAAAGACATAAAGGCAGGTGAAAAAATGGGTGTAATTAATGTACTTGACAAACATATAGCGGAACTTATTGCGGCAGGCGAAGTAGTTGAAAGACCGTCGTCCGTTATAAAAGAACTTGTAGAAAATTCCATTGACGCAGGTGCGAAGAACATAACCGTAGAAATCAAAAACGGCGGTACAACCTTTATGCGTGTTGCCGACGACGGTTGCGGAATTTACAGAGATGACATTAAAAAAGCGTTTCTGCGCCATGCAACAAGTAAGGTGAAAACAGCAAATGACCTTGATATGATTTCTACCCTCGGTTTCAGAGGAGAGGCGCTTGCATCTATCAGCGCAGTTTCGAGGTTACAGGTTATTACCAAGAACGAGAATGAAGAAATCGGCAGCTGCTATGAGATAGAGGGCGGAGATGAAATCTCGCTTGAGGAAGCGGGTTGCCCGACAGGCACAACCTTTGTAATCAGAGATTTGTTCTACAACATTCCCGCACGCTCAAAGTTCCTTAAAAAAGATGTTGCGGAAGGCAATGCGGTTTCTGCTCTTATGGATAAAATCGTACTCTCGCACCCCGAAGTTGCCTTTACTTTTATCAAGGACGGCAAGCAGGTTTTGCGCACTTTCGGCGATGGCAAACTTTTGTCCGCAATCTATTCCGTATTCGGAAAAGACTTTGCAAAGGGACTTATTCCCGTAGATTACACACTTGATTCCGTTTCTGTTAAGGGATATATTTCAAAGCCTATTAATTCAAGACCGAACCGCAATATGCAGAACTTCTTTATAAACGGAAGATTTGTAAAAACACGAACAGGTATGGCGGCACTCGAAGAGGCTTACAAAGGTTCGATAATGGTCGGTAAATTTCCGTCCGCTGTATTACAGCTAACCGTACCGTATGAAATTATAGATGTCAATGTTCATCCTGCAAAAATCGAAGTCCGTTTTATAAACGAAAGACCTGTTTTTGATGCAATTTACCATGCGGTAAAAACAGCCTTACAGCAAGGCGATGAAAGAAAACAGGTTCATTTTAAAGAAAACACCGCTTTTAATGAAATTAAAAAGGTAAATCCGTTTAATAATGCGCAGGCAGTTTTTGCAAAAGCCGAAAATACACCTGCGGAAAAACCCATAAAACCGATTGAACGGATTAAGCCTGTATTAAAAAATTCCGAACCTAAACCGTACAATCCGTTTGACGAACTTGATTTAAAAGACGAAAAAACAAAGCCTGTATCTATTGACAACTTAAAAATGTCCGATTCGTCAAACCCGTTTGATATTTATTCAAAGCAGGCAATTAAAAGAAATTCAGAACTTGAAAATAAGAAAGCTGAATTTTCCAAGCAAAAACTTGAAAAAGCTGAGCAGTTAATTTTAAAAGCAACTCAACAGGAAGAAAGTTTACCGAATCAAGAAATCACTGTTGACGATTTAACTGCCGAAAGCATGGAAACTCCTATAGAAACAGAAGTTTCAAAAGAAGAAGTTAAGCCTTTAGAAGACGTTAAGCCTTTAAAAGAAATTTCTGAAAATAAAACAGATAATAACGATTCACTTACTGAACTGCCAAAGGAGCAGACAAAACTCAGATTTTTGGGTGAGGCATTTAATACATATATAATCGTTGAAAAGAACGATAACGAAGTTTTAATAATCGACAAACATGCGGCGCACGAAAGAATAATTTACGAAAAGTTGAAAGCGGATTCGGGTTCAGCAAATGTTCAATATCTGCTCACACCGATTACAGTTACGCTTGATAAAATCGACTATGATGCTGCTGTAAGCAATCTTGATATGTTTGCAAAGTGTTCGTTTGATGTAGAGGACTTCGGCAACGGCACACTGCTTGTGCGTTCTGCTCCGCAGTACCTTGCCGCAACCGAAATTGCCGACTGCATAACAGAAATGAGCGGATACATTGCAAGCGGAAAGAAAGATATTTACACCGAAAAAATGGATTGGTTCTATCACAATGTTTCGTGTCGTTCCGCAATAAAAGCAGGCAATAAAAGTACAGTGCAGGAGCTGATGGATATTGCTTGGACTTTAGAAAAAAATCCGCAGATAAAGTATTGCCCGCACGGCAGACCGATCTGCATAGTTATGACAAAGTACGAAATTGAAAAACAATTTGGCAGGTTGTGATTTTTTGAATTATCCTATCAAACTTATTTCTGTTGTAGGCCCTACGGCATCAGGCAAAACTGCGCTTGCGGTTGAGCTTGCAAAGAAATATAACGGAGAGATTATTTCCGCCGATTCAATGCAGATATACAAAGGAATGAACATAGCTACCGCTAAGCCCGATGAACAGGAAAAGCAGGGCATACCGCATTGGTTAACAGACTTTCTTCCAAGCGACAAGACTTATTCCGTTGCCGATTTTGTAAGTGACGCAGCTTCTTGTATAGAAGATATTGTGTCACGGGGGAAAATGCCGATTATAGCAGGCGGAACGGGACTTTATGTTGACTCGCTTTTAAACGGTATTTCTTTTGAAAAGCAGGAAAGAAACGAAGAGATTTCTAACGAGCTTTTAGCTCTTTACGAGCAAAACGGAGTTGATTATCTGCTTGATATGCTTGCTGAATTTGACAGCGAATCAGCAGAAAATCTCAAAGAACAGCGCAATGTAAAGCGAATTATAAGAGCAATCGAGTTCTATAAAACCTCCGGCATAACAATCAGCGAGCACAACAGAAATTCAAAACTGAAAGGCTCACCGTACAATCCGATAAAAATAGGTCTTAATTTTGAGGACAGGCAAAAGCTTTACGACAGAATCAATCTAAGAGTTGACATAATGCTTGAAAAAGGTCTTGTCGACGAAGCAAAGCAGGTGCTCTCAAACGATTTAAGCTCCACTTCAAAAATGGCGATAGGATACAAAGAGCTTATTCCGTATTTTTCGGGTGAACGCTCGCTTGACGAATGTACGGAAATTTTAAAAAGAGAAACACGACGATACGCCAAGCGTCAACTTACTTGGTTTAATCGTGATAAAGATATAAATTGGATATTGGTTGATAAATTCAACGGATTTGAAGATATTTTAAAATATGCCGAAACAATAATTGACAAAGGACTGTGATATATGGACAAGCTGTTGTTCAGAAGAATTTTGGTTGCAGGTCTTACCGCACTTGCAATTATTTATGTTGTTTACCTCTTACTGAGTGCTAATTTCAATGTAATTCCTACCGAAAACGCAGAGCAGGTAACGGTAACAGACAAAATTTATTCAAACGGTTACATTATTCGTGATGAAACCTACGTCAAAAACACTTCGGGCGGAGTTGTTTCTTACAATGTAGACGACGGCGACGAGGTTAAAAAGGGCGGCAGTGTAGCAAGCGTTTTTTCTTCGGAAGAAGACGCAGTTGCCCGCACAAAAGCCGCATCTCTCGAAGACAGTATGAAGGCGCTTACAAAACTTGAGCAGACAAGGCGCTCAAATACAGAGGGAATTGAAACCGTAAACAATGACATCACAACAAATATCGAAACATTTTTGTATAACATAAATAATGCAAACATCGGCAAACTTGATTCAAATATCAATTCAATAATCAATTCTGTAAATCACTACCAGTCATTTACAGGAAAGACCTCAAGTTTTAAACCCGAAATTGCATCTTTGCAGTCACAAATAAATGAACTCAAAAAATCATCGGGTGACAGCATTGCGGACATTAAAGCTCCGAAAGCGGGTTATTTTGTTGCTAACTGCGACGGCTATGAAAACTGCTTTGATTATTCTAAAATCGGTAATCTCACACTTGACAATCTTAAAAATATGAAAAAATCAAGTGTGCCTGACAATACAATCGGCAAGGTTATCAGCAGTCTTAACTGGTACATTGCTTGCGAAATTACCGCTGACGAGGCAACAGACCTTACATTGTGGGGTGACGATGTTACGGTGGATTTTTCCGACGCATCATCAAATACGGTACCTGCCTCGATTTATAAAATTGTTCAGTACAATAACTCAGATAAAGCACTTGTGATTTTACAGTGTACATATATGGACACTACACTTTCCGAAATCCGTCAGGAGCCTGTGGAAATCGGTATGGGAAGTTACTCGGGACTTCGTGTCAGCAAGAAAGCGATTCACGATGACTATGTAGAAAAGACCACATACGACGATAAAGGCAATGAACATAAGGAAAGCAAAAAGGTTCAGGGTGTTTATGTTCTTTACGGCAGTGAAGTGCAATTTAAAGAAATTTCTATCGTTTACGCGGGTAACGATTACGTTTTATGCGATTCGTCACCTACAGACGGTACATTGTTCAGCGGCGAAACCATTTCGCTGTATGATCAGATTATAACGGAAGGGGACGATTTGTATGACGGAAAGGTCATTAAGTGATGTAGAATACAACTACAAACTTATTAACGAAAGAATTGCAGAGGCAGCTGAAAAATCGGGCAGAAAAAGAGAAGACATTACTTTTCTTGCGGCAACAAAAACAGTTGACGCCGATGTAATCAATTACGCAATCTCTTTGGGACTTGACCACATCGGTGAAAACAAGGTTCAGGAATTGCTTTCAAAATACGAAAAGTATGACCTTGCACACGCATCCTTGCAGTTTATAGGTCATTTACAGACAAACAAGGTGCGTCAGATTGTTGACAAAGTAGATTTGATACAGTCGGTTGATTCTTTAAAGCTTGCGTCGGAAATTTCCAAACAGTCTTTAAAAATCGGCAAAAAAACAGACGTTCTTGTTGAAGTGAATATAGGCAGAGAAGAAAATAAATCGGGTGTTGTTCCCGAACAGCTTGATGAATTGTTGTGTCAGATAGCTGATTTGGAGGGAATTTCGGTCAAAGGACTTATGTCTATACCGCCAATTTGTGATAATACACATAAAATTTCAAAATATTTTGATAATATGCGTAATATCTTTATTGACATATCGTCAAAAAAATTAGATAATATAAGTATGACTATACTGTCAATGGGTATGTCTGCTGATTATTATGAGGCAATACTCGAAGGTGCGACTATGGTAAGAGTAGGTTCGTCACTTTTCGGTGCCAGAGATTACAGTAAATAATTCAAGGAGGAAATAATATAATGGCAGGTTTTGTGGATAAATTCAAGCGTATGTGGGATGCTCCGGATGACGAGTATCAGCAGGAGTATGACGAGTACGGTTATGCCGACGAAAACGAGGAAGAAGAGGTTGAGGAACAGCAGCCTGTAAGAGAGAGAGCAGCAGCTCCTACTTCAAAAAATAAAGTTGTTAATATTAACGCTAAGGCTAAGATTCAGGTCGGTATTTATAAGCCTGAAAGATTTGGCGAGGAAACACGCACAATCGCTGACGACCTTATCAAATCACACACAGTTGTGCTTAACCTTGAAGACACCAACAAGGATATGGCAAGAAGAATTCTTGACTTCTTAAGCGGTGTTGCTTATGCAAACGACGGTAAGATTAAGAAGGTTGCTTCAAATACATACATTATCATTCCTAATAATGTAGACCTTACCGGCGACGATTTACTTGACGAATTAGAAAACAGCGGTGTTTACTTCTGATAACGATGAGCTTTTCTGCTCCAAAATCGAGGATATGACTTCGCTTTGCTTTACCCGTCAAAAACCTGTTTTCTCACAGTTTTTAACCGAGAGTCAGCAGGCACTTGCACAAAAGGTATTGCAGAGTATATACTTTGAAAATTATGTATTCTTCGGCGGCAGTGAGAGCAGTGAAAGAAAGGTGCTCGGGGTGTTTTACGATGAACCCGAGCGGTCAGCCTTTCCTGTTTCTGCCATAGAATTCAAATACCGACCTTGCGATAAACTTACACACAGAGATTTTCTCGGCACGCTTATGTCACTCGGCATTGAGCGTGACACGGTAGGAGATATTCTGGTAGATAACGGAATAACCGTTGTATTTGTAAAAAGCGAGCTTAAAGATTACATCGAATCACAGATTTTTAAAGTAGGCGGAGCAGGAGTAAAAATTGTCCAACCAAATCTTAATTCTCTTCCGCAAGGAAGAGGCACAGAGGAAATGAGTCTTACGGTTTCATCTCTCCGATACGACAACATTGTCGCCGCAGTAAGCGGACTTTCGAGGGATAAAACGGCAAAACTGATTTTATCGGGAGAAACAACTCTTAACTTTACGGTAACTCAAAATGTAAGCTGTACGGTTAAAGAGGGAGATACCTTTACAATACGGGGTAAAGGGAAATTTAAGTTAGATAAAATTTTGGGTGTAACCAAAAAAGGGCGCCATAAAATTTCAGTAATACATTTCAGATAGGAGTGCTTTAAATGATTACTATTGATGAAATTAAGAATGTTAGTTTCAGAAAAGCCGGCCGCCAGGGCTATATGGCAGAAGATGTTGATGCATTTATTGATGAAGTCATTGTAGCTTTTGAACAGTTAAAGAAAGAGAAAACTAACCTTGTACATAAAATTGATGTTCTCGCAACAAGAGTAGAACAGTATCGTGCAGATGAAGAAACAGTCAGAAACGCTCTTCTCGCATCACAGAAAGTATCTGACGCTTGCATCAGAGAGGCTAAAGAAAAGGCATCTAAGATTGTAAGAGAGGCTGAAACAAAGGCACAGCAGCTTTTGGTTGATACAAACAGAATGACTGCAACAGAGAAGGAAAACTACCTTCTTCTTCAGTCAGACGCTGTAAAACTTAAGAGTGAGCTTATTGAGCTTTACAAAAAGCACATTCAGATGATTAACGACCTTCCTACAGCTGCCGAATTAGAGGCAGCTAAGCAGGAACTCAACGAAAAGTATCCGACAGCACCTGTTATAGAGGAAAAGCCGCAGGAAACAGTAAAGCCTGCCAAGCCGGCTGCAGTTGAAGTAAAAAAGGCTGATGCCGAAACCGCTGCCGTTTCTGACAAAACTGTAGACGAAATTCTTTCTTCGACAAACGCAGCTGCAAACGAAAAAAATACAGAAAAAAAAGCACCAAAGTTCGGTCACTTAAAGTTTGGCGACAACTATGATGTTTCTGCCGAATAATTTTATAATCGGAAATTAATCGGAAATCGAAATTTAAATTATGGAGAGTGTAACCAATGTCTCAGGATTATAATTCTACACTTAATCTTCCAAAAACCGACTTTCCTATGAGAGCTGGTCTTCCTAAGAGCGAGCCTGTAACTCTTAAGGCATGGGAAGATAATAAGGTATATGAAAAGCTTATGGAGGTAAACGAGGGCAAACCGTTATTTGTACTCCACGACGGTCCTCCATATGCAAACGGCGATATTCACCTCGGCCACGCATTAAACAAAATCTTAAAGGACTTTATCGTTCGCTATAAAAATATGGCAGGCTTTAAAGCTCCTTATGTTCCGGGTTGGGATACTCACGGTCTTCCGACAGAGCTTAAAGCAAGAAAAAAAGCAGGTATCGGTAACTCTGCGGAAATTTCTATTGTTGAGCTCCGTAAAATGTGCGAAGAATTTGTTACAGGATACATTAACGATCAGCGTACACAGTTCAAAAGACTCGGTGTAATCGGTGAGTGGGACAACCCTTATATCACACTTAAGCACGAATTTGAGGCAGAGCAGATCAGAGTGTTTGCAAAAATGGCTACAAAGGGTTATATTTACAAGGGATTAAAGCCTGTTTATTGGTGCCCTGAATGTAAAACAGCTCTTGCCGAGGCTGAAATTGAGTATGCGGAAGATCCGTGCCATTCAATTTATGTAAAATTTACAGTAACAGATGACAAGGGTGTGTTCTCAAATCTCGGTCTTGACCCGTCAAAAGTTAAGTTCGTAATTTGGACAACAACAACTTGGACATTGCCTGCAAATGTAGCTATCTGCGTTGGCCCGAGATATGAGTATTCAATCATCAAAACAGGTGACGAATACCTCGTTATGGCTACAGAGCTTTATAAATCAGCTTTTGAGGCTGCCGAAATTACAGATTACGAAGTAGTTGCCACAGTTAAAGGCAGCGACCTTGAGTATATCAAGACAGCACACCCGTTCCTTGACAGAGAGTCACTTGTTATTGTCGGTGATCATGTAACACTCGAAAGCGGTACAGGCTGCGTTCACACAGCTCCCGGTCACGGTGTTGACGACTTTAATGTTTGCCAGAATTATCCTGAAATTCCTACTATCTGCCCTGTTGACTCAAACGGCGTACTTACCGAAGAGGCAGGTCAGTTTGCGGGTCTTACAACTGATGAGGCAAACAAAAAGATTGCCGTTTATCTTGATGAAAACGGTTACCTCTTTGCATTAAAGAAGATTATTCACCAGTATCCGCACTGTTGGAGATGTAAAACTCCTATCCTTTTCAGAGCTACCGACCAGTGGTTCTGTTCTGTTGAGGACTTCAAAGATAAAGCTTGCGAGGCAATCGACAGCGTTAAGTGGATTCCTGCTTGGGGTCATGACAGAATTACAAATATGGTTAAGGAAAGAAAAGACTGGTGTATTTCCCGTCAGAGAAAATGGGGCGTACCTATTCCGATTTTCTTCTGTAAAGAATGCGGCGAGGCTCATATAGACAATGACGCAATGATGGCTGTTGCCGATTTGTTTGAAAAAGAGGGTTCAAACGCATGGTACAGCCATACAGCTGCAGAAATTTTACCTGAGGGCACAAAGTGTAAAAAGTGCGGCTGCACAGAGTTTGAAAAAGAAAAAGATATTATGGATGTTTGGTTTGACAGCGGTTCATCACACGCTGCCGTTGTCAGCAAGCGTGATAATCTTAAGTTCCCTGCCGACCTTTACCTTGAGGGTAACGACCAGTACAGAGGTTGGTTCCAGTCATCACTCCTTACATCAGTTGCTACAGAGGGTGTAGCTCCGTATAAGGCAGTTCTTACTCACGGTATGATTCTTGACGAAGAGAAGAGAAAGATGAGTAAGTCACTCGGCAACGGTATCAGTCCACAGGATGTTACCGAAAAATACGGTGCTGATGTATTAAGACTTTGGGTTTCATCAACCGACTATCAGTCAGATGTTCATATTTCTAACGAAATTTTAAAGCAGATTTCAGAGTCATACAGAAAAATCAGAAACACTGCCCGTTATATTCTCGGTAATGTTTATGACTTTAACCCTGATACAGATTCTGTTCCTGTAAATGAGCTTATGCCTATGGATAAGTGGGCAATCGTAAAACTTAACGAGCTTATTGCAAAGGTTAAGCAGGCTTATGATAACTACGAATTCCACCAGGTATATCATTCAATCAGAAACTTCTGCGTAATTGATATGTCTAACTTCTATCTTGATGTACTCAAGGACAGATTATATACAGAAAAAAGCGACAGCAAGTCAAGAAAGGCTGCTCAGACTGCAATCTATATCATTCTTAACGCTATGACAAGAATGATCAGCCCGATTCTTGCATATACATCTGATGAAATTTGGAAATATATGCCTCATTCATCAAATGAGAATGCCGAAAATGTTATTTTCAATGAGATGCCAAATCAGGTTGAAATCGAAACCGATGCCGACTTTATGTCATTCTGGGACGAAATTCATCAGCTTCGTGACGATGTAAAGAAGTCACTTGAAGGTCTTATTAAAGATAAAACTATCAAGAGCTCACTTGAGGCTAAGGTTACTCTTAAGGCAAGCGGCGAAAAGCTTGAATTCCTTAAGAAAGCAGAACCCGAACTTGCGGCTGCATTCATCGTATCTGCCGTAGAAATCGCAGAAAATGACGGTGAGCTTGAGATTGCCGTTGATAAAGCAATAGGCGAAAAGTGCGAGCGTTGTTGGATTATCAGCGAAACTGTAGGTACAGACAGCGAACATCCGCATCTTTGCAAGCGTTGCTGCAACATTTTAAAATAATCAATTAAATTTAATACTAAATCGGTGTAACAGTATTGCTGCACCGATTTAGCTTTATGGGGGAATTTTATGCCTTATATAGCCGTTGCGGTCGGAATAGTTTTGGCAATAGCAGACCAAATTATAAAGTTCTTTGTCAGCACAAATCTCAAAGAAATAGGAAGTGTGTCTGTTATTGACAATCTGCTTTCTTTTACCTATGTGGAAAACAACGGTGTGGCTTTCGGCAGTTTTGCAGGCAACAGATGGATTTTTGTAGTGCTTACAACTGCACTTATTGCCGCAATCTTAATTTATATGTTTAAAAAGAAACCAAAGAGCAAACTTTTTTATGCCTCTGTTGCGCTTGTTATCGGCGGCGGAATAGGCAATCTTATAGACAGAATTTTTTACGGCTATGTTATTGACTACATCAGTCTTTCATTCTTTCCGCCCGTATGCAATTTTGCGGATTACTGCATAACGGTCGGTACGGTCTTGCTTATGGTTTATGTACTCTTTTTTTCAGAAGTCGGTAAAAAGGAATTGAAAAATGACAAAACTTGAATTTGTTGCCGAAAACGGCAACATAAGAATAGACAAATACATTGCCGACAATGAACCGTCACTCACAAGAACTGCGGCTGCCAAACTTATTGAGCAGGGCAAAGTTTTTGTAAATGAAAATTCTGTCGGTAAAAACTATAAGCTCAAAGGCGGCGACAGAATTACCCTCGAAATTCCCGATCCCGTACCTTATGAGGCAAAACCCGAGAACATTCCTTTGGAAATTATTTACGAGGATAACGATTTGCTTGTTGTAAACAAGCCGAAAGGAATGGTCGTTCATCCGGCGGCAGGCAATTATGACGGCACACTTGTAAACGCATTGCTTTATCATTGCGGAGATTCGTTATCAGGCATAAACGGTGTTATGCGTCCCGGAATTGTCCACAGAATAGATAAAGATACAAGCGGACTTCTGATAGTTGCGAAAAATGATTTTGCACATTTTTCGCTTGCCGAGCAGATTAAGGAACATTCTTTTACAAGGGAATACGAGGCAATTGTTTACGGCAATTTAAAAGACAATGAGGGCACGGTGAATGCTCCGATAGGAAGAAGTCAGTATGACCGTAAAAAAATGTGCGTTACCGAAAAAAACAGCAAACACGCTGTCACACATTACCGTGTGATTGCAAGATACAAGGGCTACACTCATATAAAATGTATTCTTGAAACGGGACGAACACATCAGATAAGAGTGCATATGGCGTACATCGGTCACCCTGTATCGGGAGATTTGGTTTACGGGGTTAAAAACGAAAAAGTTGATTTTACAGGTCAGTGCCTGCACGCAAGAAAAATCGGCTTTGTTCATCCAAGGAGCGGCAAATACCTTGAATTTACATCGCAGCTGCCCGAATATTTCAGAAATTATCTTGAAAAGCTCGATAAAATAACAAAATAATTTGCGATAAACTTAAAAAAGTCTTGCAATTTATTTTCTTTTGTGGTAATATATATAAGCATTTGAAACCGTCATACCTATGACGAGGTTCAGATGGCGGTAAAACCGTTATTTTGAAGCAGACATTCCTCTGCACTGAAAAGGTACGAATGTCAGAAAAAACAGGAGGAATTATAATGGACGCATTAAAAGCTATTGCTGCCGGTTCAGTTAAGGAAACCACACCAAAGTTTAATGTCGGTGACACAGTTAAGGTTTCTGTAAACATCCGTGAGGGCGAAAGAGAAAGAATTCAGATGTTTGAGGGCACAGTTATTGCTAAAAAGGGCAGTGGCGTTGCTGAAACATTTACTGTAAGACGCGTTGCTTACGGTGTAGGTGTTGAGAGAGTGTTCCCGCTCCATTCACCGAACGTTAAGGACGTGCAGGTAATTCGTTATGGTAAAGTTCGCAGAAGCAAGCTCTACTATCTCCGTGACAGAGTTGGTAAGGCTGCTAAGGTTAAAGAGCAGATCCGTAAGTAATTTCAAATGTAAGGAAAGGGACTTTTACAGTCCCTTTTTTACTTTACTTATTGTTAGCAGGTGGATAAATTGAGCGAAAATAAAACAAATACTAACGAAACAGAAAAAAATGTTGTAGAAAACACAACAGCCGAAACACAGAATCAGAATATCGAGGTCGAGGACAACGGAGATTACATTGCTTTCAGCAATCCCGAAAAAGACAAGCAGAAAAGCAACAAATTTGTTGCGGCAAAGGCAGACGGCGGCGCATCAAACTTTTACGATTGGGTAAAATCAATTGTATTTGCACTTGTAATAGTTATTTTCTGTCTTAACTTCTTTTTCAGGTTGGTTGATGTAAAAGGTACATCAATGGTAGAAACCCTGCAAAACGGTGATAAATTGATTGTAACCAACTTTAATTACACTCCAAAGCCGAATGACATCATAGTAATTTCTCACGGTAAGGAGTACGCCGAACCGATTGTAAAGCGTGTTATTGCTACCGCAGGTCAGACTCTTAAACTTGATTATGAAAACGACAGAATCCTTGTTGACGGTGTTGTAATTGACGAACCGTATCTTGATGTGTCAACATTCTGTAATGTTGAGGCAGATTACGAAATCCCCGAGGTTATTCCGGACGGTATGATTTTTGTAATGGGCGACAACAGAGGAGTTTCTATGGACAGCCGTGACTCAAGAATCGGTCTTATCAGCGTAGACAATGTTATAGGAAAAGCTCAATTTGTAGTTTATCCGTTTTCAGACTTTAAATATCTTTACTAAAAATTTTATTTGACCTATTGATAAAAGCTTATTTCTGTTTTATAATTGAAATAAGCTTTTATTTTTTTGGAGGATATATGAAATCTGAAAACAAAACCTCGAAAACAAAAATACAGATAAACAAAGAAAAATTACCTAACTGTATATTTGATATTTTCAAAACTGTTATTTTCCTTTTTGCAATTATAAGCGTTGTATTTACATTTTTTATAAAAGATGTCACAATCGACGGCGAATCTATGAAAGACACGCTTTTTGACGGCGACAGGGCGATACTTACAAACTTTCTTTACTCACCGCAGGTGGGAGATATTGTGGCTGTTGACGCAGACCAGCAAATCGGAAAAATCATTATAAAACGAGTTATCGCAACCGAAGGACAGACAATAAAAATTGACTATGACAATAATAAAGTTATAGTTGACGGAATTGTACTTGACGAAAAATATGTTGCCTCCGATACAATAAGACCGACTGTCGGTTGGAATATTCCCGATACCATACCCGAAGGCTATGTGTTCGTAATGGGTGATAACCGTTCCGTATCACTCGACAGCAGAAGCGGCAGTATTCAGCTTATTCCAAAAACGATGATACTCGGCAAGGCACAATTTGTGATTTATCCGTTTGACCATTTCAAATATCTTTACTGATTTATAAACAACTATAAGGATTGATAAAATAAAATGAGCGAAATGCAAAATATACAGTGGTTTCCGGGTCATATGACCAAAACCAAAAGACAGATTCAGGCAAGTTTAAAACTTGTAGACGCAGTGGCAGAAATTCTTGACGCAAGAATACCCTTAAGCAGTAAAAATCCGGATTTACAAAAACTTATTCAGAACAAACCAAAGGTTGTGCTTTTGAATAAATGTGATATGGCTAATCAGACCGCAACAAGCAGATGGATAGACTACTATGCATCACAGGGAATTACAGCGATTGCGGTTGACTGCAAAAGCGGTAAGGGACTTAATAAATTTGCCCCTGCTGTAAACAATGTGCTTTCCGAGCGCAGAGAAAGACTTAAGGCAAAGGGTATGGTAAACCCGATGCTTAGAATTATGATTGTAGGTATCCCGAATGTCGGTAAATCTTCATTCATTAACAGAGTAGCAAAACAAAACAGAGCAAAAGTAGAGGACAGACCGGGTGTTACAAGAGGCAATCAGTGGTATTCAATAGCTAAAAATATAGAAATGCTCGATACTCCGGGTGTACTTTGGCCTAAATTTGACGATAAGATTGTCGGCGAAAGACTTGCTTTTACAGGTGCTGTAAAAGACCAAATTCTCGATACGGAGCTTCTCGCCGTACGACTTCTTGACTTTTTGCGCAGCTTGAAACCCGCTGATTTTATTGCAAGATTTAAACTTGAAGATATTGACCTTGACGCAATCGATTCATACGAATTGCTTAATGTAATCGGCAAAAAAAGAGGTATGCTCATTTCAGGAGGAGAAATAGATACAGAGAGAGCCGCAATTATGCTGCTTGATGAATTCAGAAGCGGAAAACTCGGCAGAATCACTCTTGAAATGCCCGAAAGATAAAAGGTGAAACAATGGATTGGCTTGAATTTGAAAAAGAGGCGCTTGCAAAAGGTTATAAATCGGTTTGCGGAGTTGATGAGGCAGGCAGAGGCCCTCTCGCTGGTCCCGTCTGCGCCGCCGCCGTTATATTGCCCGAGGGCGTGATTATTGACGGTGTAAACGACTCAAAAAAATTAAGTGAGAAAAAGCGTGAGTCCTTGTTTGATGTTATAAGAGAACAGGCGCTGTCATACTCAATAGCTTACGCTACGGTTGACGAAATCGAAGAAATCAATATACTGAATGCAACAATGCTTGCGATGCGCAGAGCAATTGACGGTCTTGACATAAAGGCAGACTACGCAATGATTGACGGAAATAAAATTCCGCCGATTGACATTGACGCCGAGTGCATTGTAAAAGGTGACGCAAAATCTATGTCGATTGCTTGTGCATCTATCCTTGCAAAAGTGTCAAGGGACAGACTTTTATATAAGTATGCCGAAGAATATCCCATGTACGGTTTTGATAAACACAAAGGATACGGAACCAAGGTACACAGAGAGGCTATTCTTAAATACGGCCCGTGCCCGTACCACCGCAAAAGTTTTCTTAAAAAGCTGTATAAATAATTATGAAGTTATTTACGACAAAGCAAAAGGGTGACATCGGCGAAAAATTTACCGAGCGTTACCTAAAGAAAAACGGTTATAAAATTCTTGAACGCAATTACAGACAAAAATGCGGTGAGATTGATATAATTGCTCAAAAGGGTGAATATATTATATTTACGGAAGTAAAAACAAGGGCGGCAAATTTTATTGCCCGTCCGTATGAGGCTGTTGACCGCAGGAAAATCTCAAGAATAAGAAAAACCGCCGCAATGTATATTGCCGAAAAACAGCTTGACGCTTATTTCCGCTTTGATGTCAGCGAAGTATTTACCGAGCCTGAAAGCGGCAAAGTAATTGACATCAACTATATTGAAAATGCTTTTGAAGGAGCTTCTTATGAAAGTATTTGATTTACATTGTGATACACTTTACAAAGCCGTGACTATGAGCCACGGCTTTTCCTGTTCAGACTATGAAGTTCAGACAGATGTGGATTTTGAAAAATATTTGCAGTGCTTTGCGGTATGGATTCCCGATGCTTTAAGCATAAAACAGGGCAGAGCACTGTTTGAAAAAGCCAAAATTACACTTCCGAAAGAATGTAAAATCAACAATATAAATCTTGTTGATTCTTTTAAAGAAATTAATAATTCAACAAAAAACAAACTTGCAATGTTTACACTTGAAAACTGCAAAATAATCGACAATGATATTTCATATATAAAATACCTTGCCGACAGCAACATAAAAACAGCAACCCTTACTTGGAACGATACAAACTGTATCGGTGACGGCGCAATGGCAGAGCACCCGACAGGCATAACGGAGTTTGGCAAAAAAGCGGTATGTGAACTTGAAAATCAAGGGATTGTCATTGATGTATCACACGCAAGCGATAAACTTTTTTATGATGTGTGCGAAATCGCAGAAAAACCGTTTATAGCCACCCATTCAAACGCAAGAGCGGTTACTGCGCACAAAAGAAATCTTACAGACGAACAGGCAGAAATCATATTTAAAAACGGCGGAATTATAGGGCTTAATTTTCATAATGCGTTTCTCAATAACGAACCCGAAAAAGCCTGCATTGATGATATTCTAAAGCACGCAGAGCATTTTTTGTCGCTCGGCGGAGAAGATTATGTATGCCTCGGAAGTGATTTTGACGGCGGAATCTTGCCGTATGACATCAGAAATAACAGAAATCTATATGAAATTTATAATCTTTTTCTGCAAAAAAACTATCAAGAAGCCATAATTGATAAAATTTTTTATGAAAATGCAGTTAATTTCTTTGAAAACTTTGACATTTGATAAATTATGTAGTAAAATGTACTTTGTGTAAAGCAACTCTGAAAGGAAGATTTATATGTTGTATAACAGTACTCAAAATGCAGCCGAAGTTGTATCGGCCGCTCAGGCAATTGCCCAGGGTATTTCTAAGGATGGCGGACTTTTTGTGCCACAGGAATTTCCTAAATATTCCGCAGAAACATTTAATGAGCTTTTAAAGCTTGATTACAAGGGCAGAGCAAAAAAAGTTTTCGCTGATTTTCTTTCTGATTTTACAGAAGAAGAAATCAACGATTGTGTTGAAAATGCCTACACAAAAGAGAAGTTCGGCAGTGACAATCCTGCTCCTTTGGCTTACGCAAAGCTCAACGGCAAGGAACTTAATATTCTTGAACTTTGGCACGGTCCGACTTGTGCTTTTAAGGATATGGCACTCCAGATTCTTCCTCATTTTCTTACAAAATCACTTAAAAAGACATACGACGGCAAAGATGCAGTAATTCTTGTTGCCACATCGGGCGACACAGGTAAGGCTGCTCTTGAAGGCTTTAAAGATGTTGACCATACAAAAATTATCGTTTTCTATCCTGTTGACGGTGTAAGCCCAATGCAGAAACACCAGATGAACACACAGGAAGGAAACAATGTTACCGTTTGCGCTATCAAGGGCAACTTTGATGATGCACAGACAGGTGTAAAGAAAATCTTTACAACTCCTGAAATTTCAGCAAAACTCGAGGCTAACAATATGCTTTTCAGTTCTGCAAACTCAATTAACTGGGGCAGACTTCTTCCACAGATTGTTTACTATATTTCAGCATATTGCGATCTCGTTAATGCAGGCAAAATTGCTATGGGAGATAAGATTAATGTTGTAGTTCCGACAGGTAACTTCGGCAATATTCTTGCATCATACTACGCAAGCATTATGGGACTTCCAATCAACAAGTTCATCTGTGCGTCAAACTCAAACAATGTTCTTTCTGACTTCATTAAGACAGGTGTTTATGACAAGAACAGACATTTCTATACAACAATTTCACCTTCAATGGACATTCTCGTATCAAGCAACCTTGAAAGACTTCTTTACAAGCTTTCGGGCAACAATGCCGATACTACAAAAGAGCTTATGACTGCTCTCAAGACTGTAGGCAAGTACGAGGTTTCCGACGAAATCAAGGCTGAAATCACATCTAAATTCTTCGGCGGTTTCTGCAACGATGAGCAGACAAAAGCTACAATCAAGGCTCTGTTCGACACAGATAACTACCTCTGCGATACTCACACAGCGGTTGCCGTTAATGTATATGAGCAGTATGTTGAGCAGACAGGCGACACAACTCCGTCTGTTATCGCATCGACAGCAAGCCCATACAAGTTCTCTAAGGCTGTTCTTGAGGCTGTTTCAGACGGCACAGACCTTCCTGAAAATGAATTTGATATGGTTGAAAAGCTATTCGAGGTTTCAAATGCTCCTGTGCCTGCACCTCTTGCAGCACTTAAGGACAAAAAGGCTCGTTTCTCAGATGTTACAGAGGTTAATTCTATGCCTCAGTATGTTCTTGATGCACTTAACATCAAATAATGAGTTTATTTGCGATAGCTGACCTTCATTTGTCACTCGGCGAAGATAAGCCGATGGATATTTTTGCGGGCTGGGACAACTATGTCGAAAGGCTTACAAAAAATTGGAATACACTTGTTACCGATGATGATACGGTTATGATTGCGGGTGATATTTCCTGGGCAATGAAGCTTGAACAAACATATACCGATTTTAAATATATTAATGATTTGCCCGGCAAGAAAATTTTTCTCAAGGGCAATCACGATTATTGGTGGGGAACCAAAAGTAAAATTGAAAAGTTCCTCGACAATAACAAACTTAATTCGATAAATATCCTTTTTAACAACACTTATGTTTGCGACAATAAAGCAATTTGCGGTACAAGAGGATGGTTTCTCGAAAATGAGTCTGACGCTGATGTAAAGGTACTTAACCGTGAAGTAGGCAGACTTGAAATGTCGATTTCAGAGGCGGAAAAAACAGGGCTTGAGCCTGTGGTTTTTCTGCACTATCCGCCTGTCTACTGCAACACCGAATGCAGCGAAATTATGAATGTATTATTAAAACACAATATAAAAAGATGCTATTACGGACACATTCACGGCAAATCAAATATGCGGTATGCCGTTGAGGGTGATTATAAAGGTATAAATTTTAAGCTGATCTCTTGCGACCGACTCGCATTTATGCCGATTTTGGTACGATAATAAGCATAAATTTGCTTTTGAGTATTGGCAAAACTGAATTTTTGTGTTATAATGAACTGATACTGATTATATTTGTATAAAAAATCAAATTTGGAGGATTTCAAAAAATGGCATTAAAAGAAAGTAAAAAACTTGAGCAGGCTAATTCATACGAGTTAGTTGTTACAGTTGACGGAGAAACTTTTGAAAAAGCACTTAACACAGTTTACAAGAAGGAAGTTAAGAAAATTAACATTCCCGGTTTTAGAAAGGGCAAAGCTCCACGCCACATTATTGAGAAAATGTACGGCAAAGAAGTATTCTATGATGACGCTATGCAGGATTGCTATCCTGAGGCTCTTTACAACGCAGCAGAAGAGGCAGGCGTAAAGATTGTTGCTGTTGAATCAATCGAAGTTACAGAGGTTGAGAACGGCTTTACTTTCAAGGCAAACATCGTTGTTGAGCCTGATATGGAAATCAACAACTACCTTGGCTTTGAAGTAACAAAGAAGTCAACAGAAGTTACAGACGAGCTTATTGACGAAGAAATTGAGAAGGTTCGTGACCGTAACTCAAGAGTGGTAACAGTTGAGGACAGACCTGTTGCTAACGGCGACATCGCAGTTATCGACTTTGAAGGCTTTGTTGACGGCGTTGCATTTGACGGCGGTAAGGCTGAAAACTACAACCTTACAATCGGTTCAGGCAACTTTATCCCGGGCTTTGAGGAGCAGATTATCGGTCACAGCACTGATGAAGAGTTCTCTATCAATGTTAAGTTCCCTGAAGAGTATCAGGCTGAAGAGCTCGCAGGTAAGGACGCAGAGTTCAAGATTAAGCTTCACGAGATTAAGGCTAAGGAACTCCCTGAAGTTGACGATGAGTTTGTAAAGGATGTTTCAGAAAAAGAAACTGTAGCAGAATACAGAGATGAGCTTAAAGAAACAATCGCTGCCCGTCTTGAGGATGAAGCTGAAAAGGATAAGGACAATCAGATTGCCGAAAAACTTATCGAACTTCTTGAGGGCGAAATCCCACAGGCTATGTATGACAACCAGGTAAACGAAATGGTTAGAGATTTCGAGATGAGAATCCGTTCACAGGGTATTGATATGAACACATACCTCCAGTATATGGGTATTGACCTTGACGGCTTAAAGAAGATGTATGCCGACGAGGCTAAAAAGAGAGTTCAGTTACGACTTGCTCTTGAAACAATCGCTAAGAAAGAGAATATTGAAGTAACAGACGCTGACCTTGACGAGGCTTACAACAAGATGGCAGAAGCTTACAAGGTAGATGTTGAAACAGTTAAGGGTGCAGTTCCTGCCGAAACACTTACACTTGATGTTAAGGCTGAAAAGGCTCTTAATATGGTAAAGGACAGTGTAGTTATTAAATAATTTGAATAATTAACCTGTTTTTGTTAATTACTATTTACTATAATGAAAGGTTTTGATCAAATGGCATTAGTACCATATGTACTTGAACAGACAAGCCGTGGCGAACGCTCATACGACATCTATTCAAGACTTCTTAATGACAGAATCGTTATGCTCACAGAAGAAGTGAACAGTGCAAGTGCAAGTGTAGTAGTAGCACAGCTACTCTACCTTGAGAGCCAGGATCCTACAAAGGATATTTGCCTTTATATCAACAGCCCCGGTGGCAGTGTTACAGATGGATTTGCAATATTTGATACAATGAATTACATCAAATGTGATGTTTCCACTATTTGTATGGGTATGGCAGCAAGTATGGGTGCATTCCTCCTTGCAGCCGGCGCAAAGGGCAAGCGTCTTGCTCTTCCAAACAGTGACATTATGATTCACCAACCGTCAGGCGGTGCACAAGGTCAGGCTACAGATATGGAAATTCATACAAGACACATTCTTGATATGAAACAGCGTCTTAATCAGATTCTTGCTGATAATACAGGACAGCCGATTGATGTAATCGCAAGAGATACTAACAGAGATAACTTTATGACTGCTCAGCAGGCTCTTGAATACGGTCTTATCGATAAGGTTATTGAAAAAAGATAAGGTGAGGAAATCTTAATGGCAAACAAAAACAACGAAAAAGAAATATACTGCTCTTTTTGCGGAAAGCCACAGGAATTGGTTGGCCGTCTGATTGCAGGCAACGGCGTGTATATTTGCGACCAGTGCGTTGATTTATGTATGAATATTCTTGAGCAGACAGAAGAACTCGAGAACACAGCGGTTGACGCAGAGCTTGCTAAAAAAGATGATACCGTTTCTATTCCAAAGCTCCTTAAGCCTAAGGAAATCAAGGAAATTCTTGATGAATATGTAATCGGTCAGGATGCCGCAAAAGTTACGCTCAGTGTTGCTGTTTATAACCACTACAAGAGAGTGTTTTCAAACGAAACCGATGTTGATTTTTCAAAAAGTAATGTTCTTTTGCTCGGCCCGACAGGCGTAGGTAAAACTTTGCTTGCTCAAACTCTTGCAAAAGCACTTGATGTTCCGTTTGCCATTGCAGATGCCACCACACTTACGGAGGCTGGCTATGTCGGCGAAGATGTAGAGAACATCTTATTAAAGCTTATTCAGGCTGCTGATTTCGACATTGAAAAAGCAGAGCGAGGCATTATTTACATTGATGAAATAGACAAAATTGCCCGTAAATCGGAAAACCCGTCTATCACCCGTGATGTAAGCGGTGAGGGTGTTCAGCAGGCATTGCTCAAAATTATTGAGGGTACTGTTTCCAATGTGCCTCCGCAGGGCGGCAGAAAACATCCGCAGCAGGAATTTTTACAGATAAACACAAAGAATATTTTGTTTATCTGCGGCGGTGCTTTTGACGGTCTTGAAAAGATTGTTACAAAGCGCAAAGGCTCTTCCGTAATCGGTTTCGAGTCATTTATTCAGGATAAAAAAGAGCTTGATGAAACCTATTGGATGAAAGATGTTACTGCACACGATCTTGTTAAGTACGGCATAATTCCGGAGCTTATCGGCAGACTTCCCGTTATTACGGCTCTAAGCGGTCTTGATACCGATGCTCTTGTGCAAATCCTTACAGTTCCTAAAAATTCAATTGTTCAGCAGTATAAAAAACTCTTTGAGCTTGACAATGTTGAACTTGTATTTGAAGATGACGCTTTAAAAGCAGTTGCCAAAAAAGCGCAGGAACAGAGAACAGGCGCAAGAGGACTTAGAGGAATTATGGAGGGAATACTAACTAACCTTATGTTTGAGATTCCGTCTGATCCTACTATTGAAAGGGTAACAATCACAGAAAAGGTTGTAACCGAGGGCAGCGAACCCGAACTTCTCAGAAACGAAGACAAGGCGGCTGTTTCAATCAACTTAAAACAAGATGCAAAGAAGCGTCAAAAACGAAGCACAGCTTCTTAAAGTATTGTAAATAATTAAAGCTGTATTGCCGAAAAAACAATACAGCTTTTTTTGATTAGATTTAATTGTGAAATAAATTGTGATGGGAGGATAGAAAATGGACGATAGAAACGATAATTTAATACTTTTGCCCGTTCTGCCGCTCAGAGGACTTGTTGTTTTTCCGAAAGCGCTCATTCATTTTGATGTGGGAAGAAAGAAGAGCATCAGTGCTATAAATGCCGCTATGAAAAACGATCAGCTTATTTTTCTTGTTACACAGAAAGACGCTGCCGAAAACGACCCTGATATTACAAAATGCTACTCAACAGGCGTAGTTGCAAAAATAGTTCAGGTAATCAAACAGCCCGACAACTCAACAAGAGTTGTTATTGAGGGCAAATTCAGAGCCGGAATTGTAACTCCTGTATTCGATAAAAATTGTCTTATGGCCGAAGTTGAGCCGTATCCGGATAAAAAGTTTAAGCACACCTCCGAACAACTCGGTTTGATGCGTGCTGTCAGATTGGAATTTGAAAACTATGTCAAGGTTGCGCCACGAGTTCCTAACGATATTATATTTAAAGTTGCCTCTTGTAAGTCTTGCGGTGAGCTTGCAGACTACATAGCTGACAACATTGTGCTTGATTATCAGGCAAAGCAAACTATTCTTGAGGAACTCGACCAAACCGAGCGACTTGATATGTTGCTTGATATTCTTATAAATGAAACCTATATTCTTTCTATTGAAAAGGATATTGTTCAGAAAGCAAGAGATAGAATCGAAGATAATCAGCGAGATTATTTTCTTAGAGAGCAGAAGAAGATTATTGAGGAAGAACTTGGCGAGGACGATAATCCGTCTGCCGAGGCGGAGGCATATGCTGAAAGAATATATGCTTTAGGTCTTGCCGAGGAATCAGAAAATGCGCTTATCAAGGAGTGCAAAAAACTTATGCGTATGCCTTACGGAAGTCAGGAGGCGTCTGTAATCAGGACTTATCTTGACACAGTGCTTGACCTTCCGTGGAACACAGCTACCAAAGATAAAATTTCCGTTACCAAGTTAAGAAAAGAACTTGATAAATCTCACTTCGGACTTGCTAAAATCAAGGAAAGAATCATTGAGCAGCTTGCCGTTACAAAATTGAGAGGTTCGCAGGACGGTCAGATTATCTGTTTTGCAGGCCCTCCGGGTGTCGGCAAAACCTCAATTGCACAGTCAATCGCAAAGGCTGTCGGCAGAAAGAGCCAAAGAATTGCCCTCGGCGGCGTGCGTGACGAGGCAGAAATCAGAGGTCACAGAAGAACTTACATCGGCTCTATTCCCGGCAGAATTATGACTGCCATTCAGAATGCAGGTTCAAACAATCCTGTTCTTATTCTTGACGAAATCGATAAACTTGCCAGCGATTACAAAGGTGACCCTACATCCGCTTTGCTTGAAGTTCTCGATTCGGAACAGAACAACAAGTTTGTTGACCATTATATTGATATTCCTTTTGATTTGTCTAATGTAATGTTCATTACAACAGCCAATGATGTATCACAAATTCCCGCACCGTTGCGTGACAGAATGGAAATCATTGAGCTTGACAGCTATACAAGAGAAGAAAAATTTAATATCGCTAAAAAGCACCTTGTTCCAAAGCAGCTTGAAAAGTGCGGATTTACCGCTAAAGAGGTTAAATTTACTCAATCGGCGCTGTATTTCCTAATTGATTTTTATACAAGAGAGGCGGGTGTTCGTACTCTTGAAAGATTAATCGGAAATGTGCTCCGTAAATGCGCAGTTAAAAAACTTGAAGACGAACAGGAAACTTTTAAAATTACAAACAAAGAAATTCTTGAAATGCTCGGACACAAGAAATTTACAACAGATAAATTGCCGTCAAAGGACGAAATCGGCACTGTAAACGGACTTGCTTGGACAAGCGTCGGCGGTGAACTTTTACCGATTGAAGTTGCGGTTATGGAGGGCACGGGCAAACTTGAGCTTACGGGTTCTCTCGGCGATGTTATGCAGGAGTCGGCAAAGGCTGCCGTTACTTGCATAAGAAGTCACGCAAATTCACTCGGAATTAATCCGCAGTTCTATAAAAATAAAGATATTCACATTCACGCTCCCGAGGGTGCTGTACCAAAGGACGGTCCTTCGGCGGGTATTACAATGGCAACAGCTATTTACTCTGCTTTAACAGGAAAGCCCGTAAAGCGTGATGTTGCAATGACAGGTGAAATTACCCTACGAGGCAATGTAATGCCGATAGGCGGCTTAAAAGAAAAGAGTATGGCTGCATATAAATCGGGCATTAAAACCGTTATCATTCCAAAGGAAAATGAAGCAGACCTTGAGGAAATAGACCCTGTTGTAAAGGAAAAAGTAAGTTTTATTCCTGTTACAAGTTTCTCGCAGGTAGTCCCGATTGCAATAGTCGATGTACCTGTAATTTCAGAAAAGCAATGGAACGCAGTTGCCGATAATACGGTAACTACCAAATCGGAAAACATCAGACAGTAGGGGTGAGGTAAATGAATTTTAACGAAGTACAATTTGAATTTGCCGCCGGCACAAAAGAACAGCTGCCAAAATCTGATATGCCCGAAATTGTTTTTTCAGGACATTCAAATGTCGGAAAGTCATCTCTTATAAATAAACTTGTGCAGAGAAAAGCACTCGCAAGAGTCAGCGCCCAACCCGGTAAAACAGCAACCATAAACTTCTATAAATTAAGAGAATTTCGTATGGTTGACCTGCCCGGTTACGGCTACGCAAAGGTTTCCAAAAACGAAAAGAAACGCTGGGCAGAGCTTGTAGAGGGCTATTTTGCGCAGGAAAGAAACATTAAGCTGATTATCCAAATTCTCGATATGCGTCATCCTCCGACAGACGATGACCTTGAGATGGTGGACTTTCTTTACAAAAGTAATTACCCATTTGCCGTAGTGCTTACAAAGCGTGACAAGCTGAACAAAACAAACCAGAAACTACAGCTTGAATACTATCAGGATATTTTCAGCACAATCGAAGATTTACCTATGATAGAGTTTTCGGCACAGGACGGATATGGCAAAGAGGAAATAAAGGCTCTTATAGAGTCACATATTTTGCAGACCGAATAAAAGGCTGCGCAAGTAAATATCAGGAGGTATGAGAGAATGTTTGTAAATGATTGCTTAAACATTAACGAAAAAGGACATCTTACAATCGGCGGTTGCGACACAGTTGAGCTTGCAAAGGAGTACGGCACTCCGCTTTATGTGCTTGACGAAAACACAATCAGAACAACCTGCCGTTCATATGTTGAGTCTTTCAAAAAGTTCTACAACGGCAACGGTATGCCGCTTTATGCCAGCAAGGCACTTAGCTGTAAGGAGCTTTGCAGAATTGCAAACGAAGAGCATCTCGGACTTGATGTAGTATCGGGTGGCGAGATTTATACAGCACAGCAGGCAGGTTTTCCTATGGAGAAAACCCATTTTCACGGCAACAATAAAACAGCCGCTGAAATTGAATTTGCACTTAACGCAGGTGTCGGCACATTTGTAGTCGACAACCTTTACGAGCTTGAGCTTTTAAATGAAATTGCAGGCAAACTCGGTAAAAAGGCAAAGATTTCATTCAGAATCAAGCCTGGTGTTGACGCTCACACACATAACTTTATCAGAACAGGTCAGATTGACTCAAAGTTCGGCTTTGCACTTGAAACAGGCGAGGCTTTTGAGGCTGTTAAAAAGGCACTTGAATATGAAAATGTAAACCTTGCAGAACTTCACTGCCATATCGGTTCACAGATTTTTGATATTGACCCATTCGTTACAGCTGCAGAAATTATGATGGACTTCATCGGTAAAATTAAGGACGAGCTTGGTGTTACAATCAGCAACTTAAACCTCGGCGGAGGCTTTGGTATTATGTATGTAAACAGCGACGAGCCTGTTCCTTATGAGAATTATATGGAAAAAGTATCTGTTGCCGTAAAAGCAAAGGCTGCGGAACACAATGTGCCTGTACCTTACATCTTTATTGAGCCGGGCCGTTCAATCGTCGGTGAGGCAGGTATTACGCTTTACACCGTCGGCGGTATCAAAGAAATCCCTGACATCAGAACCTATGTATCTGTTGACGGCGGTATGACAGACAACATCAGATATGCGCTTTATCAGTCTGATTACACAGTAGTAAACGCAAGCCACGCAGACAAAGAGGCTACACAGACCGTTACCGTTGCAGGTAAGTGCTGCGAAAGCGGCGACCTTGTACAGGAACACACACAGGTAGCTCCTGTTACAGTAGGCGATACACTTGCTGTTCTTTCAACAGGTGCATATAACTACTCAATGGCATCTAACTACAACAGAATCCCTCGTCCTGCTATTGTTATGGTAAACAACGGCAAGTCAAGAGTTATTGTTAAGAGAGAAAGCTACGAAGATATCGTAAGAAACGATATTTGATAAAAAATTAAAGGTCACTTTTGAGAAATCGAAAGTGACCTTTAACTATAAGGAGCAAAAATATGACATATGAAAACAAATATAAATTAGCTGAAAAATCAGGTATTATGTTACCAAAAGAAATTTTAAAAGGCGAAAACATTGTTGGTATTTACGAGTTTTTTTATTACACAAATGACAGCGATAAAATTTGCTTTTATATAGGAAAATCAACCAATATAAAAGGTAGGCTTTTAGATTCAAGTGAAGGCCATATTTACAGATATTTAAAATACTATATTCAAAATAATAAATTAGAATGTAATTATTATGTTCCTAGTAAAATCGACGAATATATTAATAAAGGTTATAAAATTAAATTAGAAATAAAAGAAATAGATTACAAAGATACTTCTTTTTCAAGAGCAGCTCACAGACTTGCGTTTGCCGAATTACAAGAAATTGTAGCATACCAAACAATAGGTCAATGCTTAGACCAACTACCGGAAGGAGTCGGTAAGAATGAAGAAAATTTTTGGAATAACAATTACAAATTAGATAACAAATAAAACAATAATTTAAAAATTTAGGACAAGCTTTTCATAGTTTGGCATAACGTGAAATAGCCATTATAAACAGAAAATGAATTCTGTTTTTTGCAAGACATACAATTTAAAAACCAAAGTTTACACCGTCGACAATAGTCGGCGGTAATTTTTTGCCTTAAAAGGGGATAGGTTATTCCTTGAAATTTTAAAATAAAATTATCATTTTAAAATCCGAACAATGAGTTAATTCTTAATCTATAAAATTTACATAACCGTTATTTATTGAATTTATCAAGACCGAGAATGTAATCACTTGACACTCTGTAAATCATACAAAGTGAAATCAAATGCTTTATAGGCAACTCACGCTTTCCGCTTTCATATTTGCTGTACTGTTCCTGCCTTGTATGCAGCAGAAAAGCAATCTCCGCTTGAGTATATCCGTTTGCTATTCTTAATTCCCTTAATCTTTTAGTGTAGTCCATAAAATCACCGCATTTCAAAATATTACTATTTGTATTATATCATTGTTTATGTGCGTTTGCAACTAAAGCAAATGTTAAAAATTCAACCGACGAACTATACAAAACGGCAAGTTAGTGTTAAAAACTTATTTCAAAGCAACTCGAGCACAAGCAACTTTCATAACTTAGGTAAAATATTTTTATTTTCGACAAAATAATAGCTAAATATTAACAAGTTTATAAACTTTATTTAAAAAACTTGCAAAACAGTTAAAAAAGTAGTATTATAAATATGTCGAAAGCCACAAACAATATTTAATTGTGGTAATGATAAATTGTTTTGAATTAATAAGGAGGAACATACAATGTCGTATGTAAGTGAACAGCTCGAAAAGCTTAAAGCAAAAAATCCAAATGAACCTGAGTTTATTCAGGCAGCTACAGAAGTTTTAACATCACTTGAGCCTGTATTTGAGGCTAATCCTAAGTATCAGGAGAACGCAATTCTCGAAAGAATCACAGAGCCTGAGCGTGTTATTATGTTTAGAGTTCCTTGGGTTGACGATAACGGCAAGGTACAGGTAAACCGTGGTTTCCGTGTACAGTTCAACAGCGCTATCGGACCTTACAAGGGAGGTTTAAGATTACATCCGTCTGTAAACCTTGGTGTAATTAAGTTCCTCGGTTTTGAGCAGATTTTCAAGAACTCATTAACAGGTCTTCCTATCGGCGGCGGTAAGGGCGGCTCTGACTTTGACCCTAAGGGCAAGAGCGACAACGAAGTTATGGCTTTCTGCCAGAGCTTTATGACAGAGCTTTGCAAGCACATCGGTGCTGACACAGACGTTCCTGCAGGCGACATCGGTACAGGCGCTCGTGAGATTGGTTATATGTTCGGTCAGTATAAGAGAATCAGAAATGTATATGAGGGCGTTCTTACAGGTAAGGGTCTCAACTGGGGCGGTTCTTTAGCAAGAACAGAGGCTACAGGTTACGGTCTTCTTTACTTCGCAGAGGAAATGCTCAAGTGCAACGGTAAAGACATCAACGGTGCTACAGTTTGTATTTCAGGTGCAGGTAATGTTGCTATTTACGCTACACAGAAAGCTACGGAGCTTGGTGCTAAGGTAGTTACACTTTCTGATTCAACAGGTTGGGTTTACGATGCAGAGGGTATCGACCTTGACGCTGTTAAGGAAATCAAGGAAGTTAAGAGAGGCAGACTTTCAGAGTACAAGAACTACCGTCCAAATGCAGAGTACCACGAGGGTAAATTCGATTGGTCAGTTAAGTGTGATGTTGCTCTTCCATGTGCTACACAGAACGAGCTTAACGCTGACGATGCTAAGAGACTTATCGCTAACGGTTGCTATGCAGTAGCAGAGGGCGCTAATATGCCTACAACTCTTGAGGCTACAAAGCTCATCCAGGAGGCAGGTTTACTCTTCGCTCCGGGTAAGGCAGCTAACGCAGGCGGTGTTGCTACTTCTGCTCTTGAGATGTCACAGAACTCACAGCGCCTTTCATGGACATTTGAGGAAGTTGACGCTAAGCTCAAGAACATTATGGTTAATATTTTCCACAACATTGACAATGCTGCTAAGAAGTACGGCTATGAAGGCAACTATGTAGTAGGTGCTAACATCGCAGGCTTTGAGAAGGTTGCAGATTCAATGATTGCTCAGGGTGTTTGCTAATTAAATCCTTTAATAAATTCAAAATCCTGTCTGATTTTTCAGGCAGGATTTTTTATATGTTTATTTTGCTTTTATTGTAAGGCTCTTTATTTCATATGCTAATAATTCTGTTTTTACTGTGCAAAATACTTTTGAGGTGATTTTTATGGCTAAAAAAGGAATGCACAGAGCAGATAACAATTACGATAAAAATAAAAGCAGAGCAGAGATTGTACCCGAATTGCAGGGCGGAGCTAAACTTAGCAACGAAAAAGCCAATCCGATTATTGCAGGCACACAGCCTCCGTCACAAAAGGTGTATCACAGTAAACCGCACAGCGAAAGACCTATTTCAAATTTTTATTCTTATATAGACAACGACTTAGCAAGAGATAATCTTGAAAACGATATTCCAAGCGCAGATTTACAGGATTTGTAATCAGAAACGGCATACCATTTCAATGTTAAATTACAGAAACGGTATGCCGTTAATTTATATTCGTGTTTTTCGTATAAAATATTATTAATACTTAACGGAGGTAAACACGATGAAAGAAAGAGTTTTAACAGATGATAAAATATCATCATTCGCCATATATCTTAAAAACGAAGAAAAAAGTAAAAATACAATAGAAAAATATATTCGTGATGTAAAACTTTTTTTCGCTTATGTGAAAAGTGCTGAAATCACAAAAGAAAAAGTTATTGCCTATAAAAACAAACTGATATGCGATAACTACGCCATACGCAGTGTTAATTCAATGCTTGCGTCAATTAACAGCTTATTTGTCAAAATTAAGACTTTTTAGCAAAATGTATAAAATAATATGTGACAAATTAGAACTATTTATAATTGAGTAAATCTTAAAAATATGATAGAATAATGCAGAAGATAAGTAAAGAAGGTATTTTATGTTATTAAAATATAACCGAAATTTATATTGTAAAGAGGCTTTATTAAAAGCTGCATTTAATTTTACTGACAAGGCATATATACATCTTAGTCAAACAGAAAATGAATATATCGTTGATTTTGTCATAAAAGAGGGAAATACTGTATCAGAACAAGAATTTGACAACGAAATGATCTTTCAAACAATGCGACATAAGGTGTATTTGGAAACCGCAGACATCAGAAAAATTATGGTGGCACGAGCTATGGCATCTACAATAATCAATGATGAGGAACCTAAGAAGCAAACAATTGATTTTAACGCTGATGAAATACTTACAGATTGGTTTGAAAACAATGAAAATAATTGAATTTGATTTGAATTTATATGATCAAAAGTGTATTGAAAAATCCATTGAAGATTTTTCTGATATTGCAGAAATTATTCTTGAAAAATACGACAACAAAATAATTTGCAGAGTGTTAAACTCAAAATCGGACATAAATTTAACTGTCTGTGAATTTTCCAACTACATTATTGATCTAATGAATGTGATATAAATGAACATTTTAACTGTATTAAAAGTTGTTTTGATTATTATTTTATGTATAGGCTCATCTTATACTGATATAAAATTCGGATATGTAAAAAATCTTTATTTGTTGCCGTTTCCTTTGTTTGGAACTGTCTTGCTTGTTTTTCAGTATATGTTTTTCGGAGTTGAAACACTACTTGATTCTGTAATTAGTATTTTAACTTCTCTAATAATATCTGTTATCTTATACATTGCACACATTTGGGCGGCAGGTGATTGCAAGCTTTTGATTGCACTTTCACTTTTAGCACCGGTAGAATTATACTCTAAATTTAATTTTCTGAATTTTTCTATAATTTTTGTAATTGCGTTTGCGTTTGCATTCAGTTACATATTCCTTATTTTTGATTCTATATATTGCGGTATTAAACAGAAAAAAATCGCTGATAAAGCTAAAATTAAATCCGGTATGAAGTCGTTCATGTTAAACTACATATCGTCCGTTTGTTGCATAATAGCAATTGACAACATATTTTTATACTTTTTCTCTGAGTTCTTTATGCATTACATATTTGTGCTGTTAGCAATAAATATATCTTTTGTTATTTTGCTGAATTCATTTAAGCGTCTTGATAAAAGGATAATTCTGCCAATAGCATTGATTTTGGCAGTTATATTTATATACCTAAGGCAATCGTTTGGAATTATGTATATTGTTAATTTCGGACTTGTATTTATAGTTATGCTTATGAAACTTTTTATCAGCGAGTACAATTATGAATACATTAATACCTCTGATGTTAAGGCAGGTATGATTATTTCCACTGAAACTTCAATGTTGTTTTTGAATTCAAGAGTAAAAGGGCTGCCTGATATATCAAACGAAAACATAAGTGATAGATTATCTGAAAGTGAATGTGAAAGTATTCGCCGATGGGAAAAGTCAAGTTATGGAAGCAAAACAGTTAAAATAGTGCGAAAGATACCGTTTGCTATATTTATTTCACTTGGAATAGTAACCTATATCATTGTGGGAGTAATGCTAAATTGATTATAAGAATTAAAGATTATGATGAAAAACCAAGAATATTTTCATTTGCTAAGAGTGAGAGCGTAAAAGACTATTTATTGGGAAAAGACTTGAGTACGGGACTCTTGGGCAATAGAAGTATTATCATATACCCTGAAAACATTACTCTCAATTTGTCAGAAGAAGAAACGCAAAGATTTAGTTCGTGTACCGATTATGATATTTTTCAGGTTGACAGCCGAGGTAATGCCTATAAATACTTTAATAATGCTTCACTTGATAATGCAATACTTGTTACAAACAGATGTAATTCAAATTGCGTTATGTGTCCGACTGCTGAGTCTATACGAAAAAACGGCGAGAATTATTACGGTGATGAACTTATAAATATAGCAAAATATTTTCCGGACGATGTGTGTCACATAACAATTACAGGCGGAGAACCGTTTTTGATAGGCAAAAGTATTTTCGATTTGCTTTATTTTCTTAGAGAAAATTTGCCGAATACTTCGTATTTGTTACTCACAAATGGTAGAATCTTCAGCAATAAAGAGTACCTTAATTTATTTAAGCAAACTTGTCCTCGCACTCTCAAATTAGGAATACCTATTCATGGGTATAACAGCGAAACTCACGATTGTATTACTCAGGCTAAAGGAAGTTTTATTCAAACATTCAACGGTTTGTTGAATTTGTTGTCTATCGGAGCAAAAATAGAACTGCGTATAGTTGTAAGCAAACTAAATGCAAATTTCATAACCGACATAGCTAAACTCATTACCGAAAACTTCTTAGGCGTTGGGTGTGTAAAATTTATAGGACTTGAAATGACAGGCAATGCTGCAAAGAATAAAAACAGAGTATGGATAAGCTATCCGGATTCTTTTAGAGCCTCAAAGGAAGCAATTGATTTGCTGATTGGCGCAGGCATTGATGTGGGATTGTATAATTTCCCTCTTTGCGCTGTTGATAAGAAGTACAGAAGTCTTTGCGAAAAAAGCATTAGTGATTATAAAATCAGGTATGTAGAACAATGTGAAAAATGCTATCAAAAAGATGCATGCGGCGGAATGTTTGCGGGCACTGTAAGACATTCAAAGGATGATATCATACCGTTAGGAAAATAAAAATATGATTAATTATTTTAATTTTAAAAAATTTAATAATAAATATCTTATTACAAATGATTTAGGACGATATTTGTTTGCGGATAAAAAAGAACTTTTTTCTCTAATAAATAATCAAGTAGATATGAATTCAGATTTTGGAAAATCAGCAGAGAAAAATATGTTTTGTTACAATGGTTCTCCAAGAGGATTTGCCGAAAAAGTAAAACCGTATTTTCGTGACAGTAAAAATTATCTTTTCTCGTCAACCGGATTGCACATTTTTGTTGTTACTAAAAGTTGTAATTTAAAATGTGTATATTGTCAAACTCAAAACGGTAACGAAATACCTAACGGATTTATGACAGAAGAGATTGCAGAAAGAGCCGTGGATATAGCTTTGAATTCACCAAATGATAACCTTTCGTTTGAATTTCAGGGTGGGGAACCTCTTGCTAATTTTTCTGTTATTCAACATATCGTGGAATATACGGAGTTAAAGAAAAGATCAAAAAATATTACATATAACATCGTGACAAACCTCACGCTTATAACTCAGGACATTGTTGATTTTATTAAAAAATATAATGTAGGCATATCAACTTCAATTGACGGCAATGAACTTGTGCATAATATGAACAGGCGTTATCGCAACGGCAAAGGTTCGTATTCTGATGTGAAACACTCTATTGAACTATTGAAAGTTAATGGTGTAAGGTTTGGTGCAATTCAAACTACAACTTCCAACAGTCTGCCGTTTTATAAAGAAATAATTGACGAGTATATTTCAATGGGCTTAAAAAGCATTTTTATCCGACCGCTTACTCCTCTTGGTTGTGCAAATAAAGATTGGAATTTTGTCGGATATTCTGCCGAAAAATTCATAGAATTTTACAACAAAGCTTTTGATTATATTTTGCAACTCAATATGAATGGAACAGAAATTAGCGAAGGTCACGCTACAATTTTTTTATCTAAGATTCTGCATGGCTATCCCGTGAATTATATGGAGCTGCGTTCTCCATGTGGAGCAGGTATTGGCCAAATTGCTTATTATTTCGACGGTAATGTCTATACTTGCGATGAGGGAAGAATGCTTGCTGAAATGGGAGATGATTCCTTTAAACTCGGTAATGTGTATAACAATACATATGATGAACTTATAAATTGCAATAATTGTAAAGCCGCTTGTATTTCAAGCGTACTTGAATCACTCCCAACCTGTCACGATTGCGTTTACAGCCCCTATTGCGGAACTTGTCCTGTAACAAATTTGGCATTAAATAAAAATATATTTAACAGAGAACCGAATTCTTACAGATGTAAAACATATAGAGGAATTCTTGATAAGATTTTCTCTGCACTCCAAAATGAAAAAGAGAAATCAATAATAGAGAAATGGTAGGTTTAAATTTATGGAAAATGATATGTTTCCAAGGGTTAAGAAAGAGATAATCAATTTTATCAATGATGAAGAAGGTAATATAACAAGAAACAAGATACTTGCAGTTGGTTCAATGGTGATTTTGTTGAGCATAATTGCAGGGATAAATGCTCAAGCCGCACATTCTTCTCACAGTTCACATTCTTCGCATTCATCAACTTCTTATCATCGTTCTCATGTGTCACATACATCTGCTAAAAGCCATTCGTCACATGATTCGCACAGTAGTCACAGTTCACATTCGAATGTTGCTACTGAGCATAATTCTCATGCTTCACATGCCTCACATTCGAACATAGCAACTGAACATAGTTCTCATGCATCACACAGTAATGTAGTAACCGATCCTCCGACTACACACAAAGTGACTGTTCCGCCAACTACTAAGCCATTACCTACAATCGCTCCTACAACTGTACCTGACACAAGAATTGAAAACAGCACAGTTGTTCAAGCAACTACCGAAGCTGTTAAAAGTACTGCCAATTCAGGAAATTCAGTTGCAGCCGCTGGGGTCGGAGCTGTAGCGGGTGCCACCGCAACAGGTGCAGTTGCATATGCAATTCATAAACATAAAAAGGAATAATATTCTTAGAAAAATACTTGTAAGTCAATATACATTATATATAATATTAATACACAGTTTTAAAGTGACCTCCAAAAGTCAGACCAAAAATCTAACAATTTGGAGGTCGGATTTTATCATTAAACATAAACACGGCAACCTCAACGGTATGCCGTATTTTAAAACTTTTCTTTCTTATATTCCTTAATAATCGGGATAAATTCTTTTGCGTATTTTTCCTGCTTTTTAATGCCGACACCGGATATTCTCAAGAAATCATTTTCGTTTGTCGGAAGTTTTGCGCACATATCACGCAATGATGCGTCGCTGAATATAACATACGGAGGAACGCTGGCTTTATCCGCAAGATATTTTCTGCGCTCCTTAAGTTTGTCAAACAACACCTTATCGACCTCTGTATGCTGAATTTCTCTGTGCAGCTCCTCTTTAACGGCGAGGCGCATTGTAAGGCTTTTTTGCCCTTTCAAAATCGGATATGATTTTTGCGTTACCTTTAAAACAGGGTATTTGTCCTCGGTTTGAGTTATATACTCTTCGTCAATAAGCCTTGTTATAAGCTCGTTTATAACCGTTCTGCGCTTGTCACTCATTATGCCATATGTAGACTGATTATTTAACCTGTACTTGTAAATATTCTCGCTTTTTGAGCCTGCAAGCACGGCGGATATTGTAGAAGTGCCGAACCGCTGCCCTGTTCGTATAATGCAAGAAAGAATCTTCTGCGAATCTACCGTTACATCAGTAAGCTTGTATTCTTTAAGGCAAGCCGAGCAGTTTTTGCACTCGTTTGTGTGATATTCACCGAAGTAGTTTAGAATATAATTTCTAAGGCAGGTGGTAGATGTACAGTAACCTACCATTTCATTAAGTTTATAGTAATCATTTTTCTTGATTTTTTCACGCTGTTCTTCGGTAAGTTCGGCATTCTCGTCATTATTTTCAATAAAAAATTTTTGTGTATGAACATCACCGGGGCTGTACAGCAAAACGCAATCGGAGTTTTCGCCGTCACGACCTGCTCTGCCTGCCTCCTGATAGTAGTTTTCAAGATTTTTCGGCATATTATAATGCACCACAAAGCGCACATCGGGCTTATCAATTCCCATTCCGAAAGCATTGGTTGCAACAATCAGATTGCATCTGTCATTAATGAAATCGTCCTGATTTTTGCTTCGTATTTCATTGCTCAATCCTGCATGATAAATAAGCGAATCATAGCCGTTTTCATTGAGAAAATCGCTGACTTTTTCTACATTTTTACGGGTAGCACAGTAAATTATTCCGCTCTGATTTTTGTGTTCGCTCACAATGGCAAGTAATTCTTTTTGCTTGTTTTGCGGACGCTTTACAGCGAAGAACAAATTTTTTCTGTCAAAACCCGTTGTTATTTCAAAAGGATTTTTAAGACCGAGCAGATTTAGAATATCCCTTTTTACAGCGTCGGTAGCCGTTGCCGTAAATGCGGAAACGACCGGTCTGTCATCAAGTTTAGAAATAAAATCGGATATTTTCAAATAGCTTGTGCGAAAGTCGTGACCCCATTGTGACACGCAGTGCGCTTCATCAACCGCAATCAGAGAAATTTTTATGCTGTTGCAAAGGTTTAAAAATGCAGGCGCTTCAAGCCTTTCAGGCGCAACATAAATCAGTTTGTATTCGCCTCGCATAGCGTTATAAATTGCTCTCGACTGTTGGGCGGGAGTAAGCGTGCTGTTGATGTATGCCGCTCTGATTCCGTTTTGATTAAGCGAAGTAACCTGGTCTTTCATCAGCGAAATAAGCGGAGAAATCACAATTGCAATTCCGTCCGACATAAGTGCCGGAATCTGATAGCAAATCGACTTTCCGCCGCCCGTAGGCATAATGCAAAGCGCATCTCTGCCGCTCGAAATATTATCTATTATATTTTCCTGACCGTCACGAAACGAATCGTGGCCGAAGTATTGTTTCAGAAGTTCAAACTTATCCATAATAAATATTATATATAAAATCAAAATTATTTTCAAGCAAAGAGCCGAAAATGTTGATTATTAGCCGAAAATATTTTATACTATAGTTGTATTTTTTATTTGGAGTGATATTATGTTATTTTTAGAATATCCGAAATGTTCGACCTGCAAAAAGGCTAAGAATTTCTTAGACAGCAAAGGTGCCGATTACGAGGACAGACACATTGTTGAAAATAATCCGACAGCCGAGGAATTAAAGCAATGGCACGAAATGAGCGGACTTGACATTAAAAAGTTTTTCAACACAAGCGGTATGCTTTATAAGTCAATGAATTTAAAGGACAAGCTACCGCAAATGTCGCTTGAAGAAAAATATCAACTGCTTGCAACCGACGGAATGTTAGTAAAACGCCCCATTCTCATTAACGGTGATAAGGTGCTTACAGGATTTAAAGAGGCAGAATGGGAAGAAATAATAGGATAAGGAGCAATTATGAAGAAATTTATATCTTGGAATGTAAACGGTTTAAGAGCCTGCGTAACAAAGGGCTTTCTTGACTTTTTTAATGAAGTAAATGCAGATGTATTTTGCTTGCAGGAAACGAAATTGCAGGCAGGACAGATAGACTTGCAGCTTGACGGCTATCATATGTATTGGAACTACGCCGAAAAAAAGGGATACTCGGGCACTGCGCTTTTCACAAAAGAAGAGCCGATAAGTGTAACCTACGGACTTGGAATTGAAGAACACGATAAAGAGGGCAGAGTGATAACCGCCGAATTTGAGGACTATTACTTTGTGACCTGCTATACGCCAAATTCCAAAAACGAGTTATTAAGACTTGATTACAGAATGGTTTGGGAGGACGCTTTCAGAGAATATCTGAAAAATCTTGAAAAAACAAAACCCGTAATCGTATGCGGCGACCTCAATGTTGCGCATAATGAAATTGACCTTAAAAATCCTAAGACAAATCGCAAAAACGCAGGCTTTACAGATGAGGAAAGAGGTAAAATGACTGCGCTTTTAGACAGCGGATTTACCGATACTTTCCGCTATTTTTATCCCGACAGAGAGGGGATATACTCGTGGTGGTCATACAGATTTAAAGCGAGAGAAAAGAATGCAGGCTGGCGTATTGACTATTTTCTCACATCAAAAGCCCTTGATTCAAGACTTGTCAGCGCCGATATTCACACAGAAGTTTTCGGCAGCGACCATTGCCCTGTTGAACTTGTGATTGAATAAATTAATCAGCCTATGAAATACGAAAAATCTTGCGGAGCTGTTGTATTTACAAAAGAAAACAACGAATATAAATTTTTAATTGTGCAGCAGCTTCAAGGCTTTCATGGATTTCCAAAAGGGCATATGAAAGCAGATGAAACCGAAGAACAAACCGCCTTACGAGAAATATTTGAAGAAGTCGGTGTAAAAGCAAATCTTATTGATGGCTTCAGGGTAGTCGACGAGCATATAATTCCGAGCAAAGTCGATACAGTAAAGCAAATAGTTTATTTTCTTGCTGAATATAAAAATCAGAATGTAAAATTTCAAAAGTCTGAATTATCAGCCTTTAAACTTTTAGCGTTTGATGAGGCTTACAATACTTTTGAATATGAAAGCTCAAAAAGAATACTGTCTGCGGCTTATGATCATTTATCTAAAGCAGTTTACTAAGCAAAAAAACCTGCACTCTATAATTAAAGTGCAGGTTTTTGTTTTGAAAAAATCAACAGATTTTATACAGAATTAAACTTCGGCGATTACTTCAACTTCAACGAGAACATCCTTTGGGAGCTGCTTAACAGCTACGCATGAACGAGCAGGCTTTTCTGTGAAATACTTGCCATATACGGCGTTGAATGCGGCAAAATCGTTCATATCCTTTAAGAAACAAACTGTCTTTACAGCCTTTTCAAGTGAACTGCCGGAAGCCTCGAGAACATTCTTAAGGTTTGTGCAAACCTGTTCTGTCTGTGCCTCAATTGTTGCAGCCTCAACATTTCCGCTTGCAGGATTAATAGCAATCTGACCTGATGTAAATACAAGACCGTTTACTACAACTGCCTGTGAATATGGGCCGATAGCATCGGGAGCATTTTTTGTATAGATTTTTTCCATAATAAATTCCTCCATATATTATACAAGCTTAAAGCCTGCGTTAATAAGTGCGTCTGTAATTTCTTTTACATGGTCAAAGTTTCTTGTTTCAAGTACAATTCTTAGGTAACAGCCGTTAATATCAGTACCCTCGCTTGCACGCTCGTGGTGGATAGAAATAACATTTCCGCCCTTGTCAGCGATAATATCGGCTACCTGCTTGAGCTGACCCGGTTTATCCTGAAGTTCAATGCAAAGTGTCTGTGATCTGCCCGATCTTAAAAGACCACGCTTAATTACTCTTGAAAGGATAGTAACATCAATGTTGCCGCCCGAAATTACGCAAACAACTTTTTTGCCCTTTACAGGAAGTTTGTTGAACATTACAGCTGCGAGAGGTGCAGCGCCTGCGCCCTCGGCAATCATCTTCTGTGATTCAATAAGTTTTAAAATAGCAGATGAAATTTCATCATCGGTTACGGTTACAATGTCATCGACATACTTCTGAACATACTTAAATGTGTGCTCACCCGGTTCTTTAACCTGAATACCGTCAGCAACAGTTGATACCTTGTCAAGATGAACAGGCTTACCTTGTTTGATTGACTCGTACATTGACGGAGCACCCTCTGCCTGAACACCGTAAACCTTGATGTTAGGGTTAAGGCTCTTGATTGCGCAAGCAACACCCGAGATAAGTCCACCGCCGCCGATAGCACAAACAACAGCGTCTGCGTCAGGCAATTCTTCAAGAATTTCAATACCGATTGTACCCTGACCTGCAATTACATTTTCATCGTCAAACGGATGAATAAAAGTATAGTTATGTTCGTCACGAAGCTCACAAGCCTTATTGTAGGCATCATCATACACACCCGGTACCATACAAACCTCTGCGCCGTAACCCTTTGTAGCCTCAACCTTAGAGATCGGAGCGCCGTCAGGCAAGCAGATAAGTGATTTAATACCGTATTTTGTTGCGGCAAGCGCAACACCTTGAGCGTGATTACCTGCCGAGCAAGCAATAACACCACGCTTCTTTTCTTCTTCTGTGAGCTGAGAAATCTTATATCCCGAGCCTCTTACCTTAAACGAACCTGTAATCTGCAAATTTTCAGGCTTAAGGTAAACATCGCAATCATCGCTGATAGCGGTTGCCTTAACAAGCGGGGTAGGGATAACTACATCTTTAAGTACATAAGATGCGTGATAGATTTTATCAAGTGTAACCATATAAATCTCCTCTTTCACTCTTATTACTTTATAATTATAAATCAGAATTGAACCAAAAACAAGTTTTTTTGCAATATTCTTCAAAAAATATTGCATATTTCTGCCGCAATTATTTATTTGATTTACATAAAAGAAAGTTCGGCACATTATCATTGCTTTTTAATGTGCCGAACAGTAAAATTATGCTTATTCTGTTTTTATTTCTTCAAATTCGTTTTCGTCGGAAAGTTCATTTTTCTTAATGGCGTCATCTATTCTTTTGCCCTTTGTAAGGTAAGAGAACGGAGCGGAAATCAATATTGCGCCATAATATGTAATAAATCTCCACAACAGGATTGCAGGCTTAATTTTGTTTGCAAGTCCCACAACAAAGAACGGGCCAAAGTACATTGTAAACGCAAGCTCTGCGCCGCCGGATGCGCCCGGCAGAGGCACAAGGTTTGAAGTAAAGAGTACAAACGACTGAATACAAATTGTATCAAGAAAATTAAGCGGAACCTGACCGTGCTCAACGGCAATGCTGTGCATATCAAAAGAAAGATATACAAAATACGGAACAGAGAGAATAGCAATTACTTGCAGTGCAACGAGAGCATAAAGCAAAATCATACGCTTTTTATTTTCATAAAGCAGTTTGTTGCCTGAATGGAAAAGCTCAACCTGCTCTTTAAGCGATTTCACTTTTTTATCCGGATTCTTGATAAATTTGAATTTATGTAAAATTTTATCTATAAACTTAATAATTTTACCTGTAATTTTCGGACTGAACGATACAACCAAAAACAAAACGGTAACAACTGTTTGAGTCAAAAAGCCGAGTACGATAAACAGGGTAGACCATATATTGGTAAAAGCCGCTTTAAAATAATCAAACTTTATTATAATGGCAAGTACGCTGAATACTCCCGTAACAATCTGATAATAAACAAATTTTTGCGTCATACACGCCGAGCCGAACCCGACTCCGACTTTCATTTTTGAAAGAAGATACAACTGCATAGGTTGTCCGCCTGTGTTGGACGGAGTGACAGCACCGAAAAAAACACCGACCAGCGCAACTTTGAGAGCGTCAATAAATCTGAAATCGGGATATTGTATTCTGATAAGTATCTGCGTTACAATACTGTCTATAACTATATTCATATCAAATGCGACTATGCCTGCAATTATCCATCCCCATATAAAACCGTCGGGTGAAGAAAGCAAGTCAATCATTCCGTTTTCGGAAACGCAGAAAAAGACTATAAGATAAAAGGTAATGCCAAGAACTATTATATTAAAAATAAGCTTTCCGCTTATTCTAAAGCGTTTTCGCTTTTTCTCGGTGCTCAAGAAATCTCCTCCAAAATTTTCTATTCACAAAAATGTGTACTTTAATATAATACAATCTTTTTTCTGAAAAATCAATTTACAATTCTGTCACTTATGCACTTTTGTTGTAAAAAATATATATTTTGCGATAATTTGTAGAATAAAGCACTTGAGAATTATCAAAAACTGTGATAGAATTAATAAAAACAGATAATATATTTAGGATGATTTAATGCAATTTTTTAATTTTTACGGAATACCCGTTATTGCGGCTTTATTTATAATTTGGATGATTTTCAGATGTATTGACAAAAAGTACAAGCCGCCGAAAGACACGGTAAACAGAGGATTAAAAGCATTTGAACAAATCGGCGGTTTTGCGGTAATCTTCTGTATGGTATGCGGATTCGGAATACAGGGTAAAGGATTTTTGTCGGAAACAATGCGCAACTTTTGGATTGTTTCAATGGTATTTTTAATTTTACTGCACATTGTAAGTTGTATAATGTTTTATCGCAGCAGAAACCACACACTGCATATGATGACGGCAATTTTTCCGAGTATAATTTTTATTCTTACAGGCTTGCTTGAGCAAGACCCGCCGCTTTTATTGTTTGCAATTATATTTGCAATAGGCAAAATATATATGACCGCCAAATCTGAAAGTTAATTCGGTGAAATAAAATGAACATTGTAATGCTATTAAAACCAAAAGAAACAGTGGCTTATATTTATGAAGACAGCACCATAAGACAGGCACTTGAAAAAATGAAAGCGCACAGCTACACCGCAGTACCTGTTATTGACGAATACGGCAAGTATGTCGGCACAGTCAGTGAGGGCGACTTTTTATGGTACATAGTCGAAAAGCAAACGCAGGGTATGAAATCACAGGAAAAGTATTTTGTGCGTGACCTTATCCGTTCCGACTTCAACCCGTCTGTAAAAATAAGCGTTGATATGAAAGAGCTTTACGAGAGAGCCTTGAATCAGAACTTTATCCCTGTCACAGATGATTCGGGAGTATTCATAGGCATTGTAACCCGTAAAGATTTAATCAGCCACTTTGTTGACAAAAGTAAATTATAAAGTCAAATCCAACTTAAAATCCATACTGAACAACAAACCCTCTGTAAGTTTTTGCTTACAGAGGGTTGCTTATTTTATCGGTTCTGTTTTATGTCGGTACTTTAATGAATTGTGTTTTGGCAAATTTTTATAATTACTTGACAAAGTATTACGCTAAGCAACAATACACCAAAAATTCACCAAACTTTCAATAAAGAACTTATATTAAATTTTGCAATGTTTCGTACAAGTTTGCGTCAGCTTTTTTAATAGGCATAGGTTTGTTTGAGCGGTTTACACAGCAATGTGATGTTTTGCCTACTGTTGCGAGAATATCGGTATCAGCAAATCTGATTTCGTATTCAAATTCCATTTTTGCTGCCGACATCTTAGTAAGTTTTGTTGTGATGTAAACCTTATCGTCAAATTTCAACGGCACAATGTACTTTGCATATGCGTCAACAACGGCAATAGAAACACCTTTGTCCTCAAGTGCTCTTACATCGCAGCCGATCTGCTCCATAAAGTTACATCGAGCCTCTTCAAAAAATCTGATATAATTCGAATGGTGAACAATGCTCATCATATCGGTTTCATAGTAATTGATTCTTCTTGAATATGGTTTTATCTGCAAAAAATCACCCTTTATTTTTTAATAAGCAAACCGTTTTTCAAATCTTCTTTAGCCTGCTGTCTTATTTTGAAGTGTTGCTTTTTACCTGTCGCCGTATGTGGCAATTCTGTCACAAAGCGGTAATATCTAGGAGCCTGATACTTTGAAATGTCAGGAGAATTTGCGCAAAATTCAAAAAGCTCCTTGGCAGTAAGGCTTTCGTCCTCGGGAATAACATAGGCTGCAACGCTTTCGCCACGAACACTGTCAGGCACACCCGTTACTATACATTCCGAAACTTTAGGGTGCTTATTGATAGCCTCTTCGATTCTTGCAGGGTAGATATTTTCGCCCTTGCTGATAATCATATCATCTTTTCTGCCCGAAATTGTGATAAATTGATTTTCGTCCCAAGTGCCTACATCGCCTGTGTACATCCAGCCGTCGGCAAATTTATCCTTTGAGGCTTTTTCGTTGCCTACATAGCAATAGGTTGTCTTACCGGGGCACTTAATAATTATTTCACCCTCTGTCTTGCCGTCACAAGGAACAGTATCATCGGGATTTGCTTTTCCCTCATCGTAAACATTTACGATTCTTACCTCATCATCGGTACATGAACGACCTGCAGAACCTGCCATTTCAGGTAAATCATACGGGCGTAAAAATGTATTCCAAAATGTTTCTGTTGTGCCGTAGCCGTTAAAAATATTAGGTGTAAGCAGATTCTGAAAACGAATACAAGCCTCTTTTTCAAGCGGACTGCCCATAGTTATTATACCCTTTAAAGAAGAAATATTCTTAGGGTGCTTTTCCTGTCGGCTTGCAAGCAGAGTGAGAATTGACGGTACACCTGTTATAAAAGTAATCTTATTGCTCTCTACATATTCAAGGCAGGTCTTAGGGTTAAAATTACGCAGAATTACAATGCATCCGCCTACATACAAAGTAGGGGTAGGGCCGCCCGAATGTAAACCGCCACGGTGGAACCACGGCGTCATATTCATTGTAATGTCGGTAGGGTTGAGTGGGAAATGCATAATTACATCGTGTGCCGAAAGCACTTCGTTTACATTGTTGAGCGGAACACCCTTTGGTGTGCCTGTTGTGCCCGAAGTCTGCAAACGAACAACCTCATCATATATATGCGGCTCAAAATCTACAGGCGGATTTTCTTCGGAGGCATTTTTTATATAGTCCTCAAAAAGAATATGTCCCTGCGGAAGTTCGATTTCTTTACCGGAGTTGTTTACGGCGATAATTACCTTTGGAGTATGAGAAGTGATTTCAAGAGCCTTTACAACTGTATCAAGGATTTCTGTGTCATACACATATACAGTAGGTTTGTTGTGACCGATGATTTCCGCCGTTTCGCCCGGAGAAAGATTAAAGTTTACGGGATTACCGATAGCTCCGAGTTTTTGCGGTGATATATATCCAAGCAAAAATTGTGTAGAGTTAAAAAGCTGCATAAATACAACATCGCCCTTTTTAACACCGTCTGCTTTCATGGCATTTGCAAACTTATTTGCAGCTGTGTTTAATTCTGTATATGTCCACTTTATGTTACGGGCAGGGTCAATAACAGCTGTTCTATTGCCAAAACGGCGAACATTTCTCATAAAGCCGTTAAGCCATGTAAATTCGCTTTCAAATGTTTTTACAAACATATCTGTATCATAAGTAAACTGCATAAATTTCTCCTTTATATCGTTAGGGATTATCCCTTGTATCTGCCTACAATAATGCTTGAATTCTGTCCGCCGAAGCCAAATGCGTTCGACATAGCATAATCTATTTCGTCTTTCTTTGCTGTGTTAGCGACAAAGTCTATTCCGCTGCACTCGGGGTCAACTTCATTTAAGTTGATTGTCGGAGGAATTACTCCTGTTTCAATAGCCTTTACACAGGTAATAACTTCTGTAATGCCGCCTGCGCCCATCATATGGCCTGTAGCGCCCTTAGTTGAACTTACATACGGAAGTTTGTCACCGAACACACTTTTGATTGATGCGGTTTCTACAGTATCGCCCTTATTTGTAGCTGTGCCGTGAGCGTTTACATAACCTATCTGTGATGCGTCGATATTTGCCTGTGCAATAGCCTGTTTCATACAAGCAATAGCACCTCTTCCTTCCGGATGCGGAGCTGTTACATGGTAAGCATCATCTGTGTTGCCGCAGCCGAGAACTTCGCCGTAAATCTTTGCGCCTCTTGCAAGCGCGTGCTCCTCGGTTTCGAGAACAAGCGCACCGCCGCCCTCTCCGATTACAAAACCGTCACGGGTAACATCAAAAGGTCTGCTTGCGGTAGCGGGGGAGTCGTTTCTGCGTGAAAGTGCCTTTGCGTTTGCAAGCGAATAAATTACGAGCGGGCAGAGAACCGACTCAGCACCGACAGCGAGCATTACATCGGCTTTGCCTGTCTGCATACACATACAAGCTGTGTTGATTGCATCGCCGCCCGATGAACAAGCTGTGCTTACGGTAAGGCTCGGACCTTGAATATTGTGGTCGATTGCTATATTTGCAGCGGCAATGTTGCCGAGAATTTTAGGAATAAATCTCGGTCCTACCTTTTTATGTGCAGCACCCGAAAGTGCGTCTTGAGTGAACGCAATTGTAGCAATGCCGTTCATAGCTGTACCCATTACAATACCTGTGCGTTCAGGTTCAATTTCAAGGTTGCTCTGCTTTAAAGCCTCCTCTGCAGCAATATATGCATACTGCATAAACGGATCTGTTTTTCTGATTAAGTCTTTCGGCATATAATCCGACGGGTTAAAATTCTTTACTTCGCCCGCAATCTGAACCGCAAGTTCAGATGCGTCAAAACTTTTGATTGTGTCTATACCGGACACGCCTGCTGTGATATTTTCCCAGTAATTATCTACACCTATGCCGATAGGTGTAACTGCGCCCATACCTGTAATAACTATTTTTTTCATAACTGCTCCTTGCCGCATAATTATTTATAGTATTTGATTATTATTTGATTTTTGCATACTATTATGCTATACTCAAATTATAGCAGAAAGGAAAGAATTGGTCAACTAAAGTTTTAATGTAATTATTTATCGATTTTGACTTATTTATTCACTTCCTGCATAACAAGATACAATTAGCGAAAGGAAACTTTATTTATGGACATAAATCAGTTAAAGTGCTTTATCTCTGTGGCACGCACACTTAATTTTTCTGAGGCTGCAAGGCGTAATTATGTTTCGCAGTCAACAGTAAGCCGATATATAATAGACCTTGAAAAAGAATTTGGGGTACAGCTTTTTATACGCTCACACCGTGATGTTCTCCTTACAAACGAGGGCAAGACTTTGTTGCCGTACGCAATAGAAATTGTAGAAACCTTGAACAAAGCCACATCTATAATAAAGCAGATGCATGACGGAGGAAAGGGAAGAATTACGGTTGCGTGCGACCAAACCTCTTTTTCGTTTCCGACAAAATGCATAAAAGAATTTCGCAATCGTTATCCCGATATTACGGTTGATGTAAAAGAACTTGACGGTTCGGAAAACGGCAATGTACTCGGCGGCGATTATGACTTTTGCTTTATGCCGAGGGATATGCTGCCCGAAAGCTCATCTGTCGAGTCTATAGTAACCCACAGCGAACAGCTTTATGTAATTGCGGACAAAACAAATACTGCGGCAAAGCAGAAAAATATTTCTATGGCTGACCTTGCAAACGAAAAACTTGTACTTCTTTCTGAAAATGTTTCTCCCATACTGTATATGGAGGTTATGGATTTATACCGCACTTTTCATATTTCACCCAAAATCACAAATACATTTGACGATGTAAAAAGTATGTATATGGCAGTGGCGGCTGGTATGGGAATTTCTATTGTTCCGAGTTCACTGCTTAATTTTTCATCGGACAAAAGCTGTTCAAGCATACCGCTAAGCGATGCTGACACAAGCATTTCTTATGTTATGGCGTGGAGTAAATCCGCTACCAATCCCGTTGCAAAGCATTTTCTTGAGCTCGTAAAAGAGTATGCAAACGATGTTGATAACATTTACGGGTTATAATGTGACTGTTCTGTGATTATATATAATAATATTTGTGATGTAAAAAAACTTTTCTATATTTTCACATAAATTTTACTTAAAAACCCTTTACTTTGGAAATAAAAGGTGTTATAATATCGTTAGTCAATGAAAAAGTGACTAATATTTCCTATTAGGGGGTCATAATAATGTACAGATTCACATTACCAAGAGATCTTTATCACGGAAAAGATGCTCTTTCAAGTTTAAAAACACTCGAAGGCAAAAAAGCAATTGTAGTAGTAGGCGGCGGCTCAATGAAGCGTAACGGTTTCCTTGACAAGGCTGTTGATTATTTAAAAGAAGCAGGAATGGAAGTTAAACTCTTTGAGGGTGTTGAGCCTGACCCATCTGTTGACACAGTTATGAAGGGCGCAGCCGTTATGAGAGAGTTTGAGCCTGACTGGATTGTAGCAATGGGCGGCGGCTCACCGATTGATGCGGCAAAGGCTATGTGGGCATTCTATGAGTATCCTGAAATCACATTTGAGGATCTTATCACACCGTTCAGCTTCCCTAAATTAAGACAGAAAGCAAAATTCTGTGCTATTCCGTCAACTTCCGGTACAGCTACAGAGGTTACGGCTTTCTCTGTAATTACCGACTACGACAAGGGTATCAAGTATCCGCTTGCCGACTTCAACATTACTCCTGATGTAGCTATTGTTGACCCGTCACTTGCTGAAACTATGCCTAAAAAGCTTACAGCACATACAGGTATGGATGCTATGACACACGCAATTGAGGCATATGTATCTACTCTTAACTGTGATTATACAGATGCTCTTGCACTTCACGCAATTAAGATGATTCACAACGACCTTAAAAAGTCATATGACGGCGATATGGACGCTCGTGATGCTATGCACAATGCACAGTGCCTTGCAGGTATGGCATTCTCAAACGCTCTTCTCGGTATTGTTCACTCAATGGCTCATAAGACAGGTGCTGCATTCTCGGGCGGTCACATTATTCACGGCTGTGCAAATGCTATGTACCTTCCAAAGGTAATTAAATATAATTCAAAAGATGCTACAGCAGCCGAGCGTTATGCACAGATTGCTAAATTCATCGACCTTAAGGGCGAAACAACAGAAGAACTCGTTGACGCACTTATCGCAGAACTTCGCTCAATGAACGATCAGCTTGACATTCCGCAGGCTATTAAGAACTACGGTCCGGGCGGCGTTAAGGCTGATGTAAGCATTATCGACGAAAAAGAGTTTATGGATAAGCTCCCCGAAACAGCTAAGAATGCTATCGCAGACGCTTGCACAGGCTCTAACCCTCGTCAGCCAAGTCAGGAAGAAATGGAAAAACTCCTTAAGGCTTGCTACTATGACCTCGAAATTGATTTCTGATTAATTTCCGATTAATTAAACAATAAATTTTTTCATTATAGTCTCCTTTTCTTTATACTTAATCTATGAATTCTAATTATAATATTGTTTTCATTTGATAACCTCAAAGCCTGCCCTTGCATAATGTAAGGGCAGGCTTTCTGTTTGGATTTTTTAAATTAAGTTGATTTACATAATATGAGAAATCAGATAGCAAAGAGCTACGCCAATCATTGTCGGCATAACTATCGAAAACATCGTCCAACCCATACTACCAGTTTCTTTTTTAATTGTAAGGCAGGTTGTGGAGCAAGGGAAGTGGAAGATGCACATTACTATTGTACAGATTGCCGTTGTAAGCGTCCAGCCGTTTTGCGTAAGCAATGCAAAAAGTTCCTCATAACTTGCAAAATCAGTCAGCGTACCCGTGGAAAGGTACGACATAATTATAATCGGTATGACAGTTTCATTTGCAGGAAAGCCGAGTACAAAAGCCATTATAATTACACCGTCAAGACCTATGGCTCTGCCGAACGGGTCAAAAAAATCCGTACAATACGAAAGCAGTGAGCTGTCAGCAATATAGATATTTGCAAGTAGCCATATCAGCGCTCCTGCCGGAATTGCTACTATAACCGCTCTGCCAAGTACAAACAAGGTACGATCTAAAAACGAGCTGACTATAGTTTTTAGAATTCTCGGCTTGCGGTACGGCGGAAGTTCAAGCGCAAAAGCCGAACGCTCGCCGCTTAACAGCGTTACAGACAATATTTTAGACACAAACATTGTCATCATAACCGCAAAAAGTATCAGTAAAACAAGGATTAACGCTATGCTTATTGAACTTGCAAATACGCAGGCACTGCCCGAAAAGAATATTGTAATCAGCGCAATAAGCATCGGAAATCTTCCGTTGCAGGGCATAAAATTATTTGTAACTGTCGCAATCAGTCTTTCTTTAGGTGATTCTATTATGCGACAGCCCGTAACTCCGCAGGCATTACAGCCGATTCCCATTGCCATAGTCAGACCTTGCTTGCCGTGCGCACCGCATTTTGAAAAGAATTTGTCAAGATTAAACGCTATCCTCGGTAAATAGCCAAAGTCCTCTATCAGCGCAAACAGCGGAAAAAATATCGCCATTGGCGGCAGCATTACCGCAACCACCCAGCTGAGTGTCGTGTATATTCCGTTTATAAAAAAGCCTTTTATAAAATCCGGTGCATTAAAAAAATCGAATACATATACCAAACCGACTTTTATATATTCAAACAGTTCGCTCAAAAGACGGCTCGGATAATTTGCGCCGACCGCAGTTATCCAGAAAAGCAAACCGAGCAAAAGTATCATAATAGGTATTCCCGTAATTTTAGAAGTAAGTATTTTATCGAGCTTTTTGGTTTTTTCGCTTATGTTTTCACCGCATTTTTTTATACAGCGACTGCATATTTCCTTTGACCGAGCGGCAAGAAATTCAGTGTTTTCTTTGTGCTTTTCCTTATTAAAAATATCTATTCCGTCATACAGCCTTGTAACACGAAAGCATTTTGTTTTTTCGGTGCAGACATCGTAAATTTTCTCTCGGATTTTTTCAATATCGCTTTTCTTTGTAGCATTGGTGCTTATAACAGGTATGCCGAGATTAAGCGACAGCTCATCTTCATCAATAACAAAACCGTTTTTACAACATTCGTCGCTAAGATTGAGGCACAGCACCGCTTTTTTCGTTACCGAAAGAACCTGTAGGGTAAACGAAAGATTCCGTTCAAGCACGCTTGAATCAATTACAATAACCGTGCAGTCAATGTCATCTCTGACAAGAAACTGCCGTGAAACTTCTTCTTCGGGTGAAAAAGAAATCATAGAATATGTGCCGGGTAAATCGACGACGGAAAAACTTTTGTCTTTGATTTTTGTGCACCCTTTTGCATACTCAACGGTTTTGCCCGTCCAATTGCCCGTGTGCTGTTTCATACCTGTAAGAGCATTGAAAATCGTGCTTTTTCCGACATTAGGATTGCCGGCAAGTACCACATTGTAGTCTGCATTGTCGCAAATTTTTCCGTTTGCCTCTGTTTTACGGCTGTTTCTTGTCAGCAAATAAAAACCTCCCAACTTTTTAATTATTTATGCGTAATCCCGATATAGGCGTACCGTAATTTTACTGCAATCGCTTTCTCTAAGCGCAATTACCGTTCCTTTTGACAAATACGCTGTCGGGTCGCCAAACGGACTTTTCATTATCGGCACAATTTTCTCGCCCTCTGTTATGCCCATATCAAAAATTCTGTTTTTTATGCCGTTGCCGCACTCGACACTGTCTATATAAACCTCGCAATTCAGCGGAATTTTGTCAAGAGTTGTTTTTTCCATTTACTTCACCTGAATTTTCTGTACATCACATATAGGTGTGCGCCGTACTTACATTTTGATTACTAACAGAGTATTCAGACAAAACTATATAGTTACAATTTTAGTTTTGCCTTTAAAATTTACATTGCCTATGTTATAATTGTTATAAGCAATGCACTCCGCACATAAAAATAAAACGGGGTGTTCGGCTTTATGAAATTTAAGAAAATCTTGTATTTTACAATATGTTTTATTCTTATAATCGCTTTTGTTTTCCTGATTACAACAGCTTATTTTCGCCTTAATGTACTGACGAGTGAAAGTAATGTCAGCGAAAACACGCATACTGTAATAATCGACGCAGGTCACGGCGGTGAGGACGGCGGCGCTGTAAATGATAACAATGTGGTGGAAAAAGACCTTAATCTGCAAATATCCGTAAAACTTGCGGATATGCTTACACTGTTCGGCTATAAAACAGAGCAAATCAGAACAGAGGACAAATCCGTATATACGCAAGGCGAAAATGTGCGACAGCGCAAAGTTTCCGATATGAAAAACCGTCTTTCTGTATTTAATTCAAATCCCGAAAATGTGGTAATCAGTATTCATCAGAATAAGTTTACCGAGAGCAAATACAGCGGAACGCAAGTTTTTTATTCACCTAACAATCCGCAGAGCGCCGATCTTGCGGAGAGTATCAGACAATCTGTAAAAACTATGCTCCAGCCTGACAATGAAAGGGAATGTAAGAAAGCGGATAAAAGCATTTATCTTTTAAAAAATGCGACTGTGCCCGCCGTAATTTGTGAATGCGGATTTATCTCTAACGAAAGCGAATGTGCAAAATTGCAGGACGATACCTATCAACAAAAAATGGCTTATGCGATAGCTGTCGGACTGATGAATGTTTATTAAAGGAAGTTTAATATGGCAAAAATTAAAAGTGTATATATATGCTCGCAGTGCGGCTACGAATCACCGAAATGGTACGGAAAATGTCCGACCTGCGGCGAATGGAACACAATGGAAGAAGAAATCAAAGAAAGCGTGAAAGCTGCGCCTGCCGTAAAAAGAAAGGTAGCTTCTGCGCTTTCTTATCCTTATTCAATTACGGAAATCACCACTGAAAACGAGCACCGCTACGATACGGGCTGCAGCGAACTTAACCGTGTGCTTGGCGGCGGCATTGTAAAGGGCAGTCTTATTTTGCTCGGAGGTGACCCGGGTATCGGCAAATCAACCGTGTTACTGCAAATATGTCAATATCTCGGCAACTCAATGAAAGTGCTTTATGTATCGGGCGAAGAATCGCAAAGACAGCTTAAGTTAAGGGCAAACCGACTCGGTGTAAATTCTCCGAATCTTTTTGTAATGACCGAAACCGATGTAGAAGTAGTGTGCGAACAAATCCGTGCTGAAAAGCCCGATATAGTAATGATCGACTCAATTCAGACAATGAATCTTACAGAATTAAGCTCCTCACCGGGCAGTGTAACGCAGGTCCGAGAATCGACAAACTGCCTTATGCGCACGGCAAAGTCGCTTGATATTCCAATGTTTGTGGTAGGTCATGTAAACAAAGAGGGTTCAATTGCGGGTCCGAAAGTGCTTGAGCACATCGTTGATACCGTACTGCACTTTGAAGGTGACAAGCAGATGTCATGCAGAATTTTAAGAGCAGTCAAAAACAGATACGGTTCTACAAACGAAATCGGCGTGTTTGAAATGACCGACACGGGACTTGTGGAAGTGCCCAATCCGTCTGTAATGTTGCTGTCGGGCAGACCGAAAGGCGTATCGGGTACTTGCGTAACCTGTACAATTGAGGGTTCTCGTCCTATTCTTGCGGAAGTTCAGGGACTTGCAACGCAAAGCGGCTACGGCAACGCTCGAAGAATGGCAACGGGCTTTGACTACAACCGACTTTCGCTTTTGCTTGCCGTGCTTGAAAAAAGAGCGGGATATTATTTTTCAAACAATGACGCTTATATAAACATTGTCGGCGGTCTTAGAATTGACGAACCTGCCATTGACCTTGCGGTCGCAATGGCGCTTATCAGCAGTCTGAAAGATGTTCCGATTGACGAGAATGTTGTAGTGTTCGGCGAAATCGGTCTTGCCGGCGAAATCAGGGCGGTTTCTCAAGCTCAATTAAGAGTAAACGAGGCTGTAAGGCTTGGATTTACAAAAATCATTCTTCCGTATCACAATCTGAAAGCCGTAAAATGTGACGGTGCAGAGCTTATCGGAGTTAAAAATATAAGACAGGCCTTTGAGGCAGTCAGCATATGAGCGCCTTTGTAATGTCCGACAAGTACCCGAAACTTTGCAAAGCAATTGAAAATTTTGGGTACGATATTATACCGTCGGATAAAATTTTACAATTTAATACACCCGAGCAGCGGCACATTGATATGCAAATGCTAAAAATCAACAACGATATTTTTCTGCTTAAAGAATGTAATAATTTAAAAAGACTTCGTGAAAACAAAGATTATAATATAATTCTTTGCAAGAACAATACTGACGGCAAATATCCGCATTGCGTGGCACTGAATTGCCTGTATATCAGCGGAAAATTATACGGCAGGGAAGAGGCTATAGATGTTTCAGTCAAAAATTACTGCAAGGGAAACGGCATTGAGATAGTCGATGTAAAACAAGGTTACACACGCTGTTCAACTGCGGTTATCGGTAAAAACAGCGCCATAACCGCCGACAGCACAATCTATAATGCGCTTACCAAAAACGGAATTGATGTTCTGAAAATCGACAGCGGAAGCATAAGACTTAACGGATACGATTACGGATTTATCGGCGGTGCGTGTACAATGATTGATGACGGTACTGTAGCGTTTTTCGGTGATATAAAAACTCACCCGAACTTCCGAAAAATCGAAAGATTTTGTATAATTCATAATGTGAAAATAATTAATTTAGCAGAAAATAAACCGCTTACAGATGTAGGCGGCGCAGTAAAGATATGACAAGCCCCGACTTTGGAAAAATCAAAGTCGGGGCTGTTTTTTTATTAGCGTCTTTATCAAAAGTTGGGGTAAATTATGGTTTAGATTAAATAATTTTAAAATTTAGGTCAACATTATAACTCGTAATAAATCTTTATTATTTTTCATCGGATTTTTTATTGGATTTTTGCTTTACCTTAGACAAAGGATTTTTCTCGGCGGCATTTTTCATCTGCTCGGAACTTAAGTGGGTGTAAATCTCGGTTGTGCCGAGGTTTTCGTGACCGAGCACATCTTTTAGCACTCGTATGTCAACTCCGCCGTACTGATACATCAGTGTTGCCGCAGTGTGCCTTAGCTTATGACAGGAGTAGCCCTGTGCATTCAGACCGATTTTTTCAAGATATTTATACACCATAGCCTGTATGGTTTTTACGCTCATTCTGCGGTGATTTCGGCTGATAAACAGTGCATATTTGTCCTTAACGCCGTCAACGGGCCGCACCCGCATATAATTTTCGATTGCGGAAACGCAGGCGGAATTAAGGTAAATAATTCGTTCTTTGTTGCCCTTGCCGACAACACGCATAGTGTCATCCTGATGAATGTCCGTGTAATTCAAAGACGCCATTTCAGACACACGCAAGCCACAATTTAAAAACAGCGTGAGAATACAGTAATCACGCTCCTTATAATCACCGTCGACTGCATTCAGCAATTCAAGACTTTGCTCAAGCGTAAGATACTTTGGTAAAGATTTTTTCTTTTTGGGAACTTCAAGCTGTTCAACAGGATTGCTGTCAAGCACGCATTTTTTTGTTGCAAGATAGTTAAAATAACCCTTAAGGCTCGAACATTTACGGGCACGGGTAACATTTTGATTTTTGCGCTCACGCTGAATATAATTCATAAATTCATATGCGTCGTTCAATGTGACGGTTTTCACAAGTTCAAGGTCAACATCAGAAATCGAAATGTTCTCAAATTCAGAATCATTCGGAACAAGTCCACGCTGTAATTTTATAAATCTGAAAAATGTACGCAAATCTATGTAGTACTCATCAACGGTTTTCTGTGATTTTCCTTTGACCGTCTGCATATAAAACAAGTAATCCTTGATTATCTGCGGCGCTTCATCTATGAAAGAAATACTCATTTAAATGCTTCACCTTTCCCCTTAATTATACAAAACATTGATTTTGTATAATTAACTATATTTTTATACAAGGGTAGAAAACCTGTAATTTGATTACAGATTGCAGGTCTTCTACCCACTTTACTTACACATTATTATATCATATGACATATAAAAAGCAAAGCGTTTTCTCAATTGCATTTTACATATCTTCTGCGTTGTAAATAGATGTGACCATCTGTACTTTTTCTCGGTACCGTCAGTTCCGGATATCTGCGAATTGCCTTCTTCTTACACTTGACAAACTATATCCGTATTTTCTGCTTCTCTTTTTTTATTGGTTCACATCATTTTAACACACACAATAAAAGCGGTATTTGCAAAAATATAATAATTGACTTTTATTGCAAAAAAGACTATAATTTACTGGTATGCTTTTGTCTTTACAATATTGCTACAGTAAATTGTAGGGGCGGACAGTGTTCGCTTGGTCAAAGCTTTTGCCAATTGTCACTCTCCGTCCTTTAGTTATGCAATAAATACAGCATTTAGATTTTTTATGAACAGGGGTGCGTGAATGGAGCAGTCAGAAAAAAATACCATTATATCTTTAAGGGATATATTCGTCCGATTTGACGGAGAGGTAATATTAAACCATATAAATCTTGACTTTAAAGACAAGGAATTTATTACTATTCTCGGGCCGAGCGGCTGCGGAAAAACCACTACCCTAAGAATTATCGGCGGTTTTGTCGAACCTGAAAGCGGAGATGTTCTCTTTGACGGTAAAAGAATCAACGGCACACCGCCAAACAAAAGAAATGTTAATACGGTCTTTCAAAAATATTCGCTTTTCCCACATCTTAATGTGTTTGACAATGTCGCTTTTGGTTTAAAACTGAAAAAACTACCGAAAAGCGAAATTAAAGAGCGTGTTTCAAAAATGCTTGCGGTTGTTGACCTTAAAGGATATGAAAAGCGAACTATCACAAAACTTTCGGGCGGTCAGCAGCAGCGTGTTGCCATTGCAAGAGCTTTGGTGTGTGACCCGGAAGTTATTTTGCTTGACGAACCGCTCGGTGCGCTTGACCTTAAGCTAAGAAAGAGTATGCAGATTGAATTAAAAGAAATTCAGCAAAACTCTCAAAAAACTTTTATATATGTAACACACGATCAGGAAGAGGCTCTTACAATGAGCGATACCGTTATTGTAATGAACAACGGTGTTGTTGAGCAGGTTGGCTCACCTGAAGATATTTACAACGAACCCGTAAATGCGTTTGTTGCGGATTTTATCGGCGAGGCAAATATTCTTAACGGCACAATGCTCGGCGACTGCCGTGTAGAAATTCTCGGCAAACAACTTGAATGTGTTGACAAGGGTTTTGGCGAAAACACGCCTGTCGATGTTGTAATCCGTCCCGAGGATATTGAAATTACAACTCCCGAAAAAGGTCAGCTTGCAGGCACTGTAGTAAAATCGACATTTAAGGGCGTTCACTACGAAATGAGCGTAATGTGCGGCAAGTGCGAAATCCTTATACATTCCACTTCTTCCGCAGAAATCGGCAGTCAGATCGGTATGCAGGTAATTCCGTTTAATATTCAGATTATGAATAAACTCCTGCCGTTCTATAATAATGAAATCGAAGTAACGGTTTCTTCCGCAAACGAAGACGAAAATACATTCAGCTTTGAGTTTGAAGACGAAACCATTGAAGTGCCAAATCATTATTTTAAGGAAGGCACAAAGTTAAAAATCATTCTTCCGCCGGACGCACTTTCACTTGCGGGTGACGGCAACGGTGACCTTACGGATTTATATATTGAATCTGTTATTTATAAGGGTGAACATAATGAGATTATCCTTGAGTCGGACACACGAAAATGGCTTATGCTAAGCGACACCGACGAACAGGTTGCCACTTATGTACCGCTCTCGTTTGATTTTGATAAAGCGAAATTTGAAGTTTTATCCGATAAGGAGGGTTAAAGATGAAATCACGCAAGCCCTCTATTCCCTATATAATTTGGATGGCGGTATTTACAATGATACCGATGATAATGGTCGGTATTACAGCTTTTACAGGCAAGAACGGCGGATTTTCGTTTGAGGCTTTTGAAAAGGCTTTCTTTTATAAAGAAGTATTTTTAAGGTCACTTTGGATTGCATTAATATCAACCGCAATCTGTTTGCTTATTGCTTATCCGCTTGCTTATATGCTTACAAAAATGAAACCGTCAACGCAGAATTTTGTAAATATGCTTTTGATGATTCCTATGTGGATGAACTTTTTGCTTAGAATATACGCATGGGTTACGATTTTACAGTCAAACGGTCCGCTCGATACAATTTTATCATTCTTCGGAATACACGGTACATACCTCGGAAATTCGGGTGCGGTTGTGCTCGGTATGGTTTATGAGTATCTTCCGTTTATGATTCTTCCGATTTACACTGTTATGAGTAAAATTGACAAGGGTCTTATTGAGGCGGCTCAAGACCTCGGTTCAAACGGATTTCATGTTTTCAGCAAAGTTGTGCTTCCGCTTAGTATCCCCGGTGTTATTTCGGGTATAACACTTGTTTTTGTTCCGTCGGCAAGTACATTCCTTGTAGCACAGTACCTCGGCGGCACAAAAGATATTATGATCGGTGACATTATAGACAAGGTGTTCTGGACAGACCAAAGTACGGGTTCGGCGATTTCGCTGATACTGATGGTATTCATCCTTGTGTTCCTTGTGCTTATGAATTTCTTTGGAGATGAGGAGGCGATTGCATAATGAAAAACAAGCATATTGCCTCAAAGATATATACAACGCTTGTGATGTTGTTTTTATATCTTCCGATTTTTGTACTCATTATATTTTCGTTCAACGAGGGTAAAACTACTGTATGGAAAGGCTTTTCGTTCAAATGGTATGAAGAACTTTTCAGAGATGATAAAATTATAAACGCTCTCGGCAATTCGCTTATAATTGCCGTACTCGCATCAATTTTCGCAACCGTACTCGGCACTGCCGCAGCTATAGGAATAAGCAATTTCAAAGGTAAAAAAAGACTGCTTATACAGAGTGCGTCTAACATTCCGATTATCAGTCCTGACATTGTAATGGGCGTATCGCTTATGCTTTTATTTACATTTTTAGGTGTATTATTTAACTTTGAAATGGGTTTTGTTACCGTGCTTATTGCTCATATATGTTTTTGCGTTCCTTTTGTAGTGCTTAATGTTATGCCGAGAATACACAAGATGGACCAAAGTATTTATGATGCGGCGCTCGACCTCGGCTGTAATCAATGGCAGGCTTTTTACAAGGTGGTAATTCACGAGCTGATGCCGGGTATTTTCTCAGGACTTTTAATGAGCTTTACTTACTCTCTTGACGATTTTATAATCACATATTTTACAAGAGGCGCAAAGTTTCAAAACTTATCAATTGAGATTTACTCAATGACACACAGAAGAATATCGCCGAAAATCAATGCGCTTTCCGCACTTTTGTTTTTAGCGGTACTTATCGTTATGATACTTATAAATATTCGTGACAAACACGAGGAAAAGGTGAAAAAATAAACTGAATAAGGGAGATTGAAAATGAAAAAATTTGGCTGTGTTGTTCTTTCTTTACTCATCGGTACAGCGGCTTGCAGTGCAATGGCAGGCTGCGGCAAAAGCTATGACGGTGAAGTTAATGTATATAACTGGGGCGAATACATTGCAAACGGTGAGGACGGTACGCTTGATGTAATTGACGAATTTGAAAAAGAGTACAACATCAAGGTAAACTACACCACTTACGAAACCAACGAAGAACTTTACAATATGCTTAAAAACAGCAATGTAAGTTATGATGTTATTATTCCGTCAGATTATATGATAAGCAAGCTCGTAAGCGAAAATATGCTGCAGGAACTTGATTACAGCAACATTCCTAACAAAGATAACCTTATGGAACGCTTTAAAAATCTATCCTGCGACCCTGAAGGTAAATACACTGTTTGCTACACCTGGGGCGTTACTTCAATGGTTTATGACAAAACAAAAGTGGCAACAAAGCCAACTTCATGGGAAGCACTTTGGGATAAATCGTTAAGCGGCGACATTCTTATGTTTAACAACAGCCGTGACGCTATGGCAATTGCAATGCAGCTTTGCGGTATTAATCCCGCCAATTGTACCAAAGAGGATGTTGACAAGGCGGCTGCAAAGCTTTCCGAACAAAAGCCTTTGCTTAAGAAATATGTAATGGATCAGGTTTTCACAGAAATGGAAAACAGTCAGTCGGCAATCGCACCGTACTACGCAGGCGATATCGTAATGATGATGGAAAATAACGAAGATTTGGACTATGCAATGCCCGAAAACGGCTCTAACCTTTTCTATGACGCAATGTGTATTCCTACTTGCAGTAAAAACAAAGAGAATGCCGAAAAATTCATTAATTTTATGCAGTCACCTGAAATTGCGGCAGCTAACTTTGAATATCTCTACTACGCAACACCTAATCAGAAAGCATATGACGAGTATCTTGACGAAGATATAAAGAATAACGAACTTATCTTCCCGAGTGATGAATATCTCGATAAATGTTATGTATTTACGAATGTACCCGACGATGTTTACAGCTATATGCAGGAACAGTTTGTAAAAATTCAGGCGGATAAATAATCAAAATCAAAGCAAACAGAGCAGACTTAAAATTACAGTCTGCTCTGTTTTTATGTTTTTATGATTTTGTTATGTATCAGAAATTAAATCAGCATTTTACTTTTTAATATTCTGTCGCAATCAAGCACATATTTTTCTCCTAATCACTTTTCGGTTATTACCTTATAGCAATCCGGGCGTCTGTCACGGAATATTCCCCAGCCGAGTCTGTTTTGAAAAATCTCATCAAGGTCAAACTCTGCTGTAAGTACGGTTTCTTCATCTCTTGACGCAGATTTAATAATCTCTCCCGTTTCGTTTGTAATGAAAGATGAGCCGTAAAAAACAAGTGAGGAGGTCTGATTGCCGTTTTCGTCACAAGGGGTTACATCTTCCCTACCTATGCGGTTTGCCGCAATTACGGGAATTACATTTGCCGCAGAATGTCCCTGCATACATCTTCTCCAATGCGGCATACTGTCGCACTCAAGTATAGGTTCTGAACCGATAGCAGTCGGATAGAAAATCAATTCGGCGCCATTTAATGCGAGGGCTCTTGCGGTTTCGGGGAACCATTGATCCCAGCAAATGCCTATGCCGATTGTACCGAACTTAGTTTTAAAAGTTTTGAACCCCGTATCACCAGGAATAAAGTAAAATTTTTCCTGATAATAATGGTCGTCGGGAATGTGAGTCTTACGGTATACACCCAGAATTTCGCCGTCCGCATCAATTACCGCAACACTGTTAAAAAGGCGGTTTCCGTCACGCTCGTAAAAGCTGACAGGAATAACAATTTCAAGTTCTTTCGCAAGTTTTGCAAAATGTTTTACAGCATCGTTTTCAAGGGTAGGCTTAGCAAAATTGTAGTAGTCATATCGTCTTTCCTGACAAAAATACTGTCTTTCAAACAGTTCGGGGAGTAAAACAATATTTGCGCCGTCTTCTTTTGCCTGTCGCACAAATTTTTCGGCATTTGCTATATTCTCCCAAACATCGGTTGTACATTTCATCTGAACCGCCGATACCTTAACTTTTCTCATATTTTACCTCCCTTATCGGTAAACGGAATTTGTTGTGTAATGCAGTGAATATTGCCTCCTCCGACAATAATATCTCTTGCATAAATCGGAATAATTTTTCTGTCTTTGCAAACTCTTTCAAGAATTTCTGCGGCAACTCTGTCGCTTTCGGCATTTTCATCGCCGAATTGAGGCAAAATCACAGCGCCGTTGCAAAAATAAAAATTAACATACGATGCCGCAAGCCTTTCTCCGACTCCTCTTGTGTCCTCTCCGTCCTCGAATATATATCCTTTTATATCGTTTTCGGTAACTGTCACGGGAATTTTCGGAACAGGCAGTTTATGGACCTTAATCTTTCTTCCTTTATTATCGGTTGAATTTTCAAGAATATCAAGGCACGCTTTTGATATTGCATATTGCGGGTCGTTTTCATCATCACACCACGCAAGTACAACCTCTGTCGGAGCGACAAATGCACATATGTTATCTATATGACCGTTGGTTTCGTCATTATAAATACCCTTTGGCAGCCAGATTGTTTTATTTATACCGAGGTATTTATTTAGCTTTTCTTCAATCTCGGCTTTTGTCAGCTGCGGATTTCTGCCTTTGCTTAACAGACATTCTTCTGTTGTAATGAGCGTGCCCTCTCCGTCAGTATGAATTGAGCCGCCCTCAAGCACAAACGGATGTGCGTCATACAACGGAATGCCAAGCTTTTTGCAAAGTTCATATGGAATTTTATCGTCATTCTCCCAATTTGCATACAGACCGTCATATTCGCCGCCCCATGCGTTGAATTGCCAGTCGATGGCACGAATTTCGCCGTTATTGTTTACAACAAAAGTCGGGGCGGTATCCCTTGCCCATGCATCATCGGAATTTATATTCAAAACTTCCGCATTTTTAACACCTTCAAGGCAAGCCTTTGCGTGAGCAAATTTTTTGTCGCTTGCAAGCACAAATACCTTTTCAAACTCCGCAATTTTTCCTATAATTTCCGCAAAAACCTTTTCGGCAAATTTTGCCTCATAGCACCAACTTCCGGGTCTTTCGGGCCAAATCATAACGGTGGCGGAATGTTTTGAAAATTCAGCAGGCATACAAAAGCCATCGTCAGTCGGAAATTTGTTTTTTATATACTCAAAGCTCATTTATGAAAGCCTCTCTTTAAAATCGTTGTACGAAAATTCTTTTATAACCTCGCAGTTATCTTCATTATGCATAAGCACAATTGACGGCAGCGGCATACCGTTAAAGGTATTGTTCTTTACCATTGAGTAAATCGCCATATCTTCAAACACAAGTCTGTCGCCGATATTTATTTCGTTGTCAAAGCTGTAGTCGCCGATTACATCGCCTGCAAGGCAGGTACAAGATGACAAACGATAAGTAAACGCTTTTTCATTAGGCTTACCGCTGTTTTTGAGCGGCGGTCTGTACGGCATTTCAAGAACATCAGGCATATGACAGGCGGCAGATGCGTCAAGAATCAGAATATCAAGTCCGTTGTGAACAATGTCCATAACCTCTGTAATAAGATAGCCTGCATTCAGTGCCGCTGCCTCACCGGGTTCAAGATAAACTTCAACATCGTATTTATTTTGAACATACTTTATAAGGTCAACAAGCGCCTCTGTATCGTAATCATCTCGTGTAATATGATGTCCGCCGCCAAAGTTGAGCCATTTTGCGTTATAAAAATACTTGCCGAACTTTTCTTCAACTGCCTTAAAAGTAGACACCAAATCATCTGAATTTTGCTCGCACAATGTGTGAAAGTGAAAGCCCTCAACTCCGTCAAGCAAATCTTCTCTGAAATTTGCCTTTGTAACCCCAAGTCTTGAACCGTAAGCGCACGGGTCATAGATTTCGTGTCCCTCTTGTGTGGAAAATTCGGGGTTAAGTCGTATGCCTACGCTTACATCTGCATTTTGCCATTTATCCCTGTATTTTTCAAGTTGAGAAAATGAGTTAAAAACAATATGACCGCAGATTTTTAAAATCTCTTCAAAATCATTCTCCTTAAAAGCAGGTGCGAAAATGTGCGTTTCTTTTCCGAAACATTCGTGACCGAGTTTAGCCTCATAAAGCCCGCTTGCGGTTGTTCCCGACAGGTATTTGCTCATAAGCGGATACACGCAAAATGCCGAAAAAGCCTTTTGAGCAAGCAGAATTTTACAGCCTGTTCTGTCTTGAACGCTTTTTAATATTTCAAGGTTTTTTATCAGCTTTTGCTCATCTATAACATAGCAAGGTGTTTTTAATTCTGTAAATTTCATCGGCTTACTCAACTGTTACGGGATTTTCGTCAACAACCCAAGGAAGACCGAATTTATTAAGTGCCTCCATATACGGATCGGGGTCAAACTCCTCTACATTATAAACACCAGGCTTTTTCCACTGACCGCTAAGAACAAGCGACGCACCGATCATAGCCGGCACACCTGTTGTGTATGATACAGCTTGCGAGCCGACCTCTTTATAGCACTCCTGATGGTCGCACATATTGTAGATGTAAATTGTCTTTTTTTTGCCATCCTTAACGCCTGTAAAGATACAGCCGATATTTGTCTTGCCCTTAGTGCGTGGACCGAGAGATGCAGGGTCAGGCAAAAGAGCCTTTAAGAACTGAATCGGTACAATTTCTCTGCCCTCATACATAACAGGCTCGGTAGAAAGCATACCGACATTCTCAAGGCACTGCATATGTGTAAGGTAGCTCTGTCCGAATGTCATAAAGAAGCGAATACGCTTTACATTCGGAATATTTTTTGCGAGTGACTCGATTTCCTCGTGGTGAAGCAGATACATATCCTTTTCGCCCACACCGTCAAAGTTATACACTCTCTTAATCTCCATAGGTTTTGTTTCAATCCACTTGCCGTCTTCCCAATACGAGCCGTTTGCGGATACCTCACGAAGATTGATTTCAGGGTTAAAGTTTGTTGCAAACGGATAGCCGTGGTCGCCGCCGTTGCAGTCGAGAATATCTATATAATGGATTTCATCAAAATAATGCTTGAGCGCATATGCTGTAAATACGCTTGTAACACCCGGGTCAAAGCCTGTACCCAAAAGTGCTGTGATACCTGCTTTTTCAAACTTTTCTTTATATGCCCACTGCCATGAATAATCAAAGTAAGCAGTAAAGCCAAGGTCTTTGCAACGTTTTTCATAAACAGCTTTCCATTCGGGGTCTGTTGTGTCCTCCGGTTCATAGTTTGCCGTATCAATGTAGTCTGTTTTGGTTTCAAGGCAAGCGTCCATAATTGTTAAATCCTGATATGGAAGTGCAAGGTTTAATACCGCATCGGGCTTGTATGAATTAATAAGAGCCACAAGTTCATCCTTACTGTCGGCATTTACCTGTGCGGTTGTAATAACCGTTTTTGTTGTGTTTTCAAGTTTTGCTTTTATAGCGTCACACTTTGATTTTGTCCTGCTTGCAATGCAAATTTCTGTAAAAACATCGCTGTTCTGACAACACTTGTGAATTGCAACACCTGCAACACCGCCACAACCGATAATTAAAAGTCTGCTCATTTTGTTTTCCTCCAATATATAAAATTATTTTTCTTCTTCTGCAAGTAAATCTTCAACATATTTCGGCAGCATAAATGCACCGCGATGAAGATTGGTCGTATAATACCAAGTTTTTATGCCACGCTTGTTCCATCTTTTAGCGTCAAGGTCTTTGAGCGGATGATACTTTTTAGATGCAAAGCCAAACAGCCAATAGCCTGCGGCGCAGGTAGGAATATGTGCCTGATACACACGGCTTATCGGAAATGAGTTGTACACTCTCTTGTGCATAGCCTTACAAGCACCCTCGTCCTCATCATAAAACGGACTGCCGTGCTGATATACCATAATTCCGTCATCTTTAAGTGCCTTGTAGCAGCTGCCGTAAAACTCTTTTGTAAAAAGTCCCTCAGTGTGTCCGAACGGGTCTGTAGCGTCATTTATAATTAAATCATATTCGTTATGACTTGTTCTTAAAAACCTTAAACCGTCCTGATAATATATATTTACTCTTTTATCTTCAAGACCCTTTGAGTTGTCGGGGAAATATTCCTTGCACACCTCAACAAACATCTCGTCAGGCTCAACAACATCAATAACTTCAATCTCTTCATAATGTGAAAGCTCTCTGGCAACACCGCCGTCGCCGCCGCCGATTACAAGCACCTTTTTTACATTCGGATGAACCGCCATAGGCACATGAACAATCATCTCGTCGTAGGTGAACTCGTCTTTCTCACTGAAAATCACATTACCGTCTGAAGTAAGAAATCTGCCAAACTCCACAGAATCAAAAACATCAATTCGCTGAAAATCACTCTGACCGCTGAATAGCTGTTTTTCAACTCTTATAGAAAGCTCAACATTATCGGTATGTCTTTCAGAAAACCAAAATTCCATATAAACACTCCTTTGGTTTGTTTTTTACAAAACGCATTATTAGTAACCTTAAAAAACTTTATTTCAATACATTAAGTTTTTCAATATACGGGTCTTCTGTTCCCTGCATTGAACAGCCCTTTGCTTTTGCATAATTAATATACTCTATAATTTCATCTGTAATCATTTCGCCCGGGGAAAGAATCGGTATTCCGGGCGGATAGCACATAACAAATTCACTGCAAATTCTCCCTGCCGTCTGTTCAATCGGCAGCATTTCTTTGTCTGCATAAAACGCATCTCTCGGTGTTGCCGATACAATAGGCGGAATGTACTCCATACTAAGCATTTTTGCATTGTCCTTTGAATAAAGCCTTTTAATATCGGCAAGCGCACCTACAAGTCTTTCAATGTCCTGTATTCTGTCGCCGATTGAAATATAGGCAAGTATGTTGCCTATATCGCCGAATTCTATCTGAATATCGTATTCGTCACGCAGTAAGTCGTAAACTTCAATTCCGGCAAGCCCTATATCTCTTGTGTAAACTGAAAGTTTGGTTACATCGTAATCAAACACGCTGCTGCCATTGTTAAGCTCTCTGCCGTAAGCGTAGTAACCGCCGATTTCGTTTATCTCATTTCGGGCATATTCAGCCATTTTCATAACTTTACCGAACGACTCTTTTCCTCTCAAGGCAAGGTTTCTTCTTGAAATATCAAGACTTGACATAAGCAGATAGCTTGCACTTGTGGTTTGAGTAAGATTTATAATTTGAGCCACATACTCCCATCGTACATTTTTGTTTGTAAGCAGCAATGAGCTTTGCGTAAGACTTCCGCCGGATTTATGCATAGACACCGCCGCAATATCTGCACCTGCCGCCATGGCCGATACAGGCAAATCTTCACCGAAATAGAAATGTGTGCCGTGAGCCTCGTCTGCAAGCACTTTCATACCGTGAGCATGTGCAAGTTTTACAATTGCTTTTAAATCGGACGCAATACCGTAGTAGGTCGGATTATTTACAAGAATAGCAACGGCATCGGGATTTTCTTTGATTGCGTTTTCAACTTGAGAAAGTTCCATACCGAGCGCTATTCCGATTTTTTTGTCAACATCGGGATTTACATATGCAGGCACCGCCCCGCAGAGCACAAGAGCATTAATAACACTTTTGTGCACATTTCTCGGCAAAATAATTTTATCGCCTGCTTTGCATACAGACCAAATCATACTCTGCACTGCGGAAGTTGTACCTCCGACCATAAAAAATGCATGACCTGCGCCGAATGCATCCGCCGCAAGCTGTTCCGCCTCCAAAATTACCGATACGGGGTGACAGAGATTATCAAGCGGCTTCATTGAATTTACATCAAGACCTACGCATTTTTCGCCGAGAAGTTCAACGAGTTCGTGATTTCCTCTTCCTCTTTTATGTCCCGGCACATCAAAGGGCACTACCCTTTGTTTGCGAAATTTTTGCAGAGCCTCATACAAGGGGGCTTTCTTTTGTGTGTTTATATCCATTTACATTACCCTTTCGGCTTATCAAAAATAATGCAACAAAAAACAGGCGGCACAATGCACCACCTGTTTGATTAACGGATATATGATTTATTTTCTGTAGCTTATGCTGACAGTTAATAGAAGAATTCCGTTTTCAGAGCTAATGTAGCAAATATACCGTTCTGCTCTTATTGACCGTTTCACAAGTGATGTGCTGTTGCACTGATGATAAGTAATCGACTTATAAAATTTGAGCTTTTAACTCAATCAATAATGTGGCTTGCGCCACGCTCGGCAGCTGACCCGCCTGTCCGTATGGGCTTAACTTACATATGCAAGTGGTCATATATTTGCATGAAAACAGAAATCTTTTTCACGCTAAATTAAGTAAGATATACTCTTACAACAAATTTATAATAAACCAAAACTAATATTTTGTCAAGAAATTTATAGGGTTTTACATAAATTTTATCTTAGACTTCCTGTATAATTCTTTTGAGCAAATATGTTCTGTTGAACGGAAAAGAAAAATAATAACCGTCCGCAAAATCTCTTGTAGCCGCAATCATTTCTTTTGCAAGTTCAACACCTACATTTTCGCCGTCTTCACGGTCGGCAGTTTCGGGATAACGCTCAATAACTTCATCCGTAACATTAACTCCCGAAATTTCGTTTTTCATAAACAGAGCATTTTTGCGGCTGACCAACGGCATAATTCCGCACAAAATTCTTGCGCCCGTTTCTTCTTTTACTCTGCGCAAACGCTCGGCATCTTCTGCTGTAAATACAGGTTGAGTAAGGAAAAATTCTGCGCCTGCCTCCATTTTCTTTTGCACACGCTTAATTTCCGATTCTATTCTTCGTCTGCTCTGATTTATAGCGCCGCCGTAAGTGAGCGGACTGTCTTTTAATGCCTCGCTGTTCATTTCATCGGCAATGCGCATAAGACCAACGGAGTCGAAATTAAACACAGACTTTACTACTTGTCTTGCCATAACGGGGATAGGGTCGCCTGTTATGATAAGAAAATTATTAATGCCGTTTATACTTGCGCCAAGAAAAGTTGAGCGCACGGCAATGGCGTTTTTGTCACGGCAACAGATGTGCGGCATAACTTCAAAACCCGTTACATTCTTGACTTTCTGCGCCATAAGCACAGAGTCGATTCTTGTTCTGCCCGAAGGAGAATCGGGAAATGTAAGTACATCTACTCCAAGACCTTTGAGCATATGTGCTGCCTCAAGCAGTTTTTTATCATCTGCGCCGAAAGGCGGAGCAAGTTCTACCGCAATAAGCTTTTTATCTTTAATTGTACCGTCGGCATTTCTGAAAAAGCTCTTTTTTATAACAGGCTTTTCGTTTTCGTTGTTTGCGGAAGTTTCATCCGATTTTACGGTAGGTGTAAGGTCAACGGTTTTTGCAACTTCTCTTATGTAATCAGGTGTTGTACCACAGCAGCCGCCTATAATATCCGCTCCGAGCAAAGCCATACCATTTACCTTAGACGCAAAATATATCGGATTATCAGCATATTTTACACGGTTGCGCACAAGTAAAGGATAACCGGCATTTGGCATAGCCGTGGCAAAACAATTGTTGTTAAGATTAATTCTTGACAATATCTGCTGCATATGGGCAGGGCCTACACCACAGTTAAGACCTACGGCGTCAACGCATTTTGAAAATGCAGTTTCACTAACAAGTCTTTCCGCACTTTCGCCCGCCTCACTGTAACCGTACTGATTCACGCAGAACTGCACAATTATAAACGGATTACATTCCTCTTTAATTCTCTTTATTGCAGGCATAATATGTTCGGACTGTGTAAAGGTTTCAAAACATAAAATATCTGCGCCCTCATCTATAAAAGTTTTCGCAATCTGATAGTATTCTTCTTTCACAGCCTCAAAATCAGGCTGAAAAACTGCGGGAACAGGACCGATATTGCCTGCGATAAATATTTCTTTTCCGCTCTGCTCAACCGCTTCTTTTGCAATTTTGTAAGCCGCTTTTATATTTTCCTTAACCTGTTCGATTGAGCAGTCAAGAGAGTATGTATTGCTCGCAAAAGTGTTGGTTCTGATAAGTTTTGCACCGCTGTTTATATACTCGGTATGAATTTCCGATATTCTCTGCGGAGCGGTAATATTTGCATATTCGGGAATATCGACCGTTTTATATTTTTTGGAATAGTATGTGCCGAAAGAGCCGTCTGCAATCAGCTTGCTCTTTTTAAGGTATTCTCTGATATTCATAATTTCTCCTATATTTTTATTATGCCTGCTTTGCGCAAGCCTTGCAATTCGGGTTTTGTTTCGGGAGTTTTATTTTGCGGAAAGTCGCATTTAAAGCATTGTAAATAAGCATATAGCCGCATAAAAGTTCACCCTTTGAGAGTAAAAACTTTATTGCCTCCATTGCCTGCAAACTGCCTGTTACTCCGCAAGCCGCACTTATAACTCCTACCTCCTTTGGAAGAGGTACATCGCCCGCTTTCGGTTCTTCTTCAAAAACACATCGGTAGCACGGGGATTTGTGCGGAATATATGTCATAAGCTGACCTTCAAAACCGACAACGCCTGCATGACAAAACGGCTTTTCCGCCTTTACACAGTAATCGTTAATCAAAAACTTACTGCCGAAATTATCGGTGCAATCAAGCACAAAATCATAATCAGAGATAAGCTCGGCTATATTTTCACTGTTCACATATGTTTTGTAGGTTTTGACATTAACATCGGGATTCAACTTATTTATTTTTTCCTTAGCCGATTCAACTTTTGCTTTGCCTATATCGGCACAGTTATGTATAACCTGTCTTTGCAGATTAGACACATCAACTTCGTCGGCGTCTGCAATGCCAATTGTGCCTACTCCTGCGCTTGCAAGATACATAAGCGCAGGTGAGCCAAGACCGCCCGCACCGATTACAAGTACGCTTGAAGAAAGCAACTTTTTCTGTCCGCTCTCTCCTATCTCTTTCATTACAAGCTGTCTTGAATAGCGTTTGTTTTGTTCGTAGGTTAAATTCATAAAAACTCCTAAAATAAAAATCAGGGCAGAAAAACTCTGCCCTAATATTTTAATACTATTTGATTGTAATTGTCAACTTAAATCAGATAAAATCTTTAATATCCTCGCAAATCTGCTCTTTGGTGAGATGATTTTCGGCAAGAACTTCATTATAGTCATATCTGTCGAGAAACTCTTTCTTTAAGCCGTAGTTAAATACTTTGATATCCGATTTACCGTAAAATCTTGCAATTTTTTCGCCGAAACCGCCGTTAAGAATACCGTCCTCAAGTGTAATTAAAACATCGTGAGTTTTTGCAAGTTCTGCAAGCAAGTCTTCGTCCGTACCTGTAATGTAAACAGGATTTACAACGGTAGCGTCAATACCGTACTGCTTTTTAATTTCATCGGCAACACTTTCACCGAGCTGATAGAATGTGCCGAGTCCGAGAATTGCAACCTTGCCGCCTTCTTTTGTGACGCTGTATTTGTTAAGGTTGTCAAAGTCAATCAGTTTGTAATTCGGATTTGAAACAACTCCGTTGCCCGGTACTCTGATTGCAACAGGGTACTTTCTCTGCGACATACTCCATTCAACCATAGCAAGATATTCTTCCTTGCAAGTAGGTGCAAGATATACAAGGTTAGGAATATTTGAAAGCATTGCAATATCGTAGATACCGAGGTGAGTTACATCGTTCATACCGAATACTGTCGCAGCAAAAACAATAATTGTAACAGGGTTTGAATTAATACATAAATCCTGTGAAATCTGGTCATATGTTCTCTGTATAAAAGAACTGTAAACACCGTAAACAGGTTTAGCGCCGTTTTTTGCCATACCCGAAGCAAGAGCTACTGCGTGCTCCTCGGCAATACCTACATCAATAAACTGCTTGCCTGCAATGTCACGCTTGTCCTTTGTAAAGCCTGCAACTGTAGGTGTGCCCGAAGTAATAACAGCAACGCTTTTATCGTTCTTCATCTTATCAAGAAGATAATTTACCGTAATATCGTCATAGCTTTCGCCGTCAAATTCAAATTTAGATCTGCCTGTTTCAATGTCAAACGGCATACACCAGTGCCAATTCTCTTTGTCCTTTTCGGCAGGAGCATAACCCTTACCCTTTTGTGTGCAAATATGAACGACTACAGGGTGGTCAATGTCTTTTACGCTTTCAAAAGCTGAAATAAGCTGTTCAATATCGTTGCCGTCCTTGACAAATACATAGTCAAGTCCCATTGCCTTAAAGAGGTTACATTCGGCTTTACCGTCCGTATCTCTTAAAAGTTTGAGATTTTTATAAAGTCCGCCGTGATTTTCGGCGATAGACATATCGTTATCGTTTACAACGATAATAAAGTTGCCGTCAAACTCGCCTGCATAATCAAGACCCTCAAGAGCCTCACCGCCGCTTAACGAACCGTCGCCGATTACGGCAATTACATTTTCCTTGCCGCCGTTTAAATCTCTTGCCTTTGCAAGACCCGACGCAAGGCTGACAGATGTTGAGGTGTGACCGATATTAAAAAAATCGTGCTCGCTTTCGTCAGGATTTGCATAGCCTGAAACATCGTCATACTTATCTTCAAAAATGAATGCGTCTTTTCTGCCTGTAAGAATTTTGTGGCAGTAACTCTGATGCGATACATCAAAGACAAACTTGTCAACAGGTGAATTAAACACATAATGCAATGCTATAATAGCCTCCGCCATACCGAGGTTAGGGCCGAAGTGTCCGCCGTGGATACTTAACTTTTTTATGAGGACTGTACGCATTTCCTGTGCAAGCTGTTTCATTTCTTCCGTATTGAGTGCTTTTACATCTTGAGGTGAATTAATTTTTTCAATATACATAATAACATCTCCTGCAAATTTTATAAAGATATTATAACTGTTAAAGCTGACTTTAAGTCAATAGTTTTTTTAAATTTTTTGCAAAAAATTTGCAGATGCCGCTTAAATCGACATCTGCAAATAAAATTATGAAATTGAAATTACATTGTATCCCTGGTCTTCGACAGTTTTCTTGAGTACATCGTTTGAAACTTCTGCGGTAAGTGTTACAACAGCTGTGCCTTTTTCGTGGCTTACTTCTGCCTGACTTACCTGTGCAAGTCCCTCAAGACTTTGTTTTACTCTGCCCTCGCAGTGTGAACACATCATACCGTCAATTTTCATTGTCTTTGTCATAGCATTATCATCCTTTTTTGATTTATATTTTATTTTTCTGTCTTTCTTTGGATTTGTAATGTCAAAGAAATTCAGCCTTAGAGCATTGGTTACAACGCAGAAACTCGACAGGCTCATTGCCGCTGCACCGAACATCGGATTAAGCTGCCAGCCGAGCAACGGAATCCAAACGCCTGCCGCAAGCGGAATACCGATAACATTATAGATAAATGCCCAGAAAAGATTTTCGTGGATATTTCTTAATGTTTTGCGGCTAAGTCTTACCGCTGCGGGAACATCCGTAAGTTTGCTCTTCATAAAAACAACATCGGCGGCATCAATTGCAATGTCCGTACCCGAACCGATTGCCATACCAATATCCGCTCTTGTAAGCGCAGGTGCGTCATTTATACCGTCGCCGACCATAAGAACCTTGCCCTGCTTTTTGAGTTCGGCAACAACTTTTTCTTTACCGTCAGGCATAACGCCTGCAATAACTTCGTCAACACCTGCAAGTTTTCCTACAGCCTTAGCTGTTCTCTCATTGTCGCCCGTGAGCATTACAACCTTAATGCCCATATTTTGTAATTGTTTAATAGCCTTCGGACTTTCTTCTTTTATTACATCGGCAACGGCTATTATTCCCAAAAGCTTGTTATCGAGCATAAAGAACAGCGGTGTTTTGCCCTCTTCGGAAAGTTTGTCGGCTTTGCTTAATATATCGTTTGAAATACCGATAATTGAAGAAATATATTTCTTACTGCCGCCGATAATCCTTTTATCGTTGTATTCGGCAGACAATCCGCTACCCGATTCAGCCTTAAAATCTGTAACTTCATACGGATTTAAAGAAAGTTCCTCCGCTTTTACGATTATCGCTTTTGCAAGCGGATGTTCGCTTTTGGCTTCGATTGAATATGCATATTTTAAAAGTTCATTTTCTGTGATTTCAAACGGAATAATATCGGTAACCTTTGGTTCGCCCTTAGTGATTGTACCTGTCTTGTCAAGTACGGCAATTTGAGTTTTGCCTGCCTCTTCAAGAGATGCTGCGGTTTTAAAGAGAATACCTTTTCTTGCGCCCATACCGTTGCCTACCATAATTGCAACAGGTGTGGCAAGTCCCAATGCGCAAGGACAGCTGATTACAAGAACAGATATACCCCTTGCAAGCGCATAGCCGACAGTTTGACCGCACAAAAGCCAAACCGCAATGGTAATAAGGGCTATCACGATTACTGCAGGAACGAATACACCCGAAACCTTATCGGCAATTTTAGCTACGGGAGCTTTGGTTGCCGCAGCGTCGCTTACCATTTTAATAATTTGAGAAAGCGCAGTGTCTTCTCCTACAGCCGTTGCACTGCATTTAATAAAGCCTGATTTATTGATAGTACCTGCCGAAACAGTGTCACCGACAACTTTATCGACAGGAATACTCTCTCCTGTAAGAGCCGACTCGTCAACAGCTGTACTGCCGTCTGTGATTTCAGCGTCAACAGGAATACTCTCACCCGGACGAACAACGAATACATCGCCTTTTTTCACCTTATCAACAGTTACTTCGGTTTCTTTGCCGTCAATCAACAAGGTTGCTTTTTTAGGTGCAAGGTTCAAAAGTGCCTTGAGCGCATTTGTCGTCTTACCTTTTGAGTGAGCCTCAAGCATTTTACCCACCGTAATCAGCGTAAGAATCATTGCCGCCGATTCAAAATAGAACTCGTGCATATAACTCATAACAAGTTCAGCATTGCCTTTTACCTGAGCGTCTGTCATAGCAAAAAGTGCATATACGCTATATACAAACGATGCACCCGAACCAAGCGCAACAAGCGTATCCATATTCGGCGAACGATGAATTAATCCTTTAAAGCCGTTTATAAAGAATTTTTGGTTAATCACCATTATTATAACGCATAGCAACAGCTGAACAAGTCCCATAGCGATGTGGTTGTCTGTAAAAAAGTTTGGCAAAGGCCAACCCAACATCATATGTCCCATTGAAATATACATCAGCACGACAAGAAAGCCGACAGAGGCAATCAGTCTGTGCATAAGTACAGGAGTGTCTTTATCTTTCAATTGATCGGTTTCGGCAGACTGTTTTTTCTCTGCGCCTGCCACACTCGCACCGTAACCCGCCTTTTCAACGGCTGCGATTATGCTCTCGTCACTTGCACTGCCCTCTACTCCCATAGAATTTGTAAGCAGGCTTACCGAGCAGGACTGTACGCCCTCAACCTTTGAAACCGCTTTTTCAACACGGGAACTGCAAGCAGCACAACTCATTCCCGTAACATTAAATTTTTTCATCAAAAGCACCTACCTCATAAGCTTTTGCAAGGTTGCGACAAGGTCGTCAATTGTTTCGTCTTTACCGTTGCGAATATCCTCCGCCACACAGGTTTTGATATGATTTGCAAGCAGCTCTTTATTAAATGAATTGAGCGCCGCATTAACGGCAGAAACCTGAACCAGAATATCGGTGCAATAGGCATTTTTCTCAAGCATACCTTTAATACCCCTTATCTGCCCCTCTATGCGGTTAAGACGATTGATGAGAGCCTTGTACTCTTTCTCGCTTCTTTGCTTTGTTTTATTACTGTGACAATTTTCACATGCCATAAAATCAGTCCTTTATACTTTCATACCCCATAAGGGTATATTTATTATATACCCCCGTATGGTATATTGTCAATACTAAGATATTGATTCCAAAAATTTTATAGATATACTTATAGCAAAATGCATTATATTCACCTTAAAACCTGTCACATACTTTTTCGTACGCAATTCGTGCAAAATGAAATTTAAAATTCTCTTGATTTTTAAAAATAAATCTGTTATAATAATTTCATTGCGGATTAAGCGATTAGCTCCGCCTCGGTTTGCTATGCCGTGTAAAAATTAAGAGCACCTATGCGGGTGTGGTGGAATTGGCAGACACGCAAGATTTAGGTTCTTGTGCTTACCGGTGTGCAGGTTCAAGTCCTGTCACCCGCACCAAACAACAAAGGGTATCAATACAAAATAGTGTTGATACCCTTTGTTCTTATATTCAGCAAATGAACATCTTGTCTTTAATTATGTATAGTTTTGCAATTAATAGCAAAACAGTCAGTCAAAGCAAAAACTTTAACTGACTGTTTGTGTTAAAACTACTTAAAAAGATAGAATACAAAATATGATAAAATAAACACCGTATATTTTAATAATGGCTATAGTTACTTGAAATGTCTAATCAAAAAATAAAACTATAATCGGTGCAAAGAATTGACATAGGTTTCCGTATAATCGGAAAGTATATCAAGCGAATATTTCTTTGCAAAAAAAGCCTGCATAAAATAGTATATACCGTTAATCAACATAACAACAGCAAACAAATAAGCTATTGTTTTCAGCAATTCCTGGATGTTCACACTTTGGTAATTGTTTCTCATTATCTCTCTAAAAAGCACAACACCGATAATACATAAGCAGTAACCGTAAGATTTGCTGTGACTGTTTGATTTATGGTTGCATTTTGGGATAATCCATTTATTGAGAATAAACAAATCTACGGGAATTACCGCTAAATACAATAAAACTTTTATGGCAATAACAATTTTATCATCTGTATAAAATGCTTTTCCGTCATAATTAAAAACAGAAACAGTTAAAAATAAAACAGAAATATAAATATTTGTTATACACCTCATTAATATGCAACTCCACAATCGCTTAATTTTATATAGCACACAAGATAAAATTGATATTAATGATGCAAAAGCAGTGATTGCTATTGTATATAAATATACAGTTTCTGAAAAAAAGTTAACACTGTCAAAGCCATATGGAGAACCGATTTCTACATAAAATATAGCTGAACAACTAATAAGAAACAAGCCTAAAATTCTAAGAATAAGATTTTTTGTATTATAAAAAATATAATGTTTATAAACAAAAGATGAAATATTTTTCTCCATATTATCCTCCTGAATAGAGTGCTTTGTATTATTTAATAAAATGCAAACATATAATTTTTATGAAAGTATAATAACACCCGAATTATTAATATAATAGCCGAATATCAATAAACATGAAATTATAAAATTCACTATTAAATTAATCAGCAATATTATTTTTACAAAAGCCGCAGTATTATTTACATTGTTTTTATTTATACTAAGCACTGCAAAACCTAATATCATAGAAATAATAAAATGCAACAATGACATAGAAATGCAATAATTATATTTTACAGTATTTTTTAAATATATTAGTATTTGAAAAACAACGCAGCTAAAAACAAAAACAGTTACACACAAAACAGCAGGTATATATCTTTTTTTATCTGTTGTTTTGTATTTTGATTTCCTGTCACGCTTTAATGCAATAATAAAAAAATACGCTATTATAAAAAATAAAAGACTTACAATAATTTGACTTAACACATTTTTAGATAAAGGAATAATTATAAAACATAATGATATTAATAATGACAGTAACAATACACAATTAAAATTTTTCATATCACAAATTCACCCTTAATCTGAATTAATAATATCTTTTAATGATACATAAGGTTATCTAAAAATGATTTAATATTTGAAGGGTTAATTGAAGTTTCAATTATAAAAGATATATTCTCTTTTACAAAAATTTCATTTGCAATTTTTATTAAATCATTAATTAAAATCTTTTTATACTTCTTTGCTTTTTCAATTGGATCAGATGGTAAAATATCAAGAATAAAATCACTTAGTACATAATCTTCATTCAATTTTTGACAATTGTCTAAATCTATCATTTGATTATCCGTAAAAAACGGTATTGTTGATGCATACTCATTTAATGTTATATCGGTTTTAATTTCATTGATAATTTTGAAAAGAATATCTATACTGTTAAAGATATTTTTATTTTTCACAGTATAAGATATACTATATCTATGAAAGCCGCAATAACTTGTAAGTTGTGTAAAAATATCATCTGTTAATTGATATTTTTCTCTCATAATCATTGACAGTTTACTTCCACATCCGTCACTCAAAATGCTTGTAATAAGTTTTACGCTTTCGTAATCAAAAGAGTTTTTTATATCAAATAATACGACGACTTCACTTAACTTACTGTCTGCATTTATTACAGTTAAATAATTGTCGCTATTTCTTTTTGTGAAATTTGGAGCAATTTCAATTATCGGAGCTTGTTTTTTGCCAAAATTATTAATGATACTAAGTTTTTGCTTTAAAAAATCGTAGAATTCATTACTAAAGTTACCGGTTATTGTTACACAAGAATTAGCCGGAGAAAAATACTCTTTTTTCCAACTGTTTATCTCAAAAGCAGTCAAAGATTTTACAGTTTTTTTGGTTCCCATAATCGGAAGTGTATATTTTGTGTTCTCAAAATATATTGAATCAATCCATTGATTATAAGAATATGCTTTATTTTCTATTTGACGCAAAACAACTTCTTTTTCTTTTAATATAATTGAATTTGACCATTCAAAATCATCAAAAAATTTTAGCATAATATCTAATGCATCGTATAAATATTGTGGTATAACATTGATACTAAAAGTAACATAATCACAGTAAGTTTTGCCTGTAATTTCACCACCGATTTTTTGCATATTAAAATAAAGAGATTCTTGAGATAAATCTGACAGTTGCCTAAAAAAGAGATGCTCCACCAAATGAGAAATACCGTTATTATATTTACTTTCATACAAGGAGCCTGCTTTAAATGAAACGCTAACACTAACATTATGAAGATGTTCTAATTGATGTGTGATAAAACAAATATTATTTGGCAAGATTTCTGATTTCTTTTTCATAATTAACCTCTCATTAAGCAAAAACCTGAGCTGCCTCCCAAATTATCATCGCAACCGGAATGATTGCCGCATCATCAATCACTCCAACACCGGTAACATCATTGGCAACTAAATAAACAATAAAAACTGCTGAAATTATAATAACTTCTGTTGCTAATATCTTTTCCAAAGTAATTGGATCATAGCGTTTAAGTCCATTGCCTTTAGGAACTCTACTATGTTCTTCACCATTAGGATGAGCTTTATTACGTTCTCTAGCCCCTGTAGGTTGTCGATTTTCGGAACCTTTTCTAGAATCTTTTCTTGGTTTCCAATCACCACCCTTTTTTGAACCCGCCGAATAAGCCTTTGCTACAAATCCCGGTCTGCTTCTTCTCAATCTTACAAATCAGGATTACATGCTTCACAGCTACCTACATAATAACATGCGTGTTTTCTGCATGATTCGCCTGTCGGGTCAGAATTCATAACAGGGTTATTATTGCAATACGCATTCATATTAGTATCAAGAATGTTATCGCCTGACTGGAAATATCCGTCTGCGTTTAGGAATCTGTGTACTACAGGGTCGTAGTAGCGGCTCATAAGATAATATAAGCCTGATTCAGAATCGTAGTAATAGTTGCGATAACGGAATGGGTTGAGGTTAGCAATATGGTTAGGGTCTGTAATTGCTTGATTGCTCGCATTTGATACTGTGAGCACATTGCCCCAGGCATCATATTCATACTTAGCTACAACATTACCGCCAGCATCATAGATTGAAGTAATGTCACCTCTCCAATTATGCGCATAGTAATATGTTACTGCGTCGGTTGAAGAATTTGCCTTGTAGCTTACTGCATAAAGCTGACCGTTTGTGTCATAACAATAGTCAAATACTTTTTCTCCCCTTGTTTCGTGCATAAGCTTACCGTTGAGGTATTCGTATGTGTATTCAACTCCGTTTACGGTTTTGCTTGTTCTTACGCCGTTGCTGTCATACTTATAGCTGATACTGTCATTGCCGCTTTGTAGGGTTGTAAGCTTTCTGCCGTTGAGCCAAGTCATTTCCATACCGTCACGATATGAAAGCGGATTGCCTATTTCATCATAGGTTATTGTTTCTCCGTTGTAGCGTGTAAGCTTGTCGCCCCAGTTAAAAATATTATGTATCCTTTCAAAAAACACTTCACATTAATTTAAAGGAAATATTCTTAAATCTTTAAGACAATTTTTTGTTTTAGCGAAAACAATTAATTTTTCTATGCTCTAATTTCACATTTATTGCAATAAGCTTTTTGTAATATATTTTCTGTTGTATTAAAATTAGATCTAATAAAAATTAACATCACCAAATTACCAAAACAAAACATTAATATAGGAAGTAATATGGTTGAAGGATTATACAATAAAAAAATAATAAAAAACAATATACACAAGCAACTATATATTATCTGAAAAAACAATGTTACTGGTGATGGTTTTAGTTTTGCATAAACGATAGTTCCTTCATTATTACTTTTAAAACAGCCCACAACTTTTGTTCTTATCGGTTCTCTTGGACCAGATAGATTAAGTGTAATATCAAAACTATCATCTGATATTCTGCCAATAAAGTCGCATTTGTACTTACTTGCTTTGCTATAAGGAAAAGTCAGTTGTTTCAATTTTTCTTTGGAATTATCTAAAGAAAGATTTGTATTAATTGTTATACTCTTATCATAAATCATAGCATTATACTCCTTAATAATATGACGGAGAACTACAAAAACCCGGACCTTTTCCTATTGGTCTTCCACAAGCACGACAATACTTCTGAGAGTTTTTATTATGTATCTTATTATTGTTTGTATTATTTTTATTCATATTCTTTTTTATATTCTTGTTAGTCGTTTTGGGAGTATTCGAGGTACTTGTATATATTGTATTAGTTGTCGGTGTATATGTATGGAAATCAGCACCTAAGCCGCCACCTGGATTTATAACAATACCCGCAAAACCATATTCACTAAAAACTAAATCAACACCTAAAAAACCGCCAAAACCAGCAGAACCACCAAAATAGAAATAGCGTCTCTCAGATAATTCATCAACACTATTTGCATCCCAATAAAAGCCAATCGGCATTGATGCACTCAAATCAGCAACACCAAAATATGGATTTTCTTTTAAATTGGTTCCGGCGTATGAAAATTGCAAAGCAGTATCTCCATTTCCGTCGAAAGCTGCACAAATAGATGCATTCACTCCCCAAAAAAGTGTACAATCTCCAGAAAAGCCAACTGTAGTAACAAAACAACCACCTGTGTCAATATAGATTCCCGGGTTATTCTGACAATACGCATTCATATTAGTATCAAGAATGTTATCGCCTGACTGGAAATAGCCGTCTGCATTCACAAATCTGTGGGTAACAGGGTCGTAGTAACGGCTCATAAGGTAGTATAAGCCTGATTCAGAGTCATAGTAATAACTGCGATAGCGGAATGGATTGAGGTTAGCAATATGGTTAGGGTCTGTAATTTCTTGATTGCTCGCATTTGATACTGTGAGCACATTACCCCAGACATCGTATTCATACTTAGCTACAACATTACCGTTACCGTCATAGATTGAAGTAATATCACCTCTCCAGTTGTGAGCGAAGTAATATGTTACTGCATTGGTTGATGAATTTGCCTTGTAGCTTACTGCGTAGAGCTGACCGTTTGCGTCGTAGCAGTAATCAAAGGTTTTTGTACCTCTTGTTTCGTGCATAAGCTGACCGTTAAGGTATTCATATGTGTATTCAACTCCGTTTACGGTTTTACTTTATCATCTATTATAATACATTCTTTTAAAATGTTCTCAATATTGTATATTGCATCACTAAAATTCATTTTTGCAAAAAAGAAAAATAATAGATTAACAAGCAAGAAAATTGTAAAAGGCAATATAAAAATAAGCGGAATTAAATTAGAATTTTCTAACGAACAAGAGTATATTATTGCACCACAAAAAACACAAGCAACAAAAAACATTCCAATAAAAATATAGTCGGAAGACGGTAGTTTCATGTTAATTGACAATACAGTTTTATTACTTTTGCTTGAAAATTTTCCGATAATTAAAGGGTTAAATAAAGATCTTCTGCTACTTGCCGGGACAGATTTTATTTCAAAATTTTCTTCAAAAATTTTTCCGTAAAAAGTATAGTCTTTATAATGCTTATAATAATTAAACAATCCCTGAAATGTCGAATTTCTTAATTTTCCAATTAGACATTCTTTAGTTGTTTTTAATTCATAATCATAATTTTTGTTATATAATTTAATCATAGAACCTCCTAAGCAAAAAATAAATTCAATATTACTATTACATATTCTTTATAAAACTAATATTAAAAAGCATTAATAAAACTATATTATTCTTTTGAATTTTCCTTTAAAATCTTTATTTAAAATTTTTTCAATCTCAAATTTCATATCAGAATATTTCATATTTACAATAATACAAATAAACGCTAAAAAAACAATGCAAATAATTAATGGATATATTATTGATATATAATTTAGATTTTTAAGAAAAGCATTTATAATATTAAATATTATAACGCCAAAAAGAATAAAAGCTATTATAAAGATAATAGGTAAAAAATGTAATTTTATAAAAACATAAAACTATCTCTTATTTTCCTTACATGACTATTTCGTTTTTGCCAATAAATTTACTGCTTTTACATTCAATTAACTGGTATTTGTAACTATTTATAATCACCTCTTCACAGCCTCTTGTATCATATGTTTCGACTGTTCCGTATATAGAAAAATTAGCTATCTTATTTTCAGGAACAATCGGGGGAATTACTGTATTATTAATACGAATATTCAAGGTAGCATTTTCTGATGCAAAAACAATCATTTGAGTTTTTGTAAGCTTATTTTTTATTCTATAAACCCTTACACTATAATTTTTATTTGCATCTGACTCATATAAATAAAAAGTCTTATAGTAAATATTTTCTTTATAAATGTCTATAAGTCCTATTCTTTTGCCATGTTTTTTATATACAGCAGGACGAATTCCAAGATAACCACAAAAACGAGCTAAAACAAAACAGTCATTTTTTGTTTGTTGTAAAATTAAAATCACTGTATGTCTTGAAAAACCATTTTTATAAGAAAAATCCATTTCATCTTCAAAAGATTCAAATTCCAACAAATATTTTGGCAATATAATTAATAGTAAAATATTTACTATTATTATTGTTAATGACAAAACAAGTATTATTATTGAATTAATAATATTTGTAGGAGAATCTAATATGAAAAACAAAGCAAATGCTGCAACTATTACAGTAATAATACTTAATCCAGTTAATAGGAATATTATTATTGCTGACATTATTCTACTCAAAACAGTTTTGTTTTTACCGCAAATTTTCCTCGGTAAGGCCTCGCAAAACAAGTTTTCAATCAATTTAAAGAACAATCCAAAAATTGAATCATCAAACATATTTATGTATCACCCCATAGTCATTATTCAAATAATTTTAATATGTCCAACCACTTCTGCATTGCCAAGAATATTGTTTTCCGATCGGTCTTCCGCAAGCTCTGCAACATATTACTTTGTGGGAATTTTGATTAACTGTATTTGATTTATTGTTAGTATTACTTTTGATATTATTTTTTGAGTTACTTGTTGGATTATCATTAGATTTAAAAATGGTTTGATTAGTTGTAGTATACCCATGAACCCAATCTATCCCTGCACCGATTCCAAATGAAAATGAGAGACCGCTCAAAGTTTCATATTCTTCAAGTAAGATAGCATCCGATCCAATAGAAAAGACTTCAAAATGCCCCCGCACATTGTGATTGTTCGCAATTGATGTAGGATTAAATATTATAAAACCGCATAATGTTCAGCAAAAGAAACAGATCGTTTACGCTGTCAAGATAGTCTGTGGTTGAATTGTAATTATATGTATCACAGTTGCCGTCCTGATCATACAGTTTATCCAAAAATCTTCCATTTTTAGTATAAGCCAAATTTGATTTTAATGCAAGCTTTTTATCCGAACTGTTTGCTGTAAGTTCCGTTGACTGTCCTTTTTATTTTCATACTATAACAAAACAGTCAGTCAAAGCAAAAACTTTAACTGACTGTTTGTGTAAAAAACACTTAAAAAGACAGAATACAAAATATGATAAAATAAATACTATATTTTTATATTTTACTCCGCTATCTCTTTTGATTCATCTCGGTAATTTTCAAATTTAAAAACAATGCTGATTTCGGAACAATTTGTATTAAAACTTACCAAACATTCGGCATCAATATCATTGTCAAACGAATAATCTAAAAACAGTTCGTTAAAGTCAACATTATCGTAAAAATCAGCATTTATATTTTTTGCATCAAAATACTTTCCGAGCCCTTTAGCAAAACTGTCGCTGATATTGTCGTTTTTATTAAACAACGCTTTTGAATTTACAGAGCTTATATTTAAATTAAATATCATATGCGACTCATCGTCCATAACAAAACTGATCATCCAAGTCCCATTCCGGCACCGCCCTGTTTTCTTGCTCTTGATTTGTCAACCATATAAAATTCTTCTGCCACCCTCGGCAAATCTTCTTCACTAATACCTACACCGTAATCTTTTACGGCAAACATATAGACACTCCGCTAAGCCATAATTTAATATTTTTTAAAATTTATTTCTTACCTACAAGCAAGGTTGAACCGCAAAGTTGTAAATATTTTGCCTCTTTTTTTGTCATAAACATACCGTTTGCAGTATCAATCAATTCTACTTTTTCATATCCCATATCAAGCAGTTTTTGCTTGAATTTTTCCATATCACCGTATCTTGCCTTTGACATTAAGTCGTGAATTGCAAATGTGCCGCCTTTCTTAAGCACTCGCAATGTTTCAAGCAACAATTCCTGTTTATCTGCGCCGGTAATATTGTGATAAACATAATTACTTGTAACCGCATCAAAAGTTTCATCGGAAAAATCAAGTTTGCAGGCATCGCCTTTTACAAATTTCACATTGCTTACACCCTCTGCTTTTGCGTTTTTACAGCACAACATATTGCTGAAATTAGAATACTCCTTTCCCCATCGGTCAAGACCGACAATTTCGGCTTTAAGATTTCTTTTTGCGCACGCAATTGTCAACGCACCGCTGCCGCAGCCGACATCAAGGCATTTACCGCCGTTTGGTATATCTATGTAATTCGCGGTTCCCTCAATAATCTGCTTTGAAAGTTGGCGGGTTCCGTCATACGAAAATGCTTTGTAAGCCATAACACTCCATTTTAAGAACATACCTATGCCAATCAAGGCAATCAGCAGCGCAGCGAATATTATCCACCTTAACACTCCGCTAAGTCCTAACCCGATTACACCGAAAATTACAAATAAAACCGCAAAAACAATTGTGCCTGCAATAAGTCCGTTTACCATATATTTCGGTACCCAATTTTTATAATCAGCTTTCATCTGTATTTTGTCCTTTCCATACAGTTAGCTTTAACTAACTTTTTTTTATTTTTATTATAACATATAATTTATAAAACGCAATACCGAAAGTACAAGCCTATGATTATAAATACAATAATTAAATAGACAATAAGCTTTATATTTTATAAATATACCATAAATTTAAACGGCATAATATATTTTATATGTAAATATTGCAATAATATAAATTAAATGCTATAATATCAAAAGTAATCATAAAGGAGGAGAATATGAAAAAATCATTCAAATGTATATCATTAATGCTTTCTTCATTGCTCATTCTCGGCTGCGGTTCTACTGCGTTTTCTGCCGCCACTGTTGAAGATAACGAATCCATTAAAGCTATTTACGAAAAGATTGAGAAAGGCAGAACCGTTTTATACGACGAAAACAACAACGAAATTCCTGTTGAAAAACTTAATAACGATACTGAAAATATAAGCAAAAAACTTCCGCAAAAATATGACTTGCGAGATTACGGCAGAGTATCTAAGGTTAAAAATCAGGGTTCCGAGGGATATTGCTGGGCATTTGCATCTGTAGCATCAATGGAATCGAGTATTCTCTCGCAAAATGTCCTAAAAAGCAAGCTCGGAGAAAATCCGCAAGACACTATTGACTTATCAGAGGCAGGACAAACCTGGTACATACATTCAGGCATAGTTGACAAGTCGTCTCCTTTTTACGGCGATTACATAAACGATTCGTCAAAAGGCAGTAACGGAGGCACTTCCGATACTCTTGCCATCTCGCTCAACTCGGGGTTTGGTACATATCCGCAAAGTCTTTGCCCTTACAATGAAGTGAAGAAAGGCTTTTCAGAAACCCTTAGATATTATTCAGACTACAGACTCAAGGACTACAGTGAAATAAGCAATAACAAAGATACTTTAAAATCAAAGATTGTATCAAACGGTGCCGTTACCGTTTACTATCCAAGCATTACCGACTGCTATTCTTCCGATTACGCTAACTATTACAGCGATAATACCTGCATCGGAATCGGAGATTCGCATTTAATAGTCGTTGTCGGCTGGGACGATAATTACAGCAAAGATAATTTTACCGGTAAAGTCAAGCCTTCAAATGACGGTGCATGGCTGTGCAAAAACAGTTGGGGCGAGCATTACGGCAATGATGGTTATATTTGGATTTCTTACGATACAACCAATCTTGCTTTTTCTCAATATATAATGCAAGACAACAATGCTTATGACAACGAATATCAGAACTGCTTTGTCACTCAAGGGTACGGTTACAATTATGAAGGTGCAGCAAATGTATTTACCGCCCAATCCGACGAACAGTTAAAACAAATCAGTTTCAAAACCTTGGGTGCTTATGATTATACCGCCTCTGTTTATGCACTTAATGCTGATTTTGATAACCCAAAAGACGGCAGACTTCTCACTGCTTTCAGCGGGAAAATTGAGAATAACGGCGTACATTACATAGATGTAAAAGATGAAGTTTACCTTACATCGGGTGAAAAATTTTCGGTTGTAATTGAGTCAAACAACGATTCAAGCTATATGTCTTTTTCGAGTTCTTTACTTACAAATCAGAATTGCAAAGAAAATAATTCCTATATACTTAGCCATAACCAATGGAGTGATGCATATAATCAGCCTGATATTTCAAGGGCATATGCCTCTATAAAAGCTTTTACTTCCGATTTAGATAACAGTGAAGTTAAAGAAAATCTAAAAAAGGCCGTTTCAGATGCCGAAAACATAGATAAAAGCAAAATCTCCTCCGAGAAATACGCAAATCTTCTGAATAATCAGATTGAAGCGTCAAAATCCCTTTTAAGCAATTCATCTTGCTCTGTTCAAGATATGAACAATGCTGTTATCCTTTTAAAATACTATGAAGAAAAAGCCGTTGACGCTCCTTATGAAATAAACAGTATTGACGATTACTTTACGCTTATTGAGATTTGCAATAATTACGGCTATATTCCGGAAAAAATAAATCTAAATACCGACCTTAATTTCGCCGATTATGATAAAGAAGTACCACCGCTATGCAACAGCGACGGTTATTTCAGTTCTGTATTTTACGGAAACAACCATACAATCAAAAACATTAAAATCGGTTCAACACAAAATGAATTGAACAATATCAGCGGATTCTTCGGTTCTTTGCAAGGTGCAAAAATATATGATTTAACAATAGAAAACGCAAATGTCGCACCTGCAAATGTTAGCGGTGTGCTCAGTGCTTACGCTAAATATGCCGCTATTTTAAACTGCGCTGTAAAAAGCAGCACTGTAAATTACAACTACTTTTCCGATACTCAATCATCGGGAGCAATATGCGGTGAAGCGTGGTACTCAAGCGTTTCATACTGCAATGTTGAGGGCAATACAATATACGGCAAATACGCAAGTGAATTTGCTTTTTCCGTACAATCAATTTACGGTTACTGCACTCAAAAAAGCAACAAAGTTTATGCAACAAAATCATTGTCTGTATTTGATGAGGCAAACTCAAAGATGAGTAACCTCTGCTTTATTCCTACTCCGGCAAACAGTGATATTTTTATTGAAATGCGGGACAATTATGTCCGAGTTTCGTCATTACTGCATAGCGTAACAAGCTGCAGTTCAGATACGGTCAGCGTAGAAAAATCAGGTGATTATTATTACATTGATAAAAGCACTCTCAACGATGACGATTTTGTACTTGTGAACATCGATTATAAAGACAGTAACAATGATTACAATTATACGGTTGACCTAAGTGACAAGTCATTGATTCTTATTTCAATTAATTATACAGTGTCAGAAACTCTTGAAATCCCTTCCACCTATCTTGGACGACAGGTGAAAAATTTATCCTCATCTATATTTGTAACAACAGATACAAGCAATGTTAAAACCCTTATTTTACCCGATAGCCTTACAACTCTCGATAATACAAATATTAAACCGATTTACACTCTTGAAAATCTTGTGATTGGAAACGGAATTACAGAAATCCCCGACAGTTTTGCAAACTATATGAATAATCTTGAAAATGTAAAGCTCGGTAACAATGTAACCAAAATCGGCAAAGACGCATTCTGCGGATGCGCAAGACTGACAGAGATAAAAATTCCCGACAGTGTAAAATACATAGACGATTATGCATTCATCGGTTGTTCTTTTAATAAAGTATTAATCGGCAAAAATGTTGAATACATAGGTGATGAAGCGTTTGGATATTTCGATTATATTTTATCAAACAAAGGAAATTCAAATATATTGAACCCATATTATGTAATCAACGGTTATTCCTCTACCGCAGCCGAAAAATACGCAAAAGAAAACGAAATTAAGTTTATAGACCTTAATAATCAACCCGCTGATACAGAACAAACTTATACATATATAAACGACCTTGTTGCAGGAGACATCAATCTTGACAATAAGATTGATGTAAACGATGTTACTCTTTTGCAAAACTATTCAGCCGGCAATGCTGAATTTAACGATTTTCAGTACAAAAATTCAGCTGTTACCCACTACATCACATCAATTACAATTAATAATGTAACCGAAATTCAGCGTTACCTTTCAGGATATATTGATACTCTTGAAATTTACAGCGTAGGTTAATTAAAAAATATATGCACCTGTAAGCCGCATGATTTACAGGTGCATTTTTTTACAATTAAGTAATACAATAAATTTCCGTAAAACACAAAACAGACCGCTGGCAAACGGTCTGTTCTGTATTGTGTGTTTTATGAAAATGAAGCCCGTTCGTAACAGGCACATTTCAACAATGTTACAGTAACTATATATAGTTACTACTTTAATATTATACCGAAAATCGCCATAAAATCAAGTGTTATTTGCTGTATTTGTAGGAATCGTAAGCCAAAAAGGCAAATTGCACATAATTTGCGAGTAAAGTTTGTTTATTAATTTTCGAGGCTTTTTTAAAGTTTGACCAAAACAAACAAATATTCTTTGATTTATGTCAGAGTTTTTAGATTTTTTAAAAACTGTACTTACAAAAGCAAAATAAAAAGCACCGTGTAAAAACGGTGCTTAAAATACTGATTATAGATTAGTCAGCTGTGTATGGGAGCAAAGCAAGGTGTCTTGCACGCTTAATTGCAACTGTAATTTCACGCTGATGTTTTGCACAAGTACCTGTTACACGGCGAGGAAGGATCTTACCTCTCTCTGACATATAACGACGAAGACGAGCGATGTCCTTATAATCAATGTGTTCAACCTTATCAACGCAGAAACCGCAAACCTTCTTGCGAGCTTTTCTACCACGGTTAATTGGTCTGTCAGCCATTGTGAGAACTCCTTTCAATGAATTATATTATAATTCAGTTAAATTTAAAATGGTAAATCATCATCAAGCGGCATATCCTGAAAATCTGAATTTGAACCGCTCTGATATGACTCAGCAGGAGCCTGTGCCTGCTGGTATGGAGCCGAGCCGTAAGACTGGTTAGAGCCATAAGACTGTGCGCCATATGATTGATTGTTGCCGTAAGACTGATTATTGTATCCGTTAGCATTACTGTCACGGCGTTCGCCTGTGAAGCTAACATTGTCTGCAACAATCTCTACTACATAACGGTTAGAACCGTCTTTTGCCTGGAACGAACGGCTCTGAAGCTGTCCGTCAACAGCAATCATAGAACCCTTGCTGAAATATCTGCAAACAAATTCAGCAGTCTGACGCCAGCAAACAATATTGAAAAAATCCGCCTTGCGTTCTTCGCCGCTCTTTACATATGAACGGTCAACCGCAATACTGAAAGATGTTACGCTGACACCGTTAGGGGTTGTCTTAAGTTCCGGATCGGCAGTTAATCTGCCCATTAAAACCACTCTGTTAAGCATTTTTAAGTTCCTTTCGTGTTCGAGGAATAACCCCTACAAAGGTTCATTCGTAAATTATTCTTCTTCTTTTTTGATGATGATTGAACGCATTACACCGTCTGTAATCTTGTAGATACGGTCGAGCTCTGCAGGGAACTCTGCTGTGCTTTCAAAATCAAAGAGAACATAGTAACCTTCGCTCTCCTTGTTGATAAGGTAAGCAAGCTTTCTCTTGCCCCATTCGTCAACATTCTTTAAAGTGGCATTGTTTTCGATGAGAGCCTTGAATTTCTCTACTACCTTCTGAACGTTCTCTTCGCCGTTCTTAAGAGAAACTACCATTACTGTCTCGTAATTAGCTGTTACTGCCATTATATTGCACCTCCTTCTGGACATTATGGCGGCTTTCGCCGCAAGGATGTTATACTCTTTGTATTGCATAACAAAATTATTATACCATTATTTTTGCTTTTGTCAATATTTGAAATCAAAAAATTCGGAAAATATCCGCAATTTTTCTTTGACTATTGACATTTTACCTCCTTATGGTAACATATTATTAAAGTACAGGAGGCAAGTATGACAAAAGTTAAAATTTGCGGACTTAAAAATCAGACCGATATAAAATGTATTAATACACTCTCCCCCGATTTTGCAGGGTTTGTTATGTTTTTTGAGAAAAGCCATAGAAATATCTCGCCCGAAAAGGCGCAAAAGCTGCTCTCTGCTCTCGACCCAAATATAAAGAGCGTTGCCGTTACCGTATCACCAACCGAAGAACAGCTTGAGCAGATACACACCCTCGGCTTTGACTATGTGCAAATTCATGGCAAAATCAGCGAAAAGCTTTTGAGCGAGTGCAAAACCCCCGTTATTCGGGCAATTAATGTGAGCGGAATTGAAAGCATTGGCGATATTGAAAATCTTGACAATGTAAAAGGAATTTTATTTGATTCGGCAGTACCCGGCAGCGGCAAGAGTTTCGACTGGTCTATGCTTGAAAGACTCCCGAAAAACCAAAAAATGCTTTTCCTTGCAGGCGGACTTACAGCCGACAATGTATCCAAAGCCGTTGCTCAGCTGCGCCCCTTTGCGGTAGATGTCAGCTCAGGCGTTGAGCTTGCCGACAAATCGGGCAAGGATTTTGAGCTTGTCAGAACATTTATTGAAAATGCGAGAAATTCTAAATAATCACAAATAATCAAACATTATTCAAATCCACTTAAATATAATTACAAACAGGTGACTGAAATGAAAGAACACAATTATAAAATGAACATATCGCAGGCAGAATTTTTTAATATTCTCGGCAATCACACCCTAAAAGATATGCCGCTTTCAAACCTAAACAGAAACACCGCAAGCGATACAACACTTTACGGCTCTGTAAACGGTAAATCCGCAAAACTCTGTCCTCACCCTGCCGACAAATACAAGCCTTTTAATCCGATAAATGAAATTACAGCCGAAGAGCGTGGAACTCAGCTTGATGTATGCGTTAAATCTTACACAAACAAAAAAGATATAATATTTTGGATCGGTTTTCTTGTATTGGTTACGGTTTCAACCTGCCTTGTCCTTTTCCTAAGCTATCCCGAAATCTATACAGAACTGCCGTTTATATGGTTTTTGCCCGTATTCGATATAATTGCTGTTTCACTGTTATTCGGCTTTATGATAAAAAGCAACAAAAATGTTTTCTTTAAACGCTTTGAAAAGATTTTCAAGGACTACATAGTGCAATAAAAAGTAGGTTCTATGGTAAATTTTATAAAATCAAAATTTAGTTCAACCCTTTTTAAAAGGTGCTGTTTTGAGCAGAGCCAACAAAAGGCAAGTGTAAGTTTAAAAAGGAAATAATTAAATAACTTATTTTGCCAAGTACAAATTTTATTAGAAAAATATAAGTTAGAGGTTCCAAGGTCACTGACCTTGGTCGTCTAAGGAAAAGGGATACTTAAGGGGAAAGGGACTCGAAATCCCTTTCCCCTTAAGCGTGCTTTCTTTTGGAGCTTTTCTTTTCACGCAAAAGAAAAGCGGAATGGTAGGCATTTTATTATAATGTATAAGTAGTTTACAGGCAACAAACTTATAAAATAATCTTTCTGACTTATTCCTACTTACGCAATTAAAAGGCTCTCGCCATTGTATTCAAGCCGCAAACGGCAAGCCATTTGGCTGTCAGACATTGTATAAAAGAAAACTATTTGCGGGCGTTGCCCACACCCACAACCTTTGAAAAGGTTGACCAAACTTTTAACTTCGGGCAGAAAATTTTTCTTTCTCTTAACTTTGTTGTCCGACCGAAAGTCGGCTAAACCATATTCACCCCAACTTTTGAAAAAGCATCTTATTTTAATTAAAATAAAATCTGATGAATTTTATATTATAGAAATCGCAGGTTGTAAGGTCGTTTGTGTCAAGCTCGTTTATAAGAATATAGTTTGCCGCAACGCCGAGCAAATATCCTGATTTTGTGACAATTGTATTTGAACCCACAAGAAAATCAATGGATACTCTTCTTCCGATTTGAGTGCGTATAAAACCGTTTAGATATTGCACACTTTCGGCTGTTACCTCATACGGATTTTTTATGTCGGTCAAAAGGCTTGCCGTCGACATTGCAGTCTGATTGTTTTGCATATTTTGCATATTCTGTTCGTTTATCATTGCGGGGGTCGGCAATGTTTCGGGATTGTACGGCTGGGTTGAATCTATGTTCTGAATTTCACGAACCGCCAAATCATTTGCAACTTCGTTATTTTGACTTTCGGCAGGGATTGTCTGTGTAAGTTGATTTATCGACTGCCCCGACGCAGGATTTCTTCTATTCAGTGCCTGTTGATCAGGACTGAAACTTTGATAATTCGGACTTGTGGGGCTAACCAATGTAGCCAGGTCAAGTATGGATGGAATTTCGTAACCGTATTGCTGTATGGTATTTGGAATCTGGTTGTTTATACAATTATAATTATTGCAGGCTGAGGGATTGGTGTCGAGATTATACAGAGTATTTGGGTTGAGCTGCTGCGCCTTTTTATTGTTGATGTAATTTACCAAAACAAATCACTCCTATGTGTTTTTGTAAGCCTGTGTCGGAGAATAAAAACAATGTTTACCGATACGATTGTAAATCACGCCGATATTGGTAGGAAAATAGTTTGGACAGGTTGAGGAATAAGGATTAAAATAGAATAAAGAATTGCCGACCGAGCTGTCAGTATTGCCTGCAAGTGCCCAATCTGCAATTTCGTAGTGTATATCTTCAGGTACAATATTATACACATTTTGCGAATTGTACTGACCCCCTACGGAAGTCTTTAAGCAGGTAAACTGATTTGGCTGTGTAATGATTGCCCGCACATCTCCGCCGTTGCTTATCCGTGCAAATTCCCCGTAAGGAACAGTTGACCTGTTGATAATCACAGAGGCAACCGCACGCATACCTTCAATCCCCTCTCCTCCGCTTTCGCATTTTAACAACCGAGCAAACAATTCTCTTGTGTCAAAAGCCATAAAATCACCCGCCTTACGAAAAATAATTCGGTATTGCTTATTCATTTCATTTTATGATAAAATAATAATTTAGTTACAGGTATTGACAATTTTTAATTGAGCCGTTATAATAGTTGAGTACGATAATTTAATATGGAGATGTACCCAAGTGGCTGAAGGGTCTGGCTTCGAACACCAGTAGGTCGGTAACTCCGACGCGAGAGTTCAAATCTCTCCATCTCCGCCAAAAGCACTCGAGCAATCGGGTGCTTATTTTTTGTGATAAACACTGAAAAATCGGCTAATTTGCTATGTTTTTCAATCACTCAGCCTTTGCTTTTTGAGTGAATTTCGGTATCAAACAATATCAGCTAAAATCAATAAAGTTACACAGTAAATTATGCCATAGAGAGATTTTTGTACTATCCGAACAAGTCAGTTTACTTAAATAATACTCATCCGGTTCATATTTTGAAACTGTATCAAGAACATAATCAGCAGAAACAATCATAAAATGAATTAATTTATCATCGTCCATAAAACCACCTGCTTGTTCTTTAATCCATTTTATATATGGTAATCAATAACTTAAAAAAAGAATGATTTGGAAATTCTTTTCAGACTTGTTGCCATTCACCTGCAATAAATTTAAAACGCATTTCTTCCGTTGAACGGCAATAACTTTCCACATCCGCCCATCTGATTGAAAACAATTCCATTTCATTATTTTCAAGAATAACTGTTAAACCGTCAAAATCATCACTTACAGATTTTATATTTAAACCGTAACTGTTTATATTTTTTTAAATATCCCATTTTTCGATTTTAGTGGCTATAATTATCACCCGCATTTCTCTGTTAATTTTATAGTAATAAACTTTATAATTACTTAGCTTAAATAATATGCCGGACCATAATTTAAGTATCCGTACTAAACAAATGTATTTACTTCTGTTCGCCTGCATTGCGGACAACGGGCATTTTATCAAAATCATAGTATGAGAGTTCGTCTATTCCGTTTAAAAATGCGTGACAGCCGTTTACTATCATAAGATTGGTCTGCTCAATATTATAGCAACACACTATTACTTTTTTGCCTGACGCATAGGCATATCCGCACTCCCACGCAGTTCCGCTGTCGGAGTACATTCCACCGTAAAGCAAAACAACCGCATCGCAATCGTCAATTCCGCCTTTGTCAATTTTAAAAATTTCCTCTGCCCATTCTGCATTGGTAAGGCTTTCCCTGTTCTCAACATCGTGCTCCATAGGTACAAAAACTTCGTGACCTTTTGCTTTAAGAATTTCAACCGCACGGTGAATATTTGCAATTTCGTTATCGTTAAAAAACGGCGATGCAAGGTAAATCTTCATATTAAAATCTCCTAAAAAATATTAAAAACATTATCGGTATGGTAATCGCCGCCATTGCCTGCGACACAAGAGCAAGGCTTGCGCCTGTTTGCGGACTTTCTCCGTATGCCGATGAAATTATAACGGTGTTAAGTCCTAACGGCATTGCATTTGCACAGAGTGCGGCAAAAACTATTTCATTATCCGTATTCAAAAGCCTTAACGCAGTCACAAAAATTGTAGGAAAAACTATCAGCCTAAGCACCGCCACAATATAAGTCTGCTTTACCTTGAGCAGGCTTTTTATTTCATATCCCGCTATTACAAACCCAGTCAAAATCATTGCAACAGGTGCCATACAGGCGGCACAATCGGTAAGAATTGTACTTACAAGCCGCACCCTCGGTATTTGCAAAAGTCCGAGAATTGCGCCGATAAACAGCGACACAAATATCGGATTCAGCAATGACTTCAAAGAAAATCCGCCCTTGTCCGACGGCACAAGCCAAGCAATTCCGATTGAGTAAGTAAACATATTCAGCGGCAAGGTGAATATTAAATAATCGAAAAGTTCAATGCTGTCAGCGCCGTATATGCCCTGAACAAGCGCAGTTCCGACAAATCCGAAATTTGATACCGAAAGCGAATATCTGTACACTTTACGCAAATACTCGTCTTTGGTAAGAAATTTTGAGATAATAAAAGCAAGCGCTACCGCAACAATCAAAAGCGCAGTGCTGTAAACAAGGAAAATCCATTTTCGGCTTATATTTTCCACCGTACAATTATTCCAAAATGTATTGATTACGACCGCAGGCATAAATATTCCGTTTTCAAGGCGTGACAAAGTCCTGCCACTGCCGTCAGATAAAATATTTTTCTTTTTAAGAACAAAGCCGATAAGAATAAAAGAAAAAAGCACGGCTATGTGATTAAGCGTAGATGAAAGTATTTCCATACGATATTTCCTTTATATTATAATACAAATTTCAGCATAAAACAATAACCGCAGGTCGAGCTGACCTGCGGCTGACAATATTATTATTAATTTTTTGTAAAATTGTATTCATTTGTTTTCTTCATCTTTTGAGCATTTATCGTCACACTCTGCCTGTTCTTCCTTTTTTTCAAGGTTCATAACCGCTGAAAGTCCTGCCGAAACCGAAGAAACCAAAAGTCCGCAGACTGCGCTTTTCCACATTTCTGCATTTGCAAAATCCGTTCCCGTCAGAAACAACGCAAGATTAGCGAGAATATATCCGAGTGCCGTCTGTAGGAATGTACGCAATGCTCTTTTAAGGCAGTTTTTAGTAAAACACATCTTCATATTACATAATATTCCGTTGCCTTAAAAATGTACTTATTTATTATCGGATATTTCGGGCAATCCCGCAATACTTGTAAGCAACGAAAGAATACCCGAAAGCACGCTTGCGGAAGCAACCGCTACCCAATTCACATCACTTAGCACCGCAGACACGCCGATAACCGAAATCGCTGTTTGAGCCACGGTTTTTGCCGCACGGATACCCGCAGCTTTCGCCCATATTTTAAAACCGTTTTTCATAATTTCACCCCCTGTAATACATTTTAATTTAAAAGTTCAATATAAATTTCTGCCCATAAAAGCGATATTAGCTTATTTCTTTTCACTATTTATATGCTCAAGGTCAGCAATTCTATGATTTACAACTCTTATTTCTTCGTCCGTAACGGCTGACATTCGCTCAAGTTTGAAAACACGCTCTTGCAGATGATTATATTTATCCTGCTTATGTTCAAGCTGATCTAACCGATACACAATCAATGATTTGGTCTTTTCGTTTTCGCTTTCCTGTCGCTTACGGTTTGACGCATTTATCAGCAATTGACAAATAATACTTCCGCCCGCAACAATCAGCGCAGTCACAATTTCCGTACTCATATCACGCCCCCCTTACCTATGCGTAAAATACTTTTAAAAATTGCAGTAATTAGGCTAATTTTATTAAAAAAGAATTAAAAAGGCACAAAAAAGCACCCTGCCAAGTGAACCGACCTACAAATCGTTAAATTCTTAGTCTAACTTTTTTGGGGCGGTTCACCGAGCAAGGTGCATAATCTAATATTTATTAACAAAAGCAAGAATTTTTCTTGCTGTATCAAGACTTACTTTTGAAACATCACCGTACTTCAGAAAAGCATTTGCATTACCCGGATTAAGGTTTAATTCCTTATAAATACGGTAGTTGCTCATATTTTTAGATTTTCTTGTAAAACATATTTTCTGATACATCATTTGTTTTAATTTATTTTCCAAAACTTTTTTATCTTTTTCGTAAATATAATTTTGGTATATCGTACGATAATGGCTTAATCTTTCCAAATTTAAAAAATCATTTATATTATTTTCTTCAAGACCGGAAAGTTGATTGCAAGCTGTTTTTAAATAAGAATATTTTTTTATAAGTCTGTTTTTTAAATCTTCTTTTGTATAAAGAACAAGGTACATAGTAAGCGCATCTTGCAATCTTGCATTAGAAGAAGCAAGATTTGAAAATATATAGAGTGAGGTTGTATTACATCCCGACAATTCTTTAAGCTGAAAAAGCAAGTAACCCTTAAAAGTCAACTCTCTCACTTAAATCTCTCCTTATAATGATTATAATTTATAACCAATGCATTTCTGTCAAAATCAGACAGCATACCGTAACAGACATCATCAATTAACTTATCCAATAAATTCCAATCCAAAGATTTATAAACCAATTCGTTTTCTATATCTTCAACATCCTTATCACGCATTGAACTTAATTTTGAAACCACTAAATCTTCAAGCGATACAGTATAAAATTTAACTTTTTTAGTCGGAATATCTATCGGTATAATTCGGTTTAAATAATCATCAGGAAAATTTATTCTGTATGCGCTTACATTCATATTTATATTATAAATTTCTAAAAGTTGTTTTATTTCATCACTTGCATTTATTGAATCTATATCATGAGTTGAACGATATATTTTTTCAAGCAAAACAAGTGCACTTCCACCTACGATTATACAAGAATAAGTATCTGCCGTAGTATCAAGCAAAGACATATCATTATCAACACTCATCAGCCTTTTTATAATTTCAGCTTTATTCATTTCCATATTATCACCGCATATCGTATATATTATATTTTGAATAATAGTATTATTTAATTTATATTATAGATTATTTAATCATATTTGTCAACAAAAAAGCACCCTGCCGTGAGACGCCCCAAAAAGTTAGACTAAAAATCTAACGATTTGGAGGTCGGTTCACCAAGCAAGGTGCAATTTTGAAATACAGGTATAAAAATGTAACTTGTTAATTAAAGAATGTCGATATGCTCGCCGTTGAGAGCCTTGTTCATACTTCTTACTGCGCAGAATTTACCGCACATTGAGCAAGTATCTTCGTGCTCGGGTTTGCGGTCATCACGAATTTTTCTTGCGGTTTCGGGGTCAATGGCACAATCCCATTGAGCCTCCCAATCAAGCTTTCTTCTTGCGTCTGCCATTTTGTCGTCAATTTCTCTTGCGCCGCGCACACCTTTTGCAATATCGGCTGCGTGCGCCGCAATTTTAGATGCAATAATTCCCTGCTTTACATCGTCAACATTCGGTAAAGCCAAATGCTCGGCAGGAGTTACATAACAAAGGAATGCGGCACCCGAAGCAGCGGCAATAGCACCGCCGATTGCGGAAGTAATATGGTCATAACCCGGCGCAATATCTGTCACCAACGGACCTAAAACATAGAACGGAGCACCGCAGCAGATTGTCTGCTGAATCTTCATATTAGCCTCTATCTGGTCCATCGGCATATGACCCGGACCCTCTACCATTACCTGAACATCTTTTGCCCATGCTCTTTTTGTAAGCTCGCCAAGGCGCACAAGCTCCTCAATCTGACAAACATCGGAAGCGTCTGCAAGGCAGCCCGGACGGCAAGCGTCACCGAGAGAAATTGTTACATCGTACTCACGACAGATATCGAGGATTTCATCGTAATACTCATAAAACGGGTTTTCGTTGCCTGTCATACACATCCAGGCAAACACAAGTGAACCGCCACGGGAAACTATGTTCATCTTTCTCTTATGCTTTTTAATCTGCTCAATAGTCTTTCTTGTAATACCGCAGTGGAGTGTTACAAAGTCCACACCGTCCTGTGCGTGAAGTCTTACAACATCAATAAAATCTTGTGCTGTAAGTGTATCAAGGTCACGCTGATAATGAATAACGGAATCGTAAACAGGTACAGTACCAATCATTGCCGGACATTCGCTTGTGAGCTTTCTGCGGAAAGGAATTGTGTTGCCGTGCGACGAAAGGTCCATAATTGCGTGAGCGCCCATATTTACAGCCTGCATAACCTTTTCCATTTCAATATCATAATCTTTGCAATCTCTTGAAATACCGAGGTTTACATTTATTTTTGTTTTTAGCATTGAGCCTACGCCCTCGGGGTCAATGCACTTATGGTTTTTATTTGCGCAAATTGCCACCTTGCCCTCTGCTACGAGCGGCATAAGTTCTTCTACTGTCATTCTTTCTTTTTTAGCTACGATTTCAAGTTCCTTTGTTACAATTTCCTTTCTTGCAGCCTCCATCTGTGTTGAATATTCTCTCATATTTCATCTGCCTTTTCATTTAAAATTTTGTAAAATATAGTTATGCATCAGCGGTCCTCTGCCTTTGCCGAGGTCAAGTTTTACGCCGATTGCTTTTGTTACATATGCCTTTGCGTTCTCAACGGCTTGAGGAATTTCAAAGCCTTTCGCAAGATTGCTTGCTATTGCGCTTGAAAGCGTACATCCGGTGCCGTGAGTATTGGGATTGTCAATTCTTACCGAGGGGTAAGTATAAAACTCGCCGTCGGAGTAAAGCAAATCATCACTGCAATCCTCTAAATGACCGCCCTTACAGAGTACGGCACAGCCGTATTTATCGGAAATTATTTTAGCGGCATTTTGCATATCCTGTAAATTTTTGATATTAATTCCGCTCAAAATTTCAGCCTCGGGTACATTCGGAGTGGCAAGTGCAGAAATCGGCAAAAGGTATTTTTTCAGATTTTCAAGTCCCTGCTCGCTTATGAGCCTGCTGCCACTGGTAGATACCATTACAGGGTCGGTCACAATATTTTTTGCTTTGTAAAAATTGAGCTTGTCGGCAATTACTTTTGCGGAATTGTTGCCGTAAACCATACCTATTTTTACTGCGTTGGGGAAAATATCGGTAAAAACACAGTCAAGCTGATTTGCTATAAACTCGTCGCTCGTCTGCTCAATACCATATACGCCCGTTGTGTTTTGCGCCGTAAGGGCGGTAATGACGCTCATTGCATAGCAATAGTGCATTGTTATTGTTTTTATATCAGCCTGTATTCCCGCTCCTCCCGAGCAGTCGCTGCCGGCTATTGTCAATACAGTTTTCAAACTAACCTCCGTAAATTACGCTGTCTGCAAGTTTTCTTAATTTTTGTGCGGTGGAACAGATATTGTCAGCGCCAAAAATCGCACTCACCACGGCAATGCCGCTTATACCGCAATTTTCAAGCTGCGGTATATTATCTGCGCTTACACCGCCGATTGCCACAACAGGAATACCGACAGCGCCGCATATTTTCTTAAGATTTTCTGTACCGAGGTATTTTGCGTCTGCCTTTGTAAGTGTGCCGAACACCGCACCGCTGCCTATGTAATCCGCTCCGCTCTGCTCTGCTTTTTTTGCAAGTTCAATTGTGCGTGCCGAGCCGCCGATTATTTTATCTTTACCGAGGATTTCTCTCGCCTTGGCAAGCTCCATATCATTCTGACCGAGGTGCACACCGTCAGCACCTGTCTTTATTACAACATCTGCGTTATCGTTAATGATCAACGGTGCGTTATACTTTTGGCAAATTTTAAGCAGACTGTCTGCCTCTTTACAGAGTGTATCAAAATCGACTTCCTTATCTCTTAACTGAATCATTGTTGCGCCGCCTGATAAAGCCTGCTCAACGCTGTACTCAAGTCCACGGTCGCCTATGCAATTTCTGTCTGTAATCGCATATAACGCAAGCATATTTTTGTCAAATTTCACGCTGTATCACCCCAATTCACGCTTAATTTTCATAACTTCGTCATTTATATTTTCACTCTGCATAAGAAGTGACATAACGCATACACCGGCAAAATTCTTTCTGTTTACGGATTTTAATTCTTTTGCGGTATCGGCATTTATGCCGCCTATTGCGTAGACGGGAATATTTACACTGTCACACACACTCCGCAAAAAATTTACCCCTTTACCCTTTAGTCCTTTTTTGCAGTTGGTTTCAAAAATATTACCCGCCGTAATGTAATCCGCTCCGTTTTCTTCGGCAAATATTGCGTCCTCCGTACTGTGTACGGAAGTTCCGAGCAAATCAAAATCCTCTCTGCCCTTTAAATCTTTAAACGCACCGAAAGGCAGATGAATTTTTTTAACACCGAGTTTTACAGCGGTTTCGGGAAAATTATGTATAATCAATTTGTCTTTGTCACAAACCGAAAGCACATTTTTTGCAAGATTGAAGTATTCCTGTTCTGAAAGATATTTCTCCCTAAGAATTATATATTGTGTATCGGAATAGGATATTTTTTGTATTTTCTGTAAAAAATCATCTTTGCAAAGCGGTTTTGCCGTCACGCTTACTACATTACACATAGATGTAATCACTCATAACGGGCTGTAAGCCCTTATCGGTAAGAGCCTTGTAAACCTCGTCAACATTTCTGCTGTCTGAAATTTCAAACTGCTCATCGCCCTTTTTCTCTCTTTCACCGTCGTGACCGCCTATTCCCACATCTACACCTGCGGAAATCTTAGTTGCCGCAATGTCAACCACATTGTCACGGAAGCGCTGACACTCCCTCGTTGAAATAGTAATGCTTGCAAAAGGCATAAACAATCTGTACGCACAAATAACCTGCAAAAGCTGCGGTTCGTGTACATCTTTCGGATTGATTTTATCGTTATTGATAATCGGTCTTAATCTTGGGCAGGAAAAAGCAATTTCTGCGTGCGGATACTTTCTTTGAATAAGATAAGCGTGCATACCTGTGGCAAATGCGTCTTTACGGAAGTCGCTAAGTCCTAAAAGCGCCGCAAAACCTACGCCACGCATACCGCCCATCAAAGCTCTTTCTTGAGTATTTACTCTGTACGGGAAAATTCTCTTATGACCCGCAAGGTGGAGCGTTTCGTATTTATCGGAATTATAGGTTTCCTGAAAAACGGTTACATAGTCGGCACCGCATTCGTGCACATAACGGTACTCGTCACTGTTCATCGGATATACTTCAAGTCCTACGACTTTAAAGTACTTTCTCGCAATTTTGCAAGCCTCGCCGATATACTTAACATCCGACATTTTTTTGCTTTCGCCTGTCAGAATAAGTATTTCCTGCAAGCCTGTCTTTGCAATTGTCTGCATTTCGTGCTCGATTTCCTCTGCGTTCAGCTTTGCACGGTGAATTTTATTGTGACAGTTAAAACCGCAGTAAATACAGTAATTCTCACAATAATTTGAAATGTAAAGCGGTGTAAACATATTTACGGAATTGCCGAAATGCTTTTTGGTTTCCACTCTCGCAGCCTCTGCGATTTCTTCAAGCAAAGGTAATGCCGCAGGCGAAAGCAAAGCCTTAAAATCGTCAACAGTTTTTTCATCGTGCTCAAGTGCCCGTCTTACATCGTTTTCGGTATAAATTGACGGGTCATATCCGTTCATTTCTGCAATTACTCTGTCGGGTATATCAGAATCAATCTGCTCCATATCGGGCAGATATTTCATATGGTCAATTCTTTCTTCCATTGTTCACGCCTCAACTTTCAAGAAATCCCGTAAGAGGTGATGATGCAGACGCACCGTTCTCAATTACTCTGCCAAGACCTGAAAGATAAGCCTGTCTGCCTGCCTCAATCGCCTTTTTAAATGCGTTTGCCATCATAGGAATATCACCTGCAGTTGCAATGGCGGTATTGCTCATTACAGCCGCCGCACCCATTTCCATAGCCTCGCAAGCCTGCGACGGTCTGCCGATACCTGCGTCAACAATAACAGGCAAGTCTATTTCGTTGATGATGATTTTAATAAATTCCTTTGTTGCTATTCCCTTGTTTGAACCTATCGGAGAGCCGAGCGGCATAATTGCGGCAGCACCCGCATCTCTTAAACTTCTTGCCACATTAAGGTCCGGATACATATACGGAAGTACGATAAAGCCCTCTTTGGCAAGTGCCTCGGTTGACTTTATTGTTTCGTAATTGTCCGGCAAAAGGTACTTTGAATCTCTGATTACCTCAATTTTAATAAAGTCGCCGCAGCCTGCCTCTCTTGCAAGTCTTGCAATTCTTACAGCCTCATCGGCATTTCTTGCACCCGAGGTATTGGGCAAAAGAGTAACATTCTTCGGAATATAGTCAAGAATATTTGCAACCTTGCCTGTTACAGCTCGTCTTAGTGCAAGAGTAATAATCTCTGCGCCTGCATTTTCAACTGCCGCTTTTATAAGGTCAAGCGAATACTTACCCGAACCGAGAATAAATCGGGAATTAAATTCGTGTCCGCCTAAAATCAGCTTATCATTTTCCATTATTATTATCTCCTTTATAATTTAATGCGGAAAAACTCAACAACCGCCGCCGACAAAATTTACGATTTCTACTACATCTCCGTCTTTGAGAACAGTAGCGGCGTAATTTGCCTTCGGCAGAATTTCCTCGTTAAGCTCAACTGCAATTCTCTGCGGTGAAATTGAATTTTCTTCAAGGTACTGCATAAGTGAAATTTCAATTTTATCAATATCAACTCCGTTTATTCTTATCATAACTTCACCTCCGAAAAGCAAAAAATAAAGTGTGCCGAACCGACGCACTTTGTATGTAAAATATTTACCGTAAGCCTATAACAAACTTACGCTGCAAAGTCCCTCCGTTGGCATTATCCAAATCAGGTTTACGGTCGAAATGTCAATTCATTTCCTCTCAGCCGCTCGGCTCCCGTTTTGTATTGTTTTCTTTATTATAGTACCAAATTAATGAAATGTCAAAACAAATTTATAAAAAATCCGACAAATTATTACTGCTTATCCCAACTGTCTTTCTCTTTTTTAGCCTTGGGATTATCCCAACTGTCGTAATTATTACTGCCTGCATTCACTTCATAACCGTCGTGTGTATCGCAGTTTTCACCTGTAAAGCCGGGATTACTGCTGTAATCGGAATTGAAGTTTTGAGGATTTGCATTGTAATTTCTGTTGTAATTTTGCGCATTGTTTTGATTATAATATGCGTTGCGCTGGTTATTGTAGTAAGCGTTCGGATTGCTGTTCTGTCCGTAAAAATTATTTGGATTTACTCCGCTGTTCGGATAATAATTTGTGTTGTAACCGTGGTTAGACTGCGGTCTGTAATCGTTTGGGAATTGTGTATCGGCATAAATATCTGTCTGATACTTTTTTATAATATTGCAAACTTCAACATAATCGGGAATATCGGAAATAGTAAAGTTATCAGAATGTCTGCTATTCGAACGAACAGCGGCATAATGATGACATTCGGAAATAACATCGCCTACTCCGAGCCACTGGTCAAAAATACCTCTGTGAATATACACATGCGAAAGGTCTGTAAAAGGCTTAAAATTATACTGTTTGGAAAAACAGCCGTTTGTACTGTAAATGCCTTTATCGGTAATGGCATATTCCGTATTTTTCAGCTTTCTGAAAGAAAATATAACGCCGCCGAGATAAATCCATACAGGCATTAAATGAAGAGCGAAAAAGCCGACAAACATCCATACGCTTGAGTCTAACTCAGAAAGGTCACTTGAGAAAATTTGACTTATAAACATAAAGTCAAACATAAACCAAATGAAAGCAAAAATAAGCATTGGGTTAAAAATACACTCAAGCACAAAGCACGACTTCTTAGGTCTGCCCGACCACACAATTCGTTCGTTATTCATCATATTTTTTAAGTCATCGCTTACCTTGTAATCATCATACATAATTTGTTCTCCTCACATTTTCCTGTAACAATTTATAGACTTCCATATAATCTGAAATATTTTTTATTTTAAGCGGAGCCATATTTACGGGCGTCAGACTTCCTATTTTCTGTTCGGGAAACTCAAAACTTAAAGTCACGGTACCCGTCTTACACAAGATGTCAGAAATTTCTTTCCTAATCTGAATATCGTAAATCTCTCTGTACGGCTTATAATACAGCTTTTTTGAAAACAAGCCTTTTGTAAGAAACACTCCGCAGTCGGTTATTGCATACTCGGCATTTTTATACTGCATCACGGAAAAGGCAAAACCGATTACATACAAAATTGTCGGCAGTATATTCAAAAAGATAAACAGGTAAAATCTGAATGCGTATTTAAATTCATCGGCAGGTTCTCCGAGAAACATCGGTGCTTTAGGCGTAAGAGGTGCATCGCCGTTTATATACGCAATCAAAACATAAACCGAAATCAGCAAAGAAAAAATCAGCATAGGATTAAAAAATCTTTGCAATACCGCACATTTTCTCTCTGGTTTTCCTTTTCGCAAAACTGTCTGACTGCCGACTGCCATTTTTAAAGTATCGGTCAAAGTATAATCGTAATTCAAAATCAATACCCTCTGTGTAACAGTAAAATTTTGTCTATTTGTTGTATAATTCATCTTATTATAATACATAATTTTGCAAAAGTCAAAAGAATATTTTTGAATAAAAAGTATAAAAAATAAGTTTATTCGGCAAATGTAATGTAATCTTAACAAAATATGTAATATACGGTTGTCGGTAAATGTAAATTTAAATGTTATTTTTCTTTATTGATATTAAAACCTTGTATATTTTTGATAAAATAAAAGAAAATTATAAAGGTAGTGTTTTTAATGGCTAATAAAAATCTTATTGACCTTGACGCAATGTCGAAAAAACAGCTTGATATGCTGATTAAAAAAGCTAAAAAAATTATGGAAAATCCTGCCGATTACAGACACGCCTGCGACGGCAAAATTCTTGCCACGCTTTTCTATGAGCCGAGCACAAGAACTCAAATGTCTTTTCAGACTGCAATGCTCAAACTCGGCGGCAGAACAATCGGTTTTGACAATCCGCTCAATTCTTCCGTTTCCAAAGGTGAAAGTCTTAAAGATACCATAACAATTGTAGGCGGCTATGCCGACATTATCGCAATGCGCCACCCTGTAGAGGGTTCTGCAATGGCTGCGTCTATGTATGCAGGCGTTCCGTTTATCAACTGCGGCGACGGCGGACATCTTCACCCTACACAAACTCTTGCCGATATAGTTACTTTAAGCTGCGAAAAAGGCAGACTTGATAACCTTAAAATCGGTATCTGCGGCGACCTCTTAAACGGCAGAACCGTACATTCACTCATAAAGGCACTTTCGCAGTACGATAACAATTCATTTGTGCTTATTTCCACAAAAGAATTACAAGTACCGCTTTACATTATTGATATTCTTGAAAAGAACAACTGTAAATATGAATTTTCAAATGACCTTGCAAGTTCTATTTCCGACCTTGATGTACTTTATATGACAAGAATACAGCAGGAACGCTTTGCAAGCAAAGAGGAATACGAAAAGCAGAAGTATGTATTTGTTCTTGACAAAGAGAAACTTGCAAAAGCCAAGGAAGATATGATCATTCTTCATCCGCTGCCAAGAGTAAACGAAATCACGGTTGACATAGACGACGACCCCCGTGCCCTGTACTTTAAGCAGGCACTCTACGGTATGTACGGCAGAATGGCACTTATTCTCCTGCTTTTACAGGATGACGACTTTATGCTTAAGGACAGAGAAATCTCTGTTATAGACAAGCGCTGTACAAATCCGAGATGCATTACCGCACAGGAAGAATACCTGCCGAATCGTTCATACTTAAAACTCGGTATGCAGATGTGCGACTACTGCGACAAGCGCATTGACTGATGAGGTGATTGATTAATGAGCAAAAGCAAAAATAAAAAACACGGCAAGGCAATTTCTACCGCCATTATCTCGGCTCTTGCCTATATCGTACTCGGCTTTGTTATGATTTTTTATCCCGACAAGGTAAGCATTGCGCTTTGCTATACGCTCGGCGGTGCGCTAACGGTTTACGGACTGTTTAATCTCATAACATATTTCACTTCAAAACAAGCGTCTTTCGGCTTTGAAATGATTGTCGGCATTGCGGCTACCGCATTCGGAGTTTTCTTCTTGATTTCTCCGCAGTCGATTTTAGGAATGATATTCGCAATAATCGGTATTTTGATTATCGTTGACAGTACCATTGATATTAAAAGGTCGTTTCAGTTAAAGTCGCTCGGAGTAAAATATTGGTGGATAAGTTTTGTGGTTTCCGCACTTATTATAATTTTTGCGATTACAACAATTATCTTCCCCGGTTTCTTTGCGGATATAATTATGATTATTTTAGGCATCGCTCTTGTATATGAGGGCATTTCAGGACTTACACTTATCGCTACAATCGGGCACTATGCAAAGAAAATTTCAAACGAATCTCAAATGATAAACATTACTCCCGATAACGAGTATGATGATTAAAAACAATTTAACCGCAGATAAGCCGACACTTATCTGCGGTTTTTGTTTGCGATATAATTAATCTATTCCGCTCAATTCTTTTGCTTTCTGCATAAGGATTGAGTTTTTATTTTCGATTTTTTCGTCAATCACCATACCGAGCAATTTATCAAGAATATTTCCGATTTGTTTGCCGTCGGTAATTCCTGCTTTTATCAAATCGTGACCGTTAATATCAAGCTGTTTCAGCGTAAAACAATCCTTTTCCTTTATAACTTCTTCAAATGCGGCACAGGCAAGATTATACTTGCTCATTTTTTCATCTCTAAGGTACATAGACTGTGCCGTTAAATCGGCATACTGCACCTTTAAAAGTCTGCGCATATCAGTTTCACCGATTTTGTTCATCACTCGTTTTATCTGCGGTTTACTGCCTGTAAACCTTACATCATGAAACGCAATCAGCGTTACGCAATCATCTATAAAATCCCGTGGATACTTAAGTCGCTCAAGTATTTGCTCTGCCATTACTGCGCTGAATTTTGGATGGCCCTTAAAATGAGCCGTGCCGTCTGTGTCACGCTTGCAAGCCATAGGTTTGCCCAAATCATGGAAAAGCATGGTAATTCGCAAAAGCGGAGTCGGGTCGATATTTGTCATTGCACAGGTGGTGTGCCTCCAAAGCGTTTTGTTATGATGTTTGGTATGTTGGTCGTACCCAAACATAATTGATATTTCGGGCAAAAATACCGCAAACACATCTTTAAACCTGCGCATTATGTACTCACAGTTTTCTCCGCATACAAGTTTGTTGAACTCGGCGGTTATGCGTTCGGCGGCAATATTATTCAAAAGTTTTTTACATTCAAAAATTGCATTGGCGGTATGCTTTTCTATCGCCATATTATAGCACGAGGCAAAGCGCAGAGCACGCATAATACGCAATGCGTCCTCGGTAAAGCGCTCAACGGGATTACCTACACAGCGCACCGCCATAAGCTCAAGGTCGTATGCGCCGTCAAACGGATCTACAAGACCTGTACGGTCACTGTAAGCCATAGCGTTTACGGTAAAATCTCTGCGTGACAAATCCGTAACCAAATCATCCGTAAATTCTACCTTTTCGGGGTGACGATTATCGAAATACTCTCCGTCAATGCGAAAAGATGTAATTTCATACACGGAAGAATTTATCACTACAGACACAGTACCGTGCTTTATTCCGGTGTCGAAAGTATGAAAATCAGAAAAAAGGCGAAGAATATCCTGCGGCAAAGCATCGGTACAAATATCCCAATCATTTGGCTCTTTTTGCAGTAAAGAATCACGCACACAGCCGCCCACCGCATATGCGGAAAAACCGTTTTTCTCAAATCTGTCAATTATCATGCTGACATTGGTCGGTAATTTAATTTTCACACTTTCAACCCCTTTCTTATTTATATTTGTTTTTATTTTTCTCAATCAGCTTTTCGGCATAATTATAAAGAAGATTGAATGATACAATTGTAAATGCCGACAGCAAACCGAACAAAATAAGTCCGTCAACCGAAAGCCATACAAGCGAGAAGAATCCGGCAAAGAATACACAACCGAGCACAATGCCGACCGCCGACACAGTAAGCATAGCAATTCTCAATGCATTAAATGGATATGAAAGTCTTAAAATGAGCATATAAGCACACAATGCCGTCATATATACACATATTGTAGAATACTCGTCAGGTGCAAGCGTTGTAAACTTCGTAATAACAGCCATACCTATGATATTGAGAACGGTACAGAATGCGGCAGGCACCGCTCTTGCAATTATATTGTAGGTAAAATTACCTTTAATTCGGTTTTTATTAGGCTGCAAAGCAAGCACAAAGGACGGCAAACCTACCGTAAGAGCGCCAACAAGTGAAAAATGAATAGGCTCAAACGGATACGGCATATGAAAGAATATGAAGAATACCGAAAGTATGATTGTATAAATTGTTTTTACAATATACAAAGCCGAACTGCGTTCGAGGTTATTGATTGTTCGTCTGCCCTCTGCCACAACACCCGGCATTGATGCAAAATCATTATTAACGAGCACAAGTTGTGACACATTTCTTGCGGCGTCACTTCCTGCCGCCATTGCGATTGAACAGTCTGCCTCTTTTAATGCAAGCACATCGTTTACACCGTCGCCCGTCATAGCAACAGAATGACCTTTTTTCTTAAGCGCAATTACAAGCTGTTTTTTCTGTTGAGGAGTAACTCTGCCGAACACACTGCAATTTTCCGCCGCTTTTTCAAGTTCTTCCTGTGTTTTTACAGTAGTCATATCAATTGCGTTTTCCGCACCTGTTATGCCCGTATCTTTTGCGATATTCTGAACGGTTTTTACACTGTCACCCGAAATAACCTTAAGTGCCACTCCCTGTTCTTTAAAATAATTTATGGTATCGTTTACATTTTCACGGAGTTTATCTTTAATAAGAACAACGGCAAGCGGAGTAATATCGTCGGGCAAACCGTTACCGAGCGACTTTTCGGAAGAGGCAAGAACAATAATTCTTACCGTATCGTTAATGCTTTCAATGGTATCAAATACCTCTTTATACTTATTCTTATCCTTAAATATAAATTCAGCAGCACCCATTACATAGGATTTACCGTTATCAAAATCGCCGCCCGACCACTTGGTTTCGGACGAGAACGGATAGAATTTTTTACAGCCGATATGCTTTTGTCCTTTTGCGTACTTTTCAATTGCAAGCAAAGTTGCGTTTTTGTCGTCGGAATATTTTGCGATTGAGGCAAGCGCCGTGCCGATTTCTTCCTTATTACACATAGTGATAACATCAGTAACATTCATCTCATCGGTAGTGAGAGTGCCCGTTTTGTCAAGGCAGAGTACATCAACCCTTGCGAGAGTTTCTATGCAATACATCTCCTGCACAAGCACCTTTTGCCGTGTCAATCGTATAATAGAAACAGCGAGCACGGAACTTGTAAGCAAAATCATACCCTTAGGAATCATACCGAGCAAAGCCGCAACCGTACTTACAACAGTAGCCTGCAAATCGCCGTCATTGATACCAAACTGTCTTATAAAGAAAGCGATGCCTACGGGAAAAAGAATAAAAGTACATATTTTTATAATAAAATTAAAGGAACGCAAAATTTCCGAATTAACTTTCTTTATGTACTTTGCCTCATCGTTAATTTTTGCCGCATAGCTTTCTGCGCCGACTTTGTTTGCCTTTGCGTAACATTTGCCAAGACTGATAAAACTGCCCGAAAGCAGTTCGTCACCGACCTTTTTTTCTATAAGATCCGATTCGCCTGTAAGCAGGCTTTCATTTACCTTGCATTCGCCCTCACACACAATACAGTCGGCGGGAATCTGCGAGCCTCTGGAAAGAACAACCACATCGTCCTGTACAATTTCATCTCTGCTTATTTCGCACTCTCTGCCGTCACGCATGACAGTAACTTTCTTTTCGGAAAGGATAGTCAGTTTATCTACACTTTTCTTTGAACGAATTTCCTGCACTATACCGATTGTTGTGTTGGCAATCATAATGCCGATAAAAAGCATATTCTTGTAAGAGCCGACAAACGCAAGCGCCGCAAGCAACACAACATTGATTGCGTTAAACAAAGTACAAATGTTATCTCTGAATATTCTGCCGATTGATTTTGTTTTTAAATTTGAGGTAATATTTATCTTACCTTCCGCTACTCTGCGACTTACCTCTTGCGAAGTAAGTCCTTTTAAATTAGTATCCATTCTAATTCCTTTCAATGTAAAATTTTTTAATTTATAAAAATAATAACATTTTTGACTTACAAACTGCTTTAATTACTTTTTATCTTCCAAAAAAATTTTTAATAATAAAAAATCCTGTTTTCTTATATTATAAATGCAAAAACTAAGAATGGCAACGGAAAGTAGGTGATTTTTTTGATTTTTTTTAAATTTTTTAATAAATTTTTATCAGTTGCCCTTACAGCTATTATTTCACTTTCTGCCACTGCTATTCCCTGCAACAGCGGAGAACTGCCGGAATATGTTTATCTCGGCGGTGAACCGTTCGGACTTAAAATGTATTCGGACGGTGTTATGATAGTTGAACTCGAAAGTTATTTTGACGGCAGTAAATATGTTTGTCCCGCAAAAAAAGGCGGACTTAAAGAAAGCGATATTATAAAGGAAATTAACGGTACTAAAATTACAAGCAATGAAACACTGCGTGAAGCTACGCTTAATTCAGACGGAAATACCCTTGAAGTAACCTTTGAGCGTGACAACAAAACGCTTACAAAAGAGATAGTTCCTATAAAAAACACGGCCGGCAATTATCTCATAGGCGCTTGGGTGCGTGACAGCAGTGCAGGCATAGGCACTGTAACCTATTATGACAAAAGCGAAAATTACTTTGCGGGTCTTGGTCACGGCATTTGCGACTGCGACACTTACACGCTTATGCCGCTTGCCTCGGGTGAAGCGGTTATAGCGGAAATAAGCAGTGTGACTAAAAGCACAAACGGCTCCCCCGGCAGTCTTAACGGATATTTTTCCGACAAAGTTATAGGAAAAATTACCGATAACTGCGACATCGGAATATACGGCACATTTGATACTTCGCTTACAGAAAATAAAGAAAAAGTTGAAGTTGCAAAAGAATCCGAACTGAAAACGGGTAAAGCGACTGTTTATACCACTCTTGAGGGCAATACGCCGAAAGCATACAGCATTGAAATTACAAGCATAAGCAGAAACACAAACTCTGCCGAAAGTTTTACGCTTAAAGTAACCGATGAAGAATTACTTGATAAAGCGGGCGGTATTGTTCAGGGTATGAGCGGCAGTCCTATTGTTATGGACGGTAAACTTGTAGGCGCTGTTACCCATGTTTTTGTAAACTCCACTAACGAGGGTTACGGAATATATGTTGGTAATATGATGCAAAATTACAAATAATTTAGCTAAATCCGTTGATTTTTGGCAGTTAATTATTTTAACCAAAAAAATTTTATGATTTATTGAATTTTTTTGCTTGGAAAGTATTGCCAAAATTACCAATTTATGGTAATATAATCTCATAGAAAAATTACTGGGGGAAATAATCAATGGAAAAAGCAATCAAACTCATCATCACAGAAGAAGCATCCGAATTTTCGCAGGAAAGCAATGCAACAATGGAAAATTACAACATTACGCCTGCTTTCTGCTCAAAAGACGGAGAAGAACTGTTGAACCGCATTAAGGCAGAACAGCCGGATGTAGTCCTTATGGATTCATTTATGACCAGACTCGATGCAATAGGCGTAATGCGCAGTGTAAGACGAGATAAACTTAAAGCTCCGCTTTTCATAGTATTCTCATCATTCCACAACGCAATTCTCGAACAGCAGGTTATGAATTCGGGAGCGTCTTATTTTGTACTCAAGCCGTATGACATTTCAGAACTTTGTCAGAATATTGTAAATATGACAAAGCGTAGTAAAGAAAGTTTCATCGGAAATCCCGTAACTTTTGACGCATTCGGCATTGAGCTTAAAGTAACTGAAATTTTGCACGAAATCGGCGTTCCCGCTCATATCAAAGGCTATCACTATTTAAGGGATTCAATTATTATGTCGGTTGAACATCCCGAAATAATCAATGCGGTTACAAAACAATTATATCCGTCTGTAGCAAAGAAATACGAAACCACATCATCCAGAGTTGAAAGAGCAATTCGCCATGCAATTGAAGTTGCTTGGGACAGAGGAGATGTTGATGTGCTTAATTCCTACTTCGGCTACACTATCCACAACGACAGAGGCAAGCCAACCAACAGCGAATTTATTGCTATGATTTCTGATAAGTTAAGATTACAGATTAAAAACGCAAGCTGATAAATTTTACTCAAGGGCTGTCCGAATGGGCAGTCCTTGAAAATATTATACCGTTTTATTCCGTGAATATTCTTTTTTAAATTTAATCGAAATCCGCACTCCCCCGCCTACATAAAAAAGCCTCTACAAATGTAAAGGCTTTAGTTGAAATTTATTATTTAATCTAAAATTTTACCGTCAGTGGAAATTGTAACAACCTGCCACGGTATAAACTTTCCGCTGTTTTGCAACGCTCTTTTTACAGCGTACTCAAGACCTCCGCAGCACGGTACTTCCATACGAACTACGGTTACGCTCCAAATATTGTTATTTGCAATTATACTTTCAAGTTTTTCGCTGTAATCGATATCGTCAAGTTTAGGGCAGCCTATGAGTGTAATTTTTCCACGCATAAAATCATTGTGCATCTGCGCATAAGCATATGCTGTGCAGTCGGCGGCAATAAGCAGCTTTGCGCCGTCAAAGTACGGAGCGTTTACAGGCACAAGTTTTATCTGACACGGCCACTGACCAAGGTGTGACGGCATTTTTACGTCTTCCGCAAAAGCAGTATTTTTAGAGCTTTCTCTGTTAAATGTCTGCAGTCTGTGTCCGGGGCAGCCGCCGAATGCTTCTGACTTTTTCTTCATATTGGCTTTTACCGCCTCTTCATCATATGCGAGAGCCTCACGCTCAACAAAAGAAATCGCACCCGTAGGGCAGGTTGGCAGACAGTCACCGAGTCCGTCGCAATAATCATCACGCAAAAGTTTAGCCTTACCGTTTACCATTGTAATCGCACCCTCGTGACAGGCATTTGCACAAGCACCGCAACCGTTACACTTTTCTTCATCTATATTTATAATTCTTCTTATCATCTTAAATACCTCCGTATTGATTTTGCAAATAAATTATAATATAATCAGAAAAGAAATTATGTTGTTATAGCAACGAAATGAGGCTTTTATGAAATTTTGTGATATACTTTTATTTAAAAATATGTCCGAACAGGAAATTACTCAAATGAACAAGAGTAAATTTATGAAAAAACGCATTTATGCCAAAAACACACATATTTATCATATGGGAGATGTTATAGACAGCGTAGGAATTGTGCTCTCGGGAAATGTCATTATAGAGAACATTGATATATGGGGCAATAAAAGTATAATCAGTTATGCAAATGAAGGAGAAATTTTTGCGGAAACCTATGCCCTTTCGCAAACTCCGATGATGGTCGATGTTGTATGCGCCGAATGTTGCGAAATTTTATTTATAAATTTAAAAAACGCTCTTAAACCGGAAAACAGCAATCAGCCGTGGTACCCGAAATTTATGAACAGTCTGCTTATGCTTTCGGCTCAAAAAAATCTTGCTCTTTCACGAAGAATTTTTTGCACTTCATCAAAAGCAGTGCGTACAAGAGTTCTTGCCTATCTGTCGGAAGAATCGTTAAAAGCCGATTCTACAGACTTTGAAATACCGTTTGACCGTCAGCAGATGGCAGATTACTTAAATCTCGACCGCAGTGCTCTTTCTAAAGAACTTAGCAAAATGAAATCAGACGGTATTTTAGACTACAGAAAAAATCATTTTGTTTTGCTTGATACAGAAACTGATTTGTAAGAGGTTATTTGGGATTTATAGTATTGGGAAATTTTTTTATTGCATAACGAAACACTACGCTATCCCCTAATTATCATACTATCATAAAAATTCATTATAACCTATCTCACAATTAAATATAAAAGCAAAAAGGTGGCTGAATTTTCAGCCACCTTTTACTCTGCTTTTAAATTTCGCAATCATCAAGAATACTGCGCAAAGTATCGGCAGATTTCTTAAGATTGATTTCTTCGTCCTCACTAAGAGAAATCGGAACTTTAGTTTCAATACCGTTTGCACCCACAATCGACGGCATACTAAGCACTACATCGTCAATACCAAACTCGCCGTGCATCAGTGAAGAAATAGGAAGTATGGATTTTTCGTCACGGATAATTGCCTCGCAAATTCTCTTTACCGCCATAGCAACACCGTAATATGTAGCACGCTTTTTCGCAATTATTTCATAGGCACTGTTTTTAACCTTTTCTGCGATATTTTCCTGCGATTTATCGTGATTATAGTGACCTCTCATCTCGCAGAAATCATCAAGCGGAATACCCGAAACATTCGCACTGCTCCATACGGCAATTTCGCTGTCACCGTGCTCACCTATAATATATGCGTGCACACTCTGACTGTCAACCGACAAATGCTCACCGAGCTGACATTTAAGTCTTGCGGTATCAAGCACTGTACCCGAACCGATAACCCTGTTCTCATCAAAACCCGAAAGTTTAAGAGCCGTATATGTAAGAATATCAACAGGGTTTGCAACCACAAGCAATATGCCGCGGCAGTTCCTTTTTGCAATTTCAGGAATAATACTCTTAAAAATTCCGACATTCTTATGTACTAGGTCAAGTCTTGTTTCACCCGGCTTTTGTCCCGCACCGGCAGTAATTACAATAATTGAAGCGTCAACTATATCGTCATAGCTACCTGCATAGATTTTCATATTTCCGACAAAAGGAATACCGTGGCTTATATCCATAGCCTCGCCCTCTGCCTTATCTTTGTCTGCGTCAATCAACACGATTTCCGAAAACATTTTGCTCTGCATTAACGCAAAAGCCGATGCCGAACCTACAAATCCGCAACCTATTATTGCGATTTTTCTTAAATTAACTTTATCCATTGTTTAACCCCCTAAAATAAAGTTTATTACGCTAAATCAGATAACTTAGTAATCACTACTTATTTTACTTTATTATATCACATATTTTGGAAAAATCAAGTAAAATAATAATAATTCTTATTTTATATACTTTATTTTTAAATTGCTTGACAATGTATATTAATATTTTATATAATTATAATGTATTTTGCCTTTTAGGAGATTATTTATGGAAAGAGAAAATTTTAAATCCAAACTCGGATTTATACTTGTCAGCGCAGGCTGTGCAATCGGTATCGGCAATGTATGGCGATTTCCTTTTGTTACAGGTCAGAACGGCGGCGGAATATTTGTACTCCTTTACCTGCTGTTCCTCGTAATTATGGGCATACCCGTGCTGACTATGGAACTTGCAATCGGCAGAGCAAGTAAAAAAAGTGCCGTACTCGCATACAAAAAACTTGAAAAACCAAAAAGCAAGTGGCACATTCACGGTTGGTTCTGCATACTCGGCTGCTATCTGCTTATGATGTATTACACACCTGTATCGGGTTGGATGCTAAGCTACTTTTTCAAATTTGCAACGGGTACATTTGAAAGCGGAATGACGGCGGAACAGGTCGGCAATGTATTTTCAAATCTGATGTCTAATCCTGTTGAGATGATAATATGGATGGCTGTTATGGCTATTGCAGGATTTTTTGTGTGCAGCAAAGGCATACAAAACGGAATTGAAAAAGTCAGCAAGGTTATGATGATTTTATTGCTTGCGCTGATTATTATTCTTGCGATAAACAGTCTTACTTTATCGGGTGCTGCCGAGGGCATAAAGTTTTACCTTGTGCCTGATTTAGAAAAAGTGCAGTCAATCGGAATCGGACATATAATTACATCAGCAATGAGCCAGGCATTCTTTACACTAAGCCTTGGCATTGCTTCTATGGAAATTTTAGGCAGTTATATGACAAGAGAAAAAACTTTGCCGAGCGAATCAATTAAAATTTGCATACTTGATACTTTTGTCGCTATCACCGCAGGACTTATCATCTTCCCTGCCTGTTTTTCATACGGAGTTGAGCCGAATCAAGGTCCTGCTCTTATATTTGTTACACTGCCGAATGTATTTGTAAATATGGCAGGCGGCAGAATCTGGGGCACGCTGTTCTTTATGTTTATGACCTTTGCGTGTTTCTCAACCGTAATTGCGGTGTTTGAAAATCTGATTTCGTTCTGTATTGATATGTTCAATATGAGCCGCACAAAATCCGTAATTATAAATGCAATAATTATGCTTATAGGCTGTCTGCCTTGCATTTTCGGATTTAATCTTTTAAGCGGATTCAATATTTTAGGCAAAGGCGTGCTTGATATTGAGGACTTTGCGGTAAGCAATATTCTTCTTCCTGTAGGCGCATTCTTGTATTCGCTCTTCTGTTCAACAAAATTCGGTTGGGGATTTGACGGCTATTTGAAAGAGTGTAATCAGGGCGAGGGTATCAAATTTCCAAGATTTTTTAAACCGTATATAAAATATGTATTACCTGTTCTTGTATTGATTGTATTTATTTCGGGATTCATTCCGCAGGGATAAATTTAAAGCTCATCGGTTTTAGATTATTTGCAAAACCAATGAGCTTTTGTTTTGTTTTTTTAATTAAAAAAATATTAATAATTTATGGTTTAGCGTATTTGAGGCTAAATAATTAAAACAAACACTCCGCCTTGGCAATCCAAAGCGGAGTGTTTCACTGCTTTTTCAGCAGAATTTATCTTCTGTTGTTGTTTCTTCTCTCATTAAAAGGTCTGCGTGGGCGTGGCTTTCTCTCTGTATCTACATCGTTTTCAGGAGTAAGACCGTCAACATCTATGAGAACCTGACGACGAGAAAGGTTAAGTCTGCCCTTATCGTCGATTTCCATTACCTTAACACGGATAACATCGCCTACATTTACTACATCAGTTACCTTGTCTACACGCTTTACATCAAGCTGTGAAATGTGAACAAGTCCCTCTTTACCAGGTGCAATCTCAACGAATGCGCCAAAGTCCATAAGTCTTGTTACCTTGCCGAGGTACATTGCGCCCGGCTCCGGATCAATAGCAATAGTCTTGATAATCTCAATAGCTCTGTTGCACTTGTCAGCGTCAATGCCCGATACGAACACCTTGCCGTAATCGCCGTCTTCCTCAATGTCAACCTTAACTTCGCACTCAGCCTGAATTTCTTTGATAACCTTACCGCTCTTACCGATAACCTCGCTGATTTTCTCGGCAGGGATTGTAGTTGTATACATCTTAGGAGCATATGGTGAAAGCTCTTTTCTTGGCTCTGGGATAGCCTTGAGCATAACCTCGTCAAGAATGTAGTTACGAGCCTTGTGTGTTTTTGCAAGAGCCTCTTTAATCATTTCAGGTGTAAGACCGCTGATTTTAAGGTCCATCTGAATAGCTGTAATACCGTCTTTTGTACCTGCTACCTTAAAGTCCATATCGCCAAAGAAGTCCTCAAGGCCCTGAATGTCAACCATTGTCATCCAACGCTCGCCCTCTGTAATAAGACCGCAAGAAATACCTGCAACAGGGGCTTTAATCGGAACACCGGCATCCATAAGTGCAAGTGTAGAACCGCAGATTGAACCCTGTGAGGTTGAGCCGTTTGAAGAAAGAACCTCTGATACAAGTCTTAATGCATATGGGAACTCCTCAACAGGCGGAATTACAGGAACGAGAGCACGCTCTGCAAGTGCGCCGTGACCGATTTCTCTTCTGCCCGGACCTCTGCTTGGCTTTGTTTCGCCTACTGAATAGCTCGGGAAGTTATAGTGGTGAATGTAACGCTTCTCTGTTTCGCCGTCAATACCGTCAAGCAACTGCTTGTCAGATACAGGACCGAGAGTAGCGATTGTAAGAACCTGTGTCTGTCCTCTTGTAAACAAACCCGAACCGTGAACTCTCGGAAGTACAGAAACTTCTGCTGCGAGCGGACGAATATCATCCATACCTCTGCCGTCAACACGCTTCTGCTCGTCAAGCAGCCAACGACGAACGATGAACTTCTGTGTCTTGTAAAGGCACTCGTCAATAAGCGCTTCACTGTCAGGATAAATCTCATCAAATTTTGCGTGAACAGCCTCGTAAATAGGCTTTAATCTCTCGTCACGAACTGTCTTGTCATCGGTATCAAGAGCAACCTTTACATCTTCCTCTGCAAATGCCTTGATAGCCTCAAACATATCGTGGTCAGGCTCAAGACTTGCAAATTCAAACTTAGGCTTGCCGATTTCAGCCTTGATGCCCTCGATAAACTTAATAATCTTCTGGTTAGCCTCGTGACCTGCCATAATGGCATTGTACATCTCATCATCTGTAACGCAGTCTGCACCTGCCTCAATCATAGCAATTCTTGTGCTTGTTGACGCAACGGTAGTAGCCATCTTAGAAACAGCTCTCTGTGCCTCTGTCGGGTTGATAATGTACTCGCCGTCAATCATACCTACAGAACAGCCTGAAATAGGGCCGTTCCACGGAACATCAGAAATTGAAATAGCGATTGACGCACCTATCATAGCTGTAATTTCAGGTGAGCAGTCCAAGTCAACGCTCATTACGGTACAAACGATAGAAACGTCATTTCTCATGCTCTTGTCAAAAAGCGGACGGATCGGACGGTCAATTACACGGCTTGTAAGGATAGCCTTTTCAGACGGTCTGCCCTCCCTCTTGAGATAGGCACCCGGAATCTTACCTACGGCATACATCTTCTCTTCATAGTCAACTGAAAGCGGGAAAAAGTCAACGCCCTCTCTCGGCTTTGGAGATGCGGTAACAGCAACATGAACTGTTGTGTCACCGTAATGTACAAGACAAGCACCGTTGGCAAGCTGTGTCATTTTACCTGTTTCAACCTTTAAAGGTCTGCCGGCAAATTCTGTTTCAAACACTCTGTATTTGTCGAATGTCATTAATCTGTTCATTGTAAAAATCCTTTCTGAAATCATACGATTTCTGTAATAAACATCTTGCGGATTTTCACGCTGTTTTAGCAATAAAACCGATAAAAACAATAAAATTTTACAGATTTTTTACCCGTTTTACCGCTAAAATACAGCTGAGAAAATTTACGCAAAAACGGAATTTAGGGCAAGCTTGCGCTTGCCCTGATTTGCAAAATTACTTACGGATACCAAGTCTAGCAATGATAGAACGGTATCTCTCAATGTCTACCTTAATGAGGTAGTTGAGAAGGCTTCTTCTCTGACCAACCATCTTAAGAAGACCTCTTCTGCTGTGATGGTCTTTCTTATGAACCTTGAGGTGCTCTGTAAGGTCATTAATTCTCTTTGTAAGGAGAGCAATCTGTACCTCAGGAGAACCTGTGTCGCCTTCGTGAGTAGCGTACTCAGCCATGATAGCCTGCTTTTCTTCTTTTAACATTTGCGTTTCCACCTTTGTAAAAATTTTAGCCAACCGTCCCAGAGTAAGGCTGTGAAAATCCGAATTATCGGCTTAACCCTTGTTCCGAGGCAGCGGTCAACAAGTTGATTATAACACAAAGGATAATAAATGTAAAGGATTTTTACAAATTTTTACGTTCATTTTATGCGTGATTTTATTACATTTATTAATCCAAAATTAACCCCATGCTATCCGAAATCATTTATTAACAATTCCCAATTTTTCTTTCATCTTATTAAGTGTATCCGCTTTATTTTCGTCGGACATTGCTCTGTAAGCAATCAAAAGCTTTTTTTCGTCATTTGAAAGATTATACAGTTTCAAAGTATCGTCAGGATCCTGAACTATCGGTAAGAAAGAACTTCCGTTACCAAGCAAAGTGTTATAATCCGTGCCGAAAATAGAAACAATTTTTCTTAAAACTTCATGGCTCGGCTCGGACACACCTGTTTCGTACTTTGTATAGGTTGTTCTGTTAATATTCAAAATATCGGCAACCTGCTGCTGTGTAAGTCTGCAAAGTTCACGATGTTGTTTTAGTCTTAATGCAAAAGAACTGTTTTTTCCTTCGTATTTAGCCAATTCTACACACCCTTTGTATATAAATGCTTAATATATATTTTAACTATTACAACAATTATAATACAAAGTTTATAATAATTCCACAAAAGTGAATATAAATCACTGTAAATTATTACCATATTGTTCCCAAAATAAGTCTTGAAATTTTCAAATATTCGTTGTATAATAGATATTGTTAGTCACGATTTGCTGGTGTGGCGCAGTTGGTAGCGCAACTGATTCGTAATCAGTAGGTCGACGGTTCAAGTCCGTTCACCAGCTCCACAAATAAACCGCATAGCCAAGCTGTTTTTAAGGCTTGTATGCGGTTTTTCTTTTTGCCTGTTTTCCGTAAAACATTGCTTTTAACTGTATTATAATATGCAAATGCAGTAAAAACCCCCTCACCTACTTCTATTAACTAAGCAAGTCACTGATTTTATATGCTTATATTCTTTATGTTTTTAATACAAGGCTGATTTTAAATCAAATCGTTTACATCTAAATAATACTAAATTATGCCGTAAAATTAAGGTGTAGTAACAAATACCCATAACAATTTTCGTTAAAACGGTTATTTATCACAAGTTTTGGTAAATTATGGTTTAGAAAACTGTTTTATCAAGCAATTGTAAAAGTTTGATCGACCTTTTCAAAGGTTGTGAGTGTGGGCAAAGCCCACAAATACTTTCCGTTTATGCAATCTGACGATATGTGCTGTAAAAAGCAGCATATCAAAAAGTCGAGATTCACGAATAGTGAGCCTCGGTGATTTTTTTGCTTGCATTCTTGAAATTGTATAAAAATATGATATGAAAATATGAAGAATGTTAAAAATGTTTAAAATTTGGGCATAACTCGAAAAGGTGCAAAACCAAGCACCTTTAATGTAGAAAACTTTTTAGTTCTATGTACCTTGTTGATATGGCTTTTCGTTGATATTAAATTATATCACAAAAATGACTGCATTCCTACCTTTCGGTTAGAATGCAGTCGTTTTTTATTTGGGCTGTTTTTTACAGCTCCTTTAAATGCCGTTTAAAATCGTTTAATTTGCGTTTTAATGAATTGGTGGTGTAACTTTACATTTTATATAACAAAGCAGATACAGGCTACATTAAAAGTATTTTTCAATAGAAAAATCGGAATTAATAATTACTCCGAAAATTCTATTGTTTTCTAATAGAATTTTTCCTTTATTTTTAAGTTCGTAAGATTTAATTTGAGAACCGTCAACATCTTCTAAATAAGATAGTTCTTTTAGTCCTCTTATATTTTTTACAAGTGCTTTGTCTTGTTTGTAAAAAATTTTTCTATCATAAATATTACATATCTCATATTTATACATATTAGTCAATCCAATCCGAATTTTTGATTCACTTTTTTATTTGGTCTCATAGAACTGTCAATTATTATTTTGTATACATCATCATCAGAAACATTGTCCTTTTTATACTTATTAAAATAATAATCAAAATCTTGTAACGGATATTGCTCATCAAGCATTTTTCGTTCTTCTTGATTTTTCATTAGTTCACGAGCTTGAAATTTAAATTGATTTCGTTAAGTATGAGCTTGTTTTGCTTGGTCTTTAAGAGATTTAGTTTTATCAATAAGATCATATATTTTCTTATCCTGAACATTATACCATCTGCGAACAATTGGGTCAGATAGTTTTCCTTTCATATATATTATATCGTTATAGTTACTATTTATCAAGAAATTATTGTTTGAATCTATAACTTTTTGAGATATAGTCTTATTAAAACCATACTTTTGCACTCTGTCATTACGCTTGAGCAAGCCTGTTTTGTCACAGAAATTGTTAAGCTCAGCTTCACGATTTTTCAGCTTTACAGATTCTTTATTAAAAATGTTCTGATAAGCCTTTTTTATTGCTTCGTCATCGGCGTTTTTAATGCTTTCATCGTAAGCGGCAAGTATGCGTTTTGATTCTCGTATTTTTCTTTCATAGGCTCGTTGCTTTTGCTCCGCCTCATAAAGCGTGTACATAGAGCCGTCAGGATACTCAATATTTTTAGCTTCCATCTGCTTTAGCTTTTCTTCGTCATACATCCGTGTACTGCCCTCAAAGTACGGATACCAATCGTGCCTGCAGTTCCACCCTTTAAAAGTGATATGGGAATATGTATGTATCCTTATCCAAATTGTTTTTTCCTCTGCACTTTTAGAATTTTAACCATACAATAGCCAATACAGGGATTTTTCCATACGGACTGCCTTTGCATAGAACCCAAAACCTGTGTGCCGGATCCGGATCGGGTGCTTTTCAGAAAGCTGATAAAAGCATCTCATCTGCCTGCATTCCTTTTCTTTTCATGCCGGGAATAACAATATTCACAGAATTTCGGCTTATCCTCTGCATATCTAATCGTCATCGCTTTCTGACTCACTTCTCCGACTCAATTTTTCCAATATTCGATCTTCCTGTGATGCTACTCTCAGACAGCAGTACATCACAAAATCAACTGCTGCAATAATTACTGCGACCGCTATAATTAATACCTGTTTCATAATATATTCTCCCTTCATTTTTCTTAGTATTAACCAGAAAGAGAGCATTTATGAATCTTTTTCGTCCATAAATGCTCTCTTAACTAACTGATTTTTATTTCTCTTTCTTGCTATCCATACCGCTGATACTACACCTGCCATACCTACTGCCGCAAGCAGAATCCAAAGTAGCATATGTGTATCATCTCCGTTTTTCGGTGTATCCGTTACCTGTGTTGATGGCGTTTCCGGTGTTGGTGTTTCTTCCGGTTTCCTCATATGACTCCGCAACTGCATTAATTAATTCTTTCATCACTTTTTCTGCATTGTACTCCGGTTGAATTTTAGGTCTTGACATTTTATAACTGTCATTTAAAATTCACTTACAAAACTTTTAATCATATTGGTTCTTATAAGATAATATTATTTTCATTTCAATCCAATTTGCAGTTGAAAGAAATTAGGGGAAAGCAAACATCCATTTCTTTGCTTTCCCCTATCATATCTTTTTAACATTTTCTTTGCTTTCCAAAATAATTTGCCAACATATTTGGCATTACTCCCAACAAAGTCCCAAATGTATTGCATATCACGTCATCCGTTTCCGCTATTCCAATACAAAAATAATATTGTATTATTTCCACTGATAAGCTAATTCCTAATCCGACTATGATACATAACAGCCATTTACGTCTTGTGTTTTTTACTCTTCCGAGTGCAATGGGCATAGTCAGTCCTAATGGGAAAAACAAAATTATATTCATCACAATCATTCTGACAGCTTCACTATTATCAGAAATAGTATTAATTGTATAAAATGGTAATAATTCTATTTCTCTATTTCCAACGGTTCTTCCTAATATTGTCATTTTCAATATTAGGAACAGTGAAAATACATATAATACAATATTAATATATCTCCAAGATAGATATACCTTTCCTCCCCTGCCACTCAGTAACCATTCCAAAATTGCCCAAATACTAATAAGTAATATAATTATGCAGCAAACACTTTCCAATGGAAATGCATAAAAATTTAACACTTTCTTATTTCCTTTAAACAAACCGAATCTTTTTTATTATATAATTTATACACGTTGAACATAATATTGTTATACAGAGCATTAGGGCAAGTATTATAACGGGATAGCGTCCTATATATACAAAATTAACAAATATATCATGATAAAAGAACATATGTATCAACCATATATTTGTAGAATGTTTTCCCAAAAATAAAAAAGTATTTTTTATTAATTCTGTTTTTTCCCATATTGAAAAAATAAGAATAACAATTCCTCCAGTAAATGGTGCAATAAACAAACTTGGAAAAATCAACGTATGTCCTATCAAAAGACCTATTATTATCGCAAATGCCACTGTGATTTTCTGCCATTTTTTCATTTTATCTGTTATGCAATATTTAATCTTTTCTAACCATGCGTTTTTGCAAACCATAGCGCCTATTAAGAATTCAAAATATGTCATTCCTAATACGCCATATTTTGTAATGCACCAATTTTTATCTACCATTGAAAATCTTACATAATATGCTGAACAATATATGCAAAATGCTACACAAAGATTAAACCACCATGGTAATCTATTACATAATCTAAAAATAATTGGTGAACTTATCACAAGAACAATATATACAAACAAATACCACCACGCTCCATTATAACTTGTATTTATCGTGGTCAGATTTTCTATAAACTCCCATATTGTTCCTGGTATTTTACTTCCATTTCCTATCAATAAACTTACTATTGAAAATCCAATAAGTATAATCCAATAATTAACAAGTAATTTTCGTATTCCTTTTAAACGATCACTAAAATATTTTTTCTCGTCACATTTTGTGTATTGCTTATATAATCCATATCCAGAACAAAAAGCAAAACCCATTACACAAAAATCACTTATCTGAGCAAAATAAAATACAACAGGTTTCCCCATAAAATACAACAACGGATAGTATAAACCTTGAAAATCATGTCTATCAAATAAATGTAAAACTACCATTGCTAATACAGATAATCCCTGTATCATCTTTGTGCCATCACGAGTTAATATTCTGTCTGTCATAATTATATTTTTTATCCCCATATTTGTAAACATATTTTTGCTCTCATTCATTCAAAACTCACTTTAAATTTTCTTATTTATTAATTCTTTTTATTCGTTCTTTAAAAAGGTTAATAAAATATTTAAATTCATCTGTGTTATAGAATACTGCTCCAATAATAAAATTCGTGGCAATAGCTGTTATAACTACCATAATTATAAATGACATTATTGTTACACCATTTTTAAAAACAATTATTCTGGAAAACAAATACATTACCGTTGTTAAAACGGTCAAAAATGCCGTCCTTAAAATTAGTTTCTTGTAAAAAGGGATTACCGATTTTTTAAATCCATCTCTATGAATAACCAGTGGCATATACCATACATTAATGCAACATCTTGCCAACGGAGTAGCAATTATAACTCCAGCCGCCCCCCATGGGAAGCTTAAACCTATTGACAGAATAATATTAAGTGCCGCAACCATTAACGGTGTATATTGCCCCTGTGTAAACAATCCCAACGTCGAGCGAAAAGCAGACATCATATTCATATAACCTTCAACAAAAAATCGAATTATAAGTGCTACTACAATGGTCTGACTCAAAATGTACTCACTTCCAATTCTCCCTAGCCATAATTCAATGAATGGATTAAATAGAACAATAAATGCAACTGTCGAAAATCCATACAGCCAAAAATTCATAAAATCTATTCTTTGAAATAATTTGTATCCATCTTCTTTTGATTCTTTGGCAAAATAGTTACCCATGCTTGCAGTAATTGCCGATGTTATCTGTGAAATCACCGCTACAACAGCTTCCTCTATCATGATATAATTTGATAATAATCCAACCCAACCAATACCAACAAAAGCAGAAATAATAATCGAATCTGACGTATTAAGAACTCTAAAAGAGATTTTTTGTAACATTAAAGCCTTAACATCTTTAAATATTTTTCGTTTTTCCTCTTTGGGCAACTCTTCTTTATTATTTTTATCAAACACGGGGTACTCTTTTTTTACTCTATATGCCAAACAAACATTTTGCAAAATCGTGCAAAGCATTTCTATAAGCAAATATACTGTAAAATTATGGAACAGCACAAGCACAATTATTTGCGATACAACCTTTATTATATTAAATACACTACCATAATTCGATATAATATATGATTTTTGATCTGCTTGTAATATTGAATTTCTATATGCAAAAAACCAATATGATATTGCTGAATTTAACAGAAATAATATGTAATAAAAAGTAAGGCCCGGTATATCAGGTTTATTTTTTATTAGTACATCTAAAAAAGGAACTAAACATAAACCGGCGCCTAAAATCACACTCCCTATTATAGTATACGCTCTTTTATATAAACGCATTATCTGTGCAAGTTTACGGTAATCTTTTTCTGCTAATGGCTTATACATACTATAAACCATCGCTGTGCTAAAGCCTAATTCAGCTAATGAAAGCATAGAAAGAATGCTTGAATATAGACCATTAACGCTTAAGTAATCATTACTAAGGCATTTAATAAAAACTGTTCTAACAATAAATGCTGTCAATATTGTAAGTACTCTATATAATATTCCATTCACCATATTCTTAAATGATTTTTTTATTCTTCCACCATTACTCATTCTGTATCTCCATCATTATTCAGAATTTCTTTTTCTCTGTATTCTACTATTTTTCTTTTAAGAATTGATCCAAAATTATCCCTATAATACTTTCTTAAAGCTTTTTTTCTTTCACCTATAAAATCATAGTTTAAGAACCAATCAACAAACTCTTTTTCCTCGATCTTAGCGTAATTTTCTTTCATCCTTTTTATTGAATCCGGCCAATGTTTTTTCTTTTCCCCTTCTACACCAAATCCATACAACTTTCGTTCAAATACATTCTCCCAATGCTCTTTTAATGAGGACTCTATTTCAAATCCAAAATTATGTATATCCCCACCTTCAGCTACAATCTCTAAAATTGTTCTAAAGCATTTTTCACACTCACAGCAATTTTTATCATTAAATGAACATACCCTTACCGGATATGGTTTTCCACTTTTCTTTTGATATTCTACCAAATACTGAACTTTTTTTTGTCTGCTCATATCAAAAGCATCATGAATACAGCCGCCATCTGTTGCAAATTTAAACTCAATATCTGTTGTTGCATAAGATGCACACTTTCCTGGATTTCCAATGGCAAACGAACTAGCTATGTAAATGTTCTTCGCTCCATATATATATGCCAATGGCATTGCTATTGATATAAAGCTCATAGAATGTTGAAAACCATGCCACCAAGAATCCCCCAGTTTTGTTTGTATATTTTTTTTAAACTCATAATTATTTACAAGTGTAGCAAAATTTGATTTTACATATTCGAATTTAACATCTTCTTTTCTAGCAAACGCTTTTATATCTTTATAATCTGCATTTGCCGCAGCTATTTTGGTTTTATCCGGATCATCGTACCATCCCTGAATATTACATAAAACCGGTTTATATTCCCTATTTCTCAAATACGAAACATGAGCATCAATACCGCCGCTGAATAACAATAAACATTCCCTTTTAATTTCATAACTATTATATACTGTTTTTGCAGCTACAAATCTTCCTTTCAAAGGATACTGCGGATACAACTCTTGATATGCGTTTTTTAATCTAATAACACAATCATAAAAAGTTCTATCTATTTCGTCTACCCACAACACAGTATCCGTTAGCCACATAAGAGGCAGAACACTCGCTACAAAACTTATGTTTAATATTGATTTTGGAACATTTCCAATCTCTTGTCCATATTCTACATACATACATTTAGTCGTAAAATAGTGACTAAGTTTTCCCCGTAATTCATAATTAAATTCAACTCTTCCAGATTTTACTCTAGTTTCTTCTAAAATAATATCATCCATCTTATCATAGTCTCCCTAAAATTGAGCTTTTATGTAATTTAGTATTTAGACCATATACCGATATTAGAAATCACTATTTATCAAACAGACTTTTTATCATTTTCCCAATAATTTTTTATAATCCCTTTTATAATGATTCCAAACAGCTCGTCTTCAATCAGCTAGATTGTCAACTCTTTCTGCAATCAACGCTAACATTGTTCGAAAACATTTCTCAAACATCCTTTATCCATACACTTTCCATTATTTATACTCCTCAAACTGTGATTTCCAACGTTCTATTTCATCAAACGGCATACTAACTTTTGTTTCTATTTCACTATTTATCAATTCATCAAGTTGATCTATTTCATTTATAGATAAGCAATTTAAGTTATTTCCTTTATGAATCTCTTTAGCACGTTCATCAATCGCAATAATAATAGCTCTTTTTTTATGCCGCATTGCATAAATTCCGCCATGCAATCTTGTTCCAATATAATCCAAATCTTCCGTATTCAATATATGTTCATACGCATCTTTATTCGGAGGTATTAATTGGATACCATCTGTATTTTTAAATTTATTATAATAATCTAAATCTAAATCTCCCTGAATCCAGCAATACACTTTCGAATAATTTTTTTTGACTATATCAATCATTTTTTGTTCATTCAAATTTAATTCAGGTCTTGCTGTTAAAGTAATTATTGCAGCATCCGCTTTCTTCTTAGGAATAGATTTACAAAACTCTGGTGTTAGCATCCACATTGTTACACAACCAGTATTTATTGCCTTCAGTCCTAACTCTTTCTCTACATATATTTTACTTCTTTCATCTCGTACACTGTGAAAATACTCATGATTAAGTACTTTATTGTAAAGTTTTGTTGTATAATTATTTGTATATTCTCCTGCTCCTGCTCCAACACCTACTAAAATTGTTCCATTTAATGGTGCTGAATCGTATGGATGAATATTCCACTGTGGATAATGCGTTTTCAAATCTTTTACCAATAAATTACTTCCACCGGCAAATTTCCAATCTGCATTCGCATAATTTTGAACTGCCAAAGAATTTCTAAATACAGCGAACGAATTAAAAGCTGGCAAATGTGTTGGCATATTATATACAAAATTTTCACTCAATATAGGGGCCAATTCTTTACGGACACACTCCATAATAATAAAATCTCCTATATTACTTGTACCAATTGATGTATCCAATAACAATATTTTTTTCATAATTACTGTATTCCTTTTATTAACCTGTTTATCTTTTCAATTTCCTTTGCATTTGTATAATCTCGTTGTCGAACATTCTCTACAATCTTTTTCTTTAATGTAGTATTGATTAACACCTCTGCCATCTTATCTGCACAGCCTTTATTATCCATTGGAACAATAATTCCATCTACACCATCCTCCAACTGACTTCCGGATGTCGCATAATTTGTGATAATAACAGGTTTCCCTAACATCTGCGCTTCTCTCACTGCTACACATTTTCCCTCGTATCTGGAAGGTTGTACATAAATATCACACATTTTTATATACGGATATGGATTTTCCTTTTTACCAAGAATTATTACTCGATTCTGCATTCCTGCTTCGTCTATTTTTTTCCGAATTAGTGTTTCATCTCCACCGTAACCTATTAAATACCATTTTACATTAATACCTTTTTCAAGAATTCGTTTACAAATATCCGGTACATTATCAAAATTTTTGGGAGTAGCAAAACGACCAATTGAAAGTAAATTTGTAGTTTGTGTATCAAACTTCTTCTGCACTAATTCTTCTGCCTGTTTCTCGATCAATGTTTTTGGAAGAATATTTTCTATAAGTATCATTTTCTTTTTCAAAGAAGGAAATGTTTTTAAGAAACTATGTGTAACATCCTCAGATATAGATGCAATGTAATCATAGGGTTTCCACATCGCTAGTTCTGATTCCGTATCTACCTGTACTACTGAATAGTCCGTATGTATCCAGGCAATTTTCTGCTTTGCTTGGACTTTTTCAGTCACAAAATAATGCGGTGTTAAAAAGCTAATTGCCATATCATACTGCACATCCGGTTGTATAGTAGGCATAAATCTTTTCGTATACTTATGACTATATTCTATTGCCACTCCACTTTCTGTATATTTCTTTTTTTTATCAAATACTTTGGCTTTGTATTTCGCATATAAACGTGCTACAGCTAATAAAAAATGTCTTTCTTTTATGACATCTTTTATCGGTCTGGCTAGAACAGTATACTCTGGTATTTCAGGTAACAAATTAATGTTTCTCGGTATGAATTTTAAGAGTTCTCCCTCATGGCGCATCAAGAATAAATCAACCTGATATATTTCAGTATCTATATTTTCTAAGATTCCTAATAGCGCACTTTCTGCACCCCCTATTTCCATTGCATGAGATACAATTAATATTCTCTTTTTCATTTTTTTAACTTCCTCATAAAATCTGTTCCAAAAACACGATGTAATGGTTTACTAATCGTTGAACGTATTTTTTGTTTCGTTGTAAGACAGCTTCCCATATACCAATGAATTGAAACTGTATTTTTTGTTTTGTTCAAACGTCCGGTTGCACTTTCATATGGATTAAAATATTCTTTCGGGTATACTGTTCCCCATGAGAATTTCTGATATGTTCCATCACGTTGCAAACCTAATTTTACCAATGCTGCAGTATTCAATTCCGGACACATAACCACTCCATGCTTTCCATCTAATAATCTTTCATATTCTGCAAGCATGCCCTGTAAGGCGAGGCCGCTCGCGACTGAGCCGAAGGCCAGGCCGCTATTTGTATCGGCATTTTTTGGATTTGAAGCGTCTGCTTCGCCTGTTTCAAATCCAAAAAATGCCTGATCATCCAATAAAAAATCAATATTACGAATTACCTCAACATCTGTATCGAAATATATGCCCCCATTCTGATTAACAACCCAAAGTCGTACATAATCACTTAAAAATGCATATTTCCGATTGTCATAACACCATTTTGTATATGAATTAAGATTTATATCAAAATTATCTTCGTTCCACTCTATTATTTCATAATCCGGACAATATTTTTTCCAACTATCTATGCATTTTTTTGCTAATTTAGGCTTTTCGCCCCTGCCAAACCAGCAATAATGAATCTTTTTAGGTATCATCTATATTATCCCCTCTGCGTAAAAAGACTACTAAACGCTACATGATTAAACTGATCATAAAATATGCTTATCGAACCTATTTTTGTCATATCCATAACAAAATAGATAAAAAAGAATATATAATATCCTATAATATATACTCTGCCGTTTCTATTCTCTTTCCATATTAAATTAAGCATTTCAGGTATAGCTATCGCAGATAACCCGGTAAAGTATGACGACATTCTTCCAAAATAAATTGGATTCGCAAATAATCCCATAACAATAAATACAAATGAAATAATTCTCATATTCATTCCTAATATTAACAATTTATTTTCTTTTTCATTTAATTTATGTCTATAAATCAAAGAAATTACCACTGGTATTGACTCAACCAATACTCTAATTGGATTTATTGTATAATCATTAAATACTTGCCCGGAATAATCCTGTCCAATAACATCAAAAACTGCAAACACTTTATCCATATTCATAAATGCCAAAACACAAAGAATAATCACAAAAATTGTTTTTCCATCCCATATACGACTTTTTAAGAACGGAATACATAACAAACACACAATATATGGATGAAATGTCATTGCAAATAATATTAGTAAAATTGCTTTTATATATTTTTTTTCAAAATAAGCCTCTATGGCATACAAACTTATTCCAACAGCAATGCTTTGTTTTATTCCTGCCATGCTTCCCAGATAATTTCCTATTCCATAAAGAAATATCATGCCACTATATTGCTTCGTATGGCGTGTATAAAATACCAAATACAATACATTTGTTATTATTGCCGATACAAATATAAATATTTGTGGATTATCACTTATATACTTTTTCAATACTTGTTGATAAAGCTTAAATCCCCCATATGGTTCAAATAATGTAGAGAGTTTTAGATTATTCACATCTATTAGTTCAAAGCCTTGCATATATGTAGTTGTATCATTATACTTGCTCCTTAATCCGGCAAACAAAATAAAGGCGACAAAAATACCTATAAATACAATTTTAGATTGAATATCTTCTCTTATTCCTTCTCGCGCCGAATCATACATATATGTTCTGCATTGAATCACATAAGCAAAAATAGTCGTAAAAATAATCAAAACTAATAAATCAATCACGCTTTTTCCTCTCTTACACTTTCACATTTATTTTCTTCCTATGTAAAAAATTATAAATCGGTGTTGGAAGAAGTCCCACCATTATAAATCTAATTGAATATATATACATCCACTTTGGAAGAGAAAACTTCTTGACAGCCATTCTTGAAACATATGCTTCATTTAATCTATATCTAAACTTTCTTCGGTTTGTTGCATTTTGATCATCTCTCATTTTATAAAGAGGTTCTTCCAAATTTTTTCCATAATATCCGGCTGAATACATTTTTATCCACAAATGCCAGTCCTCTACACGTAATAATTTTTTTCCAACACTATAGCCCTGTACTGCTTTCATTGCTTCAGCTCTTACAATGCACGGTGCATGAGCATGTATTGTTCCAAATACTAAATCTCTTTTCTGAGGATATGGTCTATTACATTTTCCGGTCACCCAATCCCCATTTTCATCAAAATGAATCATCGGACAACTTACTATAGCTAATTCAGGCTCTTTTTCTAATGCATTCAATTCTTTTTCTAAACGCATTGGCAATGATATATCATCAGCATCCATTCTTGCTATATATTCTCCCCTTGCAACAGATAGGCAATCATTTAATGTTTGGTTCAGCCCTCTATTAAATTCATGTCTGAGTAATTTTATTCTTCTTTGAGGATTATCTTGAATATATTTTTTTGCAATCTCGTAGGTACTATCTTTAGAGCCATCATCACACATAATCAATTCCCAATCAGTATAAGTTTGTGCAAAAATAGATTCAATTGCATCTCCTAATGTATCTGCACAATTATATATTCCCATGATAATTGAAATCATTTGAATCTCCTATTATTTATTTAGCAATTTGTTTCTGTCTTCTAAAATATATCTGAATAAATTCTTTTGTTCATAATTTTCCCTGACATTTTCTAGTCCATTATGCCCCAGTTTATCAGCTAATTCTCTATCATTATATAAAGTTAAAATAGCATCTTTTAATTCTAAATAATTTTTCTTTTTTATAACAATACCCGTAATGCCATTTTTAATTGCATCTGTCGGTCCTGGAATATCTGTGCATATTACTGGTAACCCCATTGCACCAGCTTCTACAACAGTTAGACCAAATCCTTCACGATAACTAGGCATCACATAACAGTCCATAGCAGCCATATATTTTTGTACATATGATGTGGAGCCACAATATATCACTTTATTTTCATTCTTTGACCATGATAGTAGTTCTTTATTGATTGAATATTCTTTATCAAAATTTCCAATCAATAAAACTCTAACATCTTCATATTCTTTTAATATTTCCCTACTTGCCATAAGTAACTCATTAAGCCCTTTATCTCCTGTTAAGCTTCCAACAAATCCATATACAAAAGCATTCTCCGGAATATTCCATTTTTCTCTAATTTCTTTTCGATAAAATGCTTTTTGGGACACATCAAATTTTTCTAATGAAACTCCACTGGCACTCCCTTTATGGACTACAGATCCTTTATTCAATGGATATAATTTTTTTTCATGGCAAAATTCCAGATTTCCCCAACTATCTGGTTCTATCCAGGTAGAAAGTCTACATACTAATTTTTCCTCTCGGATAAAAACCTTTTGTTTTAATCCCGAAAATCCAATAAACGCTAATCCCCATTGACAATATAATCGAACTGGTATACGCGCTAACCACCCTGCAATAGAAGCATATAAAGAAGCATTTGGAGTGGAATATTGAATTATATCAAATTTATTTTTTCTAAATATTTTATACATTTTTGCACATGCCTTAATGCCTCCAATGCTTATCCCTCGTTCCATTTCAACTGGCAAATAATGAATATATTCCGGTAATTGTTGTCCAAATTCTTCATTTTTATTACAAATGAACGTGATATCATATTCGTCATTATCATGCATATACTTTGCAAATTCTAGTACAAAACCTTTTAATGTATTTGGAATTGTGGTAATAAAACATATCTTTTTCATAAAGTCTCCTTTATTTTAATCACGTAACTTTCTTCTATACCCCTCTTTACTAGGTAATTGTAACACTTCAATTTCAGTCCCTTCATTTACCTCAACTATAGTAGGACACTTTTATGTTACAGCAATATCAAACCCAATTACAGGAATACCATCGCAATATTTTTCAGCTCTTGCAACTAATTGTTTGCATCCATCCCACATTGGAATTGAAAATCCCGGAATTACAACTTTAGTGTCAAGGTGATAGACAAACTTTTCGTCATAGTATGTTCTTCCAATGGTATAAACAATCCCTTTGTCTAATTCTATCCCTGCTGCAATTCCACCCGCTGATAAATTATCTACCTCTTTTTCTTCTCTTCCCATACGTAAAACATCTGAAACAAGTTTACCGTTATAAATTACCATTCGTATTGTATTAACTGAATTTGGATATAGATTTTTCAATTTATCATGTTGAATAATTCTCTCTTCAATCAAGCATTTATTTTTCTTACAATATTTATATCCCCCACATTTTACTTAATTCAATTTTTCTTATAACTTCTCCACCACATAAATTTAATGGTTTTATAATTCCATATTGATGATTTTCTTCAAATTCTTTATATTCTTCCTCAGAATTATGACATATTTGTCCACACCAATCACGATTAATTAATTCTGCAAAATGATATAAACTTTCTTCTTTATTCTTCAGTATGTTCTGCATTTGAGGATTATTGTGCTTTTCCTACCATCCATCTATTTTGTTCTATTCCACTAATAAAATTCCTTTTTTCCTTTTCTATTCAACCAATAAAAATTATAGATGAAATAGTCTCTTATAGTGCATCTTTGTAATACACAATTCCAAATGCAATCCCAAAACAGAAATATTTTATTTAAACTACTTTTTTGTTCAGCGTCATCAATATACTCGTTTATCCTATTTATATTTATTTTTTATTTTCTCCACTGATTTTCTATATAACGTCTTTTACCTGATGCCAATACAGGAATTTCATTTACATAAGATATTTCCAACATACAATCGATTCCTACTACATTTTTTAATTCATTTTCCAAAAGCTTTTCGTCAATCTTCTCACTACCAACATTTAACTGAATTTCGTAATTTTTTTCCCCTTTTTGAATAAATTTAAACTGTTTAAGTGACTGAAAACGCCACATAGCATTGGTAATGGCATGTGGTGACAGTTGCCTTCCAGATGAGTCGAAAATTACATCTACCGCTCGCCCTCCAAAAGATCCTATTGCTAAATAATTTTTTCCTTTAACATTTATGGTCGTAAAAGCCCCTACATCTCCCGTGTCATAGCGCACCATTGGTAGTCCAAAATTGAACAAATCGGTTACTACTATTCTTCCGACTTCTCCTTTTTCCGCCTTTTCATCAGAATCAAATTTTAATATTTCAATATAATAATCGGCTCTATCAACAAGAAATACATTGTTCTCTGTGTAATCCTGTCCTAAAAATCCATTTTCTTCATTTGCATATCTCGATACACACTTACAATTAAAAGCTTTTTCCATACTTTTTCTGGTCGAATCATATAGCATTTCAGATCCAGCAACCATACCAAGGATTTTGCAATTTCTTGTAGCTTCATACCCTTTGCGTTCAAAATATTTTCTAAAAGAATCATATGTAGATGAATAAGCAATTAAAAAAGCTCCGCTTTTTTGGGATAATTTTTCAATTTCTTTTACCTTATTTTCAATTCCCTCATCACTTAAATCATTGCAATTAATTTGGTAAATATTCTGTGAAAACTGTTGGAATTTTGTCTTACTACATTCATCAACCAAAGAACGCAAAAAAATAATTCTCTGACCAACTTTATATCCTAACAACCCCATATAATACATTGTTTCTGCATTTACATGCTTTTTTTTCCCTATATTTTGCAAACTAACAAAAGGAGTTCCTGTAGAACCACTTGTTGACATTGATATTAAATCTTTTTCATTATAATTTTGAGAAATAAAATCTTGTCTATTTTCTTTTATTATTGCTTTAGTAATTACCGGCCATTCTTCCAATTTTAAAGTAAGCATATCTTGATAATATGGAACATTTTTTCTGCAATGATTTAATAATTTATGAATGCATTTTCCTTGATACTTTTCTATTTCATTTTCATTTTTATTTCCACTATTATACATTGAAATCGTATTCAAATAGTCTCTTACTTTATGACCCTTTACCCCATCTAACATCCAATATGCTTTATTTCTTCCAATCTCTAACAAATTCATTTTTATTTCCTCATTTTATACTTTATTTTGCCCTATATTTCGGGAAAAAAACACTATCTTTACAATTAGGATTCATATTGCACAATTTCCTATACACATCATCGTTCCATATTTTCTTACCTATATAAAATGGGAATTCTGTATTTTTAGCAAATTGTTTCTTAAACTTAAATAACGAATTTTCTTTATCGCTTGAAGTTCCACCACCATGATGAACCAAACAATACCCATGTTCTTTTCCCCATAAAGTAGCAGCATACCTCAAAATATAAGCAGGTGACAAATATAAATACTCAGATAATGTTCCTGATAAGTGTGTATGTATAATACCATCTGAAATCAAATACAGTCCCGCTGCTATAGTCTTTTCTTCATATATAGCTTCAACAAACAGCACATTTTCTTTTAACGCATTTATCAACATATCAAAATAATCTTTTCCGAAATAATAAAATTCGTCTGCGGAATCTCTTTTCATCGTTGAATAATATATATCGATAAATGCATCTATATTATTGGGGCCTTCAGTTATTCTATAAGAAATTCCCTTTCGCAATGCTTGTCGAATACTTTTTCTACACCCTTTTGAAAATTCTTCTTTTACTGGATCTTCATAATCCTTAAGGTTTGTTCCTAGTGTATTTCTATTATATTCACTTGAATATACAGATTTAAAATCTATAGCATTATCTCCTAAAGGATAAAATCTAATAAATTCACTTACTATATTATTATTTTTACAGTATTCTCCAAATTCCTTTTCAAATATTCTACTAAGCTGCTCTTTCTTTTCTGAATCTATTACTTCCATTCTTGGCCCACCATATCCATATGGTGTTGTTAAATCATAAAATTTTTTTCCATCAACTAATTCCTTGATTTCACGCTTAATAAACATATGTGATACTTTTCCTAACTCATTTTCCATTTGAAATATTTCACATGTCCCATGTTCTATTAATTCGCAAAGTTTTCCATACTCTTTTGTAAAATATATATCCATTATATCCCCTTCATCACTCTAATCCCTTTGGAATTCCTTTTTCTGAACAGTACATAATATAATTTGTATTAAATCCATCATTATGAGTTATATCCTGTAATTCTTCAGAAACATGATTTATCTTATACATCCATTCTTCATTTTCATATCCATTGAAAAATTTTTCATACTTCTTAGTTTGTTTTGTCACAAACAAGACTCCCGCATATTTTTGTTTATTCTGTTCTATATGTGGTTTCTCAAAGCACCCTAAAGCAATGTCTATTGCACCGCCAATATAAGAATACCCTGTGCTTAACTCTGTAAGAGGTGAAGCTATATGATCTCCTCCTGGTCTGAAATTTATTTCTATCAGATAAATGCGATTATCAATAATTTTTATTTCTGTATGCGAAGCTCCATTTTTCAATTGTAATCGATCAAATACGCCAGTCAATACCTTTTCTATTCTTTTTCTCATTTCAGAACTTATATTAGCTGGTTGTCTATGCCCTAATTCCACACAATGTGGTGCTCCAGAACTAATCTTTTCCGTAACCTGAATAATATAATGCTTACCACCAAACGACAGTCCTTCTACAGAATATTCATTACCACCGTTCAAAAATTCTTCAACAATTATCTTCTGTTCTCTTTGTCCTATAGCCTCTTGTGCATACTTCACAGCTTTTCTCAACTCATCTTCATTATTAGCAACCGTAATCCCTCTTTTTCCACCTAATTGAGTAGGTTTTACTATAACTGGAAATTTATTTACTCTATCAATTTCTTTTTCATTACTTATTAAATAAAATTCCGGTGTACTTAACCCTGTAATTCCATTTGTCATATTTCTGACATATGCTTTATTAGTAATCTTCTTCATAACATCTAAAGGATTCGTAATAAGTCCTAATTTTTCTGCAACATAATTAGCAATTTCAATTGTAAGTTCTGTCGTAGCAATAACCCCATTTACGTTCTCACTTTTACATACATCAATTATTTTATCTTTTTCAAATATTGAAATTGGGCAAAACAAATCTACACTCTCTTTTGCAACAGAATCCAAATCATTAGAAAAACAAATTGATTTTACTTTTTTCTTGCGAGCTTCTTCTGCTATAATCTTTGCCATATATCCCGCACCAATAATTGCTATTTTCTTCATATCACACCTCTTTACTTGCAAACTCACTTATATATTTTGCTATTTTCTCCATCTCTTCTATTCCATATCTCTGATCAATAGGAATGCATAAAATATTATCATAAATATATTCAGTATTCTTCGAAATATTAATTATCAGATTATATTTGGGCCATATGACTGGACAATATATATCTCGAATCGCCAAAAAATGTTGTAGTTCTTTTCTTTTACCCTGTTTCACATATAAAGGTAGATAGAGTGGAACCACTTTATCATTTGCCTTTCCTAAAACTAATTTAATACATGTAATAGGTTTTAGCAATTCCCATAATCTATTATAATTATTTATTCTTCGTTTTATTACTGGTTCGAAATTTGTTTTTCTATATATATCTAATGTTTCTATACTTCCCTTGGTTAATATCCTGTTTATAGCCAACAATTTATTACATTCTACATATTTTTTTCTAAATTTCTCTTTTAATTCAAGATCATTTCCATTCATATAAGCTTTTTTTAATTTGAAAGCGCTAATTGCCGTACTTACCAGTTTACTATTTTCCTTAGCTAACTCAAGATTCATTTTTTTATATGAAACTAACACTCCTCCATCTGGAACCGCCAAGAACTTTCTTAAGCTAAACACATAATAATCTGCCATTAACAGCCTATTATCTGAAAATACTTTTTGTGTTAAATCTTCAATAATTATAATACCCTTTTGTTTTAACTTTTTTATATATTCTTCTTCCACTTTTTCAAACCCAAATCCAAAATACGAATGGATTAATATTGCTGAAGGTTTAAATGCTATTATCTTCTGCTCAAGCGAATCTATATTTATGGACAAATCTTTATTTACTTCATAGTATTCAATTTCCCAATTTTCTTGATAAAAAGGTTCAACAACCGTAGAACAAGTATACGCTGGCATAATAATTTTCTTTTTTTCATTACCCAAAACCTTACATAGACCTAATATTGCATTTCTTCCTGAAACAAAGTATTCTGAATGATATTGCTGTGCATCCCACCAATATTTATTATTTCTATTCTCATCTATCTCAATTTCCCAAAAATTACTGCCTATTTCTTTCAGCATCTTGTTCTCTCCATTGGTTTTTTCTAAAATCATCGAAATTCCCCTGATTTCCTGCTTCAATAATATCTGAATGTGAAAAAACTTTTTTAATCGTTAAAAATATAATTTTCATATCCATTCCAAAAGATATTTTTTTTACATATTCCACATCATATTTAAAACGTTTTTCCCATCCAATTGCAGTTCTTCCATTCACTTGTGCCCATCCCGACAGACCGGGTAACACCTCATGTCTTTGACGTTCGAAAGAATTATAATAATCAAGATATTCGCTTGGCAAAGGTCTAGGACCTATAAGACTCATTTCTCCTCTCAAAATGTTAAACATTTCTGGTAGTTCATCTAATGAACTTGCTCGTAATAATTTTCCAAATTTCGTTAATCTAACGCTATCTGGCAATAAATTGCCTTTTTCATCTTTTGCATCAGACATACTTCTAAATTTATATAACATGAAAATTTTTTCATTTTTCCCAACACGCTCTTGTTTAAATATCACTGGTGATCCTAATTTAAATCTAACTAAAATAGCAATGATTACATATACCCACCAAAAAACTAATATTGCAACAAGTGCTGCACATATATCAATGACTCTTTTTATGTATTTTTTGTAAATCATTTCTTCCCCTATCTCTCAAATTAATTATTCAAAACATTTTTTTATAATGTTTATCACTACATCTTGCTGTTCACACGTCATTTTATTATCACTCGGCAAGCATAGTCCTCTTTCAAATATATCCATTCCTACGTCCGTCGCAGTACCCTCTATATATGCGTTAGTTCTTGCTCGACCATTTCCGTTTCTTACAATAAATGGATTCATTCTGTAGATTGGTTGCATATGCATCGGTTTCCAAATTGGTCTTCCTTCTGCATTAATTGATGCAATCGCCTCCAATATTTCTGTCGGACATGTTTTTCCTGTTTCTTTTACATAACAAACAGCCTGTTCACTTCTTACTTGCTTACACATAGCTTCCTTATCAATAATTAAACAAGAAAGCCAATAGTTTGGGGCTGAATTTTTTAAATCCATTGGATTCATAGATACCGGTAAATCTTTTAATCCTTCCTTGTATCTCTCATAAATCAGCTTTTTCTGTACAATATGTTCATTAAGATATGGAAATTGTCCTCGGATAACTCCTGCAATCACATTACTCATACGGTAGTTGTATCCAACCTCTTCATGTTGATACCAAGCAGCATTTTCTCTTGCCTGAGTTGACCATTTTCTTACTTTGTTAGCGGCATCTTCATCATCTGTTAAAAAGCAGCCACCGGAACTTCCCGTAATAATTTTGTTTCCGTTAAACGAAATTGTATTATATTTGCCAAATGTCCCTGTTTGTGCCCCTTTATATGTAGCTCCTAACGATTCTGCTGCATCTTCTATCAAAATTGCCCCATGCTTTTTTATTATAGCATTTAATTCATCTACTTTTCCCGGTGTCCCATATAAATGAGCTATTACAACAATCCTGGTGTCCGGATATATTTCAAATGCTTTCTCAAGTGCAATCGGATCCATATTCCATGTATCATATTCCGTATCTATAAATACCGGTTCACCGCCTTCATAGACAACCGGATTTACTGTAGCATCAAATGTCATATCTGAACAAAAGATCTTTTTCCCTTCTAATGCCCCATGACCCATTGGCGGCATTCCATAAGCTTCATTTCCTGCCAGCTTCATTGCTAAATGTAGTGATGCCGTTCCTGCTGAAAGTGCTACAGCGTATTTACAACCCACATATTCAGATGCTAAGCGCTCTACCTCATTTATATTTTTTCCAACAGTAGACATCCAATTCGTCTCATAGGCTTCTTTCATATATTTCAGTTCTAACCCATGCATTGTTGGACTACTTAGCCAAACCTTATCAGTGAACTTTTCAAATATATTATTTTCTTTAAACATTTCTTCTTTATCCTCATCTCATGAAGTTTAATAATCACTAACCAAAGAACTCAATATTACCTAAAATGCTGCAGCCTTCATTATAGCGTTTTTATGTTTCTTTTTACTTTCTTCCACCGTCACTTCTTTATTAACATCTTCCGGTCTTTTAAATGTTGGTACAACGCTTCTCAAAGCCTCTTTGGCTACCAAATCATCATCCTGCTCACATGCTTTTTTTAAAATTTCTAACTTTTTATCAATTTCTTCTGCACTTAAAGCAGTATCACGCTCTATAAAAATCATACTATTAGATGTCTTATCTAAATCTTCTGTTTTTACTAATAATTCTTCAAATAATTTTTCCCCTGGTCTAAGCCCGGTTTCGATCACGGATATTCCCTGCACACCGGAGAGCCGTATCATATTATCAGCAAGATCCATAATTTTAACCGGCTGCCCCATATCCAAAACGAAAAGTTCTCCATTATTGGCAATCACACCGCTTTGAAGCACTAACTGAGATGCTTCAGGAATCGTCATAAAATATCGAATAATTCGTTTATCTGTTACTGTTACCGGGCCACCATTAGCAATCTGTCTTTTAAAAAGTGGAATAACAGAGCCAGCACTTCCTAAAACATTGCCAAAACGAGTTGCACTGTATTTTACAGTTCCATGCGTACTTGCGCTCTGTACAATCATCTCACACATTCTCTTTGTCGCACCCATAACATTTGTTGGATTCACAGCTTTATCAGTTGAAACCATCATAAATCGTTCTGCATGATATTCTTCACAAAGTTCCACAAGATTCTTAGTTCCAAATACATTATTATAAATAGCTTCAATGCAGTTATGCTCCATCAGTGGCACATGCTTATGCGCTGCTGCATTGATAATAATTTGTGGATGATACTTATCAAACACACGCTTCAACGCTTTCTTATGCGTAATAGAGCAGATTTCAATCTGTAGATCCAATCTATTTTCATACGCAATTTTAAGTTCCTGCTGTACATCATAAGCACCATTTTCATAAATGTCCAAAATAATTATCTTTTTAGGATTCATCTTTGCAAGCTGTCGGCAAAGTTCCGAACCAATAGAGCCACCGCCTCCGGTAATCAGTACTACCTTATCTTTGTAATATGCATTAGTTCTCTCATCAGCAACAACAATCGGTTTTCTAAATAATAATTCTTCAATATCAAACTCTCTTAGGTGTCGTTTTCCACCTGCTGCATACATAGTCGGATAATCATATACTTTTAATTTATATCCAGCCGCTTTATAGTAATCATATAATTCTTTCTTCTTTACTGTCTCCATCGACGGAATCGCAAAAATAATTTCCTGAACTTCTAACTCGCCGAGCTTTGCAAATGTAGCTTCATCTTCTGAGTAAACTGGAATATCATGAATTTCTCGTCCTACTTTTTCCTTTGCAATATCTATAAAGCATCTTGGTATATATGCTGATTCTTCATTATTCAAAAGTTCCTCTGCAAGGCTAACACCAACTCGGCCAGCACCAATAATAGCAACTTTTATCTTTTGAACTTCTTTATCACATCCGGATTCTAAGCCTGTAACCATATAAAGTAATTTAGCCAGAATTTTTCCTCTTAAATTTTCTTGATTTCCGCACTTATAAGCATAACGATACATCATACGCATTGCTAAAGCAGCCAATAAATTCAAACTAATTAAAGATAACATTCTCGCAAATGTAATTTTAGGAATCGGGAGAAGCAGCTCAAGACATAAATATATTAAAAATGCAATTGAATCCGTAGCCAATAATCGAATATAACATTGAATCCCGCCATATCTCCATACTTGTCCATAAATATTTCCAATCAAGCGCGCACCAAACAAACACAGTGCAGAGAGGCATACTTGTTGAAGTATGCCTGTAGTTGATAACTTATCCATTCCTCCATACAGCACCAACAATATTACTGCTACTACTGCATACACAATCAAATCATACACGACCAGCATCCATCTGATGTTAGGCGTACTGCTCTGCTTTGTACGATTCACATTCATATTATTCTCACTCGCTCTATTCATTGTTTACCTTCACGAAAATCGGGTGGATTTCGTCCTTTCATAATTCTTTTTCAATTTTGTGTTTTACTTTTTTAAAGTGATTTAAACAAAACAGTTTCCTACTCTGTTTCAGTTTTCATTCTCAATACTCTCCTCATGCGTTATAAATATTTTTCTTATTTTAATATAGGTATCTCTAACACGACAACTAGCCTGTGAATGTTCTTTTTGAAGAGCATCCGCAGGCTAGGTCAAATCTCCTTATCATAATTTTTCAGCTTATAGTGTGGGTCAAAATAAGCATCCAAGAAACCGTTCATATGTACATAATTTCCCGGCTTAACCGACACAACCATACAGAAAAATCATCATAACCAGATTCGACTAAGCCGGCGAACCCCCTGTAAAATCAAGGTTTTTCTTGGTTGTCCCTATTATACCGCTATCACATTTAAATATATTGAAAATTTGCGGCAATTCATCTAAACTTGTTTTTCTCAGAAATTTGCCAACTTTAGTGATATATTGTTCCGGATTTTTTAACAAATGAGTAGGACAATCTTTCGGAGTATCAATTCTCATTGTTCTGAATTTAAGTATATTAAAATATTTTTTATCTTTTCCGATTCTCTTTTGCTTAAAGAAAATCGGGCCTTTACTTGTACATTTTATAACTACACAAATCGGTAAATAAACTATTGAGAGAAATACAATTGCCATAAAAGAGCATATAACATCTAAAATTCTCTTAATTATTCTATTGTAAATTGTTTTTTCTCTGTTCATAATTAATACCTCTTAATATATGCACACACTTACACACTATATTTTATTCATAATTATATCACATAAAGTTCAATATATCAACAAAAAAGCTTATTTAAGATTAATATAACTAATAAATTAGCACTTTTCTTTAATATATGCATATTAACCAATACAAATTTGACTATTTTGCATTTTTTTACAAAATTATTGTTAATTTGCAAGAAAACCTACAATTAAATTTGATTATAGTACACAAAGTTTTGGGTTCAGCCTTATTTGCAAAAACAACAGCTATCCTTGCCCATAAGAGAGTGAAAACAAATACCAACCAATCAGGAGTTCTGCAAATCATAGAGTGCTTTTAAAATATTTTAATATTTTTAGGTGTCATATCATCTACAATATTATTTTATATTATATTAAATTATTGCGATATAAAAATCTTATATAAATGCTATAAATCATAGTCTATACCACTATCCGATCTTGGCAACCGTTTTATCATAGTTATCTAATAAAATATAATTATGTTTAAATATTCGCTTATCTCAATTTGCAATACATCTCTCAACCTAATAAACAAAACACTTAGGCTGAATTGCACTTTCATCACCAATAATAGCTATTATATAGTTTCACAACAAAGTTTCTTTCAGCACATAAATATAACATATTAGCTAAATTTTCGATATTTTTTCTCTAATTAATTGCAATATTCTATATCAATATGGTATAATTTTAAATACATATTACCTAATAAAAGCTGCAGCAGGTGATTAACTTGAACGAAAATGAAAACTTTTAAAAGCAAAATCATATCTTGACAAACTCGCCAACGGAATAAATCCAATAACCAATGAATTGGCGTCAGAAAACGATACTATAAATAATATACATATTTCAAGATGTCTTTTTTATGTTTCCAATGTACTTAGAAATTTAATTGAAAATAACAACAATCCGCAAAAAAAGAAAAACAGTAAAATTCCCTTTTCTGTTACACCGCAGCAATTAGCAGATTATGTTTTTGATGATAACCCAATTACAGTTACCGAAATTACCAAAAAACTTAACAATTTGATTGATACCGAGGAAATGAAAGGAATTAAAACAACAAGCATAACTAATTGGCTTATAAAAAATTAATATGCTTGAATATTTTGCCGACGAAAATGGTAAAAATTATAAAATCCCAACTGAAAACGGTATTCAACTCGGCATCACAACACAGGAACGCTTGGGGATGTACGGTTCATATAAAGTCGTTTTATATGACAGCAATGTCCAACAATTTATACTTGACAATATAGACACAATTGCGTATTACAACACTCAAAAGTAATCATATAATTTTAATACGGAGGGCAACATATGAAAAAAAGTACACTTGCCAACAATTTCATCTATTATCTTTTTTGCGGGTTCAGCGGTGCGGTAATAGCCTGTATAGTATGGCTGTTTCTTAAATTAATGAGCCTTGGAATCAGCTTTATATGGGAAACTGTTCCGTCAAATATCAATTTTACATATTATCCTCTTGCAGTTTGTACAATCGGCGGAATACTGCTTGGAATATACCAAAAAATCTCAAAAGCAGTCCCAGACGAGCTTGACGAAGTAATGAAAAAAGTTAAGAGAGATAAATTTTATCCGTACAATAAAGTGCTGTTGCTTTGTATTTCCGCACTTATTCCACTGCTTTTCGGCGGCAGTATCGGACCGGAAGCAGGACTTACAGGAGTTATTGTCGGACTTTGTTACTGGGCAGGCAATCATATGAAGAATGCACAAAGTAAGATACCCGAACTTATGCAAACAGGTGTGAGCGCCACATTAACGGCTATTTTTTATGCACCGCTTTTCGGTCTTGCCGCAGCAAATGAAGAACAATTAGATACCCAAGACAAAGCAACCGATATACGCACAGGCAAATTAATTTCAAATATCGTAGCTGTGCTGTTTGCAACAGGAACAATATTTTTACTGAATCAAGCTTTCGGCGGCAGTATGGGATTACCGAGAATAGGCGAATACAACATTACAAATACTGAAAGACTATGGGGTATTCCTCTTGCACTTCTCGGCACTTTAGCTGGACTTTTATTTATAATATCAGAAAAACTGCTCAAAATTTTATTTGATAAAATTCAGAGCAGTTTAGGAATAATAATAAGCACCACACTCGGCGGAATTATTCTTGGAATTTTCGGTACATACCTTCCGCTTGTAATGTTTTCGGGTGAAGACAGCATTAACGAGATAAATAACGGTATTGGAGAATTTGCGCCGTGGATACTGATAATTTCAGGATTATTAAAACTTGTAATAACAAATGTTTGCATTAAATCAGGGTGGAAAGGAGGTCATTTCTTCCCCGTTATTTTCTGCGGAGTGAGTATCGGCTTTGGTGTAGCCCTACTTATGGGACTTGATACCGCATTTTGCGCAGCAGTAATTACCGCCGCACTTCTCGGTGTTACAATGCGAAAACCTCTTGCAGTAACCGTACTTCTCCTACTCTGCTTCGACGCAAGAATCCTCCCATGGATTTTGCTTGCAGCTTTTTTGAGCAGTTTGGTGGTAGGGAAAGTATTAAATAAAAATAAACATCAAAACAAATAAATAGCAAAAAATGTGGGATAATCAAAAGTAAATATTGAAAAAGAGCATAGGAAGCTCCGGAATTGTAGTTGACAAGACAAACAACGGAGGAGAGAAATCTATGCTCTTTTTAGATGACATCAAAGTCGAATTTTAAAGTAAAGAATTTCAAGGAACACATATAGGAATCAGCCCTGATAAAGATAAAAGCGTACTGTTTTGGAGAGCGTAAGGTCAACGCAGTCAATCCGATGCCCTTATTGCAGAGGCAGTGTATATATTTATGAAAACGGACAAGTCAAACTCAAAGATATTTCATTGCAGAAAAACGACTGCATTCCTACCTTTTGGTTAGAATGCAGTCGTTTTTATTTGCGCTGTTCTTTTACAGCACCTTTAAAATTCAAATAATCACTATACTTTGGCAGAAATAAAATTACTTAGAAAGTAACTTCTTAATTCTTTCAACTGCCTCAATTGTGTTTTCTCTGTCACCGAATGAAGTAAGACGGAAGTAACCTGCACCGTTCTTACCAAAGCCCTCACCCGGAGTACCTACTACATTAGCCTCGTTAAGAAGGAGGTCAAAGAATTCCCAGCTACCCATATCATTAGGGCACTTGAGCCAAATATACGGTGAGTTCTTACCGCCTGTATAATAAATGCCGAGTTCATCCATAGCTGATGAGATAATTTTTGCATTATCCTGGTAGTAAGAAATATTCTCCTTAATCTGCTTCTGACCCTCTTCACTGAATACAGCGGCAGCTGCACACTGTACAGGCCATGAAACGCCGTTAAACTTAGTTGCCTGACGGCGATACCAAGTATTGTAGATGTTGTGACCGTCACGCTCAAGCTCTCTCGGAATGATTGTGTAGCCGCATCTTGTACCTGTAAAGCCTGCTGTCTTTGAAAGTGAGCACATCTCAATTGCGCACTTTCTTGCACCCTCAATTGCGAAAATTGAACGAGGGAGATCCTCTGTAATAAATGCCTCATATGCTGCATCATAGAGAATGATAGCGTCATTCTTGATTGCATAGTCAACCCACTGCTTTAACTCGTCAGCTGTATAGGCTGAACCTGTTGGGTTATTAGGTGAACAGAGATAGATGATGTCAGCCTTTACATTCTCATCAGGGAGAGCCGCAAAGTTATTCTCACGGTTTGAATTAGCATAAACAATCTTTCTGCCTGCCATAATGTTTGAGTCAACATATACAGGGTAAACAGGGTCGGTAACGAGAACAACATTATCCTTGCCGAAAATGTCACCGATATTGCCGCAGTCTGACTTTGCGCCATCGGACACAAAGATTTCGTTTGCATCTACTGTTACGCCAAAACCTGCATAATAGTTAGAAATAGCCTCTCTGAGGAATGCATAGCCCTCATAATCAGGATAGCCCTTAAAAGTATCCTTATGTGCAAGGTCTTCTGCGCCCTTTTTCATAGCCTCAATTACAACAGGAGCAAGCGGAAGTGTTACATCGCCGATACCGAGCTTAATTACCTTCTTGTCAGGGTGTTCCTGCATATACTTATTTGTTCTTGATGCAACCTCTGCAAAAAGATAGTTTGGCACGAGGTTGTCAAAATTTCTGTTAATCTGCATTATTATCAATCCTTTTCTGATATATGGGCAAAAGGTTAGTGACAAATAATTGCCAAAACCAAGAAAATTCCAAAATCACTTATCAAGCGAAGCCTTAATAAACTCTCTGAAAAGCGGATGTGCTCTGTTAGGACGGGACTTAAATTCAGGGTGATACTGAACACCGATGTAGAACTTATTGGCAGGAATTTCAACTGCCTCAACAAGCATACCGTTAGGTGATGTACCTGTAATAATCATACCTGCCTTTTCAATTTCTTCTCTGTAATCATTATTAAATTCATAACGATGACGGTGGCGCTCCTGTACTTCAGGCTTACCGTAAGCTCTTTCCATAATTGAGCCTTTCTTGATAACGCAAGGATAAGCACCGAGGCGCATTGTACCGCCCATATCTTCAATACCGAGCTGTTCGGGCATAAGGTCGATTACATTGTGCTTGCCCTCCGGAGCAAACTCACCGCTGTTTGCATCCTCATATCCGAGTACATGCTTAGCAAATTCAATTACTGCTGTCTGCATACCAAGGCAGATACCGAGGTACGGAATATCGTGCTCACGAGCATATTTGGCAGCCATTACCTTGCCTTCAACACCTCTGTTGCCAAAGCCGCCCGGAACAAGAATACCGTCAACATCGCCTAAAAGGTCATCTGCCGAATACTTTGTGATAAGCTCACAGTCAACCCACTTGATTTCAACATCAGCGGAATTTTCGTAACCTGCGTGACGAAGTGCCTCGGCTACTGAAAGGTATGCGTCGTGAAGTGCAACATATTTACCACAAAGAGCAATTTTGCATTTCTTTGAACGGTTATTGATTCTTTCAAGCATTTCTTTCCACTCTGTAAGGTCAGGTGTTTTGTCGGTAGCAATGTTAAGCTCACGACAAACTACATTTGAGAAATTGCTCTCCTCAAGCATAAGCGGTGCCTGATAAAGAGTCGGAAGTGTAATATTCTCAATTACACAGTCAGGCTTTACATTACAGAACAAAGCAATTTTCTTAAAGATACTCTCTTCAAGCGGTTCGTCACAACGAAGAACAATAATATCAGGGTTGATACCGAGTGAACGGAGTTCCTTAACCGAATGCTGTGTCGGCTTTGATTTATGCTCTTCACTGCCCTTAATGTACGGAACAAGTGTAACATGAATGAAAATACTGTTTTCTCTGCCGACTTCAAGCGAAACCTGACGGATTGACTCAAGGAAAGGCTGGCTTTCAATGTCGCCTACTGTACCGCCGATTTCTGTAATTACAATATCGGCGTCAGTCTTTTCACCTACATTGTAAATAAAAGACTTAATTTCATTTGTAATGTGTGGGATTACCTGTACTGTTTTGCCGAGGTAATCGCCGTGACGCTCTTTTTCAAGTACATTTGAATAAACCTTACCTGTTGTAAGATTTGAATACTTGTTGAGGTCTTCGTCAATAAAACGCTCATAGTGACCGAGGTCGAGGTCGGTTTCTGCGCCGTCCTCAGTTACATAAACCTCACCGTGCTGATACGGGCTCATTGTACCCGGGTCAACATTGATGTACGGATCAAGTTTTTGAGCGACTACCTTAAGGCCTCTTGCCTTAAGGAGTCTGCCGAGAGAAGCTGCTGTAATACCCTTACCAAGACCGGATACTACGCCGCCTGTTACAAATATATATTTTTTAGCTTTTTTTTCAGTATGATTAGCCATAAATTATACCTCAATCTCTCCTTCAAATACTTTTTCGGCGTTACCTGTCATATATACGGTTTCGTCTGTGTAATTGATGACAAGGTCACCGCCCTTGAGCTTGATTTTAATATCGTCGCCCTTTTTGCAGAAGCCGTTTTCACAAGCCGCAACAGCTACCGCACAAGCGCCTGTACCGCAAGCCCATGTTTCGCCTGAACCTCTCTCCCATACTCTCATCTTGATTGTATGGTCGTCAAGAACTGTAACAAATTCTGTATTAACTCTCTCCGGGAAGAGTTTATCGTTTTCAAACATAGGACCAATCTTTTCAATGTCAAGATTGTCAATGTCATCCATAAACACAACGCAGTGTGGATTACCCATAGATACGCAGGTAATGTTGTATTCCTTGTCGCCGATTGTAACAGGCTCGTTTACAATCTTGTCCTTATTCATAGCAACAGGGATTTCCTTTGGATCAAGAATTGCCTTGCCCATATCTACTCTAAGGCTTGTTACCTCGCCGTTTGTTGTGTAAGCCTTGAGGCTCTTAATGCCTGAGAGGGTTTCAATTGTGATTTCGTCTTTCTCCTTGTAATCAACCATACCGTGGTCATAGAGGAACTTACCCACGCAACGGATACCGTTACCACACATCTTACCCTCTGAACCGTCAAGGTTGTACATCTTCATCTTAGCGTCAGCAACCTTAGATGGGCAAACAAGAATAATACCATCGCCGCCGATACCGAAGTGTCTGTCTGAAAGTCTTACAGAGAGAGCCTCTGGATTGTTGATTTCCTGATCAAAAGTGCTGAAATAAATATAGTCATTACCGATGCCCTGCATCTTTGTAAATTTAAGCATTTCTTTTTCATCCCTCATATGGTTAATATCTATAAGCTCTGTACTGTGCTGTGAATAATGGCTCTTAAGGCAATCCGCAAGTGCGTTTGCGGTATCAAGAGCTGTAAGACAAGGAATGTTTCTCTCAACTGTCTTTCTGCGGATTTTAACAGAATCTCTTGACGGAATTCTGCCCTTTGCAGAAGTTGAAATTACATACTGAATCTTACCCGACTCAATAAGTGTGAGTGTGTTGTCTGTCTTGCACTCGTGAATCTTCTTTACGGCAACAGCGTCAATACCGTATTTCTTAAGTACGGCTGCTGTACCCTCTGTAGCATAAATCTTAAAGCCGAGGTCATAATACTTCTTGGCAATTTCGCCGATTTCTGCCTTATCGGAATTACGAACAGTAATAAATACACCGCCGTTTTTCTTCATCTTGTAACCAGCACCGATAAGTCCCTTATAAAGAGCCTCTTCAAGAGTGCCTGCAACACCGAGAACTTCACCTGTTGACTTCATTTCAGGTCCGAGGTGGTTATCAACATTGATAAGTTTTTCAAAGCTGAATACCGGAACTTTTACTGCAATGTAAGGACTCTTTCTGTAAAGACCTGTGCCGTAACCCATATCCTTGAGCTTTTCGCCGAGCATTGCTCTTGTAGCGAGGTCAACCATAGGTACGCCTGTAACCTTACTGATATAAGGAATTGTTCTTGATGAACGGGGATTTACCTCAATTACATAAAGCTCGTCATTATAGATAAGGTACTGAATATTTACAAGACCCTTTGTCTGTAACTCAATAGCAAGGTTCTTAGAACTTTCAATGATTGTCTGTGTCATCTTGTCAGAAATATTCCAAGCAGGATATACAGCGATTGAGTCACCGGAATGGATACCGGCTCTCTCAATATGCTCCATAATACCCGGAATGAGAATATCCTCACCGTCACATATAGCGTCAACTTCAAGCTCTGTACCCTGTAAGTATTTATCAATAAGGATTGGGTTCTCTATATTCTGTGCAAGAATAATAGCCATATACTCCTTAACATCAGCCTCGTTAAATGCGATAATCATATTCTGACCGCCAAGTACATAAGACGGACGGAGAAGTACAGGATAGCCGATTGTTTCGGCAACCTCAAGAGCCTCATCGGTTGTCATAACCGTTACGCCTCTCGGACGCTTAATGTGGTATTTCTCAAGGAGTTCGTCAAAACGCTCTCTGTCCTCTGCCATATCAATGGCATCATATGAAGTACCGAGAATATTAACACCGCAGTCGCTCATATGCTTTGTAAGTTTGATAGCTGTCTGACCGCCGAATGCTACTACAACACCGTATGGCTTTTCTGTATTGATGATACCCATAACATCTTCTGTTGTAAGCGGCTCAAAGTAAAGTCTGTCGGCAGTGTCGAAGTCGGTAGATACGGTTTCAGGGTTATTGTTTACGATAACAACATCATAGCCTGCCTTTTTAAGTGCCCATACGCAGTGAACCGACGCATAGTCAAATTCGATACCCTGACCGATTCTGATAGGGCCTGAACCGAATACGATAACTGTCTTTTTATCTGATTTATTATTTTTAATAAACTCTTCTGCCTCGTTTTCCTTATCAAAGGTTGAGTAGAAGTAAGGTGTCTGTGCCTCAAATTCAGCGGCGCAGGTATCAACCATTTTATATACAGGCAAAAGGTTCTTTTCGCATTTCTTACCTGTAACAGCCTCAATAGTTCTGTTAAGGAATCCCATTTTCTTTGCTCTGTAGTAGAGGTCATCTGTAAGCTCGCTGTTTTTAAGCTCATTCTCAACAGCAATGATATTCTTGAGTTTCTCCAAGAACCACTCGTCAATAAGTGTAACTTCGTGAATCTGCTCTACAGTAATGCCTCTCTTGAGTGCCTCATATACGCAGAAAATTCTCTTATCATCGCAAACGCTTAATCTGTCGTAAACAGACGCATTTGAAAGTTGAGCAAATTCCTTATCATCGAGTGTATCGTGAGAAATCTCTGCACCTCTTACAGCCTTCATAATAGCCTGCTCAAATGTAGGAGCAATAGCCATAACCTCGCCTGTTGCTTTCATCTGAGTACCGAGTGTGCGGTTTGCATATACAAATTTATCGAACGGCCATTTTGGGAATTTAACTACAACATAGTCGAGAGCAGGCTCAAAGCAAGCGTACGTTGTACCCGTTACGGCATTCTTGATTTCATTAAGTGTGTAGCCGATAGCAATTTTAGCCGCTACCTTTGCAATAGGATAACCTGTTGCCTTTGACGCAAGAGCAGATGAACGGGAAACTCTTGGGTTTACCTCGATTACGGCATAATCAAATGTTTCCGGATTAAGTGCGAACTGGCAGTTACAGCCACCCTCTACCTTTAAGGCAGAGATAATATCGAGCGCCGCACTTCTGAGCATCTGATACTCTTTATCTGCAAGAGTAACGGTAGGAGCAATAACGATACTGTCGCCTGTATGTACGCCGACAGGGTCAAAGTTCTCCATTGAGCAGACAGTAATAACATTGCCGTCGCTGTCACGCATTACCTCAAACTCTATTTCTTTCCAACCCGAAATACATTTCTCTACAAGAACCTGTGTAATCGGTGAAAGCTCAAGACCGTTTGAAGTAATCTCTCTTAATTCTTCCTCATCATTTACGATACCGCCGCCTGTACCGCCGAGTGTAAATGCAGGACGAATAATTACAGGGTAGCCGATTTCATCTGCAAATTTTACTGCAGACTCAACATCGTTTACAACGAGTGACGGAATAACAGGCTGTCCGATTTCAAGCATTGTGTCCTTGAACATCTGTCTGTCCTCTGCCTTGTCAATTGTTTCGGGATTAGCGCCGAGGAGCTGAACTCCGTATTTATCGAGGAAACCTTCCTTTGCAAGCTGCATAGAAAGTGTAAGTCCTGTCTGACCGCCGAGCGTGGAAAGAAGGCTGTCGGGACGCTCTTTTTTAATAATTCTTTTAACTGTTTCAAGTGTAAGCGGCTCGATATAAATTTTATCAGCCATTGCATTATCTGTCATAATGGTAGCAGGGTTAGAGTTTACGAGAATAACCTCAAGTCCCTCTTCCTTAAGCGCACGGCAAGCCTGTGTGCCTGCATAGTCAAATTCAGCAGCCTGACCGATTACAATCGGACCCGAACCGATTACCATAACTCTTTTAATGTTGCTTTTAAGTGGCATAAAATCATTCCTTATCCTTATTTAAAAATCAAATTCGTATATAAATTATGGATAGTTTTATTTGTTGTTTTTCATCAAATCAATGAAACGGTCAAACAAAAACGCTGTGTCGTGCGGACCGCCGCAAGCCTCCGGGTGGAACTGAACAGAGAAAGAAGGCATATTTGTATACTTAACACCCTCACAAGTATCATCATTGCCGTTTACAAAACTCTCTACAGCATTTTCAGGCATACTGTCGCTTACAACAGCATAGCCGTGGTTCTGTGAAGTAATGTAAACTCTGCCTGTTTCAACCTCTTTTGCAGGTTGGTTAGCTCCTCTGTGACCGTATTTAAGTTTTTCTGTCTTAGCGCCCTGGCTAAGTGCCAAAAGCTGATGTCCTAAGCAGATACCGAATGTAGGAATTTTATATTCGCAAAGCTTTTTAAGCTCGGCAATAATTGCAGTGTTGTCCGATGGATCTCCCGGACCGTTTGAAAGCATAATGCCGTCAGGATTCATAGCTTTAATCTGCTCTGCTGTTGTATGAGCAGGTACTACCGTAACATTGCAACCACGCTTAACAAGCTCTCTGCCTATGTTGTGCTTTGCACCGAAATCCATAAGAACAACATTGAGGTCGCCGTTTTCAGCTTTGAATTCTTCTTTTTCGCTGATTGTTGTGCTCTCTACAGCCTGTTCGATTTTATAAGCCTTAATCTCTGCAAGCTCTTCTTCGGTAACTTCGCCCGAATAAGCGATTTTGCAGTTAAGCACACCATACTCACGAACAATTCTTGTAAGCGCTCTGGTGTCGAGTCCGTAGATGCCCGGAATATCCGACTCTTTTAAAAAGGTGTCAAGATCGCCCTCGCAACGGAAGTTAGAGGGAGCTTGGCACCATTCTCTTACAATATAACCTCTAAGTGAGGGCACTTTGCTCTCGAAATCAGAGGGAATTACACCATAGTTACCGATTAAAGGGAAAGTCTGAATAACCACCTGACCGTAATAAGAAGGGTCGGTGAGTGTTTCAAGATAACCGGTCATAGCTGTAGTAAAAACCAATTCTCCCATAGTTTCTTTTTCTGCACCAAATGATTTGCCCTCAAAAACAGTTCCGTTTTCAAGTATCAAATATGCTTTACGGCTCATAAATACACATTCCTTTCAGAAATTTTGCATAATTAGTTTTCGTAAGTTTTAATAACCTGCATTGCAATCTGCATTTTGCTCATTCTCATATCCATCGCCTGTTTTTCAAGGTAGCGATGTGCTTCCTGTTCTGTCATATTAAGGCAGGTAATAAGCAGAAGCTTGGCTCTGTTTATTATCTTCATATCCTCCACAATATGGCGGAGCTTTTCATTTTCCTCGTTTACGGTCAACATTCTCATTCTGAAGCATTCCGTAAACTGCAAATAGTGATGAAACAAATGCTTATTAATAGGTTTGGCTATTACAAGCACACCGTGCTCGGTCAAAGCATCGTTTACATCGTCTGCGTTTTTTTGAGGAACAATAATAACCACGCTTGAACGGGTTACACTCGCAAAATGCATGGAAAGCTCAATACCGCTTTCCTCTGCAAGAGGTGCATTAATACAGATAAGGTCAAACTCATCGTTCTCAACAAGTTTTTTTGCTGTTTTAGAATTATCAGCAATAGAAATCTGCGTAAAATACTCAATTTTAAGCAGCTGTGAAAGAGCCTCGGCACTTTGCACAGAGTGAGAAATAATTAAAGCTTTTTTCATAACCTTATCACCTCAGTCACTTATCTTCAACATCATATTTTACAAGATTTCGGAGTGTTCTAATTTACATAAAGGAATTATAATATATTTTTTTATTGATTTCGACAATTACAATTCTTGTATCGCAAAATAGTTACATAAAAATTAAAAAATTATGAAAATTATAAAGTATTTACAAAAAGGCTGTTTCATTTATGAAGATGAAACAGCCCCGTTGCTGTGAAATAAAATTTTAATCAAATTTGACAAAAGCAAAATCTTATTCTTCGCCTTTGCTCAAAAGCATTCTGTCATTTTCAAGTTTAGAACCGCTCGCCTTTTCAAACTTCTGCAAGAGGTCGTCAACGGTGAGTTTTTTCTTTTCTTCACCTGAAATATCAAGTATAACCTTTCCGTTGCCCATCATAATAAGGCGGTTACCGTGCACAATCGCATCGTGCATATTATGTGTAACCATAAGGGCTGTAAGGTTATTTTCGGCAATAATCTTATCGCTCAGTTCAAGCACCTTTGCCGCAGTCTTAGGGTCAAGCGCCGCTGTATGCTCGTCAAGAAGCAAAAGTTTAGGCTTATTGATTGTAGCCATTAAAAGGGTGATTGCCTGACGCTGTCCGCCCGAAAGAAGACCTACCTTTGATGTCATTCTGTCCTCAAGACCGAGTTCAAACTGCTTTAAAAGTGTTCTGTATTCTTCTTTTTCGGATTTCTTAACGCCCCAGCTAAGACCTCTTTTCTTGCCTCTTCTTGCCGCAAGAGCAAGGTTTTCCAAAATTTCCATATCGGCAACAGTACCTGTCATAGGGTCTTGGAAAACTCTGCCGAGATACTTTGCCCTTTTATGCTCGGGAAGTCCCGTTACATCTACGCCGTCAATAAGAATCTGACCGCTGTCAACAGGCCATACACCGGCAACGGCATTAAGTGTAGTTGACTTACCCGCACCGTTGCCGCCGATTATTGTACAGAAATCGCCTTCGTTTAAGTGAAGTGTCACACCGTCAAGTGCGACCTTCTCATTTATTGTGCCTTTATTAAAGGTTTTGTGAATATTAATAATATCAAGCATTGTCACTGCCTCCGTTTGCCTTGTTAGCCTTTAAATTCATTTTAGCTACCTTTTTAAAGGAGGTTTTACTCTTCTTTTGTAAATAAGGTACTGCAAGGAAGATTGCAACTATAATTGCTGTGAAGAGCTTTGTATCGTCTGTCGGCATCTTGAGCCAAAGAACAATACCCATTGCAATATAATAAAGAATACCGCCCACAATAACGAAGAGCATTTTTACAACAAAGTTCATACGCTTACGGAAGATAGCCTCGCCGAGAACCTCGCCGATGATAACAGCGGCAAGACCGATAACGATTGCGCCTCTACCCATATTGATGTCGGCAAAGCCCTGATACTGTGCGAAAAGTGAACCTGCAAATGCAACAAGACCGTTTGAAAGCGCAAGTGCAATTACTTTTGCGACATTGATATTAATGCCCTGTGCCTTACTCATTGCAGGGTTTGAACCTGTTGAACGGATTGTAGAGCCCTGTTCTGTTCCGAAATACCAATACATAGCCGCAATAACAATGGCCGCAATGGCAAGTCCGATAATAATTGAAAGATTGATGTCGCTTGCGGAAATAACAAGCGCATAGTTTCTATAACTTACAGGTAAGTTTGATTTACCCATTATATTCAAATTGATTGAATACAGTGCTATCTGTGTGAGAATACCTGCGAGTATGTCAGGAATACCGAGCAAGGTATGCAATAGTCCTGTGATAAGTCCTGCCGCAATGCCTGCGAGAATAGCTACAATGAGCGCCACCCATACAGAACAGCCATTGATAAGCAATATTGCCGTAACAGCGCCGCCTGTGGCAAACGAACCGTCTACGCTAAGGTCGGCAAAGTTTAAAAGTTTGTAGGTGATAAATACACCAAGTCCCATAAGTCCCCAGATAATACCCTGTGCAATGTTACCCGGCAAAGCCGCAACAAAATTGGCAGGATTAAGAGAACCAAAGTATTCTGCTAAAAATTCCATAAGAACCACCAATACATAAAAGATTGGGGTGTCGTTTTATCGGCACCCCACCGTTTTTTAATTTAAAATTAAGGTAATTATATAAGGATAATTATTCCTCAATAGCCTCGTAATCTGACGGAACTGTGATTCCGTAAGCATCGCAACGGCTCTTTACATACTTCTTTGTTACACTTGGAGCTGACTCAACCTTTAATGAAGTAATGTCTGCGCCGTTTACAAGAATGTCGTAAGCCATTTCGCCTGTTTTCTGACCAAGCTCATAGTAGCTGATTGAAAGTGTTGCAACACCGCAGCCCTTACAAATACCCTCTTCACCTGCAATGATAGGTGTTTTGGACGCTGATGCTGTGTTGTCTATAATACCTGTGTTGGATGCTGCTGTGTTATCTGTCGGAAGATAGAGAACATCGCTCTCGTCACAAGCTGTCTTTGTTACAGCCGCAACATCGTTTGAATCTGCAAATGAATATGTCTTTACAGTGTAGCCCGCACTCTCAAAGAAAGGTGTGATTGTATCACTCTGATATTTTGAGTTAGCCTCTGCCGAGCAATAGAGAATACCGATTGTTTTAGCGTCAGGGAAAAGTTCCTTGAGCATATCAGCCTGCTTGTCAAGCGGAGCAAGGTCTGTTGTACCGGATACATTCATACCCGAAACGCCTGTCCACTCTGCCATATCAAGAGCTGTGCCGTAGTCTGTAATCGAAGTACCGAGAATAGGAATAGACGGTGTTGCCGTGTATGCAGCCTGAAGAGCCGCAGTACCGTTACCGAGAATAAGGTCATAATTTGAAGAAACAAACTGGTTACAGATTGTAGCGCAAGTAGCCGAATCGCCCTGTGCGTTCTGCTCGTCAAACTTAACCTTGTCTGCGCCGAGTTTTTCAGTAAGAGTGTCTTTAAAGCCCTTAGTTGCGGCGTCAAGAGCCTCATGCTGAACAAGCTGGCAAATACCGATATTATATACTTTGTTTGCGTCTGCCTGTGAAGGAGCAGCTGTTGAAGTTGTTGATGAAGTACCGCCTGTACAGCCTGCGAGTGCAGCTGTTACTGTAAGCGCTGCTGTTGCGGTTGCCAAAATTCTTTTTGTCATTTTCATAAAAATTTGTCCTCCCGTTTTCACTTTAGTACTTAAACAAACATATGCTTTAAAGTTTTTATGCGTTAAAGTGAATATCATATATAGTATTATATACCTATTAAACGAATTTTGCAATAGCTAAAAGGTGAATTTATATGTTTTCGATAGTGATTTTATAAAGAATTTGTTTATTTTACCGCTACATTTTCATCACCAAGCTGATGTTTAAGCTCTTTTATCATAACATCATTAAGGCTCACCCACATATTTGCAGGGGCTTTTACCTTGCGTTTTGAATCGGTAAGATAAAAAATAATCGGTGTTCTGCCGTCGAAAATATCCGTAACCCTCTTTGCTCGACGGTACATATCCGTATTAAGGTCATCAATTCTCAAATAAAGTGCCTGCGGTGCATAAGGCTTTTGATATGCGCTTTTATGTTCTGCCGCTGCCCTGTTTTGTTCGTAATTTGCGGCAGACATATTTTTACATTCCTCATTATTAAAGGCTTTTGCAATGCTGTCGCAAATTATTTTCGGTTCTTCGTTTTCTTTAAAATTCAATGTGCCTTTTATAATAACGGGTATGTTTTCATTTAAAAGAATAGCGCTTTTTTCATACACATTCGGGAAAACAACCGCTTCCATTATGCCGTACTTATCTTCTACATTTATAAAAGCCATAAGTTTGTTGCTTTTGGTAAGTTGAGTTTTCACTTTGGAAATAATACCTACAATCAGCACTTTCTTGCCGTCGGGATAGCGTCCTGTTTCGTCATTTATAATTTCACCTATTCTGTCGGCTTTCATTCTCTCGGAATAAAGGCTGTAATTATCGGCAGGGTGGCCGCTTAGGTATATGCCTGCTATTTCCTTTTCCATTCTCAAAAGCTCATCAGTCGAAAATTCTTTCAAATCAGGCAGTTGGGGTTCTGATGTAGCCTTTGTACTGTCGTCACCCATATCAAAAAACGAAAGCTGTCCGCCTTGATTCTTTTTAGCCTCATATTCAACATCGTCAAGCACGGTTTTGCTTATTGCAAGCAGTTGTCTGCGGTTAGCGCCAAGTCCGTCAAGCGCACCGCACTTTATAAGACTTTCTATAGCACGGCTGTTCATATTTTTGCCGCAAAGTCTTTTACAAAAATCGTAAAGGCTTGTATAAGGCTTTAATCTGCGCTCTTTAATTATCTGATCAATAAAAGCTCTGCCGAGATTTTTGATTGCAAGCAATCCGTAGCGTATATTGTTACCGCTGACAGTAAAGCCGAGATCGCTTTCGTTTACACTCGGAGGCAAAACTTTTATTCCGAGCCGCTGACATTCGCCTATATATGCTGCAAGTTTGTTTTGGTTATCAAGCACACTTGTGAGCAATGCCGCCATATACTCCTGCGGATAATGACATTTTAAATATGCGGTTTTGTATGAAATCATAGAATATGCCGCTGCGTGTGACTTATTGAAAGCGTAAGAAGCAAAACTTTCGATCTCATCATAAATTGAATTGGCGATTTTCTCGTCAATACCTCTGCGAATACAACCGTCAACAATTACTTTGCCGTTTTCATCTGTAATGCCATGAAGAAAAATCTCTCTTTGCTTTGCCATTTCTGCGGCTTTCTTTTTACTCATGGCACGGCGAACAATATCCGCTCTGCCAAGGCTGAAACCTGCAAGCACTCTTAAAATCTGCATTACCTGTTCCTGATAGACAATACAGCCGTAGGTAACCTCAAGTATAGGCTTTAATAACGGGTGCTTATAGGTAATGTGCGATGGATTGTGGCGGCAGTCGATATAACGGGGAATACTGTCCATAGGTCCGGGTCGATAAAGCGAAACCACGGCGATTAAATCCTCGATCGAATCGGGCTTTAGTCGCATAAGAACATTTTTCATACCCTGGCTTTCAAACTGAAACACACCCTCCGTATTGCCTTGAGAAATCATAGCAAAAACTTTTTCGTCTTTATCGTTTATATTATCGGGATTGTACTCGGGATGATTTTTTCGTATCTGTTTATCCGCATAGTCAATTACCGTAAGATTGCGAAGTCCGAGAAAGTCCATTTTGAGCAAACCGAGCTCCTCAAGTGTGGTCATGGTAAACTGTGTTACCACATTGTCATCATTTTTTGAAAGCGGAACATAATCAGATACGGGACGGTCGGTAATTACTACACCTGCGGCGTGCATTGTAGCGTGTCTTGGCATTCCCTCAATGCTCTTTGCAATGTCAAGCAATTGCTTTGTCTGTTCGTCCTCTTCATAGCGATGTCTTAATTCGGGACTTGCCTTGAGTGCGGAATCTATAGTAACCTTTAATTCCATAGGTACAAGTTTGGCAACCGAGTCAACCGTGGCATACGGAATTGCAAGCACTCTGCCGACATCTCTTATAGCACCTCTTGCCGCCATAGTACCGAATGATATAATCTGCGCAACTCTGTCCGTGCCGTATTTACGCACTACATAGTCAATTACTTCTCCTCGGCGCTCGGTACAGAAATCGACATCAAAGTCGGGCATACTTACACGCTCAGGGTTTAAAAATCTTTCAAAAAGAAGATTATACTTGATCGGATCTATTGCTGTAATTCCTATGCAATAGGCGCAAAGCGAACCTGCACCCGAACCTCTGCCGGGTCCGACAGGGATTTTTTCACTCTTTGCATACTGTACAAAATCATTTACGATAAGGTAATAATCGACAAAACCCATTTTTGAAACAGTTGCAAGTTCGTATTCAAGTCGGTCAATCAAAGACTTATCGGGATTTTCTCCGTAATGTCTGTAAAGACCCTCATAGCATTTTCGGCGAAAATACTCGTAATGATCTTCGTTATTCGGCACATCAAATCGTGGCAGTTTACGCACGCCGAACTCAAACTCAACATTACAGCGGTCGGCAATTTTCTGTGTATTATCATATGCCTGCGGCAGATTCGGAAAGAGTGAGCGCATTTCTTCCTCTGTTTTAAGGTAAAACTCGCTCGTTTTAAACTCCATTCTATCCACATCATTTACCGTCTTATTGGTCTGGATACAAAGCAAAATACTGTGCGTAAAGCTGTCCTTTTTATCTATATAATGGCTGTCGTTTGTAACCACAAGTTCGGCGCCGATTTCTTCGGCAATGCGAATAAGCTGCGGATTAATTCGTTTTTGCTCCTCTATGCCGTGGTCCTGAAGTTCTATAAAAAAGTTATCCTTACCGAAAAGCGATTGATAAAAAAGAGCCTTCTGCTTTGCTCCGTCATAGTTTCCGTCAAGCAGATTCTGCGGAATTTCACCGGCAAGACAGGCAGAAAGGCAGATTAGGCCCTTGTGATATTCTTTCAAAAGCTCATCGTCAATTCTCGGCTTTGAATAAAAGCCCTCGGTAAAACCTTTTGAAACAAGTTTAATTAAATTTTGATAGCCCTCGTTATTTTCGCAAAGCAGCACCATATGATAATACTTTTCATACGCCGAAGTTTTGTCAAAACGAGAGTGCGGCGCAACATAAACTTCACAACCGATAACAGGCTTTATCCCCTGCTTTTTACAGGCTCGGTAAAAGTCAATGACGCCGTACATTACACCGTGGTCGGTAATGGCAAGAGCGGTTTGTCCCTTTTCCTTTGCCGATTCCACAAGTTTGTTTATTCTGCTTGCTCCGTCAAGCAAGCTGTATTCGGTATGATTATGAAGATGTGTAAAAGCCATAGTTATTCACCACATACCTTTGCGTTTATTTTACCGTCACTCAAAATAACAGTGAAATCGTCGCCGTCTTTAAGCTGTTTTGATGAGGTAATGATTTTTTCGTTCTTTTCGGCGATTGCATAACCACGATTCAATACATTAAGCGGATTCAAACCGTCAAGTTTGCCCTTTGCGGCAATAAGTTTATTTTCTTTATCAGAAATATAAATATTCATAAACCGTGTCAGCTTTTCGCTCTTTGCCGAAAGCTGTTTTTCAAGCTGTTCCGCTTTGAGCTTCGGCGATGACGCAGACATTCTTCTCTGCTGATTTTCAAGTCTTAACTGCGCCGTTTTTATCTTTCTGTCAAGCATAGCTGATATATATTGCTTTTGCTTAAAATAGTAAGACATAAGCTCCTGCCTGTCGGGTACGGCAAGTTCTGCCGCGGCAGACGGAGTAGAGGCACGAACATCGGCGACAAAGTCACAGATAGTAAAATCTGTTTCGTGTCCCACACCCGAAATTATGGGAGTTTCGCAATTATAGACCGCATACGCAAGTTGTTCGTCATTAAACGCCCATAAGTCTTCGGCAGAACCGCCGCCTCTGCCTATGATAACCACATCGGCAATCTTGCTTGCACTGAATTTATTTACGGCACGCACAAGCTGCTCGGGCGCACTTTCTCCCTGAACAAGCACAGGTGCGAGCACTATATCCGCACTCGGAAATCTTCGTCTGATAATATTCGTTATATCCTGAACCGCCGCACCCGTAGGAGAAGTTATGACGCCGATTGTTTTAGGAAATTTCGGCAGCGGCTTTTTATGCGCATTGTCAAACAGTCCTTTTTGAGCAAGGCTCTTTTTAAGCTGTTCAAAAGCAAGCGTAAGCGCACCCACACCGTCGGGCTGCATATCTTCAATATAAAGCTGATACCTGCCGCTCGGCTCATATACAGAAATTCTGCCACGACAAATTACTTTCATTCCGTTTTCAAGGCGGAACTTAAGTCGTCTTGCGTTGCCTGCAAACATAACGGCACTTATAACTGAATTGCTGTCTTTAAGCGAAAGGTAAATATGACCGCTGCGTTGGTGCACGGTAAGATTAGAGATTTCACCCGTTACAAGCACAAACTGCAAACTGCCGTCATTCTCGATAATTGACTTTATATAAAAATTTATTTGTGAAACAGAAAGCACTCTCGGCTTTTGAATCTGCGGTGAATACATCTCTTTACCTCCCGCTGATGAAGTATTTTAATATTTTTACACTTATAATCGTCTTAGATTTCCGTATATTTCTTATATGCCAAATACGCAATACCCGCTGCGTTATCGGCGGAATATTCGGGTTTTGCAAATGTAGCACCGAATTTCTCGGTCAGAGCATTTCTTATAATGGAATTTGACATTACTCCGCCCGCAAAAATCACAGGCAAATTGCCGAATTGCTCGAGCAATTTTTCAGTCATTTTTTCAAGCGTAGCCTGAATAAAAGCAAGGCAAAAAGCGGCGATTTTTTCTTTGCTTTCGCCGTTATCAAGCATTTTTTTACACTGATTTTCAAGTCCGCTCAAACAGCAATCAGCGCCCTTGAGAGTAGGACGAACTTTGAATTTTTCTGTATTATTAAGCGCAAGCTGTTCAAGCTGCGGACCGCACGGAAATTTTAAACCGAGCATAAGCCCCACTCTGTCAACTGCCTGTCCGGCATTTAAGTCAAGTGTTTTTGCAGCCTCTTTAACGGCAAACGAACTTGTACTACCCTTTGCGAGCACCGCCTCCGTTGTGCCTCCGCTTATATGAAATGCTAAAAATTCTTTTTCAAACAAATCTTCTCTTGCGGCTGAAAACAGTGCTGCGGCAATATGCCCCTCCTGATGTGAAAATGTCAGGAGAGGCTTTTTTATTACTGCCGATATAATTCTTGCTGTGTTTTCTCCAACCGTAAAGCACGGCATATATGAGCCGTCAACCGGACGGGGGCGTGTTGATACGCCTAATGCAGACACACCCGACAAGTCAACTTCCTTTGCAATGTCCTCAACAAGAGTGTGAAGCTGTTGTGTGTGATGAAAAACCGCATCGCTCTGTCTTAAGCCAAGCTGTCCCTGTTTTACGGGCAAAAGCTGCTTTCGCTGCAACATTTCGCCGTTTCCGCTGTTATACACCGCAACCGAAGTTGTGTAGTTTGAGGTATCTATACCAAGGAAAAGGCTCATTACTTTTCTCCGTTATCTCTTACAAATGAGCCTAATATTCCGTTGACAAATCCGCTCTCGTCAATAGTGTACTTCTTTGCAAGTTCTACCGCCTCGTTGATTGCTACGCTTGCGGGAACATTGTCAAGATACTTGATTTCATACACTGCAAGTTCAAGGATTGCAAGCGACGGCTTTGAAATTCTTGAAAGAGTCCATCCTTTTTTTAGATAGCGTGAAATAATCTCGTCAAGTTCTTCTTTAGCCGATACAATACCCTCAACTTCTGCCTGTGCAAGTGCGCTTACTCCGCCCATAAAGAGTTCCGAGCTGTCCTGCACCATATTGTCGACAGATGTGTTTGTAAATGACTTTGAAAATAAAAGCATAAATACCTGCTCACGCTGTTCGGAGCGTGTAAGTTTAATCTGTACTGCTTCGTTTTCATTTTCTTCTGTTACTTCCTGAGAAGTTACATTTATCTCTTCAGACATATTATCCCAACTTTACAATAAATTATCAGGATAATTATATCACATAAAATTTTGATTGTAAACTATATTCACGCACCTACAACAGATATTGCGTCACTTGCAATTTCATAGTGCGTTGTTACGGCATCGTATATTGACAAAACGGTGTTTTCGTTAAGCTCGTTTTTCGGAACTATAACGGTTACACCCATATCGGTTATACAGCAAAGGCAATCGGAAAAGCCTTTCGCTTTCACAATGGTTTCTATGGTATCCTGCGTTGTAAAAAAGCTGATGATTCGCTCTACATTTTCTTGCGCCTCGGTAAGCTCCGTGTCTGAACTCGAGTCGGAATCGAGTATCTCCTCCGCATCGTCGATTACCTTGTCTTGCGTGTTCTGCCTTTTAGTGCGTTCGGATGCAAAGAAATCCTGCTGCTCTTTCGATAGTGCCATTGCAGCTGCCGCCTCGTCGGAGGTTGCTGTTTCCCCGACTGTTGCATTTACATATGACGCTGCCCCCAGCTCCTTTGCAGGTGAAGTTGTACGAGCCTGCGAAATCTGATAGTTTATGTAAACCGCCGTTGCCAGAGCAAGTACAAGTGATGTCATTACAATATGTTTCTTCTGAATTTTCATAATACCTCTACCTTCGTTCTGATAATTTTGTAACACATACCTTTGCCGATGAAATATCCAGTGCCCTTGTTACCGCTTGTGTGACCGTTTGTGTTACGACGGGATCATCTCCGCCCTCGCACACAACAAGCACACCGCGGATAACAGGCTGAATTTCCTTTGTCTTGGTGGTACTGTCCTCAAGATATACATATTCGACCGAGTTTTCTATGGTAAGAAGCACCTTTGTTTCTCCGCAGCCGCTGATACTTGAAAGGATTTTTTGCAAATCGCTTTCAATCTCCGTGCTGTAGGTAGTAACCGAAAAGCCCTCGGTTTCCGTTTTTTTATCGGTATTAATTCCCGAAATTGAAGAAATAAAAATAAGTGCTATTCCGATAATACCGATAATTACTATAATTTTTCTTGCTTTGTCACTTTCAAACAGCTTTTTTATTCCGTTTGTTTTTTCTTCCATAGCTTTGCACCCTTAAATAAAAGTTATTCTCGGATATGCTCCGAAGCTTTCAAAAACAATTGAGCCGATTTTATCTTTCCGGCTTTTATATTCATTACTCATATATATGCTGATGTCACCGATAATTATGCTGTTTGACTGCGATTTTGCAAGTACGATTTTACATTCGGATATTTTTATGTTGTTTTGAGCAAGCAGGTCGGTAAGGCTTTGTTCAAGATTTTGTTGTGCCTGTTTAATCACAACATTTGCGTAGGCTTCGTCGGAAGTGGAAACTTGATCTTCGCTGTAATCAACAGGTTCGGCATCAAAATCTATAGAAGAAATTGCCGAGGTTATCGGCGAAATAAGACAGCATACCATAAATGCACCGATTACAAGGGCAACGGTTTTTTTGGTAGTACCATCGGGTACAAATGCCGACAGCAGACTGCAAATAAGAGCACCGGCACAAACTGTTATAACCGCAGAAATCATACCGCTCATATTCCGCCGCCTCCCATCAAAAGCACAAGTGCAGTTGAAATTATGTAAACCGACATAATGCACAATACAATTGCAAGCAAGGTTGAAAGCACGGTACCGACACCCTCAAGCAAATCTTTTACCTGATTTATGCCGAGTATCTCCGCAAGTAACTTTCCTGCCGATAAAGTAAATATCCACAAAAGGCTGTTAAGCATTATAGGCAGAAACACAAAAGCAATAGATACTATAACAAAAATTCCAAGTCCCGATTTAAGCAAGTTTACACTGCCCTGTACGGTTTTGTATGCATCTGAAAGCGCTGAGCCTACTATCGGAATAAATGAATTTAAAGTAAATCGCACGGCTCGTGTAGAAACATCGTCAACCGAGGTTGTTATCATCTGCTTAAAAGAAAGTACGGCTGTAAATACAGTCATAACAAACCCGAGTACCCATTTTACGGCTTTTGAAATTATTGAAGTTATACCCGTAAGTTTTGATTCCGAGCATACGCTTGCCGTTACTGATACACCGAGAAACATATTAAGAAAAGGAACTATTACCTTTGAGCTTAGTTGTCCCACTCCCTCTCCTGCGCCGATCATCATTGCGTAATATGACGCACCGCTTACGGCGTGTCCCGTGCTCGACATAATCATAACCATTACAGGCACAAATGCAAGCATAAAACTTGATGCCGTTTTTACTACCGTTGACATATCTGAAATTACTTCAATTACGGGGAGTGCAGCCGTACAGGTAGCACACAGTACGGCTGCTATGCCAAGTGAGGAGGAAAGTTCACTTGAAAGCGAATTTTTGTACGAAGATAAAAGCGAGCATATAAGCAAGAGTGCGGTAAGCGAGATTACCGCTTTTAACGGCCCTGCGCTGTTTTCGCCCGCAAGTTTTACAATTTCATTCACAACTTCTCCGAACGAAATCTGCGAAAGCTCATTGCTGTCTATGCCGTTTATCCCTATATTTTCAAGGCTCTGCTTTACATCGTCAGACAGGCTGTCATATAAAGCAGAGGTATCGTAAATGCTGTTAATATCATTTGTTGTACTTTCGGTTTTGGCTGTTGTATCGGCTGCAAATACAGTAATCTGCGACAGAAAAACAACCGCAATCACAACTAAAAACACTGCTGTTTTTTTCAACATCAACACTCCTTCAGGAGTTTTCTACAAGTGACACCACTGTATTTAAAATTTCCGTATAAAGCGGAAGTGATGTTACCATAATCAATATTTTACCTGCAAGCGTAACATTTGTTGCTATTGCCTGCTGTCCCGACTCCTTACATACACTGACGGCAAGCTCTGTTACAATGCATATTCCTATTACCTTGAGCAATATTTTTATATACTCAATATTCATATCAGACGCTGCCGCAATTTTATTTACCGTCTGCAAAATCGTAGCCGCAAACGAAATTACGGCTGTAAGCAATATTACTCCGCAGGCAATTGAAAGCATAAGCGAGATTTCACCGTTATGCTTTTTTATTGCTACGGCAGAAATTGCAGATACAATTGCGACAGCGGCTATAGTAATAATATTCATACTTTATTCCTAAAAGCCGAATAACTGCTTTATCGTGTTAAACAAGGCGCTTATCTGCGTGACAATCAGAGTAAGCACAACTATAAGACCCGCAAGCGTCGTAAGCATTGCCTGTTCTTCTCTGCCGCTGCGTATGAGCACCTGACACAACACGGCTACAATTATACCGATTGCAGCTATTTTAAAAATCAGTTCAACATCCATAGCTATCCTTTCAGATTATAACAAGTGCGGCTGCCGTGCCGACAAAAAATCCCATAGTTTTGTAAAGCCGTGATTTTTGTTTTATTTCATTTTTACTGTCATCAAGATGAGCGTTCGCAAGCCCTTTGTAAAGCTCAATATGTTTGAGCTGTCCCTCTACATCGGTTATGCCGAGTTTTTCTCCGAATGAGCATAAAAGCTGTTTATCCTCGTGCTTTAAAGCGTAACCGTCGGAAATATCCGCTACCGCATTTTTCCATTTTTTAAAAAATGTACCATCGTATTTTTCGTACGCACCGTATATTGCTTTTCCGAATCTGTCTTCGCTTTTGGAAAGAATAATCGAAAGTTCATCTGTACTGTAGCGAATATTTGTCGCAAGAGTATCAAGGAAAACCAAAAAGTCATTTATAAAATCTCTGCGTTTGTACAGCCGTTGGGCTTTTTTAAATCCCATAAGAGTTGTTGCGCTCACAAGCAAGATACAGCCGATAATTTTAATTACCAAATATATCACCGACTCTCATAATCTTGCTCACTCTGCCGGCAGACGCTCTGTTATCAAGGAAAACAAGGGTTTTAAAGCCGCCGCAGGAAACGAGTTTACGGATATTATCTTTTCTTCTAAGTTCGTCAACGCTTGAACAATGCAAGGTAGAAATAAAAGATACACCCGAATTCACGGAATATTCCACAGCGTCAATATCTCTCTGCGTACCGATTTCGTCGCAAACAATAATATCGGGCGACATACTGCGTATAGCCTGAATAATTCCGCTCGGCTTATCGTAAAGGTCAAACACATCACAAAGTCCGATGTCATTTTGCAGGATACCCGAGGAAGTGCCCGCAAGTTCTCCCCTTTCGTCAATCAAAGAAATTCTCTTGCCGTATTCGGTCGAGAGTATTCTTGCCATATCCCTTAAGAGCGTTGTTTTGCCCGTGCATGGCGCACCGCAAATAAGCACGCCGCCAAAGTCGGGATTAAGAGTGTCAATAACAGCTCTTGAACACTCTTTATGCTCTCTTGCAATTCTGATGTTAATTGACGAAATATCACGGATATTTATTACCTTGTCACCCTCACAAATTGCCGTACCGCAGATACCTGCTCTGTGACCGCCGTGCATTGAAACAAAGCCGTTTATAATTTCACTTTGTTTTGAATATACCGAGTAATTGCAAATGTTGTGAAAAGTATCCGTAAGGTCGCCACGGCTGACTGTGAGCATTGAGCCGTCAAGTATAGTGTTGGTAAGTCCGCCCTTTTCCGTAAGAAAATATGTAGTATCCGGGCAAACAACCGCTACAGGTCTGTTTACACGCAATCTTATTTCCTGCGCAGTATCGCAGAATTTTTGCGACAGCGGTAAAATTCTCTGATAAATATTCTGACTTAGCGAGCGTATGGCAAGTACAAACCTGCCCTCATTATTAAGACTTGTCATTTTTATCGTCCTTTCCTTGGCTTTGTTAATATGTATGCAGACAAGCACATAAAAAGAACAAGTTTAAAATATTTTTTCAATGATAGATTGTAAGTAAAAACAAAAAAACTATCCTACTTATGTAAGATAGTCCTTTGTGTTATAGTCATATATTTTGCGAACAGTGCAGTCCCCGTGATAATAGCTATAGTTAATTTATTTTTAGGTTAGCGCATTTCTTATTAAATTCATTCAGCAAGCATATTTAATAATTCTTCTTCCGAAATAATTGCAATACCGAGTTGCTGTGCTTTTGTCAGTTTACTTCCGGCGTCTTCGCCCGCAAGCACATAGTCGGTTTTTTTAGATACGGAAGAGCTTGTTTTTCCGCCGTTCTGCTCAATCAGTTTGCCTGCCTCACTTCTTTTCATAGTCGGCAGAGTACCTGTAAGAACAAAGGTTTTGCCCTCAAAAATTCCGCCCTTTTTCTTCTGTTCGGACGGTTTCATTTCAAGTCCGAGTTCTTTCAGTTCGTCAATCAGATTTTTTGTGCTTTCGGCAGAAAAATAATTCACTACGCTTTCCGCCATAATCAGGCCAAAGCCCTCTATTGCGGAAATATCCTCTGTTTTTGCATTCATAAGGTCATCAATATTCGCAAAATTTTCGCATAAAAGTTTTGCGGCTTTAAGACCTATATTTCTGATGCCGAGTGCAAAAACAAGGCGATATAATTCATTGTGTTTTGATTTTTCAATTGAATTAATAAGATTTTGCGCAGATTTTTCGGCTTTTCGGTCAAGGGCGGTTATGCTGTCAACGGTTAATCTGTAAAGGTCGGCAGGAGATTTTATAAGTCCCTCATTCACAAGCTGTTCGAGTACGGCAGGGCCGAGTCCGTCTATATCCATAGCATCTCTGCCCACAAAATGGATAAGGTGTCGCATAAGCTGGGCGGGGCAATCGGTGTTTGTACAGCGAATAGCAGCCTCATTTTCGTCACGCACAACAGGAGTGTGACAGGACGGACAAAGTTTCGGAAACTCAAAAGGCACCGCATTTTCGCCGTGTTCTTTTACAGAAAGAACCTCCGGAATAATCTCTCCGGCTTTACGGATAATTACCGTATCACCTACGCAAATACCTTTTTCATCTATAAAATCTTTGTTGTGGAGCGTTGCACGGCTTACTGTCGTACCTGCAAGAAATACAGGTTCAAAAATTCCGACAGGAGTGAGCACGCCTGTTCTGCCGACATTTATTTCAACTTCAAGCAATTTTGTTGCCTTTTCTTCGGGCGGATATTTATATGCCTCCGCCCATTTCGGATATTTTGCGGTACTGCCCAATAATTCTCTTGTTGCAAAATCATCAACCTTTACAACCGCACCGTCAATCGCATAATCAAATGTACCTCGCATATTTCCTATACGCTCAATTTCTTCAACAGCCTCTTGCATATCCTCGAAAATATTATAAAACGCAGTCGGAAATCCAAGCTCGGTAAGGTAATCCAAACCCTGATGATGACTTGTAATTTCAACGCCCTCGATTTGTTGGATATTAAATACAAAAATATCAAGTTTGCGCTTTGCGGTAATCTTTGAATTTTTTTGTCTTAATGAGCCTGCGGCGGCATTTCTCGGATTTTTAAACGGCTTTTCTTCGTTATCTTCCTGTTCCTTGACAAGTTCGTTAAAGCTGTCAAAAGACATATAAACTTCGCCACGCACCTCTAAAAATGCAGGCGCATTTTCAATCTTTTTCGGAAGTGAACGGATTGTCATAAGATTATCCGTAACATCTTCACCGACTGTTCCGTCACCCCTTGTCGAACCCCGAACAAATACACCGTTGCGATACTCGCAAGATACGGAAAGACCGTCAAATTTTGGCTCAACAACATATTTTACATTCGGAGCAACCTCACGCACTCTTCTGTCAAAATCAAACAATTCCGAGTGAGAAAAGCTGTCGTGCAAACTTTCCATCGGCACTGTGTGAGTTACGGGAGAGAATTTTTCTCCACGCTCGCCGCCTACTTTATTTGTCGGCGAAAGCGGTGACTTGAGTGTAGGAAAATCGTTTTCAAGGTTTTCAAGCTCACGCAAAAGCATATCATAATCGTAATCGGAAATTTCGGGATTATCGAGATTATAATAACGATTATTGTGATACTCAATCGTCTTTGTAAGCTCTTTTATTCTTTGTTCTGCCAAAATTATATCCATAAAATCATCCTTATTTAACATTCCATAAAACAAGCGGTGTTATATGCCAAAAATAAAGCAAAAATGAAAATTACTTGTTTACGGCCGAAGTGCCCTTTTCTTTCAAATATGTTGATTCAAGGTCTGCAAGGTGGAGCTTTACGGCAAGCGGATAACGCTCGTATGCAAGAGAAATTGAATTGCTGTTTTTATCACCAAACTCTCCCATATGCCAACGGATTGCCATTGCCTCATCAATCTTTAAGTGCATTTTGCGCTCAATAAGAAAAACCGATTTTTCGCCGTGACCGTACGGGAATTGGTCGTCAATTGCATAATAAGGCACTTTTTCCCATACGCCTGTCTGCTCGTTTTTTACATTTCTTGACGAAACCTTGTAAAACTGCGCCTTGCACAAATCGTGCAGAAGTCCGCATATTGCAAAACTTTCAATATTATCGGTTTCTTCGTCATAATGCTTCTCCATCATTGTATTAAACACGCTGACAGAGTGCATTACAAGTCCGCCCTCGCAGGCACAATGATATTTCGTACTTGCAGGAGCAGTAAAAAAGTCTGTGCGCTTGAGCCATTCAAGTAATTCTTCTGCACCGTTGCGTGTTATGTACTTTGTATAAATCTCAATAAATTCTTCTTTTGGAGTCATTTTTTATCGCTCCTTTTGCGGTTTATTATATAAAATAGAACAAAAGGGCATCCCTATAATGGAATGCCCTGTTTAATAACAAATTATTCAGCAACCTCTTCAGTAGCCTCAGCAGGAGCCTGCTCGTCCTCCGGAAGAAGTGCACGCATTGAAAGGCTTACACGCTTCTTGTCAAAGTCAATAGCAGTAATCTTAGCTTCTACTGTTTCGCCAACTGAAAGTACATCAGCGGGCTTTTCAATTCTCTTGTTAGCAATCTGAGAAATGTGGATAAGACCGTCAATACCCGGGATGATGTTTGCAAAAGCACCGAATGATGTAAGACCAACGATTGTAGCCTTAACAACTGTGCCCACCGGATACTGGTTCTTGAGGATCTCCCATGGATTCTCGTCAGCGTTCTTAAAGCCGAGAGAAATCTTCTTTGTTTCCTCGTTGATGTCCTTTACATATACTTCTACAGTATCGCCAACATTTACAACCTCACTTGGGTGCTTAATGTGTGTCCAAGAAAGTTCTGAAATGTGGATCATACCAAATACACCGCCAAGGTCAACAAATGCACCGTAGCTTGTAAGTGACTTAACAACACCTGTGTACTTCTTACCGATTTCGCAGTTCTTCCAGAACTCCTCACGCTGAGCAGCTCTCTGCTCCTTAAGTACGCTTCTGATTGAGCCGATAGCTCTCTTTCTTCTGCCACGCTGTGAAACCTCAATAAGTCTGAACTGTACTTCTTTACCTACGAGATCCTCAAGGCTCTCGTCACGAGTAGCAGTTGCCTGTGAAGCAGGGATAAATACTCTTACATCGTTGTAGATAACGATTACACCGCCCTTAACAGCCTCTGTAACCTTACCTGTAAGAACATCCTGTGACTCAACCTTAGACTCAAGAATTTCCCAGCCCTTAGCTGCGTCTACTCTGCGCTTAGAAAGCATAATTGTGCCTTCCTGATCATTTGTCTTCATAATAAGAAGCTCGATCTTGTCGCCAACTTTTACGATATCCTCCGGCTTAGCGTTAGGATCGTTAGAAAGCTCACTGGCAGGAATAAAGCCTGTCTGCTTTCTGCCGACATCAACCTGAACCTCGTTAGGCGCAATGCTGAGCACTGTACCCATTACCCTCTCATTTGTATTTAAGTTTTTGAGGGATTCCTCAAGCAATGCCTCAAAAGATTCTTCACCATTTGTTACACCGGATTTAATTTCACTCATTGTATCCAGTACCTCCTTTATTATCCTTGCCGGAGTAGATGCACCGGCAGTAACGCCAATTTTTTCAGCAACGCTGACTTGTAAAGCATCAAGCTCATCCGCTGTTTCAATAAGAACTGTGTTATCGCACTGCCTTTTGCATATATCAAAAAGCTTGCCCGTGTTTGAGCTGTGCCTGTCGCCTATTACTACCATAAAATCGGATTGAGCCGCAAGTAAGTCAGCTTCGGTCTGTCTAACTGACGTTGCATTACATATTGTATCAAATATTTTTGCATTTGTACATAGTTTTTTAATCTTTTTTACACACTTTTTCCATTCTTTTGTGTCAAATGTGGTCTGTGCGACAACAAAAACCTGTTTATTATTCTTTTTTAGAACAATATTGTAAATCTCGTCAATTTCTTCACTGTTTTTAAAGGTGTGACATTCGGTGCTGCAATGACCTATAATGCCCTCAACCTCGGGGTGAACGCTGTTGCCTGCGATTAAAACTATGCCGTCCTTGTTATCGGGATTTGCCACTATATTGTGTATCTTCTTAACAAAAGGACATGTTGCATCTTCATATTTTACACCATTTTCATCTAATTTGTCAATAACATATTTTGGAACACCGTGAGAACGGATAACAAGAGTAGCGTCTTTTTCTACCTCGTCAATATTATCAACCGCTTTACAGCCACGGCTTTCAAGTTCGTTTACGACTTCCATATTATGAATGATAGGTCCGAGAGTAGATACTTTTACATTCTTGTCAAGCAAACTGTTCACAATATTTATTGCTCTGTTTACGCCAAAGCAAAAGCCGGCAGACTTTGCAACGGTTATGCTCATTTTCTGTCCTGCTCCCTCATCTTCTTGATTTCGTCCATAATCATATTTGTGGCATTTTTAAGCTGTCGTCTGTCGCCGTCGGGTGTAAGTCCGAGCTGCTGCGGAGTAAGCGGATCGCCGAAATGAATTACTCTCTTTGCAAAGCGGTACTTCGGGTTACCCGTAATTGTGATGCACGCAGGAATAACAGGCACCTGCATTTGTTGAGCAACAAGTGCGCAGCCGCTTCTCGGACGCATAAATTCGCCTGTCTTTGTTCTGCCTCCCTCAATAAAGATAGTCATTACATTGCCCTCTTTTATGAGGTCTTCACCTGTTTTTATAGCTTTGCCGTCACCTGCGCCACGCTCAACTGGAAACGCACCGAGTGCACGGATTAATCCTGCAAAAAACTTGTTTTTAAAAAGTTCCTGCTTTGCCATAAAGAAAAGTCTGCGCCTTTGACCGAGACCTAAAAGCACAGGGTCGGAAAACGACATATGATTGCTTGCAATTATATATGCTCCCTCATGCGGAATAGAGTTGTTATTTATAAATTTATATCTGTAAAACACTTTCATAATCGGACGGCAAACCGCCTGACCGACTCTGTAAAGCACCTTAGACTGTCCCATTAAACATTCTCCTTTATAACGGAAATTATTTTATCTACCGACTGTTCAAAATCAAGTTCTGTAGTATCTACAATCACACAGCCCTCGGCAGGTTTGAGCGGAGCGGTTTTGCGGTGAGAGTCATTGTAATCACGCTCGTTTACATCTTTAAGAACATCGTTGTAACTTACAGTCATTCCCTTTTCCAAAAGTTCTTTGTATCGTCTTTCTGCTCTTGCCTCGGGAGATGCGGTAAGAAAGATTTTTACTTTTGCATCAGGAAGAACAACCGTACCGATATCTCTGCCGTCCATAATCACATTATTTTTCTTTGCCATATCTCTCTGCAAATCAAGCAAATATGCTCTTACTTCGGGAATTGCGGAAATTTTTGACGCTGTCATAGATACTTCGGGAGTTCTGATAAGTGAAGAAACATCTTCGCCGTCAAGCAAAACTATCTGCTCCATTTTATCGTTAAAGGCAAGTTCAACCTTAATTTCCGAAAGCATATCACTCACTTCTTTTGACTCGACAGGCTCAATATTTCTTCTCATTGCGCTAAGACCGATTGTGCGGTAAAGTGCGCCTGTATCAACATATATATAGTCAAGAGCCTTTGCAACTCTTTTTGCTATAGTGGATTTTCCTGCGCCGGCAGGGCCGTCAAGTGCTATTGCAACAGACATTTTATTCTTCCTTTCTTAATAAGCGGCGCTTTCGCCTGCAAGATTACCTGTACTCCATGCTATCTGTAAGTTAAAGCCGCCCGTATAGGCATCGCAATCTATTACTTCGCCTGCAAAGTAAAGTCCTTTTACAAGTCGGCTTTCCATAGTTTTCGGATTAATTTCAGTGGTTTTTACGCCGCCCGAAGTAATAATCGCCTCTTCAATAGGACGAAAACCGCTGATTTCTACGGTAAAAGCCTTTAAAAGTTCGCAAAGAGTTCTGCGTTCTTCCTTAGTAACAGAATTGCATTTTTTATCAAAAGGTATACCCCAACGCTTTAAAACAGGTACAACAAGTTTTTTAGGCAGCAGCTTAGTAAATGAATTAGAAACATCTTTATTATGATTTTCATCAAAATCACGCTGTAAGCGTTTTTCAAGCTGCTCATAAGAAAGTGCAGGTTTTATGTCAATTACGGCATTGTATCTGCCGTCCGAAATATCACGGATATGTGAGCTTGCGGAGAGTACCATAGGACCGCTCATACCGAAATGAGTAAACAGCATTTCTCCGAAATCATCGTAAACCGTTTTACCGCTCTGTGTATCAACAATCTTAAGACCAACATTTTTAAGTGCAAGGCCCTGCATTGATTTACAGTCGAGATTTTTGCTTTCAAGCGGAACAAGCGACGGTTTTAGCGGTACTATTGTATGTCCCGCCTGCTTTGCGAGAGTGTATCCGTCACCCGTAGAACCTGTGAGAGGATAGCTTTTACCGCCGCAGCATATAATCACACTGTCCGCATAATATGTTTTGTTCTTACACTTAACTCCGACTGCCTCACCGTTTTCAAGCAAAAGTTCTTCGGCGGTGTCTTCCACAATTTTACAGCCGCAGTTTTTTACATAGTTATACAATGTATCAACCACATCAACAGCTTTGTCGGACTGCGGAAAAGCTCTGTTGCCACGCTCTGTTTTAAGAGAAAGTCCAAGTCCCTCAAAGAACGCAACAGTGTCTTCGGGAGTTAATTTGTTGATTGCCGAATAAAGAAATTTTCCGTTTGTAGGAACATTTCTTATAAAAGTTTCGACATCGCAGTTATTGCAAACATTACATCTGCCTTTGCCCGTAATCATAATTTTTCTGCCGACACGCTTGTTTTTTTCTATTAATGTTACGCTTGCGCCGTACATTGCCGCTGCCGATGCAGCCATAAGACCCGCCGCACCTGCGCCGACCACAACTACCTTTTTACTTTCCATTCTTCTTTCCCGCTTCCGTCTCTTCTTCCTCGTTCTTCTCTCCGCTTGCGTAAACTCCCTCTCTGTTCCATACGGTTTCAAGTCTGCGGAAGTTTTCGGATACTTCGTCTTTCTTTTTAAGGACAGTCGCAACAATAAGCGCATTTATAAGGCTTAACGGGGCTACAAGCGAATCGACTATTGACGCCATATCACTTCTTGCAATAAGTACGGAGTCTGCCGATTTAACAAGCGGCGACACCATACTGTCGGTAATTGCTATAGCGTGCGCACCCTGCGAACGGGCATAGTTCATAGCGTCAACAGCCATTGTGCTGTATCGTGGGAATGAAATTCCTATCATAACATCTTTGTCGGTCATTCTGAAAATTCTCTCATATGTTGTTGTATGGCTTGTAGAGTCGATTACTCTTACATTATCGAAAATAAGTTCAAAATAGTAGCCGAGAAAACTTGCGATTGCGGCAGTTGAACGAACACCGAAAATATAGATTCTGTCGGCATTGCAGATTTTGTCTACAGCCCTTTCAAAATCCTCGTGCGATGTTTCTTCAATGGTTCTGCGGATTTTATCAATATCCTGATTCAGCACGCTGTTTAAAACATCGTCATTGCCGATTCTGCTTGAAGTAACCTCAATTCGCTGAACAGAAGTGAGCTTATCCCTTATCATTTCCTGCATGGCTTTCTGCAGCTTTGGGTAGCCGTCATAGCCAAGCTCTGTGGCAAATCTTACAACCGTACTTTCCGAAACGCCGACGGTTTCGCCGAGCTTTGAGGCAGTCATAAAAGCCGCTTTGTCATAATGCTCCTCTATATAAAGTGCAATTCGCTTTTGACCTTTTGAAAGCGAGTGCATACTCAAATCTATTCTTGTCAATAAATGAGTGATCATCAAATAACCTTCTTTTAAAAATTCTGTAATTATGAGCAACCTGCAAACGCAGGATTTTTCTTAATTTTACATACATATTTAATTGTAACACACAAGTTATTTTAATTCAACCGAAAAACAGGTTAATTTTTTATTTTTTGAAATAATGAATTAACGCACTGTTTTTCTTGCAAAAAACGAGCAAATATGCTAATATACTACTATGCTGAAATGTAATCGGGAGGACAGATTATGATTGCTATAATTGACTACGGCGCAGGAAATATTCAGAGCGTAAACAAGGCTTTGAAATATATCGGCTGTGACTGTGTTGTTACAAGAGATAAAGATATGATTTTAAAGGCAGACGGTGCCGTTTTGCCGGGCGTAGGCTCATTCGGAGATACAATGGACACCATGGAAAGCTACGGCATTAAAGACACCGTACTTGATTTTATAAAGACAAAAAAGCATTTCTTAGGTATTTGCCTTGGATTGCAGTTGCTTTTTCCCGAAAGCGAAGAAAGCCCTAATAAAAAAGGCTTATCTGTTTTTGACGGCAGCATAACAAAAATTCCTGCCGATACAGGCTTAAAGATACCGCATATAGGTTGGAACAGTCTTGATATTATAAAAAAGGACGGCATTTTTAAAGGTATAGAAGACAATGCCTATGTATATTTTGTTCACTCATACTTTTTAACGGCAAAGAACCCTGAAATTGTTGCCGCAAGGACAAACTACGGAGTTCAAATTGATGCGGCAATCGAATGGGAAAATGTTTCCGCAACGCAATTCCACCCCGAAAAAAGCGGTGAAGTCGGATTAAAAATTCTTAAAAACTTTGCCGATATGGTAAACGGAAAGTAAGGAGAAAAGATATGTATGCAAAAAGAATTATACCCTGCCTTGATGTAAAAAACGGCAGAGTTGTAAAAGGTATGAGCTTTGTTAATCTTGTAGATGCGGGCGATCCCGTGGAATGTGCAAAGCAATACGATAAAGAAGGCGCAGACGAGCTTGTATTTCTCGACATTACAGCTTCAAGCGATTCAAGAAATATTACAATTGATATGGTAGAAAAAGTAGCAAATTCAATTTTCATTCCGTTCACCGTAGGCGGCGGTATAAGAAGTGTTGACGATTTCAATTTACTTTTAAGAGCAGGCGCAGACAAGGTTTCGGTTAATTCCGCTGCCGTTCATCGACCTGAACTTATCAGCGAGGCGGCTTATAAATTCGGCAGTCAGTGCGTAGTTGCCGCCATTGACGCAAAGCGAAAAGAAAACGGTTGGGAAGTTTATGTGAATGGCGGAAGAACTCCTGTAGGCCTTGATGCGGTTGAATGGGCTGTAAAATGTGAACAGCTCGGCGCAGGCGAAATTCTGCTTACAAGTATGGACGAGGACGGACAGAAAAAAGGCTATGACATCGCACTTACAAGAGCAATTTCGGAAAAAGTTTCAATTCCCGTAATCGCCAGCGGCGGCGCAGGCGCTCTTGAGCATTTCTATGACGCATTCACAGAGGGCAAAGCAGACGCAGTCCTCGCAGCCTCTCTCTTCCATTTCGGCGAAATTCCGATTCCCACATTAAAAAAATATCTTAACGAAAAAAATATTCCTGTAAGACTTTAACATCAAAGAGCAAACAGCCATCAGACTAAAATAAGTTTGATGGCTGTAATTTTTATACCCGATAATCTATAATACAAAAGCCGCTCTGAGGCGGCAATTGTAATAATAATTTTTACTTTTTAATTATGCGCTGTAACTGTCACGGTTATTCTTATCCGATGCAAGTTCTCGCTTTCTTTCGTCAAGCTGACTTTGCATTTTTTCAAGAATTTGAGGATTTTCCGTATTTGCGATTATCTCGGCAAAAAGGTCGGGAATATTCTCTTCTTTAAAACCTTTTTGAGAAAAAATCCGCTTTACGGAATAAGCGTACTTTGACATTGTAGGCTGAAAAGTGCGGGCATAATTTTTTGTCATCTGTTTTACACCCACAACCTCAATCATTTGCTTGTTAAGCAATGAATTGATTAAAAGGTTAATGTAACTTTTGCGCCATGTTCTGTTTACAGATTTGCTTACAATCTCAGAACTTGCCAGAGGCTCGCCCACCTCCCATAATAAATTCATAATCTCTTCTTCGCTTTTAGTCAGCATTGCCAATCATCCTTCCGTAATTTTCTTTATATATACCGCAAAATTCTTTAAGCCAAAGCCTCGTGCTGTGGCAATTATCAATTAAACATACCCAATAAATGCGAAAAAACGAAAAATATACAATTTATTTTTAATCTATTGTACTTTATTGCAGTAATTAAGTCAATATATATCTATCAATATTTTTAAAATTTTGAGCAAAAACACAGTTTTATGTCTAATTTATAACAATACTTGACATACACAAATTTCCACAATAAAATTATATGTGTATATTATTAAACAATATAATCATTATTATATATTTGTAATTTGGAGGCTGTTATGTCAGAATTTAAAACTAATGTAATGCGTATTCTCGAAAAAGCAAAAATAGATTATGCAGCACACGAATATCCGCACGGAAAAGACGCTGTTGACGGCATAAGCGTTGCCAAACTTTTGGGGCAAAATCCCGAATGTGTATTCAAAACGCTTGTCACAAAAGGCGTAAGCGGCAGCTACTTTGTATTTGTTGTTCCTGTTGCGGCGGAACTCGACCTTAAAAAAGCCGCAAAATCAGTTGGTGAAAAATCCGTTGAGATGATTCATGTAAAAGATATTTTAAAAGTAACAGGCTACATTCGAGGAGGCTGCTCACCTATCGGAATGAAAAAGCAGTACCCTACCGTTTTCCACGAAAGCTGCCTTAACAATCCGAACATTATTGTAAGTGCGGGAAAAATCGGTTATCAGATTGACCTTGACCCTCAAACTTTAATTGAATTCACAAAAGGAAAATGTGCTGACATTATTAAGTAGTTTGTACACAAAACCTTCACATAACATTTGTGTTACCTTTATTGACTAAGGATTTATATAATGCTAAAATTATAGCAAATATGATAACCTGTCATATCAGGAGGTAATAGGTATGATTAAAAAAACATTTTACAATCTTCCGTACGAAAAAAGAAAGCGTATTACCGACGCTGTCATAAAAGAATTTATGGAACGACCTAACGAAAAGGTTTCTATAAACAGAATTATAAAGACCGCTGAAATTTCCCGAGGCAGTTTTTATCAGTATTTTGACGACAAGGTAGATTTGATAGAAATCATCACTAAAACTATGTTTGAAGAATCAAGCAACAAAGCCAAAGAAATTTTAAAACTTTCATGCGGCGACCTTTTTGTTATGTACATTAAAATGTTTGATTATTTCGGCGATTACAGCAGTCAAAAGCAAACAATGAAAATTATGAGAAATATTGTTGACAGCTTTAAAGCAAACGATGACCTTGTAAGCGAATATCTGAAAAATCGCTTTAATATGGCACTCACCAACAACGAGATTTACACTATGGTGGACAGACAAAACCTGAAATTTCAGGATAACGAAAGCGTTAAATGCCTCATAGAAATTCTTACACAAGTGCTTAAAAATGCAATTTTCGATGTTTTTGTCGCAGGCAGTGACCGTGAAGAAGTGCGTGAACGCCTTATCAAAAAAATCGACATAATCAAACAAGGCGCAGTCAAGTGATATTAGGTAATAAATAATTTATTAAACAGTAATTTTATGGAAATAATCGAAATAATCAATGAAAGAGGAATGATATGCTGCCAAAACTAAGTGTAAAAAAGCCGATGACAATTTTTGTGGCGGTTATTGTGGTAATTGTATTGGGTATAGTGTCGGTATTTAAAATGACGCCTGACTTACTGCCTAATATGGATTTTCCGTATGCAATAATTCTTACAACCTATCCGGGACAAACTCCGGAAACAGTTGAATCGGTGGTAACAAAACCGCTTGAACAGTCACTCTCAACCATTGACGGCGTAAAAACCATCACCTCCACCTCATCTGACAACTATTCAATATTGACACTTGAGTTTGAGGACGGTACAAATATGGACACCGCTACCGTTGATATGAGAGGCAATCTTGACACTATCAAAGATGCATGGCCTGACGGTGTAGGCAGTCCGTACCTTATGAAAATTAACCCTAATATGATGCCTGTAGCTATGGTTGCGGTTGATTACGACGGTTACGATACAGTGCAAATTTCCGACTATGTAAACAACGAACTGAAAAATCAGCTTGAGGGAATTGACGGTGTAGCCTCTGTATCTACAAAAGGTATTGTAACTCAAAAGGAAAATGTTATTATTTCGCAAGCCAAGATTGACGCTCTCAACGCAAAAATCAATGACGCTCTCAATGACAAATTCGGCGATGCGGAAAAGAAAATTTCCGATGCAAAGAAAGAATTGCAGGACAATATTTCTAAAGCGGAGCAAGGCAGTGATACCATTGAGCAGTCAATAAACGACTTAAATTCTCAACAGGAAGAAGTTGCAAAACAGCTTGCTGACGCCCAAGGTAAGGCACAAAGCGGTTACACTGAAATTTTGAATGCAAAAATGCAGTTGCTTGACCAACAGCAGTCGCTTACTGCAACCAAGCAAACTTTGACAATTGCCTACCAAACATTAACACAGATAAAAGAAAAACTTGACAGTTTGCAGGACGAAAAAGCACAGCTTACACAACAGATAGAAGCTTTTGAAAAAATATACAACGACTACAAAGATGCGCTTAGCAAACTTGCAAACCCCGATCTTACAGACGAACAGCTTGCACAGGTAAGAGCAATCCTTGCTAAAATAGATGAAGAACTTGATAAATACGGTTTTCCGAAAGAAGAGCTTGAAGAAAGACTTAATAATGCAAAAAATGCTCTTACAAATGTAGATAAAGCAATAACTCAAACAGTTGAGGCATTAAAAGGACTTGACACCACAGAGGAAAAACTTGATGATACAATAGCGGAAATTGCGGATAAAATATCTCAAGTAGACGGCGGTATTACACAAATTGCAGCCGCTGTAAAAGGTCTTGACAACAATACCGTATCTGTAAATCAGGCACTTTCAGAGATAGAAAAACAGCAATCTCTTGCGGCATATCAGCTTTCGGGCGGACTTTCTGCGCTAAACACAAAGCAAAGTGAAGTAAACAGTGCATTAACCCAGCTTAATTCCGCTCAAGAAGAATTAAAATCCGCAAGTGATGAACTCTCCGACCAAAAAGATAAAGCCAAAAAAGCCGCCGATATGACAAACACTGTTACAATAAGCAATGTTTCAAATATTCTTACGGCACAAAATTTCTCAATGCCTGCAGGATATGTAAGTGATGACGAAAATATTAAATATCTTGTGCGTGTCGGCGACAAAATAGACGGTGATAAAGAAATGCAGTCGCTTGCTCTTTTTGACACGGGAATTGACGGTATCGGCGTTGTAAAACTAAGCGATGTTGCAGATGTATTTATAGCTGACGATTCGGACGAGGTATTCACAAAGATTAACGGAAACTCCGGCGTTGTATTCAGTTTTTCAAAGCAGAGTGATGCCGCAACCGCTACTGTTTCCGAAAATATAGCCAAAAAGCTCAACTCTCTTACACAGGAAAACGAAGGTCTGCACTTTACCACCCTTATGGACCAGGGCGACTACATAGATATTATTATAAACAGCGTTTTACAGAATCTTCTTATGGGTGCTGTACTTGCAATTATAATTCTGTACCTTTTCTTAAGAGATATTAAACCAACCCTCATTGTTGCGCTTTCAATTCCTGTCAGCGTTATTTTTGCACTTGTGCTGATGTATTTCAGCGGTGTTACTCTCAATATGATTTCGCTGTCGGGACTTGCAATCAGCGTAGGTATGCTTGTTGACAACTCGGTTGTAGTAATTGAAAATATATACCGACTGCGCAATTTGGGTGTGCCGCCTGTAAAAGCCGCTTTAAACGGTGCTAAACAGGTTGCGGGCGCAATTGCATCGTCTACACTTACAACAATTTGCGTATTCTTCCCTATCGTATTCATAGAGGGTCTTACCCGTCAGATATTTATGGATATGGCGCTTACTATCACCTATTCCCTGCTTGCAAGCCTTATTGTTGCCCTTACGCTTGTGCCTGCTATGGGTCAGCGTATGCTAAGAAAGGTTAAACCTGTTAAGCACGGAATGTTTGATAAAATGCTCGGCGGCTACGAAAAATCTATTCGTTTTGTATTAAATCACAGAGCAATCGCACTTATCGTTGCAGTTGTACTTCTCTTTGGAAGTATGTTCGGTGCTGTGGCAAGAGGCTTCAGTTTTATGCCGAATATGGCAAGCACGGAGCTTTCCGTAACAGTCAGCCTTGACGACTCGGCTACTATGGATGATACCATTGATGCCGCACAAAACCTACTCGACACTCTTTCCGAGTATGACGAATTTGAAACTGTTGGTGTTATGACAGGTTCAACAACAAGCCTTATGGGTCTTACAGGCTCTGTATCGTCTTCCGATGCAGACAAAGGTTCTGTTATGGCATATGCAGTATTCAAAGACGACAAAGTAAAGAACAGCGAAAGTATCAGCAAAGAAATTGAAGCAGAACTTCAAAGTATTGACGGAGATGTGGTTGTAAGCGGCAGCTCTTCTTCAAGCTCAATGTCAGCTATGCTCGGTAATGACGGTGTGTCAATCAAACTTTACGGTGACGACCTCAAAACTTTGCAGAATACCGCAAAAGATATGGCGGAAAAACTTGCTGCGGTTGACGGTATTGACGAAACCGATAACGGTATCGGCGCTACTTCGGGCGAAATCAAGGTAACGGTTGACAAAACAAAGGCTGCCAAAAAGTCACTTACGGTTGCACAGGTATATCAGCAGATTGCCGCCGCAATCACCTCGGAAACCACATCTTCTACCCTTACAAACAGCGGCAAAGACCTTGATGTGGTTGTAATCAAAGACGAAAACAGTGATGTTACAAAGAACAATATCAAGGATATTAAACTCACTTATACAGACAAGGAAGGCAACAAAAAGACCACAAAACTCTCCGAAGTTGCCGAGATTTCAGATTCCGAATCAATGAATTCAATCACAAGAAGTGACCAAAAGCGTTATATTAAAGTCAGCGGTACTTTAAAAGACGGTTATACAAACACCGATGTTTCAAACAAGGCAAAAGCTTTATTTGATGATTATAAACTTCCTGACGGCTGCAGTATTGAATACTCGGGTTCAAACGAGAGCACAATGGAGGCTGTAAATCAAATGCTGCTTATGATGCTTTTAGGCGTAATTCTTATTTACCTTATTATGGTTGCTCAATTCCAGAGCCTTAAGTCACCGTTTATCATAATGTTTACAATTCCTCTTGCATTTACGGGAGGATTCCTCGGATTGCTTATTACAGGTTTTGATGTCAGCGTTGTGGCATTGCTCGGTTTTGTAATGCTCTGCGGTATTATCGTAAACAACGGTATCGTACTTGTTGACTACATCAACAACCTAAGACTTGAGGGCAAAGAAAGACGAGAGGCAATTGTAGAGGCAGGCAAAACAAGAATGAGGCCTATCCTTATTACGGCAATCACAACCGTTCTCGGACTTTCAACAATGGCGCTCGGTATAGGCACAGGTTCAGAGATTATGCAGCCTATCGCTATTGTATGTATCGGCGGTTTGCTGTACGCAACAATTATGACTCTTTATATTGTTCCTGTAATTTACGATATTTTAAGCAAAAAAGAACTTCGCAAAGTTAGCGAAAGCGACCTTGAAGAAATAAATATTTAATTGAGGAGAAAAATTATGGTACTTACCACTACAGAAACAATTTCAGGCAAAAACCTTGCTACGCTCGGTCTTGTGCAAGGCTACACAATTCAGTCGAAGGATATGTTCCGCTGTATGGGACAGAACTTTCAGACTATGGTTGGCGGCGAGCTTGAATCATACACTGAAATAATGAACGAGGCAAGAGATATTGCCACTCAGCGTATGATTGATATGGCTGCAAAAATGGGTGCGGACGCTATTGTATGCGTTCGTTACACATCAGCTTCTGTTATGCAGCAGGCTGCCGAAGTGCTTGCTTACGGCACAGCAGTTAAATTTATTTAAAACTGTAAAACCATAACAAAAAAAACCTGTACGGCAACTGCTGTACAGGTTTTTACTTTACGCTTTGCTATATTAAATTAAAAGAACTTTGCAATATTCTCAATAGCCTTACGCTTTGGCATTGCAGGCTCTGCATTGCTGTAGCCTACTCCGATTACGCTTACTACCGCCTCGGTTTCGGGAATATTCAAAACTGCCTTGATTTTTTCGTTATCTCTTATACCCATTACAAGAGTTGAAAGTCCAAGTTCTGTTGCCTTAAGCAAAAGATTCATACTCTGCAAACCGCAGTCGTAAAATCCCCAACCGTTGCCGAGTTCGTTTGTCGGTGTACCGTCCTTTTCGTATCCGGAACGATTAAGCACAATTGCGGTAACAATAAGTGCGGGAGCGTCTGCAACATTTTTCTGATTGTAAGGCGACAATGCATTCTTAACATCTGCAAGTTTTTCGCCTGTTACCACATAGTAGCGTGATACCTGCGAGTTTTTCCATGACGGTGCAAGTTGAGCCGCCGCAATCATCTCTCTTAACTTTTCTGTTTCAACAGGTTTATTTATGTATTCTCTTACGCTTCTGCGAGTTTCCGTTACTTTTGATAATTCCATCATAATACCTCCGATTTCATTTTATTTTATAAGGTAATATTAGCACAAAATAAAATTTTTTACAATAAAATTAGCCTAATTTCTGCAATTTTAGCACTTTAAGCACTGTAAATGAAAAGTTTAACTTTTGGTATTATTTTTAATATTATACTAAAGTAAACTTTATCAATTTGAAAGGATGATTTTATGGCAAAAGTAAGCTGTGTTGATGTTTCAGAATTTCAGCAAGGCATTAATTTTAACAAAATGAAAAACGACGGTATAAAAGCTGTCATTATAAGAGCAGGCTACGGCAGAGAATCAAGTCAGAAAGACAGTATGTTTGAAAGTCATTACAAAAACGCAAAAAGCGAAAATATGATGATTGGTGTGTACTGGTACAGTTACGCAGACAGCGTCGGCGATGCAGAAAAAGAGGCAAAGACTTGCCTTGAATGCATTAAAAACAAAAGCATTGATATGCCGATTTATTATGATTTAGAGGACTCCTCACAAATCAAACTCGGCAAAGCAAAACTTACAGAAATTGCGGAACGCTTTTGCGAAACAATCAAGAAAAGTAACTACAGAGCAGGTGTATATGCTAATCTGAATTGGTTTAATAATTATCTCGATTACGATAAATTAAAGAAAAAGTACAGTATCTGGCTTGCACAATATAACTCCGTAAATGAATTAAACTGTGATATATGGCAGAACAGTTCAACAGGCAGAGTAAGCGGTTACGGCAAAAATATTGATACGAACATCATATTTAACGAAAGCGTTTTCAACAGCAAAAAAGAAGACGATAAAGGCAAAGGAAAAATAACCAAACCGGATATTTTCTACAGAGTGCGCTGTGACGGTGTTTGGCTGCCCGAAGTAAAAAATCTTGAAGATTACGCAGGTTTAAAAGGCAAAGCAATTACGGATATTGCAATAAAAGTAAGTGAAGGCAAGGTGTGGTATCAGGTTCACACTAAAAGCGGGTGGCTGCCGAAAGTCAGCGGATATGACATTGACGATTTAGAAAACGGTTATGCGGGCAACGGCAGTAAAATTGACGCAATCAGAGTGTATTACACCACACCGCAGAGTATTGCCGAAAGTCTTAACAAATATCTTGTTGCAAAATATAAAGTTTCGGCAATAAGCAAAGAATATTTTGACTGGCAGCACAACGACCAAACTTCAAACGGTCAGGACGGCTACGCAGGACTTTTCGGTAACAACATAGACAGAGTTTTATTGGTGCTCGAATAAATATATAAGGCGGTGGAAGCATCGCCTTATTTGCTTGAAATAAAAAATTTTGTGCTAAAATATTCATATACAATTACAAATCGGGAAATTAAAATAATAAAAATTGTTATTTGAGGGCAAAACTTTTGTCCTCTTTGCTTTTATATATTTGTCAACTGTAAAAATAAACAAAAATACTTACTTTTATTTGTGCGAATAATTCCTATTTTGATATTGCATACAACAAGATGTTGTGCTATAATAGATTTACTCTACAAGATATATGCTTTTAAAGAATTAAAAGTTACATTATACATTAAAGAGGATTATGAAATTACGAAAGGGAAGGATTTATTATGACAGTAAATGTAAAGGGCGGAAAGCTCAGCAAAAAGGAAATTGAGGCATACACAACACAGCTTCGAGAGGCTAATCCGGATAAATATATCAAGAATGTTGAACTCACAGTTGACGGTGACTATGTTGATGTTAAATACGATTACGATTCTGTTCCGTTTGAAAGAATCCGCAGAATCACAGGCTATCTTGTAGGTACGATAGACCGCTTTAACAATGCAAAGCGTGCCGAGGTTGAGGACAGAGTAAAACACAGCGTACCTTGTACAGAATGTTGTTCCGTTGATGAAATCGCATAATTTTTTTGTTTGATTATCCGATTTTATAATATACCTGTTATTTCTTGTTGACTTTTGTCGATATAACGGTATATAATTAAAACAATAAGTTAATATTTATCTTATCAAGAGCGACTGAGGGAACAGGCCCTGTGAAGTCCGGCAACCTACATTTGCAAGGTGCCAAATCCTGCGGTATTTACCGAAAGATGAGTCTTAATAGCACCTTTCGGCTGAAAGGTGCTTATTTTTTGCAAAGGAGAATTATAATGGCAAAACATTTTTTCACTTCTGAGTCAGTAACAGAGGGACATCCCGACAAAGTTTGCGACCAGATTTCCGATGCTGTTCTTGACGCTATTCTCGAACAGGATAAAAACGCTCATGTTGCCTGCGAGGTAACCGCTACAACAGGTGTAGTTCATGTTATGGGCGAAATTTCTACAGACTGCTATGTTGACATTGCAGGTATCGCAAGAAAAGTTGTAAATGACATCGGCTATGACAACCAGGCGTGCGGTTTTAACGGCAATACTTGCGCTGTACTCACTTCTATTGACCAGCAGAGCCCTGATATTGCAATGGGCGTAAACGAAAGCTACGAGCTTAAAGACGGCGAAAATGACGCCAACAATCAGATTGGTGCCGGCGACCAGGGTATGATGTTCGGCTACGCTTGCAACGAAACCAAAGAGCTTATGCCGCTTGCTATCTCACTTGCTCACAAGCTTGCAAAACAGCTTACAGCGGTAAGAAAAGACGGTACTCTCTCCTACCTTCGTCCTGACGGTAAAACACAGGTAACCGTTGAGTATGAGGGTGACACACCTGTAAGGGTAGACACCGTTGTTGTGTCTACACAGCACGATGAAAAGGTTACACTGGAGCAGATCAGAAAAGATATGGTTGAATATGTAGTAAAGCCAATCATTCCTGCCGAGCTTTTAGACGAAAACACAAAATATTTCATCAACCCGACAGGCAGATTTGTAATCGGCGGCCCTGTAGGCGATTCAGGTCTTACAGGCAGAAAGATTATAGTTGATACCTACGGCGGATTTTCTCGTCACGGCGGCGGTGCATTCAGCGGTAAAGACCCGACAAAGGTTGACAGAAGTGCCGCTTACTACGCAAGATACATCGCAAAGAATATTGTTGCCGCAGGTCTTGCCGATAAGTGCGAGGTTCAGCTTGCATATGCAATCGGTGTTGCTAAACCTGTATCAATAATGGTAGATGCTTTCGGTTCATCAAGCTACACAAACGAACAGCTTTCAGACGCTGTGGAAAAGGTATTTGACTGCCGTCCGAATTCTATTATTGAGCAGTTAAAGCTTAAAGAAACAAAGTATCGTCCGCTTGCCGCTTACGGTCATATGGGCAGAGAAGAACTCGGCGTTGCTTGGGAAAAGACAGATAAAGCACAGGCTCTCGTTAAAGCTATTAACGAATAATTATTAAAACAAATACACAAACCGCTCTTCTAAAAAATTCTTAGGAGAGCGGTTTTTATAATTTGTCGGTTCTATCCTTAAGTCAAAAAATTATAAAAGGTTGACCAAACTTTTATAATTATTTAGATTATAAAAGAAAGTTGTAAACAATTGCGAAATTCAAAACAATATATCCGTTACGGTTTTAAAAACAAAAAAATTCGGTGAAAATATTGCATATTTTGCAGTGGGCTTTCTGAATTTTATGTGAATTATATTGCTTTTTAAGTGCAAATTTTATAAAATTTAATTATTAATATATTGCGAGGTGGGTTATGAATAATCTTATAAACTATTTAAAATGGCGTGGCGATTTAGGTTTTGACATTTCACCTTTAAACGAAGTTGACGCTCTTATATTTTCAGAGCTTGTTTATCTTGATTTTTCGGGATATACAGAAAAATCACAGCTTCCGCTTTCCGACATAAATAAACTTTATTTTAAAGAAAAGCGTGATGTTGTTTTTAAAGATTACTATGTAATTAAAGATTTTTACAACACAGTCGGCAAGGAAATAACCAAGTTATTATCCGAATCAGCTAAAAGCAACAGGTTAAAAAATATATATGTATCGGATTTTGCGGCATATGACTGCGAAGATAATCCAATGCAATTCGGCGCTTGCACTTTTCATTTTGATACAGATAAATTATTTATCGCTTACCGTGGCACAGACAATACGCTCAACGGTTGGAAAGAAGATTGTATGATTGCCATAACCGACAATATTCCCTCACAGCTTAACGCAGCGGCATATCTGAGTATGGTTGCAAACAAATATCCAAACAGCGAAATATACCTCGGAGGTCACTCCAAAGGCGGAAATCTCGCAATCTATTCCGCTGTAAATACTTTTCCTGAAATCAAAGACAGAATAATAGCTGTATATAACAACGACGGTCCGGGTTTTTCAAAGGAATTCATAGAAAGTGAGCAGCACAAAGAAATTGCCGACAGAATCACTACCTTTGTTCCGCAGTCATCATTTGTGGGTATGTTACTTGAGCATGATGAAGATTATATAATAGTAAAAAGCGCAAGTCATTCTTTCTGGCAGCACGATGCTTTCAGCTGGAATGTAGTAGGCACACACTTTGTACACCTTGATGAAGATACCAAGAGCATTAAATTTGCCGAAAAAAATATGAAAGAGCTTATTGACGGACTTACAACCGAACAGAAAAAACAAATCATAGACTCTGTATTTCAAATTATGGCAGAAGGCGGTAAAATCACCTTTGACGACATACGAAAGGCAGGCATAAAAAATATACCGACTATGATTAAAGCATTTAATAAGATAGACAATGAATCTAAAAAGGCTCTTACGGACGGAATTGTATTGCTTGCAAAACTTTCCATTAAAAACGGCTATGAAATAAATAAACCTGAACCTAAAGGTAAACTAAAGAAAAAAGGGCTTGTTTAAGTTATTTTAGTTCTATATACGAATTATAATGCAGTGCTGTACAAATAAATTTAATTGTTTATAAATTAAAGGTCAAATTTAGTCAAATTTCTCTTGACATTTCTAAAAAATGGTATAAAATATAATTAGCACTCAAGGATACAGAGTGCTAACCGAAATAACACATAAACTTTTTAGGAGGATTTATATTATGAGTATTAAACCATTACTTGACAGAGTAGTATTACAGGTTGAAGAAGCCGAAGAAAAAACAAAGAGCGGTATCATTCTTTCATCTGCCGCACAGGAAAAGCCACAGTTTGCAAGAGTAGTTGCAGTAGGCCCCGGCGGAGTTGTTGACGGCAACGAAGTTAAGATGTATGTAAATGTCGGCGACAAAGTAATCGCAAGCAAGTATGCAGGCACAGAAGTTAAGATTGACGGTGAAGAGTACACAATCGTTCGTCAGTCAGATATTCTTGCAACAGTAGAATAATTATTTTTATTTGATATATTTTGGAGGTAATTAATTATGGCTAAACAAATTGCTTATGGTGAAGAAGCAAGAAAATCTCTTATGAGAGGTATTGACCAGCTTGCTGATACAGTTAAAATCACACTCGGTCCTAAGGGCAGAAATGTTGTACTTGACAAAAAGTACGGCGCTCCGCTCATCACAAACGACGGTGTAACAATTGCTAAGGAAATTGAGCTTGACGACCCATTCGAGAATATGGGCGCACAGCTTGTTAAGGAAGTTTCAATCAAAACAAACGATGTTGCAGGTGACGGTACAACAACAGCTACACTTCTTGCTCAGGCTCTTATCAGAGAGGGTATGAAGAATGTAACAGCAGGTGCAAACCCAATGGTTCTTAAGAAAGGTATTGCAGACGCTATTAATGTTGCAGTAAAGGCTGTTTCTGACAACAGCAAGCAGGTTTCGGGTTCTGACGATATTGCAAGAGTTGCTACAGTTTCTTCACAGGATGAGTTCATCGGTAAGCTCATTGCCGAGGCTATGGAAAAGGTTACAACAGACGGTGTTATCACAGTTGAAGAGTCAAAGACAGCCGAAACTTACAGCGAAGTTGTAGAAGGTATGATGTTCGACCGTGGTTACATTGCTCCTTATATGGTAACAGATACAGACAAGATGGTTGCAGAACTTGACAACCCATACATTCTTATTACAGATAAGAAGATTTCAAATACACAGGAAATTCTCCCGATTCTTGAGCAGATTGTTCAGTCAGGCAGAAAACTCCTTATCATTGCCGAAGATGTAGAGGGCGAAGCTCTTACAACTCTCGTACTCAACAAGTTAAGAGGTACATTTACTTGTGTTGCTGTTAAGGCACCGGGCTTTGGCGACAGAAGAAAAGAAATGTTACAGGATATCGCAACACTTACAGGCGGTACAGTAATTACATCAGACTTAGGTCTTGAGCTTAAAGATACAACAATGGATCAGCTTGGTACTGCTCGTCAGGTAAAGGTTGAGAAAGAGAACACAATCATTGTTGACGGTGCAGGCGACAAGGACGCTATTAAGGGCAGAGTTGCACAGATTCGTCAGCAGATTGAAACAACAACATCTGATTTTGACCGTGAAAAACTTCAGGAGCGTCTTGCTAAACTCGCAGGCGGCGTTGCAGTAATCAAAGTCGGTGCTGCTACCGAAGTTGAAATGAAAGAAAAGAAACTCAGAATCGAAGATGCTCTTGCCGCTACTAAGGCTGCTGTTGAAGAGGGTATCGTAGCAGGCGGCGGTATCGCTTGTATGAACGCTATTCCTGCTGTTTCCGCTTTTGTTGATACACTTGAGGGTGATGCTAAGACAGGCGCTAAAATTGTTCTTAAAGCTCTTGAAGAGCCGCTCCGTCAGATTGCCGCAAATGCAGGTCTTGAGGGCAGCGTAATCTGCGAAAACATCAAGAAAGCTAACAAGGTTGGTTACGGCTTTAACGCTCTTACAGAGGAATACACAGATATGATTGAGGCAGGTATCGTTGACCCGACAAAGGTTACTCGTTCTGCTCTTCAGAACGCATCTTCTGTTGCTGCAATGGTACTCACAACAGAGTCACTCGTTGCAGATATTAAAGAGCCTGTAGCTCCTGCTGCTCCTGCTGCTCCTGATATGGGCGGTATGTACTAATTTAAAACTCCTTATAAAATTCCTTAAAAATTCATCTGCCATACCTGATTTGGTATGGCAGATTTTTTTAGTCGATTATTTGTCAAATTATGGATTAGCACACAAAGTTTATCTTAATAAAGGTCAAACTTTTAATTTCAGAACGAAAAGTTTGACTGTTGCTTTACTTTGTTGCCCGACCGATAATTCACTAAACCGTATTTCTGACATTTACAAAGCATTTTCAATTTTTAAAAGTTTTTCTTTAATATCCACTCCGCCTGCATAGCCTGTCAAACTTCCGTCCGTACCTACTACCCTGTGGCACGGAACGATGATTGAAATAGGATTATGTCCCACTGCACCACCCACAGACTGTGCAGACATCTTCTCTACTCCCCTGTTTTCAGCCATAAGTTTAGCTATTTCACCGTATGTCATTATTTTACCGTACGGTATAGTCAAAAGTATTTTCCAAACTTCATTACGAAACGAAGTTGACGATAAAAACAAAGGCGGCGTAAAATCGGGATTTTTGCCGCTAAAATAAATATCAAGCCATTTTGCTGTCTGTTCAAAAACAGGCAGATTTTTTTGCTCATATTCTTTAGTAAGCGTAGAGGCAAAATATTTTTGCCCGTTAAACCATAATCCCGTAAGTTCTTTTCCGTTGCTTGCAAAAGTAATTTTTCCAAGCGGTGAATTGTAATGATTTATGTAGTGCATAATATTCTCCTATGCCGATAAACGGTTTTATCCTGCTTATCGGCTTATTTACTTAACTTATCAACAAATGCAAGCATACGGCTTTCATAGGCTTTTTTATCAATGTAATGCGACTCGGCATGTTCGGAATCTTTCACTATATAAAGCTCTTTATATGCTTTGCAGTAAGAATAATTTTTCATTGTCATCCATAGCGGAACAAACTCATCATTCTCTCCATGAATAAACAAAATCGGAATATCAGACCTCGCAATTTCAGCCGTTGTATTCACATCTTTATATCCATAGCCTGCACGAATTTTTGACATAATATTTGTAAGATAAATGATAGGGAATCTCGGAAGATGATAATCTCTTTTCAGTACATACTCAAAAATTTCGTCCACGCTTGTAAATCCGCAGTCTGCAATAATGCCACGCACATTTTTTGGCATAATACTGCTTGCCATAAGTACAGTTGCACCACCCATTGATATACCGTGCAAAAATATTTTTATATTACTGCCGAAACGATTTACAGTATATTTCACCCAATTGCGCAGATCTAATCTGTCAAGCACTCCAAAGCCTACATATTTGCCCTCACTTTGCCCGTGTGCCCTGTTATCCACAAGAAGTACATTATACCCGTTTAAATAATAAGTACGGGCAAGGCTTGCGAAATCCTTTTTACCGCTGCCTGTAAAGCCGTGAACACAAATAATAATTTTATCGGAAAATTTTTTGCTTTCAAGCAAAGCGCCGTATAATCGCAGTCCGTCAAAAGACTTTATATAAACATTAATATATGGCATATTTTCAAGCCATAATCTGCCTGTTTTTGCAATCGGATAATGCCTGTACCAGCTTGCTACGGCATCAATGTCCTTTTGACAACTGCTCTTTTTTTGCCTGTAAATAATCATTTTAAACAGATATTCAGACACAAGCACACTGCAAAACACGAGAAGTACAACAAACAACAATATTCCAACTAAAATCTCAAGCACGGCTATTCCCCATTTCATAAGGCAAGGTTTTTACTGCTCTTAATAGTATATCCGTACCTGAAAGATTTTAGTATAAAATTAAAAGGATGTACCGAAAAAGTACATCCTTTATTGTTATCAAAGTGCGCTGTTGAAGATTTCTTCCGCGTTGCTCATCATTTTTCTTACTGTGCTTTGTCCGCATTTTGCAGAAATAAAGTCCAAAGCCTCTGTAAATGTGCGTGGGTCATTATGGGTCAATGAATGTGCATCACTGCCGATAACATCAATATATCCGCCTTTTATAAGCTTTATAAGCTTAAGTTTTGAGAAAAACGACGCTTTTTTGGTATAAGAATTTGTGTTGGTCTGGATAATTACACCCATATCCTTAAGCTCACCGATAATAGACGGATCGTTGATTAAAGCAGGGTATCTTTCAACATGAGTAAGAACAGGAATCATATTGTAATTCTCTGTAAGTTTTACAAAATACTCCATAGTGTGACTTGAAAACTGCGATGTGTAAGCAAACTCGGTAAGTATGTAATTGGAGTTGCCGTAACAAGCGCAGGAAAAGTCATCTCCGTTAAACATATATCGAGTGACATAAACTTCCGCACCAACAACAACTTTCATACCGTCAGGAATATGCGGCATAAGTTTATCAATTGCATCCTGTCTTTGTGCGGCAAAATCCTCTGCACTGATTTCATTTGTATAAAAATGAGGAGTAAGACAAACATTTGTTACGCCTTGTTTCTTTAGTTCATTTAATATAACAAGGCTTTTTTCTACGCTTGACGCTCCGTCATCAATTCCAGGAAGTATATGCGAGTGCATATCATACAACTGCATTTTACTCCTCCATTCTGTTAGATATTAAAGCGCCTCACATACGAGGTCGCCCATCTGCTCACAAGTAACCTTGTTTGTACCCTCTTCGTAAATATCTGGTGTACGGTTATTCTCAAGAACTTTGGTAACTGCTGCCTCAATAGCGTCTGCCGCCTGTGGCTGGTCGAGTGAATAACGGAGCATCATTGCAACAGAAAGAATTGTTGCAAGCGGATTTGCGATACCAAGACCTGCAATGTCAGGAGCCGAACCGTGGATTGGCTCGTAAAGACCGCTCTTGCTCTCTGAAAGGCTTGCAGATGCGAGCATACCGATTGAACCGCTGATCATTGACGCCTCATCAGAAAGAATATCGCCAAAGATATTTGAAGTAACAATAACATCAAACTGACCCGGGTTTCTTACAAGCTGCATAGCACAGTTGTCAACATACATATAGTTAAGCTCAACTTCGGGATATTCCTTAGAAATTCTTGTTACTGTTTCTCTCCAAAGTCTTGATGACTCAAGTACATTTGCCTTATCAACGCTTGTGAGCTTTTTATTTCTCTTCATAGCAAGGTCAAAAGCTACTCTTGCAATTCTCTCTACTTCCGGTACGGAATACTGTTCTGTATCCCATGCGGCAGGCTGACCGTCAACTTCTGTTCTGCCTCTCTTACCAAAGTAAATACCGCCGGTGAGTTCACGAACAATCATAATATCGAGCGAACCGCCGATAATTTCATCTTTAATCGGTGATGCTTTCTTAAGAGGTTCAAAAATAACAGCAGGACGAAGGTTTGCAAAAAGTCCGAGTGCTCCTCTGATTCCGAGAAGACCTGCTTCGGGACGATTATTACCCGGCTGATTATCCCACTTAGGACCGCCTACTGCGCCTAAAAGCACACTGTCTGCTGCCTTACATTTAGCAACTGTTTCATCAGGGAGCGGAACTCCTGTTGCGTCAATAGCACAACCGCCGAGGAGTGCCTCGTCATATTCTACTGTAAAATTAAACTTTTCGCTTGCTTTGTCGAGTACCTTAACAGCCTGGTTTACGATTTCAGGACCGATACCGTCACCTTTTAACAAAACGATTTTGTAGTCTGCCATATTAATATCTCCTTTGAGTTAATATATAATAATTGCGTAGGTTCAGACATATTATATTGCCTGTATATTACATTATTGCACAATTTTTTACAAAAGATTGTAAACTGTACTACAATTTAAGCTATTTTAAAAATTAATCTTCAACATCTTTTTTCTCGGGAATAACAGAGAAAACTTCCATAATTTTATCTCTCTGCCAAAGCTGTGGAGTAATTCTTACCGAGTAGCCAAAGCCGTTGTCCATAACCCATTCAAAAGGCTTTGCCTGTGGCATTCCGTACACTGCAAGCAAGGTCATAATTACACCACCATGAGTGATGATTACGCTTTCGGTTGTACCAGTTTTTATAAGTCCCTCAACAATGCTTTCAAACATTTTACAAATTCGGCGAGTAAAATCGGCGTTGCTCTCTCCCCTTGGCGGTTTTACAGACGGATCGCCTGCAAGCCACTTTTGAAAATTCTCGTCGCCATTGAGGTCATTTGCAGTTTTGCCCTCCCATTCGCCAAAATTACATTCCGAAAGATTGGCGATGACAAGCGGATTTTGCTCCGGATAAAGAATTTTGCAAGTCTGTGTACAACGCTTTAACGGACTTGTAAACACTGCTTGTGCACCCGGATAACGATATTCGTAATCAAGTTTTCTAAGTTCTGTTTTTCCTTTATCCGAAAGCGGAACATCAGTAGTGCCTATATACTTGCCCGATAAAGTTTCGTCTATACTTCCGTGGCGAAGAAAGTGAATAATATAAGATTTCATAATTGTAACTCCTATGGTATTTACAAATTGTAATTAATATATTATACTGTTCGTATAAAAGAGGTGTTTTCAATGAACAGTGATTTTCCTATGATAATTTCAATGCTGCGAAGAGAACGCAGATTAAGCCAAAAGCAGGTAGCGGCAGACTTGGGTATTTCCCAGGCGCTGCTCTCTCATTACGAAAAAGGAATAAGAGAATGCGGACTTGATTTTCTCGTAAAAGCCGCCGAATATTACGATGTGTCTTGTGATTATTTGCTTGGCAGAACACCGAACAGAAACGGTCAGCAGGCACAGCCTGTCAATATACCCGATGCGGAGATTCCGACAGTTGAGCCGGGCAGCAATATGGTCGCTATGATTAACAAAAAAGTTGTAATGAATACAAGCGCCGTTATTTTCGATATACTCGATAAACTCGGAAACAAAAAGCTGACAAACGCTGTAAGCAACTATCTTATGAATGCCCAGTATCAGGCATTTCGTTCGGTATATTCGTGTGAAGAAAGCAACCCACAGGATTTATTTACGCTGAACAAAAGCAAGTACAGAAGTCTTTGCAGCGCAGCTATGACGCTCGACCTTGCTATGATTGACGCTATAATCGAAAGTAAGACCGAAAATACATCAATTGCTCTTTCACCCGATTTGCTTTCAAGATATTTTGAAAAAGGTACTGCTTCACTTTTTACATTGGTAAGGAATGCGGAAAAAAGCGTAAAAAGCAAGTTTAAATAAACGGTTCTTAGTAAAAAGTCGGATAATTATGGTTTTGCAAATTGATTTGTAATATAAATTTTAAATTCTTAAATCAAAATGGCTGAGTCAATATACAATTGATTCAGCCATTATTTTTAGCTTTAATATCAGGAAGTTGCTTGAGTTGTAGTCTGCTGTCTGCCCTTACTTACAATAATTATAATGTTAGAACCGCTTTCAAGAGTATCGCCTGCAACATGATTTTTGTAGCCGATAACTCTGTTTTCCGCTACTGTATCACTGTACTGATATTCAGCTGTAGCAAGAAGTCCCGCATCTGCAAGCGACTGCGCAGCCTCATCAATTTTATTACCCTGAATTGCGGGAAGTTCACGCATCTGAGCACCAAGACTGACTGTTACAGAAACTGTAATACCGTCTTCCTGCTCTACTTTAGAACCTGCCGGAGGATACTGTTCCATTACAACACCGTCGGCATATTTATCGCTGTAAGCATCATTGTAATCTCTGTAAACCACAACGCTGTCATCGGAAGCCGCAGCCTTTACAACATCTTCGTACTTCATTCCGACATAGTTAGGAACAACAGGACCTGTCCATTCCGTGCTTGATGTAGACGCTGCAGTGGCATCAGTATTACCCGAGAATAATCCTGCAAGCGGATTCTGCATAACCCAAAATACACCGGCAATACCAAGTACAAGAACTGTAATTGCAACAGAAATAGTAACAATGGAAGTATGCGACATACCGTTATTACGGCGTGACTGCTCCTTTGTAATATTCATACTTGCTGTTCTCGAAATTTCGTCCTGAATAGCCTTTGCGGTATGTGCAACGGAAAGTTGAGAACGAAGCTCGTCAAAATCTGTAATTCTGTTCTCACGCTGAACCTGTAAACCGTTTGCAAGTGCAGATACAACATGAGGAGGCAAACTCTTTACAGTAGATGTGCTCATAAGAAGTCTGCTGTCTTTTAAACGCTCAACTGCACTCTTTGGGAGATGACCTGTAAGTGCATAGAAAAGTGTAGAACAAAGTCCGTAAATATCCGTAATATCATCAAGCGGAAAATTATCTTCATACTGTTCGGGTGCTGCTGCGCCTGAAAACAATTGAGATTTAAGCGCTGTACCACGCTTACGCTCATTTTCCGTAGCATAGCCTGACATTCTGATTTTACCCGAAGCAGTAATAAACAGATTTTTAGGTGCTACCGCATAATGACCGACACCACGCTTATGAAGAGCCTCAAGTGCCGAAATTACGGGCATAAAGAGCGGTCTTGCAATATCCCAGTCAAGATGACCGTTGCTACGCTCAATATATTCTTCAAAAGGAATAAGGTCCTCTTTTTCTTCAATAGCATATGCTGTATTGTTTTCTTCAAAAACATCAACAATATTTGTAAGTGCCGAAAGATCCTTTAATTCTGAAATAATGCGAAAATATGAAATAAACTCATCTTTAAGTTTATTAAAAGCAAGTCTGTCATCGTAATTAACTTTTAATTCAGTCTGTCCTTCATCTCTTGAAAAAAGACCGATCGGTAAAAATTCAGATACAATTACAACATCGCCCGTCTGCTTGTCAAAAGCAATATAGCGTGTTGATTCACCGTTAGTTTCAAGTCCGGTACCTGTTACATATCTGCCTGCAAGCTCTGTGCCGAAAGGCAGAAAAGGTGCCGACTGAACTTCTGAATTATCAAAATGGCAGTTCGGGCAGATTACACTACCGTTAAGTTCCTGCATACAACCCATACATAATGACATAAAAATTCAACTCCAAATAGAATAACACAAAACGAAATGATACTAATATATTATATCATAAGGTTATAATTCTTTTCAAGACTAATGAGTGTCATTATAATTACAATTTTGTTATTACAACCGTTTATATAACAATGACATCTCTTTATAAAACTAAGTGGTGGAGATAATGGGGCTTGAACCCATGACCTTCTGACTGCCGGTCAGACACTCTCCCAACTGAGCTATACCCCCATATTGGTGTTTAAAAATTACCGCATACTATATAATGTTTTTGTAAATTAAATTTAATTTATGAACTGATTAATAATAATTATTGCATTTCCGTAATTTATTTTTACATTTGCTCTGTCAGAAATAAAAATATTTGAAATGCCCATTGCTTCTTCCGCAGTTAAAATAAGATTCTCCGCCGAATACTCGGCACCTATGTAAGATACATTCACACTGTCACAGGCAAAAGGAAAGACTGAAAAAGTTTTTCCTTTATTTCCGTCAAAATTATATTCGCCCATTTTCAAAAAGCGAATAATCTCTTTGTCGGAAACGATTATTCCGCTTGCACCTTTTTTATCAAGATACATAAGAACAGAAATATTTGCAAAGGTATGATCAAATCTTCCGCCTGTTGCGGCAAGGATAACAAAATCATCATATCCACGGGACAGTGCAACCTCTATGCAATGCAAAAGGTCTGTATCATCTTTATGTGAATTGAGCTTGATTACTTCGCAATCATCGGGTAAATTACCGCTGTACGAATCAAAATCACCGACTATAAGGTTAGGCTTTGCACCTGCTTTTTTTGCATATTCATAGCCCTTATCGGCACAAATAAGATAATTGCAGTCCTTAACCTGTTCCGATATAAAATCTATATCCGCTTCAGGCGAGCCCGCAATTATCGTACAACGCATTTTAATTCCCCTTTACTTTTTTAACTGCCACTTTTTAATATCTTTTACCTCATTGTACATAGCAACATAACTGTTGTGACGGGTTTTCTCAATATCTCCGTCAGCAAGTGCCTGCAAAACTCTGCAACCTTTTTCGCAAGTATGAGAACACGAAGTAAACATACATTCTCCGAGATACTCTTTAAATTCGGGAAAGCAATATTGAAGTTCGTCTTTATCAATAATTTCGTATCTCTGCAAATCAACGGTTGAAAATCCGGGTGTGTCTGCGATATAACAGCCGTCAAGATTAAACAGTTCAACTGCTCTTGTAGTATGTCTGCCTCGTCCGAGTTTATCGCTTATTTCACCTGTTGCAAGGCTTAGGTTAGGAAAAAGCATATTTAACAAGGTTGACTTACCCACACCGCTGTTGCCTGTAAAAGCAGAAGTTTTGCCCATAAGTAAGGCCTTTAATCTCTCTGCTTCATCTGATTTTAGCGGAGAAGTACAAAAAACTTCAAATCCCGCATTTTTGTAAATATCGGCAACCTTTTCACCGCTTTCAATATCATCTTTTGAAATGACAATTACAGGCTGCATATTGCTGTTAATCGCAGCGGCGGTCATTTTATCTATAACCGCATAATTCGGACTTGGCGAAACTGTCGAACAAACGATTACGAGAATATCAATATTAGCAAGCGGCGGTCGCTTTAATTTATTTTTTCTCGGCAGGACTTCGTCAAGAGAGGCAAAGCCCTCTTTCTGAACAGAAATTTTCACCCTGTCGCCAACAAGAGGAGAATTTCCGCTCTTGCGGAAACTTCCTCTTGCTTTACATTCATATATTTGATTGTCGCACTCGACATAGTAAAAACCGCCGAGCACTTTCATCAATAATCCTTCGTTACTGCTCATATCAATTAATGCAATGCCTCGGAAGGTTCGGTTGCATCTGTTGGCTGAACCGGTGTGTATGGCGGCTCTGTAACAGGCGGCTCTGTATATGCAGGCTGTGTTTCAACAGGTGCGGTTGTAGGTACAGCATACTCGTGAGTAGCTGTTTGTGTTACAACAAGTGTTGAATAATTAATTGAATATTCACGGTAAACCTGACCGTCAAGCTGTACCACAATGTTTGAAGTACCCGAACCCGTAAATTCAAGAGTACAGGTCTTATTGTACTGCGGCACAAGTGTTTTTGAATACTTAGTATCAACAACACCGTCTACAATTACAGTCATCTCAACCGATTCGGGAACATTTGTAGGTAAATCTACATATACATTTACTGTAGCCACATCACCCTTGCCCGAACTTACAGTAAGGGTTACAACAGTACCTTTATCTACCTTACCGTACTGCAACGGTGACTGTGAAAGAACTGTGTCTTTTGCCTCTTTACTTTCATCATCGTAAACTGTTTCTACAGTAAGACCTGCATCAACAAGTTTTGTTTTAGCCTCTGAAAGTAAAAGTCCGGATACAGACGGAATAGTTACCTTTTCATCTCTCTCGCCGTTTGCAATGTAAATATAAACGGTAGAACCGATATTTGTCTGAACACCTGCCTTAGGGAATACTTCTGCAACATATCCCTTAGGAGTTTTAGTGTTTTCAACATAGATTATCTTTGGAACAAGGCTCTTTTCCTCAATAATTGCAGATGCGTCTTTTTCGGAATAATTAAGAACATAAGGAACCGAAGCATTTGTATCTGTTCCGTTTACTTTAAGAGTAATCTGTGAGCCTGATTTTACAAGTTTTGAATCAGCGGCAGGCTCCTGTTCAAGAATTACACCAAGCTCTTTTGAAGCGTCATACTTGCTCTCCACAACAAAGTTAAAATTGTCTTTGTTGTCGGCATTGGCCTCTGCCAAAGTTTTACCGACAAAATTCGGTATTTCAACATCTTTAGCCTGTGAAGTCGAACATCCTCTGAAAATTGCAAGACCTACAAATACGGCAACCACAACTACGGCAGAAATTATAATACCCTTGATTGCGTAATAAGACGGCTTGTGTTCAACCTTCTGTTCCTCTTCTGCGGTTTCAATTTCAGGTTCTGGAGTTTCCTCCGGTTTTGCAACAGCCTTATCAAACTTTGTACTGTTTGTTTTTGTATCTTTAAGTGAAGTAACAAACTTTGTAGGCTGATTATCAACAAATTTTGAATAATCAAATACAATAGATGGATTAAGTCTGAAACGCTCCATATCATTGAGCATTTCAGCGGCAGAATTATATCTGTCGGCAGGATTCTTTTCCATAGCCTTCATTGTAATCTGCTCAAGTCCGATAGGAATAGTGGGATTAAGCTCTCTCGGGCGCTTAGGAGTTGACTGTAACTGCATAAGAGCTACTGAAACTGCACTGTCTGCGTCAAAAGGAAGTTTACCTGTGAGCATTTCATAAAGCATAACACCGACCGAGTAGATGTCAGACTTGCCGTCTGTTGCCTCACCTCTCGCCTGCTCCGGTGAAATGTAATGAACCGAACCAATTGCGTGTTCTGTCATTGTGCGTGTAGCTTTGTCGGAAAAACGGGCAATACCAAAGTCTGTAACCTTGATTGTGCCGTCCTGTAAAAGCATAATATTCTGCGGCTTTATGTCACGGTGGACAATGCCATGCTCGTGCGCATGCTGTAAAGCCTTAAGAACCTGACTTGTAAGATACAAAGCCTCTTTCCACTCAATGATACCCTGCTGATCAAAGTATTCTTTAAGTGTAATGCCGTCAATGTATTCCATTACAATATACTGAATCATATCACCGAAGCTGACATCATACACCTTAACAATATTAGGGTGTGAAAGTGTTGCGATAGCCTTTGATTCATTTTTAAAACGACGGATAAATTCCTCGTTATTGAGGTATTCATCTTTTAAAATCTTAATGGCAACTTCACGGTCATCAAGAGTATCGTTACAGCGATATACATTAGCCATACCGCCAACGCCGATAAGCTCATGAATTTCATAACGGCCATCAAGTCTTTTGCCGATATATTTATCCAATTTATTTCACTCTCCGTTTCTCAATAAATAACCGTGGCGGTAATATTATCGGTTCCGCCGCCTTCCTTTGCCTTGTCAACAAGCTTATTAATAAGATCCTCGCCCCTGTTTTCGTGGCAAATTTTAACCATATCGCCTGTTGTAATGCAATTGGAAAGTCCATCTGTGCATATTAAAAGAACATCACCGTAAATAAAGTTTGCCTCTATATAGTCAAGCCTTACGGACGGTTTTATTCCGAGTGCTCTTGTTATAAAATTCTTATTGGGATGATTCTGTGCCTGTTCATAGGTAAGCTCACCTCTGCGCACCATTTCCTGTACAACAGAGTGATCCTCAGTAAGCTGTTTGATTTTGCCGCCTCTTATTGCATAGGTACGGCTGTCGCCAACATGGACAATATGAACCGTGGTATCCTTTACAAAAACAAACTCGCAGGTTGTACCCATTCCCGTAAGTTCGGGATCTTTCAAAGAAAGCTCATATATTTTCATATTTGCGTTTACAACAATTTCTGCTATAAGCTCGCCGATTTGTTCTTTGGTCATATCGTCCTTGTATAAATCGGTTATTTTGGAGCTTATGTATTCCACAGCTGTTGCACTCGCTATGTTGCCGCCGTTGGCACCTCCCATTCCGTCACAGACTACTGCCCAAGCACAGCTGGGAGAAATAACTCCGAAGCGGCAATCGTCCTGATTTTGTGAACGAACTAAGCCAATGTCACTTTTGCTAAAGACTTCCAAGTTATTTTCCTCCTTCGTTAGTATGATTTCGTCTGAGCTGACCGCAGGAAGCGTTAATGTCACTTCCAAGGGTTCTCCTGACTGTCGCCGCAATATGTTTTCGACCAAGTATATTTACAAAGGCCTGTTGCCTTTCAATACTGCTCTTTTTGTATCCTGTTCCGTCAACGGTGTTTACCGGAATGAGATTTACATGACAGTTCATATCGGCAAGTCTGTCCGCAAGCTCGTAAGCGTCCCTGTCAAAATCATTTACACCGCTTATCATAGAGTATTCAAAAGTAACCCGTCTGCCTGTAATATCAAAATAATCTTTACAAGCCTTTAAGAGTTCATCCATAGAATATCGCTTAGCGATAGGCATAGTCTTTTGCCTTACGGTATCGTTAGGAGCGTGTAATGACACGGAAAGCGTAATGCCGAAGTGCAGCTTTGCAAGCTCATAAATTTTAGGTACAATACCGCAAGTGGAAATTGTGATGTGACGCATACCGATATTAAGACCGTTGTCATCGGATACAAGTCTTAAGAACTTTACCACATTTTCAAAATTGTCGAGCGGTTCGCCCATTCCCATAAGAACAATATTCGATATTCTTATATTCAAATCTTTTTGTGCGGATTCAATCTGATTGAGCATTTCGGACGGAGTCAAACTCCTTGAAAAACCGCTTTTGCCGGTTGCACAAAAAGTACAGCCCATTTTGCAGCCCACTTGTGTGGAAATGCAAATTGAATATCCGTGTTTATAATTCATAACAACGGACTCTACACATTCACCGTCATTGAACGAAAAAAGATACTTTACTGTCTTATCATACCTTGAAATTAGTTTTTTTTCAATATTTGCAACAGAAATGTAACAACTTCTTTTTAAAAAGTCCTTGATTTTCAAAGGAATATTCAGCATTTCATCAAAAGAAGTGACATTTTTGTTAAGCCATTGGTATATTTGTTTTGCTCTGAACTTTTCAAAGCCGTTTTCGGTTACAAGGGTGGTAAGCTCGTCTAAGTCAAGTGATTTTATATCAATTAAGCTCAAAAGATTACCTCCTTGTAAGTACAGCTATGTAAAAACCGTCGCCGTCAAAAGTGTGCGGCATAAGTGTTATTTCATACGGTTTTTCGTCAAATGCTCTTTTAAGTTCAGGAGGCAGTTCAAGTTCAACTCCCTCAAAATCATTGTGCTCGGCAAGAAATTTTGCTGTATTTTTATTGTTTTCCTGCGGATTCAGCGTACAGGTCGAATATACAAGTTTTCCGCCTTTTTTTAGATATTTTGCGCTTTCGCAAAGTATTTTATACTGAATATCAGCAAGGTCTGTATCTATAAGGTCATCTTTATAGCGAATTTCCGGCTTTCTTGAAAGCACTCCGAGTCCGCTGCACGGCACATCGCAAAGTATTCTGTCTGCCGACGGCAATTCCTTATCGGCAGACGCACCGTCACGCAGGCAGGTTTCAATAATATTGATACCCAGCCTTTTGGCGCCTTTTTCTATAAGTTTCAGCTTATGCTTATACATATCGCAAGCCGTTATTTTTCCGCTGTTTTGCATATACTCGGCGATTGTAAAAGTTTTGCCGCCCGGTGCCGAACAAATATCAAGCACGGTCTGTCCTTTTTTGGCAGAAAGAAAGTATGCACAAAGTTGGGACGACAAATCTTGAATATGCAGTAAACCGCCTTTGTAGGCTTTCAATCTTTCGATTGAACCCGTATCTGATATTTTTACCGCATTACTCGGAAAATCAACTTTTTCAGCCTTTACCTTATCATCGGCAAGCACACTTATAAGTTCGTCTGTATTTGTTTTCAGCGTATTAACTCTTGCGTAAATATTCGGTCTGCCGCTAAGATTTTCTAAAATCCCCCTTGCGTTATCCTCGCCGTAGGAATTTATCCATAATTTAACAAGCATTTGCGGGCAGGAATATTTTACCGAGTAATACTCTGCCTTATTGTTTGAATCGGGATATTTTATTTTACAATTATCTCTCGCAAAACTGCGCAGAATTGCATTTATAAAACTGGAGGATTTTTGCAGTTTTTGCTGTTTGGCAAGTTTTACACTTTCGTTAACAGCGGCACTTTCGGGAATTTTATCCATAAAAGACATTTGCAAAAGTCCGAGACGGAGAATAATTTTTGTCTTTAACTCAATTTTCCTTAGCGGAATTTTAGAGTATTGTTTAATGATGTAATCAAGAGTGATTTTACACTCAAGCACACCGTAAACAAGCGCAGATGTAAAAGCCGCATCAAGCGGCGAAAGCTCACTTTCCTTCACTGCGTTATTGAGTGCTATATTGGAATATGCTCCGTCCTGTTCAATTTTTAATAATACTTTAAATGCAGTTTTGCGTGAATTAGCCATTTAAAAATCTCTTTTCTTATCTTCTTCTGTTATTCGCTATTATAAGCAATCTTAAAAGCTGTAAAATTGCCGTAAGAGCAGATGCAACATAGGTCATAGCGGCTGCCTGCAAAGTGCGTTTCGCACCCGTGTATTCTTCACCGTAAAGCAAATTTCCGTTTTTGATAGTTTCAAGCGCTCTTTTAGAAGCATTAAACTCAACGGGAAGAGTTGCAATTGTAAAAAGTACTGAAAATCCGAATAAAGCTATACCGATATACAACATAACAAAACCGATTTTTGCGGAAAAACAAAGTCCCAATATAATCAAAAACCAACTTAATTTTGAACCGATATTTGCCATCGGAAGAATTGCCGAACGAATTTTATTCGGTAAATAATTCTGTGCATGCTGAACAGCGTGACCTGCCTCATGACAAGCAACGCCTACGGCTGCTACGGTATTTGCATTATAAACACTGTCTGAAAGTCTGATTACATTAGTTCTCGGGTCAAAGTGGTCAGTAAGATTTCCCGCTACCCTTTCAATACGCACTCCGTAGACGCCGTTTTGTCTTAAAACAAATTCGGCAGCTTGTGCGCCTGTCATATTTCTTGAATTTCTCATTTGAGAATATTTTGAAAAAGTTGATGAAACATTAATTTGACATATAAGTGAAATAATTACGCAAGGAAGAATAAACACAACATATGTCCAGTCAAAACCATAAAACATAAAAATTCTCCTTTATATACCTATATCAGTTAAAGCTGTCACCGATATTTAATTTATGACCTGCAAGAAAAGCCGCTGACGGCATACGCTTTTTGCCCTCAGGCTGCAACTCTATAATTTCGACCGAACCGCTGCCGCAAGCAACAATCAACGGCTTTATGCTGATTATCGTGCCCGCTTTTCCGCTTTTTTCGCATACTTTTGTAGAATAAATTTTCAGTCTTTTTCCGTTAAGTTCGGCAGTCGCAATCGGCCAGGGATTAAGTCCACGGACTTTATTATGCACTTCGTAGGCTGATTTTGTAAAATCAATCGGGCAAAACGACTTATCAATCTTTGATGTATGCGTAGCCTTGCTTTCATCCTGCTTTACAGGCTTAATTTCTCCGTTCTCAAGCATTTCAAGAGTTTTAATAATTAACTCTCCGCCGAGTATACTAAGTCTGTCAAAAAGCTCTCCCGAAGTTTCGTTCTCTCCGATTTCGGTTTCAACAGTAGTGAGAATGTCGCCTGTGTCAAGCCCCTCTGCCATTTGCATAGCTGTCACACCTGTTACTTTGTCGCCGTTAAGAACCGACTGCTGAATAGGTGCCGCGCCTCTGTATTTCGGCAAAAGTGAGCCATGAATATTGATACAGCCGTACTTTGCGCTTTCAAGCACTGCCTTCGGTAAAAGTTTACCGTAGGCCGCAACTACGATTACATCGGGATTATATTTTTTTATTATTTCAATAGGTTCTTCCGATTTAAAGGTTGTCGGCTGATATACGGGAATGTTAAGTTCCTGCGCACATACCTTTACATCAGGAGGAGTAAGCACCATTTTTCTGCCCTTTGGCTTGTCAGGTTGTGTAAACACAGCCTGCACCGTATGCTTGCTTTCGTATAATTTTTTGAGTGCAGGCACCGCAAAATCAGGAGTGCCCATATAAATTATATTCATAATTAACCCTCAAATCAGCCAAACATTTCTTCGTATTCTTCAGGAGTAAGCATCTTGCTTGCTTTCTGTTTAAAAAGAATACCGTCAAGATGGTCAAGCTCATGACAAAAAGCTCTTGCAAGCAATTCTTCACCGTCAATCGTAAATTCATTGCCGTGTCTGTCAAAAGCCTTTACTTTAACATAGTTAGGACGCTTTGTAATACCCCATTCGCCCGGACAAGAAAGACAGCCCTCAAGACCCTCCTGCTCGCCGCTTGATTCAATTATAACGGGGTTTACAAGCTCGATAACCTGATTTTGTTCTTTACTTACATCAATAACAACAACTCTGCGGATAATGCCAACCTGCGGTGCGGCAAGACCTACGCCGCCCGAGTCGTGCAAGGTTTCTGTCATATCATCTATAAGCTGTGCGAGTCTGTCATCAAATTTAACAACCTCACGGCAGTGCTTTGTGAGAACGCTGTCGCCCTCTTTTACAATTTGCCTAATAGCCATATTCACACTTCCTTAACATACAAGAGCGTTCATATCGGCATAAGCCGTAACGCCCGAAAATTCCTTACTCTTGCCAAACTCACAAAGAATCTTTGAAAGCAGGGCACGAAACTCGGAATTGTTTTTACATTTTATAATAATTTTAAACCTGTATTTATTACTTATTTTTACCACCAATGCAGGTGTAGGCCCTAATATTCGCAACGGCATATTCGGATAATTTTTCTTTGCCTCTTCTGTAAAGAGTTCAAGGAACTTTACCGCACCTTTAAAGGCAGCTTCTCTGTTCTGCGATACAAAACCTACAAGGCATATATCGGCAAACGGCGGATACAGCATTGCCTTGCGTACCTTTATTTCGTTCGAATAAAAGGTATTGTAATCCTGTCTTGATGCCATTGAAATTATCAGATTTTCGGGTGTGAATGTCTGAATAACAGCCATACCCTTGTCATTGCCTCTGCCGCTTCTTCCGACTACCTGTGTGAGCAGTGAAAAAGAACGCTCATAACTGCGGTAATCATCGGCATAAAGCATATGGTCGGCATTAAGCACACCAACCAAAGTCACATTTGGAAAATCAAGTCCCTTTGCAACCATCTGTGTACCCACAAGAATATCATATTCACCGTCAGCAAAAGCCGAAATCATTTTTTCATACGAAGATTTCGACGAAGTGGCATCGGTATCCATTCTTAAAATCCTTGCCTCGGGAAAAATATCGGAAATATCTTTTTCCGCTCTCTGTGTGCCCGTTCCGCCAAAAGTAAGTCTGTGACTGTGACATACGGGACATTCATCCGTATAAGGCACAGAATAGCCGCAATAATGGCACATTAATCGGTTATTTGCACTGTGGTAAGTAAGAGAAATTGAGCAATTCGGGCAAGTCACAGCCTCTCCGCACGCTCTGCAAGTAACAAAAGTATTGTAACCACGGCGGTTAAGCAAAAGTATCGACTGCTTTTTATGCTCAATATTATATGCAATGTTTTGTAAAAGAACATCTGAAAAACCGCTTGTATTGCCGTTTTTGAGTTCTTCCCCCATATCCGCAACAACAACCTCCGGCAGCACGGCTTTACCGTATCGTGCAGAAAGCGTATTAAGCGAATATCTGCCTGTCTGTGCATAGTAATAGGTTTCTATACTCGGTGTAGCCGAGCTAAGTACAAGCAAAGCATTGTTGTACGAGCAACGGAACTTAGCAATCTCTCTTGCATGGTAGCGTGGAGAGCTTTCGGACTTGTAGCTGTATTCCTGCTCTTCGTCCATAATAATCAGTCCGACCTTATCAAAAGGCGCAAACACAGCACTGCGTGTACCTATTACAATTTGTGCAAGACCTTGTTTTACTCTTTTGTACTCATCAAGTCTTTCGCCGAGTGAAAGTGCACTGTGAAAAACCGCAATCTTATCGCCAAACCTTTTGGCAAACTGCGATACAAACTGCGGAGTAAGCGAGATTTCAGGTACCATAACAATAATGCCCTTACCGTCATCAATTACTTTTTCAATCAGTTTGATAAATACACTTGTCTTTCCCGAACCCGTAACTCCGTAAAGCAAACTTACGCTCGGAAAAGGCGAATCATATTCATTGTAAAGAGAATCGCAAGCAGACTGCTGTTCTTCGGAAAGCACAATTTCTTTCAAAGAGCTGTCTTTTTGTCGATTTTCAATTCTGAATACTTCTTCATCAAAAAAGTATATCAGTCCTTTTTTACAAAGCGCATCCACAACGGCGGCGGTAACTCCTGTAAAATAGCAAACCTCTTTTACTGAAATTGCACCTGCCATTTCAATAAGTTCAAACACATTTTTCTGCTTTTCGGTAAGTTTTACTCCCGATATATCAACTTCGGGAGTAACCGCCGCCATTTTCATTACGGCGTCATTAACCTTGCGAAAAATCTCGTCCGACTTATACAACACCCCTTTTTGAACAAGGAGTTCAAAAGGTTCTGTTGTACTGTAACCGAAAGCATCAAGCAATACTTCGCTTTTTACTGCTTTTCGCTTAGAAAAAAGGTAATTATAAACTCGTTTTTCCTCGTCCGTAAGTTCGTCAAAGGAAAACTCGCTTTCATCTTTTGCACCGTACATAGTAGTAACTTTGTAGTTAATACCTGCCGGCAACATTGTTTTTACAGCCTCATAAAAGGTGCAAAAGTAATGAGATTTCATAAAAGCGGCTGTTTTAAGCATTTCATCGTTTAAAACAGGCTCATCATCAAGTACGGAAATAACAGACTTCAAGCCTTTGCTTTCACCCTGATGAACAGCGGTTATTATCCCCTGCCTTTTACGATTTCCTCTGCCGAAAGGCACAAGAACTCGTGTTCCCGCTACCGCCTTGTCAAGCATAGAATCGGGAATCACATAGTCAAATGCCTTGTCAAAGGAATACGCTGCTTTTTCAACAGCAATTTCAGCTATTCTGGAGTTCATCATCGTCAGGCTCTAAAATGCCTATTTCATGATTTTTGATTTCATCAATAGCAATGAGAACAGGCTTGTCGTCTGTAACCTCACCGCTTTCTTCCTGCTCTGCTGTAATCTCTCTTGCTCTCTTTGCAACACCTACAACGAGTGCATACTTACTTTGCTTACCTGCGAATAATTCGTCAACATTAACCTTATGCATAATTAATCTCCTATCATTATCATAATATATTTTCCGAAAAAATCGGTTATTTACTCTCTTTTTCTAAAATATCAAGAACTTCGTTTACCGCTGTGTCGAGGTCATCGTTCACAACATTGTACTTATATCTGTTCTTAAATGACATCTCATGCTCCGCCTCTGCAAGTCGCTTAGCGATGGTTTTTTCATCTTCGGTTCCTCTGCGGTGAAGTCTGCGTGAAAGCGAATCTATAGAAGTAGGAAGAATAAAAATACTTAACACATCAGGATATTTTTCAAGAATTTGAAGTCCTCCCTGAACCTCAATTTCAAGGAATACATCATAGCCCTGATTGAGTAAATCTTCTACCTGTTTTTTAGGTGTGCCGTAGTAATTGTCACAATACTTTGCATACTCAAGAAAACCGTTTTCTTCTATAAGTTTTTCAAACTGTTCCTTAGTAACAAAATTATAATGCACTCCGTCAATTTCACCTTTTCGAGGCTTTCTTGTGGTATTTGATACCGAAAGGCGAATATTAGGATTGCGCTTTAAAAGCTCTGCCATAATTGTGCCCTTGCCTACACCGGAAGAACCTGTATAAAGCACAAGCTTACCCTTAGACTTACTGTTCATCCTTTTGTTCCTCGCTTTCAACTGTTCTGTTATGAATAGCCTCTGCGGAGATGGCGGACAACACAATGTGGTCGTCTTCCGTTACAAGTACCGCCTTGCACTTTCTTCCGCAAGTGGCGTCAACAAGCATTCCTTTTGATTTTGCATCCTGCACAATTCTCTTTACTGGTGCCGCATCGGGTGCAACAACGGCAATAAGTTTATCAGAATTTACAAGATTGCCAAATCCGATATTGATAAGTTTCATAATTTCTCCTTACTCAATATTCTGAATCTGCTCACGCATTTTTTCAATTTCGCTCTTGATTTTTACAACCTTATGGGCAATTTCGGCGTCCTGAACCTTTGAACCGATTGTGTTCGCCTCTCGGTTCATTTCCTGAATAATAAAGTCTATTTCTCTGCCGATCGGAGTCTGTGATTCCATTATCTTTGAAAGCTGTGCAAAGTGACTTCTAAGTCTTACGGTTTCTTCGGCAACAGCTACTTTATCGGCAAAAACAGCTACTTCGGTAAGCACTCTCTGCTCGTCAATATTGATATTGTAATCCTGCAAAGTACGGTTAATTCTGTCAAGCAAACGCTCTTCGTATTCTTTTACCGTTTGTGGTGAACGCTCGTCAATTTCATCAACGGTAGCAAGTATAACTTCCGCTCTGCCAAGAATATCGGCTTTCATTTTTTCGCCCTCAGCCTCACGCATTGCAATAAATCCGTCAATAGCCGTATTTGCTGCCTCAAGTACATCCGCTGTGATTTCTTCTTCATTTTCAGGTGCTTTTGAAACCGTATATACATCGGGAAAACGAGAGATAGCCGTAACCGTAACATCATTTTCGATTCCGTAAGTTTCCGAAATCTCTTTCATTGCATTAATATAACCCGAAACAAGAGAATGATTAATTTTTACCTCGGCAGGTGTGTCTTCTGCAGCGCCTACTGTAACAAACATATCAATCTTACCGCGGGATACTCTTGAATTTACAAGAGCCTTGAGTTTATCGTCAAGAAAACCGTAGCCCTTTGGAGTTCTGCAGGAAAATTCAAAAAAACGATGATTTACGCTTTTTATCTCAACACTGATTTCTCTGCCGTGCAAAACAGTGCGACATCTGCCAAAGCCTGTCATTGATTTTATCATTGGTAAACTTCCTTTCATATTATAAATTCTTATATTTCAAAACTTAATTTATAAAATCTGTTTTTATTTAAATACATTATACCACACTATAATTCATATAGCAAAGAGATTATTACAAAACTGTAATAACTTTTTTAGTTTACATCAGATATAAGTATATGATATACTAATAAGGATGTAGTATTTTATTAAAAAGGAATGATTTTATGTCAGGACATAACAAATGGAGTACCATTAAACAGAAAAAAGGTAAAAACGATGCTGCAAGAGCTAAGGTTTTTACCAAGATAGGCAGAGAGCTTATCGTTGCTATCCGTGAGGGCGGCAGTGCTGATCCGAGCGTAAACTCAAAGCTTAAGGATTGTATTGCTAAAGCAAAGGCTAACAATGTTCCTAACGACAACATTGAGCGTATTATCAAAAAGGCTGCCAGCGGCGGCGACGGTGCAAACTATGAGGCAGTTACATACGAAGGATACGGTCCTAACGGTGTTGCGGTAATCGTTGAGGCTCTTACAGACAACCGTAACAGAACAGCAGGTGAAGTAAGACATTACTTTGATAAGTTCGGCGGTAATATGGGTACTCAGGGTTGCGTAAGCTTTATGTTTACAAAGAAAGGCGTACTTGTAATTGAGCGTGAAGACCTTGATAAGGACGAAGACACTGTTATGAGCGACGCACTTGAGTACGGCGCATCTGATTTTGAGGCTGACGAAGATGTATTTACAATTTACACCGAGCCTGAAGATTTCAGCGCAGTAAGAGATGACCTTGAAAAAGCAGGTTATACTTTCGTTTCTGCCGAACTCGAAATGGTACCGAGCACATACACAAAGATTGATGACGAGGATAATAAAACAAAGATGCAGAAAATGCTTGATATGTTTGAGGACAACGATGACATTCAGAATGTTTGGCACAACTGGGAAATGGAAGACTGATTTATCTTCCCTGTGCTATCAAAACTAAATCCTTATTATCAACAGAGCCGTCGAGGTTATAATCGGCGGCTTTTTTGTATGCTCCAAAAATCTCTTTCTCACCTGTCAATGTTTTCATAAGCAATTTATAATCATTTGAGCTAACTGTTCCCGTACCTGTTACATCACCGAGTACAACAACAGTGTAGCTTGTTTCTTTTGTGGCTACAACTGCACCTGTTCTCAATTTACCGCTCAAATTATTTCCGTTTTTATCGGTTACAGAAGTTATCGGCGGACAATTCTTTTTAAGCTGTGCTGCTGTTGTTCCGCTTTTTATATTGCAAATAAAGCCGTCATCAGTAAAAATATAATCGGAGAAATTCGCATTTGAATTACCGTCATTTTTATCTGTGAAATTATTTGATTGCGGTTTGGTATCTGAATTTGTATTAAAATCAATATTTTTAAAATCGGAATTACCGATAATCGTTGCAGTAGAATAATCATCTGTAATTGCAACGACATTTCCGCACGCATATAGAATTTTTCCGGTATTTCGGTTTATTTCATACTTTGTAATGCTACTGTTATTAAGAGAAGTGCGATATACAGAACCCGATCTGTAGTAATAAATACTCTCATTACTTACAGAAAACGGATTTGTACAATTATACATATTTGTATATTCTTTATTTTCGTTTAACGAATAAATATATCCTCTGCTGTCAGACAAAAATCCCGCACCGCTGTTATAAAAATCCGAGCAATCACGCACTCTCGTGCAATATTCGGCTTTGTTTTCATCAAGTCTGTATACGGAACCGTCATAAAGAAAAACATATGCACTGCCGTTATTAGTTGTAATGGCATTCACATTCTTTTCGCTGAATCTGTAATCAGACAAATGCTTTCCGTTAAAATCATATGCCGAAACATAACAATACACTTCGTCCGTTTTCATAACATAAAGCCTGTTATTGCAAATTGAAATATCGGTATAATTAAAGTCATCTAAAACATCGGAATTTACATAACTTACTCTGCCGTCAAAACAATTAATACGCACTATACGGTACTTAAAATCATTTGTCATATATACTGCACAAACAGTATCTTTATCAATGAAAGGTACTCCTACAAATCCACCATCAACGGTAAAGCTGTATGACTTTATTGTAGGTACAAAACTTTGAGTATAAACAGTTTTTCCGTTGTACGCAAAAGCAAACGCACCGTTATCATCGGCATCAAAATAAACTTCTTCACAATTTGAAAAGGTATTAAAATTGTATTTTTCAACCGCAATTGCAGACATATTTGCGACAAAAAACATTATAACAATAGTCAAAACAGCATAAATAAACTTTTTAATACCCTTTCCCTCCTTGTGAAATAAAATAACTTATCCCTAAAATGACGATAGGCAACACCGCAAAAAGCAGTGTTGCCTATTATATTTGTTATTTAATTTTAAGCCTGATCCGGTGTAGCTACAAGCGAGCCGTCATCGTTCATTCTGTAATATCCCATACCGTTCATAACAAGTGTATCGTTTCCGTCAAACGCATACGGAATATCAATTGTTGCTTCTGAATCTGCATAGTATGTTACTGTTATTTTTTCATTATCGTAGGTATAAACACCCTCATATGTGATTGAACCGTACATATCGGCGATAAAAGTACCGTCAGCATTAAATTTATAAGTAATATCATAAGAAGGAATGTTCCAATTACCTGTTAATTTATCGCTCTTTTTGAATGTGTCAGGAACTTTAAGTTCAGGTTTTTTAACAGTTGCGCTCTTGAAAATATAAGGTTTTTCAACACCGTCTACTGTAAGCTTAAATGTTCTTCCTGTGAAGATATTACCTGAAATTGTGTATGAACCCGAGAAAACATTAGTTGAGTTTACATAATCAGTACCGTTTTCGCTTGTTGTTGTATAAGTTGATTTTTGAGTAATTGTACCGACAGAAACTGTAATGTTGCCGTCTTTATCAAGTGTGTAATATGTAATACCGTCGCCAGCCTCATCATAAGTAGCGCCGTTACTGTCCTCTACAAGTACCCATGTACCAACAATACTTGAATTGAAGAATGAAGTAAATACGAAAAATGCAGCAATAAAAGCTAAAACTATTACGCCCGCAATAATAATAGGGGTCTGAATTGTTTTCTTTTTCGCAGGAGTTGAATCGGCCGTAAATACCGCTGTAGGACCGTCCTCTCCGGCAATTACATTTATTGTGCCTTTAACTTTAGCAGGGGTTTCTGCAGCATCATTATTTGTTTCTGCCGAAGTCCGGTTATTCTCTGTTTCGGCAAAAAAATCTTTATTCTCTTCCAAAAGAATGCCTCCTAAAATAATATATCTAAATTATCATACTACATTTTTAAAAATAAATCAACAACTTCACTTAGGTTTCACTTAAAATACATATAAAGTTGGCATTTTAAAGTGCCGTTATACAATTTTCTGCGCTTATCAGCTTTTCTTCCAAAGATTTTTTCAAAGTCATCGTCAGGAGTAATTATTGTGTAACTTTTACCTTGTGTTCTTTTAAATTTTTCACCCATTACCTTGTAAAGTTCTTCTGCTGATTTTACATCAAGCAATCTTTCTCCGTAAGGCGGATTAGTTATCACTGTCATAAAACCGTCGTTAAGCTCAAAATCCTTTATATCACGCTTAGCAAATGTAATTCTGTCAGCAACACCTGCAAGTTTTGCGTTCTTTTTTGCTACTTCAAGTGCAAGTTCGTCAATGTCATATCCCTCGGCACGGAAATCGCAATCACGCTTTTCATTTGCTTTTGCAATTTCTCTTTGCTCTTTCCATACATCTGACGGAACGCAATTCCATTTTTCGGCTGCAAAATAACGATTGATTCCCGGTGCTATTTTCATTGATTTTAAAGCCGCCTCTATAAGAATAGTACCGCTGCCACACATAGGGTCAACAACAAAATGATTACCTCTTACCCTTGACAAATCAGCCATAGCAGCGGCAAGAGTTTCTTTTATCGGTGCTTCGTTTGATTCGGCACGGTATCCACGCTTGTGAAGTCCTGCGCCCGAAGTATCAAGCATAACGCTGACCTTATCATTCATAATAAGGAACTGAATTTGGTGCAGCGGGCCGCTTTCCTCAAGCCAAGGCAGCATATATTTTTCGGAAAGTCTTGTTACAACAGCCTTTTTGATAATTTTCTGACAATCAGGAACACTCATCAGTTTTGAGCTAAGGCATCTTCCTTTTACAGGAAAAGCGTCGTTAACACCTATAAAATCTTCCCAAGCGACTGATTTGACACCTTCAAACAATTCTTCAAAACTTACCGCCTCAAACTCTGCAAGCAAAATCTGTATTCTTTCGGCATATCTTGAATTGATATTTGCCTTTGCCATATCTGAAAAATCGCCCTCAAAGGTTACCTTTCCGTTATGAGCCTCAACATTTTTTAAACCTAAAAATTTAAATTCATTTGCACACAGTCCCTCAAGACCGAAAATACAAGGTGCGGAAAACTTAAGCACCGAATTCACTCCTTATTCCTTAAAAAAGGGTATCGGAATAACCGATACCCTTATCAGTATTTTTAATTTATATTAGCATACAAAATCAATTAAAATCCTGCACGCTTAATTACAGACCTTAGACAGTTGGCTCCAAAAGACCGTAATCACCGTTTTCACGCTTATAAACCACATTGATTTCATCAGTGTCGGCATTCTTGAACATAAAGAAGTTATGGTTTACCATATTCATCTCAAGAATAGCCTCGTCAACGGTAATAGGTTTAATAATAATATGCTTTTTACGCATGATCTTGTAGTCATCGTCTTCAGCCTCGTTAATTTCCGGACTTAGACTTACGAAATCATCAATGCTACCGCTCTTAATCTTCTTTTCGAGCTTAGTCTTGTTTTTACGAATCTGACGGCCGAGAATGTCAACAACTTTATCAAGTGCGTCATTCATTTCAGGCATTGTGCTCTCAGCACGAAGAACAAGACCGTTATCTCTGATTGTAACTTCAACAGTCTGACGGTTCTTTTCGAGGGTGACAACTATGTTTACTGTGGCATTCTCAGAAAAAAGTTTTCCGAATTTATCAAGCTTTTTTTCTGCTCTTTCTTTAAAGTTATCTCTGAGTGTTACCTTTCTTGCTGTGTAAGTATATTTCATAATTGTGCCTCCCTTTTCAGGTAATTTATTTTCTGCCGTTGCCGTTGCCTCTGCGGCTGTAGCTGCGGCTTTCACCACCACGCTTGAGGTCAGAAATTTTGTCTTCGCTTGTCTGTTTAAACTTAGACATCATATCCTCAAAGCTTGTGGGGGTATTCTTTTTTGAAGCCTGCCACTCATAATTTCCCGGTGACTTAACGGGTGGTGCAGGTTTGTACGGCTGTCTTGGTGTACCCTGGCGGCGGTTGTTTCTGTCGCCTCTTTCAGGTCTGTCACCTCTGTCGTTATTTCTTGGCTTACGCTCCTGCGGAACTGCCTGTTTCATAGAAAGGCTGATTTTGCCGTTATTGAGGGCAAGAACCTTTACCTTTACAGTCTGTCCTACCTTAACATAATCACCAATTTCATTAATATAGGTATGTGCTACCTCTGAAATATGTACCATACCTGTCTGTGAATCGGGTAAATCGACAAATGCACCAAACTTTGTTATACCCGAAACCTTACCTTCTAAAATCATACCGACTTCAATTGCCATAAAAATTATTTACCCCTTAATTTATATTCTACCCTTTGACTTTACAAGAGCTATTCGCCCGAAACATTATAGAAAATTCTTTCGCCTTCGCTAACATAACCCATTTCGTTTTTGGCTATTTTCTCAATGTATTCTTTAAGCTGGTCGCCTGTGTAGCCTTTAACTTTATCCAAATATCTGGTCTGGATTTCAACCACATTAATCTGCTTATTAATCTCATCAAGTTCAGCTCTTTTGTCGGCTATCTGAATATTTTGATTAACTATAGTGATAACTGCGTAAAAAGCAAATCCGATAATTGCGAGATATAATAGTACATATCTTCCTCGTTTTTTCTTTTTAGGTTCAATTTCCTTTATAGTTGTATTTTCGGCTTTACTTTCAGGATTAATCTGCGGTTTTTTCTTTTCCTTTTTCATTACTCGCCTTAACCTTTTTTCTTACCGATAAACCTATTCGTTTATTTCTAAATGTATCTATTTTCTTACTCATATTATACAATATATTGTTGCTGCTTTTCAATAGTTTTTTTGTAATTTTTTTAAATTTTGTTTTAATTTTTTGGATTATAACATTAATCGCATTTATTATTGGGCAATATATCCTTGAAATGAGTTTTCCGAGTGAAAACCTGTACGCCAAAAAGCCGCACAAAGCACCGAATACAATATAAATTCTGACATATCCGTACAGCATTGCAAGTGAATATAAAAACAGCGCAATACTTGCAATAAGCATAAAAATTATATCGGCAATAATAACTGCGGTTTTGGTACTTAAAAACGCTACTCTTATAAACTTAAATACGCCGTACAACATTCCAAGCCCTACACCGAATAAAAGCGAATATAAAAAAGCTTGAGATTGAATATAAAAATCAATTTCCATAGCTCACCTATTTAAAAAGTTTAGAAAGTCTTGAGCGGGAATTATCATTGCCTATATACTGCATAGCATTTATTTTTCCGTCAATTGACACTTCACCCGATTCAAGATTCAATTTGTCAATATGCAGTCGTTCTCCCTTAATAATCAATCTGCCGCACGAGGTAAGTACAGACACCGTTTCTTCGTTAAAGCCGCTTACATCTTCCGCACCCGTAAGCATAAGTTTACCTCGTGCATCAAGCATAAGAGTATGATTTTTTCCTTTTGGAATTTCACTCATAAAAATACCTCCGTATAAATGCTACTTAATTTATACGGAGATTAAAACAAAAATATTACATTTTCAATTAAACTACAGCCTCATACATTGTATCGGCTTCCTCTTTACGGACAACTTCCTTTACGGCTGTAACCTTTACTTTTACACTTTTTGAACCGAGAGTAATTTCGATTACATCTCCGACTTTTACATCGTATGACGCTCTCGCTTCTTTACCGTTCACGCTTACTTTACCTGCGTTGCAAGCCTCGTTAGCAATAGTTCTGCGTTTAATAAGTCTTGAAACTTTTAAATATTTATCAAGTCGCATTGTTTCACCTCCGACAAAAAAAGGAGCCGACAAACGCCGACTCCGAAAAATCAATTACTGATTTACAGTATCCTTAAATACCTTGCCTGCCTTGAAAGCCGGAACCTTAGATGCTGCGATTTCAATTGGATTACCTGTTCTTGGGTCGCTGCCTGTTCTTGCCTTTCTCTGGCGCTGCTCAAATGTACCGAAGCCTGCAATCTGTACCTTCTCGTCTTTGGCAACAGAGTCGATAATTGTATCAATAACTGCTGTAACTGCCTTTTCCGCATCTTTCTTAGTAAGACCGCTCTGCTCAGCAACAGCTGAAATAAGTTCTGTTTTGTTCATATCAATGGACCTCCAAATTATTCTTTTATTTTTACTTCATCCCAAAGGGAATCAAGCTCTGACAAAGTTGCGCTTTTCATATCAATTCCACGCTCTTTTGCAAGCGCTTCAACTTTTGAAAAACGACCTATAAACTTGTCGCACGCATCGTAAAGAGCGTGTTCACTGTCAATCTTTAACAGTCTTGCAACATTTACCGCAGAGAAAAGAACATCTCCGAGCTCTTCATACTGATTATCGGTATCACCCTTTGAGACAGCCTCTTTAAGTTCATCGCATTCTTCATAAAGTTTAGCGAGTGCATCTTCCGCATTGCTCCAGTCAAAACCGACCTTTGCGGCTTTCTGCTGAACCTTTGAACTTCTCATAAGTGAAGGCAAAGCCTTAGAAACGCTTTCCATTGCCTGTGTTTGAGTTTTCTGCTCTTTGGTCTGCATCTTTATAGCGTCCCAATTTTTGAGCACCTGTTCGGTAGTATCGGCATTTACATTGCCAAACACATGCGGATGACGGATAATAAGTTTTTTGCAAACACCGTCACATACATCGTCAATATTAAATGTACCTTTTTCGCTTTCAATTTCAGAATGAAGAGCGACCTGTAAGAGCACATCTCCGAGTTCTTCCTTTAACAGGTCATTATCCTCTGTATCAATAGCCTCAACAGCCTCATAGGTTTCTTCAATGAAGTTTGAACGGATAGATTTGTGAGTCTGTTCTCTGTCCCACGGACAACCGCCCGGAGCACGGAGAATTTTTACAATTTTAACTAAATCTTCAAATTTGTATTCCGACTTTTCTTTAAAATCCATTTCAATCTTCCTCTCAGGCAAAAGCTTTACTATGCAATATGTCGCAAGTAGTAAAAATTCGCAATCATACTTAATATTTTACCCAATAAGATGGAATTTTGCAAGTAGTTTTGCAATTTTTTCCCCTTTTGGCAAAAATTCTATTACTGTGGCAGTAAAAGTACGCAATATTAACAAAACAAAGATGTAAACGATGATTGCAGCAATAATTGCGCAGATTGTCGCAACTCTGTGCGGAGCAACCATAAGTACGCCTGCATTTACAAGATAAGCAGTCAATCCGCTTGCTACTGCGCCGATTAAAGGCTTGATTGTAGTAGTATAGAAGTTTATTCTTATTTTTGAATGTTTAATAAGCAGATAAATGCCTACAACACAAGACAAGAAATAACCGATAAGCGAGCCTGCCGTTGCGCCCTGAATATTGATGGAAGGAATACTTACAAACATCCATGTAATACCGATTTTTACAACCATACCGAACGCATACAACTTCATAGGAAGATCTGTTCTGCCTATGCCCTGCAGCATACTGCAAATAGGTGTTTCAATAGCCGCAAAAATAGTTGTAAGTCCCATAAGCATAAGTACATTACCGCCGATAGCGGCAATAGAGTCACTTGTATAAATAAATGACATAATCGGATGTGCAAGAACACAAAGACCTATACCCATCGGAAGAGTAAATATCATTGTCATACCGAATACAGTTTCCATTGAAGTTTTAAGGACTTTCTTGTCGCCCTTTGTCCATGCACTTGTAACATTAGGCATGGCACTTGAACCGAATACCTGTGTAACCGCAGTTACAAGCTGCATAAGTTTAAGTGCTGCCGCATAACAACCCCAAAGTTTAGTGTGAATTGTAATAGGGTCGTTTACAATTGATTCGGTAAAACCGTATTTGCCGTACTGGTCAATAAGTGCCTGTGGATTAGTTACCGCAAGTTCTTTGAGTACACGCTGAATAATAATCTGGTCAATAAGCGAACCCATACTCATTATGAAAGCACCCATTGCTGTAGGCACGGCAGTTTTTACCATAAGTATAAAAGTTTCTCTCTTTGTGCGTGCATCAAGAGAATTTTTGTAATATTCTTCGGGTATTCCGTCACCGCCGATTTTAAAGCGGAGCAATAAGAATACAAAAGCCATAAAGCTACCCGAAGAAATACCGCAGATAGCACCTGCTACGGAAAACGCAAGAATTGTATTCATTGCGTCATACTGCGATTCAAAAGTAAACCAAAGGAACTCTCCTGTAGCATTATATTGGTCCATACCGAATTTCATAACGAGGTATGCAAAAGTAAGACCAAGAATAAGTTTTACGCCTGACTCGATTATTTCAGAGATTGCAGTCGGGAACATATTTCTCTGTCCCTCAAAATAGCCTCTGTAAATAGAAACAAGACAGCCGAAAAGAATAGTCGGAGCAAGGCAAAGCATTGCATAAATCGAATACGGAGAATCAATTATTCTTACATAAATAAAACTGCCTGCAATCATTATCATAAATGACACAATGCCGACTATTGAAAAAAACGGAATTGATACCTTATGTATCAGCTTGACATCCTTGTATCTTTTTTGAGCTATACTCTCTGATACAAGTCTGGAAATTGCAATAGGAAGTCCTCCTGTAGCAACTGTAAATATAACAACAAAAATTTCGTATGCGTTGCTGAAAAGACCCGAACCCATTGTAGCGTATTCTTCGCCAAACATAGAGTAAATGTTTGTAAGAAGTACCTGGTCAAGAAGTCCGATGATTTTTACAACAACCATACTCAGCGTAAGTATTGCCGCACCTTTTAAAAAGGAATGAGAAATATTTTCCTCCGCATTACTTATCGCATTGTATTTTTTAGACAAATTAAATCACCCATTACCAAATTATCAAAATAAAATCAAATATTAAAGCTGTGCTTTATCTTCATCAAGCTTTGCGCCGCAGCTGTTGCAGAACTTTGAATTTTCAGGAACATCACTTCCGCATTCAGGGCAATAAGTAACACTTTTTGTTGCTGAAATGCTATCGTTGATAAGATCAAGATTTTCTTTAAGTTCTGTAATTTCAGCGGATTTTTCTTTGATTTTGTCTGACAAATCAGTACCGTGTACCACACTTTTGTAAGTGAGCGCACCAAGTTCTTTAAGTTTGGTGTTAATTTCCGCTCTGATTTCAGCCGCAACAATTTTTTGCTTTGAATTGTCATAAACATCAGACGCTTTTTTAGAAACAACAGACGCCGCTGCCTTTGCATTTACAATAACATCGTCTAAAATACCGTCGAATTTTCCCATATCAGTCATACCTTTCTATATAATATATCTGTGCTATTATAGCATTATTGCACGGGATTAGCAACAAATTTATTGTGTATAAAATGCCGAAATTGCATTTTTTCTTTTTATCATTTCCTCAAATCTGTCAATATATTCATACGGATACTTAAAGTTAAATATGCGTTCGAGATAGTCGGGATTATTTCTCTTGAGTTTGGTAACAGCACCCGAACCGCAGCCGAGAATTGTATGGGTTTCGTCCATAACATAAACATTGTAAAGACTTTCATAGCCTTTTTTAGACCAACCGACATTTTCAAGGTTGCCTGCCATTCTGCTCTGTCTGTACAGATAATACGGAATGTAATTCTTTTTCAAAAGTTCATTTTGATTATATTCGAGCATTTTTCTTGTGGTTTCTGCGCCCTCTCTGTCAATCGTAACACCTTTTTCGGTAAGTGTGGAACTGCGTTTCATACTAAGAGTGTGCACTGTAATACATTCGGCGTCAAGTGCAAGAATACCGTCAACCGAATTTTTAAAACTTTCGTATGTATCTGTCGGCAAACCTGCGATAAGATCGGTATTTATATTTGTAAAACCGCATTTTCTAGCAAGAGCAAAAGCGTCAAAAAACTGCTGTACAGTATGTTTTCTGCCTATCTCACGCAGAACATCGTCATTTAATGTCTGTGGATTTATGCTTATTCTGTCAACATTATTTTCTTTTAAAGCCTTTAACTTTTCGGCAGTAATTGTATCGGGTCTGCCTGCCTCAACCGTAAATTCTCTGCAAGCTGACATATTGAAATTACCGTTTACAGTACCGATTACCTTTGAAAGCTGTTCTGCCGAAAGAGTAGTCGGTGTGCCACCGCCAAAATACACGGTTTCAAGTCTTAATCCGAGTTTATTGGCTATTTCGGCTGTAAGTTTAATCTCCTCACAAAGTAAATCGGCATACGGGTCTACAAGTTTTTTTGCTCTTTCTATAGATGACATTACAAACGAACAATAACTGCATCTTGACGGGCAAAAAGGAACACCCACATATAAACTGAAAGAATCGGGCTTGGAAAGCTCAATGATTTTTCTTTCGTTTTCCTCCGTCATTACGGCAAGGTTGAGTTTTTCGGGACTTACATAGTAGTCGTTTGCAAATATTTCTTTAGCTTTTTCAAAGCCCTGCTCATTTGAAACATTCCTAAAAAGTTTTATAGGACGAACACCCGTAAGCAAACCCCAAGGTTGATTTATGCCTGTAAATTCACACAAAAGTTTATAAAGCATCTGTGCAAGCGAAAGTTCCTTTTCATTATCTTCGCCTGTATTTTCAGTATTCAGAGATTTATTGAAATCTCCTGCCTTTACCTCAACTGTCAGTTTATCCGACATTTCGGTATATATATACGGCTCTTCCTTACGCTCGCATTCACGCACAACCGTTATTTTTTCATTAGGAAAAAACAATCTTGCCACATTTTCAAGTTCATAGTGAAAGCCATGATTAATTACATATAAATTCATATCAAACCCTGCTCATTAAAGGATTATATTTTTTCTCGTGATCGAGAGTAGATGTCGGGCCGTGACCCGGGATTACGATATAGTCACCCTCAAGCTGCTTTAGCTTTTTAATAGAGTTTACCATATCATTGTTATTGCCTGTCGGTAAATCGGTTCTGCCGTATGATTCGCAAAACAATGTATCACCGCAAATCAAAAGTTTATCTGTTATATAGCATCCGCAGCCCTTTGTATGCCCGGGTGTGCTGATATACTTCACCTTAGTTTCGCCAATCATAAAGGTATCGCCGTCCTCAAGATAAACGTCTGCTTTAAACGGCTCAAGGTTTATATTATGAAAAGCGGTAAGATTAAGTGTTGAATCGGAAAGAAACTCTGCATTTGCTTTACCCGTTATAATCATTGCACCAAACATATCCGCAAGCTGTTTTGCGAATGTTATGTGGTCATAATGACCGTGAGTAAGCAAAACGTAGGTGAGTTTTCCGCCGTCTGCGTTTATCTGTTCAATAAGTTTATCTGACTTTGCACCGGGGTCCACAACTGCGTTACAGCCTGTTTCCTTGTCAATAAGATATACGCAATTTGTAGCCAAATCGGTAACATTAAAAATTTTATAATCTATCATTTTCATTACCTGCTTGTATTGTTAATATTTTAAATCACGGGTGTCAATATCAATGGTAACAGGGCCGTCATTAAGCAAAGATACTTTCATATCGGCACCGAATATTCCCTTTTCTGCCTTACGAACACCGTTGTCGAGCATCTTTTTACAAAAATATTCATATAAAGGCTCTGCAATATCTGGCTTGGCGGCTTTCATAAAATTTGGTCGTCTGCCGTGCGAACAATCTGCATAAAGCGTAAAATTTGAAATAACAAGCACTTCACCGTCAATATCCGCAAGCGACAGATTCATTTTATCGTTTTCGTCGGTAAATACCCGCAAAGTTGCAATCTTTGACGAAAGTGCATCTGCCTCTTTTTCGGTATCACCCTCCGCAACACCGAGCAGAATTAAAAATCCGTTGTCAATCTTACCGACTGTATTGCCGTCAACCTTTACTTCCGCAAAAGTAACTCTTTGTAATATTGCTTTCATATTATAACCTCTTAATCTCAATAATTCCGCTGATGTCAGAAAGTTTTGAAATTACACCTTTAAGGTGATTTTTACCTGTAACATCAATAGTAGCGGTTACCATAGCTTTGCCGTCGCCGACTTCTCTTGAATTAAGAGAATGAATAAAGATGTGCATATTTGAAAGTTTGATTGTTACATCTGCAAGAAGTCCTGTTCTGTCGGTAGCAATAATCTGCAATGTACTGCGGAATGCCTCTCCTGCCTTGTCTTCCCAATAACAGCTTACCCATCTTTCAGGTTCTTCGCAGTCATTAAGATTCTTAGGAACATTTGTACATTCCCTCTTATGGATTGATACTCCGTAACCTCTCGTAATATAACCTATAATCTCATCGCCCGGCAAAGGATTACAACAATTTGAGAACTTAACCAGAACATCGTCTGTACCCTCAATTACAACACCCGAAGATGCCTTTGGCTTTTTACGGGGAGCTTGCGGAACTTCGATTTTTTCTATATCTGCGGCATAGGTTTTCTGGTATTCTTCCTTAATTCTCGGCATAACTTTCCAAAGCTGAATACCGCCGTAACCGATTGCGGCATAAACATCGTCGAGAGTTACATACTGCTTTTTCATAAGCATTTTTTCAATAAACTCAACAAACTCTTCATCGGAAAGATTAATGCCGTTGCGCTTAAATTCTTTTTCAAGCATCTGCTTACCTTCGGCAATGTTTTCGTCACGCTTTTCGTGCTTATACCACTGACGAATTTTTGACTTTGCAGAAGCAGTCTTACAAATATCTATCCACGCTTTATTAGGATGCTCTTCTTTTTGAGTAATAATCTCGCAGATTTCACCCGTTTTTAATTTATAGTCAATCGGCACGATTTTTCCGTTTACTTTAGCGCCGACCATTCGGTGTCCTACCTGTGTGTGAATAATATAGGCGAGGTCAATAGGGGTTGAACCGTTCGGTATAACCATTACATCGCCCTTTGGTGTAAATACATAAACATCGTTTTCTTCAAAGTCATTTCTGATATTCTTTGCAATATCCGTTACATCTTCGGCTTCAAGCTGATCGAGAATCATATTTTTGACTTTCTCGATGTTTTCGGCAAGGCGGGTACTTTCGCCTTTTCCGCCCGCACCCATACCGAGTTTATACTTCCAGTGCGCTGCGATACCGTATTCGGCGGTGTAGTGCATTTCCCATGTTCTTATCTGAACTTCAAAAGGAATGGCTCTCTTGTCAAGTACGGTTGTGTGCAATGACTGATACATATTCGGCTTAGGCATAGAAATATAATCTTTAAAACGGTTCGGAATAGGTTTAAAAATATCGTGAACTACGCCGAGTACATTATAACAATCCGATACGGTATCTACAATTACACGCACTGCAAAGACATCAAAAATTTGGTCAATCGTTTTGCCCTGCATAAATGTTTTGCGGTAAATACTGTAAACACTCTTTACTCTGCCGCTTATGTAAACATTTTTTATTATATTATTTGTTTTTTCAAGAATTTGATTTTTTATAGATTCAATAAACTTGTCACGGTCGTTTTCCGAAAGGCTGATAGCATCTTCAATCTCCTTGTAACCAATCGGGTCAAGGTACTGCAAAGACAAATCCTCAAGCTCGTCTTTTATGGTTTTGATACCGAGGCGGTGAGCAATAGGAGCATATACCTGCATATTTTCGTGAGCCTTATCTCTTCTGCTCTGCTCAGGCATACAGCTTATTGTACGCATATTATGCAAACGGTCGGCAAGTTTAATAATAATTACTCTGATGTCGTTAGCCATTGCAATAAGCATTTTTCTGATGTTTTCTGCCTGTCTTTGCTCTCTTGAAGAAAAAGCGATTTTTGAAATCTTGGTAACACCGTCAATCAGCCTTGCAACATCCGCACCGAAAAGTTTTTCAACTTCCTCAAGCGTTGTAGGAGTATCCTCAACAACATCGTGAAGAAGTGCGGCGCAGATTGCGTCTGTATCCATACCGAGTTCGGCAAGAATACAGGCAACGGAAGTCGGGTGCAGAATATAAGGAATGCCCGACACTCTTCTTTGGTCGCCATGAGCCTTTTCGGCAAACTTGTATGCTTTTGTAATTTTGTCAATATCATATGTACTGTTTGACTGGCCAAGCAACTTTACAAGCTCGTTGAAATCCTGATAATGTGCTATTCCTGAATATTTACTCATTACTGCATCCCCCTCAATTTTATAACCGTATCGGCTGAATTAAGATCAACCTTTTGCGACACTTCGGAAACTCTGATTTGTGCGCTGTTTATTCCTTCAATCACCTCAATAAGCGACAGTTCGCTCATTGCGTCAAGAATAATCCTGATTTTTCCGATAGACAATTTATAATCAAGTTTATGTACAAGCGTTTCGATAGGATAGGCATAGCCTCCCGATTTTCTTAAGAATACATATAGTATTGCAAAATCTTCACGAGTAGGCAAAAGATCGGTTATTTGCGCATTTGTAAGATTTAAACCGAGTTTAAAATCTTCGTAGTTCCTCTGACTTTGCAAGAAGTCTTTGGTATCAAGCACTGACGGTTTTATTTCCTTTAATATTATGGAAACATTGCGTTGACCGTTAAATTCGTTTATATCGAGCGTAACCGCAAGGTCAAGTACATCTCCTACTTTATAAGGAAATTCCTGTTGCGTGGTAAAGAAATTCATAACCGATACTGTCGAATTATTGCGTTTAAACTGCAGCCTTAAATGCTTATTTTGTGACAGCGGAGTAATCTGTGAAAGAGTCATTTTATACAACCCGACAAGCGGTGTAGGATTACCCGCACCGTAAGGAGCAAGATACGCAAGCGGTTCAACAAGCTGAACGCTTATTAAAGCAGGATTTAACCTGCAGTCAATATTACACGCATTAAACGGCATATTTTCCTGCTTAAGGGCATATTCGTTAATTCTTTGGCGGAACAATTCAATATTTTTGCTTTTTAGTGAAAGTCCTGCCGCCATAGGGTGACCGCCGCAATGGGTAAGTAAATCCGAGCAGGCAAAAACCGCATCACAAAGGGAAAATCCCTCAACACTTCTGCCCGAGCCCTTTGCCTCTTCTCCGTCACGGGAAATAATAACAGTAGGCTTACCGAAAAATTCTTTGACCTTTGCCGCCACGATTCCGATAACGCCCTGATGCCAACCCTCGCCGTCGATAACAAGCACACGGTCATTTTTAATATGAGGATTTGCTTTGACCATTTCGTCAATCTTCATTAATATATTTTTTTCGATTTCCTTACGCTCGTTGTTATCTTCATTAAGCTGTTTTGCAATACTCATTGCCTCGTTTTCATCATCGGTCAGCAGCAGTGAAACCGATTTTCCCGAAAAGCCGAGCCTGCCGACTGCATTTATTCTCGGAACAAGTGTAAACGATACATTGCCCGAAGTAATCTTTTTGCCGGCAATTCCTGCGGTTTCAATAAGAGCATTAATACCTGCTCTGTCGCTTTCCTGAATATTAACAAGTCCACGCTTGACAAACACTCTGTTTTCGCTTTTTAATTCCACAATATCTCCGACTGTTCCTATACAGAGCAGGTCAGAGTAATTGTCAAGCAGGGACGATACATCGCAGTTTTCGCCCTCAAGCGCCATAACCAATTTAAAGGCTACACCGACACCCGAAAGCATTTTGTACTTACTCGGGCAGTCGGATTGATGCATATCGATTACTGCAACAGCATTGGGTATTTTTCCCGCCGGTTGGTGGTGGTCAGTAATTACAGTGTCAATACCAAGAGAGTTTGCGTAATCAATTTCTTCCACAGCGGCAATTCCGTTATCGACGGTAACAATCAACTTTACTCCCTTTTCAGCGAGAATATCGATTGCGCCTTTATTCATTCCGTAACCTTCTGTTTCTCTTGACGGAATATAGTACATAGCGTTTGCACCGACCGTTTCAAGATAAGAGTACAAAAGTGCCGTAGAAGTGACGCCGTCAGCATCGTAATCTCCGTAAACGCATATAAGCTCATCATTGTCAATGGCAGATAAAATTCTGTCAGCACCTTTTTTCATATCTTTAATTTCAAAAGGTGATGCAATAACGCTGTCGTTCTGCAAAAAATCCTCGATTTCCTCTCTTTTTGTAATGCCTCTGATCTGCAACAACATTGCAAGTATTGGAGGTAATCCGTATTCTGTTTGTATTCTTTTTGCTTCATCCTTGTTGATTTCGGATACTATCCAATTCTTCAAAATGCCATTCTCCTTAATTACCTTTTAACTGCCGCTTACAAAATTTCACTCTCTTTAAGCATTGATTCGGCATGTGCAAGTGCTGCGTCTGTAATATTTACGCCACCTATTATTCTTGCAAGCTCATGCTTTCTGCCGTCAAAGTCAAGCAGCTTTACCTGCGTAAATGTTCTGCCGTCCTCGACCTGTTTGCTTATAAGATAATGAGCGTCGGCAAGCACCGCAAGCTGTGCCTGATGTGTTACGCAGAGCACCTGACTGCTTTTTGAAACTTCTTTGAGTTTTAATCCGACCTTTTGAGCGGCTGAACCCGAAATACCTGTATCGACCTCATCAAAAATCAAAGTATCTATATCTTCCGTGCTTGCAAGCACTGTTTTTATTGCAAGCATCATTCTTGAAAGCTCACCGCCCGAGGCAATCTTTGCAACCGGTCTTGGCGGTTCGCCGGGGTTTGCGGAAATAAGAAATTCTACCTTGTCTGTTCCTTTTTCGTAAAAGTCTGTATTTTCAAATTGAGTTACTATCTGAACATTCGGCATATTTAAAAAGCTCATTTCTTCACGCACTCGTTCAGAAAATACTTTTGCCGTCTTTTTTCGTATTGAACTTAATTTTTGCGCGGAAACTCTTGCATTGTATTCGGATTCTTTATAGTCAGCCTCAAGCTGATCTCTGTTCTTATCATAGCTTAAAAGTTCTTCAAGTCTTGTCTGCATTTTTTCGGCAAGTGCAGGTAATTCATTACATTCGCAGCCGTACTTTCTTGTAAGACGATTTAACAAATCAAGTCTTTCATCAATTTCTTCAAGCCTTTGCGGATCGCTTTCAACCGAATCGGCGGCATCGGAAATCGACTCTATACAATCTCTCAGATTATAATAAACATCCGTGATGCTCTCGGAAATACTTTCATAATCCGCATTGATTGACGCCGCTCTCTGAATATAATTCATCGCACTTTCAACAGCCTCAATTCCACCTGCGGTTCTTTCATCTCCGTCAAGAAGTTCTCTCGAATCATTAAGCAGAGTAAAAATCTTTTCGGAATTCATCAGAATAATGCGTTCGTTTTCAAGCTGTTCTATCTCATCGGGCTGAACATCGGCATTGAAAAGCTCTGTTGTCTGATAGGTAAGCAAATCAATTTCGTGCAATCTTGCAGACTCATCTGAATTAGCCTCGTTAAGCTGCTTTTTCAGTGCCTTATACTTTTTATATTTTTCTCGGTAATCTTCAAGCTCGTTTTTTAATTCGCCAAAGCTGTCGATATAATCTATATGTGTATCAGGCGAAAAAAGTTCGTAACTTTCGTGCTGACCGTGAATATTAATAAGATTTTTTGCAACCTCTTTTAATACAGTAACACTCGCAGGTCTTGCGTTGATTTTACAACTGCTTTTTCCCGTTGCGGAAATCGTACGCTGCAATATTAAAGTATCGTCATCTTCATTGTTGTATCCAAGTTCCGCAAGCTTTGCTTTTACGGTATCGTTTACATCATCAAACTGTGCGGTTACAAGCGCTGTTTTTGCGCCGGTGCGCACAAGTTCTTTTGAAGTACGCTGTCCCATAATAGCGTTGATTGAATCTATAATAATACTTTTACCTGCACCGGTTTCACCTGTAAGTACATTAAGTCCCTGCGAAAAGTCAATTGAAGTCTTTTCGATAACCGCTATATTTTCTATATATAAAGTTGTAAGCATATAACATCATCCCTGTTCAGAGCAGCTTTTTAAGCTCCTCGGTAAGATTAACTGCGTCATTTACGGTACGGCAAGCAACAAAAATAGTATCGTCGCCTGCAATAGTTCCTACAATTTCCGAGTGGTCAAGTGAATCAAGCGAAGTACAAACCGCCTGTGCCATACCTACCATAGTTCTTATAACAACAATGTTTTGAGCCGCGTCTATGGAATTTACGGCTGTGGAAAACATTGACTTAAGACTTGATTTTTTTTCATTTTGATTTTTTGCGGGTGACATATAACGGTATTTTCCGTCTGAATCAAGTGCCTTTACAAGGCGAAGGTCTTTTATATCTCTTGAAATTGTCGCCTGCGTTGCCTTGTAACCGTCACGCTTAAGGCAATTAAGAAGATCGTCTTGAGTTTCTATAGACTGTTCTGAAATAAGCTCAAGTATTCTTGCGTGTCGTCCTGATTTCATTACATTTCCCTCTCTTTCAGCTTTTCGTTAAGCAGCTTAAAGAAATTACGCTTTCTCAACGAAATAAGCTCAAGACAAAGCTCTGATTTTTTGATTTTGACTGTATCTTCCGAAAGAATATCAACATTTTTTTCGCCGTCAACAGTAAGTAAGCAGCAGCAATCGGCAGGAATTTGAACCGTAACCGCAAGACTTGCACTGCCGTCAAACAAGACCGAGCGTGAATGTAATGAATGAGGACAGACAGGAGTGGCAATAATGCAGTCCGTCTGCGGTGCAACTATAGGACCGCCTGCCGAAAGAGAATAAGCCGTTGAACCTGTAGGGGTAGCAAAAAGCAAACCGTCGGCTCTGTATTTTGCAATCCATTCATCATCCAGATACAAATTAATATCAATTATTTTTGAAAACTGACCTCTTGCAATTACAGCGTCATTTACCGCAAGATAATGCTTTGTTTCACCGTCTTTGTTTACCTCGACATCAAGAAGTATTCTTTTTTCTGTTGTATATTCTTTATTTACAAGCTTTTTTAATCTGCCGATATCATCGGGTTCAAGGTCTGCGGCAAAACCAAGCCTGCCTACATTTACGCCTATAAGAGGAACATTATTTACCGCAGCATATTTTGCGGCATGAATAATAGTACCGTCACCGCCCGCCGTAACCGCCGCATCGCAACAGCCGAAAAGCTCGTCAATGGTATCGACATAACTTATATTTATTCCTTTATAAAAAGGTTTACATTCGCTGAGCATAACTACATCAGCGTTTTCTCCAAGAAAAAGTATTGCTATCTCTTTTGCACAGGAAATTGCTTTTTCCTTGCTGAGATTAACCACTACAGCTATTTTCATAACTGCCCTTCCTTTCTTGTACAGGCAATAATATCTTATTGCTTATTTATCAAGCTGACTATGAGAATTTTTGACAAGTTCTTCAGGAGTAATCTCTGTATATGACTTGGGGTCATCACTCTTTCTCAAGTGAATGAGATACTCTATATTGCCCTCCGGACCTTTGATCGGTGAATAATCAAGATTTAAAACATCAAAGCCGTTTTCAAGGCAGAAATTAAAAATATTCTGCACAACCTCAATGTGTACGGCAGGATCTCTTACCACGCCTTTTTTTCCTACCTTTTCTCTGCCTGCCTCAAACTGCGGCTTAATAAGGCAAACAGCCTGTGCGTTTTCAGCCATAAGTTGCCTTGCCACAGGTAAAATAAGTTTGAGAGAAATAAAAGAAACATCAACCGAGAAAAAGTCAATTTCATCAGGCACTTGCTCCCTTGTAACCTTTCTCATATTTGTGCGTTCAAGGTTTACAACCCTTTCATCGTTTCTGAGTTTCCAAGCAAGCTGACCGTAACCTACATCAATGGAATAAACTTTCTTTGCGCCGTTTTGCAGCATACAGTCGGTAAATCCGCCTGTCGAAGTACCTATATCCATAGTGATTTTTCCGTTTAAGTCAAAATCAAAATTATTTATAGCTTTTTCAAGTTTCAGTCCGCCACGGCTTACATATTTTTGAGTTGAACCACGCACTTCAATTTTGCAGTTTTCGTCATAGCTCTGACCGCATTTGTCGGCTTTCTGGTTATCCACATATACCTGACCTGCCATAATTACAGCTTTTGCCTTTTCACGGCTGTCAGTAAATCCGTTTTCATATACGAGTATATCAAGTCTTTTTTTCATTATCTGTTTCCAATCCTGTCAAGGTCTTCCAAGACTACATCAGCCATACCCTCTGCATCGAGTTTGAGCATATGCAAAGCCTCGGATACCGACATCTGTTTTACAAATTTATCGCCAATGGTTTTTATATGATAACAGCCGTTAAACTGTCTTGCAAGCAAAGCATCACCGAAATTTCTGGCAACACTGCCTGTTTTTATTCCCTCTTCAAAAAACCACACCGTATTAAATTCGGTTGCAAAATCAAATGCCGACGGGTCAATCGGTTTGATTTTACAAAGTTTTAAAATACAAACTTCTATGCCTTTTTCCGCAAGCATTTCTTTTGCTTTGCAGGCATAAGAGAATAATCTGCCGTAAGTGATAATCAGCTTGCCGCAATCTTTGTTGCCGTAAACATCATAAGTAATGCTTTCTTCGCCAAAATCATCGGGCTTATAAAGTTCACCGCCACGAGGGTATCTTACGGCGGCAACATTGTTGCAAACATAAATTGCGGAATTAAGCGCACATTTCAGTCCGTCAAAATATGTCGGAGAAAAAATTGTGACATTCGGAATTGAATTAAGCATAGATACATCAAATACGCCCTGATGTGTTTCGCCGTCATCACCGACAATTCCAGCTCTGTCAATAGCAAGAACAATGTGCAGTCCGCTCATTGCCGCATCGTGTATAATCTGGTCATATGACCTCTGTAAAAATGTCGAATAAACAGCAAATACGGGACGCATACCCTTTGAGGCAAGTCCGCACGCAAAAGTTACGGCGTGTTCTTCCGCAATTCCGACATCAAAAAATCTTTCTTTATGATAGATAGAAAATTTCTCAAGTCCTGTTCCCTTTGCCATTGCGGCGGTAATAGCACAGATTTTTTTATCTTTTTCCGCAAGTTCACAAAGTGTGTTACCGAATTCAGCAGAAAATCCTTTATGAGAAGATATAGGTTCGCCCGAATCAATATCGAATTTGCCGATTCCGTGGAAAGCGCCCGGATTTTCTTCGGCAGGTAAATATCCCTTGCCTTTCTTAGTAACAACATGCAAAAGTACGGGTGAATTGATTTTCTTTGCAGCTGAAAGTGCATTTTCGAGTTCCGGTATATCGTGACCGTCAATAGGACCGATATATGTAAAGCCAAAGCAATCAAACAAAGTGTTTTTGTACACAAGATTTTTAATTTTTGACTTACTTCTTCTTAAAAATGCGCTTATCGGTCTGCCGAACAGAGGAATTTTAGAAAGCACCTTTTCCGTATTTTTCTTTACTCTTATATACCACGGCTGTATTCTTACTGTGGTAAGATATCTCGGAAAAGCACCGACATTTTTAGAAATTGACATTTTATTGTCATTAAGAATAACAATAAAATTCTTTTTGAATCGTCCGGCATTGTTCATTGCCTCAAAAGCAAGTCCGCCCGTAAATGAGCCGTCACCGATTACGGCAACCGTATGGCTCTGATCTCCGCTTAACATCTTTGCTCTTGCAATACCGTATGCCGCAGAAATAGATGTACTGCTGTGGCCTGTATTAAAATCATCATACTTGCTTTCACTGCGTTTAGGGAAACCCGAAATGCCGCCTTTTTGGCGCAATGTATAAAAATCGTCAAATCTTCCCGTAAGCAATTTATGAGTATAACTCTGATGTCCCACGTCCCATACAATGCTGTCTTTGGGCAAATTAAAAGTTCTGTGGAGTGCCACGGTAAGTTCCACAACGCCTAAATTCGGAGAAAGGTGACCGCCGTTGAGCGATACGGTTTCAATCAATTTTTCTCGTATTTCACTGCATAATTTCGCCAAATCTTTTTCATCAAGCCTTTTTACATCGGCAGGCGATTTTATTTTTGACAGTAACTCATAGTCACCCATTTTCTCCCTCCTTATCCTTTTTCATTTTCATAATAAATTATTTTTTACGGCTTGCAAGGTAATCCGCAAAATCGCACAAAGCCGTTGTATCACCGTCAAAAGCATTAAGAGCCGTTTTTGCCTTATCTGTAAGTTCAGCAACAAGTTCTCTGCACTTTTCTATACCGAGAAGCGACACATATGTTGACTTAGCGTTTTCGTTGTCACTGCCTACAGGTTTTCCGAGTTCTTCGTCAGTGGAAGTAACATCAAGAATATCGTCCTGAATCTGGAAAGCAATACCTATACACTCGCCGTATTCAGATGCTGATTTTGTAAGTTTATCATCAGCATTCGCAGAAATACATCCAAGCTCACAAGCCGCCTTTATAAGACAAGCTGTTTTTTTATAATCCATTTCTCTCAACACTTCAATCGGTGCTGATTTATTTTCATTAATAATGTCAATAACCTGACCGCCGACCATACCTCTTGCACCGCAATAAGCCGCAAGGGTATTTACAGCTTTACAACACGCAGCAGCCGAACTTTGGCTGATTGCCTTGTCGCTTGTCATAATTTCAAAAGCGAGCGACTGCAATGCATCTCCCGCAAGCAAAGCAATATCTTCACCGTACACCTTATGATTTGACGGTTTGCCTCTGCGCATATCGTCATTATCCATACAAGGCAGATCATCGTGAATAAGCGAATATGTGTGTATCATCTCAACCGCACAAGCAAAAGGTACCGCAGCCTCGGTCTTGCCATTGCAAAGTTCGTTAAAACTGAATACAAGATTAGGTCTTACTCTTTTTCCGCCTGCCTCAAGGCTGTATTTCATAGACTCGATAAGTTCTTTTTCTCTGCAATTTAAGTCAGGCAAATAATCATAAAGAGCCTGTTCGGTTTGTTTTATATAATCAGTCATTATTCATCACCGTCTGTAGTACAAATATTATTTAACTTTGTATTAATATCTTCAATTTTGCCTTTGCTTTCCGAAAGTTCCTGCATACAAAAAGCAAGTAATTCGCAAGCCTCTGTGTAGCAATCAACACTTTCTTTGAGCGGAAGTTGTGAATTTTCAAGTTTAGCCACAACCTCGTCAAGTTTAGCGTCAGCTTGTTCAAAAGTTAATTTTTTATTCATTATTCAAGATCCTCTGCATATTCAAGTAATCTGTTCATTCTGTGGTTTGCGCCGCTGCGGCTTATCGGCACAGAAAGGTTTTGTCCCAAATCTCTCAGCGACATTTCGGGATTTTCAAGTCTTAACACGGCTATTTCTCTTAAATCGTCGGGCAAAGACTCTATTCCCTTTTTGTCTTTGATTTTTTGTATCGCCGCAAGCTGCTTTGCGGAAGCAGACGCAATTTTGGTTATATTGGCAACCTCACTGTTTATGCGCCTGTTAATGTTATTGCGCACCTGTTTTACAGCCTTTGTACCCATAATTTCCATAGCACAATTTGTTGCGCCTATGTATGTAAGCAAATCACAAATTTGCTCACTGCCTTTAAAATAGACAACATAACTGCCGTTGCGCACAACTGTTTTCGGCGTAAAATCACATTCGGGTATTTCCGAAAGAATTTTACACAAATCGACCGACAGATTTTTATGCGGCACACAAAACTCGGCGTGGTAACTTTTCATTGGGTCAGACACCGAACCGCAGCCCTCAAAAGCTCCTCGTAAAAAAGCCGCCACAAGTTCGTCACAGCTTATATTGGCTCTGTTTACTCTTAGCGATATATCATTGTCGTGATGACCGTAATCATCAAAAATTCTTAAACAGTCATCGGCATTTATAAGTGAAATTTTAGAAAGGTGATGCTCTGTGGTTCTGACACGCAAAGTGGTTTCTTTTTCGATAATCGGCATATAAAGTTCTTCAAGCAAATCTGTCACTTTTTTAGAAACATCACTGTTTTCGGTTGTAAGAACAATTTTATCTTTTTTAAATACCTTAGAGAAAATAAGTAGGCCGTAAAGCTCTGCCTTTTTTTGTTCGGTATCTACAGCATTAACAGAGCAAAGCTCCTTTTTAACTTCGGAGGAAAACGACACTATTTACACCTCGTTATTTTTTTACATCTCTGTGCTGTACAATGCACTTGTAACCTTTTTCCATAAAATAGTTATCAAGCAATTCCGCAATTGTAACACTGCGGTGTTTGCCGCCTGTACAGCCTATGCCGACTACAAGCTCGCTTTTGCCTTCTTTAAGATACAAAGGCAATGAATAGTCAAGCCAGTCAATAAGTCTTTTTACAAATTCCTGTGTTTCTTCACTGTCAAGCACATAGTCCTGAATACATTTTTCAAGTCCCGTATGTTCCTTAAGTTCCGCAATATAAAACGGATTCGGCAAACAACGAACATCTATAATCAAATCAGATTCAAGCGGAATACCGTACTTAAATCCAAAAGACATAAAAGTAATCATAATACTGTTGGAGCTGTTCTCAAGAAACATCGAAATAATGCGTTCTCTAAGCTGTTTAATTGACATAAATGTCGTATCAATACTGTAATCAGCAAGTGTTTTTACGGGAACAAGCAATCTTTGTTCTTCCTTTACGGCGGCGGCAACAGAGCCGTCCTTAAGTCTTTCGGTAAGCGGATGTCTTCTTCTTGTTTCTTTATAGCGCACAATAAGGCTGTCGACTTTTGCGTCAATATAAAGAATACTTACGCCCTCGTTATTTTTCTTGAAGTTTTCAAGGTCGTCGTACATAACCTCATAATCACCGTTGCCTCTGACATCAACCACAACCGCAACTCTTTTCATTGCTTTGTCCGAAGAATCTTTGCAAAGTTTGTATAATGTCTGCAAAAGTGAGGTGGGGATATTGTCAACGCAGTAGTATCCTATATCCTCCATAATGTGCAGCGCACTTGTTTTGCCTGCACCCGACATACCCGAAATAATTACAAATTCCATAATATCAACTTCCTCTATTACGCCTTAATTATTGCATAAATAATTATTTTCAAAGCATTATCAATTCACATTCAAGATCATAACCTGTTTCTTTTTTAACAGTTGTCTGAATTTGAGAAATAAGCTCTTTTACATCTTTAGCAGTGGCATTGCTTTTATTAATAATAAAGCCTGCGTGTTTTTCCGATACTTCGGCACCGCCGACACCCTTACCTTTAAATCCGCACTGTTCTATCAAAGCACCTGCGTAATTTCCCTCGGGTCGCTTGAAAACACTGCCCGCACTCGGAAATTCAAGCGGCTGTTTATCAATTCGTCTGCTCATAAAATCGTCCATTCTGTGACGAATATCATCGGGATTATCACTCTTAAGTTTGAGTGTAATGCCTGTGATTATGCAGTTATTTTTACGGTAAGCACTTGTGCGATAGCCGAATTCAAGATTTTCTTTATCAATTCTGCCGATAGCGCCGTCATCTGTAATATGATTTACCGACACGACAACATCTTTCATTTCTCCGCCGTAAGCGCCCGCATTCATAAATGCCGCACCGCCTACAGAGCCCGGAATTCCCCATGCAAACTCAAGTCCGGAAAGACTGTTGTTAAGCGCAAATTTACAAAGAGCAGCAAGTGTAGCGCCTGCGCCGCAATAAACGGTTTCGCTGTCTATCATTCTTATCTCTTTGAAATCGCCGTCAAGTTTAATAACAGCGCAATCCATGCCATTATCGTCTACAAGTATATTACTGCCGTTACCGAGCAAGAAATATTTTGTATCTGTAAGTTTACATTCTCTTACAAATTTGCAAAGCTTACTTAGACTGTCAACCTTTATGTAAACTGCCGCATTGCCGCCGATTTTAAAACTTGTGTGTTTTTTCATCGGCTCGTTAAGCTTTGTTTCACAAGCAAGACTGTCTGCAAATTTATATATATTTTCAATATTATTCATCGAATTACTCCAGTTAATAATAAATATTTTTCTCCTTAAAGTATGCTTTCAGGGTTTCTTCGTTCGCATTAACAATACGCTCCTGCGGAAAATCTATATCTTCAAGCATTTTCAGAGTTTCGGTGCCTCTGCCAAGGGTATGGGTATAGTGCGAATCGGTATTCACGCAAATTCTTGCTTTGTATTTTTTACAAAGTTTTGCAATCTGCGTACAATTTGAGGCGCAACTCTTTTTATATCTGAATGCGGAATCGTTAATTTCAATAAGTTTGCCCTCTTTTGCAAGCTGAGGGATAACTCTTTCGTAGTCATATTTAAAGTATTCACTGCCACTGTGACCAATGACATTTACATTAGGATTTTTTGCAAGACCGAGGTAAGCCTGTGTACATTTTTCAACAGTTGCCTCGCCCTCAATAGTTAAAGTGTGAAGTGAAGCTACCACCCATTCAAGATTATCCTGCAGCTGCGGCTCAACATCAAGATTACCGTTGTAATCGCATATATTAGCCTCTATTCCGTGCAGCACTCTTACTCCCTTTATGTATGCTGGTAAAATAGCAAGGGATTCAAAATAGAACGGACCCGGTGCTCCAGGCATAGTTCTTGCATGGTCAGTGATTGCAATGGCAAAAAGTCCGAGATCGTGCGCCTCCTGTGCCATTTCCGTTATAGTGGCATAAGCGTGTGTAGACGCTATTGAATGTGTATGCATATCGGCAACTAATTTCACTTGCTCACCCCGTTATTACTCCCATTTGTCAACGATGACTTTCTCTGTCTGCGACATATCAAAATCCATACCGAGTGCGCTCAAAAGCTCCTGTGCGGCATTATAACCGAGCTTTTTCTGACGGTTGTTCATGGCCGCAACCTCAATAATAACGGCAAGGTTTCTGCCCGGCTTTACAGGTATGGTCAAGGTCGGCACTTCAACGCCCAAAATATCCATATACTGATTATCAAGTCCCATTCTGTCGTAAACCTTGGTGTTGTCCCAAATTTCAAGATTGATAACAATATCTATTTTTTCCGTAATCTTTACCGAACCCATACCGAAAAGCTGTCTTGCATTAATAATACCGATACCTCTAAGTTCAATAAAATGTCGGATATTTTCAGGTGACTGTCCCATAAGCGTGTGAGTAGAGGTTTTTCGGATTTCCACTGCGTCATCGGCAACAAGACGGTGTCCACGCTTAATAAGTTCGATAGCGGTTTCGCTCTTACCTACACCGCTGTCACCGAGCAGCAGGCAACCCTCACCGTAAACTTCCACAAGAACACCGTGTCTTGTAATTCGAGGCGCAAGTTCTTTGTTGAGATATTGGAAAAGTGCCGCTGTAACCTGTGATGTTGTTTCTGCCGAGCGCAAAATTGACACCTTATGTGTTTTTGCACTTTCCATCATAGCTATAGGTGGTTCGATATTTCTTGAAATGATAATCGCAGGCGGACCAAAGCTCAATATTGAGTCAATAACCATTTTTTGAGCCTCCGAGCCGAAACGAGAGAGATACGAAAACTCTGTTGTACCAAAAAGAAGCAGTCGGCTGCTGTCGAAAAAGTCAAAATATCCTGTAAGCTCAAGTCCCGGACGATTTACTTCAAATGTTGAAACTTTGATTTCTTCAAAATTTTCAGCAATATAAACCTTTTGCAAATCTAAATCTTCAGTCATTTTTGATAATGCAACCGAAAAATCACTAGCCATAAATCCACCGCCGTTCAATAATTAAAATATATGCTCGTGAAAGGCTTTGTATCAGTAATAATGATATTGAACCGAGATTTTAAAAAATCCGCTTTAAAAATACTTTTTTTGACTATGCTGTCAGCAACTTATGTTTACTCATTGCACAGGCTTATGTTTACAAAGTTATATTAAAGTATTTTATTCTCAATTTAATTACATTATCACAAATTACTTTGGTAAATATATTCAAAAGTTTTGCCCAAAGTATATAGCCTTTCCATTCTATACATCAATTATTATACAACAAAACGCTTATAGTATAAAGTCTTTTTATGAATTATTTTTCATTTTTTTATCATAATTTCAACTTTTTCGCCTGTAACCCCGTTATTTTTACTAATATGAGGTAAATATAGCAATGATTTCTTAGATTTACTAAGGTTGTTGTTCATTTTTAATAGAGTTGATGAAATGTCGGTATCTTTTTTTTCCAAAATCATTATTTGTTCAGTACATTTTTCAAGAGTTTTCGGTTCATCAAGCAATTTTAAAATGTCGTTGCTGCATACCGCTGTATATACCGACGGCGATACCGCATAATTATTCTTTATATACTGTAATGCAGAGTAATATTTTTCGCTGTCAACATTTTCCGCAAATGCTATAAGCTCAAGCTTAGAAAGTACAATTTCGGGTTTATGCTCGGTTTTTAAAGTTTTAAGCGCTTTTTCAAGGCTTTCTTCTTCGATTTTGACAGTTTCACTTTTTTCTTCATCAGAAATATAAATAAATTTGTAATCGCTTTTATCAACTATAATGCACTCAATAATAACCGCTTTATCTATCCTTTTACTGTTGTCGCAACCGCACAAAAATACACTGCTTAAAACAAGCATTAATGCCAAAACTTTTTTAATCACCCTGTTTGCCTCCTTTCAATCTGAGCAAAGCATAAATCGGTAATACAACTGCGTATATGGCACACATAACTGCAAAAATAATATCATTCTGCACAAGCTCCTTTGCTTTCGGAAAAACCTCGGTACATATATACATTACAAAAATCAACGATGTAAATATAAATGTATTTTTTCCTCTTTTCTTTACACCTGTACTCTCATTTATACAGCATAAAAGCAGTGAAACAATTATAAAAGAGCAAAAAGAAATACAAATCATATAAAGAAAATCAAAACTCGTCATTTGTCCGAAGGAGGCATTTTGGGCAAGTATGAAATACGGAAACTCCCTGCCGTCTGCATAATCAGCAAGAACTGTATTCATAAAAAACACAAGCACAGCACTGCTTACAAAGGCAATTACAAGAAACCATACAAAAGCGGATTTACTTTGACTGAAACTTCCCGATATTACAGAAAAAATTACAGGCAACACACAAACAGGCAGCAAAGAAAAAAGAGCGGCAAAAAAATCATCTGTACTGTTACTGCGATAAAGATTGCTTAATTCTACATCAGAAATATTGCCAAGTAGAAATATTATTATAAAAATTGCCGTAACAACCGAACTGATAAGAGCACATCTTGATTCGGTAAACACACCTTTGTACGCACTGTATGCGCATACAAAAAGTATTCCGACAGCAAGTACAAACCTGTTTGCATTCGAGTTCAGCGCAGTAATAAGAATATCAACATACAGTGAAAGAAATCGCACGCTTGCAAATACAAACAATATGCAATAAAGAGAAGAAAATGTAATTTTTGTCAATGAGCTTTTATTTAAAAACACATTAAACACATCACAGCCTGTTGACTTATGGAGAATGTAAGACGGCAGCATAAGCACTGCGAGTACAACCGCCATAAATAAAATTTCAAGAACAACCGCCCACAAAGGAAGTGTGCCAAGATAATTATATTTTACTCCCAAAAATATAAAAACAAAAACGGCAAACAGCCCTGCATATACTTGGGTTATCTTACCCTTCATCAGAGTCACTCTCCTTTGTTTGTGCAAACTTTTGAACTCTTATTGTATGTCGGGATAATCTTTTCCAATCCGCACGCACAAAAACATCTCTCATTCTTCTTACAGAAAAAGGAGCAAGCGAAGACATATACGGAACACCGACAGAAGTTTTTGCACATATATTTGCAAGCACAAAGCAACTCATAAGAACAATCCCCCACATTCCGAAAATTCCTCCGACTGCCACAAAAGCAAATCTAAGCACTGTAATAGGTGCATAAAGCGACGAAGTAACATAACTGCTGATTGCCGCAACTGCAACTATCATAAGGGTAGATGAGGCAATAAACCCTGCATTTACCGCACTTTCACCAATTACAAGCGCACCCACAATGCTGACGGCGTGACCGAGCGGTTTTGGAATCCTCAATCCCGCCTCTCTCATAATTTCATAAACAAACATAATTATCAGCACTTCAAGCGCAACAGGCAAAGGAGTATCCGCAAGTGCCGTTGACGCTTTTAAAAGCAAGCCTTTCGGAAAATACTCGGGATGAAATTGAGCAAATGCAGTATAAATACCCGGTACAAATATTGCCGTGAAAAATGAAATATACTTTAATATTCTGATAAAGGTTGCATAATACGGTCGGTTTGAATAATCGTCCACACTCTGAAATTCCTCCACAAAAATATGCGGAATAATAATTGCGGTCGGAGTACCGTCAACCAAAATCGCTACTCTTCCCTCCATAAGTTTTCCGCATACAGTGTCGGGGCGTTCGGAAATGCCTACTCCCGAAAATATAGACTTTGTGCCCTTATCCTCAAGATATTCAGATAAATAACCCGATGCAAGCACCATTTCAAGGTCACTTGACTGCAGTCTTTTTCTTATTTTATCAAGGATAATTTTAGACACCGAATTTTGCAGATAGCAAATACAGAGTTGAGTTTTTGAAGTTGTACCGACTGTTGCGGTTTCAAATACAAGGTCAGGACTTTTTACTCTTCGTCTGATAAGCGTCATATTAATTCTCAAAGGTTCGGTAAAGCCTTCCTTTGAACCACGCTGTACCACTTCGCTCTCGGGTTCGGTAACTCCTCTGAAAGAAAAGCCCTGCACACCGATTGCAAGCATTTTACTGCATCCGTCAACAGCAATTACAGCAAAACCTGAAGTTAAAAACATTATTGCCTCATCAAAGCTCTCAAATTCCACAATTTCACTTGCAGAGAGAACCGAAAGTCGAATTTCATCAAGAATTTGTGTGCCGTCTGCATTTTTAAAATCAAAATCAAAAATCGGATTAATTATAGAAAGTGCGATTACTTCTTTACTGCACATTCCCTCTATTGTAATTACTGCGGATGTGGTTTTATTATCTGAATTTAATATCATATCTCTCACCGTAAAATCGGCAGAATTTGCGAAAGCAGATTTAAGGGAAGATAAATTTTCTTTTAATGAATTATACATTCTATCACCAATATTAGGCTTTACAAAGTTATCTCAATTATTCCGAAATTTGTATATAATTACATTTATTGCAAACATTAGTAATGGTGATAAAATGATTATTTCAATTATAAGAACTCTGCTTTTGTATGCATTTGTTATTCTTGCAATTCGGCTTATGGGCAAAAGGCAAATAAGCGATATGCAGCCGAGCGAACTTGTAGTAACTCTGATTGTATCCGATATTGCGGCAATTCCTATGTCAAATACTTCACAACCGTTGCTTTCGGGCATAATTCCCGTACTCGTTCTTATTGCCTGTGAAATAATAGCAAGTATAATAATGCTGAAAAACAGAAAATTCCGAGGTCTTATCTGCGGCTCGCCCATAACCGTAATAGAGGACGGAAAACTGATGCAAAACGAAATGAAACGGCTTAGAATGTCAACCGAAGATTTATGTATTCAGCTAAGACAACAGGATATTTTTTCACTCGACGAGGTACAATATTGTATCGTAGAAACCAACGGAAAAATAAGCGTTTTGCAAAAGCCCGAAAAGCGCACGGTAACACTTGAAAACCTCGATATTAAAGTTCCCGACACAAAACTTGAAACCGTGGTAATCAGCGACGGACAGCTTTTACAAAATTCACTCAGGCTTTGCAAAAACAGCAAAGAAACCGTAGATAAAATTCTTTACAAAGAAAATGTCGCCATAGACGATATATTTATTATGACGCTTGACGGAGCAGGAAATTATAAAATAATTACAAAGGAAATTTAATATGAAAAGAATATATATATCATTGGCTTTTTTTATTTTATCAATAGCAACAGGCATTTTTGAAATGTTCTATGTAACAAATAGAATTGACGAACTTAACGAAGAAATTGTATCTGCCGACAACCTTGTTAAAAGTGAGAATTATGACGGTGCAAAAGATGTGCTTGCAGCTGCAGAATCAAAATGGCAAAAGAATCTAAGCATTTTTGATATTCTTCTTATTCACGATTATGTTGATGAAATCAGTGTAAACCTATCTGCAATGCGGTCATATGTCGCTACACAGAGCAACGACAATTACCTTGCCGAAAGTGCGGGCATAAAAAAACAGCTCACCTCCGTAAAGGACAGTGAGCTTGTTAAAATTGAAAATATTTTATAATTAATTGTGTTTTCTTACTCTTGTATTAATAACTTCAATAAGCCAGAAAATTACAAATACAAAGGCATTTACAATTACTACACTTGCTCCCGTCGGAGTATCCATTGTGTAAGATGCATACATTCCAACGAAGAAACAAATAAGCGAAAGTACACCCGAACAAATAATTACCGCTTTAAATTTTTTGCACACTCTCATTGAAGAAAGTGCAGGGAAAATGATAAGAGCCGAAATTAAAAGTGTACCCATAATTCTCATACCGATTACGATTGTAAGTGCTGTGAGCAAGGCAATTACAGTATTATAAACACCTGTTTTAAGTCCTGTAGCCTTTGAAAATGTTTCATCGAATGTAACCGCAAAAATCTTATTGTAAAACAAAACAAAAATCACAATTACTATCAAAGCAAGAACGGCACACATTACAGCATCAGCGTTTGTTGTGGCAAGAATACTGCCGAACAAATAAGAATTAAGGTCGGTATTTACTCCCGAAATACTTACACAGACAACACCGATTGCAAGCGCTGTACTTGAAATAATGGCGATAGCCGCATCTCCACGGATTTTACTTTTTTCCGAAAGTCTTAAAAGTAAAAATGCGGCAATGATTATAACCGGAACCGCAACCTGTAACGGTGCAAGATTTAACGATGCGGCAATTGCGAGCGCACCAAAGCCTACATGGGAAAGGCCGTCACCGATCATAGAATATCGTTTCAGCACAAGAGTTACGCCAAGCAAAGCGGCGCAAAGCGAAACAAGAGTACCGACAATAAAAGCTCTTACAATAAAACCGTACGAAAACATTTCAGCAATAGTTTCAAACATCTTACCGCCTCCTTTACGCTAAATTATGAATATGGTGATGCCTGCAATCATCGCAAGGGCAATCGGTAATCAAAAACTTCTTGCCTACATCGGAATGAAGATACTGATGCGTACTGCCGAAAAAGTAATTATCTTTAGAAAGATGAAGAATTTTTGTTGCGTTGTTTACTGCGGCGGTAATATCGTGTGATACCATAATTACCGTTATTCCCTCTTTATACAGATTCTTTACAAGGTTATACATATCCGCACTTGCAACAGGGTCAAGTCCCGTAACAGGTTCATCAAGAATCAAAAGTTTTGTTGTTGCACACAATGCTCTTGCAAGCAATGCCCTTTGTTGCTGACCACCCGAAAGTTCACGAAAACAGTTTTTACGAATATCGGTAATTCCTGTAAGTTCCATATTTTTTTCAGCGGTTTTTTTCTGTTCTTTTGAATAAAACAAGGTATGTTTTTTATTCAGACAGCCGGATAACACAACTTCTTCAACCGAAGCAGGAAAATCCTTTTGCAAAACAGTCTTTTGCGGAAGATAACCGATTTCATTTTGAGTTAATCCGTCACCGAATGTAATCTTACCCGATAAAGGCGGAATAAGTCCAAGTAAGCATTTCATAAGTGTTGTCTTACCTGAACCGTTTTCTCCAACTATGCAAACATATTCATTCGGCTTTATCTGAAAAGTAAGATTCGAAATTACACTTTTGCCGTCATAACCAATAGTTACCTTATTAAAATCAATTAATGACATTAAGATAAAGCCTCCTTTAATGCACTGCAATTTTGTTTCATAACAGAAATATAATCTTCTCCGTTATTAAATTCATCTTTTGTAATATTATGGCACGACGAAAACTGCAAAATTTCAGCTCCGGTATCATCACCGATCAGCTGTGCAATTTTTCCATTTGACATTTCAAGGTGAAACACAACAGGTATATTATTATCTCTTACATAATCAATAAGTCTTGTCACTACTTCAAGACTCGGTTCGGTTTCACTACTGCAGCCCGGAAACGCACATTCGTAGTTAAGTCCGTAATCGGTCATAAAATACAAAAACGGAAATCTGTCGCCGAATACAACAGTGTCACGCTTTTTATTATTAACAACATCGGTAAATTCTTTGTCAAGTTCATCAAGACTTAAAAGATACTGATTTGTATTGTTTTCATATTCAGATTTATTTTTATTATCCTTTTCCGTAACAACATCCGATATTTTCTTTGCAAGCTGCTCGGCATTTCTGACAGAAGTCCATATATGTTCATCTGCCTCATCACCGTCAGTATGGTCAGGATTTTTTTCATTAAGAAGTGACACATAATCGGTCATCTTCAGAACAGTAATATTTTTATTTTCAAGCGAGTCAAGCACATTTTCAACCCACTCGTCACTTTCACCGCCGTTATAGATAAATATATCACATTCTTCTATGGCAACAATGTCGGACGGTGACGGTTCGTAATGATGCGGTTCGTTACCGGGTGAAAGCAATAACTTTACATCTGCTTTATCGCCGACAATATTTCTTGCAAAATCGTAATACGGAAAAATAGAAGTTACTATACTTAATTTTTCGGATTGTCTGCTGTTTTGCTCATTGCTTGAACAACCGTAAAGTAATAAAGAACATATTGATATGATTACCAATAAAAACGAAAAGATTTTTTTCATATAACACCCCTGATTACAGTAAAGATTACCCCATAATAGTTTTACCATAAAATATACAATAATATGCTTTCACATATAAATTCAGGGCTGCGAAATTTATTAATATCGCAGCCCATAATTATTAAATAAAATTTAAAGCAAACGCATTATTTCTTTTTGCTGTTCTTTTTCTTTCTCTGCCAAAGTACCCAAAGAGGACCTGCAATACAGATAGAAGAATAACAACCTGAAATGATACCGATAATCATCGGAAGTGCGAAAGCCTGTACCGAAGAGATATTATATACTAAGGCAACAATATATACAATCAAGATTGCTGAAAGAGTTGTTACAGAAGTAATAATTGTTCTCTTAAGCGACTTTGTAGCACTGAGATTAAATACCATACCTGCATCTGTTTTTCTGCCAAGTGCTTTTCGTTCTTCACGAACACGGTCGTAAATAACGATTGTATCGTTAAGTGAGTAACCGAGAATCATAAGAACTACGGCAATGAAGTTGGAATCAATCGGCATACGGAAGATTACATACATAAAGTAAATCATAATAACATCGTGGAAAAGTGCTATAAGAGCTGTAACACCGGCTGAAAGACCGCCGATTTTCTTAAATCTGAGTGTTACATAAATAACCATAAGTATACTTGCGATTGCAACAGCTGTAAGACACTTTAAGAGGAAGTTAAAGCCCATTGAAGCGTCAATAGAACCCGACTCAAGAATTTTAAAGCCTGCATCAGGATACTGTTTATTGAGATCTTCAAGAAGTGTCGACTGAATGTTAGTATCAATAGCCTTGTTTCCGGAGAACTGAACAGCAACATTATGACCGGAATTACCAACCATATCTGTTGAATAAGAAGTAGTAATTCTTGCCTCTGTATGTGACTGAATAAAATCAGTAAGTTCGGATTCGGAAATATCTGTGGAATAACTGTATTTTACTGACGCACCGCCCGAAAACTGTATGTCAAGTGTAGTACCGAAAATGAAGTTACAAATGATACCGATTACAATAATTGCGATGGAAATGCCAAAGAAAATTTTGCTGTGACCTGTAAAGTCAATAATCTTTCTGCCGCCGTTGAATTTTTCACTTACTTCTTCAACAGAAAGCTGACCATTAACCTTAGCGGATTTTGTGCTTTCATTAGCCATTCTTAACACCTCCGTACAAGCCTTTTTTGCGGAATACCTTAAAGCCTGAAATACTTCTGAGCATTACACGGGTAAGGAATACGCCCATAATAAAGTTAGCAATTACACCAACAAGGAGTGTGTAACCGAATGAGTAGATTGTACCGGTTGTTGATTCACCAAAGATGATTGAGAGAATATTTGAAGGACCGAATACAAGCATAAGAATAACAGATACAATAATAACTGTCATATTACCGTCGATAATAGCAGAAAGTGAATTCTTTGTACCACGCTCGAGAGCACCGTCAAGAGTTCTGCCCTGCTTTAATTCTTCCTTAATACGCTCTGCTGTAATTACGTTACAGTCAACGCCCATACCGATTGAAAGAATAAGACCTGCAATACCAGGAAGTGTCATTGTGAATGACGAAATAGTTGTAAAGTAACCTGATACAGCCGCAATTGCAAGACCCATCTGACCTGCAAGAGAAATAACTGCGATAACACCTGTAAGTCTGTACATTGCAATCATAATAACAGCAATAACCACAAATGCAATAACACCTGCATAAGCCATAGCTGTAAGTGAATTCTCACCGAGTGTCGGGCTGATGTTGCTTGAACTTACAGTTTCAAGTTTAAACGGAAGAGCACCTGCGTTAATCTTGTTTGCAAGAGCAGTTGCAGATTCAGCGTCAAAGTCACCTGTAATCTGTGCTTTGCCGTCTGTGATTGCCGCATTTACAGTAGGTGCGGAAATCATAACATCATCCATCCAAATTGAGATTGTCTTTTTAAGATACTTAGTTGTAATATCGCCAAAAAGCTGTTTACCTTCATCGTTAAACTCAATGCTTACAGCGTATGAGTTATCTTCCTGATTTACAACTGCCTGCGCCGACTTTATGTAAGAGCCGTTCATAAGAATCTCGGTTGTATCGTCTTTAGGAGTTTTGTAAACAGGGTTGCCGTCCGAACCTACTTCGGTAGTTTCATAGCTTTTACCCGGTCTGAAAGTAAGCTCTGCTGTTGATGATATTTCTTCAATAGCAGTTGCAGGGTCGAAATCTTTTTCGTCAGATTTCCACGGGAAACGAACAATAATTCTGTCGTTTGAAGAGTCAGCGTAAAGTTCATAGTCGGTAATACCGTCAGATACCATACGAAGCTCAATGATTGCTTTAGCAGATTCTAACTGCTCATCAGTAGCGTCAACATCGCCGGCAGGCTTAAATGTTGCTTCAACACCGCCCCTGATGTCTATTCCCCATCGTATATCGCTAATGCCTTTAACGACAGTGTTTTTGTTGTCACCTGTATAGTAGGATACTCCGAAAACTGCTGTAAATGTAAAAGCAAGCACCAGCAAGGCTACAATGAAGAATACAGGCTTTGGTATTCTTTTCATGCCTTAGGAACCTCCATTTTTTAATTGACTGTAGTTGCTTTCATAAAAATAACTCTGTTACGAAAGACACACATACAGACATAACAGAGTTATTATATAATTTTTTTGATAAAAAGTCAACGGATAAGGGAATTTTTGATAAAAAAATTCTTTTTAGTTGGAAATTTTACATTGCATTTAGATAAATAAGCAAATTAATGTTTAATATATTGCTTATTTATTAAGAATTTTTGCACAAGCTGCAAGTTTAGCGCAAATGCAGAATACATCCATTGCTTCCTTAAGTTCATCGTTTGGCGGGAACGAAGGGGCAATTCTGATGTTGCTGTCCTTAGGGTCCTTGCCGTAAGGATAAGTAGCGCCTGCACCTGTAAGTACAACGCCTGCTTCTTTACAAAGACGAACAACCTCTTTTGCTGTACCCTCAAGTACATCTACACTTACAAAATAACCGCCGTTTGGATTTGTCCAATCAGCTGTTCCTGTTTCCTTAAGCTGTGACTCAAGAGCATTCAAAACAATTTCAAATTTTGGCTTAAGAACAGCTTTATGCAGTTTCATATGCTCTTTAACACCGTTAAGGTCACCAAAGAAACGAGCGTGACGGAGCATATTCAACTTATCATAGCTGATAACCTGATACTGGTATCTGTTCTTAATTACTTTCATATTGTTATCGGAAGCAGCCATTGCAGCTACACCTGAACCTGGGAAAGTAATCTTTGATGTTGATGTAAACATGATAGGAAGATCAACATTACCTGTTTTTCTGCATTCAGCCATAAGACTCAAAAGTTCATCGGGAGTATCTGTTACATCGTGAACACAGTAAGCGTTATCCCACATAATTCTGAAATCCTTTGCGGCAGGCTTTAAAGCGGCAAAACGCTTAACTGTTTCATCGCTGAAAGTAATGCCGAGCGGATTTGAATACTTAGGAACACACCAAATACCCTTGATTGAATCGTCATTCTCAACAAGTTTTTCAACAACATCCATATCAGGGCCATTCTCTGTCATCGGAACAGGAATCAGATCAAAATCAAAATATTCGGTAATAGCAAAGTGACGGTCATAACCCGGTGCCGGGCAAAGGAATTTTCTGTTCTTTACCTCATACCAAGGCTTGCAGCCCTCAACAACAGGCTTTGTCATAAAACCTGCAATTGTATCAAACATCATATTAAGGCTTGAGTTGCCGCCAACCATTACATCTGACGGATCTACATCAAAAATCTCCGCAAAAAAGTTTTTGCACTCGTCAATGCCTGCAAGCTCACCGTAGTTACGGCAATCTGCACCGTGTGCTGTAATGCAGTCAGTGCTGCTGTTGATTACATCAAGCAACGGTCTTGAAAGGTTAAGCTGATCTTCACCCGGCTTACCTCTTGCCATATTAAGTTTTAAACCCTTACCTTTTACCTCTTCATATTCAGCAACAAGTGCCGCATATTCTTTTTCGAGGTCTTCTTTGTTACAATTCACATAATTCATTTTGCTTTCTCCTTAAATTCAAATTGCAAAAAATACAAAATATTACTGTTATATTGTAATCCAAAAGGAAGAAAAATGCAAGTGTTTTTTAAAAATCTTGCATTTTATTTTAAAAATCATAATTTTATACCATAAAACAACAGCTTACGAAAAACAATTGATATGTTTTCGTAAGCTGTAAAATAATTAATAATAATTGTAATAGTATTTGTAGTAATACTTGCCTTTTCTTCTCTCATTCTGCGAACAGCCTACCTTGACTATACCAAGGACTCTTGAATCGGCAAGCTTAATGCTTTCCGTAAGATTTCGTAAATCTCCGTGAGTTGTGGCTCTTTCTCTTACTACAACAATAAAGCCTGCAATTAATTCTTTTAGAAGAAGTGCATCGGCAACCACTCCGATAGGCGGAGTATCGAATATGATATAATCATACTCTTCCTTTAACTGCTCAACCAAAGAAATAAATGTTGAGGAACACATAAGTTCCGACGGATTTGGCGGAATAGTACCCGAAACGAGAATATCAAGTCCGGGAAGAACATTTTTCTGAACCGCCTGATCAAAATTAATCATCTTACCGATTACATCCGCAAGACCTTTGGTATTATCAATTTTAAAAATATTATGAACATTAGGTCGGCGAAGGTCACAGTCAACAAGCAATACTTTACTTTCCATTTTTGAAAAAGAAATTGCAAGGTTAGACGCAACTGTACTTTTACCCTCACCCTTTGAATAACTTGTTACCGCAAAGGCTTTCTTTTCAGACGCAGAAAGAGAAAACATAATATTGGTTCTTGCAATTTTGTAAGACTCAACAATTGCAAATTTATTTTTATTGTTGACAGTTACTTGTGACTTGCTTTTTTTACTTAAATCCTTTTTAAAAGGTAATCTTAACTTCATACGCTATCCCCCCTTAATTACCAAAATCAGGTATTTCCGCAAATATAGGAATATCGTACATTTCCTGTAAATCGTCATCAGGCTTAACAGTAAGGTCAATAAGTTCAAGTAAAATTGAAATAAGCACAGATGCAACAAGACCGATTACCAAACCAATCAATGCGTTTTTTAGATTGTTTGGTTCATACGGTGCACTGGGAAGTTTCGCAGATCTTACAATACCAATCTGTCCGTATGCAAAGCGATCGGCAAAAACATCGCCTGCAGTCTCGCAAATCTGATTTGCTACATTCGCACAAGTTTGCGGGTCTGAACCCGAAACCGTAACCGTAATAAAGAAAGAATCGTTTGTTATTGAAACATCGCAGTCGTTAAAAAGCGAAGTAATGCTGTCCGAATTATTAAGAAAAACTATGTATGCCTCGGCAAGAGAAGCAGAACCTGAAATATCGGAGCTAAAGATTTTTCCGTTTTCCTGATTGCTCTGGCTTTTAGCATTATAGTTCTGCACATAAAGCATAGCAGATGTACTGTACATAGGAGTTATAAAAAACTTAGAATAAAGAAAAAACGAAAGCATACATACAAGTGTCAAAAGAATAATAAATTTTATTCTCTGTAAGACAATGACTAAAATTCTCTGAATTGTTATATTAGTTGGCATTACTCGACCTCCCAAAATCAGCATAAAAATACAATAAAAAATACAATAATATATATTATAATTCATTAAATGCACTAATTAATTCTAATAATGAATTATTAACAATAAAATTAAAGGAAGCCATAACGACTTCCTTTATTGAAATTATATATATTTGATTTGTTTTTAGCCAACTACATTGAGCAATACACCTGCTGCAACTGCTGAACCGATAACACCGGCAACATTAGGACCCATAGCGTGCATAAGGAGGAAGTTACCAGGATTCTCCTGCTGACCAACCTTCTGTGATACACGAGCAGCCATTGGAACGGCAGATACACCTGCTGAACCGATAAGTGGGTTTACCTTGCCACCTGTTGCAACATACATAATCTTACCAAAGAGTACACCGAATGCAGTACCCATACAGAATGCGATAAGACCAAGAACAATAATCTTGATTGTATCAAATGTAAGGAATGTCTGTCCCGATGCAGTTGCACCGACAGTAGTACCAAGGAAGATTGTAATAATGTTCATAAGTTCATTCTGAGCTGTCTTGTTAATTCTTTCAACAACGCCTGATTCCTTAAAGAGGTTACCAAGCATAAGCATACCAACAAGCGGAGCAGCGTCAGGAAGGAAGATTGCAATGATAATTACAACAATTACAGGGAACATAATCTTCTCAAGTTTAGATACAGGACGAAGCTGTTCCATAACTACAGCACGCTCTTTCTTTGTTGTAAGAGCTTTCATAATAGGCGGCTGAATAATAGGAACGAGCGCCATATATGAATATGCTGCAATAGCGATTGAACCTAAAAGATGCGGAGCAAGTTTTGTGGTTACGAAAATAGCCGTAGGACCGTCAGCACCGCCGATAATACCGATAGCACCTGCCTCTGCTGCTGTAAAGCCGAGGAAAATAGCGCCTGTAAATGTTACAAAAATACCGATCTGTGCCGCAGCACCGAGGATAAGGCTCTTTGGATTTGAAATGAGCGGACCGAAGTCTGTCATACAACCGATGCCGAGGAAAATAAGCGGTGGGTAAATGCCGAGCTTAACACCCTGATAGAGATACCAAAGCAAACCGCCGTATGTCGTCGGATAGTTTACATATTCGGCACCGTTTGATTCTTTAATAATCGGATATTGAATTGCTCCTGTATGATCTTTCACATAATCTGCAAGAGGGATCATTTCGTTTGAAGGAGCACTCATAATGCTCGGATAAAGGTTTACAAGAAGCATACCAAAAGCGATAGGAAGAAGCAAGAGCGGCTCATATTGCTTTTTGATAGCAAGATAAAGCAAAACGATTGAAATACCAATCATAACATAGTTCTGCCAGTTAAGAGTTGTAAGGCCTGAACTGTTAAAGATACCTACAACGGCATCTACAAAGCCTTGTAAAATTTCCATTAGATAACATCCTTTCCCTTAAAATATGCCTTAAAATGGGCGGGTATTATCAAGTACACCGGCTTTTGCCCAAGCTGAACGACCACCGTCAGATGACTTTTTAATACTCTTGATTCGTGCTTTTTCAGATGAACCGTACATTGTTGCCACGGCAGCTGAAATAACAGCTACAACTTCGTCTGAAATTCCGTCTGTTGCTGCGCTTGCGGTAACAACAGGAGCAGGCGCCGCAGCCGGCTTTTCAGCAGGTTTTTCATCTTTATTTTTCTTGCCTTTTTTGCTGTTGCTGCCGGCACTTTGAGCCTTCTGAACAATAGCACTGTAGATTTTAATAATAAAAATCAACAGAATAAGCATGGCAAATACAACAACAAAGCCTGTGAGAACAACCTTTGCGGATGTTATGCCTTTTTCAGCAAGCGTAAGACTTTCTTTCTGGGCTGTCTGAGCTGCTAAAGCTACATCGGAAAGATTCATAAAATAACCCCCATATTTATTATTTTCATACAGGATTATTATACTTTATTCCTGTAAAATTTTCAATAATAAATACGGGGGGGAATAATTTTTGGCGGTTTACCTAATCATATTAAATATTTCAAAATATAATTTGTTTAATTTTAAAGCATTATATTTCAATTACAGAATTATACATATAAGACCGTTGCAACCGTCATTTATAATTTTTTCAATGGTTTCACCTATTTTTGCTCTTGCGTCGGACGGCATTCTGTACAATTTATTGTGCAGTCCCTCGTTGACAAGTTCATGCACGGATTTGCCGAAGATATTGCTTTCCCAAATTTTTTCCGGATTTTCCTCAAATTCTTTCAAAAGATAAGATACAAGCTCCTCGGACTGCTGTTCCGAGCCTACAATCGGAGTTACCTCTGTCTTTGTATAAATCTTCATCATATGAATACTCGGTGCGCTTGCTTTGAGCCTTATACCGTACTTTCCGCTCTGTTTAATAATTTCAGGCTCTTCAAGCGATAACTCTTCAATAGTCGGCATAACAATTCCGTAACCGTTTTCCTGCACCTGTTCATAAGCCTGCGCAAGTTTATCAAAGTCTTTCTGCTTTTTGGAAAGTTCTTTTACACAACTGAACAGCTCACATTCGTCGGTAATGTCAATACCTGATTCTTCGGAAAGTACCTTATAAAACAATTTACTGTCAATATTAATTCCGATAGTCGCAAAGCCTCTGCCCAAATCAAGACTTTTTATTTCGGTAGAATTAATATATTCACAGTTGTCAAGTTCCTGCATTATATCCTGAACCTGACGGATTTTTTCGATTTTTCCCGCACTCTTTTTGATTGCGTCAAAGATATTGGTTTTGAGCCAGTGATCTTTATCAAGCATTACGAGCCATTTAGGAATATCTACTTTGATTTCTTTTATGTGAAACTCAAACAAAAGCTGGGCAAGAATACGCTTAATTTCAAATTCGTCAAGTTCCATACAGCTTACGGGAATTACAGGCACATTGTAAATTGACGCCATTTGAGCAGCGAGATTTTTTGCTCTTTCGCTTTCGGGTTCGGTTGAGTTGAGCAAAACAATAAAAGGTTTGTTAATCTCTTTCAGTTCGTTAATAACCCGCTGTTCGCTCTCAATGTAGTCTTCCCTGTCAATATCACTGATTGTACCGTCAGTTGTTATTAACAAGCCGATTGTTGAATGATCTGTAATAACCTTTTTTGTGCCGATTTCGGCAGCGTCATCAAAAGGAATTTCCTTATCGAACCAAGGCGTTTTAACCATTCTCGGCTGTTCGTCTTCACTGTAGCCGATTGCACTGTCAACTATATAACCTACGCAATCAATCATTCTTACCCTGAAAGAAGTGTTGTTTCCCAGATCAACTTCAACTGATTCTTCCGGTATGAATTTAGGTTCGGTTGTCATTATGGTTCTTCCCGACGCAGACTGCGGAAGTTCATCGAGAGTTCTGCGATATACCGCCTCATCCGTTATATTCGGCAATACCAGAGAGTCCATAAATTTTTTTATAAAAGTTGACTTACCTGTTCGCACAGGACCTACAACACCGATATACACATCTCCGTCTGTTCGGCGTGAAATGTCACGATACACATTTCTTTCTTCCATTTTTGTACCTCCTAAACTCTCGGAATAAGCAGCATTCGAGGAATATCCTCATTTTGTGCCGCTGCCGAATTTTCTTCAATCAGTTTATCAAGTGCCGTATTATGCGATTTGGCAATACTCCACATACTCTCCCCCGCTTGCGCAAAGTACAAAGTCAGAGCACACTCTTCGGGCTTTACTGGTTTATCTTCAAATATCTCTACATCGGAAACCGCCCTTATATTTTCTTTTGCGGCAGCCGAAACGGCAAATTTAATTTCACACCTGATTTCAACTGTGCTGTCATCGGCAAGTCGATAGCTTATACTTGCTACACGAGGTTCAACATACAATGCACAGTTATACTCACTGCTTGATGTCATAAGATGAGAATAGTCTATATTGCGTTCAATAAACACAGGTATTTTATCTTCGTTTTCGGCAAGAATACAAATATTTACCTTACCCGAAACAGTTATACCCTTATCGTCGCAAGAATAATCAGCAGTAATTTGGTTTGATGATATGTTTATTACTTTGCTGATTTTTCCGTTATCGACAGCAACCGAAGATTTTTCAATATGAGAATCATTAAGTTTTGCAAGATCACTTACTATATTCAATTGTGTAAAAGCGGGTTGAGTTGCACATTTAACAGAATATGCGTCTGTAACTACATTTTCGTCAGCTATTACATAGCCTTCTTCTGTAAGACAAAGTTTTAAATCAAGCAGTAAAAGAGGTTTATCTGACATAACATCATTCTTAAGTCTGATGTCATAAGACATAATATCGCAGGAAACACAGTTAATTGTATTTTCGTCGATACCCTCGCAATCTATAATTTGATTAAAGGGCAATAAGTAATCAAGTTTTCCTGTTTCGCCGCTCTCAACATCAGTTATATATAATAGTTTTAAGTTGATTTCGCCGTTCGCCATAAGTTTACCTGTAACAGCTTTGGTATCGGTAATATTCACACTTATATCGGTACTCAAGATTGATTCAATTACAGGCTTATCTCCCACAGAAACTTCTTCTACCACGCTGAACTGTTCTTGGCAAAGAGAAGTCAGGCTTGCACATTTTATATTCATCAGCTGTGCTTCAAGACAATTTTCGACAGGCGGTGAATAGATACTTGTTTTTGCCGAGGAAAGCACCTTTGCATATAACGAAAATGCACCGTGCATTACAAGTCTGCGAGGGCTTAATGCCCTACAGTTTATGTACTCGGGCTTTGTTCTTGTTAATATAACAGGATTATCAGGCGCTTCTTTAACAGAAAAGCTTTGAGAAAAATTAACCGACTGCTCACAGCAACGAATACTTTTTTTGATACTGTCAACATACAGCACATTAACAACACAGTTACCGTCAATTTGCAGTTGACCGCCCGATAAGGTTCTTGTCTGAATTTTAGGGATAAGAGTACATTTCAAAATTTTTTCGATATCCGGACAATAATCGGGTAAAGTTAAATCGACATCAGCAAGCTGTTCGGCAACCGTGTCAAGCACCGCAACAGTTGTGCAAAACGATCGGTTATCCTGATTAAACTCCATATTTTATCTCTCCTTTTATATTTATACTCAAAATATATTAGAAGGGTAATGAAAATATTACAATAAAAAAGCATCGGACTGAAATTAATCAATCCGATGCTGTAAAAGCTGTTAAATTATATCAGGTATCAACCGAGGTTTGGAATATTACCAGCAACATAAAGCTGAATTTCTGTACAATCGAGAATGTCAATAATGCCATCTCTGTTTACATCAGCTTTGAGTTGAGCGTTAGCGTCAAGTGACTTGTCACCGGCAACGTAAAGCTGGAGTAGTGTTACGTCGTCTACAGTAACATTACCGTCAATAGTGATAGTCTTCTGAATACCTACCTTGCCGTTAGGGTTTGTGGCATACTTACTGCAAAGCTGACCAAAAGGCATATTTGATTATCAGAACGAGCGAGAGCGTTTGTGGCATACTTACTGCAAAGCTGACCGCCTGTTGAGGCATTAGCTGTAAGTGCAGTAACTGTACAACCAACAAGCATCATTGAAGAAAGAAGGATGCTTACGCTTTTCTTGATTAGTTTCATGTGTTAATTCAAAACCTCCATAATAAAATTTCAGTCCTATATAATATTTTTTCCAAAAGAACTCAATAATAAATTAAGATGTGCATATCTTTTTGTCGATATGCACATCTTTTGTTTAATTATGTTATTAATGATTACCAATAAAATTTCATTTTATTTTACATATAAGAAAGTTTTATTGCGGATTTATTACCTTTTTAATTCCGTAAATCTTCCGTAAAATTGCCGATAAGAATTTTGGCCGTTCAATAAGTACAACTTTCATTGCAAATCTCCTCTCATATTATCTTCGTATGCAAGTCAGACTGACCACGATAAGTGCTGCAGCTGCAACCACAAGCACACATTCTGAAGGCAGTAAACTTGCAGTCAGAAGTCCAAGCCCGAAAAATACAGCCGACCTTAGCCTGTGTGAGTAGCAATTCACTTTATCACCCTGTATCAGTTTACACAGCTTTTTAAAAAGTGTGAAAAATCGGTTGAAAAAAATTTTATAATAATATAAAATTAAATTGATTAAGGTTAAGGAGAAAGCAATGAGAACTATTGATATAAAGAAAAACGATGCAAACCAAAGACTTGACAAGTTCCTTTCAAAAAGATTCAAAACTATGCCAAAGTCGCTTATGTATAAATATATCCGTACAAAGTACATTAAACTAAACGGCAAAAAGTGCGATATAAAAGATATGCTCAAAGAGGGCGATGTGCTTACTCTGTACATAAAAGATGAATTTTTTGAGGAAAGCGAGCAGGAAAACTACGAATTTTTAAAAGCGCCCGACAAACTTGATATAGTATATGAGGATGAGAACATAATTCTGATTGACAAAAAGCCCGGTATTATCGTACATCAGGACAAGAGTTACCATTTTGATTCGCTTGTAGCAAGAGTTCAGCACTACCTTTATAATAAGGGCGAATACAACCCAAAAGAAGAAAAAGCATTCGCTCCCGCTCTTGCAAACAGAATTGACAGAAACACGGGCGGTATAGTAATTGCGGCAAAAAATGCCGAAAGTTTGCGGGTTCTCAATGCCAAAATCAAAACAAGAGAACTTGAAAAATACTATCTTTGCCTGCTGCACGGCAAACCTAAAAAAGATTGCGATATTCTTCACGATTATCTTATTAAAAACGAAGCGCAAAATAAAGTTAAAGTTTTCAGTAAACAGGTTGACGGCTCAAAAGAAATTATAACAAAATATGAAATTCTTGATTTCAACGGCAAATACAGTCTTGCGGAAGTTGAACTTCTGACAGGCAGAACGCATCAGATAAGAGCGCATATGGCATATATCGGTCATCCGCTTGTGGGCGATACTAAATACGGAAAAAACAGAAAAGCACCTGATAACATTAAGTATCAGGCACTTTACAGCTATAAACTTAAATTTTCATTTGACACTGACGCAGGTATTCTTAATTATCTTAACGGCAAAGAATTTTCTGTAAAAGAAGTATGGTTTGCAAAGAATAAGCATATTTCAATTTAAGAATTATTTTATACACATAAACGCACACATTGTGCCTCTATGCCCTTTGGTTGCCCTGTGACTCCACAACAAATCGCTGTTACAGTTTGTACATACATCGGAAATTGTGATATTCTCCGACTTTACACCTGCTGCCGTAAGAATTTGTCTGTTGGTTTCAAGCAAGTCAACCATATACTTGCCGTTTTCTTTAGGATGAACAAAATCTGACGGATTTACATTTTTAAGTGCAAGAAAATGGTCGGCACAAGGTTTGTCAACCTCATAACAGCACACGGAAATAGCAGGGCCAATCGCACATTTTAAATCAGACGGGTTTGTTCCGTAAAGCTCGGTCATTTTTTGCACAACCTTTTCGCCTATTCTGCCGACAGTACCTCTCCAGCCTGCGTGAGCAAGTCCTATTGCTTTTTTGTTTGTGTCAACAAAGAAAAGCGGTGTACAATCGGCATAATAAGTGACCAAAGTTACACCTTTCTGATTTGTTATCAAAGCGTCAACGCTTTCAATATCTCTCAGCTTATAAATACCTGTTCCAATATTTTCTGTTGTAACCGCACGAACATAAGTATTATGGTCTTGAGCAGAAGCCGTAAGCGTATTATAATCAAATCCCGCACTTTTGCAAAAGCGTTTATAGTTTTCAGTAACACTGTCGGGATTATCTCCCCTGTTAAACGCAAAGTTCATTGATGTAAACTCACCCGTCGACGCACCGCCGAGTTTTGTGGAAAAAGCATGATTTATAAAATCAATTTCCGATAAAGAATTATATGTTAAATACGGCACACTGTCCGCATTATGGATAGTCATAGTTTTTGAATTAAATTTCATTATACTTCTCCTTATGCGTAGTTTCGCTTGAAAATGACAACTGTTAATGTTATAATGATTAAAGAATGAGGTGATATTATGTTGAAGAAAAAGCTTTTCGGCAAAAACATAAAACCAAACTGTACATACTGCTTAAATTCGGTTTATGAAAACGATACCTGTCATTGCATAAAAAACAAAACAATTATTGATGACAAATGCAAAAGCTTTAAATATGACCCGCTTATGCGTGTTCCGCAGTCAGCGCCGACTCTTCACGAGTACACCTTAGATGACTTCAAACTATAATTATTTTAATATTTTTATAAAAAAATATCAAGGCTTTCTTAAAAACTCAAGAAAGCCTTTTGTTATGCATTAATATTTTTAGATATTCGGATCGTCTAAATCAAGCTTGTCAGCCTCGGTAATTTTTCTGATAGGTTTGCAAGGATTGCCAACCGCTACAACGCCTGACGGAATGTCTTTTACAACAACCGAGCCTGCACCGATTACAACATTATCTCCGATAGTAACACCTGGAAGTACGGTTACGCCGCCGCCAAACCAAACATCACTGCCGACTTTTATCGGTTTTGCAAGTTCAATTCCTGTATTTCTCTGATGAGCATCAATAGGATGAATTGCAGTATAAAATCCGCAGTTAGGACCGACAAAAACATTGTCGCCAAAAGTAACCTCTGCACAATCAAGTATAACAAGGTTATGGTTTGAATAGAAATTCTTACCCACTTTTACATTAAATCCGTAGTCACACCAAAAAGACGGAGTAAATACGCAGTAGCCGTCATTATGCTCTGCCTGCAAAAGCTCGTCAATAATAACCTTACGAGCGGCAACATTTGAAAAATCAAGATTATTGTATTGACGGCAAAGCGACTTAGATTTATTCAAAGCAGCAACAAGCTCGCTGTCTTGAGAATTATATACCTTGCCGGCAATCATTTTTTCTTTTTCTGTCACTTAATACCTCTGTTTATGCCATCTGGAAATCTTTAATGTAGCTGTCGATTGACTTTTTAATAATATCCTTAGCCATCTCAACACCGTTGGTTTCAGTTACAGATGTAACCTTACCGCTTTCAAGGCTCTTATATACCTGGAAAAAGTGCTGAATTTCGTCAAAATAGTGACGAGGAAGGTCAGCAATGTCATTGTAACCGCAATAGTTAGGGTCATTAACAGGAACAGCAATGATTTTTTCGTCACAGCTGTCATTATCAATCATATTGAGTACACCGATAGGCTTGCACTCAACAAGTGTCATTGGCTGTATTGTTTCGGAACAAAGAACAAGCACATCAAGCGGATCTCCGTCATCTGCATAAGTTCTCGGAATAAAACCGTAGTTTGCGGGATAATGAGTTGAAGTAAAAAGCACACGGTCAAGTTTTAACATACCTGTTTCTTTATCAAGCTCATATTTATTTTTACCGCCCTTTGAAATCTCAATAACAGCGTAAAATTTTTCTGATGTAATCCTTTTTGGTGATATATCGTGCCAAATATTCATAATAAAGCCACCTCACAAATTTATTTAACTTAATTATAAATAAACCGCAGTTAGTTGTCAAGAATTTTAATAATATTTTAACAACAATACTGCGGTTTATAAAATTTATTTTATTAAAAGAGATATATCTTTGCTTGAGTTTGGCTGATTTTGCTTTTATTTACTCTTTTTAATGTTTTCAGCAATTACCTTAGCAATCTGAATAATTACAGTCGGAATAAAAGCAAGCAGAGCAATAAATCCGATTTGTGCGCCTGTAAGTTCCGCAATCTTAAACAGCGGATGCATAAACGGTACAAAAATTACAAAAGCAAGAAGTCCTACACCTGCCGCAAAAGCAAGCAGGCTATATACATTTGAGGCAAGACCGATTTTAAAAATCGAATGCTTACTGCGACAGTTAAAGCCGTGGAACAAACGAGCAAGGGTAAGTGTTGCAAAAGCCATTGTACTTGCAGTTGCGGCATTAACCTGCAAACCTATATAGAAAGCAGTCATTACAACAACGGCAATCAGTGCACCCTGCAAAAGCATTAGTGCGGAAAAATCTTTAGTCAAAATACCCTGTTTAGGATCTCTCGGTTTTTGCGAGAGTAAATCTTTTTCGGGCTTCTCCATACCGATAGCAATAGCCGGAAGCGAGTCGGTTAAAAGATTTATAAAGAGAAGATGAACTGCCTCAAAAGGCACAGGCAAAGCAAGAAGTGATGCGTAAACTACCGCAAATATAGCTGCCATATTGCCCGAAAGCAGGAACAGAATTGCATTTTTAATATTTCTGTAAACATTTCTGCCGTTTGCAACAGCTTTAATAATTGTTGCAAAGTTATCATCCTGAAGTACCATAGACGCTGCATCCTTAGATACCTCTGTACCTGTAATGCCCATTGCAACACCGATGTCGGCTTTTTTGAGTGCAGGTGCGTCATTTACGCCGTCACCTGTCATAGAAACGATGTTGCCCTTTCTCTGCCAAGCCTCAACAATTCTGATTTTATTTTCGGGTGAAACACGAGCATAGACAGATATTTTTTCAATCTTTTGGTCAAGTTCACTGTCGCTCATTGCGTCAAGCTCCATACCTGTTACGGCAATATCTCCCTCTCTGAAAATACCAATCTGTCTTGCAATGGCAGTGGCGGTAATCTTATGGTCACCTGTTATCATAACAGGCTTAATACCTGCTCTGACAGCATCTGCAACCGCTGCTTTTGACTCCTCACGAGGCGGGTCAATCATAGAAACAAGTCCTAAGAAAGTATATCCGTACTCCGTATTTACATTGAGTTCTTCATCAGACTCCTTGTAAGCAAAAGTAAGCACACGCAAGCCGTTTTCGGAATACTCTGTATTCTGCTTGAGTATATCTGCCTTGTCGGCTTGAGTAATCGGACGAACACCGTCCTTTGCCGCAATACTGTCACATCTGTCAAGAATAGCGTCAATAGCACCTTTAGTCAATATATGATTCACACCGTGAAGTTTATACTTTGTGCTCATCATCTTACGGTCGGAATCAAACGGCACTTCCTCAAGTCTTTTAAGTCCCGAACGCAAATCATCTTCGTTGTATCCGAGTTTTCTTAGAGTTTCAAGCAACGCATACTCTGTAGGGTCGCCTATTCCCTTTCCGTCAACAATGCTTGAATCGTTATTAAGCACCATATCGTAAAGTAAATAGCGGTGGCTTTGATTATTAAGGTCAAGTTCTTCTTCAAAAATACTTTCACCGTTGATATATATTTTCTGAACAGTCATTTTATTTTGAGTAAGCGTACCTGTTTTGTCGGAACAAATTACAGATACACAACCGAGGCTTTCAACCGCTTTCAAATCTTTGATAACTGCATTTTCCTTAGCCATTTTTTGAGTACCAATTGCCTGTACAATAGTAACAATTGAACCCAAAGCCTCAGGAATAGCGGCAACGGCAAGGGCAACAGCAAACATAAGCGCATCAATAATTGCCATATGATTTAAAAGGCTTAAACCGAATACGAGCGCAGAAATAATAAGAATAATAATCGCAAGTTTGCTTGAGAATTTATCAAGGCTCTCCTGCAAAGGAGTTTTCTTTTCTTTTGCCGCATTCATAAGGCTTGCAATCTTGCCTATTTCGGTATTCATACCTGTGCCTGTAACAGCTACAATAGCTCTGCCGTAGGTTACCAAACTGCCCGAATATACCATATTTGTTCTGTCTGCGAGCGGGACTTCCGCAGTAATGTTATCATCGTTTTTATCAACATTAGTTGATTCGCCCGTAAGTGAGCTTTCATTTACCTGTAAAGAATAATTATTCATAATTCTGCCGTCAGCTACTACAAGGTCACCCGCCTCAAGCACAACCATATCACCCTCAACCACTTCTTTTGACGGAATTTCAATTTTCTGTCCGTCACGAATTACTTTTGCATTCGGAGATGAAAGTGACTTTAAACTGTCAAGTGATTTTTCCGCATTAATATGCTGGACTGTACCGAGAATGGCATTAAGTGTAATTACCGCAAAAATTACTATAGTGCTTTCAATATTACCCGAAAACACTGAAATAATTGCAGCAATAATAAGAATAATTACAAGCAAATCCGCAAACTGACTGAGAAACACTTGCAAAGCGGTTTTTCGCTTTCCCTCCTGCAAAACATTTTCGCCGTTTTTTTGCAATAATTCTTCGGCTTTTTTTGAGCTCAGTCCGTCCTTTGTAACACCGAGCTTTTCAAGCACTTGTTCTTTGGTCAACTGATACCAGTTCATCATAATTCCTCCATATTTTTTCTTAATAAAAGAAAGTAAGCAAACAAAAAAAACTTTTATTGTAAAATATTGCAAACGCAATTATCATACAATAAAAGTCTCGTTTTTTAAGATACAACCGATACCATAAGGTATGAGATTGACGAATTGTACCACAGATTATCTGCAAACTACTCCCCTTTACAGTGGTTTTATTCTATCAGATTATTCGGTTTTTGTCAACTGTTTTTCTTTATTTTCATCTTTTAACTTTACTTTCTTAGGTTTGCTTAACATTCCGAGAATTATTCCTACGGTTGCAAGCAAAACTCCGCTTGCGGAAGTGATTGCCGACCATTTTTCACTGTCAAAAGCATAGGCAATAATAATTGATGCTAATATAAGCAATACGCATATTATAAGTAAAATAAACGCAATTTTAAAAAGAACATTCATTTTTTGCTTTTTCATTACATCATCTCCTGCAAATTGTTTGTAATATTCGCAAAGTCATCAAGAGTCAGCTTTTCCGCTCTTGCGTTGGTTTCTACTCCCGAATTAATCAAAAGCTCATTTATCTTGCCTTTTTCAACAGAAAGTCCCGAACTAAGCGAATTTGCAAGAGTTTTTCTTCTCTGTGAAAAAGCCGCTTTTATTACATTGAATAACAGTTTTTCACTCTCAACCTTTACAGGCGGCTCTTTTCTTACATTAAGTCTTATTACTGCCGAATCGACTTTCGGGGCAGGCATAAAAGAACCTGCGCTTACGCCAAACAGCATTTCAGGCTCGGCATAATAATTTACAGACACAGTGACCGCACCGCTCTGTCTTGTACCGACTTCCGCACAAATCCTCTGTGCCGCCTCTTTCTGAACCATTACGGTTATTGCCTCTATCGGCAGTCTGTCCTCAAGCAGTTTCATAATAACGGGAGATGTTATGTAATAAGGTAAGTTAGCACAGACAACAACCTTCATTCCCGCAAATTCTTCCGCAATCAGCTTGTGTAAATCAAGTTTAAGTACATCTTCGTTTACTACTTTTAAGTTATCGTATTCGCCAAGGGTTTCTTCAAGAACAGGCAGAAGTCTTTTATCAAGTTCTACTGCCACTACCTTATCGGCAAGCTGACAAAGCTCATTTGTAAGTACACCGATACCGGGACCGACTTCAATTACACCTACACCCTCGCCTGCACCGCTGTACTCTGCCATTCTCGGGCATACAGACGGATTAATCAGAAAGTTCTGACCAAGTGATTTTGAAAATGTAAAGCCGTGTTTTGAAAGTATCTCTTTAATTTTTCCTATATCAGATAAGTTATTCATTATAAAAGTCTAAGTCCTTTCGGATATTTATTTTTTAGTCTGCCGTTTGAGCATTTGCCAAATCCCACAGTAATTCCGTTTACGCAGACAGCAGTGTATCCTTTAATATTATTGTCAACGGCAACTTCTTCGCCGTGAAGAAACGCTTTAATTTTCGCAGAATTTACATCAAAATCCACTTTTGAAACACACTCGTCTGCTTTTGCCGCCATAAATGCCGAATGATGCGGTTCGATTCTGTTTTTAACTATTTGTCCCAAAATTATTCCGCTGCGCAAAACGGGCAGCTTTTCATACGGTACATATTCCTGCGGCAAAACAATAATTTTATCGCCTATCACTTCAATATTTTCACCAAACGGTCTGCCTATAAACAGGCTGTCGTAAAAATCAAAAATTTTACTGTCAATTTTCTTTTTACTGTTTTCCGTAAAAGAATTTTTATATAATTCACCCGATTTTTTCAATCTTGCGGCAAAATGTCCCTCGCCGCCGTCCATCGGAAAAATTCTTCGTGCATATTCAAGCGTCGGTCTGCCAAAATTTACATTTGCGTCTTCAAGTTTAAAATCAGGATTTTCCTCTAAAAACCTGCCGATAACGCCCTCATTTTCTTCAACTGAAAAAGTACAGGTGGAATACACCATAACTCCGCCGTCTTTAAGTGCATTCTTAGCACTGTTCAAAATTTTTAACTGTCTCTCCGCACAGCTTTTTACATGCTCGTCACTCCACTCGCTTTCGGCAGTTGAGTCTTTTCTGAACATTCCCTCACCGCTGCAAGGAGCGTCAACAAGCACTTTGTCAAAACAGCCGGCAAGCCTGTCACAAAGCACCTCGGGATACGCATTTGAAACCGTGGCATTTCTTATACCCATTCTTTCAATATTCGAGAGCAGAATATTAGCTCTGTTTTTGACAATTTCATTGCTCCATAAAAAGCCTTTTGAATTGAGCTTAGCGGCAATTTGCGTACTCTTGCCGCCCGGTGCTGCGCAAAGGTCAAGTACATAGTCGCCCTCCTGCACATCAAGCATTGTTACTGCCGAAGAAGCAGACGGCTCTTGTATATAAAAAGCGCCTGCATGATGCAAAGGGTTATTACCGAGCGAAGTAATTTCATTCGGAATATAAAAACTTTCACTGCAAAAAGGAGCGGATTTTAAATCAAAATCAAGTAATTTTTCAAGTTTTTCCACAGAACATTTCAGAGTATTTACTCTTAAGCCTCTGTAATGTTCTCCGCTTGAATTATAAAATTTTAAAAAATCGTCAAACTCGTCACCGAGCAGAGCTTTCATTTTATCTAAAAAAATATTCATTGTATAAATTCCTTAGAAACGATAATAATAAGCATATCGGAGGGAGGTGCTAATATGAACTTCAACCAGAATCAGAATAACAATCAGAACCAGAACAATAACCAGAATCAGAACAAAAATCAGAATAACAATCAGAATAAAAACCAGAAGAACAGCCAGAACAAGAATCAGAATAACAACTTTCACTAATCGGGTTCATAGCTGTGCGGCAAGCCATATTTTTAGAAACAAAGGTATGGCTTGCCTAAAACAGTACATATTTTTTAAAATCAATAATTCACAAAAACAATTAGTGGAATAATTCTATTGTTAATTAAATTTTAATATATCAATATCCGTATTTTTCACCTATAATTATTACCTTAATTCTGTCCTTATGTCTTTGTTGAGCGCAAACTACATAGTTACAGCAAATTCTTCTGTCACTTTTGCAGCCCGAACAAAGTTCTGCGCCCTCTTTGTCTGCTGTAATACATTTACCTGTTTTGCCGCATGGAGTTTCAATATTCAATCTTATTGTATTGCTCGGTGCGGCAATTCTCTTTACTCTGTCAATTGCCTCATCAATGTTTTTTACAATTTTATTATAACCGCAAACAAGTATAACACTCTTAGGACCATATAAAATTGCCGCAACACGGTTAGAATTGCCGTCAACATTATACAGTTCTCCGTTTTCTGTAATCGCATTACTGCTCGCAAAGTAAACATCGGAAGAAAAAGTCTTATGATAAACTTCTTCCACCTCTTCGGGAGTAATTCCCTCTGCCGCTCTGTCAAGATACTTATAATCGGAAGAAGTAATAATATCATACACTCCTGTTTCTTTAAGAGTAACAGAACCGCCGCTTGATATTACATCGCCCTTTTTAATCAGAGTTTTTACAAGATTGCAGGCGTCTTCTTTGTTATCACAATAATAAGCATCCATCTTGTTTGCTTTCAAATTTTTTATTGTTTTTTCAATTTTAAGTTTAGTTTCGTCGCTCAAAGCGTTCATACTTACACTTCCGTTAGCTTTTTGTTAAATTATACACTATATAGCCGTCTATTTCAAGCCTCTGCAAACGGTACTCCAAAATACTCCGCAATCGACTGTGCAAGATTTCTTCCGATTGCTCCGATATTTTCTCTTATCCACTGTGCCTCTTCGGGATTATCGTGGTACGCTACTTCTATCAATGCCGACGGTGCTTTTGTTCTGCGGACTTCCGCAAAGCTTGTGGTCGGAATAATATCTACATCGTCAGGATACGGATAGATGTTTTCATAATTTCGTTGTAAGATTTCAGCGAACCTTTTTCCGTTAAGGCTTGACGGATAATAATATATGTCAGCACCGGTATATCTGCCTGCCGAGCCCTCCGGTGCAGCATTACTGTGTACTGCAAGATGTAAATCATTTGCCGAATTATTAGAGTCCTTTATCGCCTGTGACAAAGTCATTTCGGGACTGTTTCTGTCAAATTCTATTCCGCTTGCAAGCAAATACGGCTCAATAGCGTCGGCAACAAGATTCATATAATATTCTTCATTTCCGCCGTCAACATAAGGATTATACTCCTGAAGTGACGGACTTAAATATACCTTTGGCATAATAATTCTCCTTTTATAAAAATAATGCTCACGCACCATACAATATATTATTCCGCAATTTATTTTTTGCTTATTTTTTCCATAAGTTGTGCGGTTGATTCCGCATTATCTCGGCGAAATCTTCCGAGTTCATAAAGGCTTTCGGGATTTTTAGTTACATAATTAAGTTTTTCGGTACAATTTAAAGTAGACAAAAAGCCTGCCTCTTTAAGAATTTCAAGACTTGAGCCGCTTTCTTCACCAAACGGATAAATAAATGCGGTAGGTGCGTTGCCCGTAATAGATTTTATATATTCCTGAGCCTTATTTATATCATTTGTAATTGCAGTTTTATATTCATCATCACTTTCCTTATATTTTTTACCTATTCCCTTTCTCGGCGTCAAAGTGTGCATATTGTATGAATGATTCTGAAATTCAACAAGCCCGGAATCATACATTTCTTTAATATTCTTTTTCAAAAGATGACCGTAGTTTGCATTTTCTTCACCTGTTGCCGTAAAGTCCTCACTGAACTTTGCAACGGGTGAAATTACAGCTTTTGCGTTGTATTTTTTTAACAACGGAAAAACATATTTATAGTTATTGTAGTATCCGTCATCAAATGTCAGCATCACACATTTGTCAGGTAAGGCTTTATCGGAATAAACATAGTCAATTAAATCATTTACCGTTACGGTTGTATAACCGTTTTCCTGAAAATATTTTAAATCGCTTTCAAATAAATCAGGTGAAATCACATAATCATTTTGGCTTGATTTATCCTTTAATACCGAATGATACATTATAATCGGCATTTTTATAGCATTTTCCGAAATTTCGCTTGCACCGCTAAGAGATGCAAGTATAAAAATTGACAGAATTACTGTGGTAAGACACATTAAAAGCAGTTTTAATCTGTTTTTGTATATTTTACCCATAAATACCTCCAAATTTTTTTATAAAAATAATTTTTATTATTCTTTTATGTAAATATAATAATTTAAAGTTATGATAATATATTTGCAATCAGTAATCATTATCAATTTTTTGGAGAAAATGTTGCAATGAAAAGAAATTTCAGCTCAAAAAGAAACGCTATATACAACACAATTCTCAGTACAACGACACACCCAAGTGCCCGTTGGATATACGAACAGCTTAAGCCCGATTATCCGGACCTCAGCCTTGGCACAGTTTACCGTAACATTTCATTATTTAAAAATGAAGGCAAAGTAAGCGTTGTGTGTAATGTAAACGGTGAAGAACGCATTGACGGTAACACTTCCCCACATACACATTATGTGTGCAATTGTTGCGGCAGGGTAATTGATGTAGCAGATGACGGCAGCAAATCGTCGGAAAGCCTTGCACTTTTAAATAAAGGCTTTTCTATCGAAAGCAAACTTGTTATCTACTACGGCAAATGTTCAGATTGCTGTAATAACTAATACCGAACAGCGGTATTTAATTAACAATATATATTTATTATAAAGGAGAAAAAATTATGAAATGGTATTGTACAGTATGCGGATATGTTTATGAAGGACCTACAGCTCCGGAGTTTTGCCCACAGTGTAAAGCTCCTGCAAGCAAATTCAAAGAGGTTGTAGAGGGCGCGTCTTTTGCAACAGTTCACGAGGTTGGCGTAGCCCAGGGCGTTAGCGAAGATATTTTAAAGGATCTCAGAGCTAACTTTGAGGGTGAATGTTCAGAAGTAGGTATGTACCTTGCAATGGCAAGAGTTGCTGACAGAGAAGGTTATCCTGAAATTTCAGCCGCTTTTACTAAGTATGCTTTTGAAGAGGCAGAGCATGCTGCAAAGTTTGCAGAACTTCTCGGTGAAGTAATTACAGACAGCACAAAGAAGAACCTCCAAATGCGTGCAGAGGCAGAAGCAGGCGCTTGCGAAGGCAAATTTGATCTTGCTAAGAGAGCAAAAGCTCAAAATCTTGATGCTATCCACGATACAGTTCATGAGATGGCTAAAGACGAGGCAAGACACGGTGCAGGCTTTGCAGGTCTTTTAAAGAGATATTTTGCTGACTGATTTTAAATCTTAAAAACTCAAAGGACATCGGCTGTTCATATACCGATGTCCTTTTTATTATTTTTCTATAAAAAATCAGCTATAATTTGATTGTTTTATAACATTTTATTTACTTTTACTTATCATTATGATAACATTGTATTGAGGTGTTAAAAATGGATAATGAAAATATTAATTACAGTGATTATAAATACGATTTTGAATCAAAAATTGTAATGAACGAACAAGATTATTTAGACTTTAACAATGTAAGCTATAAAAGATTGGTGATAATATTTATAATTGAATTTATCATAACGGGTTTTATAACAACACGAATATTAATACTAAAATCTTTTAATTATTATTTTCAAAGTGAAACTACAGATGATATGCAATTATATCTGATATTATCCGCAGTAATAGTTTTGCTTATGGGAGTAATATATTTTAAAACACAGAGAAATATCAAAAACAGCTATAAAAGAGCTTTGTTTACTACCGGCGAAAAGTATATTACTCACACTACTTACTTTGGCGAAAAAATTATTACCGTAACAAAGAATATATCAAGAGAATTTGATTATTCAAGCATTACGGGCGTTTACGAAACCGAAAAATACATTCTTTTAAAATTACAGTTTAATTTGTTTTTGATTATAGGTAAAGATATTAAAAGCAACATCAATAATTTAGATTTTATTTCTTACATATTCAGTAAATCTCCTAATATTAAAAAGAAAGTTGTTATTAATGTTACTAATCAAAAAAAGGTTGCCTTTGTTTTTATGTGCCTTACAATCGCTCTGTTTGTAATTAATTTGATAATTGCTGTCTTATAGAAATCGGTTCTATTCTAAAAGTCGAGGTAACATTAATAAATTATAGTTTGGCTTAATACAACTGCAAAGCAATTATAAAAGTTTGGTCGACCTTTTCAAAGGTCGTGGGGGTGTAGGCAAAGCCACAAACACTTTACTCTTACACAATTTCTTGATAGCCGAACAGCTCGCTGTTTGAGCCTGATACATCGTTATATTGGAATATATTAGGGGCACTGCCCAAACCCAAACCGAATTTTTAATTATTTAGCTAAAGCTGTGCGATAATCAATAATCCACCCAACAAACATTTGATAAAGTACCTAAAAATACTTATATTGCTTTATTTCCAAATGCAAAAAATCCCACTCAAAAAATTTGAGTGGGATTAATTATGCAATATTAATAAATAATTAATTATTTAACCATACTTGCAACTTCAGCTGCGAAATCGTCCTGACGCTTCTCAATGCCTTCGCCCTTTTCAAAACGAACGAACTTAGCAATCTCAATGCTGCCGCCGAGAGCCTTAGCTGTGTTGTTAGTGTACTGCTTAATTGTCTGCTTGTTGTCCTTAACGAACTCCTGATCTACAAGGCAGTTCTCCTTATAGAATTTGCCGATCTTACCCATAACGATCTTATCAGCAATTGCCTCAGGCTTACCCTCGTTAATAACCTGCTGACGCATAACTTCTTTCTCATGCTCAATAACTTCAGCCGGAACATCAGCCTCTGTAAGGTATGGAGTGTTGAGAGCTGCAATCTGCATAGCTACATCCTTACCGTAAGCAATGAACTCATCGTTTACAGCAATGTCAGTTGTGAAGTTTACAAGAACGCCAATCTTACCGCCTGCATGAACATAAGCTACGCAAGCACCTTCCATACGCTCAAAACGACGAATCTTGATGTTCTCGCCGATTGTCTGAATCTTCTCCTGGAGAAGTTCAGCAACTGTCTGCTCTGAGCCTGCTGCCTTAAGTGTAAGAAGTTCATCAACATCAGCAGGATTCTGCTCGATAACTGTCTGAGCACAAGCCTTAACAAAATCCATAAATGAATCGTTCTTAGCAACGAAGTCTGTTTCAGCGTTTACTTCGATAACTACGCCAACAGAAGCGTCTGCATTAGTTGTTGCATAAGCAACACCTTCAGCAGCAATTCTGCTTGCCTTTTTAGCTGCTTTTGCAAGGCCCTGCTCTCTTAAGAAGTCAATAGCCTTGTCCATATCACCATCGGCATTTGTGAGAGCCTTTTTGCAATCCATCATGCCGCAACCTGTTTTTTCTCTTAATGTTTTAACATCCTGAGCTGTAAATGCTGCCATTTATATTACATCCTTTCGATTGATATAATTATAAGATAAATAAAATTATTCAGCTGCCTCTTCTGCTGTTTCTTCTTCAACAGCAGCTGCACCCATCTGACCTTCTTTACCCTCAATGATAGCGTCAGCCATAGCACCTGCAATAAGCTTTACTGCACGGATAGCGTCATCGTTACCTGGGATAACATAGTCGATTTCATCAGGGTCACAGTTTGTATCAACAATAGCAACAATCGGAATGTTGAGTTTCTTAGCTTCAGCAACGGCGATTCTCTCTTTTCTTGGGTCAACAATAAAGAGTGCGCCCGGCATTGAAGTCATATCCTTAATACCGCCCATAAACTTCTCAAGCTTTTCGATCTCAAGGTTAAGCTTGATAACTTCCTTCTTAGGAAGAAGATCAAATGTACCGTCCTCCTGCATTGTGCGGAGCTGCTTTAAACGAGCAATTCTTCTGCGGATTGTAGCAAAGTTTGTGAGCATACCGCCGAGCCATCTTGCGTTTACATAGTAAGCGCCTGCACGGAGAGCCTCTTCTTTAACTGAATCCTGAGCCTGCTTCTTTGTACCTACAAAGAGTACGCTCTTGCCTTCTGCTGAAAGCTCACGAACAAAGTTGTAAGCCTCTTCGAGCTTCTTAACGCTCTTCTGAAGGTCAATAATGTAAATACCGTTACGCTCTGTGAAGATGTATTCAGCCATCTTAGGGTTCCATCTTCTTGTCTGGTGACCAAAGTGTACACCTGCTTCTAAGAGCTGTTTCATTGAAACTACTGCCATTTTAAATATCCTCCTTAGGTTAAAACCTCCGCCGGGCCTTGATTTTTATCGGGTTAAGAGCAATTTGCCACCGTTCCGACAAGCCCAACGTGCGAAATGCTATATTATTATACCATAAAATGCAAAAAAATCAAGTGTTTTTTTGAAATAACACTTGATTTTTTGCATATTGTATGTATCAGACTGCCAGATCAAAAAACCTTACATTACCGCAGCTGATAATGAAATTCTGTGTTTCGTGCCATTTACTTTCACCTGTGTAGAAACAGATGATTCTGTGCTGAACAGCCGAACCGTTGTTGTCAAAAATATAAGAAACCGCTGCTTTAACATCTGAGTTTGGCTCAATGTTTGTCGGGGCATAGTACTTATATTCATCTATAATGTAATCAATAGATGTATTACCGGAAAGGTTCATAGCATCTCTGATTGATTGAGCAACGAGAGCACATCCCTCATAACCCATAGTACCTGCCTCACCCATTACAAGGCGCTCGAGTTTTGCTCTGTCATAATCAGAAAGAGTTACCCGGCTCGGAGAATAAGATGTGTCAGGATTATCAATACTTACAAGATAAGTCTGTACACTCTCTGTAGGCTGTGTTTCTTCTTCTTTTTCTTCAACAGGCTTAGTAGTTGCCTTAGTTTCTGTTTTGTTCTCCTTTGCGGGAGCTGTTGTAGGCTTGGTAGCCTTTTCTGTCGGTTTGGTTGCCGCTGTAGTTTCCTCTGCTTTTTTGTCAGCAGTTTCCGTAGGTACTGTTTCCGCACAATTTTCAGCAATTGACTGTGAGAAAGTATCAATACCGCCAACGGAGTATGCAGCCGCTCTGCTGTCAGCATAAGCATCAACACTTGGCGCAAGTGTTGTGGTAGGAATAAGCAGGCAAGCAGATGCCAGTATTATAGCACTTATAAAAGAAATAGGTTTAAGTGCTCTGCTTGTCTTTTTTGCAGTAACCTGTTTTTTGCCATTTTCTGTATGTTTATTATTTGTTCTCAAAAATTTATCCTCCCTGTGATTAGCATAATTCAAAACCAATATTCGGCTGTGTTTTATGCGACTTCCTTTAGTCGTTAAAATTTTATCAAACACACAATTCGTTGTTATTAAACCACATTTTTTTGAAAAATGCAAATTTTCACCCCTGTTATTTTTTGTTACTTTTGTTATATTGTTGTAACAATCAAATTTTAATTTTCTCATAAACACAAATAATTGTTTAATTTGCATAAATTAGCGAATACTTCTTAGTGGATTGTGCAAAATAGGTAGAAAATCAATTTTTTTAAAATTTCTCTTTAAATCTTGGCTTTTTGCACCTTTTTACGGGATTCGGCATGGAACAGGATATGATAATTGTATCTTCTCCTATAAGTTCAATTTTCTCCCACGGAATTATATAATCCTCACATTTACCTATAAAACCCAGAAAACTGCTCCTGCCGAATATAACAAGCGACACTATTTTTGCACACTTGGTATCTACTATAACATCATCCACAAAACCTATTCTGCAGCCGTCACACGCACTTATTACTTCCTTATGTCTTATATCTGTAAGTCTGCAATTCATAAAAAAAGCCTCCATTCATTGACTTTTATATATATATTTGATAGAATAAACTTATATGACAAATGTACACTACAAAGGAGATGTTTTTATGGATTATATTTTTATGACCGATTCCTCCTGTGACCTTTCTGCTGAAATTGCCAAGGAGATTAATGTTGAAATTCTGCCAATGGAATTTACTATGGAGGACAAGTCTTACCTCCACTATGCAGATGCAAGAATGATGAGTCTTGATGACTTTTATTCTAAACTCAAAAGCGGTATTGACTCAAAGACCACCCAAATTAACTACAATAATTTTATAAATTATTTTGAACCGTATTTAAAAGCCGGAAAGGATATACTTTATACAGGTATCTGTACAGGTCTTAGCGGAACTTATAACACTTGTCTTATGGCTGTAAAAGATTTGCAGGAAAAATATTCTGACAGAAAAATTGTTATTATTGATTCTATGTGCGACTCTGTCGGACTTGGCCTGCTTATTTACCTTGCAGGTCAGAAGTACACAGAAGGTGTTTCAATCGAAGAGCTTGAACAGTATATCAATGATATTAAACTCAAGGTTTGTCACTGGTTCATTGTTGAAGACCTCGACCATCTTAAGAGAGGCGGCAGAATTTCCGCCGTTGCGGCTACATTCGGTAAGGCTTTGCAGATTAAACCTCTTATAAGTGTAGATGAAGGAGGTCATCTTATTAATGTAGGTAAAGTAAGAGGCGCAAGCAATGTGTATAATTCTCTTGTTTCTCACTTTGAGCGTGACGCTGAAAACCCGAAAGAGCAGACTGTATTTATAGGTCATGCAGACAACAAAGAAGGTGCTCTTGAACTTCAAAAAAGAATCAAGGGTATGTGCAAAAAATCAATTATCTGCGATATAGGTCCGGTTATCGGTTCTCATGTAGGTTCAGGCATGCTTGCTATTCTTTTCCTCGGCACAAGAAATTTAAAATCTTAATATTCAGGCAAAATATACGGCTGAGTTTTCAAAGCGAAGACTCAGCCGTTTTTATTTTCTTCAATTATGATAATACAGCAGACACATTATGCTTACTCCGATAATGCCTCCTATAAATACACCTATAATTATACCGACAATCATATTTTACCTCCTATACACAATTTGACATTTATTATTTTGAATGTATGTAATAATAGTAAAGGGGCTTTTTATGAATAATATTTACATTGATGTTCTAATCACGGTAAACATATTTATAGATTATTTTTTACTGATGCTGACAAAGAAAATCATCGGTTCAAATATAAAATATTTCAGAGTAATAATAGGAAGTATTGTCGGCGGACTTTTCAGCCTCACCGCTCTGCTCCCTGTACTGCCGTTCGGATTAAATATTCTCACCGATTTAGCGGTCGCTATGTTAATAATTTTTATTACCTTTGGAAAATGCAAAATTAAAACATACATAAAGCGGGTACTTATTTTCTTTGCACTTTCATTTTCTTTTGGCGGACTTATGATTTTTATATACCTCGCTTTTAAACCAAAAGGTATGGGAATATACAATGATGTAATTTACTTTGACATCTCCCCTGTTTTGCTGATAATTCTTACCCTCGTATGCTATTATATTCTTTTACTTATAAAAAAACTGACGAAAAGCGTTTACAAGTCAGATATTCATAATATAGAAATAAAAATAAATGACAAGTGCTATATATTTAACGCAAAACTTGATACAGGCTGCAATGTAAAAGAGCCGTTTTCGGGCAAGAGCGTGATAGTAGCCGAAAAAGAGGTGTTTAATGATTTTGTCCCCGACAAAACAAAGGTCAGATTAATTCCGTTCACAAGCCTTGGCGGCAGCGGAATACTGCAAGGCTTTTGTGCCGACAACATTATTATTGACGGAAAGGAAGCGGATAATTCAGTTTATATAGGAATTTGCGAAAACATCTTTAAAGATGATATAAAGGCAATAATACCAAGTGAACTTATCAATAACTGACAGGAGAAATTGCAATGAACATTATGCAGATTCTAAGAAAAATAAGATTATTTTTTAATTTTGACGATGAAGTATTTTATATTAACGGAAGTGAAACTCTGCCTCCGCCTCTTACAAAATCAGAAGAAGCCGAAATAATGCAAAGAATAACAGACGGTGACAACAGTGCCAGAGAAGAATTGATTACCCATAACTTAAGACTTGTTGTATATATTGCCAAGAAATACGATTCGCCGAGCGCAAGCGCAGAGGATTTAATTTCAATAGGAACTATAGGACTTATAAAAGCAGTAAAAACATTTTCACCCGAAAAAAACATAAAACTTGCTACATATGCTTCACGCTGTATTGAAAATGAAATACTGATGTTTCTGCGAAAATCCTCTCAATTGAAAAACGAAGTATCTATTGATGAACCGTTAAATACAGATTGGGACGGCAACGAACTGTTATTATGTGATATTTTAGGAAGTGACCCTGACCTTGTAAATAAAGATATTGAAAATGAACTTGAAAAAAGGCTTGTACTGCAAGCGGTATCAAAACTTAATCAAAGAGAATGTTTGATTATGGAATTGCGATTCGGTCTTAACGGCAGAAAAGAACATACACAAAAACAGGTTGCCGACAAACTCGGTATATCGCAATCCTATATTTCTCGATTAGAAAAAAAGATTATTCGCAGGCTTAAGCATGAACTTGAAAAAGCTGTATAACGACTATATAGCTTAACCTAAATTTTTAATTCTTAATTAAAGCTATACACTAAACTATAATTCTTCATTTTTCAATAAATAATCTATAAGATGAAACGGGCGCTTAAAAACGCCCGTTTTTCATTAAAAAATCGCATCATCAGCAAGTGTAGAGCCGTTTTCCATTCTGCCCTCTACATAATCTTCAACATCGTCTGTTAAACCGTCGTCACGATTTTCGTATTCTTCATTTCCGATAATTCCGTCACCGTCACGAACTCTGCCATTACGCTCGGCATCATCTGTCATAGAATCGGCTTTACTCTCGACTTTGTTTTTATCGTCTGATTTAGAGTCTTCGTTTTTGGAATTCTCGGAAGTTGCGGAACTATGTGCAGAAGTTTCGTTTTTAGAATTATTCTTATTACCGCCGCAACCTGTAAGTGCCGTAGCAAACGCAATGGTTGCAAGCAATGCAGCAATTATTTTTTTCATAAAACCATCCTTAATAAATAAAAATAGTGCCCTCAAATGAAGGCACTATTATTTTTAGCAATAGTTTTGATTTTATGAATTTTTATTCTTTAACAAGCTGAATATGCGGATACGGAATTGTTACTCCGTTCTTTTTAAATTCTTTTAGTACATTTTCCTGCATCATATAATAAACACCGTAATAATCATCGGGTTCTACCCACACCCAAGCAACAATTTGAATACCGCTGTCAAGATATTTATCAACATATACCTTTGGTTCGGGATCTTTTAAAACCCTTTCATCTGACTTTGCAAGGTCAAGAATTATCTTACGAACAATGTCAATGTCATCATCATAGCCTACAGTATATGACAAATTAATTCTGCGGTTTGTCTGACCTGTACAGTTTGTTACATTATTTGCGGTAAGTCTTGAATTTGGAATATTTACAATTTTATTGTCAAAAGTATGAATTTGAGTTGAAAAAACACGAATACTTCTAACATATCCTTTTATGCCCTCAAATTCAAGAATATCTCCTGCAACAAAAGGTTTACTTATAAGAATTACTACGCCACTCGCCACATTTCCCAGTGATTCCTGCAATGCAAGACCGGCAGTAATTGCCGCAGCGGCAAATGTAGTTATGATTGAAGAAACATTAACTCCGATTGTAGAAAGCGCTGTCATAACAACAATCAAATATAAAACTATTTTTAATATAGAAAAGAAAAATGTAATAACAGTACGCTCAATCTTACTTTTATCAATAATTTTTCTGATTAGCTTTAACAGTAATTTTACAATTAAACTGCCTACAACAAATACAAGCAGAAAAATAAGAATTTTCGGCAAATATTTTTCATTAAAAGAATTTAGTGCAGAAATAAAATCAAAATCATCCATTTTATCACCATTCAATAATATGTTCTGAAATTTTCTTTCCGTTTTCCCATATTGAAATATAGAAATTGCCGTTCTCGTCTAAAGAAATGCATTTTCCGTTTTTAACTCCGTTTGCATAATCGGCAACATCAATAAATGTACCGTCTTTATTAAACCTTGCGCCGTAGTTTGTCGGAGAATTATTCTCCCATTTACCTATATGCATTGTTCCGTCAGAAGTTCTGTATCCTACACCTGCGCCGCTGCGTTGATTCTCTTTCCAATCGCCGACATAGTTAATATCACCGTTTTTATAGTAAAATACACCAAAGCCGTCACGCTTGCCTTGTGCATATTCACCGTCATACGCTGTAATTCCGCTTGGAGATACGGTTCTTCCTCTGCCTGTACGCAAACCGTTTTCATCAACCGCACCAAAATACTCATAATTGCCCGAAGTGGTGCTTACCACTGCGTCAGATTTTCTTTCTTCTTCTGCAATTGTAACATCACCTTCCTCAACAACGGTATTTTGTAAATTATTATCGTCTTTACTTTCCGTTTCGTCGGATTTTTCAAACTTTTCAGCCTGTTCGATAACTTCATCATCGTGATTTTCGGTAACTTTTTCTTCAACGCTTTCATCGGTTTGTGCGAGAACATCGGTTTCTTCATCTGCTACTTCGACACCCGAATGTTCAATAACCTGACCGAACAGATTTTTATTTGTCTTATGTGCCTCCTCAAGAATTTTCTCAATTCTGTCATAAGCCGTAACCTGTGGCTTTGGTTCTGTAAATGTATCGTCAAGATATTCAAGCAATGATAAATCTATAGGATTTTCAGGTTTGTAATCAGGTAAAAATTTATCTACATCAAGCATAAGTTTAGCGTGTTTCGTCTTATAATTTGCATTGACTTTATTCAAAGAAGCGGGAGCAAACGCACTGTCATACCAAATCATTCCGTTATTTGAATACACAAGTGCGGCGCTGTTATTCTCGGGATTTTTGTCTGACGGAAAAAGAGTAACACCGGCGACCATATGGTTATTGCTGAAAAGTATTTTTTCAATTGCGATAACACCGTCAATTTTTTTAGGAGAAACAGTACAAAGTCTTTCTCCCTCTATGCTTTTGTCAAAATATTCCGTCCTTATCCATAAATGCGAACTGTCAAAAAATTGCTTTTTATAGACTGTTGCATTTTCTGTATAATATCTCACACAGTAAATTCCGCCTGTTTCACGCTTTACAGATTGATATGGGCGGAGGTTTTTTGTTACTTTCCACGATAAAGGCTGATTTTTACTCATTTTGTAAGAGAGCTTGTACGAAACATCATCCAAGGAAATATCCGTATCATCTGCTTGCGGACGATGATTTGAATTAAAATAATTTGCACGAACTCCTGCAAGTGCGTCATTTTTAAAGTCAAGTTTTTCAAAATCCGACACACAAACAGAATAAAAAATCAAATCCCTTGTCAATTCCTGTTGAGAGGTTATCATAAGGCGAAAATCCTTTCAAATAAATAAGAATACAAAGTCAGGGCGAACATAGTCCGCCCCGACATTTTAAATACCGATTAAATTAATCCGAATAAATTATCAGATAGAAATTGTCATAGCAATCTTGTAAAGATCTACATCAAATACACGCTGCATATCAAGAGCCTCATTGATGTCGAGATCAATGATTTTGCCGTCTTTCATTGCTACTACACGGTTACCGAGATTCTTCTCAAGCAACTCTACTGCTCTGAATCCCATCTCACTTGCAACAACTCTGTCACGAAGTGTAGGTGAACCGCCACGCTGAACATGACCGAGAATTGTGGCACGAGTTTCAATACCGAGTCTGTTTTCTATATAATTAGCAAGCTCAGCAACCTTACCTACACCCTCGGCAACAACAATGATAAAGTGTTTCTTACCTGTTTTCTGAGTGTTGACAATTCTCTGAATAACATCTCTTTCAATGTTGTAAGGAATTTCAGGAACAAGAATAGCCGTAGCACCTGTTGCGATACCTGTCTGCAAAGCAATATCACCGCAGCGTCTGCCCATAACCTCTACGATTGAACAACGGTCATGTGACTGTGCTGTATCACGAATACGGTCTACCATCTGAAGTGCTGTATTCATTGCTGTGTCAAAGCCTACTGTATATTCTGAACAAGCAATATCATTATCAATAGTACCCGGAATACCGATACAGTTAATACCTGCATTGGTAAGAGCACGAGCGCCCTTGAAAGAACCGTCACCGCCGATTACAACAACGCCCGATACATCAATGCTTCTGCAAAAATCCGCTGCTTTCTTAATACCTGCAGGAGTAGCAAACTCTTCACTTCTTGCTGTGTAAAGCATTGTACCGCCAAAACCGATTATATCAGATACACTGCGAAGATTCATTTCCTGAACATCGCCGTTAAGTAATCCATTGTATCCACGGTAAACACCGTAAACTCTCATTCCTTTATTTATACCTGCACGAACTACTGCTCTTACAGCGGCATTCATACCGGGAGCGTCACCGCCACTTGTTAATACTGCTATTGATTTCTGAGCCATTTGATTATACCTCCATAAGGTTTTTTACTTCTTAATTATAATACAATATTTCACCCTTTACAAGACTAAATTTACTATTTTATTAAAATTTTCTTTTTTGGCGGCATTTTTACATCAGTAAAGATACATTTTCTTGATTTTGTGCGTTATTGACTTTAAATTATATAAGTTATATAATAGTATTATTAATTTAATGGATAATTCTTCATATTATTTATTTTTGGAGGCATATCATATATGACAAAATTATATCTTGCCATTCCCTGCTACAACGAAGAAGAAGTACTAAGAGATTCGGCGCAAAAGCTCTCTGACAAGTTCAGTAAAATGATGCTTGAAGGCAAAATTACCGATGACAGTAAAATTGTATTTATAGATGACGGCTCAAAAGACAAAACCTGGAGTATTATCAGCGACCTTCACAAAGAAAATCCTGTATTTCAGGGAATCAAACTCACACGCAACAGAGGACATCAAAATGCTCTGCTCTGCGGTCTTATTACATTAAAAGACAAGGCAGACGCTGTTATTTCAATTGACGCAGACTTACAGGATGACATCAACACATTTGACGAAATGGTTGAAAAATACGAAAACGGCTGCGATGTTGTTTACGGTGTGCGTTCAAAGCGTGAAACCGACACATTTTTCAAGAGGTTTACAGCCGAGGCGTTTTACAAAATTCTTAATAAAATGGGTGCAAAAGTTATTTTTAACCATGCCGATTTCAGACTTATGAGCAAAAGAGCTCTGAACGCTTTTGCAGAATATAAAGAAACAAACATCTTTTTAAGAGGTATGGTACCGCTTATCGGCTATAAGTCGGATATAGTTACATACGAGCGTTTTGAAAGACTTGCGGGTGAAAGCAAATATCCGCTTAAAAAAATGCTTGCTCTTGCTTGGGAGGGCATTACTTCTCTAAGTATTCAGCCAATAAGAATGATAACGGGTCTTGGCGCAATTGTATTTGCCATAAGCATTATTATGATTATTTACAGCCTTGTAAGCTACTTTATGGGCTTTGCGGTTAGCGGCTGGGCAAGTATTTTGTGTTCTATCTGGGCTATCGGCGGACTTCAAATTCTTGCAATCGGTATTATCGGCGAGTATATCGGAAAAATTTATTTGGAAGTCAAAAGGCGCCCGAGATTTATTGTTGAGGAATTTCTTGAGGACTGACAAGGCTTATACAATAATATGTAATGATTTAAAAATGCCTTTCGTAATTTTACGGAGGGCATTTAATGAGAGGTAACAATGAATCTTGAAAAACTGCAAAACCGAAATCCTGCCATGGACATTCTGCGAATAGTTGCTGTGCTTTGTGTAATAAGTATTCACTTTTTTTACCATACAGGCTACTACAACACAACCGCAGACAATGTTCCGATGTATTTTGCAACGGTTCTGCGCACTCTGTTTTCTGTTTGCGTACCGCTGTTTATGATACTGTCGGGATTTCTTTTGTGTAACAAAACGCTGAAAAAAGGCTATTACTCAGGAATACGAAAAACAATTATAGTTTATATTCTTGTGGCAATCGCATGCATAATTTATAAATCCTGTAACGGAAGTTACACACTGACTACGCTTACATTTTTTACGGGTATTTTTGATTTTACGGGTGCAAATTATTCCTGGTACATAGAAATGTACATAGGTCTGTTTTTAATTGTACCGTTTCTTAACATTATCTATAAAAATCTTGACAGCAGAAAGCAAAAAAATATTTTACTTATTACTTTGATTGCGATTACTATTCTGCCGTCGTTATTTAATGCTTTTAAATTTGACTCTTACGAATGGTGGGCAAATCCCGCAGCCGATACCGATACTCAAAAACTTATGCCAAGCTGGTGGGTTGGCATTTACCCTATCACCTATTACTTTACAGGCTGTTATATCCGTGAATACGGCACGAAAATAAAAAATGTTTTTCTTATAATCGCACTTGTAATTGCAATTTTCGGATTTGGCACATTTAATTTTTACAGATGCTACGGCAGTACATTCACCACAGCAAATTATGTGTATTGGTACGGTATTGAACCGTATGTAATGTCTGTTCTGATTTTCTTGATAATAAGCAAGCTCAAACTCGAAAATATTAATGTAAAAGCAAAATTTGTACTTTGGAAAATTTCGGATTTGGTGCTCGGCACTTACCTTGTGTCGTTTATTTTTGATTCAATTTATTATTACGAAATTCTTAATATAAATACGCCTGATTTTTATGCCCGTTTTCCGTTTATGCCGCTTATGGTACTCTGGGTATTTGTCAGCGCTCTGTTAAGCTCTGCAATACTCAATATTATAGCCGCAGGCATTGAATTTTGTTGGGAAAAAATATGTTGTTTTTTCAGATTTGTTTTTAAAAGAAAAAACAAATCCGAGATTATCGTTAACGATAAAGATTGACATTAATATTAAAATTTTAATTGTTTAACAGAAATTTGCAAAAACATATAACCATTTATGCCCGCCTCTTGAAAAATCGCCGGGCATTGTAAAGTCAAGAGGTAAATGCGAAAAAGTGCAAAAAATTTTAATTTAGTCAAAATCACGCCGAAATAAGACTATTTATACAAGCCTCGTAAAGGTCGGCAGAGGTATAATAGTCAAATATCCCTCTCGGGTAGTTGTTTATCCATTTTTCAAGTTTACGCATATCGGCTGAGGTTACGCCCTCAAAGCTAACGCCTTTCGGGTAGTGGCGGCGTATCATTTTATTTTGATTTTCATTTGAGCCACGCTCGTATGAGCTGTACGGGTGGCAGTAATAAGCCTTTGTGCGTTTGCCGCTGCGGCGGCAGCTCTGCTCGAGTCCCTTATAATCGGAAAACTCGGAGCCGTTGTCTATTGTGATTGTTTGAAAGACTTTAGAGAAATTAGCACCATATGCCCGCTCAATTCCGTTAAGAGCTTTTACAACGCTCGCGGCGGTATGGTCTTTCATAATGCGTATAATCTCGTAGCGGGTATAACGCTCGGTTAATACGAGCATAGTTTTTTTCGTTCCTTTTTTGCCCTCTACGCAATCCATTTCCCAATGTCCGAAAGTGGTACGCTCCGCAATCTCTGCGGGGCGTTTCTCTATGCTATCGCCTTTCGGTGCTCGGGCCGCTCTCACTTTCTTATATTTCCGCTCGCTCTTATTTCTTTTTACGGGTAAGTTATCGTTTGTAATGGTGAGAAAAACGCCTTGCTCGATATAGCGGTACAGAGTCGGAGCCGATATAGTTACGCTAAACTCTACGCCCTTGCGTTTGATTTCACCCAGGACGGCACGAGGCGAGTATTTCTCTACTCTTATTTTGTATTCTATGTAATTTGCGTACTCGTGGTCGGAGCCGATTTTAAGCGGCGCACCTTTAGCGCGGAGGTTAGCCTGGTTTTTCTCCTCGGCAATATCGGGGCTGTATCTCTGCTCGGTGGTATAATCGGAATTAAGGTGCTCGTACTGTCCGCGCTTGAGTTCTCTGTAAATAGTGCTTAAATGTACGCCGAGCTCTGCCGCCATAACAGCAGGCTTTACACCTACCTTTTGCCAAGCCTCTATTTTTAACCTGTCGTTAAAGGTTAAATGTTTGTATGCCATAATAAAATCACTCCGTTTTATATGATAAAAAAATAGCCCGTTCCTTGTTTGGAAACGGGCTACAATGGTTTATAGGTTTATCGGTCTGCTATATTAAGCTCTCTTTTAAGCGCCGCCTGCAACGCCTGCGAAAAGTTGATATTTGCTTTTTCTGCCTCGTAGCAAAGCCAACTCGGGAGAGTGCAATTTTTCTTAACAACTTTCATTTCGTTTCTACGGCGGTATTCTGCAAAGTCTACATCTACAAGCGAAATAATTTCGCCGTCAGCGTGTTTAATGTTTTGCGCGGAGCTTGCAGCAGGGATAATCTTTCCGTCGTCCTCCATATCAATACCCATTAAGCCGATAGCGTCGCGCGCCATTTCTATAGCCTCGGTCAAGTCGTCGCCCTGGGTGTTAATATCAAAGTCGGGAATAAATACAGTAAAGCCTTTTTTCTCGGGTGTCAAAATAATAGGATATGAATTTTTCATATAGTAACCTCCAAATAATCTATATTATATATAAAAGCAGTGAGGCAAGGGGGCGGGGCTTATTTCAGCCCCCGCCTTTTGATTATTGCCTTTGCTAAATTCTCTTTGATTTCTCGGTGCCTCGGGATTGTTTCGGTTTCCGTTCCGTTGGTGTATATATCGTGTCCGCCTCCGTTCCTTTTTAAGTACCAACCGTTTCTCTCGAGTATTTTTATTAAGTCTGCTCGTTTCGTTTATCTCACCTCCTCTTTACATTTACTATTATACGCCTTTAATACGCATTTGTCAATAGCTTTTTATAAATATTTTGCACTTTTTCGCAGAAAATATTTATTTTTCTGCGCCGATATGCTATAATGTAGGCATCACACTAATTTAATAAGTATAAGTGCGCATTTTTACTTCGGTAAAAATGCGGGCTCGTTTTTGCGTCTCATAGCATAAAACATAGAATTAGTGTGGTAGCAATTCGGAGCTTGCGTTTTTTGTGCGTGCAGCGGCGAGTTGCACGCACTTTTTTTATTATAGGAGTTATCGTTATGAAAAAATTAAAAACCTGGCAAAAAGTATTACTTGTTATCTTTTATCCCGTAGGCATTGTCTATTTTATTGTTTGGCTTTGTAACCGTAACAAAAGCGGAGCGGGCGCGGTCGGTTCCTCCAAGCTATCCGTTATTAGAGATTTTAATACAAAGGTTGTAGGTGTTATCTTCAGTAATGACGACGGCTCAAGCCGTCAAGAAATCATAAAAAACAGCAAAGCGGGAGAGGATATTATTTTTAAGCCCGTACCTACGGCAGACTATCCCGACGCTATCGGCGTTTTTAATAAACGCGGTCAGCAACTCGGGCACCTTAACGCCGAGCTTGCCGCTGAAATGAAAAATAAATATACAAATAACCCTATGAGTGTTACTATAAACAATATCACGGGTGGCGGAGATAAGAACTACGGTTGCAATTTACATATTATAATATATGCAGCATAAACGACAAAAAAGGCAGAGGCTAATTAAAGCCCCTGCCTTTGTTTTTAGTCGTCCTCCTCTGTGTCCTCTCCTATATAGCACTTTTGTTTTGCTTGTTCTATTGTTTTTGAGATTTCCGCGAGGTATTCCTCTTGCGCTGCTCGTATTTCTGCTATGTTGTTTTCTACCGTATTTCTTAACAAATGAGTCGCTTTTGTGCCTGGGTGTTGTACTTTGTGTCCGTATATAACATCACCGTTAGTAAGCACTTTTGCATTTCTCGGTTGTATTTGGTGGCTTGTCGTTCCAAATTCTACCCAATGCGGCGAGGCGTGGGAGGGTAACTTACCCTTTTTTCTGACTTTTTGCCACGAGTAAAAGCCTATTTGTAAAGTTGGTTGTCCCGTTTTGTAATTTATCATAGCCCACGAGCCTATGTGGTTTTTTAACCTTTTTGAGCGTGTCGGCAGTTCGTCGCGCAGTTTTTTTCTTATCACTTTAGCGGAGGCTCGTAACGCTGTTTTCGATAGGTCTACAAGCGTTTTTTTAACCTCGGGACTTGTGTTTATAAAGGTTACATTACTCTTTGACATTGTAAAACTCCTCTCTAAATGCGAAAGGGCGGCGGGCGCGGTTGCCCGCAATTCCCGCCGTCCTTTCTGTATATGAATTTAAGGAGGACTATTTAAGCAACTCGTTTACTCTCTTTTGTACGGCTGAATAGTCGTAGCCTGCTGCTGCGAGTTTCTCTTTTCGAGTTGCGCCGTTGCCCCATTTACCCGCGATAACCTCGCGGGCGATTTCGTCAACGGACTTTTTCGGTGCTGCTGTGTTGTTTGTAGCAGCGTTGCCGCTTGCGGTAGTGATAAAGTTATCATAGCCCGCCGCTTTCAGTTTCGCCGCCATAGCGTCGGCGTTAGCCTTAACGCTGTAGGCTCCTACTTGCACCTTGTAAAGGTTGCTGCTCTGTACGATATAGGTATCAAAACCCGCTTTCTTGAGCTTGTCCGCAAGGGCAGTAGCGTTAGCTTTCTTGCTGAAAGCTCCCGTTTGCACTCTGTAAAGAGTCTTTGCGGTTTCGGCGGGCTTTTCCTCGGTGGCGTTCATAGCCGCTGCAACAGCCTTTCTAAAGCCGTCCATAGTGTAGCCCATTTTTAAGCCGTTCCACAAGTGCTCGGGGTCGCCGTGGTCAGAGGCAATACCACGAGCGTGTCCCTCTCGGTGGCTGATAATTACACCGTCTGCAAGCGGGTTAAGGTTGTACTCCTTGCAGAGGAAAGCGAAAAGCTCTACCGCTGCGTCGTATGTGCGCTTAACTGCCGCCTTTGCGGTTGCTGTGTCGGAGCAAGTGAAATTTGAACCGCTCGTATAATTGATACACGCAGGCTCGCACATCTCTACGCCGATATGCGTATTATTTGAGGCTCCGCCGCCGTGCCAACCTCTGCGGCTCCACGGCAAGCATTGATAAATAACGCCCGTGTTTCCGTCGATAAAGGCGTGTACACACGCTCTGTCGTATGTACTCTTATTCCAATTATTGACGAAAACGGACGCGGACGGCTGCGGACAGCCGACGCTGTGGAGCATAAGCCCCTTTACAGTGATAGTTTCACCCGCCTTATAGCACGGGTTGTTTGTTAAGTAACTCTCTTTTAACTGCATACTTATTCCTCCGTTTCTGTTTCAGTGTTGGTGGTGCTATTTGCCTTGAGCTCGGCTAAATACGCGTCCGCCTGGATAGCCTCGGCGGTAAAGCTGTTGTTTTTCCACCAAGCCCACAAAGTAGCCGCTACGGTAGCGGCAGCAGTAAGCCAGGTATACAGCTCCTCCTCTGCAAAGGGCAGAGGGTTTTTACCGCTCATTGTCAAAATGGTATTAACCAAAGTAACAAAAAGCATAACGGCTCTGATAATGGTTTCTGTAGGTACCTTTTTCATAGGGTGCGCCTCCTTTCTTTAGTTTTGCTTTGGCGGGTGTTCGGGGAGTTCCGTTGTTTCCTCATAAAGTCCCGTCGCTACATCATTACCGCCTAAAGTATGGTAACTATCATAAGCCCGCTTTAACGCCTCTTTTGCGTAAATCGGGCAATAGCCCCGCTCGTACCATTTTTCGTATTGGCTTATAATCTCGGCTCGGAGCAAGCATTGCAAGCCCAGGGCGAGCGCGTCTTGTTTCTTTTTGCCGAGTTTAATACGCCCGATAACTACGCCCAGGGCTGAAACAGCCCCGCCACATAGAAACGGGATAAGCCATTTAATAAAAATGTCCCACATTGTTAATATCCCTCCTTGTTAATGAGGTTTAGCTCTGCCACTACCGTATTGCGCATAGCCGCTAACTCCGAGGCTACGGAGTTAGCTATTTTAGCCTGCTCGATAACCTCGGCTTGCTTGCGGATAATATCGGCTTGCAGGCGCGTAACCTCACATAACTGCTCTACAACATCAAATAGACTCATTTTCGGAGCCCTCCTCTGCGTCGGGCGGTGTCGGAAATTCGATATTAAAAGGAAAACCCCCTTGCTCGGGTAAGTCCCTCAACGCCTGGCGGTATGTAGCCCACGCTCCCGTAAAGATATTTGTGAGAGAGTGAATAAACTTTGTAGCAGTAGAGGTATCGAGCCCGAGGCGGTCAAGCGTCATTTGCGAGTCGCTATTATCAAGCAGCTTGTTTCGGATTTTGCGGGCGAGTGCTGCAGCCTCCTCCTCGTTCTGCTCCTCGCAAGCCCTGGCGTATGCCGCCTTTAAGGTTTCCTCGAGTTCTGCTTTGGTAGCTGCTGTCGTTGCCTCAACTTGTGCGAGGCGTTTGTAAAAATTGTTGTTCACGGCAAGAGCCCTCCAATTCTTTATAAAACTTTATCATTTTGCGCCGCACGTGGTAGGTATCTCCACGGGCAGCGTTTGCAAGCCAAGAAACGAGGGACTCGTGCGCCGTCCCTGGTGCATAGTCGCCGCTTTGCTCTTTAGCGTATATCTTTTTGAGCTTGCGGCGTTGCTTGCCTTGTTTCTTTTTACCCATTTTGCGTATAATTGCTCCCGTGTCGGTGGCGAGGCATAAAGCCAACGGGTGCTCTTTGGAAGGTGTTTCTCGTTTTTGAGGGCTGCGAGCGAGTACCTTTTAAGCTCTCGAGCTTTGTTAAGCACTTGCAATTTGCCCTCGCCTCTGTCGCCTTTTCTAACACTCATATTAAAACCTCCTTTTTACCGCCTCTACCGAGGCGGATTTTAGATTATGCGATTATACAAGCGGGGGCGACTCCGTAAGCACCGCTCGCACCGTTGTTGCTCAACGCTCCCGAGGTATTCACAAGGCGCTCGTTGTTCGCGTACCCAGGGTTAGGGGAACGGAGCCAACAGTTACGCGCCGAGCCTGCCGCGTCGTATTTGATACGCTCGGTATAGGTCAAGCCGTCGTAATACTCCAACAGCTCGCCGTCCTTATAGGTCGCGCTATCCCAGCTACCGTAAATCTCTGGACGAGAGAGCAAGAAAAATTTATCTTGCAGCTCGTAAACCTGGTTAATAGTAAACTCGGTGCCGTCAAGGCTGTTTACCTCGGCAATAGAGTTCGTGTAGCAAGGAACGATTGCAGGCTGTACCGCCGCCAAAAAGTCGGCAGGCAAGCCTCGCATAAAACCGCTATAGCTTGTAGCCCAAGAGGGCGGGCGGTCAAAAATATTCGACGGAGCCCAAACTGCGCCCACTGCCGCGTCGCTGTTGAGCCATTGACGAGCCGCGCTCTGTGCGTAGTTACTCGAGCCGTAGCGCATACGGTGCGCGTGGTTGACATTTTCGGTCTTTCCGTCAGCGGTGCCGAGGCTTGTACCGTCCGCCGACTCCGTAACAGCTACGCTCTCAATAGTCGCCGTAGCGGTATTGCTTGCGTAGGTGCTAATTTTTGTATCTGTGCTCTGTTTGTTGTAGCCCCAGGGGAACATAATTACGCCGCCTGCGGGTACGGGTTGAGTAATAGTAAACGAAAGCGTTTTACCGCCTCCGTATGCGGTGTCATAGCCTGCAGGCAAGGTAAAATTATAAGTGCCTGCGGGGAGTTCCTCGGCGGCATAGTAGAGAGCCTCTATTGCGTCAAAAACAAAACTCTTATAAGTGCCGCTCGCAGAGCTGTACATATATTTAGCCTCGAGCGTCATTGTGTATTTGAGCTTGTCGTTTACTGCTGCGTGGTGGTTATGCCCTCTCACAACCCAGGTAATAACCACTCCCGTAACGGAGTCCTCTGTAGTAAACTCATAGCCAACAGGAAAGAGCTTTTTTCCGAGTCCGAGGCGGACGGCGTTTTTAATATCCTCCCAGGTATTAACCGCTGTAAGCGTGTCAATATGTACGGAGGTTTCTACGCCCTCTTTATCAGTTACGGTAACGGTTGCGCCCGTTTCCGTCTGTACGGCGGAAATATTCACATTTCCCGCCTTTTGCGCGGCAGCGTTTGCCGCTGACGCTGCATTATTTGCGTTAGTGGTCGCGGTACCCGCTTTTGCGGTAGCCTTGTCCGCGTTGCTTGCGGCGGTGTTGGCGGCGGCTGCTGCGTTGCCTGCCGCCTCTACGGAGCTGTCAACCTTGCCGAGAGCGTCCACAAGAGCGTTAAACTCGTCGGAGCTTTCGGGTGCGTCTTTATCAAAAGCCGCCCGCTCCACATCAATATAGAAAATTTGGGAGCTCAAGAGAGCCTCTCCCCTGTAAAGTCCGATTTCGGCAACCGCCACGCCTGCGGCTGCGAGTGCCTGCTGTGTAAGTTCGGCGATAATAACGCCGTCCTCGATAGTAACGTCGTTAAGCACCGTATGTCCGTCAGCTTTGGTAAGCTGCAAGCGAGGCGTAATACCGTCCTCGAGGGCGTAAGCCTGCCCGCAGTTAAGCGGGGTAATTTCGAGAAAACGAGTTTTTGTGTCGTTCTGCTTTGCAAAAACGGTAATAGGGTGCGTATCTCTGCCAAAATCAAGAGAAAGTTTTTGCCTAATTTCCATAACTAAGCCTCCTCTGCATTTTCTTTATTTTGCATAGCGTTAATATCGGAAATAAGCTCGAGATTTTTACGGTTACGAGTTTCCGAAAGCAACTCTAAAAGCATACCTTCCATTAAGTAGGCGGGTAGCTTTGTTTCGTCGAGCACTTGATTATATGCTTGAATAAGTTTGCCACGTGCATTTTCCATAATCACGCTTAACGGTATTTTGTTATCCATTTGCTTTTTCCTCCTTGCTTATCGGTATTAAAATTTCGGGCTTTTCGGCTATTTCGGCATTATCTTTATATGCGTTTGCAGCTATAAACTCCGTCTTTTCGTCGTCGGTATAGCTATCTATCCACGCTCCCGAGTCGGCAGACATTACCGAAATATCTCCCGTAACATATTCGGTGAGCTCTTGTATTGCCTTGATTAGATAAGGTATAAATTTGTCGCTTTTGATAGAGAGCCGCCCTGTTTCCTTGTTTTCATTAACAAGAGCAGGGAGTACCTCTTGTAACTGCTGCGCTATCATACCTATATCGCAATGCTCGCCGCTCTCTATCCAATCGAATTTTTTTAAGTCAATTTTTGAAAGTAGCGGTATAGCCTCTACCTCTGTTGACTCTATATTTGTTTTATACCTTGCGTCCGATTGGTTTAATATAGAGTAGTTATGCAAGTCAATATTGTTATAGCAATCTACTAACAAATTTGTACTATTACCAAACTTAAAATCGCTGCCACAAGTAAAAGTACAACCTTTGCCGCGCATAGATACCTCGTGTGTGGTGGAATAAAGCCCGCCGCTGCCGTCTGTATATGATACTGTGCGTACATTGTTGTTAATATATAGATTGCCGCCGCAATATGTTTTACAGCAAAAATGTAAGCCCTGACTATCTTTTGAATTATTGGCATAATATATTAACTGCACCGTATACTCGGTGTCGGAGGCATTTGCCTTGCGAGCCCAGCACATATAGTCTGCGTCATTCTCAAGGTCAAAGACGAGCCCTCTAAAATCCTCGTCCCCGTTCCAACTATTTGTACCAATTTTGCCTATTGTCGTTCCCGAGTAGTAGTACCAGGCTCCCGAGTAATCCATTTTCATTAAGAGGTTGTCGGAGCCTTGCGCGGTTGACTTATATATGTTAATTGCACCGCCCGAAAATTCTATATATTTTGATATGCTATTCCAGGCAATGCGGACAGAGGAGTAATTTTGTGTGATTTTTGTACCAAAATCAGAGTTATTAACCTTTTTATTTACCTCCGTCATTATTTCGTAGGAGGTCTGCGTAATTTGCGTGTTCAATTGCGTAGTGGTTGCATAACTTTTTAGCGTTGTGTTTACGCTGCTTTTAATCTCGCTTGCCGATTGACTTATAAGGCTTTTTGTTTTGGTTTCAGAGTTATTAACCTTTTTGTTTACCTCCGTCATTATTTCGTCGGAGGTCTGCGTAATTTGCGTGTTTAATTGCGTAATGGTTGCATAACTCTTTAGCGTTGTGCTTACACTGTGTTTAATCTCGCTTGCCGATTGACTTATAAGGCTTTTTGTTTCGGTTGTGGTTGAGTAGCTCTCTAAAGTTTTCTCTATAGAGCTTATTACCTCCTCGTCGGCAACTTTGAAAGCCTGGCGTATGCTTTTAGACTCGTTCTCTATTGCGGTGTCTACGGAGTTTCTATACTCTACCGAAATTGCCGAGGCTTGTACCGAGTCTGCTTTTAATAAGGCACCATTTAACACGCCTGCGCTTATAAAGTCCGCCACGATAGCCCCATTCATAGTCATAGCGAGAGAGTAGGTGCCGTTATATCCCGTCGAGGAATAGCCCAAGCCGCCGCTATTCCACCTCCACACTCGCAACGCCTCCTCGATAGTAGGCGCGTCAAGTATGAGTATCTCTTGCGGCTTTTCGGCGGGGTTAAGGACTACATAGCCGCCCGAGTGTCCCGTAATAAGGCTCGTAGCGTTTGCTATAGCCTTTTTGAGCTGCTGCGTTGCCTGGGCTTGTCCTTTCTTTACAGAGGTTTTAATTTCCTCTATAGCCGCCTGCTGCTTGTTCACGGTATCGGCAAAAGAGCTTTTAGCGTCCCCAAGCTCGATACTTTCGTACTTTTCCTCGAGTGCGTCGTAGGTGGTCTTTATAACCTTTGCCGTGGCAGTAACACCGAGGAGTGAAAACTTAACTGTTACCGTGTCGCACATCTTTACCCGCTCAAGCGGAGCAATGTTTTTATATTCCTCCGTCTGCCAAAGCTGAATAAAAGAAACGGTTATATTTACCTTTGGTACGCCGAGGTCTACCGCCGCAGCGTATGCGGTAGCCTTTGCCCGTAAAGCGTCCTCGGTAATTTCCTCGCCGTCCTCGAAACGGTCTGTAAAATTCATAATATAGGCTTTGCTGTGTCCTATATTTTCGGCGTTATTTAGAGCTATTACCTTTTCGGAGAGATATACATATACCTCGGTACTCTCGGCGTTCTCGCCCTCTCCCTGCTCGGTATAAACCGCATAGGGCATAAGGTGCGTATAGCAATCGGCTATATTTGCCTCTTGCTTTAGGTCTTTTAGGTTTTTACCATATTCGATAGTTACGCCGTTGTCGACTCCTCGGTGCTTATGTAGCTTAATAACAAAATTATCAAACTCATACTCTCCGCCCCAAACATCAAGTACAGAACCCGTCTGCCCTGCGAGGAGAGCACGGACAGAGCAAGGAGTTAATATGGTCGTGCTGTTAAGTGTGGATATGTCGCTTAACGCCGTAAAGGAGCAAGGCAAGCCTGCGTCCTGGATAGCGCGGGTAATAGCCGCCTGCGGCGTTGTGTTCTTAACGGAAAAACCAAGCGTCGGTATGCCGTTAAGGTCGTAGCTGATATGCTCCGCCGAATAGGTTACAACGCCTTTAAGGGGTTTACTCGACTTATATACACGGAATAGCTGCGGCTCGTTTATCTCGTTAGCCTTTGCCTTGATTATGCAGCCCTCCGTAATTTGGTCGTACCATTGTCCCGTAATAGGATATTGCAGCGAAAGCTCATAGCCGCCGTTGCGCTCCTCGGTTACGGTTGCTTTGGTGGTATCTCTTAAAAAGCCGATACCGTTATGCGAAAAGTCGCTTTCGTTTTTTGCGTACAAAATAGGTATCATAAGCAGCACCACCTCGGGACTATTTCGAGCTTTTCAACATCACCCACCCAGGATATAGCATTGTTGCCAGGTAGCAGCGTAGGAAAGCCGCTGCCCGTCATTTTGTTGTTTTGCGGCTCGGTGCCCTTGTAGGCGTTCATAATATCGGAGTCAACCTCGATATAGCCGTCAATATCCGTAAAGGTAAAGGAGTCGTTATTTACGGTTAAAGTAACCGTACCGCTCCCCGTGATTTTGATATACGGAGAGGACGGGTAAAACTCTGCATTATACAGAGAGCCCGCCGCTGTAAATACAACGGGTTTTTGTCCCTCGAAAGAATACTTAAAGGGCTTGCAGTTAAAGGCGAGGTCTACCTCTCCGAGGTCGCGGAGCTCTTGCTCTATGTCTACCTCGTCGGAGTAGGAGCCCAGGCGGTAGTATTTGTCGTCGTAGGAGTCCCACAAGCGAAAATAACCTTGCTCCGATAGGAGCCAACCTTTAATTTGGTGCGTAAGCTCTGTAAATGCCCGCTGCGTAGTGTTTAGCAGTGTGAGCTTGTATTTTATGTCGATATTCTTATACCGTCCATTGTCGGTAATAAGGTCGCCGCTGCGCCCTGGTACACTCGTATAGGTTACATCTCGAGAGGCTCCCTTGTAGGAGCCTTTCGAGTTAATGAGCAACCCAAACTCGAGGGAGCTGTGGTCTTTGAACATCAAAAAAGGTAGTTTTTCCATTATGCAAATACAGCTCCCTTTCTTTGGATTTTCTCGGCGATAAGTTCTAACAAGAGGTCAACAAAGCTCTCTACATCTTGCTCGCTGTCACCTTTGAGGTTTTCAATGTAAATAGCCTTTTCGCCGAGCTCGATTTTAATAACGAGCCGTCCTTCTTTGTCGTCGCCTGCTGCCGTTGCCGAAACAGCGGTAGAGTATTCCTTGTTCTCGCTTGCGGTCAAGACGCGCTCGCCCTTATGGAGCAATGCGGGGTACTCGTCATACGGTACATATTCCATACCGATACGTAGGCGGGAAAGCTCTTTTATATTCAGCCCTTTACCGCCGACACCTGGCACCCAATCGGGTATTTTTAGCTTGTTAAGCCCTCGGATAAATACATTGATACCGTCGATTATCCAATTTATAGGTACCTTAAAGGCGTTTTTGATACCCTCAAAAATATTCGAGAATATCTTTACTACCGCGTCCCAGGCTCCGCGCCAATTACCCGTAAAGACATTTTTAACAAAGTCGATAATACCGTTAAAAATTCCCTTGACATTCTCGAAAACCTTTTTAATACCGTCAAAGGCGTTTTTGAATACGCCGCCGACAATTTCCGCCACGCCCGAGAAAGCCTTTTGTAAGGGCGGTAAGAGCTTGTCAAACAGCATTTTAATAAAGTCGCACAACGGCGGTAAAATGAGGTTGAGCAAGTCCAGGAGAGGCTCTAACAGTATCATTAAAATATCGAGTATCGGCTGAATAACGGGCAAGAGCGCGTCAAGCAGCGAGATAACTACGGGCAAAATAGCCTCGATAATCTGTACCGCTATAGGTACGAGAGTTTCGATTAAAGTTAAGAGTATCGGTAATACCTGGTCTATGATTTGCAGTATCGGAGGCAACAGCATTTCGATTAACTGAATAATCACGGGGAGTATAGCCTCGATAATTTGAATTATCGGAGGTAGCAACGCTTGCAAAAGCTGAATGGTGACAGGCAGTACCGTTTCTATAATCTGCATTACAAGCGGCATAAGCCCGTTGATAAGGTCAACCACAATAGGGAGCACTTGCTCTATAATTTGGATAAGGAACGGTAGGAGCTGCTGAAATAGGCTAATTATAACGGGCAGAATTGCCGTAATAATCGACTCAATAGGAGGCAGTAAAGCCGTTACTAAATCCATAAGGACGGGAAATAGCGTTTCAATCAGCGTAAACAAAGGCGGTAAAAGCTGCTCGAAAATACTTGTAATAACGGGTATCAGCCTATCAAATAAGGCTTGAATTTTCGGTAAACTCTCTATAATCATATCGGCGACTTGCTGTATAAGCGGAATAGCTGACGCGCCTATTCTGTTCATAAGCCCGCCGAAAGCGTCCTTAATATTCGCTATCGTATCTCCGAGGACCACGCCCGCTTTTACTGTGTCCTCCGACATAACTATACCGAGGTCGTCCGCCTCTTGCTTTAGTGCCGCCATACCCTCGGAGCCTGCGTTCAGTAGCGGCAGCATTTCGGTATAGCTCTTTCCGAGAAGGTCATTACCCAGGGCGTTACGCTCTGCGCCGTCCTCCATATCCGCAAGAGCTGCGGTAATGGTGTTAAATTTCTCCTCGGTTGACATTGCGTTAAGGTCGTCCAGGGATAGCCCTAAACGCTCTATAGCTGTCGCTGCTGTCTTTGAGCCGTTGTTTGCGTCGTCCACAACATCAGACATTTTTTTAATACCGTTTTTGAATGAGTCAACGCTTACGCCGCTTTGGTCGGCGGCGTGTTTCCACCGTTGGAGCTCCTCGCGGTTAATTCCCGTTCTTTCGGATAGCTTGTCGATATAATCGGCTTGCTCGGCGGTTTTCATTGCCATACCGTAGGCGGCAGTACCAACAGCGGTAGCACCCGCTACAACAGCAGTACCCATTGCAGCCGCTCCCTTACCGATAGCAGCGAAAGTGGAGCCTACCTTTGAGCCGCTCTTTTCCGCCTTTTCGGTTGTTTTGTCGATACTTTCGTCCGCTTTTTTGTTGTCTATAAGCACCTCGCCGAAAAGCGTAAAGATATTTGCCATAGGTTAGCCTCCTCTCATATTTCTTTTATCAGTTTCAACCATTGGCATAAATTCCGCCATAATGTCCTCGGGTGTTCTTTTCTGTTCTGCTTTAGGCTGCGGGGCGGGCTCGTCCGAAAGCACGCTTGCTACAAATTCGGCGTAGTCCATAACCTCGAGCCCTGGTTTTATTTTTGATACCGCATAATTTACGAGCCACAAAGGGAAAAGCCGCTTTTCGATTTCTGCCTTTTGCAGGCGTTCCTCCTCTTTGCGAGCGAAAGAAAGCAGCTCACCGAGAGCCCGTAAAGGTAGACTCTCGATAAGCTGCCAATCGTAGTATTTATGCAGTAGCGTTAAGCTCCTTGCTCTACTTTCTTTCGTAGAGCACGCTTGAAAAAACTTACGATACCCTCGTCGTTGATAAGGTCGTTAATTACCTCGGCCGCGTCTTTCTTGTACGCCTCCTCGAGGGAAATATCGTAGTAAGCCGCCACGAGGGGCGGTAGGTCGTCGGCAATCTTGCCGAGCTGCGGTGTGAGTTCACATAAGATTTCGCAGGCTAAAATACCTACCTTTTCGCGGGAAAACTGTTTCATAGCGTCCTTTGCGTCTTTTGCGTCCTCGAAAATATCAAGCCCTTTGAGCATTTCTACAGCGGGCTTAATATCGAGTTTGCCTACGATTTTAAGCAATGTAGGAATAGTCTTAATAGTAAGCATTGTGTGGCTCCTCCTTAAATTCGGTTATTATTCCTCTGCGGTTTTGTTTACTGCTGCCGCTGCTGCGTCGACAGTAGGCATAACGGGCGGCTGCTCGATTTCCTCCACTTTCCACAAGTCGCCGTCGAGGTTAGTATGCGCGTAATGAGCCAAAAACTCAAAGGCGAGCTCGCCCTCGGCTTTCTGTACCGCCTTTGCGGTAAAGCCCGTTTCGTGCATAGGGTTATAAATGGTAATTTTCTTATATTTGCCGCTGATAAGCTTTGCAAACATAGTAATATTCTTGAGGTATGCCTCAAGCGGAATTACGCCCGTTTTCGGATTTTTAATTACCTTGTCGTCCTTGCTCGAGATTGTGCAGTTAGGAATTGCGAGCGCGAGGTTTTCCTGGCTCATACAAAGAGTAGTAACCTTAATAGAGGCTCCCTGCTCCTCGATAACCTGGGTACCCGCCGTCTTTCCGTGTCTGCCGTCAAATTCAATGTCGCGTACGGTTACGGTAGCGGCAAACTCGCCGCCGCCACGAGTAGGAGCCAGGAAACGCTCGGTAGTTTCGCCATAGTCGAGGAAAATTACCGACTCGTCAATCTGGATACTCTCGATTTGCTTTTTAGTGAGATTAGTAACCATTGCGTTACCTCCTAATAGTAGAATAGTCTTGCCGACAGAGCCAAACGACGGTGCGCTATATCAAACTCGCTGTCGGCTACGGTGTTTTGGTTGTCAAAGCCGATATGCCCGTACAAACCAGGCGCGGCTATAATGGCGTTATAAAGCCCATTGCGGAGGCTGTCGCACGCCCTCTCGAGTTTTATTGTTGCGTCGGCGGCTTTTTCGTCCGCCCAAACATCAATATAAAAAGAGGCGAGGTCGCCGCTCTCGAGGTCAATAATGTTAATGCCGCTGACTACCGCAAAAAGCGGAGGCGCGTTTTTTATGGGTGCCTCCTCGTAGGTTGTCGGCAGAATAGTATTAACTCGCTCCGTGAGAGCTGTTATAAATGCCTCGGTATTTACTTTCATACGGGCGTTACCTCCTCTCTCTTTAAGTGGTTTCGACTACGAGAGCTTGACATATCAGCTCGAGGCACTCATTTTTTACGGGATATGTACGGATAACGCGGTACATCTTGCCGTTATACTCAAAGTGTCCCTCTCCGTTATAGTCAAGCTCTTTAATCTCTACGCAAAGCTCTGGGCGGTAGCCCTGGGCTTGTGCCTGGTAAAACTCGTTTCTCTTTACGCCTTTAGAATTACAAAAAACCTCGCGTTTCTCGTAGTCCTTATACGGCTTGCGGAGCTTGTCGAGTTTTTCTGTTTCCACGCACAAAAAGCCGATTTCTCGCCAATACATAACTACGCCTCCTCGATATATTCGTTAGATAGCTGTAAATGCCGCTTGAGCATTTCGTAGCTATCGCGGTACTTTTCAGCGTCTGCGTTATCGAGTCCAAACTCGGCTTTTACATAACAGACGATAGCCCGCTTTATAAGTGCGTCGCTCTCGTCCTCAACCTTTGCCGCTTTAATACCGCCTAACAAGAGGTCAGCTTGCGCCGCCCCTATTAGGTCGGTAATTTCAGCGTCAAAATGAGTATGGCTTATGCGTAGGTATCGGCGAACATCATAAACAAATTGCTTTGAGATATTCGCCATAGGTTAGCCCTCCGTTAATTAGGCAGCTTTCTTAACGAGCTTAACGAAAGCACCCAAGCCCGCAATAGCCTTACTGTCAAAGACACAAGAGCCGAGGTAGTCTACGCTGTTGGTAGCGAGTCCGCTGTGCTCGGACTTAACTACCGCAATATCCTGGGAATAGTTACCCACGATATACGAGAAGTCGCCGAGGTAGGAAACGCCTGCGGCGAGAGAGCCCGTAAAGTAAACCTCACAACCCATAATGTAGTATCTGCCGTTGGCAAATTCAATGAGGTTGTTTTTGCTCTTGTTCATAAGGGCGTAAAAATCAGCAAAGAAAGTAGCCTTGCTCATAGCCCAAACAGCGTTACGCTCGTAACCACTTGCCAACATACCGTAAACGGCGGTAATGTTTGCCTCGGTAACGGCGGAGGTTTCCACCATATCCGTACCCGCAGTATATGCGCCGTTGGTGCCCTTGCCGCCCTGGGCTACGCCGCCAGGCTGATTGCTGCCCGTACCGACGAAAATAAAGTTTTCAATCTTGCGGGCGATAGCCTCGGCGATAATTTCCACGATATAGGACTCGAAAGCTGCAATAGTCATATTGACAGTAGCGCGGCTCGCCTTAACGAGCTTGACAATTTCGTAACCCGTGAGGCTTACGGAGCCGAGGCTGTCGGCAGCAACGGTAATAGCTTTGTTATTCTGGTGGATAGCTGCGTCATTGTTGGCACCCTCTACGGCAAACTTAAAGTTGCCAGGTACGTGGAAAATCTTACAACGCTGCAAAATAGGCGCAACCTCGTACATTTTCTTGATAATTTCGTTAGCGGTGCTCTCGGGAATAGCAGGCAGTGCGGAGCCTGCGGCGGTGCTGTAGGCTCTCTGCTCGTTTTCAGTAAGAGCCTTGCCCTGCAAAGTCTTGAGCCAAGCGGAGCGGTACTCCTTGTCCTGGTCGAAAGTGTCCGCAGCGCGGGCGGTTACGGGGTTGGGAATTTCAACGGCGGGAATAGTGCCGATATTGATACCCTCAATAGTTGCGGCTCTCTTTTCCAAGTTCTTATACTCGGTATCGAGGTTGCGCAGTTCCTTTTCGATTGCGTCGAGGTCTACCTCGCCGCTGCCCTGGAGCATATCGCGGAGCTCTGCCTTGCGGTCGTTAATTTCTTTCATACGCTTAATAAAATTCATAGTGATAACTCCTTTGTTTTGATAGTTTTTTAGGGTTTAACAGTAGGTCAAAGCTATTAGTTTACGACGGCGTGCGCGTTCCTCCAATGCCCTAAACTCTTTCTCGTGCTCCTCCGAGAAAAAACTTCTTGCCGCTGTAATGCTTGTTTCGTTGTATGCGGGAAAATCCACCGCCGAAACATCAAACAGCTTTTTTATTTTAGTTATCGTCCTTGTATGTGTTTCTCTGTCGTAAGAGCACTCCCTCACAATAAACGAAAAACTCATTTTATCAACGCGGCGTTTCATAACATCACGGTGTAAATTGCGGTGCCGCTCGTCCTCGCTGTCGAGGTGTGCCGCAATATCGAGCCCTCTATCCGTAATGGAATAATCGAGGGATTTGTTACGAGTACGGGCGTATACGGTAGCGTCGTTCTGCCCGTGGTTGCGGTTAAAGATAAAATCCGACATATCGCAGTTATCAAGAGCACCGCGAGCGATAACCTCTTTGTACTGTACGCCGTCAATCTCGCAAATAACGGTAGGCGTATCAAATACAATAGGGGTACCGCGCAAAATAAGTTCTTTGCTGTCGTTCTCGTCAAGAGTAGTAAATGGTGTTGCCGCTCTGTACTCTCTTTCGTTTGGCTTATATGGCATAATTACTTCTCCTCTCCGTCATTCTCACCCTTTTTCGGTGCCGCAACGGGTGCGGGGTTGCCGTCGTTTCCGTCGTTGCCCTCGTCGTCCTCCTCGGTACCGTCCTCGGGTGGTGTTTTTTCTTTACCCTTGTCGCCTAATTGATACTCGTCTGCTTTGTCGGCATTAACCATATTGAGCGTTTGTACGCGGCGTTTGCCCTCCTCGCCGCCGATAGGCGGAAAGCCGAGCGTTACTAATGCCTGGTCGAGCATTAAGCCGCCGATTTCGGATAGATATTTAACTGCTGCTAATTTGTCGGAGAGTTTCGCATATTGGAGCTTGTTACCCTCTGCAACAATCAAATTACCATAGCCGCGCTCCTTGCGGGTAAAGAAACAATTTGTAAAAGCCTGCTCAAGCTGCATAAAAAACGGTCTAATTTCGCCCACGTAAAAGTCGTCCTCTTGCTCGGGTGTCGCTTTGTTCTGCACGATAGCCTCGTTAGTGCCGATATAGTCGTAAATCTCGGCTTTTATATACAAGAGTTGCCCCTGCGGTAGCGGAGTTTGCTTGTCCTGGATAGGGGTATACTCGTACTTGTTGTCCGTAACGATAACGCCCGCGCCGTTGTTCTCCATTTTGAGGTTATCCCGTATAAAGTCGTCGCGGCGGGCGTTTAAGTCCTCGTTTTTGGTGGAGGCAGCTATTTTCAAAATGCCGCGCACAACAGCCACAAGCTCGGCAAACTTGCTCATAGATTGGTTAAAGGTGTTTGCTGTTTTCAAAACGGGCATTAACGCCTCGTTATTGCTGCCGAAAAGCTCGTTATCCGCAAACATAGAGCCGATATGTATAATATCCGCATACGGGAAAGTATAGGTTTTCCCGTTGTAAAAACGGAATTTCAAAAACAGCTCGCCCTTGTACTCAAGCAGCTTTATTTCTTGGGCGTTGATATTATACAAAGCCTCGAGTTTCCCCGTATATTCGTTCCACACGGGGAAAATAAAAGCGTTATTATAGAGCTTGTATTGAGCCGCCACGCGGTAATAGAATTTATACGCCGTAGTCAGCGGGTTAGGCTGATACTGCAATATATAATTAAGCGAGCTGCTCTCAACATCAAGCAATTTTCCGTCGCCTTTTCGGATATGTCGCGGCTGCACTCGTGCGGCTCTGCGGGCGAAAGAGTGAATAGCAGCGCGGACGGTGTTTACCTCCCAGGCATTGCCCGAAAACGGTACAAAATTCGATTGGTAGGAATTGAGGAGCTTATACTCGGTATAGCCGTCGAGAGTCTGCGGCTTTCTGCCAAAGATAGCCTCAAATAGTCCTCGTCTTTCTTTCATTTTCTCACCCCACATTATACATAAAGTCGTCGTAATATTTTACATAGATAACCCAGGCATTTAATAGCGATACCGCCCCGTCAATGCGGCGTTTGTCGGTTATCTTAACGGGTTGAATATTATTAACTCCGCTTTTCTTTACTGCCGTATTGGATAGGCACCAAACTAAAACGGGGTTTTTGTTGTAGTTTACTATCTTGTCCGCGAAAGCCGCTCCCATTTCTCGCATAGGTTGGCTCCAGGTAAAAGGACCCTGCGCCACGGGCTCCATAGTAAAACCGTTGCTTTTCATTTCCTCCACCCAATAGCCCGCTAACGCTCGGTCATAGCCTACCTTGAAAGCGTCTATTTTGTGCTCGTCCCGCATTTGGCAAAACCACCCCGTAACCTCGGAAAAGTTTACGCGGTTGCCGCTGCATATAGTGAGCAAGCCCCGCTCCGCCCATAGGCGGTAGGGAGCCTCGTTTGTATTCTTTTCCTCGAGATGTTCTATACGCGCCTGCGGGAGGAAATAATGCTGTAAAACATATACCGTATCGTCGGCAGGCTTGCGTATAAGCAGCGTTGCCGCCGTTAAGTCGGTAGTAGCCGAGAGGTCGCAACCGCCTATTGCGTAGGTGTTGTATACCTCCGACATATCGAAAACAGCGTCATTTTTAATTTGGTCGTAAGAGAGCCATACGCTGTTATCGTTCTCGCGGTAGTTAAAGTCCTTGCATAGTACGCCTGGTAGGTCGGCGGGGTTGTTTTTAGCCCTCTCGACAAAGGCGGCAAGGGTTTTATATTGCTTGATAGCTCCGAGCCCTGGGTTAGCTTTAATCCACATTTGCGGGTTAGTCCACTCGTCGCGGCTGTCGATTTCGTAGAGGATAGGTAAAAAGGTGTCGTCCTTTTTCTTTCCGTCTGCGAGGTCGCAGGCAAGCTCGTACATATTGTCAAAAATGCACTCGCGTACCGTACCTGCTGTCGTAATCATAACGACAAGAGGTTGACGGCGGCTCGAGGTGGATTGTTTCATAACCTCGTATAGGTTTCTATCGCGGATAGCGTGGAGCTCGTCAATAATAACGGCGTGAGAGTTCAAGCCGTCGAGCGTGTTTGAGTCCGAGGCGAGAGCCTCAAATATTGAGGAGGTAGCAGGGAAATATACATCATTTCGCCGCTTTTTAACAACCGCTCGCAGCTCGGGCGATTGTTTAATCATATTGACAGCCTCGGTAAGTACCTTTTTTGCCTGGTCTTTTTTAGTCGCTACGGAGTATATCTCCGCTGCGCCCTCATAGTCGGCAATCAGCATATATAACGCAATGCCCGAAAGCAAAGTAGACTTGCCGTTTTTTCGCCCGCATAAAAACATTGTTTCGCGGAAACGGCGGTAGCCTGTTTCTTTTTCAAGCCAACCGAAAAGCAGTTGTATAAATGCTTTTTGGAATAATTCGAGCTCGAGAGGAGCTCCGATAGTCCCTTGCGATTGCTTGCAAAATGTTTCGATAAAGAGTATAGGTCGCTCGCCCGTTTCCTCGTCGAAATAGTACGGAAAACCGACAGGCGGTGCCTCCATTTCAGCAATAAGCCGAGAGTAGACAACTTTAACGCGCCTACTCGTGATAATGTCGCCGCACTCTATGCGGCGGTAGTATTCTTTAACCCAATTCAAGCCTTTTTAGCTGCCTTTGTGGGTTTCGTGGCAAACATCATAAGAGCCTGCCCCGCTTTGTCCGCCTCGGTTGTCGGCGAAAGCTCGGAAAGCTGTTTAATGGTGGCGTTATAATTCTTTACCATTGCGTTATAAGGCTGTAAAAGAGGGTGCGCTCGCTCGATTGTATAGGCACCCTGCGGCATTTTAACGACGAGCCCGTCCTCGTTAATTTTTGCCTCCATATCCTCCAAAGAAACGAGCATATAAGCCGCTCTTTCAATCAATTTTTTAGCGATTTCGAGCTGTTCTTTGGGTAGGTTTTTGTAAATTTTCTTAATTCTGTTTTGCTCTTTTTTCTGTCGCGTATATAATGTATCGTCCAAGCTAAAACTCCTTTCTTTGGTCGTTAAGGGTAGGGGGGTAATATACGCAAGGGGCGGTCATAAAAGGGGCTTAACCTCGGTTCATAGAAAACAACATCAAACTTTTTTAACGGGGGGGGAGTGTTTGCGTGTTCTCGGCTGTCGCGTCGGTCGCTGCGTGTACCTCAATCGCTACAACATTGATAGCGTTAAGTATTAGCTTTGTACCCTCGACAGTGTCGAGAATAACTGTGCCCTCCTCAAGAGCCGATGCGAGCCGCTCTTGAAAGTCTGTAGTAGTTGCCTCGACATTGAAAGACAATGCCGCGTTACTCGTGTATATAATTACCTCGCATACTCTGCTCATAAGTAGCTCTCTCTTTCTACGAGGTTTCCCTCGTCGTCGAACATCAGCCCCGCTGCTGTTGCAGGCTGTCCCTCGTGCTCTACAGCGTGGCACTCACGGCACACAAGCTCGAGGTTGTCCTCGGATAGCGTAATACTCGGGTTGTCTATGTTCTGCGGCGTGAGGTGTATTTTGTGGTGGACTATTTCGCCAGGTCTACCACACCGTACACATAGCCCCATATCTCGCTTGTATATATATTCCCTGGTTTCGCGCCAGGCTGTGCTCAAATAAAATTTGCGTGCAAATTCTTTCATATAGCAGCGTCCCGCCCTCTCCGCCGTTGTAGTGCTATATCTGCTCCCAATACAACGACAAAGCGAGCCACTTTGCAGCAGCCCGCTTAACCGTTAATTTCTACGGTATCAGTTTACCACCGCAAAAAGCAAGTTTCTATACAGCGTTTTTTCAAATGCTCTAAATTGAGGATAAAGCAGCCGCTCCGTAGTAGAGTAAGGCAAACTCTGCGACGGCTTTATTTCGGAGGTTATATACTGTCGTCGGCGACTCGATATATAGAGCCTCCGCTATAGCCTCTTTTGGGCGTTTCTCGACATACCACAAAATCACGCATTTTTTGTATTCGTCGGAGAGCTGCTCTAATACGCCCTCTATTTCCGCAAGTGTTCGCTCGGTTTCTTTGATATTTCGGGAGCACTCCGAAAGTTCCAAAAGTTCGTTAAGAGTATCGCTCACAAAATGCGAGTCCGTAAACGGCTTGCTATAGTCGATAGCTCCAGGCTCTCGCGACTTGCCCTGCTCAATTAGGCGTTGCTCTCTTTTTTGCAAATTTTCTAACGCCCTTTTGAGTGTAGGTACGGAGGCGAGCACTTGCTCCGCCGCCTTAAAGTAATTCATAAAATCACCTCCGAAAAGTTAGTTATTTTCCCGAGCTGCCAAAGCCTCCCGCTCCGCGCTCGGTTTCCTCGAGCTTGTCTACTTGCTCAAGTTCGGGCGTGAAAATCGGTAAAAGCACAATTTGGCTTATTTTGTCGCCTGCGTTTACCGTGTAATCAAACCCGCTGTTGTTATATAGCTTAACGACGATAGAGCCCGTATAGCCCGCGTCGATAACGCCCTCGCTTGTAATACCGTGTTTGACATTAAGCCCGCTTTTGCTTTTCAAAAATCCGACATAGCCTGCGGGGATTTCGATATGTACGCCAATATCAAAGCGAGCGGACTCTTGAGCTGGCACTATTTGCCGCTCCCTGGCGTAAAGGTCATAGCCTGCGTCGGTGGAGTGAGCCCTGGTAGGCATAATTGCTCCGTTATCAAGTACAATTTTCATTTTTAAAACCTCCTAAAGTGTAACGCACAAATTGAGCACCGCCGCGGCGAGCCAATAGACGCATTTTTTATAATCTTTGCCGATAAGGCACATAACCGCCGCTCCTACGTCAAGCGCGATAAGGATAAATGGGAAAATAAGCATATACATTGACTTTTTCTCCTTTTCCGTTGTTTTAGGTTTTCCTTCGTTTGTATTCGGGGGCTCTGCCCCCAAGCCCCCGAGGTTTAACGCTTTAGTTTTCCACAAGGGAATTTGTAGCCGTTTCATAATTTGCCTCGCTTTCGGCTCCGTTTCGGAGCGGGTTTTTTATACATACGGACGGTCAAATAATAGCCGCCGTTAATCTCATTGTAGTATGGGCTTATATCCGAGAGAGCGTAGCCCTCGTAGAGCTTTTCTAATTCCTCGCGGTTATCGTAGCCGCTGTCGTGAAATTGCTTAACCTTGTATTGCGGTAATCTGCCGTCCCTCTCGGAGGTTTTCGGCTGCTCTAAATTGCGGCTCGCGCACCAACGCTTACCGAGTATAGGCTCCTTAACGAGATAAACAGCAATACCTGCTATACCGTTTTCGTCAAACTGTAACGGCTTTGCGGTTGTGTAGCCTTTTCCCCATATTTCCGCAAGAGTGTTAATATCTATACCGCCGCTCATAACGATATGGTGGTGTAAACGCCCGCTCTTAGAGCCTTGCTCTGTAACCGCTACATACTTGAGGTCGGGCAGTTCGTGTTTTTTGCGGTACCGCTTGACTCTGCGGAGGAAATTTTGTAGCTGCCTTTGTGCGTCCTCGGGTGTCGGCGGCTCATTCTCGGGGCTGTATGTCAAATCAAACCGTATGTCGTGTTTGGTAAAGTTCGTATTAAGCAGGCGTATTAACTTACGCTCGGCGTTTCTTTGGTTGAGTTTCTTTTGCATTTCGGTGGTCGGCTTGCGCTTTCGGCTCCGTCCTCGCTGATACTCAAATACGGGGAATATATCTACCTCGAGATATTCACCGCAATAGTGTTTTTTCTCTCTGTATAGGCAACGCATAGTTTTAACCTCCGTGTTTTACTCTTGGGGCTCTGCCCCAAACCCCGAGGTTTAACGCTTTTGTTTTCCATAAGGGAATTGAGAAAAGAGCGGAGAGGGCAGCACGCACTCACTCCGCCCTTTATCCCTTATGCTAAAATCTTATAACGCGCTCGAGTCGCACCTCTGTGTTGCTCTATCCTCGTTATAAGCAAAAGCCTTATTTACTCGGGTTGTCTACGAAAGCCAACAAAGAGAGGGTATATATAACCCGCTCGGGTTTATTCTCTATTTGGTCGTTAAGTTATTATCCATTACGAGCCCGAAATAGAGCCTATAGCTCCCGTTTCTATTGACTTTTCGTTGCCCTTATGCTACAATTATTAAAGGTAATTGAGTAGCACAAGAGCGGCTACGGCGGCTATCACTCGGGCGGAGTGGTAGCCGCTTTTTCTTATTCGTTTACATCTGCAAGGGCTGCGTACTCGTCTGCTTTAGCGAGTACCTTGTTTGAGTAGGTCGTTTCGTATACGCCTTTTTCCCATAGGGTAGAGGCTCCATACTCGCCCATATAAACCAGGGCGGGCTCGTCGTACTTTTCAAAAAGGCGGCGGAGGATATATAGCCCCGCTTGGATATTTTGGTGCGGCTCCGTAAAATCGGTAATGCCGAGAGCGGAGGAGAGCTCCGCGTGGTTACATTCGTTTATCTGCATTAAGCCGTAATCATTCGTCCCGCTGACTACATCAGCTATAAAAGAGGACTCTGTATACATAAGCCCCATAGCAAAATAAAAGTCGATATAGTACGCCTCGCAGAGATAATATGTAAACTCCTGCAATTCTACGGGTAAATCGCAATCAATAGGGGTAAAGCTCTCGCCGAGCTCATAATTAAAAGTAACGCCGCCGTTTTCGGTTATGTATCTGCCGTCCTTGGTACCGTATAGCTCCGCCGCCTGGGTGCTGCCTGTTGCCGCTGCAGTGTCTTTTCTGCTGAAAGCGTGAGCGACTACCACAACGCCGCTCCCGATAATTGCACCGATAAGGAATATACATATAATAAATAGTAGTAAGTTACGCTCCACTTTTTTGCGGGCGTTTTTCTTTTGGGTGGCTGTCATAAAGTAACCTCCTTTACTTTCGCGGGGTTGACAATAGAAACGCTGTTGTTATTCTTGTCTAATAGTTCTGCCGAAATATCGAGCTTGCCGCCTTTGTTGCGGTAGATAATGCCCGACACATATTTATATACAATGCCGTTATGCTCAACGGGGCAACGGCTAAAGAGAGCCGCTTTTAACTCTTCGTTTGTCATAAGGCCGCCTCCTTATTTCTTTTTGTTGCCGAAAATGCTAATAATAGCCAGGGCTAAGCAAATAATAGCCGTAATAATAACGCTGTCGTTCATTTAGTCCACCTCCTCGTCAAGTTCAATTTGCTTGTAACCGTCCGCAGAGCGGCTCTTTTCTTGTTTATTAAAGAGCGTTACTTTTGAGAGGTTTAATATTTCCTCAAGAGTCTGTATAAAGTTCTCATTTACCAGGTCATAAGGAGAAAAAACGCCGAGGAGTACAAAGCCGCTTTTAACCACAATATACAGTCTGCCGAGTTTGTCGGTACGCTCGTACAGTTCGTAACCCGCTTGCGAGTCTGCAAACGGTTTTAAGTATCTTGTATTTATAAAAGCTATGCCTTGCGAGGTTTTAAGAGGCTCGAGCGTTCTACCTTGTGCGTAAAATGCAATAGTTCCTCTGTCGAGCATTTCCTCGGACTCGTCGCCGTCCTCGAAATTTATAAAAGACGGTAACTCCCGCTCCTTAAAATAGAATTTGTCCCGCTTGTCCTCTGCAATATCAAACATAGTAAATATGTTGTCTTGCGTGAGTTTCGGTAAATTGTAAACGGGGTAAAAAGCTGCTCCGTTTCCGAGCCATTGGCAGGCGGGCGTTTCGGAAACAATAATAGTTTTTTCGGCTTTTAATATCGCCTCAATTTGTTTTAATTTCATTTCGTGCCCTCCTCTCTTATATATAGGTAAAAGTCTACCGTTTCGCGTAGCTGCTCCTCGGTCTTTTTCTTTGATTGCTGTACGTGATATACGGCGTGTCCCTCTGCGTCATATATGCTAATATGATTATTGAGCCCGCTTTGTACTACTATGTAACCTCTGTGTTCAACCTCGGTAGAGAGGTCCTCACAAGCGCACTCCTCGTAAAATTCGCAGCGGAGGCAGCAACTTTTACAATCTGCTTTCTTTGTGAGCCAAAGTTTAAGGCGGAGTCGGAGGCTCGCTGTAGCCTCCGCTGCCTTATATTTAATAATGTAATAAATCTGTTCTGCCGCCGATACTTTCCTATATCCCATAACAAACTCCTAACAAAACCAATCGTTAGCAAGCTCGAGGGCGTACTCTTTAGCCTCTTTTTTTGCTTTAGGTGTTTTGCCCTCTACTGACTCAATTACCGCCTGGGCTAAATGCGTTATACGCCCGCGCAGGCAAGCAATTTCTTTCGAGGCTCGGTTTTCGTATTCGTCTTTACTCTTTCGGAATTGCATAAACTCCTCAAAGAGTCCCTCGGTCATTTCAACCGTTATTTTCATATTGCCAGGGGCAGGAATAGTCATAGAGCAGTCTTTTTCGATTTTGATACTTTCCATAAAGTCGCCTCCTCACGCGCTTAACAGCGCAGATTATTCAAAGATTTTAGGATTGAAAATACAAGCGGGGGCGACTCCGTAAGCGGCGTACGCACAGCTGTTGATTAACGCCCCCGAGGTAGTCACAGAGCGCTCGGTGTACGCGTACCCAGGGACGCAGCTCCAAGGCGTAATAGTCCATACCCTGGTATCATATTTAGGTACAAACTTATGGTACTTGCGGTAGAGGTTGTCCGAAAGCAAAGCGATATAGTCCTCGGAGGTGCCGTAATCGGTCATACCGTTGTCACTTGTGAGGTCGGAAACAAACGGGAGGAGGTCGCCTTTGTTGAATTTCTTGAGGTATTCGCCGTTGAGGTACTCTCGCAGGGTAGAGCCGCGCCAATCGTTGCAATTATTCTCGTCAAAAGGCATTTCCTTTTTAAGGCGTTCCGCCACGACAGCGAGTACGCCGCCTTGCTCCTCTCCGAGCACTACAAACTCGATACCGTTGTAACCAAAACGGGTACCCGCCTGCGGTACCTTTCCGCTGATAGCGGGAGCGGTAGCCTGCTCGTTTTCGTCGTCCTCGTATTCGTCCTCATATTCGGACGGAGTAAAAACGCCTGCAAAAGCGAGGCTCACAACCGCCTCGGCTCTTTTCTTGTTTTCGTCGGGGTTGGTGTTGGTAGCTATATCGTCGCAAAGCGACTCGATAGCCGTTAAAATACTGCTATTCATAATGCAGCCTCCTTAATAATTTTCGTAATTGTTTATAAGCTCTTGCAGCTCGGCGCGGTTAAGCTCCTCCACAAGCTGTGCGATTGTCTTACGCTCCTTTTGGTACCCGCTCAATAACAGCTCGTCCTCCTCGGGAGTCCAGGCTCCCGTCTTAACCGTTTCGCGCTCGGGCGTAAATTCGTGTCTGCATTGCGGGCACTTTACGGGTTTGCACATCTGCTACATCTCCTCATATATAAAGTCAAATAGAGATAACTGTACGGGTGGCGGGTTAGCTATATAAGCGTCTACCTTGTCGGATATTTCCTTAAATGTTTTTCCGTACTTAAAGCCCTCCGATACCTTGTTAGGTACGCTATCAAAAGTAACGAGCTCCGCCCATAATTCGGGGTGGTTAGTCTTTAAGTATGCAAATTCTTTTACTTTTTGATTAGGGCAAAACCAACAACCGCCACGCTTTGAAAATTTGTATGTAGGGGATATAAGGCTATAAGGCCTTAATATGTCGTAGGTCTGCTCCTCGATAATTCCTTTTTGCTCGAGGAGTGATATTTGCCCTTTGCGGTGTACTCTTTCGAGTCGCTTGGGCTCGTCGGCGGCTATTCCTATATATTCTTGATAGTTTCTGCCGAGGGACTTTAGGTACCGCTTTATTGGGTTAATTTTTTCTCTGTTCATAGCGCACATACCGCCTATTAACCAACCCGAGAGCTTGCTTTTTCTGTCCTCGTGCTCTGTTCTTTCGATAGTGTGGTAAAACCAATGCATATAATCTTTGTCGGACTCGATTACCTTTACTTTGTAGCCCCAAGACTCAAAGAGCGGTATTGCATAGCTAAATATCCACTCTATAACCTCGGGATATTCGGCATATATCCGCCGTTTTTTGTCAAACCATAAAAGCGAAATAACGATAAGGTCAATAGGTATTCCGAGCTCGTGAGCTAATACTATAGTTGCCGTCGAGTCTTTCCCACCGCTCCAACATATAATATTTAGCTTTCTTTCGGAGCTCATAGTGCTTTGAGCACATCATTTATAATAGCTTTCTCGCTGTCGGCAGTAATACAAACTCTGTGCTTATACCCGTTCTTATATTTGATATTGCAATACTCCTCGGCGATACCGTCGTCGTATTCGTAAGAGAGGGACTCCACGCCCTCGTCGAGCCGTTGTATAAACGGCTGTAAACTAAACTCGATAAAATCGCTTTTATCCATACTAAACATAATAAAATCACTCCGTTTTATTTTTCTTTTTTACTGCGCCGTTACGGGCTTTCGGTGCCCTCGGCGTTTGATATTGTCTTGTACGGTCTTTTGTGCAAGCTCGGCACTATAGCCGCCGCGCCCGTTACCGTCGAGCTCACCCGTCCCGCCTCGCGTTAATTCTCTGTAAATAGTGGCAAGGTGTACTCCGAGCTCGGTGGCAATGTCTGCGAGGCTTACGCCTGCTGTATAAAGAGCCTCAATACTCTTTCTGTCCTCATAGGTGAGGTATCGGCAAGTCATACGCGCTATACTCCTTTCTTTCTCTGTAGGTGAGAGCAAGAAAGCGGAGGGCTCGCCCTCCGCTTTCTTATTCCCTTATGCTAAAATCTTATAACGCGCTCGAGTCGCACCTCTGCGTTGCTCTATCCTCGCTATAAGCAAAAGCCATAAAAAATAAGTGCGTTAGGTCTTAAAAACCTTTCGCACTTATTTTAAAACTTTTTAAAAATCGCCGGGCATAAATAATTTACTTGAATTTCCTATGTAATTATGTTATACTAAATAGTGAAAATTTTTAAAATAAATAAATTTATACCATTTTTACACACAATATTTGTGCTGTGAAAGTATATCTCGGGGGTTATTTATGGATTTTATGAAACTTTACAACGAATGGTTAGAAAGCGCTACCGAAGATGCTGACCTTATTGCCGAGCTTGAGAGCATAAAGGGCAACGAGGAAGAAATTCACGAGCGTTTCTACAAAGCACTCACATTCGGCACAGCAGGCCTTAGAGGTGTAATCGGTGCAGGTACTAACAGAATGAACATCTATGTTGTTCGTCAGGCTACACAGGGACTTGCAAATTACATCATTCAGAAGTACGGCAAAGGCTCTGTTGCTATTTCTCACGACAGCAGAATTAAAGCCGACCTCTTTATGCTTGAGGCTGCAAGAGTTCTTGCAGGTAACGGCATTAAGGTTTACATCACATCTGAATTACAGCCTACACCTGTACTTTCATACCTTGTTCGTTACTTCAAATGTCAGGCAGGTATTATGGTTACAGCAAGCCACAACCCTGCTAAGTACAACGGTTACAAGGCATACGGCGAAGACGGTTGTCAGATGACAGATGTTGCCGCAGGTATTGTATATGACGAAATCTGCAAACTTGATATGTTTAAAGATGTAAAGATTGCTGACCTTGACGAGGCTGTTAAGAGCGGTCTTATTGAATATGTTTCCGATGATGTTTATGACAGCTACCTTGAAAAAGTTATGGAACAGCAGGTAAACCCGGGCATTTGCGAGGGTGCAGGCTTAAAGGTAGTTTATACCCCACTCAACGGTACAGGCAACAAACTTGTAAGAAAAGTTCTTAAGAAAATCGGTGTTGAAGAAATTACAGTTGTACCTGAGCAGGAGCTTCCTGACGGCAACTTTACCACTTGCCCGTACCCGAACCCTGAAATTAAAGAGGCTCTCCAAAAAGGTATTGAACTTTGCGAAAAAGTACAGCCTGACCTTCTTCTTGCAACAGACCCTGACGCAGACCGTGTAGGTATTGCGGTTAAAGATTACGACGGCAGCTACCGCCTTATTTCAGGTAATGAAGACGGCATTATGCTTACAGACTATATCCTTTCTTCACGCAAGGCAAACGGCACACTTCCCGAAAAGCCTGTTTTGGTTAAGACAATCGTTACAACAAAACTTATCAACAAGCTTTGTGAAAAGTACGGCTGTGAACTTAAAAATGTTCTTACAGGTTTTAAGTACATCGGTGAAGTTATCCTCAACCTTGAAAAGAAAGGCGAAGAGGACAGATATGTATTCGGCTTTGAAGAGAGCTACGGCTACCTTGCAGGTACTTATGTTCGTGATAAGGACGCAGTAGTTGCATCAATGCTTGTTTGTGAAATGGCTGCTTTCTATAAGAAACATGGCAAGTCACTTGCACAGGTTATTGACTCACTTTATGAGGAGTACGGCTACTACCTCAACCATACATCTGCATTTGAATTTGACGGTGCGGCAGGTATGGAGAAGATGAACAACATTATGGCTGAAATCAGAGAGAATATTCCTACTGAAATTGACGGCAAAAAGGTTGTTAAGGTTTCCGACTATCTCCTTAAGTATGAGCTTGACACAGTAACAGGCGAAAAGACTGCTATTGATCTCCCGACTTCAAATGTAATTTCATTTGGTCTTGAGGGTGACAACGGCGTAATTATTCGTCCGAGCGGTACAGAGCCAAAGATTAAGGCTTACATCACAGCAGTTGGAAAAGACTTCAACGATGCAGAAAGCATTAAAGACAGTCTTGTAGATGCATCTAAAAAGCTCCTCGGTATTGAGTAATTTAATATAGCATAAAATTCAGCGGTATCGTTTTTCGATACCGCTTTTGCTGTTCATTTTAAGATTTTGGGATTATTGGTGCGACAGGTAAGATAATCAAGACTTGTTTTATAGAAATCGGCAAGCACAATAAGCAGGGACAACGGAATTTCACGCTCTCCCCTTTCGTATTTTGAATATAACGATTGGTCACACATAAGTACATTTGCAATCTGCTTTTGCGTTAGGTCATGATCTTCACGCAAGTCCTTAATTCTTAGTTTCACTTTTATCACCGATTCAATTATAAAATAGGACATTATAACCTATTGACATTTAGGACAAATAGTCTTAAAATATAAATAAACAATTGACAGTTGTTACAATTATTTTTTCCATAAGGAGTGGTATAATTAATGAGAAAAACAAAGAAATTTGCAGCAATTCTGCTGTCGGCACTTATATTGTCAAGTTCATTTTCCGTTTTGCCTGTAAGTGCGGCTACAGTCGGAAATGATACGGCTGTTGTGTCGGTAAATTCAACTTTAACAAGTGGCAATTATCAATATAAGGTGCTTGATGATAATACAATCTGCATTTCAAGATATATTGGTGATGAAACAAATGCAACAATTTCGGCAAAAATTAACGGTTTAACTGTAACGACTATTGGTAAAAATGCTTTTGCACAAACAGGCTTGGGATGTTTACATATCCCTGCAAGCATAACTGATATAAAACCAAATGCTTTTAAATTTTCAGGCTTTAATAAGATAGAGGTTGACAAAAACAATTTAAACTATACCTCTATAAACGGAGTTTTATTCAGTAAAGATAAAACTGTACTTTTAGCTTATCCAAAAGAAAACTCCGCTACATCTTATATAATACCTGACGGTGTTAAAATTATTGAATCTACTGCTTTTATGGGTACAAGCAATTTAAATAGTATTGTTATACCTGACGGTGTAACGACCATAAAAGAAAATGCGTTTTATTTATGTAGTAACTTAAAAAATGTTTCAATACCAACAAGTGTAAAAAGTATCGGCAGAGATGCTTTTGATTTCTCTGTTTCTTCAAAAGTAAATAACGGTTACTATATCGGTAATTGCTTAATAGGTACCGATAATGAAATAAATGGTAATTTTACTATAAAAGACGGTACAAGACTTGTCGCTGACAGTGCTATTAAAGGAAATGAAAATTTGGAAAGTATAACAATTCCTGCAAGTGTCGAGATAATAGGCGATTGTGCCTTAAACTCTCCTTCAGAAAACTTTAAAAACATAACTGTCGCTACTGAAAATAAATATTATAGTTCAGAGAACGGAGTATTATTTAATAAAAATAAAACAGAGTTGCTGTGCTATCCTTGTGGCAAAAAAGAAACTACATATACGGTTCCAAATACTGTAACAAAATTAGCAACAGTATCATTCAGCGGTTGTAAATTAAATAAACTAAATCTTCCTAACAATTTAAAATATATAGATGAAAGCGCATTTACAGAAACTTCATTAAAAACCTTATCAATTCCTGAAAGTGTTGAATATATTGGTAGATATGCATTTGATTTATCTGGTATCGAAACAATAAATATTCCAAAAGGAATAACAACTATTGAAGAAGGTACTTTTTACCGTTGTATGCAACTAAAAAGTGTATCCATAGACAATCATATAAAACATATCGGAGATTACGCTTTTTCTGCGTGTTATAATCTTTCAGACATTAACATTTCAAATAATGTTACATCAATAGGTAAAGGCGCTTTTCAATCAACAATAATTCAGAAAATCGAATTGCCTGCAAGTCTTGAAAGTATAGGAGAATACGCTTTCAACAACTGTCAAAATTTGCAGGAAGTAACTATCCCTAACAAAGAAATTAAAATTGAAAACAGAGCTTTTTATAATTGCCCTAAATTAAATACGGTTACTATACCTGCAAAAGTTAAAGAAATTGGTAAAAATGCATTCGGCTACCAAGGAAACATTTTTGATGAAGAAGATTATGAATACGGCGAAGAGAATTCAATACAAGATTTTAAAATAACAGGATATTCAAACACTGCCGCCGAAACATATGCAAAAGAAAACGGTTTTGAATTTATTTCGTTGGGCGAGCAAATTCTCACAGGTGACGCTAACCAAGACGGTACTGTGAACATTAAAGATGTTACATATCTGCAAATGCATATTGCCGGCAACAAGAATACTGACGGTTCACCGCTTATTGACGAAACAATCAAGCAATTATTTGACAGTATTGATATGAACAATGACGGTAAGCTGACTGTTAATGATGTTACAGCGCTGCAAACCTACCTTGCACAAAACAACTAAATAACCAAACTTTAACGGATGTCACTTATTTTGACAGCCGTTTGCAAATTATTAAAGCCACCTTATCATACGATAAAGTGGCTTATTTGTTATGCTTAGAAGCGCATTGTAAGGCTGATTCTGTTCTTTTCGGGGTCAACGCTTATGATTTTTACATCTACCACATCGCCAACCTTGAGAACCTCCGACGGGTGCTTAATGTACTTATCGCAAATCTGTGAGATATGAACAAGTCCGTCCTGATGAACACCGATGTCGATAAATGCACCGAAGTCAATTACATTTCTGACAGTTCCCTTGAGTACCATATCAGGCTTTAAGTCTTTGATGTCGAGAATGTCGGAACGGAGCATTGGTGCAGGCAGTTCGTCACGGGGATCTCTGCCTGGCTTTGAAAGCTCCTTTACAATATCGTCAAGAGTAGGCAAACCGATTTTAAGTGTATCGGCAAGGCTTTTTGTTCCCTTTGCCGAAACTCTGTTTGCCAAATCGGTAAATTTGCCTTTTTTAATTTCTTTATCCGAATAATCAAGAAGTGCAAGCAACTCTTTCGCACTCTTATAACTTTCAGGGTGAACACCTGTGTTGTCGAGTGGGTTTTTGCTTTCAGGCACTCTTAAAAAGCCTGCGCACTGCTCAAAAGCCTTTGGTCCGAGCTTTGGAACTTTCTTTAATTCGGCACGAGAAGTAAACGCACCGTTTTCCTCACGATAAGCAACAATATTATTGCAAACCGTACTGTTAAGACCTGAAATTCTTGAAAGCAGTGCAGGAGATGCTGTGTTAAGGTCGGCGCCTACAGAGTTTACGCACCCCTCAACCACACCGTCAAGTGTTTCGCCAAGTCTTTTCTGCGGCATATCGTGCTGATACTGTCCGACTCCGATTGCCTTTGGTTCAATTTTTACAAGCTCTGCAAGCGGGTCTTGTAATCTTCTTGCAATGGAAACCGCACTTCTGAGTGTAAGGTCAAGCTGCGGTAATTCCTTTGCCGCAAGTTTTGATGCCGAATAAACCGAAGCTCCTGCCTCGCTGACTACCATATAATAAACGGGGTGGTCAGCCTCTTTGATTGCATCTGCCGCAAACATTTCGGTTTCCTTACTTGCTGTGCCGTTGCCGATTGAAATAATATCTACATTGTGCTTTTTAATAAGCTGCAAAAGTTTTTGCTTTGATTCTTTGACCTTTGCCTCTGAATGTGTAGGATAAATTACCGCTGTGTCAAGTACCTTTCCCGTGCCGTCAACAACCGCTACTTTACAGCCTGTACGGTAGCCCGGGTCAAGTCCGAGTACGGTTTTGCCCTTAACAGGCGGCTGCATAAGCAATTGACGAAGATTTACACCAAAAACTTTCATTGAATTTTCGCAGGCATTTTCCGTTAAATCATTTCTGATTTCTCGCTCAATAGACGGGAAAATAAGTCTTGTGTATGCATCCTCGCAAGCGGTTTTTACAATGTCTGCACACGCACAGGCAGGATTGGTAATCATAACCTTTGCAATGGAATTAAGCGGTCTTTCGGTATCCATTTCAACGCTGACTTTTAAAAATCCCTCTTTCTCGCCCCTGTTTACAGCAAGCAAACGGTGGTCGGCAATCTTTTTAACAGGCTCTTTGTAGTCGTAATACTGTCTGTAAACGCTGTCCTTTTCTGCATCTACGGCAACGGAAGAAATTACACCGTTCACATTCGCAAGGTTTCTTATGCGCTTTCTGATTTCCGCATTATCCGAAACCGTTTCCGCAATAATATCCATTGCGCCTTGCAATGCATCTTCAACATTTGCAATGCCTTTTTCCTCATCAACATACTCCTCTGCCACAGCAACAGGGTCACATTTGCTCTCCTGCTTAAGGATAATTTCGGCAAGCGGCTCAAGTCCTTTTTCCTTAGCCACAGAGGCTCTTGTCTTTCTCTTTGGTCGATAAGGTCTGTAAATATCTTCAAGCTCGCTTAGAGTTTCAGCCTTGTCAAGCGCAAGACTTATTTCGTCGGTAAGTTTTTCCTGACCGTCAATAAGGGTGCGAATTTCCTCTCTCCTTTTATCAAGAGAACGCAGATACTCAAGTTTTTCGCTGAATTCACGAATAAGCTGGTCGTCCATTGAGCCGTGCATTTCTTTACGATAGCGGGCAATAAACGGAATTGTATTGCCGTCATCGAGCAAAGAAATTATGTTCTTTGCATACTCTTCTTTAATTTGAAACTGTTGTGATAATACTTTTGAATAGTCCATATTTTCTCCATTATACTTTTGATTTCATTTGTTTATTGTTCTTAATTAGTAATATAAAACTTATAACCGCAACAACTGCCTCGGTAATCGGAATTGCAAACCATATTGCAAAACCGCCGAAAAGCATAGGCAATGTAATAAGCAAAACCGAACTTATAATAATATTTCTAAGCATTGACACCGCAAGCGAATAACCGCCTTTCATCAATGACTGGAAATAGTAGGTTGAAAGCACATTTACACCCATTGCAAAGAACGCAATAAAGTAAATCGGCATAGCGGTTTTAGTTACCTCTCGTGTTGCATCTGTAAGGTCGATAAAGCACGATGCAACTAATTCAGGGAAAAGTATTCCCGATAATGCAAAAATAACGCCCATTATAAGCACTGTTGAGTAGGCATATTTACGCAATTTTGCTATTCTGCCGTTCTGCCCTGCACCAAAGTTGAATGCCGAAACAGGCTGTACAGCCTGACCTACACCCACAAACAAAGCATTGAAAAGTATTGCACAGTTTGCAAGAACACCATACACGGCAAGCTCCGCATTTGAGCAATAATTTAACAATTGTAAATTAAATACAAATATAATAATCGCATTTGAAAGTTCGGTAATAAATCCTGACAAACCGCCTTTTAGAATTTGAAAAGTATTTTTTAATACCTTAATCGGTTTAGATATTCTGATTGTATTTTTCTTTGAGAGAAAATGAGTAAGACAAACCAACAACTGCACCGTAATACCCGATACCGACGCAATAGCCGCACCTGCCATTCCCATCTGCGCAGGATAAACAAGAACAATGTCGAACACTACATTGACAATTCCGCCGGCTGTAACAGCAATCATGGCACGGTTAGGGTCTTTATCACTTCGTACAAAAGCAGAACAAAAATTGACCAACACACTCGGAATTGCAAAATAGTAATAAAACCGTACATAATCAAAAGCCAAATCAAAAAGTTCGTCTTTTGCACCCATAAGCGAAAGTATTTGCTTGTCAAAAATATTAAATAACACGCAAATAATTATCGCAGCCGTCAAAACACCGAGCAAAGCTGTGGTAAAGCATTTATTTGCTTTTTCGTCATCACCCGTACCCTTATGTACACTGAATAACACCGAGCCGCCAATACCAAACAATATACCGATTGACAGCATAAAGCTGATTATCGGGGTTGTCATATTGAGCGCCGCAAGTGCGTTATCGCCAATTCCTTTGCCTATTACAACAGCGTCAGTCATCAAATATACAGACGCTACAACAGCACTGCCCATTGATGGAAAAAGATACCTGAAATATAAATTTTTTACACTGTCCTTTAATAAATCCACAATGACCTCCATACAAAAAACTTGCCAACAGTCAGATAAAAATCGGCTTTTGGCAAGTCAGAATCAATACATTTTCAATTATTAAAAATCTGTTTAATAATTGGCATTATTCAAATTTCATATAGCCGTCATACTGAGCTTTAAAAAGCTCAAAAACCTTATTCAAAAGCTCTTCGTCCTCAATGCTGACAAATTCTTCGTTTTCATCATCAAGAGATTGAATCTTGAAAATAACAACCTCATCAGCATTTGCGCTGTTCTCAATCAAAACAGCAAATTCATCATTGTCATAATCAACAACGCCGAGAATTTCAAAAACAACTTCTTTGCCGTTTTCGTCTGTCAAAGCAATCAAAGCGCCGTCTTCGTTAAATTCGTTCTGAACAGATTTATTCTTATCAGCCAAAAATATCACCCTGTCTTTTTTTCATTTAATAAAAGTATAGCCTAAAATGTCGATAAAATCAAGTAAAATATAAAAAACGCAGCTATCTTTTTGACCCGACCCCCAAAAGTTAGACCTAAAAAATCTAACTTTGGAGGTCGGTATTT